>Ga0207884_1000025_pt1 | contig 227787 bp, 204 predicted proteins | sample MalvirmetaMSP144_FD_184236 | JGI IMG/M metagenome (GOLD analysis project Ga0207884, IMG submission 184236) | Marine viral communities from the Deep Pacific Ocean - MSP-144 (SPAdes) | ecosystem: Environmental > Aquatic > Marine > Oceanic | place: Pacific Ocean | collected 2011-07-08 | reverse complement strand
CTGACGAACGCCTCCCCCAGACCTGAAAAAACTACAATCCAAACACCCCGGGGGCTAATGCCCCCGGCTTCCAGCCCTGGTCAATTTTCAATGAGCACAGCTGGTCAGTTTTCAACGCGCGCCAACAGGCATTAATGCCCAAAACCTGATTTGTGCCCGGATGAAGAAAAGGGTCAGCCCATCTGCATGGACTGACCCTTTGCTTTTTGAAGAAACGACTCATCGGGGCGAGTTGAGAGTCGTAAGTCCTTGATTTGGTGCGCCCGACAGGATTCGAACCTGTGACCCTTGGTTTCGGAAACCAATACTCTATCCAGCTGAGCTACGGGCGCTTTGACCTTTTTTCTACTGCATTGTGCTGCTGATGACCCGTGCCTTCGGAAACCAATACTCTATCCAGCTGAGCTACGGGCGCATTGCGTGTTGCCGGCGCGGATTGTAGCGCACCGCCCCGCCTCTCGAAGCAACGAGAGGCGGGGCTTTTGCGTCAGGTGGTGACGACGACCTTGCCGACCTGCTGGTTCGATTCGAGGTAGGTGTGCGCCTCGACAATCTGGTCCAGCGTGAAGGTCTTGGCGACCTTGGGTTTGAGCGCGCCTTTGCTCAGGCCGTCGGCGACGAATTTCTTGCCGGCGGCGAAGCGCACGGGGTCACCGACGATCTCGAACAGGGTGTAGCCCCTGAAGGTCATGGCCCGGTTGAGCGCGGCCACCAGCGGCAGCGGTGTGATCTGCGGTTCGAGGGCGCCATACAGGAAGATGGTGCCGCCCACGGCGGTGGCGTCTGCCAGTTTTGCAACGGTGGGGCCGCCAACCGGGTCGAACGCGACGCGCGCGCCCTTGCCGTCGGTGATGCGCATGACTTCGGCAACCAGGTCCTGGTCGCCGGTGATCACGTGCTTGGCGCCGGCTTCTTTCAGGGCGGCGACCTTGCTCTGGCCGCGCGTGGTGGCGATGGGGGTGGCGCCCACGTAGTTGGCGATCTGGATGGCCGCAAGCCCCACGCTGCTGGACGCCGCCGGAATGATGACGAAGTCCCCTTTGCCGAGTTTTGCGATGTCGATCAGCGCGCCGTAGGCCGTCAGGTACTGCATCCAGATTGATGCAGCTTCGATCTTGTCCAGACCACTGGGCCGCTGGGTGCAGGCGTAGGCGGGCACCAGGGTCTGGTCGGCGTACACGCTGTAGGTGTTCATCGAGAAGGCCGGGATCACGCAGATGGCGTCGCCCACCTTGAAGTCGGTGACGTCGTCGCCCACCGCTTCGACGATGCCCGAGGCTTCGTAGCCGATGCCGCAGGGCAGGTTGGGGGCTTCCAGGTACATGCCGGCCCGGAAGGCGGCTTCGGCGCGATTGAGGCCAATGGCCTCGACCTTGATGCGCAGTTCGCCTGCGCCGGGGGCGCCGACCTCACGCTGTTCGATCTTAAGGACTTGGGGACCACCGGTCTGGTGGAAACGGACGACACGGCTCATAAGAATCTCCTCTTGTGGTTATGGGGCGGACAGCGGGGCATAGTCGGTGTAGCCCCGGGCATCGCCGCCATAGAAGGTGGCGGGATCGGGGGTGTTGAGCGGCGCGTTCTGCGCCAGTCGCGCGGGCAGGTCGGGGTTGGCGATGAACAGCCGCCCGAAAGACACCAGGTCGGCCTCGTTCTGCGCCAGCGCGGCGTGCGCCTTGGCGCCGTCGTACTCGGTGTTGACCATCATCACGCCCGGATAGCGCGCCCTGAAGCCGTGCGCGGGCAGGGGCTGCGCGCCGTGGCGCAGGTCGCTTTGGCTGGGGTCCATGAGGTGCAGATAGGCCAGGCCGTAGCCGCTCAGGCGCTCGATGAAGGTGCCGAAGGTGGTTTCGGGGTCGGAATCGTGCATGTCGTTCATGGTGCCGCTGGGCGACAGGCGAATGCCCACGCGGTCGGCACCCCACACCGAGATCACCGCTTCGAGCACGGCGATGGGCAGGCGCATGCGGTTTTCCAGAGCGCCGCCCCAGTCGTCGGTTCGCTGATTGGTGCCATCACGCAGAAACTGGTCCAGCAGATAGCCGTTGGCGTTATGCACTTCGACGCCATCAAAACCGGCGCGGCGGGCGTTCTCGGCCGCGCGGCGGTACTGCTCGATGATGCCGGGGATCTCGTCGGCTTCCAGTGCGCGGGGTGTGACGAAGTCTTGCATTCCGGCGAAGGTCATCGCCTTGCCCGCGGGCCTGACGGCGCTGGGCGCCACCGGCAGCTTGCCGTCGGGCTGGAGGCTGGGATGCGAAATGCGCCCCACGTGCCAAAGCTGCATCACGATGCGACCGCCGGCGGCGTGCACGGCATCGGTCACGTCTTTCCAGCCCGCCACCTGGGCCTTGTTGTGGATGCCCGGCGTATTGGGATAGCCCAGCCCCTCGGGGCAGATCTGGGTGGCTTCGGAGATGATCAGCCCGGCACTGGCGCGTTGGCGGTAGTACGCCACGTTCATGGCCTGCGGCACGTTGCCGGGGCCGGCGCGGTTGCGGGTCAGGGGCGCCATGGCGATGCGGTTGGGCAGCCGCAGGGCGCCCATCTGTAAGGGTTGGAACAGCGGCGAGGCAGCGGCGTTCATGCAGACTCCAGCGTGGTGATCAGGGGCAGGCGCGGCTCAGACATGGCGCAGCACCTGCGAGAAATAAAGCGTGATGAACGCCTGCAGTGGCGCGGTGCTGTGGGTGACCTTGGCGCGCATCAGTGCGCCCTCCCAGCCCGACAGCAGAAACTCGGCAAGCTCGCGAGTCGTGGCCGCCGCGGTGACGTCGCCCCGCTGGCGGGCTTCGTCCAGGCAGGCGGTGAAACGCGCGGCCCAGCCGCTGAATACCTGTTCCAGCCGTAGCCGGAACGCCGGGTCGCGGCCGGCAAGCTCCTGGCCCAGGTTGCCAATCAGGCAGCCGCTGCAGAAGTCGGCGTCGATCATCTCGCGCATGCCGGATTCCAGATAGCGGCGCAAGCGGACCAGCGGCGGCGTGTCGGGCGCATCCAGCGCGGCGCCGAGCTTGTTGCGGTAGTGCGCGTCGAAGCGATCAATCACCGCCAGGCCGAAGTCCTGCTTGCTGGCGAAGTAGTGATAGAACGAGCCTTTGGGCACGCCCGCAGCCTGCACGATGGCATTGATGCCGGTGGTGTTGTAGCCCTGCGAATTGAACAACTCGGCACCGTGCTCCAGCAGGCGCTCGCGGGTTTCGGCGGCGGGGCGGCGGGCGAGGCGGGGCGGCGAGTGGGCGAGGCTCATGCGGCGAATAGTAGACCAGTCGTCTAGAAAATGCAGCCGGAGCGCCGCCATGGGTTGGTGGCGGCGGATTGCGGTAGATTCCCGGTGTCAACGTGAGTTCAAGCAGCGCGGCAACGCGCCACAACACGCCATACCCAAGGGGAAGCTGATGCAACCGATTCGCAAGCTGCTGGTCGCCAACCGGTCTGAAATCGCCATTCGTGTCATGCGCGCGGCGGCCGAGCTGGACATCCGCACCGTGGCCATCTACGCCCGGGAAGATCGGTTTTCGCTGCACCGCTTCAAGGCCGACGAGAGCTACATGGTCGGCGAAGGGGCCAAGCCCATCGCGGCCTATCAGGCCATCGACGACATCATCGAGGTGGCCAAGGCATCGGGCGTCGATGCCATTCACCCCGGTTACGGATTCCTGTCTGAGAACCCGGACTTCGCTGACGCCTGCGCGGCTGCCGGCATCACCTTCATCGGTCCCAAGCCCGAGGTGATGCGCACCCTGGGCAACAAGATCGCCGCCCGCAAGGCCGCCGAGGCCGCCGGTGTGCCGACCATGCCGGCCAGTGCCGCGCTGCCGGATGACCGCGATGCCTGCCGGCGCATTGCCGAGGACATCGGTTACCCGCTGATGCTCAAGGCCAGCTGGGGCGGCGGCGGCCGCGGCATGCGCGTGGTGCGCACCGAAGACGAACTCGATGCCGCCGTGCCGGTGGCGCGGCGCGAGGCGAAAAGCGCCTTTGGCAACGACGAGGTGTATCTCGAAAAGCTGGTAGAACGCGCCCGCCACGTCGAGGTGCAGTTGCTGGGCGACACGCACGGTCAGCTGGTGCACCTGTTTGAGCGTGACTGCTCGGTACAGCGCCGTCACCAGAAGGTCGTCGAGCGCGCGCCCGCCATTTTTCTCACCCAGGAACAGCGCGAGGCCATGTGCAACGCGGCGCTGAAGCTGGGGCGCGAGGTCAACTACACCCACGCCGGAACGGTGGAATTTCTGGTCGATGCCGACAGCGGCGCGTTCTACTTCATCGAGGTCAATCCGCGCATCCAGGTCGAGCACACGGTGACCGAAGAAATCACCGGCATCGACATCGTCAAGGCGCAGATTCACATCAGCGAAGGCGCGCGCATCGGCAGTGACGAATGCGGCGTGCCCGCGCAAAAAGACATCGTCATGCACGGCCACGCGCTGCAATGCCGCGTCACCACCGAAGACCCCGAAAAAGGCTTTCAGCCGGACTACGGCCGCCTGGGCGTGTACCGCAGCGCCTCAGGGTTTGGGGTGCGGCTGGACGGCGGCACCGCGTATTCCGGAGCGGTCATCACGCCCTATTACGACTCGCTGCTGGTCAAGGTGACTTGCTGGGCCCCGCAGGCCAGCGAGGCAATTCGCCGCATGGACCGGGCGCTGCGCGAGTTCCGCATCCGCGGGCTGTCGAGCAACCTGGCGTTTCTTGAAAACGTGATCAATCACCCGACGTTTCAGTCCGGCGAGGCCACCACCCGGTTCATCGACGACACCGCCGAGCTGTTCGAGTTCACCGCGCGTCGCGACCGCGCCACCAAGCTGCTGCGCTTCATGGGTGAGGTGATCGTCAACGGCAATCCCGAGATGAAGGGGCGCCAGAAGGTCACGCCCACGCCCGAAAAGCCCATCAAGCCCAAGTGCGATCTCAACGCACCGGCACCCGACGGCCATCGCCAGAAGTTGCTCAAACTGGGCGCCAAGGGCTTTTCCGACTGGATGCTGGAGCAGCCGCAGGTGCTGCTCACCGACACCACCATGCGCGATGCGCACCAGTCGCTGTTCGCCACCCGCATGCGCACCCACGACCTGGCCGTCATCGCGCCCTACTACGCGCGCCTGCTGCCGGGGCTGTTCTCAGTGGAATGCTGGGGCGGCGCCACCTTCGACGTGGCCATGCGCTTCCTGAAGGAAGACCCCTGGGCGCGGCTGGAAGCGCTGCGCGCGGCCATGCCCAACCACCTGCTGCAGATGCTGCTGCGCGCTTCCAACGCGGTCGGCTACACCAACTACCCCGACAACGTGGTGCGCCATTTCGTGCGCCAGGCGCACGCCGGTGGCATTGATCTGTTCCGCGTGTTCGACTCGCTGAACAGCGTCGACAACATGCGCGTGGCGATGGATGCGGTGCTGGAAACCGGCGCGCTGTGCGAAGCCGCGCTGTGCTATTCCGGCGACCTGTTCGACGCCAAGCGGCCCAAGTACAACCTCGACTACTACCTGCGCATGGCCCGCGAGCTGAAGGCGGCGGGTGCGCACATCATCGGCATCAAGGACATGGCCGGCGTCTGCAAGCCGCACGCCGCGCACGCGCTGGTGAGCGCGCTCAAGCACGAGATCGACCTGCCGATCCATTTCCACACCCACGACACCAGCGGCATCAGCGCCGCCAGCGTGCTGGCCGCCATCGATGCCGGCTGCGATGCCGTGGATGGCGCGCTCGACAGCATGAGCGGGCTCACCTCGCAGCCCAATCTCGGCGCCATCGCCGCCTCGCTGGCCGGCTCGCTGCGTGATCCCGGCGTGTCACTGGATGCCCTGCAGGCCATCTCGCAGTACTGGGAAGGCGTGCGCCGTTACTACGCGCCGTTCGAGTCCGACATCCGCTCCGGCACCGCCGACGTGTACCGCCACGAGATGCCCGGCGGCCAGTACACCAACCTCCGTGAACAGGCGCGTGGCCTGGGCTTGCAAGGCCGCTGGCCCGAGGTGAGCCGCGCCTACGCCACGGTGAACCAGTTGTTTGGCGACATCGTCAAGGTCACGCCCACCTCCAAGGTGGTCGGCGACATGGCCCTGTTCATGGTGGCCAACGACCTGACCGCCGAGGCGGTGCTCGACCCGGAGCGTGAAATCGCCTTCCCCGACTCGGTGGTGTCGCTGATGAAGGGCGAACTGGGCTTTCCGGCTGACGGCTTCCCGCCCGCCTTGCAGGCCAAGGTGCTGGCCGGCGCCGAGCCGCTGAACGGGCGTGCCGGCGCGCTGCTGCCGCCGGTGGATCTGGACGCCGCGCGCGCGGCGCTGTCGGAGGGCGCCGAAGCGCCCGCCAGCGATGCCGAACTGTCCAGCCACCTTCTGTATCCCAAGGTGTACGCCGACTTCGTCAAGCATCAGGGCGAGTTCGGCGACGTGTCGGCCATCCCCACGCCGGTGTTCTTCAGCGGCCTGGCCGAAGGTGAGGAAACCGCCGTCGAGATCGAGCCAGGCAAGACGCTGATCATCAAGCTCTCCGGGCAGGCCGAGGCCAATGCCGAAGGCGAGGTCAAGCTGTTCTTCGAACTCAACGGCCAGCCGCGCACCGTGCGCGTTCCGCGCGCCGGGGCCAAGGTGGCCGAGGCCGCGCGCAAGGCCGAAGACGGCAACCCGGCCCACGTGGGCGCGCCAATGCCGGGCATGATCGCCACCGTCGCGGTCAAGCCGGGGCAAAAAGTAAAAAAGGGCGACCCGCTGCTGTCACTCGAAGCCATGAAAATGGAGACGCAGTTGCGTGCCGAACGCGACGGCGTCATCGCCGAAGTCATTGCCAAACCGGGCCTCACCGTGGAAGCGCATGATTTGCTGGTCGGTTTTGAGGTGGCGTGATGAGGCGGTTTCGTGATTGTGCGTCCAATACGTCGAAACAGGGTGCAGCGTGAACCGACCGGTCATCGTTTTCGTCGGGGCCGTATACCCCGGACAACATGGTTTGATGTGTGAGTATCTCCGCCGCGAGGGGCTGGCTGAAACATATTTTTTGACAACGACTGGATATCGCGCCTCGAACTGTCATCTGGTGCCTAACCTGCTGGCGTTCAAGCCCGACGGTAAAATTGTTGGGCCTCAAAGCTATTACTATTCAGACAAAGTTGAGCGCTCGGCACGGATCAGTCGGGGAATATTGGCAGCGCTGCGCGAGATCAGAAAAAAGAAGAAGATCGATGTCATATTTGCGCATTCGCTTTGGGGCGCGCCGCATTTCCTTTATGACGAGATTGATGCGACGATTGTCAGCTATATCGAGTTTCCAAGCTATCGGGCTCACGGTTGGGATGAGGCCTATCCGCCTGATCAGGCCCAGCGACTCGGGGACCGGAACATGGAAATGCTGCACTTTCACCAGGTTCTGAAGAGCGATTTGACGATCACACCGAGCCTCCACGCCAAGGCGATGTTTCCCAAGGAGCTTCAGGGGCGCATCGAGGTGCAGTTCGAGGGTTTCGAGATCGCTCCGCCGTCGCCACGACCTCGGTCTGACCCTCGATTCACGATTGGATTCTCTGCACGCGATATGTCCAATGCGAAGGGAATCGATACGTTTATACGCTTGGTGGATCGGCTGGTTGGCGAGCGCATGGACGCTCGCTTCATCGCCTTGGGTGACCCGAATGCTTCGACTTATGGCTATGAGTCGCAATGGGTGCAACGCCGTTACAAAGGTGAAGTCGAAAACTTTCGGGATCACTTGTTGAGGTTGTATCCCCGAGCGCAGGTCATTGAATTTCCCGGGAAGCTGCCTTACGACCAATTTGGTGAAATGATTTCGTCGATAGACCTTTTTCTTTACCCATTGCGTTTCGGGGTGGCAAACTGGGGTTTGATGGAGATTCTGGCCCGCGGGGGGTGTGTAATAGCGCCCAATCGGGGTTATTCTCGAGAATTGATCACCGATGATGTAAACGGACTGCTTCTGCCTGACGACGATGATCGCTGGATCAATGCGATTCACGCTCTGAAAGACGACCCAGATCGGCGTGCACGTTATTCAGCTGCAGCCCGGGAAACCGGGCAGCGGTTTCACATCTCGAGCGTTGCAGATTCTTATATGCAACTGTTCCGCAAAGCCATGGAAAATCATCGGAATAAATCCTGATTCTGCTTGCGGTTCGAGGAGGTCGCGGCTGCAGTAGGGCCGGCATTGATCAAGTCCGTTGATTCAGTCGTCGCCGCGTCACGTGCGTAACGGGGGACGATAGCCCGCCCCAGCATCATCGCGCCCCGTGGGCGCGGGTCAGAACGCGGCGACCGGCATCGTCAGGCAGGTGTCATCGAGGCGCAGCAGCAGTTCGGCCTGATGCGCCGCGCGGGGCAGTTCGTAGCGGAAGAAGTAGCGCGCCGCGCGCAGCTTGCCCTCGTAGAACAGCGCATCGTCTGCACCGGCACCGGCACCGGCACCGGCACCGGCACCGGCACCGGCACCTGCCAGCGCCGCCTGTGCGCGCTGTGCCTGCTGCAGCCACAACCACGCGACCACCGTGTGTCCCAGCATCTCGAGGTAGGCGGCGGCGTTGGCGAGAAACAGGTCCACCTCACCCTTGGCGGCGGTCTGGCCAAGCTGACGGGTCACCTCGATGGCGGTTGCCCGCGCGGTGCGCAGCGCCTGCGCAAGCTCTGCAAGCGCCGGGTCGTCCGCAGCTTCGATGTCGCGCTGCATGCGTTCGGCCAGCAGGCGGAAGGCCGCGCCATTGTTCATCATCACCTTGCGCCCCAGCAGGTCCAGCCCCTGGATGCCGTTGGTGCCCTCATGAATGGGATTGAGCCGGTTGTCGCGATACAGGCGCTCCACCGGGTAGTCGCGGGTGTAGCCGTAGCCGCCAAGAACCTGGATCGCGAGATTGTTCGCCTCCAGGCAGAACGCACTCGGCCAGGCCTTGGCGATCGGCGTGAGGATGTCGAGCAGCAGGCCGAGCGCGGCGCGCGTGTCGTCATCGCCGGCGACGGCCCGCTCGTCGATCAGCCGCGCGCAGTACAGGCACAGCGCCAACCCGCCCTCAACGTAGGCTTTCTGTTGCAGCAGCATGCGCCTGACATCGGTGTGTTCGACGATCATCACCGGCGGCGTGCTCGGATCTTTCGCGGACTGCGGACGTCCCTGGGGCCGTTGCTTTGCATAGTCCAGCGAGAACCGGTAGCCCGCGTAACCCAGCATCGCCGCGCCGAGGCCAACGCCGATGCGCGCCTCGTTCATCATGTGGAACATGCACGCCAGCCCCTGATGGGGTGCGCCGACCCGCTCGCCGATGCAGGCCTCGTGCTCGCCGAAGCTGAGCACGGTATTGACCGTGCCGCGATAGCCCATCTTGTGATTGAGCCCGACCAGGCGCACGCCATTGCGGCGGCCCAGGGTGCCGTGCGCATCGACCTCGAACTTGGGCACGATGAACAGCGAGATGCCCTTCACGCCCGGAGGGGCGCCTTCGATGCGTGCCAGCACCAGATGCACGATGTTCTCCGACAGCTCGTGCTCGCCGCCGGAGATCCACATCTTGTTGCCGACGATGCGGTAGCGGCCGTCGTCCTGCTCGATCGCCTTGGTGCGGATGTCGCCCAGTGACGACCCGGCCTGCGGCTCGGACAGGCACATCGTGCCGAAAAAGCGGCCGGCCAGCATGGGCTGCATGTAGCGCTGCTGCTGCTCGGCGCTGCCATGGGCGCGCAGCAGGTTGGCCGCGGCGGCCGTCAGAAACGGATAGCCGGCGGTGCCCACATTGGCCGCGGTGAAGATGCCCAGCGCCGCAGACGAGACCGTGTAGGGCAACTGCAGCCCGCCGTACGCGGCATCGAACGAGGCGGCGAGAAAGCCGCCGTCGATGTACGCGTCCAGCGCCGCCTTGACCTCGGGGATGATGTGCACGCGCTCGCCGTCGAAATGCGGCTCCTGCGCGTCAAGCTTCGCGGCATGCGGCAGGAACTTGTCGGTTGCCAGGCGCTCGGCGGCGTCGATCACGCCATCGAAAGTGGCGCGATCATGCTGCGCGTAGCGCGGGTGCGCGCACAGCGCCTCGACATCGAGCAGTTCGTACAGCATGAAGGCGAGATCGCGGCGACTGATCAGGGTAGACATTCGGTTCTCCACGCGGCGGCATTGGGGGCGGCCAGACCGGCCGCATCTTCGTTTTGGTTACAGCCTGAACTGCTCGCCCAGATAGACCCTGCGCACGGTTTCATTGGCCAGCAGCGCGTCGGGCGCGCCTTCGGCGATGACGCGGCCCTCGGCGAGAATATAGGCACGCTCGCACAGCGACAGGGTTTCGCGCACGTTGTGGTCGGTGATCAGCACGCCGATGCCACGCTCTTTGAGGTGATGCACGATGTTCTGGATGTCGCCCACCGCAATCGGGTCGACACCGGCAAACGGCTCGTCCAGCAGGATGAACCTTGGGTTGGCGGCCAGCGCCCGGGCAATTTCGGCGCGGCGGCGTTCACCGCCCGACAGCGCCTGGCCTTCCACCGTGCGGATGTGCGCGATGTGCAGCTCGCCCAGCAGCCGGTCCAGTTCTTCCCGGCGCGCGGCGCCGTCAAGGTCGGCACGGGTTTCAAGAATCGCCCGCACGTTGTTCTCGACCGACATGGTGCGAAAGATGCTGGCTTCTTGTGGCAGGTAGCCGATGCCGCGGCGCGCGCGGGCGTGCATCGGCATCTTGGTCAGGTCTTCGTCGTCGAGCGTAATCTGGCCTTCGTCAGCCGGGATCAAGCCCACGACCATGTAGAACGAGGTGGTCTTGCCGGCGCCGTTGGGGCCCAGCAGGCCGACGATCTCTCCGGCACGGACCTCGATCGACACGTCGTGGACGACGGTGCGCTGCTTGAAGCGCTTGACCAGCTTGCGTGCCGACAGCAGCGAGGCGCTCATGGGGCGGCGTTCCCGTTCCCGTTCCCGTTGGCGGGGGCGGGCGCAGGGGCGTCACCTTTGGTCTTGCCGCGCTGCAGGCTGCTGTTGTCGATGACGATGCGAATCTGCTGGCCCTCACCTTCGCGCCGTGCCTGCACCTGCCGGGCGGTGACGTTGTAGCGAATGGTCTGGCCTTCGATGTGGTCTTTGCCGCGGTCCAGCCGCGCATTGCCGATCAGGTCGATCCACTGGCTGGCGGCGTCGTAGGTCAGTTGGTCGGCCCGTGCCGTGACGCGACCGTCGATGCGGGCATCGTCCTGGTCCATGCGCGCGGGGCTGCCGTCCACGCGAATGAACACGCCGCCGGGGCGTTGCTCCAGTTCCAGTTGATCGCCGACCAGCGTGAACCCTTCGGCAGTCAGCTTCACGTTGCCGCGGTATTCCATGCGCTGGTTGTTGTTCCAGTCGACCTGGTCGGCGGTCACGGTGACGGGCCCCTTCAGCTCCGGGGCGTCAGCCGCATGGGCGGCCGGCAACAGCAGGGTGAGGCACAGCGCCAGCAGCGCGGCGATGCGCGCGCGCGCGGGGCCGGCGTCAGTTCTGGGGACGGGCGAAACGGACATTGACATCTCCTCGTAGGCGGACGGAGCGGCCCGCCCAATCGCCGTCGAACCCCTGGGCGCGCGCCCGCGAGTCACCATCCACCCAGGTGACCGCTTCGTCGCTGAACAACTGCTGGCGCGCCTTGTCGATCCACAACGACTGTGCTTCGAGCGTGGCCGGCGCCGCGCCGGGGCGTTGCAGGGTGCCCGTGACCGGGGCGTCGAGGCGCAGGGGTTCGTCCTCGGCCGCCTGGTGGCCGGACGGCGCCTGCAGCGACCAGACGTCTTCGCCGCCGAGTTGGTCGATGCGCAGCCCGATCAGTTCTTTCTCGCCGCCGGAATAGCCCATCAGGCGCTCAGCGGTTGCGGCCACGGCCACGTCGCCATTGGCGTCGAACCGCTGCCAGCGTGCGCCCGTGGCCACGTACTGCGGCGCGTTCGAAACGGGGGTTTCGGTCGGGCCGGAGTCGCCCGGAAGGTTGCGCAGCACCAGGGCTAGCAAGGCCAGCACGGCCACGATCTGTAGTGCGCGGATCATGGCGCGGCCTTGGCGGCAAGCAGCAGGTCGATCACGTCGCGCACGGCGCCGCGGCCGCCCACCGCGCGGCTGATGAAATGGGCTTTCTCCAGCGCGGTGTCGTGTGCATCGGCCGGGGCGCAGGCGAGGCCGACGTGCTCAAACAGCGCAACATCGGGCAGGTCGTCACCCACATGGGCGCATTGCGCGTCGGTCAGGCCAAGCCGGTCGCGGATCTCGCGGTACACGGGCAGTTTGTCTTCGCGGTCGAGCACGATGTGCTGTACGCCCAGGGTGCGCAGTCGGGTGCGCATCGACTCCGAAGGCCGGCCCGAAATGACCGCGATCTGGTATCCGGCCTTCAGCCACAGGCGAATGCCGTAGCCGTCGCGCACGTAGTTGTTCTTGGTCTCTTCGAAGTTGGGGCCGATGTAAAGGTGACCGTCGGTCAGCACCCCGTCGATGTCGAGGAACAGGCATTCGATGGCGGCAGCGCGCGCCTTGATGTCGGGCGACATATTCATGTGCTCACACCACCCCGGCGCGCAGCAGCTCGTGCATGTGCACGATGCCGGTGAGATGGCGCTGCGCGTCAAGCACCAGCAGCGCCATGACTTTGTGCTGCTCCATGCGGGCCACCGCTTCGGCGGCCAGCGCGTCGGCGGGGATGGACTTGCCGCCCGGCGTCATCACCTCGTTGATCGACAGGGTGCGCAGGTCTCGGTCCAGGTCCAGCACGCGGCGCAGGTCGCCGTCGGTGAACAGCCCGGCGACGGTTTCGTCGGGCTTGAGCACCGCCACCATGCCGAGCCCTTTCTGGGTCATCACCATCAGGGCCTCGCGCAGCGAAACGCTCTGATCAACGACCGGCAGACGTTCGCCGTGATGCATCACGTCGGCCACCTTCAACAGCAGGCGCCGGCCCAGGCTGCCACCGGGATGCGACATGGCAAAGTCTTCGGGCTTGAAGCCGCGCGCATCCAGCAGGGCCACGGCCAGCGCATCGCCCATGGCCAGGGTGGCGGTGGTCGAGGCGGTGGGCGCCAGGTTGAGCGGGCAGGCCTCCATGGCCACCGACACGTCCAGGTGCACATCGGCGGTCTTGGCGAGGGTGGAATCGGGCTTGCCGGTCATGGCCACCAGCGGCACCTGCATGCGCTTGAACAGCGGCAGCAGGGTGACGATTTCGGTGGTTTCGCCCGAGTTGCTCATGGCCAGCACGACATCGTCGCGGGTGATCATGCCCAGGTCGCCATGGCTGGCCTCTCCGGGATGCACGAAAAAGGCCGGGGTGCCGGTCGATGCCAGCGTGGCGGCAATCTTGCAGCCGATATGCCCGCTCTTGCCCATGCCGGTGACCACGACCCGGCCCTTGCAGCCCAGCAGAATGCCGCAGGCTTTTGCAAAGGCGGGGTCGATGCGGGCGATCAGCGCGCTGAGGGCGTCGCGCTCAATTTCCAGTGCGCGGCGGCCCAGGGCGACCAGTGAGGCCTCGCTCATGCGGACGTGCTCGTCATGATCAGGTAGACGGTATAGGCGACGTAGGACGATATCAGCACGCCTCCTTCCAGCCGGTTGACACGCGGCTGGCGGCTGCCGAATCCCCAGGCAAAGATCAGCAGCAGCAGGGTGACGCCGACCATCACGGGCAGGTCGCGTTCCACCATGCCGTCGGGCACCAGACCCGGGGCGATCCACGCCGGCGCCTGCATGATGGCCAGCAGATTGAACAGGTTGGAGCCCAGAATGTTGCCCAGCGCGATGTCGTTTTCGCCCTTGACGATGCCGGCCACGCTGGCGGCCAGCTCCGGCAGGCTGGTGCCAATGGCCACCACGGTGAGGCCAATGACCAGGTCGGACACGCCGAACTGCGCGGCAATCTGCGTCGCGCCCCAGACCAGCGCCTGCGAACTCACCACCAGCAGCAGCAGGCCGACGATGATCCATGCCGCAGCCTTGCCGGTGGGCACGTTATTGGGAATGTCGTCGCCGTCGATGACGATGGGCGCCTCGCCGCGCTTGGCGCTGTACACCATCCAGCTGAGAAAGCCGATCAGGCCGATGGCCAGCATCGCCCCGTCGCGATAGGTCAGCCAGCCGTCGAGGGCCATCAGGTACACGGCAACACTGACGCCGAGCACCATCGGAATTTCGACCCGGAGGACCCCGCGCTGCACCGTGAAGGGCTTGAGCAGCGCCACGGCACCGAGGATCAGCGCGGTGTTGGCAAGGTTGGAGCCGATGGCGTTGCCCATCGAAATGCCCGGGCTGCCCTGGAAGGCGGCGATCACCGACACCACCAGCTCAGGCGCGGAGGTGCCGAAACCGACAATCACCATGCCGACGATCAGCGGCGAAATGCCCATGGTGCGCGCCAGCCCGGCACTGCCGTAAATGAAGCGGTCGGCAGACCAGACGAGCAGTGCCAAACCCACGATGACGGAGGCCCAGGGAAGGAGCATGAACATTAAGTTGATTCAAATGGAGCGACATTGTAGGCGCCCCGTCTGCCAACCTGGCCTTCAGCCGGCACGGCGCCATCCGGCTGCAAAAAATCCGTCGGTGTTGTGGCGATGCGGCCACAGCCGGATGGTGGGCGCGCTGCCGCCTTCGGGTGTTTTCAGCGGGCAGGGCGTGAACAGGGCGGCCTGCGCGGCCGTGAAGGCATGGGCCACCGCCTCGTTCTCGGCCCTCAGCACGCTGCAGGTGGCGTAGACCAACCAGCCACCGGGCGCGACATGGCGCGCCGCATCGGCCAGCACCTGGCCTTGCAGCCGGGCCAGCGCGGCAATGTCGGGGGTGTCGAGGCGCCGCTCGGGGGCGCGCCGCAGGCTGCCGGTGCCGGAGCAGGGCGCATCGACCAGCACGCCGTCGAAGCGCAGTTCCGGCGACGGCGGAAATGCCCGCACCGTGACCTCGGCGCTGGCCTGTGCGGCACGCGGCGCAAGGCGCGCCAAGCGGGCGGCATCAAAATCCGTGGCGGTGACGCGGCCCTGATCGTTCATCAGCGCGGCCAGCGCCAGCGCCTTGCCCCCGGCGCCGGCGCAATAGTCCAGCACCGATTCGTGCGCCTGCAGCGGCAGGCAGTGCACCAGCCATTGGCTGCCCTCGTCCTGCGGCGTGATGGCGCCGTGGCGCAACAGCCAATCACCGTTGGGCAGGCGCCGCGCCAGCCGCACGCCGTCGGGTGCCCAGGGCGTGGGCGCTGCCTCGATGCCGCGCGCGGCCAGATCGGCCAGTACGGCCTCACGGGTCGCAACCCGGCGGTTGACGCGAAAATCCACGGTGCCGGGCGCGTTCAGGGCCTCGGCCGCCGCCTGCCATTCGGCCTCGGGCAGCGTGGCCTCGAAGTCGGCCGCCATGAACGCCGGCAGGTTGGACTGGACCGTCCAGGGCAGATCGCGCGGCGCCTCTAGCTGCGCCACCAGCGCCGCCGCATCGTCGAACCCCAGCCTGGCAAGCGCCGCAGCATCGCAGTTGAACTGACCGTGCAACACCGCGCCGATCAGCGCGGTGGGCTGGTCGCCGACCCGCGCCCGCAAGCCCTGCCAGTTGCGCAGCACCCCGTAGATGAGGGCGCCGAGGTGCGCGCGGTCACGGCCGCCCATTTGCTTGTGGCGGCGGAAGTGGCTGGCGAGGATGGCGTCTGCCGGCACCTGACGGGCCATGACCTCCTCCAGCAGCACGATGGCCTGGCGTACCTGGGTGGGGTGCGGGGTTTTCATTCTTTGAGGGTGGCGTAGGCCGCCAGCGCGCGCTCGCGACCGGCCTTCAGATCGACGATGGGCGCGTAGCCGGGTGGCGGCGATGAGGCCGTCCACGGCGCGTGCATGGCCTTGGGCGGCAGGGCGCGCACTTCTGGCACCCAGCGTTTCAGGTAGGCGCCGTCGGCATCGAATTTCTCGCTTTGCAGTTGCGGGTTGAAGACGCGGAAATACGGCGCGGCGTCGGCCCCGCAGCCCGCCGCCCATTGCCAGCCCAGGGTGTTGCTGGCCAGGCTGGCATCGACCAGCGTGTCCCAGAACCAGTGCGCCCCCGCCTGCCAGGGGATGAGCAGATGTTTGGTGAGCAGGCTGGCCACGATCATCCGCACGCGGTTGTGCATCCAGCCGGTGGCCCACAGTTGGCGCATGCCGGCATCGACGATGGGAATGCCCGTCTGGCCGCGTTGCCAGGCGCGCAGATCGTCGGCGTAGTCGTCAGGCCGGCGCCAGGGAAAACGGCCGAACCGGTCGCTGTACAGCGCCTGCTCGGGGGTCTGCGGGAAGTGATGGAGCAGGTGGTGGGCAAACTCGCGCCAGCCCAGCTCCCGAATGAAGTGCGCGGCCTGACCGCTGACCGGACCCCGCGCCTTGATGGCCGCCAGCGCCTGCTGTGGACTGATCTCGCCAAAGTGCAGGTGCGGTGACAGCCCCGAGGTGCCGGGCACGGCAGGCAGGTCGCGGGTTGCCCGGTAATGGTTCACGGCGTCGTCCACAAAGGCGTCGAGCCGCTCAAGCGCGCCCGACTCGCCGGGCGTCCAGTGGTCGGCGAACGCGGCGTCCCAGGCGGTGGTCGGCAGCAGCCCCAGGGCATCCAGCGGCAGACTGTCGAGGCCATGGCCGGCCCAGTCGCCGTTCGGCAGGGGCTCGGGAGTGCGGGCGTTGACCAGTTGCGGCTCGCCATTGCGCCAGAACGGCGAAAACACGCGGTAGGGCTGGTCGGCCTGGGTCTTGAGCGACCACGGCTCGAACAGCAGCGCACTGTTGTGGCTGCGGGCGATGATGCCGTCGGCTTTCAACGCCGCCTTGATCTGCTCGTCCCGCGCCCGGATGGCGGGCTCGTAGAGCCGGTTCCAGTGCACCGATTGAGCACCGGTTTCTCTGATCAGCTCACGCAGCATTGCGAGGCTGTCACCACGCCGAAGGGTCAGCCGTCCGCCGCGCTCGGCGATGGCCGTCGCAAGTGCGGCAAGGCTGTGATGCCGCCACCAGTTGCTGGCCGCGCCGGGCTGCCACGGTGCCTCTTCATCAGGCGCGTGCAGGTACACGGCAACGACCCGGTCGGCGTCGTGCAGGGCGGCCACCAGCGCCGGGTTGTCGTGCAGGCGAAAGTCGCGGCGAAACCAAACCAGTGCGGTGCTGGGCATCAACAGGCCAAGGGGGCGGGGAGCGGACGACTATAATGAGCGGCTATGCAGCCTGCCATCCGTATTGCCGATGTCCGCAAGTCTTTCGGCGCCCTGCACGCGCTCAATGGCGTGTCGTTCGACATCCAGCAGGGCGAGTTCTTTGGCCTGCTCGGACCCAACGGCGCGGGCAAATCCACGCTGATCAACATCATTGCCGGGCTCATCCAGCCCAGCAGCGGCAGCATCAGCGTGATGGGCCACGATGTGATCAGCCACTGGCGCGCCGCGCGGCAGTCGCTGGGCGTGGTGCCGCAGGAGCTGGTGTTTGACCCGTTCTTCAATGTGCGTGACATGCTGCGCCTGCAGGCCGGGTACTTCGGTCGCGGCAAGGAAAGCTGGCCGTGGATTGACGAAATGCTCGACGCGCTGGAACTGTCCAGCAAGCGCAACACCTCCATGCGCGCGCTGTCGGGCGGCATGAAGCGGCGCGTGCTCATTGCCCAGGCGCTGGTGCACAAGCCCAAGGTGGTGATCCTCGACGAGCCCACCGCAGGCGTGGACGTGGAACTGCGCCGCACCCTGTGGGGCTTCATGCGTCAACTGCATGCGCAGGGCACCACGGTGGTGCTGACCACCCATTACCTCGAAGAAGCGCAGGAAATGTGCAGCCGCATCGCCATTCTCGACCAGGGCGAAGTGAAGGCCTTGGAGTCGACCCGCGCGTTGTTGCAGCGCCACCCGTTCCGCTTTCTCACCTTGTCCTTCAGCGGCGCGCCGTTGCCCGAGAGCCTGCGTCCGTTCGTCAGCGCAGAGAAAGACGGCAGCATCGAACTCAAGCTCGATCGCCGCACCCAGCCCATTGCCGCCGTGCTGGAGCAATTGCGCAGCGAAGGCTGTGTGGTCGATGACATTCATACCCGCGAGCCGGACCTGGAAGACATCTTTGTGGAGCTGACAAAGAAATGAGCGTCTTCGGCAATCCCTTCGGCTTCCGCACCCTGTTCTTCAAAGAGTGCAAGCGTTTCACCGCCGTGCTGGGCCAGACGGTGGGCGCGCCCATCATCACCGCGCTGCTGTACTTGCTGGTGTTTGCCCAGGCCATGAGCGGCCGCACGCCGGTGTACGAAGGCGTGAGTTACACCGCGTTTCTGGTGCCCGGCCTGATCATGATGACGGTCATCCAGAACGCTTTCGCCAACACCAGCTCCAGCCTTATCCAGTCCAAGGTGATGGGCAATCTGGTGTTCGTGCGGCTGGCGCCCATCGGCGCGGTGGAATGGTTCGTGGCCTACGTGGGCGCGGCGCTGGTGCGCTGTCTGCTGGTGGCGGTGGCCATGCTGGCGGTCACCGCACCGTTTCTCGACTTGCCCTTTGCCCGGCCGCTGGCGCTGTTCGCCATCTTCGTGCTGGGCGCCACGGCGTTGGCTGCGGGCGGGGTCATCGTGGGCCTCGTCAGCCAAAAATTTGATCACATTGCCGCCTTCACCAATTTCTTCATCACGCCGCTGTCGTTCTTGTCGGGCGTGTTTTATTCGGTGAAGGCGCTGCCGCCGTTCTGGGCCACGGCATCGCACTTGAACCCTTTTTTCTACATGATTGACGGCTTCCGTTACGGCATGTTTGGACAGGCTGATGCGCCCATCCTGATGAGCCTGGCGTGGAGCTTCGCCTTCGCCGCAGTCATGTCGGGCATTGCCCTGAAAATGCTGGCAGACGGCTACAGCCTGAGGAAGTAACGATGATGGACCGCAAGCAGATAGAGCAGTTGATCGAGGCCGGCCTGCCCGGCTGCGTCGCCATGGTGAAAGGTGACGACGGCCAGCATTTCGAGGCCGAAGTGCTGCACCCCGGGTTTGCCGGGAAGAGCGTCGTTGACCAGCACCGCATGGTTTACGCCGCGCTGGGCGAACGCATGGGCCGAGAGATTCACGCGCTTGCGCTGCGCACCCGCGCCCCCAAGGCGCCCTGCGCGTAGTGCGGTGTCGGCATGAGTCGATCTGCCGAGCACATGCGCAGGTCGGGGTTCAAGCCGACACGCATCCTTTCATTCCTTACCATGCTAGGGTAATACCCGGTATTACACCGCAAGGAGCGCAACGTGAGCGCGACATCCGTCACCAGTAAGGGGCAGGTCACCATCCCGCATGACGTGCGTCATCGTCTGGGTATCCGTCAGGGCAGCCGCATCGCGTTCAAGGTGGTGGGTGATCATGCCGAGCTGGAGGTTGTTGAGCAGCCGGCGAAAGTTCGAGGTAGCGGTTTCGGCATGTTCAAGACCGACAAGCCGCCAGCCCCGCCTGATCTTGACCCCGCCACGTTGTTGCAGCCTCAAGCGGTGCGTCGGTCAAAAGCCAAGCTGAAGATTCCGGGGTCGTGATTGGGCTCGATACCAACGTGTTGGTCCGCTATTTCATGGACGAGACGTCGGCAGATGTGGCCAGCCGCAGACAGCATGAAGCCGCCCGTCGCCTTGTCGAATCGGGCCAGGCCGTGATGATCTGTAAATCCGTGCTGCTCGAATTGGAATGGGTGCTGCGCTCGTACTACACGCTCACTGCTGCCCAGGTTTTGGAGGCGATGGAGTTTCTGTTGGATGAGCCTCACATCACCATCGAGGCACGGGAGCAGGTCGCTGCCGCGCTCAAGGGCTATCGCGAAGGTCTTGATTTTGCCGACGCGCTTCATCACGCCAGCTACCGTGACTGCACCCGCATGGCCAGTTTCGACGACCGCCGCTTTGCGCGGCGCGCCAAGCGGATGGGGCTGATCCCATCCGTCTCTCTCCCAGCTTGAGTTCGTAACCAATGGACAAATTTGTCATTGAGGGCAACGGCCCTCTCAGCGGTGAAATTGCCGCAGGCGGCGCCAAGAACGCCGCGCTGCCCATCCTCTGCGCCAGCCTGCTCAGCGATGCGCCCCTCAAGGTCACCAACGTGCCCGCCCTGTGGGACGTGGGCACCACCGGCAAGCTGCTGAGCCAGATGGGCGTGACCGTGGAACAGCCCGACGCGCACACCCGCGTGCTGGACGCATCGAGCATCACCACCTGTGTCGCGCCCTACGAGTTGGTCCGCACCATGCGCGCCAGCATTCTCGTGCTGGGCCCGTTGGTCGCCGCGCGCGGCGAGGCGCACGTGTCATTGCCCGGTGGTTGCGCCATCGGGGCGCGCCCGGTCGACCTGCACCTGATGGGCCTCAAAGCCATGGGCGCCGAGATCACGCTGGACGGCGGGTTTGTCCACGCCAAGGCTACCAAGCTCAAGGGCGCGCGCATCGTCTTCGACACCGTCACCGTCACCGGCACCGAGAATCTGATGATGGCCGCCGTGCTGGCGGATGGCGACACCATGCTGGAAAACGCCGCGCGCGAGCCTGAGGTTGTCGACCTCGCCCGCTGCCTGCGCGCCATGGGCGCCAAGATTATCGGCGATGGCACCACCACCATTCACATTCAAGGTGTGAAGAAGTTGCACGCCGCCGAGCACGCCGTGCTGCCGGATCGCATCGAAACCGGCACCTACCTGGCGGCTGCGGCCACCACGCGTGGCAAGGTGCGCATCACCCGCACCGATCCCGGCCTGCTCGACGCCGTGCTCGTCAAACTGCAACAGGCCGGCGCGCACATCCGCACCGGCGTCGACTTCATCGAACTCGACATGCAAGGCCAGCGGCCCAAGGCCGTCAACCTGCACACCATGCCGCACCCCGGTTTTCCCACCGACATGCAGGCGCAAATCATGGCCATGAACTGCCTCGCCGAAGGCGTGGGCACCATTCGCGAAACCATCTTCGAAAACCGCTTCATGCACGTCAATGAGCTGCAGCGGCTGGGGGCGGATGTTCGGGTCGAGGGCAACACCGCCATCATCACCGGCCGCGAGCGCCTCACCGCCGCGCCCATCATGGCCACCGACCTACGCGCCTCGGCCTCGCTGGTGATTGCCGCCCTGGCGGCGGATGGCGAAACCATCATCGACCGCATCTACCACATGGACCGCGGCTACGAGCGCATTGAGGAGAAGCTCCAGGCGCTTGGGGCACAGATTAAGCGGGTGAACAAGCTGCTTTAAAGCGAATCAAGCGGGCTTACTACCGCACGCCCGCCGCGGTTGAGCACGTGCGTGTAGATCATTGTGGTGCTGACGTCGGCGTGGCCCAACAACTCTTGCACGGTGCGGATGTCGTAACCGCCTTGCAGTAAGTGAGTTGCAAACGAATGACGAAGAATGTGTGGCGAACAGGGTTTGTTGATATTGGCCGCAAAGGCCGCTTGCCGCACCGCTCGTTGCAAACCATCGGGCTGAATGTGATGACGGCGACGGATTGCACTGCGAGGGTCAACGGAAGGCGCCGCCGCCGGAAAACACCAGAACCAACCCCATTCCGCCCCAGCCTTCGGATATTTACGTGACAGCGCGTCTGGTAACGCAACCCCCGGCAAGCCCTGGGCTCTGTCATCGTTATGCAGCGTGCGTGATCTTGAAATTTGCCCTTGCAAGGGAATCACCAGATTCTCTGGCAACACCGTAACGCGGTCTTTACCGCCTTTGCCGCTGCGAATGGTGATTTCGCGTCGCGCCAACTCAACATCCTTGATGCGCAACCGCAGTGCTTCAAGTAGTCGCATCCCCGTCCCGTATAACAGTGCGGCAAGCAGACCATGCAAGCCCTGCATGCGCTGTAACAGTGCCGACACTTCGGGCCGCGTCAACACTACTGGCAGGCGCTCACGCTGCTTGGCGGTGACAACTTCATTCAGCCACGGCAGCTCGATTTCGAGCACCGCTTTATACAAAAACAGCACCGCTGCCTTGGCCTGATTCTGCGTTGATGGGCTTACATTGCGATCAGTCGCCAAGTGTGACAAAAATGCTGTGACTGCCTCAGGCCCAAGCTCCACGGGATGCCGCTTGCCATGAAACAAAATAAACCTGCGGCACCACGCCACATAGGCTTGCTCGGTGCGCAAGGCGTAGCCCCTGAGGCGTACTGCGGCACGGACCTGATCAAGGAGCTTTGGCTTGGTCATGACGGAGATCCTCACCGGAAGAATTTCGGCAGTCCTAAATCTCGCCACCCAAGCTACATCAGGCACTTGCGTATGTCGATCCGGCGTTACGCCGCCGAATTGTTACGGCCGCAAGCGGCCTAAATCTAGTTAGAGGGACTGATTTGCATTTCCTCTATGTACTGATTCATGTGTTGTTCGCAGACGTAATTGCTGGTCGGAATGCCTGCAACGAACGCCGATTCAAACAACGCCCTAGTGCCCGGCGGAATGTCGTGAACATCGTCAAGGGGCGGCACGCAGGTTTGCGGTTTTCGCGTTATCACAACCTTTGTCTGTCGCTGCTTAACTTCTGGTTCGTCGGCCAATTCATACGGGTCGTTTGCCAGTAAGGTGTCGTCGTCATATTCCATATTTTCGCCCTCTAACAAGGCGCTCAACTCGACCGCCGTTCCGGCGGCGAGTTAGCTGTTTCGTTAGACAGGCAGGTCATCTGTGGGATTTACACTCGAAAAAGTTGTACCGTGGGGACGTTCGTATGACGAATACGTCAGCATGTTTGGCCTTACAGAGGCCGATCTTGGGCTTCGCATACTTGGCTGTGGTGACGGCCCGGCGGCATTTAATTCAGTACTGACCAAACAAGGCGGAAATGTCGTCTCGGTAGACCCTATCTACGTTTTTGACGCAGAACAGATTAGGCGTCGCATCTCCGAAACCTATGAAACCGTGATGGCACAAATGCGCCAGAACCAAAGCGACTATGTTTGGGAAGCCATTCCATCGATAGAACAACTCGGTAGCCTTCGCATGTCCGCGATGGAAACTTTTCTTGCAGACTTCGGCGCCGGAAAAGACGAAGGCCGATACATCCCGGGTGAGCTGCCGTCTTTGCCCTTTGAAAGTGAAAAATTCGACATCGCTTTGTCGTCGCATTTCTTGTTTTTGTACAGCGCCCACTTGTCAGCAGAATTTCATCTTCAGGCCCTCCAAGAAATGTTGCGTGTAGCTCGCGAAGTGCGGGTTTTTCCGCTGCTCGCGCTTGATGGTAATTTATCGCCCCATCTTGATTTTGTGAGCAATCACCTTGCGAGCCACGCCTTCAACGTTGAGGTTCAGCCTGTCCCTTATGAGTTCCAGAGAGGTGGCAATGAAATGCTGGTCATCAAGCCTGTCTAACATGGCGGTCGAGAGGGACGCCAAAAATGCTGCGCATTTTTGCCGCCCCTCACCTCTACGTTAAATGTACAGAAGGAGACCCCCTCATGGGGCTGAAGGGAAGCTGTTTGTGTGGTGAGATAAGTTACGAAATAGACTCTGTGGATATGCCCATTGTGCATTGTCACTGCCAAACTTGTCGTAAAGCCCACGCTGCCCCGTTTGCCTCTACGGCTGGCGTAAAGCGCGAGAATTTCCGCTGGCTCAAGGGTGCAAGTTCCATTTCAACGTTCGAGTCCTCGCCAGGGAAGTTGCGTCATTTTTGCAAATGCTGTGGGTCTCATTTGGTAGCAGAGAGGCCGGCTCAGCCACATGTAATCGTTCGGGTAGCTACTTTGGACGTTGACCCTGAATTGAGACCAGAGGCTCATATTTGGGTTTCACATGACGCACCATGGCTTGAGTACGAGGGTGTGCGCAAGCACAGAGAATGGCGTGACGACATTTAACCAGTCAATTAAGTTCGTTCCGGCCTGCGGCCTCCACCGGACGCCCTAGTCGGGCGCCGCTTATTATTGGCGTTGGGCGTCAAAGACGGAGAGCACACGGTGTCACTGAGCACTGCACAAATCGGCAAATGCGGCGAGTTGCTTGTTCAGTACCGGTTACTGCTACTCGGTGTCGAGTCCGCTCCCATGAGCACGGACACAGGAATCGATCTAGTCGCCTATTCTTCAATCAAGGCACAACCGATCACGATCCAGGTGAAAACGAACCTCAAGCCGAAGCCAGGAGGGGGCAAGGGGAAGCTCGCCCTAGATTGGTGGGTCCCAGAAATGACGCCGGCAGCATTTGTCGCACTCGCTGACCTTTCAACAGAGAACGTGTGGCTGTTTACACCGCAGGAGTTGCAGGCTCATGCGCAGCAGCGGTCCAGCGGAAGACTGCACATCTACATGTACACAGATCCCACGGTTCGCTCACGGAACACGGAAAACCTTGTGCACGCCCACCAGTTTGAGCGGTTCTTACTGTCGAACATCGCCGAGGCTGTTTTCGGCGCCCAACCAGGCACTCCAGCCGACGTCCCTGCGGTCGCTTCGCGCCGTCAGGACCGCGGCTGAGTTCCGGCGTTAACTGCACAAGGAAGATATGAGCATCGAATACAAAATCAATGAGCCAGTAACTACCGATCAATTCATTGAACTGCTGGTCAACTCAACTCTGGGTGAGCGCCGCCCGATTGATGATAGGCACTGCATGGAAGGTATGATCTCTAATAGCAACCTTACAGTCAGCGCCTGGTCTGGTAGTAAACTTGTTGGCATAGCTCGAAGCATGACGGACTTTCACTATGCCTGTTACCTCTCTGATTTGGCCGTAAGTAAAAATCATCAAAAATCCGGCATTGGCAAGCAGCTTCAAATTCTCACACAAGAGCAACTCGGCCCCAAATGTAAACTTATACTCATTGCTGCTCCAGCAGCCAATCAGTATTACGAGCATATTGGTTTTAACCATAATCCACGCTGCTGGGTACTTGATCGTGAATCGAGCATCAGCAGTTAAGGAGCTTCTGCACAACCCCCCAATCGGCGACAATCTGTTTCAGGCAGGGACATGATGCAGGGAGCCACATGAAGCAGCGGAGTCTGTCCGAGACCCTGGAAATAAGGGGTCGGAGTAAATAAAATACTTGCCCCATGCAAGAACTGGCGGATTCAAACCCGATGTGCAACACCTTGTTTTCAGTGGATGAGGGGTGAATGTTGCGTGGCATTGGGCGGGCCGTGGTGCAGCTCGCCGCTGCTGCTGAAACCGATGCGGCGCGTGCGTTCGTAGTCTGGCGTCCAGTTGCGCGGCAGTGAGGCACGCACTTCGTTGCGGCGTGCGGTGAGGCGCGCTTCTTCGCGGTCGTTGAGGTTTTCGATGCGCAGTCCGGCGTCGAGGTGCGACAGCGCGGTGCCCGCGTCGCCGCGTGCGTAGTGGTAATTGGCCATCTGGTAGGCGGCTTCGGGCTGGTCACCGGCCATCGTCGCGGCGTCGGCCAGCAGGCGCAGGCCCTGCACGTGCTGTTCGAGCGCCTGGTCATGCCGCAGCAGCAGGCGGCGGGCTTCGATGGGTTCGCCCTGGTCGATCAGCCAACTCGCGTATTCCAGGGTTGCAGCGCCGGAGCGTGGGTACAGGGTGGCGGCGCGCCGGTAGGTGGCGGCGGCCTCCCGGGTCTGGCGGGCGGCGCGCTGAGCATCGGCCAGGGCCAACAGTACATTGAGATTGCGGGGGTTTTCGTCGATCAGCGGTTGCAGGGCTTCAAGCGCCTGCACCGGCTGCCCGGCGCGCACCAGCGCCAGCGCCATGCCGTAGTGGCTGGCCGGGCGGGCGTTGCCGGTGCGCACCAACTGGCCGTAATACTCCAGCGACTCGCTGGGCCGGCTCTGCGACAGCACGCGGGCGCGGGCGCGCATGAGTTCGAACTCGTCGTTGTTCTCGTTTTCGACGGGCGGCATGTTCGCGGCGCGGGAGCGGGCTTCGGCGATGCGCCGCGTGTTGAGCGGGTGCGTGCGCAGAATCTCGGGGATGCCGGTGCCATACAGGCGTGACTGCTGCTCAAGGGTCGAGAAAAAATCCACCACGCCGTGGGGGTTGTAACCCGCCGCCGACAGGGTCTGGATGCCCAGGCGATCGGCCTCAAGCTCATGGCTGCGGGTGTAGTTGATCTGGCGCTGCGTGTTGATGGCGCCGCCGGCGGCGAGGGCGCCGATCACCACGTCGGAACTGCCTCCCCCGAGGATCACGGCGAGCACCGCGGCGGCCCAGGTGGCCAGTGACGCGGCGCTGGTGGCCTCCTGGGTGCGGGCGATGTGACGCTGGGTGACGTGGGCGATTTCGTGTGCCATGACGCCGGCCATTTCGCTTTCGGATTCAGCGGCCATCAGCAGGCCACGATTGATACCGATGTAACCGCCGGGCAGGGCGAAGGCGTTGATGCGACGGTCGGCGATGGTGAACACACGAATGGCGGTGTCGGGCGCGTTGCTAAAGGCCAGCAGGCGCTGACTGACCTTGATCAGGTAGTCCTTGAGCACCGGGTCTTCGTCGATGATCTGGAAGCGATACAACTGTGCGACCACCTGGCCGCCGAGGCGACGCTCGTCGGCGGGTGACATCGACTGGTCAGCGGGCTCGCCGATGTCGGGCAGGTCGGCAATGGAGAACGTCGGCGAAAGATCGGCATCGCCGCCCCCCGAGGTGGCCGCGGCCAAGCCCACGGCGCCGGCCATCAGCAGCGTTATCGGTAGCCATCGTTGCGTCATCGCGTGCTCCAGAGGGCCCCTTTGGACGGTGCCAGACAGCCTAAGTTCATCGGCCCGCGCGTCAGGAGCTTTTCATCAAGCCGGCAGAAACGCGGCGGCATGGCGACGAGCAGGCGTCGGGCCGGGATCATCAGTGGCCATGCTCCGGCACGCATCACGCAAGCATGCCAATGGGCTGGCCCAGGCGGATGGCGCCGCCGTTGGCAGCGTCGCGGCCCATGGATCGCAGCATGCCCGGGGCGGTGACGACGACGACGGTCGAGCCCATGTTGAAGCGACCCATCTCGGCGCCGCGGGCAAGGTGCACCGGCGACCGCGGGGTGATGATGGGGCCGGGCGCACACCGGCGGTGGGGCGGTATGACCACGCCGCTCCACACGGTTTCCAGCCCGCCGACAAACAGCGCGCCCACCAGGGCCATGGCCATCGGGCCGTGTTCGGTGTCGAACAGGGCGACCAGGCGTTCATTGCGCGAGAACAGGTCAGGCATGGCACTGGCGGTCATGCCGTTGACGCTGAACAGGCGCCCCGGAATGTAACGCCAGGCCCGCAGGCGCCCGGCGATGGGCATGTGGATGCGGTGGTAGTTGTAGGGCGCCAGGTAAATGGTCGCGAAGTCGCCGCCCGTGAAGGTTTGCGCCCAGTCGCGATCGCCCAGCAGCGCCTCGGCCGAGTAGCGATGACCTTTTGCCTGCACCAGTTGCCCTTGGTGCAACGCGCCCCGTTGGCTGACGCGGCCGTCCACCGGCGACAGGAATGCCGGCATCGGGGCCAGCGGCCGTTCGCCGGGCTTCAGCGCGCGGGTGAAAAAGGCATTGAAATGCTCGAAGTCGTTGGCCCGTTCGATCTCGGCCTCGACCAGTGAGATGTTGAACGCCCGCATGAACAGATGAATCAGCCCGTTCTTGAACGGCACCCAGCGCACCCGCGTCAGGCTGTGGACGCACCGCGACAGCGCCCGCGTGGGCAACACCCACTGGACCAGCACAAAGCACTTGGCCACCAGGCTGGCGCCGGCCAGTGTCAGCGTGTTCATGTGCGCGGCCTTTTGCCCTGGGCGACGGATTCGACGATGTGCTGCAGATCGGCCGCGAACACCTCGGGATCTTTCAGCTCGGTGAAGAACGCCACGAGGCGCCCCTCGGGATCGATCAGCGGCATCGCCGTCGAGTGATCCAGCGTGTAGGCGTCGCCTTCGAGCGGCACCCTGGCGTAGGCCACGCTCAGCGCCAGCGCCATGTCGGGCAGCGTGTCCACGGAGGCCGGGGTGATGGCCTCGAAGCTCGGGTCGAAGTAACGCACGTACTCGCGCAGCCGCTCGGGCGTGTCGCGTTGTGGGTCCACCGAGAACAGCGTCACCTGCACCGGCGCCAGCTTGGGCGCAATCTGCGCCAGCCGGCTGAGGGTGTCGGGACAAATGTCGGGGCAGTGGGTAAAGCCGGGAAAAATCAGCCGCCATTGGCCGGTGGCAGCGTTGAGCGGCACGGTGTTGCCGTCGGTGGTGACGATGTCGATGGCCGGCAGCGCGCGCGGCGTGTCGAGCCACACCGCCTGTTGCAGTGACGGGCCCGACTGCCACTGCGTGCCGGTCCAGACCCCCAGCAAGGCCGCCGCCAGACACACAATGACAAGGAGTCGCCAGCGCTTCATGCACGCACCATGGGAAATAAGCCTGATAAGTGGGCGATGCCAGCGGCGCTGAGGCCGTGGATCGCCGATAATGTCGCCCGATTATTCCATAGGGCACCGTCGCGCAACGCCGACCGCGACGCGATGTGCCCCGTCCCCGTCGCCCGCAGGCGACGCCACTGGCGGCGTTCAGGTCTCACGTGTCGAATTCTTTGCCGCTTCCCGATGCGCTTGGCAGCCTCACCCGGCTCAACGACTGGGTCCGTTGGGGTGCCAGCCGCTTCAATCAGGCGGGCCTGATTTTTGGCCACGGCAGCGACAACGCCCTGGACGAGGCCTTTCATCTGGTCTGCCACGCGCTGCATCTGCCGCTGGAGCTGCCGGCACCCTACATGGATGCGCACCTCACCGCCGACGAGTGTGCCGCGGTGCACGCGCTGCTGCGGCAACGGATCGACACCCGTCAGCCGGCGGCCTACCTCACCGGCACCATGTGGTTCGCCGGTTTGCCCTTCGAGGTGAACCCGCATGTGCTGGTGCCGCGCTCGCCGTTCGCCGAGCTGATTTCGCATCACCTGGCGCCATGGGTCACCGACGCGCCGGCCCGGATACTGGATTTGTGCACGGGCTCCGGCTGTATCGGCATCGCCTGCGCCCTGGCCTTTGAAGACGCCGACGTGGTGCTGGCCGACCTGTCGGATGCCGCGCTTGAGGTCGCCCGGCGCAACGTCATCAAGCACGATCTGGGGGACCGGGTGCGCTGCGTCGAGGGTGATCTGTTCACCGCGCTGCGCGGCGAGGTGTTTGACCTGATCGTCACCAATCCGCCCTATGTGCCCACCGCCGAGTGGCAGCAACTCGGCGCCGAATACCAGCAGGAACCGCGCATGGCGCTGGACGCGGGCGACGACGGCATGGACTGCGTGGCCCGCATCCTGCACGACGCGCCCGCGCATCTGAGCGACAACGGCGTGCTGTTCTGCGAAGTGGGGGGCAGCCAGAACGAATTCGAGGCCCGCTGGCCCGACCTGCCCGTCACCTGGGCGCATTTCGAGCGCGGTGGAGACGGCATTTTCGTCATCGACCGCGCCAGCCTTGCGGCTTACCACACGCTCCACAACGAGACCCGTCATGTCCGGTAACCAGTTCGGCCATCTGTTCGTCGTCACCAGCTTTGGCGAGTCGCATGGCCCGGCCATCGGCGGCGTGGTGGACGGGTGCCCGCCCGGCCTGAGCCTGTCGGAGGCCGACATTCAGCCCGACCTTGACCGCCGCCGGCCGGGCACGTCCAAATTCGTCACCCAGCGCAAAGAACCCGATCAGGTGCGCATTCTGTCGGGGGTCTACGAGGGCAAGACCACCGGCACGCCCATCGCGCTGCTGATCGAAAACACCGACCAGCGCAGTTACGACTACGCCAAGATCGAGCAGGTGTTCCGGCCCAACCACGCCGACTACGCCTATGTGCAGAAGTACGGCCTGCGCGACCCGCGTGGCGGGGGGCGCTCCAGTGCGCGCGAAACCGCGGTCCGCGTCGCCGCCGCGGCCATCGCCAAAAAATGGCTGGCCGAGCGCCACGGCATTCGCATTCGTGGCTGCCTGGAGCAGATGGGCGACATCGTCTGTGCGCGGCTCGATTGGTCGGCGGTGGACCGCAATCCCTTCTTCAGCGCCGACCCGAACCAGATCCCGCTGCTCGAACAGGCCATCACCACCCTGCGCGAGCAGGGCGATTCGGTGGGCGCGCGCCTGTATGTGGAGGCCACCGGCGTGCCGCCGGGCTGGGGCGAGCCGGTGTTCGACCGCCTGGACGCCGACCTGGCCAAGGCGCTGATGAGCATCAACGCTGTCAAGGGCGTGGAAATTGGCGACGGCATGGCGGTGGCCACGATGCGCGGCACCGAGCACCGCGACGAGATGACGCCGCAAGGCTTTACGGCCAATCATTCCGGCGGTGTGTCGGGCGGCATCAGTACCGGCCAGACGGTGTACGCCCGGTATGCCATCAAACCCACGTCCAGCATCACCACGCCGGGGCGCTCGATCAACAGCGCCGGCGAGGCGGTGGACATGCGCACCACCGGGCGCCACGACCCTTGCGTCGGCCTGCGCGCAACGCCCATCGGCGAAGCGATGATGGCCCTGGTGCTCATCGATCACGCGCTGCGTCACAGGGCGCAGAATGCCGATGTTTCTCCCGCCACACCCCGCCTTCCTGCCGAGCCTCAACCATGACTTTTTCCGACCTGGGTTTGCCCGCCGCACTCGTTTCGCGGCTGGCCGCCGTGGGCTACGAGGCGCCATCGCCGATTCAGGCGGCCACCATTCCAGCGCTGATGGAAGGGCGCGACGTGCTCGGCACCGCCCAGACGGGCACCGGCAAGACCGCCGCCTTCGCGCTGCCGGCCATCGCCCGGCTGCGGCCCGATGACACCCGCGTGCAGGTGCTGGTGCTGACGCCCACGCGCGAACTGGCCATCCAGGTCGCCGAGGCGTTCCAGAGCTATGCCAGTGACCTGCCGGGCTTCCGGGTGCTGCCGATCTACGGCGGCCAGCCCTACGGCCCGCAGTTGCAGGGCCTGCGGCGCGGGGTGCAGGTGGTGGTCGGCACGCCCGGGCGCGTCAAGGATCACCTCGAGCGCGGCACCCTGTCGCTGGATGCGGTGCAGGCCGTGGTGCTCGACGAGGCCGACGAAATGCTGCGCATGGGCTTTGTCGAAGAAGTCGACATCATCCTCAGCCGCGCCCCCGCCACCCGCCAGGTGGCCCTGTTCTCGGCGACCATGCCGAGCGCCGTGCGGCGCATTGCCCAGACCCATCTCAAAGACCCGGTCGAGGTCAACATTGCGGCCAAGACCCGCACCGCCGCCGACGTGACCCAGCGCTACTGGTACGTGGCCGGCACCCACAAGATGGAGGCATTGACGCGCATTCTCGAAGCCGAAAGCTTCGACGCCATGATCATTTTCGCGCGCACCAAGGCGATGACCGCCGAGCTGGCCGAAAAGCTCCAGGCGCGCGGATTCGCCGCCGCAGCACTGAACGGCGACATGCCCCAGGCCGAGCGCGAGCGCACCGTCGAGCGCCTCAAGAATCGCCAGCTCGACATTGCCGTGGCCACCGACGTGGCCGCGCGCGGCCTCGACGTGGACCGCATCAGCCACGTGCTGAATTACGACATTCCCACCGACACCGAAAGCTACATTCACCGCATCGGCCGCACCGGCCGGGCGGGGCGCAGCGGTGAGGCGATCCTGTTCGTGGCGCCGCGTGAGAAGCACCTGCTGCGGCTGATCGAAAAGGCCACGCGCCAGCCGATCACCGAAATGCGCCTGCCCACGGTCGCCGCCGTGAATGCCAAACGCATGGACAAGTTCAAGCAGTCCATTGCCGACACCCTGGCCAGTGGCGGCAGCGACGCGTTCCGGCCCATCCTCGAAGACATCGTGCGTGAGCAGGGCGTGAGCCTGCTCGATGTGGCCTGTGCGCTGGCCTCGCGGGCGCAGGGCAAAACGCCGCTGCTGATGTCGCCCGACGCCGAGATTCCCGCGCGGCCGCCGCAGCGTGACAACGACGCGCCGCGCCCGGCCCATGCCACCAAACGGCCCGGCGACGCGCCGAAGCGCGGTGAAAAGCCGCGGTCGGCCGGGCGCCCGATGCAGGCGCCGGAAGAAGGCATGGCGCGCTACCGCATCGAGGTGGGTCGTCAGCACGGCGTTCAGCCGGGGCAGATTGTGGGCGCAATCGCCAACGAGGCCGACATCGACAGCCAGCACATCGGCCGCATCGAAATCGCCGAGGATCACAGCCTGGTCGACCTGCCCGAAGGCATGCCCAAGGTGGTGCAGAAGGTGCTTGCCAAGGCCTGGGTCTGCGGTCAGCGTCTGCAGATTCGTCCGGTGGAATCGGCCGACGCCGCGCCGGTGACGCCCTACAAGCCCAAGTTTGACGGTACGTCACGGTCGCAACACAAGGCTGCCGGCAAGCCAGACTTCACGCCGGGCGCCAAGAAGTTCGTCAAGAAGCCGGGCCCGCCCAGGTCGTGAGCGCGGCGTTGTCTGCGGCCCACCGGGCTGCGTCCAATCGGCTGGCTGCGTTTTATTTTTTCTACTACGCGACGGTTGGCGCGTTCATTCCCTACTGGGGCCCGTACCTTGAAGCGCGCGGCTTCTCGGCGCTGCAGATTGGCGCCGCCTTTGCCCTGATGGGCGTGTCGCGCTCGATCATGCCGGTGGCCTGGGGCGTGTGGGCCGACCGCCGCGGCCAGCGCATGCGGCTGATCCGCCTGTCCACGGTGGTCTCGCTGCTGCTGTTTCTGGCGATTCCGCTGGTCGGCAATTTCGCCGCCGTGGCCGCGCTGATGCTGGCCTACTCGGTGTTCTGGCACGCCCTGCTGCCGCAGTTCGAGGTGGTGTCGCTCAATCATGTGGCGGCCAGCGGCGCCGATTATTCGCGCATTCGCATGTGGGGCTCGGTGGGCTTCGTCTTTGCGGTGCTGAGCCTGGGGCCGTTGCTCGATCGCTGGGGCATGTTGCCGTTGCCGCTGCTGGTGGGGCTGGTCTGGCTGGGCATGGTGGGCACCGCCTGGTGGGTGGACGAGCCGCCCGCGCCGCCGAGGGCGCGCGAGGCGCGCGGCGCGCTGTGGGTGATCCTGCGCCGGCCCGAGGTGATGGCCCTGTTGCTGGTGTGTTTCGCCTCGCAACTCAGCTTTGCGACCTACTACAACTTTTTCACCCTGTTTCTGGAGCGCCACGGCTACAGCCGCGGATTCGCCGGCTTGCTGTGGGCCTTGGCGGTGCTGGCCGAGATTGCGCTGTTCTGGTGGATGCGGCCGCTGATCCAGCGGTTTGGCGTGCGCAATCTCATGCTCTGGGCCATCGGCGGCACCGCCGCGCGCTGGGCGGTCACCGCGCTGGCGGTGGACCAGTTATGGCTGCTGATTCTGGCGCAGCTGTCGCACGCGCTGACCTTTGGCGCCTATCACGCGGTGTCGGTGCACTACGTGCAGCGCATGTTTCCGGGACAGATGCACGGCCGGGGGCAGGCCATCTACAGCGCGCTGTCGTATGGCGCCGGCGGCAGCATCGGCTCGTTGATGGGCGGCTGGCTGTGGGACGGCGTGTCGCCCCAATCGACCTTTCTGGTGGCCGCCCTGATGGCGCTGCTCGGGTTCTGGGTGGGCTGGCGACGCCTGCCCAGATAGGTCGGGGGCCACGCGCCCGCCGTGTAAGGCCTGATCACACACCAGAGGCGGCGGCGACGGGCCGCGTGGGCACGCGATAAAGCCGCTTTGCCTACCCCTACGGGCTGGGGCCTTCCATTGCGGCGTGGGGACCGGAGTGGCGGTGTGCTTCGGTAGGGCGGCCCGTGGCCGCCGGCTTTGGTGCTTGATGGGGCCTGCTTCTACGGCGGCCATGGGCCGCCCGGACCAAGCGTCACGCCTTGCAGCCCTGCCGGGGAATGTCGCCACCCCGGTATCCACGCACCCGCCACCGCTTCGCCTCGTAGGGTGGGCAAAGGCCGAAGGCCGTGCCCACGCGGAAGGCTCAGGCCAGCGCGGGCGTGCGCTGGCCATCGGCGGCAATGCGCAGGCCTTCCATGCGCGTCGGCGTCCAGTCGGGCAGCACCTGGCGTTCGCAGGCGCGGCCGTCCACGCTCAGGTGATGCACCGCCGGCCGGTGGGTATGACCGTGAATGATGCGGTCGACACCGGCGTGCCCGAAGGCCTCGATGATCGCCTGGGGCGACACATCGGTGATGGTGACCGGCTTGGTGGCGGTGACCGCCCGGCTCTGCTGCCGCAGGCGATCGGCAATCCGCTGTCGCACGGCGCGCGGCAGGCGCAGGAACAGGCGCTGCAGCCCCGCGTGATGCACCACGCGCCGATAGCGTTGATAGCCGGTGTCATCCCGGCACCACTGGTCGCCATGCGACAGCAGGGTGGGGCGCCCGCCCAGCGTCACGATGCAGGGATCGGGCAAGGGCCGGGCGCCGGTGGCTGCACAGAAGCCATCACCCAGCAGAAAGTCACGGTTGCCGACCATGAAGCGCAGGTCGATGCCGGCCGCGCTGAGGCGTCGCAGCGCGGCCACTTCTTCGGCGTAGGTCTCGATGCCCAGGTCATCGCCCACCCAGGCTTCGAAAATGTCGCCCAGCAGAATGACCTGCCGGGCGTCTTGCGCGGCGGCGGCCAGCCAACGCAAAAAGCCCTCGCGCAGCGGCGAGGGCTTTGGCGGCAGGTGCAGGTCTGAGACCAGCCACGCGGTCATCGCGGCTTACTCCTCCGAAATCACCTCGGCCGAGGTGATCACCACCTGGGTGACGGGCACGTCGCGGCCGAACGGCGGTGCGTTGCCGGTGGGCGCCTCGGCGATCTTGTCGAGCACGTCCATGCCGCTGGTGACCTTGCCAAATACGGCGTAGCCCCAGCCGTCCTGACCGGGATAGTCCAGAAACCCGTTGTCGCCGTGGTTGATGAAGAACTGCGACGACGCCGAGTGCGGGTCGCCGGTGCGGGCCATGGCAATGGTGCCGCGCGTGTTCTTCAGGCCGTTTTTGGCTTCGTTCTCGATGGGCTTGCGGGTGGCGCGCTGCGCGTACTTTTCGTCGTAGCCGCCGCCCTGAACCATGAAACCCTTGATCACGCGGTGAAACACCAGCCCGTCGTAGTGGCCGTCCTTGACGTACTGCACGAAGTTGTCAGTGGTCTTCGGCGCGGCCTTGGCATCAAGCGCAAGCTCAATGGTGCCGGCGGTGGTGTTCAGGCGAACGTTGACGGTTTCAGCGGCGACAGCAGGGGTCATGATGGCTCCGAGGAGTAGTGCAGAAAGAAAAGTGATGCGTGAGGCCAGCAGGCGGGGGTTCATGGTGCGGACCAGAAATTGGGAAGCGGGAGTATCGCCGCTTTGGCTCAGACGCGGGGGTGCTGGGCCTGCACCTGCGCCAGCGCCTCGCGCAGCAGGGCGCTGCTCTGGGGCCGGTTGCCGTGCTCCGACAGGTGGCGACGAAACGCCTTGCCGCCCCCCTGGCCTCGGTACAGACCCAGCAGGTGCCGGGTCAGCCGGTTGGCCGATTCGCCGCGTCGGGCCATGGCGTCCATCAGCGGTGCCATGGCCAGCAGCGCCTGATCACGAGTCGCCACCGGATTGGGGCGTTCAAACAGCCGCCGGTCCACGTCGGCCAGCAGCCACGGCCGCTCATAAGGCGCACGGCCCAGCATCACGCCATCGACGTGGGCCAGATGCGCTGAGCATTCTTCCAGTGTCGCAATGCCGCCATTGATGACGATGGTGAGCGACGGAAAGTCCTGCTTCAGTCGGTAGACATGCTCGTAAGTCAGCGGCGGCACCTCGCGGTTCTCCTTGGGCGACAGCCCCTGCAGCCACGCCTTGCGGGCATGAACGATGAAGACCTCGCAGCCGGCCGCCGCCACGGTTTCAACGAAATGCCGCATGAACGGATAGTCCTCGGCATCGTCCACGCCCACCCGATGCTTCACGGTAATCACCGCGTCGGTGGCGCCGCGCATGGCCGCCACACCCTGCGCCACCCGTTCCGGCTCACGCATCAGGCAGGCGCCGAAACGGCCTTCCTGAACACGGTCAGAAGGGCAACCGCAGTTGAGGTTGATCTCGACATGGCCGGCCCTGCCACCCATCTCGGCCGCCCGGGCCAGGTCGTCGGGCTCACTGCCGCCGAGCTGCAGTGCCAGCGGCTGCTCGCTGGCCGCGTATTCAAGAAACCGTGGCGCATCGCCGTGCAGCAGCGCCCCGGTGGTCACCATCTCGGTGTACAGCCGCGCATGGCGCGTCAATTGCCGGTGAAACTGCCGACAGTAAGAGGTGGTCCAGTCCATCATCGGCGCCACGCAGAAGCGCCAGGGGGAGTGCGTCAAAGCAGGATTCAGCCGAAATGCAAAGCACGATTATGACCTGTGGCGTGGCAGGGCACCGCTGAATCAGATCAAGGCGCGGATGGCGTGGCGCGCACCAGCCCAGAGTGGGTCTGACGACCAAGACTGCCCCTCCTGAAGGTGGGGCGGGTTTCAACCCGACTTCCCCGCGCGTTACTCGTGCAACCGACCCTCCACATATTTGTGCAGGATGCTTGCCACCAAGGTCTGGTAGGGAATGCCCTCGGCCAACGCCCGCTTTTGCAGACTACGAAGGTCTTTGGACGGCAGGCGAATATTGATGCGCGCGTCCTTGCGGAACGCAGCCTCTGCATAGGATTGATGCCGGGCTCGCGTCTCGGCGCCATTGGCAACGGGTGTGAGCGTGCCGGCCTCGAACGCGTCCAGGATGCTTTGCTCGTTTTGATCGAAATCATTCATCGCCAGGTCCTCGGTGGGTTTTGGTGGCCTTGCGGCTGGGGATGATGGTTCTCAGAAAGACCTCTTCGTCGGTCTCGGTGAAGGGCACCAACATCACATAGCCCTCAATCATCACTGCATGAATCTGCTGGCCGGGATAGCGCGCCTGATTGGGGTGCTCAAACGTGTCCAGCACATCTCCGGCTGCCAGATGGAACACCACATCTTCAAACGACACCCCTCGCGTTGCTTTCAGCCAGCGGTTCTTCTCGGTATTCCAAGTGAAGGGCTTCATGCGTCCATGTTGGCACAACGTGTGCCTTAAAGGCGACGCCTGACCCAACCCTTCGTTGGCCGCAATCCGCACTCAAACCGGCCGCCGCACAGGGGGTGACGCAGCGTGCACCCACAAAAAAAAGCCCGCGGGTGAGGGCGGGCTTCGAGTTTGGGAGAGCGAGCTGAAGCTCGTCCCGCGCGCCAAAAGTGAAAAGCGGCGGTTCGGGCGCGGTTGCAGGTGTTGCCCTTCGGCGTTGAATTCGCCCTTCAAACGTTGAAGCGAAAGTGCATCACGTCACCTTCTTTAACGATGTACTCCTTGCCTTCGAGCCGCAGGCGGCCTGCTTCTTTGGCCCCGGCTTCGCCCTTGTAGCGGATGAAGTCGTCGTAGCCGATCACTTCGGCCTTGATGAAGCCGCGCTCGAAGTCGGTGTGGATCACGCCGGCGGCCTGTGGCCCGGTGGCCCCGATCTTGACGGTCCAGGCGCGCACTTCCTGCACGCCGGCGGTGAAGTAGGTTTGCAGGCCCAGCAGGTCGTAGGCGCTGCGGATCACCCGGTTCAGGCCCGGCTCTTCCAGGCCCAGCGAGTCGAGGAAGTCCTTTTTGTCGGCATCATCGAGCTGGGCGATTTCGGCCTCGATCTGGGCACACACCACGACGACCACGGCATTCTCTTTGGCCGCCAGCGCCTTGACCCGGTCCACGTATTCGTTGCCCGCCAAGCCGGCCTCGTCAACGTTGGCGATGTACAGGCCGGGCTTGGCGGTGATGAGCTGCAATTCTTTGACGATGGCCTTTTCGTCGTCATCGAGCGACATGCTGCGCACGGCTGCGGCGTCGTTCAGATGTGCCTGCACGCGGGTCAGGCAGGCGCTGCGCGCGGCGGCGTCGGCATTGCCGCTGCGGGCCAGCTTGTTGGAGCGTTCCAGCGCCTTGGTGACCCGGTCGAGGTCGGCGAGGGCCAGTTCGGTGCCGATCACCTCGATGTCGCGCAGCGGGTCAACGCTGTCCATCACGTGAAGCACGTCGTCATCGACAAAGCAGCGCACCACGTGGGCAATGGCGTCGGTGTCGCGAATGTGCGACAGAAACGCGTTGCCCTTGCCCTTGCCTTCTGCGGCGCCTTCGACCAGACCGGCAATGTCAACGAACTCCACCGTGGCGCCAAGAATGCGCTGCGGTTTGACGATCTCTGCCAGGGCCTGCAGGCGCGGGTCGGGAACGGCCACCACGCCCACGTTGGGATCGATGGTGCAGAACGGATAGTTCTCGGCCGCGATCTGCGCCTTGGTCAGCGCGTTGAACAAGGTCGATTTGCCCACGTTCGGCAAGCCGACAATCCCACATTGAATGCCCATACCGTTTGCGTCCGTCCGTTAAACCGATTGAGTGTGAAGTTGGGTCATGGCCGGCTCCCAACCCTTGGTGAGCCAGGTGCCCAGCGCGCCGCTGGCCCGGATCAATGCGTCGTTGATGGCGCGGTCATCGTCCCGACCGGGGCGCCCCAGCACGTAGTTGAGCACCTCGGCGCGGTCACCGGGATGCCCGATGCCAATCCGCAGCCGCCGGTACTCGGCGCCCATCGCGGCGTGAATGCTGCGCAGCCCGTTGTGACCGCCGTGACCGCCGCCCAGCTTCAGCCGCGCGGTGCCGGGCGGCAGGTCGAGCTCGTCGTGGGCGATCAGCAGGTTGGCGGGGGCAATCTTGTAGAACTGGGCAATGGCCTGCACCGCCTGGCCGCTGCGGTTCATGAAGGTTTGCGGCTGCACCAGCAGCACGTCGCGGCCGCCCAGAGTGGCCCGCGCCGCGTGGCTGTGAAACTTGGCCTCGGGCCGCAGGCTGACCGCGGCCTCGCGCGCCAGGGCGTCAATCCACCAGAACCCCGCGTTGTGGCGGGTCTGTGCGTATTCGGCACCGGGGTTTCCGAGGCCGATCAGGGCAACCAGCTCTGACATCGGGTGTTCACCGCTTGAAGTCTGAAACCGTGTTCGTGGGGGGGCGAGGGGAGGCCCTCATGCGCGTGCGCACTCGCACCGGTCCACGGTCATAAAAAACCCGTCCGTGGCAACCCAACGGACGGGCGGTCACGCCGCAGCGGCAGCTTACTTGTCGTCGCCCTCGGCGGCTTCGTCGCCTTCGGCTTCTTCTTCATCAAGCTTGCCGACCTTGGTCAGGTGGCAGGACACGACACCGATGTTGTTGTCGTGCTTGAGCTCGATCAGGGTCACGCCCTGGGGCAGCGACAGATCGGCAAGGTGAATCACCTCGCCCAGTGCCAGTTTGGACACGTCGACCGCGATGAACTCGGGCAGATCGGCCGGGAGGCACTCGATTTCCACTTCGTTGATGAAGTGCTCGATCATGCCGCCGCCCAGCTTGATGCCGGGGGCCACGTCTTCGCCGATGAAGTGCAGCGGCACGCTCTTGCGCAGCACCTGGTCCGCGACGACGCGCTGGAAGTCGGCGTGATACACCTCGTCACGCACCGGGTGGCGCTGCAGGTCCTTCAGCACGGCCTGGACCTTCTTGCCTTCCAGTTCGATGGTGAGAATGTGGGCGTAGAACGCTTCAACCTTGAGCTGCTTGAGCAGTTCGTTGTGGCTGATGGTGATGTTCTGCGGGCCATCGTTACCGCCATAGATGATGGCGGGGATCTTGCCGGTGCGGCGCAGACGGCGGCTCGCACCCGTTCCTTGCGCAACACGCGGCTCGGCTTCAACAACAAATGTCTGGGTCATGGTGACTCTCGGTTGGGCCCGTGTGACACGGGCGGATAGAACGCAGGAACCGCGACCAGTTCCCGCGGGGGCGCGATTGTACGGCATTCGCCGGACGCCGGCACCCGTCCGGCGCCGGCAGCGCCTCGCAAAGCCTGCGTCCGGCCGCTGCGCCGCCACGGCGTTGCCCGGCGCGATTCACGCCTTCGCCCGCTAGCGTGTGCTGCGGCTTGTCAGCAGTTGCACGCAGCCGATCACCGACAGCAGCAGGCCAATGCCGAAGCGGCGTTCCACCTTCTCCCGGGCTTCGGCGTGCTGGCCGATGATTTCGCTGCGGATCTGCTCGCGCAGGCGCTCGGTGGCGGCCTCGTCCGGTGCCAGGTGGGGGCCGCGCTGGCTGAGCGCGACGGCAAGGTTGATCGCCACCGATTCGTTCAGCGCGTCGTCGGTCAGCTCGGGCCAGGTCCACAGCACGTAGCCGTAATTGGCCGCCAGGCTCAGGCCGATGACGGTGATGATCTGAAACAGGCGCAGCTGCGGTTTGAAGCGGGTGGGTTTCATCAGGCGAGGGGCGGCGTCAGGTCGGGCGGGGCGGGGGTCTTGGGGCGATGGTCGCACAGGTCGATCACCGAACAGCGCCAGCACTCCGGCTTGCGGGCCTTGCAAACGTAGCGCCCGTGCAAAATCAGCCAGTGGTGCGCATCGCGCGCGTACTCGGCGGGCGTGACGCGCACCAGCCGGTCTTCCACCGCGCGCACGGTCTTGCCCCTGGCCAGGCCGGTGCGGTTCGCGACCCTGAAGATGTGCGTATCGACCGCGATCGTCGGCTCGCCGAAGGCGGTGTTCAGCACCACGTTGGCGGTTTTGCGGCCCACGCCCGGCAGGGCTTCCAGCGCCTCGCGGTCGTGCGGAACCTGGCCGTCGTGCAGGTCGATGAGCCGCTGGCACAGGCCGATCACGTTCTTGGCCTTGGTCTGGTAGAGCCCGAGGGTCTTGATGAAGTCGCGCAGGCCCGCCTCGCCCAGCGCCAGAATGGCCTGCGGGGTGTTGGCCACCGGAAACAACCGGGCCATGGCCTTGTTGACGCCCACATCGGTGGCCTGGGCCGAGAGCACCACCGCCACCAGCAGCTCGAACGGCGAGCTGAAACGCAACTCGGTGGTCGGCGATGGATTGGCGGCCCGCAGGCGCCGATAGAGTTCGGCGCGGCTGTCCCGGTTCATGCGTGGCTCATGCGTGGCTCATGCGTTCGCCGGGGCGGCAACCGGCGACGACGACGGCTGGCGCCACTGCTTGACGCGGCGGTCGATCACGTTCTTCAGCGCAATCATCAGCCCCAGCCCGATGAACGCGCCGGGCGGCAGTGCCGCCAGCAGCAGCCCCTGGGTGTCGGGAATGATCGTCCAGTACACGCCCTCGAAGGCGTCGCCCAGCAGCAGATGCAGGCCCTGTCCCAGGGTGCCCAGCGACAGGATTTCGCGGGCGCCGCCCAGCACCACCAGCACCAGCAGAAAGCCCAGGCCCATCATGAAACCGTCGATCAGCGCCGGCAGCACGCGGTTCTTGGAAGCGAACGCCTCGGCGCGGCCGATGATGGCGCAGTTGGTGGTGATGATGGGCAGAAAGATGCCGAGGATGTCGTACAGCGTCTGCAGGTAGGCGTTCATCACCAGCTCGACCAGGGTCACCAGCGAGGCGATGACCATGACGAACACGGGAATGCGAATCTCGGGCCGCACCACGTTGCGGATGGCCGACACCGTGAGGTTGGAGACGGTGAGCACGAACAAGGTCGCCAGCCCCAGCGACAGCGCGTTGACGAAATTGTTGCTCACCGCCAGCAGCGGGCACAGGCCCAGCAGCTGCACCAGTCCGGGGTTGTTGGTCCACAGGCCGTCGCGGACCAGTTTGGCGAGGTTCATGGGTCGATGGTCTCCGCGGGGTGCGTGGCCGGGGGCGTGCGCGTGGGCAATCTGGATGCGGCCTCACCGGCTGCGGCCGACCACCATTGCGACTGGCGCTCGGCGGTCACTTCCAGCGTGCGTGCCACGGCCTTGACCACCGCACGCGGGGTAATGGTGGCGCCGGTGAACTGGTCGAAGGCTCCGCCGTCCTTGCGCACCGTCCATTCATCGGCCGGCGGATCGCCCAGCGCGCGGCCGGTGAACTCGAGGATCCATTTCGATACCCGCAGGTCGATCTTGTCACCCAGGCCGGGGGTTTCGCGATGCTGGGTGACGCGCACGCCGGTCACGGTGCCGTCGGGGGTGACGCCCACCAGCAGGTGAATATCGCCGCTGTAGCCGTCGTGCGCGACCACGGTGAGCAGGCTGGCCACGGGCGTGCCGTCGAGCCGGGCGCGGTACACGGTGCTGGTGCCGCCCAGCCTCGGGTCGGTGACCGTCGTGGTATCGGCCGTAAGGTCGTTGTCGTAGCGGTCGGCCGGCAGCACCGCCTGCAGCTCGCGCAGCAGGCGCGCTTGCTGCGAGGCGGCAATCTGGTCCTTGGTCAGTGCATACACGCCCGCCAGCAGCGCCGCCGTGACCACGCCAAAAGCGGCCAGCAGACCGCCGGATTTCATCATCTGCCGCAGATGCGGGGCGCGGTCGGTCATGGGCGCTCCGGGCGGCGCCCCGTGCCGTAGACGCGGGTGGGGGTATAGCGGTCCAGCGTGGGCGCGAGAATGTTCATCAGCAGCACCGCAAACGCGAAGCCGTCGGGATAGCCGCCCCAGCTGCGGATGATCCAGGTCAGGGCCCCCACGCCCAGCCCGAACAGCAGCCGTCCGCGGGGCGTGGTGCTGGCCGACACCGGATCGGTGGCGATGAAAAACGCCCCCAGCATCGCCGCGCCGCTGGTCCAGTGGAACAGCGGCGAGGCGTAGCGGTCGCTGTCCACGCCCCAGAAGATCAACGCCATCAGCCCCATGCCCAGCAGCACGCCGAGCGGAATCTGCCAGCCGATGGTGCGCTGCTGCAGCAGAAACAGGCCGCCGGCCAGATACGCCAGCGACACCCACAGCCAGCCGCGCAGTTGGTGGCCGGCAAAGCCGGGATCGAGCTGGATTTCGCTCAAGGTGCGGCCCTGCGTCAGCTCGGTGCGCACGTGGTCCAGCGCGGTGGCCTGGCTTACCGCGTCGGCGGCCCAGGCCAGGTGCGGCGCCGGCCACGCGGTCATCGCCACCGGAAAGCTGATCAGCAGCACCACGTAACCGACCATGGCCGGATTGAAGGGATTGAAGCCGATGCCGCCATAGACCTGCTTGCCCAGCGCCACCGCGAACAGGCCGCCCAGCACCGGCAGCCACCACGGCGCATCGGGCGGCAGCGCCAGCGCCAGCAGCGCGCCGGTGAGCACCGCGCTGCCATCGCCAATCACCCGCCAACTGCGGCCGCGCAGGGCCATCACCAGCACTTCTGTCAGCACCGCGGCGCTGATGCACCACAGCAGGTTGAGCAGCACGCCGGGGCCGAACAGCCCGGTGCACACCGCGATGCCCGGCAGCAGGGCGCCCAGCACCCGCAACATCACGCCGCGCACGCTGGGCTGCACGCGCAGATGCGGCGAGCTGATCAGGTCGCGGTTCATTGCGGCGCGTTTCCGGCCGCGTCGCGCGCCGCTTTGCGGGCCTTGGCGGCGGCAATGGCCTTGGCCACGGGGTCGTCGTCGTCGGCCGGCGTTGCGCTGGCCACCTTGGCCGCTTTGCGGGCTTTGGCCGCCGCCATGGCGCGTGCAACCGGATCATCTGCTTCGGCGCTCGGCTCGGAGGGCGACGGCACGTCGGCGGCCCTGGCCGCCTTTCGCGCCTTGGCAGCCGCGATGGCCTTGGCCACGGGATCAACTTCGTCAGTCGCCGCAACCGCGTCGGGAGTGGCGCTTGCACGGGGAGCGTCTTTGGCGGTTTTTCGTGCCTGGGCTGCGGCAATTGCCGTGGCGACGGGATCGCGTTCGTCCGCCCCCTGATCCGCCCCCTGGTCCGCCCCTGGGTCCGCCCCCTGATCCGCATCGGGCGCAGCCGCGGCCTTGGCCGCCTTGCGCGCCTTGGCAGCGGCGATGGCCTTGGCCACCGGGTCGTCCTCGGCCGAGTCGGCCTGTGCGGGCGGCGCGCTTGCCGGCTTGCCGTCGCCGTTACCGTCGCCGTCGGCGGGCTCGACCGAGGCCGGGGCCGGCACGGCATTGTTGGCGGCGCGGCGGGCCTGGGCACGGGCCATGGCGACCGCCACCGGGTCATCTGCCGCTGCGGGTGCTGGCGCGCTTGTCGGCGCCGGGGCGGGGGTTGCGGCGGGCGGCGGTGTGGCCGGGCTCGCGGACGACGCGGACGTTTTGGCCGCCAGTGCGGCCTTCTTGCGGGCGCGGGCCTCTTCTTTGGCGCGCTCTTCGCGTTCGATGCGCGCCAGCCGCGCCTCGTGGCGCTGGCGTGCGGCGTCGGCCAGCCGCTTCTCGGCTTCGGCGGCGTGAATCTCGGTCTTGGCGAAGCGGTAGTACTGCACCAGCGGGATGTGGCTGGGGCAGACCATGGCGCAGCAGCCGCATTCGATGCAGTCGAAAAGATTGAGGTCTTCGGCCGCCTCGAACTCGCGGGCACGGGCATGCCAGTACAACTGTTGCGGCAACAGCCGCGCCGGGCACACGGTGACGCACTCGCCGCAGCGGATGCAGGGCTGCGCCTCGGGCGTGGGGCGAACCTGCTCGGGCGCCAGCGCCAGCACGCAGTTGGTGGCCTTGATGACCGGCACTTCCAGCGCCGGCAGCGCGAAGCCCATCATCGGGCCGCCCATCAACACCCGGCCGGGCGTGTCGGTGAAGCCGCCGGCCTGCGCGACCAGGTGTGACATCAGGGTGCCCAGGCGCACCCGCAGATTGCACGGCTGGGCGATGGCCTCACCGGTGACGGTGATGATGCGTTCGATCAAGGGCTCGGCAAAGCACACGGCGCGTCCCACGGCGCGGACGGTACCGGGGTTGTGGCAGACGATGCCGAGGTCCAGCGGCAGGCCCTCGCTGGGCACTTCGAGGCCGGTGAGCGTTTGAATCAACTGCTTTTCGCCGCCCTGCGGGTAGCGGGTGGGCACCACCACCACCGAGATGCGCGCGTCGTGCTCAGCGGCGCGCGACATGGCGCGAATGGCCTCGGGCTTGTTGTCTTCGATGCCCACCAGACACCGCGGCGCCGCCAGTGCGTGCAGGACCACCTGAATGCCCAGCACCACCTCGTCGGCCTGTTCGGTCATCAGCATCTGGTCGCAACTGATGTAGGGCTCGCACTCGGCGCCGTTGATGATCAGGGTGTCGACGACGCGGCCGGGGTTGAGCTTGATCGCCGAGGGGAACGCGGCGCCGCCCAGGCCGACAATGCCCGCGGCGCGGGCGATGTCGCGAATCTGCGCGGGCGTGGCGGCGGCGAAGTCAGGCAACGCCGCCCATTCCGGCGTATCCAGCGGCTGGTCCCTTCCGTCGGGCTCCAGCACCAGACAGTCGGCGCTGAGGCCGGAGGGATGCGGCACAGGGCGCGCCTCGATGGCGGTGATGCGGCCCGAGGTGGGGGCGTGAACCGGCGATGACACCACCCCCTGCGCGTGCGCCACCGTCTGACCACGGCGCACCCGGTCGCCCACCTGCACACAGGGTTTGGCGGCCCCGCCGATGTGCTGCGTGAGCGGCAAGACCATCAGCGGCGGCAGCGGCACCTCGGCGATGGGCGTGCCCGTGGACAGCGCCTTGCGATCGTCGAGGTGCAGCCCGCCGTGAAAGCGGTGGAGACGGAACGGCGCCTGGGCGATCACGCGGCCTCCTGCTCGCGCTGCGGCTGCTGTGGCTGCGGCCAGCGCCAGGTCTTCACCGTGTCGGCCACCGGCTCCATGGTGATGCAGTCCACCGGGCAGGGCGGCAGGCACAGCTCGCAGCCGGTGCAGTGGCTTTCGATCACGGTGTGCATCTGGTTGGCGGCGCCGACGATGGCGTCGACCGGGCAGGCCTGAATGCACTTGGTGCAGCCGATGCACACCGCCTCGTCAATCAGCGCAAGGGTCTTGACGGTTTTGGCCACGCCGTTCTCGGCGTTGAGCGGAATCGGCTCGCGCCCCAGCAGCTCGGCCAGTTTGAGCACCCCGTCTTCGCCCCCGGGCGGGCACTGGTTGATCTCGGCGTCGCCCCCGGCAATGGCGGTGGCGTAGGGCTTGCAGCCGGGATAGCCGCACTGGCCGCATTGGGTCTGCGGCAGAATCTTGTCGATCTTGTCGACCAGTGGATCGCCCTCGACCCTGAAGCGCACGCTGGCATACCCCAGCACCACGCCAAAGGCGGCCGCAAGCAGCGTCAGAGTGAGGATCGCGGTCAACATGGCATCAAGCCAGCCCTGCAAACCCTGGGAAAGCCGAGCGGGTCCGCCCGCAAGCCACCGGGCAGGGGCCCCGCGCAGCGGGGATGCGCGCAAGGCGAGTCGGTGCGGTCATGTCACCGGCAAGGCCGTTCGCGTGGGTCGGTGCAGTTCGCATCAGGCGAGCCCTGCGAAGCCAAGAAAGGCCAGCGACATGACACCAGCGGTCACGAGGGCGACGGGCGCGCCCTGGAACGACTCGGGCACGTCGGCCACGGCCAGGCGTTCGCGCAGGCCGGCGAACAGCAGCAGCACCAGCGAGAACCCCAGCCCGGCGCCGATGCCGGTGAGGGCCGATTCCAGGAATGTTGACGACTGCCGCACGTTGATCAACGCCACGCCCAGCACGATGCAGTTGGTGGTGATCAGCGGCAGGTAGATGCCCAACACCTGGTACAGCAAGGGGCTGGTTTTCTGCACCACCATCTCGACGAACTGCACCACCCCGGCGATGACCACGATGAACACGATGGTGCGCAGGTATTCGAGGCCAAAAATGGCCAGCACCCAGGTGTCGATGACGTGGGTCACCACGGCCGTCAGGGTGAGGACGAAGGTGGTGGCCAACGCCAGCCCGGAACTGGTCTCGACCTTCTTCGAGGTACCCATGAACGGGCACAGGCCAAGGAACTGCACCAACACGAAGTTGTGCACCAGCACCGCGCCCAGCAGGATGAGCAGCACGTCAGACATAGGGCTCTAGGATGCGCCGTGCGCTGCAATGCAACAAGAAAGTGACCGCATTTTGCATGGCGTTATCACTGCAGGTTCTGAGGATTACTTGATCCGCATGCCGGGCGCGGCGCCGGCGTCCGGCCAGAGCAGGCAGGGGCCTGCCATGTCGTTGCTGGCCGCCAGCACCATGCCTTCTGACAGCCCGAATTTCATTTTGCGCGGTGCCAGATTGGCCACGCACACGGTGAGCTTGCCGACCAGCACGGCCGGGTCATAGGCCTTCTTGATGCCGGCGAACACCTGCCGCGTGCCCAGCGGCCCCAGGTCGAGCTGCAGGCGCAGCAGCTTGTCGGCGCCTTCGACGGCGCCGGCCTCGACGATGCGCGCCACCCGCAAGTCCACCTTGGTGAAGTCGTCGATGGAAATCACCGCGCTGTCGTCAGCCTTTGCGGCGGCAGCCGGGGCAGCCGGGGCAGCCTGAGTGGCGGCGGGTGCTGCGGACACCGGCGCCGGCGTGCTCGCCGCCTCGGCCGCCAGCAGGGCCTCGGTCTGGGTTTTTTCGATACGGGTCATGAGCGGCTCGTAGACATTGATGCGGTGATCCAGCAGCGGCGTGGCGGCATCCGCCCAGGTGAGCGGCGGAATGTTAAGGAAGGCTTCGGCCTGCGCTGCAAGCTGGGGCAGGATGGGCTTCAGGTAGACCGTGAGCTGGCGAAAGATGTTGAGAAAGGTGGTGCAGACGGCGTGCAGCTCGGCCTCGCGGCCTTCCTGCTTGGCCAGCTTCCACGGCGCCAGCGTCTGGATCTCGCCGTTGGCCTCGTCGGCCAGGCGCATGATCTCGCGCACCGCTGCGGCCAGTTCGCCCGCCTCGTAGGCCGCCTGCAGCTTGGGCGCCGCTGCGGCCAATGCCTCGAACCGGGTGGCGTCGTGCAGTTGCGGCGCCAGTTGGCCGTCAAACTGCTTGGTGATGAAGCCCGCACAGCGGCTGGCAATGTTCACGTACTTGCCGACCAGGTCGCTGTTCACCCGGGCGGCGAAGTCGTCGAGGCTCAGGTCCAGGTCTTCCGGGCCGCTGCCGAGCTTGGCGGCGAAGTAGTAGCGCAGCGCCTCGGGCGGCAGGTGGTTCAGCCAGGTGCGGGCCTGGATGAAGGTGCCGCGGCTCTTGCTCATCTTCTGGCCGTTGATGGTGAGGTAGCCGTTGACGTGCAATTGGGTGGGGGTGCGAAAGCCGGCGCCTTTCAGCATTGCCGGCCAGAACAGGCCGTGAAAATTGACGATGTCCTTGCCAATGAAGTGATGCAGCTCGGCTTGGCTGTCGGCGTTCCAGAACGCGCCGAAGCGGGCGTCGTCGTTGTTCAGAAAGGCCGCAAAGCTGGCCATGTAACCGATGGGCGCGTCCAGCCACACGTAGAAGTATTTGCCCGGCGCGTCGGGAATGGCGAAGCCGAAATACGGGGCGTCGCGCGAGATGTCCCAGTCGCGCAGGCCGGCGTCGAACCACTCGCGCAGCTTGGCCTTGATCGACGGATGGGCCACGTCGCCGCCCAGCCAGCCCTGCAGAAAGCTCTGGAAGTCGCCGAGCTTGAAGAAGTAGTGCTCCGAGTCCCGCAGCTCGGGCGTCGCGCCGCTGACCACCGAGCGCGGATTTTTCAGGTCGGTGGGTGCGTAGGCCGCGCCGCACACTTCGCAGTTGTCGCCGTACTGGTCGGCCGCGCCGCACTTGGGGCATTCGCCCTTGATGTAGCGATCGGGCAGAAACATCTGCCGCTCGGGGTCGAACAGCTGCCGCACGTTGCGCCGGGCGATGTGCGCAGCGTCGCGCAGGCGGGTGTAGATCAGCTGCGCCAGCCGCTCGTTCTCGGGGCTGTGGGTGGAGTGGTAATGGTCGAACGCCACGCCAAAGTCGGCAAAGTCGGCCATGTGCGCCTGACGCACGTCTTCGATGTAAGCCTCGGGCGCCAGGCCGGCCTTTTCGGCCGCCAGCATGATCGGCGTGCCGTGGGCGTCATCGGCGCAGACATAGTGCACCTCGTGCCCGTTCAGCCGCTGGAAGCGCACCCAGATGTCGGCCTGCACGTAGCCCACCAGATGACCCAGGTGAATGGCGCCATTGGCGTAGGGCAGAGCGTTGGTGACGAGGATGCGGCGCATGGCGGCGTTCAGCGGTTCGAAACAGGGCGCGAATTATGCCACCCGCCGGGTGCCGGCCGTTTCGAGGGGTGGTCGTCGACGCGCGCCTGCGGCGCCTCGGGTCACGACGCCTGCGGGGGGTCCGACTGCTCGGCGTCGCCGTCCGCGGCAGGGGCGGGCAGCCACTGGGGATGGGCGGTGGCCAGGCGGTAGTACAGGGTGGGCAGGATCAGCAGCGTGAGGGCGGTCGAGGTCACGGTGCCGAAGATCAGCGAGGTGGCCAGCCCGGCGAACATGGGGTCGGTGTAGAGAATCAGCGTGCCCAGCGCGACGGTCAGCGCTGACAGCATGATCGGCCTGAAGCGGACCGCGCCGGCGAACTTGACGGCATCCTCCAGTGGATGGCCCGCCTGCCGGTAGTCGCGGATGAAGTCGATGATCAGCAGTGAGTTGCGGATGACCACGCCCGCCAGCGCGATGACCCCGATGGCCGAGGCCATGCTGAAGTCGATGCCGAGCAGCCAGTGCCCCGGAAAGACGCCGATGAAACCCAGTGGCACCGCCGTCATTGCCAGCGTCGCGAGCAAGAACGACCGGTAGGTCGCCACCAGCAGCAGGAAGATCAGTGCCAGGCCGGCGATCAGGATCATGCTCATTTCCCTCAGTGAGTCGAGCGTGAGTCGCAGCTCTCCGTTCCAGAGCAGTTGGTACCCGTCCAGAGAGCTTGGCGCCTGCTCCCGCAGGCCCAGATTGCCGGTGCTCAGCGTGCCGCCATCCGGCAGATCCAGGCCGTCGAGGTGTTGGTTCATGTCGAGAATGACGTAGGCCGCCGCGCTGCCCGAGACGTCGGCCGCGACGAAGCTGTAGGGCTCGTTGTCTTTGCGCAGAATCGGCCTGTCGACGTGCGTCATGTGCGGCTTCACCAGCTCCGACACCGGAATGCGCTCACCCTGGGCGTTGGCGACATGCACCCGGTCCAGTTGCTGCGGATCGAGATCGTGGCGGCGCGGCACCTCGATCAGGATCGGCACCGGCGCGCGTTCGCCCTCGATGCGCGCCTCCGAGATGACGCGCGTGCCCATCAGGTTGCGCAGGGTCTGCTCGATGGCGGTGGCGGTGACGCCCGACAGCATCGCCTTCTCGTGATCGACCTTCAGATCGATGCGCGGCGCATCGGCCGCTTCAGAGTCGTAGATGTCGACCACGCCCCAGGTCTGTGCGAATCGTTCGCGCACCTGGGCAACCAGTTGACGCCGCACTTCGGCATCCTCGCCGTAGACCTCGGCGATCACCGTGGCCGGACTGGGCGGCCCGGGGGGCGAGTTGCGCAGCGTGATTTCGAGACCGGGATAGTCGGCCTGCAATTGGGTGGTTTGGGCCCGCAGCGCTTCGGTCACCTCGGTCGAGGTCGTGTTGCGCGCGTTCTTGTGCAGCAGCATGACCGTGATTTCGGCTTGGTGCGGCGCCTGCCGGTTTGCGGCCCCGCGAATCTGCCCGGCGAAGTCCACCACCGGCGGCAGGCCCACGTAGCTCACCCAGTTGGCGACCACCGGCTGTTGCCGCAGCAGTGCGCCGACGCGGCGCGCGACCTCGTCGGTGGTTTCGATGGGGGTGCCCTCGGGCATGTCGAGGGTGATGCCGAAATGGCCCAGGTCTTCCCTGGGCATGATGGCGATCATCACGCTGCCGGGCGATTGCGGCCCGCCAACGCCGGCAGGCCGGATGAACGGCCACGCCGGCTGCAGCAGCGCGCCCAGCAGGGCGAGCAGGGTCAGGGCATAGAAGGCCCAGCGACGTCGGCGGCTGTGCAGTAGCGGCGTCAGCATCCGGAAATAGCGCTGGTGCGACGCGGAAGACGCGTCATCGTGCGCATGGGCCGTGACGTGCCCACGCAGCCAGCGATGGCAGGCCCAGGGCACGATCATGTAGGCCAGCAGCAGCGACAGCGCCATGGTGACCTGCACGTTGAACGAGATGGGCGCGAAGTAAGCGCCGTTCATGCCGGTGAGCAGGCTCAGCGAGCCAAACACCAGGACGACCGAGATTGTGGCAATGGTCGTTGGCGGCCCGATCTCGTTGACCGCCAGCACCGCCTGTCGACGTGGATCGACACCCGAACGCAACTGGTAGTTGCGGTAGATGTTCTCCAGCACGACGATGCTGTCGTCCACGATCATGCCCAGCGACAGGATCATCGCGAACAGCGAAATGCGGTTCACGGTGAAGCCCGTCAACAGATCCAGCATCAACGTCAGGCACAGGATCAACGGCAGCACGAAGCTGATGATCAGCCCCGAGCGCAGGCCCAGAAACGGCAGCAGCGTGAGGATCACCGCGCTGATCGCCACCGCCAGGTCGCGCAGCAGGTGGTTGACCGTGTCGTTGGCCTTTACGCCGTCATCGCGCGTGGTGACGACGTGCACGTCCGCCGGAATGAACTGCTGGCGCAGGGTCTCCACCACCGCCAGCACCTCTTCGGCCGTGGTCACCGCGTTGGTTCCCGGCTTCTTGGCCACCGAGATCGTCACCGCCGGCATCTCGGAGGCGGACTGCCCGATTCTCGGATCCCCCGGGCCGAAGCCCAGGCGCACCAGGGCGTCGCGCTGCTGCGCCGGGCCGTCGTGCACGGTGGCCACATCGTCAACGTAGATCAGTTGGCCGTCGTGCACGCCCACCGCCAGCCGGCGCACGTCTTCGGCGGACCGCAGTTCGCCGCGCAACTGCACGCGCAGGCTCTGCCCGTCGTGCACGGTGTCGCCCACTTCGGCTGCGGTATTGCCGGCCGCCAGTGCCGCCAGCCCCTCGTTCAGGGTCAGGCCGAAGGCTTCAAGCCGCGCGGGATCAGCCTCGACGCGAATCTCGCGTGAGGCGCCGCCGTGCAGTTCGACCCGCGACACCGAGGGAATGGAGTTGAGCCTTTCGAGAACACGCTCGGCCAGACGGCGCAGTGCGTAGTCGTTGTAGCGCTCGGAGGCCAGCGTGACGGTGACCACGGCAATGTCGTCGGCATCGACCCGCTTGATCAGCGGCGGGGCCACGTCCGGCGGCAGGAGGGCCTGGGCACTGCTGATGCGCTGGTAGACGCGCACCATGGCATTTTCCTTGTCCACGCCCACGTCGAACTGCACGGCAATTTGCGCCAGCCCCTGCATCGAGGTTGAAAAGGTGTGGTCCACGCCCTCGATCTCGCGCAGGGCACGCTCCACCGGCGCCGCGACCAGGTGGTCCACTTCGGCAGCGGATCGGCCGGGGAGGGCGTACATCACCTCTGCACCGGGGACCAGAATCTGCGGGTTTTCCTCGCGCGGCGTCAGCGTTGCGGCGATCCACCCGACCGCGAGGCAGAACAGCACGAACACCGGTGTGAGCTTCGACTCGATGAAGTAGTCGGCGATCCGGCCTGCGGAGTTGAGTTGACGTTCGCGCATGCCCGGCCTACGGCGCTTGCGGCTGCAGGTGATCGCCGTCGCGCACGGTTTCGGGCACCTGCGCCAGGATCGTCTCGCCGGCCTGCAGCCCCGCGGTGATTTCGGTCAGCCCGTCTTCGCGTCGTCCGGTGCGCACCCAGCGGTAGTTGAGCCGGTTGTTCTCGCCGACCACGAAAACGCCGGTCAGCCCACCGCGCTGCGCCAGCGCGGCGTCGGGCACCCGCAGGCCCTCGGTCTCGCCGACCTTGAAGCGGCTGCGGCCGAACAGGCCGGGCGTGAGGCCCGCCGCGTCGTCCAGTTGCAGCTTCACCATGAACCTTCGCGTGACCGGATCCCCCGAGGGCACCACCCGCAGCACGGTTGCCCGATAGCGCTGCCCGGTGGCATCGATGCTCACCTGTGCCACGTCGCCCACGGCGATGTGCTGCACCTGCGATTCCGCCGCCGCCGTCTCGAACAGCAGCGCCGTGTCGGACTCCACCACCAGCAACGGGCGGCCCGGCGTCACCAGATCACCGGTGCGGGCGAGCCGCTGCGCGACCACGCCATCGACCGGGCTGACGATCTCGGTGTAGCGAAGCTGCGCCTGGGTTGCGCGCAATGCGGCCTCCTGGGCGCGCAGGGCCTGCTCGGCCGAGTCATATTCCAGTTGCGCCCGGCGCCGCGCGGCGTCGGCCACCAGCCCCCGCTTGAACAGCGTCCTGGTGTCCTCCAGCGTGCGTTCGGCATCACGCAGTGCGGCCTCGCGCAGTGCGCGCTGGGCCTGGGCTTGTTGCACCGCGGCCTGCTGGTCGCGGGCATCGAGCTGGACAAGCACCTGCCCGCGGCGGATGGCCTCGCCCTCACGCACGTTGATCGCACGCACGTAGGCCGCCAGCCGCGAGCTGATTTCAACGCGCTCGTCAGACACCACCGAGCCCACGGTCTGGTAGTGCAGGGCGAGCGGTTCGGGGTGCACCTGCAGCGTGGGCAGCGCGTGCTCGGTGGGCGTGCGCGCCGCGTGGGGGCTGGGGTCGCTGCACGCTGCAAGGCCGGTCACGATCAGTGCGCAGGCCAGCAAGCCAGGAGAGTAAGAGGTCATCAGTGCCCCAGGTGCCAAGTCATGCTGAATTGAGACTGCCACACGCTGATGTGCGTATCGACCGTCTGGTCGGCGGGATCTTTGCCCACGTCGAAGCTCAGCGGTTCACCCTGAAACAGGGTGAGGCGTGCACTGCTGAGCGTGTTGGTTTCGCGGGTGGTGTTTTTGATCGCGTAGATCAAGGCCCATCCCAGGTCAAGTTGAGATGAAAACCGCCAGGACAGGCCGAGCGCGGCATGGCGGTCCGTGATGGCGGGCGCAAAAATCTTCGGCAGCACCTGGTCGGGCACCACGGGATTGCCGCCCCAGCTGTAGCCGGCCCGCCACGAGAGCCGATTGCGGCTGCCCTGATAACCGATCTTGTAGACATTGATCGTGTCCCAGCCAAATCCCGGGCCGTCGTGCGCGCCCAGACACGCCCCGAGCGCCGGCGGGTTGGGCAGGTTGCGCGAAATCAGCCGAGGGACAAAGCAGACGTCTGTAAACCGTTGCGGCTCCACCCTGTTCGCCAAGGGCCGCACATCGCCGTAGCGCACCTGTTCGTAATCGACAAACAGGCGATGCCCGTCCCTCAGGTGCACCTGCATACCAAGGTTGAGGGTGGGGGCGAAGTCCAGTGATCCGCCGATGATCGCGCCGCGATATTTGTCGAAATCGGTCTGGTACAGCCGCGTTTGATACGCCGCGCCGAACCCGATGCCGTAACCCGTATCCCACAGAACGCCGATCCGGGCACCGCCGCCGTAGGCGTAATCGAACCCGCGGTCGGTCGTCTGGTCCTGAAAATTGGAGAAGGTCGCGAATGCCCCAAGCCCTTTCAGTTCAATGCGCTGCCCGGCAATCACCGGTGCAATGCCGACCGACAGGCCCGGCAAGACCATGCGGGCCCAGTGCGCAGATACCAGGAGCTGGGTCAGATCGACCCCCAGGGTTGTGGCACCGGCGCCGCACAACTGCGTCAGGTCGGTGCCTGCCGACAGCGGCTGCCCGCCCCCGAAGGTGCCATCGCAGCGGGCTTCGAAGATCGGCACGCCGCGCGCCAGGGTGGCCGAACCCGCCTTCGACAGCGCCTTCAGCCCCGAGGCACTGAATCCCCAGCCGACTGCGGTGCGGTCGTTCAACTGCCAGTTGCGGGCAAATGAGGGGATGGGAAACACGCCGGTCACCGAGGTGGCGCGTCCCGGGGTTACGTCCAGCAATCCCAGCGGCGCGTTGTCACCCCGCGGTCCGGCGCGGTACCCACCATCGGGAATGGCGATGCCGAGTTCGGCCGTGCGGCTGTTGCCCAGCCAGGCCCCCGCAGCCGGATTGCGCAGGGTGGCCGAGGCATCGGCGGCCAAGGCCGTGCCGGCCCCGGCCATGCCCAGTTGCACCGCGCCGGTGCCCGGTGCGCTCATGCCGTTCGAGGCCAGCACATCGCCGGCCAGCCACAGCAGCGACACCCCGATGACGTGCCCTATTTGCGGCCGCCACGTGCGGCGCCCGGTGCCCGTCATGCGTCTTCTGCGGCCATGATTTCAGCCGTGTCCATCGAGCCGATGAGCCGGCGCAGCATGCTTTGCAGCGCCCGCTTTTCGGCCGTACTGAGGCTGCCGAAGGCGGTGTGCACGATGGGTTGAAACCGGCCGGCGTAGTGGCGCACCAGCGCGTGTCCCGCGGCCGTGGCCACGATGCGCCGCCGTCGTGCATCCCGCGGGTCGGGGCTGATCTGTACCAACGCCTCTTTCGCGAGCACGCTGAGAATGCGGGTCATGTTGGCGTGGTTCTGGCCCACCTGCTCGCACAGTGCCGAGGGCGTGGTGCCGTCGTCGCCGCTGGCCATCGCGACAACCAGCGTGTGGAAGGAGCTCTCGGTCAGGCCGGTTGGCCTGAGCGCCGGATCGGTGAACGCCGTGATGCCCAGGCTGGCGACGCGAATCAGGCGCATCAACATCACGTCTTCGGCGGGAAACTCCGGAACGCCCTCAAGCCAGCGCTTGGCGCTGGCATCCACGGCATGTAGGCGGTCTTTGGTCTTCATGATTGATATGCCGACATTACATCAATGTAATAACTGACGCCACTGGCGCGCCATGCGCAACGTCACCTCAGGCGTGCCCGCCACAGGCGTCTGCGTGGCGCCTCGATTCACGCGCGAACTCCGCATGCGCACCCTGCGACGATGGGCATTTGCCGGCGGCGGTGAGCGGCAATGGCCCGCCGCTGCCCTCAGGCTGCGGAATGCAACGTCTTCGGCCGTCCAGTCCCCCCGCGATGCCCCACCGTTTGCAACGGAGCCGGCGGTCACCGACCGAGCGGCAGGTACAGGGTCATGGCGCGATCGAGAAGCGGTGTAAAGCCGTAGTGCTCGTAGAACGCCTTGGCGCTGGCATTCTTTGCATCGACAAGTAACGCATAGGCCGGGATCTGCTTTTTCGTCTGCAGGCAGCGATCGACGGCACAGCCGACCAGCAGGCGTCCCAGGCCGGCGCCTCGGCGATCCGTGCGGCAGGCCAGACGCCCCATGCGGTAACAGGGGATGGGAAAGCGTGGGAGCTTCTTGCGGTCCGAATCAGACAAGCGCGCGACATCCACCTCGGCGGCACTGAGCGAGTAGTAGCCCAGCACAACGCGGGGCTGATCCGAGTCAATCAGCACATAGGTTGCGCTGATGCCCATGCGCCGGTGCTGTCCGGCGAAACGACGCAGATACTCGTTCAGTGCTGCAACGCCGCAGTCGAAACCTGCGCGATCATGGACGTCCGGATCGAGCGGGACCTCTTCAAGCACGCCGTACCTGGCGCCTGGCCTGCGAAAGCGCCTGCTCAAGAGCCGCGTTGGGGCGGAAGGCGGCATCGAGTGCGGCAATGAACGCCTCGGCGTCGCCGCGCGTCAGCGTGATTCTGGCCTCGCGATCCAGCAGCGCCTGGGCTTTTTCCTTGGCGGCGGAACGCACGAAACCCGCCATCGTCGTGCCCATCAGGGCGGCGGCTTTGGCGACGGTCTCCTTGTCGTCCGGGTCCAACTTGAGATCGAAACGTGCGGTAGACATGACTTTGTCCTCATTTATAAGTACGGCATTTTGCCGTATACGAATGAGGGTGGCAATGCGCCGCCAGCGACGGTGTCGCACGTGATGGATCGGTCGCAGGCGCCAGCCGAACCTGGTTGCAAGCGGTAGCCGGCACGCGATGCCCAACAGGTGGATCGTCGCAACAGGCCGGGCGCGCACGTGCGTGGCAGGCAGCGGCACGGCCTTGCCGGGCGCTGCGCCGGGATGCGTTGATCGGTGGCGCGTCAGACCGTGCCGATCAGGTCGTCGAGCCGGCTGTCGCGTGGCCAGTGCTTCAGGTCCAGCAGCCAGCGCAGGCGGGTGGGGTCGGTCTCAACGCGCAGGCCGTCTTCGATGCGGCGGTGATAGGCGTCCAGCGTCAGGCTGGCCAGCCCGGTGTCGACGGTGAGTTTGCGGCGCACGAACTCGGTCCACTCGTCGTGTTCCAGTTCGTTGAGCGTGTGGAGGGCATGGCGGGCGCGCCAGCGCAGCAGCAGGGTGTTGAGGCGGGCGTCTTCAAAGCCGCCATCGAAGGACGCCGCCGCGCCGGGGCCCGCCTTGCGCAGTTGCTCACAGCGGGCGCGATCGGCGTCACTCACGAAGCCGGCGTAGAGCGCGCACTCGGCGTCCTGTTCTTCGAAGTCGGGCTGCACGAAGATGGCCTGCACCTTCTGTTGCAGGGCCTCGCCCGCGGCCAGCAGGGTGGCGTGATGCGCCTGAATGGCGGGCAGGTCGAGCTGCCAGCGTTCGGCGGCTGCGGCGCTGAGCGTGTTCATCGGCGCCAGCATCGGCGACTTGTTGAGGTGGATGCCCTTGAGCGCCAGTCGTTCGATGCCCTCGGGCAGTTCGGCAGCCGGCGTGAACAGCCGGTCGTGCAGGTCGTCCACATCAAGGCTCAGCAGGTCTGAGGGGTCCTGCCGCAAATCGAAGCTGATGATGCAGTTGCGGTTGACCGGATGAATGGCCAGCGGCATCACCGCGCTGATGCAGCCCAGCGCGGCGGGGATGCGCTGCGACACGTGCAGCACCGGCTGCGCGTCACCCAGCCTCAGCAGTTGGGCGGCGACCCGCTTGTCACGCAGCTTCAACGCATGCTCGAACAGGCGCGGCTGTGCCGCCTTTAGCCGTTGTGCCAGGGCCAGGGTGGCGTACACGTCCGAGAGCGCGTCGTGGGCGCGCTCGTGCACCAGCCCGTTGGCCTGCGTCAGGTGTTCCAGCTTGAAGCTGGTGCTGCCCCTGTCGTTGACGGGCCACTCCAGCCCGGCGGGGCGCAGCGCGTGCCACAGGCGGATCACGTCGATCAGGTCCCAGCGGCTGTTGCCGCCAAACCACTCGCGCCGGTACGGATCGATGAAATTGCGCCAGAACAGGTGGCGGGTGAACTCGTCGTCAAAGCGGATCGAGTTGTAGCCCACGCCGCAGACCTCGGGGCCGCTGAACGCGTCGTGGATGCGCTCGGCAAACTGATACTCCGGCAGGCCGTCGCGCTCGGCCATCTGCGGCGTGATGCCGGTGATGAGCACCGCATCGGGGTGCGGCAGCACATCGATCGTGGGCTGGCAGTGAAACATCAGCGGCGCGCCCACCGGGTTCAACGCCGCGTCGGTGTACACCCCGGCGAACTGCGAGGGGCGGTCGCGTGCGGCATCGGCGCCAAAGGTTTCGTAGTCGTGCCAGAGGAAGTGCGGGGATGGGCCTGTCGTCATAGAGCCGACTTCGCTGGTTTGCTGAACGGTTGGGTCGAAAGGCGAGAATAAATCTGAATCCCCAGCGATTTTGTGACCAAAGCTCGCAAGTCGGGCTTGCTCATGAATTCGGTGAACAGCTCCTCGTTCAGCTCCATCCGCTCGATGAACAGCGATTCCAGCACCTGCCGGAACACCAGCTGGAACTTGTCCAGCGAGTTGACCTCGGCGGCCTTCTGCAGCGCTTCGTTCTGGCTGGCCGCCTCGGCGATCTGGTCGAAGAACAACTGGTCGGCGTCGTTGAGTTCGCCGCCGAAGCGCTCGTTGATGATGTCGATCAGGCGCGAAAGCGATACGTGCTCTTCCCGCACCATGCCGGTACCCACCTCGCGGGGACCGTCCAGCGGCTTCGCGTAACCCTCATTGAGACTGATCGAGCCTTCACTGATCTTCTGCAGGCGGTAGTAGTCGAGTTCGACTTCTTCATCAAACTGATAGCCCGGCCCGCTCTTGCGCCTAGGCAGCTTCAGCGCGAGGTGGCGCAGATAGGTGAACAGCTTCTCCAGATCGCTGTCCTGATAGGGGATTACCTGGCTGAGGAAGCTGTACAGATTGCGGAAGGCCTGCAGCTTGCCGCGCCATAGCTCTGCTTCCTCGTCTTCCGTGTTCTGTAATTGAACAAAGCGCGCGACCGCCTGATCGAGAATCGCGTTCATTGTCTTGTGATCGCCCGGGCTCTGGCGGCGCTTCGGCGCGAAGAACACGCCCGCGAACTCGGCCACCTCGGTGTGCAGGTAAATGCCTGAGGCATCGAGCTCGGCCTTGACCTCATAGAGCTTGTCCGGGTCGACCTGCTCGCCCATGACCGAACCTTCGTAATACTGGCGAAAGGCCTCCTGGATTTCGCCTGGATCATTGACAAAGTCCAGCACGAAGGTGTCGTCCTTGAGCGGATGGGTGCGGTTCAGGCGCGACAGCGTCTGCACGGCCTGAATGCCGGCCAGGCGCTTGTCCACGTACATGGTATGCAGCAGCGGCTGGTCGAAACCGGTCTGGTATTTCTCGGCCACCAGCAGCACCCGAAATTCCGGCTTGGCGAAAGTGTCGGGCAGTTCCTTTTCCCTCACCCCACCATTCATTTCCACTTCCGTGTAGGTTTTCTCGGGAATCTTGTCGTCTTCCACCGTGCCCGAGAAGGCCACCAGACTCTTGATCGGATAGCCCTTCTCGGCGATGTAGCGGTCGAACTCCTGCTTGTAGCGCACTGCCTCCAGCCGCGAACCGGTGACTACCATCGCCTTGGCATGCCCGCCGATCTTGTGGCGCGTGAAGAGCTGGAAATGCTCGACCATCACCTCGGTCTTCTGGCCGATATTGTGCGGATGCAGGCGCATGAAACGGGCCAGTGCCTTGGCCGCCTTCTTGCGCTCGACGTTGGGGTCGTCCTCGGCCTTCTTGATCAGCTTGTAATAGGTCTTGTAGGTGACGTAGCTCTTCAGCACATCCTCGATGAAGCTTTCCTCGATGGCCTGGCGCATCGTGTAGCGGTGGAAGGGTTCGCCGTTGCGGCCGAAGATCGCCAACGTCTTGTGCTTGGGCGTGGCGGTGAAGGCAAAGAAGCTCATGTTCGGCTGCTGGCCGCGCTTGGCCATGGACCGGAACAGGCGCTCCAGCTCGACTTCGCCTTCCTCCTCGGCCATCGCCTGAGCCTTTTTGCGCAGCTCGGCGCCGCCCAGCACGCCCTTGAGCTCGGTCGCCGTCTCGCCCGACTGCGAGCTGTGGGCCTCGTCGATGATCACCGCGTATTTGCGGGTTGGCAGGTGGCTCTTGCCGCCTTCTCCGCGCTCTTCGTTCAGCTTGGCGAGCTGCCCGGACACGAACGGGAATTTCTGCAGCGTGGTGATGATGATCGGCACGCCCGCTTCCAGTGCCTCGGCGAGTTGGCGCGAGTCCTCATCGATCTTCTGCACCACGCCCTGGCGGTGGTCGAACTGGTAGATGGTGTTCTGCAACTGGCGGTCCAGCACTACGCGGTCGGTGATGACCACCACGCTGTCGAACAGCCGCTCGTCACGCTCGTTGTGCAGGCTGGACAGGCGATGCGCCAACCAGGCGATGGTATTGCTCTTGCCGCTGCCGGCCGAGTGCTCGATGAGGTAGGTATGACCCACGCCCTCGCTGGCGGCGGCCGCCACCATCCGGCGCACTGCCTGCAACTGGTGATAGCGCGGAAAGATCAGGCTTTCCTTGCGTAGCTTCTTGCCCTCGTCCGTGGTCTTCTCTTCCACATCGAGATGCAGGAAGCGGGCGAGCAGATCTAGCAGGCTGTCGCGCTGCAGCACCTCTTCCCACAGGTAGGCGGTCTTGTAATTGCGCCCGTCTCGGTCGGGTGGATTACCCGCGCCGCCATCCATACCCCGGTTGAAGGGCAGAAAGTGCGTGGACGAACCGGCCAGGCGCGTGGCCATGTGCGCCTCTTCGGTGTCCACCGCAAAGTGCACCAGCGCACGCTTGGTGAACACAAAGATCGGCTCGCGTGGGTCGCGGTCGTGGCGGTACTGGTGGATGGCATTCGCCGCCGTCTGGCCGCTGAGCGGGTTCTTCAGCTCCAACGTCACCACCGGAATGCCGTTGACCGACAGCACCACGTCCAGCGACTTTTCCGACTTCGGGCTGAAGTGCAACTGCCGCGTTAGTCCCAGCCGGTTGGCCTGGTAGCGAGCCTCCAGCTCCGGATTGAGGCCGTGCGCGGGGCGAAAGAAGGCGACCCGCAGCGTGCGGCCGAAACACTTGAAGCCGTGGCGCAGCGTGGCCAATGCGCCATGGGTGTCCAGCCACTTGCACAGCGATTCCAGCACCCGCGCACCGGTCTGCTCACCGTGCAGGGCTTCCAGCTTCTCCCACACCTTGGCCTGGGTGGCGCGGATGAAAGCCAGCGCCTCGTCGGGGAAGATGGCGCGCTCGCGGTCGAAGCCCTTGGCATCAACCCGCGTGTAGCCGCCGCCCAGCAAGACCGTTTCGATGGCGGTCTCGAAGGCGGCCTCACTGGTGCGTTTCATATCGCCGCCCTCGCTTGTTTTTTTCGTAGCCAATAGACGACCACCTGCGCGAACTCGGGCAGGTCACCGGGTTCGCTGCCATCCCACCTGGGCAACTCGCGCGCCGGATCGAGACGGCGGCCGTCCTGCAGGCGCCGCTGAAACGCTGCAAGCACCGCCTTGCGATTGTTCACCAGGCGCGGCAGATTCACGTTGAGCACCGCGTTGAGGGCCTCTTCGATGACCGCTTCGTCCGCCTTAATGGTGCCGTCACCCAGAAAGCGGATCTGCCGCTCAATGGGGTGGGCGGGGTCGCTCACGCTGAAGCACAGGCCGTTGTTGCCCTTACGGGTATCGCAATGCTGCTCCCGCTCGGGCCTGCCGTGCCCGCCCAGGCAGGCGCCGTGCAGATTGCCGAAATCGAGCTGCCGCCCGGGGTGGTCGGCCTGGCATTGCCAGTGTTCGATCTTCATGCCCTCGGGCGTGGCCCGGATGCGTGACTGGCAGTAACAGCAAAGGCCGCGCTGCTCCGCCACCAATGCTTGCCGCAAGGCCGCCTTGTCGGCGTAGTTGTCGTAATCGGCATGCGGCTGCCGGCGATGCTGGGTCAAGGTCGCGGGCTCCGGCCCCTTCTGGATAGTCCGCATCTACTCGGCGCCCTCCAGAAAGCGGATCAGCGAACTGGCCCGGGTCAGCTCGGGCTCATCCTCGCCCAGATTGCTTTCGAGGGCCTCAATGGCGGCTCGGGCCTCATCGAAACGCTCTTGGTCGATCAACTCGAAGAGGGTCTTCAGTTCACCGTCCACCTGCCGGTTGCGCACCGGGGCACCCATGAACTCCTGCAGGATGCGATTGGCATCCATGCCATAGGCCTCGGTGGGCACGGTCACGCCCACCTTGCCATCCACGAATTCGAGGAAGCGCACGCAGCGCGCCGGCACCTCGCCCAGCACCAGTGGCGAATGGGTAGTCACCACAAACTGGCAGGCCTTGAAGATGTCGCGCAGGCGCTGCAGGACATCGCGCTGCCACTTGGGATGCAGGTGCAGCTCGATCTCGTCGATCAAGACCAGCGCCACGCCCTCGGCGATGGGGTTGTCACTGTTCGGGTTGGCGATGGCCAGACGCCGGGTGAGGTCGAACACCAGGGCCAGCAGGCCGCGCTCACCGTCGGAAAGCTGGTGCAGGTAAAAAGGCTTCCCGCGCTTATCCACCACAAAGCCGAGTCGCGGTTGTTCTTGGATGCGCAGGCTGCCGAACTCGGGCAGCAGTTCACCCACCACGGCACGCAGCGCGTCCAGCACCTTGAGGCGGCGTGGTTCATTGGCAGCGCCCAGCTTCTCTTGGGTGCGGAACCAGTGCATGAACTCACGCAGCTCCACCTCGCGGTCGCGAAGTGCGTGGGCGTAGGCGATGGACGGCTCGAAGGGCTTGGCCTCTGGCAGGCTGCGCGGCTGGCCGGGCAACTGACGCTTGGGCGAGAAATACACCGCCAGCGGCGGATGGGCCGCGCTCTTCAGGGTCGCCAGCGCGGCGCGAGTCTCCTTGATGCCGGCTTCCAGCTCGCCGGTCAGCGTGCGGGCGCCCAATGCCTGGGCGAAGTCGGTGGCACCGGTGGCGGCTTCGGCCTGCCGCAGCAGCATGAAGCGGTCGCCTTTCTCGTCCGCCGCGCGCAGGCGCTGCACCCCGGCGTTGATGGTCTGGCCGTCGATCTGGATGCGGACGGACACCTCCAGCGAGGCCCTGTCGCCGTGGATGTCGTCGTCGGTGAAGTACAGCGGCGCCGAGCGCGAGGGCGTGAATTCCGGCAGCGCCCGCGACAGCAGCACCGCCAGCGCATGCAGCACGGTGGACTTGCCCACGCCGTTGACGCCCGCGATCAGCGTCACATCCGGCTCGAAGGTGATGTCGAGCTGCTCGAAGCCGCCGCAGTGCGCCAGGGAAAGGGCTTCAAGCTTCATTCAGTCATGTCCTCCGCCGGGATCTGGCCAGTGACGGCGGCGGTGATCAGTGCGGCGCGGCGCTCATGCAGCAGATTGATGGTGCTTCTAATGTGTTCGCGGATTGGAGTAGATGTCTCTGCGTCCCGTTTGAGGAACGTGACGATCTCCTCCTGCTCGGCTAGTGGCGGCAGAGCGATATGAATCTCACCGTATCGCGTCGGGCTCAAATTGGCTTGACCGATAGCGGGAATCGCGTTCTTTCGGGCGAAGTTAAGAAACAGTGACGAATTCAGCAGCGCGACCAAGTAATGCGGCGTCGCGCGATGATTCGCACGAATACGGACCAGATAGGAAGCGAAGGTCAAAGGCTCTTCTGGATCGAAATCGATAAGCCCGACTTTCGCGATTTGATCAAGGCTGTTCGTCCGGTTGAAGAGCAGGTCGTTTCGGCGGAGCAGCAAGTGTCTGTCGACCTCAGTGATCATGCCGGACTTCGAAACATCAACCCGGCCGTCGACGATGCAACTCATACGAAGAACTGCAATGTCTCCTTCGTCCCTGATGCTTTCCGACAGCCCATAGTCCGATGAACCCCAGGTGCGCTTCAGTTGGCAGGTATCCCAGTGTGCCGGAATCTCGTCCAGCCACTCCAGGCCGGAACGTTTGAATACAACATCGGGGTCGAGGCCGCGTGTGACGACGCGGCTGATGAGGGCGGCGCGCTTTTCTTCCAGCAGCGCCAGCATGCGTTCCTTCTCGGCAATCAGCCCGTCGATGCGGGCGGTTTCGCGGTCGAGGTAGTTGGCGATGAGGCGCTGAGCGCTGATTTCCGGCAAGCTGACCTTGATATCGCCCAGATCGGATGCATTGATTGCCGGGTAACTAACGCCAGTTGATCGGCTTTCCACCTCCCAGAGGAAACAACTTGCGCGAAGGACGTACTTGCAGAATCGATGATCGAGCACATTCGACGGCCTGACGACGGCAAAACCCGTCGAGACGATTAAATTGTCCGGGGGGTTTTCGACCGGCGCGATGGCTTGCAGGTAGGTGCGGACGGTAGAAATTATGACGTCACCGTTACGCACGATGCGGCGGGCTCGGCTGGGCGCATCCTCAAACCGGTAGTTGACGATGTCGTGAACACGTCCCTGAGAATCAACATTGCCGATATCGATGTACGCCACCTCGAAATCGGAATCGGTGGATTCTGTGAGCGCCTCGTCGTTGATCGTCGCGGTGTACTTCAGTCGTCGTGTAGAAAACTCGGCTGGAGACGTCACTCCGTCACCTCCCGCAGCAACTCCAGAATCCGCTGCTCCACGCCGGCCAGTTCCGCATCGATCTCGTGCAGCGGTCGCGGCGGCTGGTACTGGAAGAACACGCGGTTGAAGTTGATCTCGTAGCCCACCTTGCCGATGCCGCCGTCCTGCTGGTCCAGCGTCTCGCGGTCGATCCAGGCGCCCGTCGCCTGGGGCATGCCGGCAATTCGGCACGGTCGGGCCTGAGCCAGCCGGTCTGCACCCGCGAAGCCGCGCTCGGTCAAGCAACGATCAAGCAAGGCGCCCCGATGTGTCGCTGCGACGCTGGCAGGGTCGATTGGCGTCATGGCCGCGCCTCCACGGCGCGATACGCCTGTTCCGGGTCGTTGGGTACCTCGGGTCGGGTCATGCGGATGCGACCGGCGCGCAGCAACGGGCGCAGATAGTTCTGTCGGACGGTTTCAACATTGCGGACCAGCAGCAGGGCCAGTTCCTCGGCTCGGTAGGCCCGGTGCCGGCAAAGCTCGACGACCAACGCACGCACTTCCTCCGGCGGGCGGCGTTGGCCGATGGCACCCACTTGGGCGGCCAGCTCGCCGGGTAGCTCGTTCAGCAAGGCACGCCGTGCAGGGTCAGCCAATGGGTCGGGGTTGCTAGATAAGCTCTGGGGGTTACTAGATAAGCCCGGGGGGTTACTAGATAAGCCCTCGGGGTTACTAGATAACGCGCCAAGATCCCCAGATAAGCCCGGTGGGTTACTGGATAAGCCCTCATTGTCTCCCAGCATCCTGCCGGAGGGCTGGTACCAGGTGGCCGAGCCACGACCCTTCTGCTGGAGTAGACCGGCGTCGCGCAGCTTTTTCAGTGACTGGCTGGCGGTGAGCGTGTCGACCTTGTTGATGTCGCGCCAGGTGGTGTTGTCCATGGCCCCGACTTCACGGGCAACCACCAGTGCCCGGGCTTCGGCCTCGGTCAGTTGCAGTGCCTTGAACCGGCCCAGCCAGGCCAGGTCGTCCGGCCCCAGGAAGTGGTGGAAGAAGAGTCGGACGACGAAGGCATCATTGCTGCGATCGGATTCGAACAGCGGGGGTGCCAGCCCGGCCTGCTCGCAGATCTCGCGCATGACGCGCACGCCACTGCCCTTGGTTTCGGCAAAGCGGGTGTCGTACAGCGCGGCGGCGAGCTTGGGGTTGCGCGGCAGCGAGCCGGGTTCGCCCAGATGCTCGGGCGATTTGAGCGAAAAACCGGGATTTCGGATTTCCAGCCGGTTGCTGTAGCGGATGATTTGCACCGGTGCATGGCTGCGGTAGCTGCGGTGCATCACGGCGTTGACCACGGCCTCGCGGATGGCGCGCTGCGGGACGACCGGGCTGTCCTTGCGCTGCAGGTCGCCTTCGGCGAGGCCGAAGGCCTTGGGCAGGTCGTCGAGGATCGCTGCCTGTACTCTCCGAATGAGGCGGAACAACGGGTCGCGTAACTCGATGCTGTCGAAGCGGCGCTCGGGGTCCGGCACCCACTCGCGGCCCGGCACCCGGATGTAGTCGACCCGTGTCATGGGGAAACTGCGGCGCAAGGCCACCGGCTTGCCAAACAGCAGCAGCCCCGCCACGGTCGGCTGCCATTGGCCGCGTTCGTTCTGGCGGATGCAGCCCAGCGCCTGCAACAGGTCGTGATCGGTCCAGCGTAGTTCCTCGGCATCCGGGTTGGCTTCGCTGCGGGATTGGCGGTAGTCGGCAATGGCTTCGGGCGCGAAGTCATCCAGGGTGGCATCGGGCACCAGGCCGGCATCGAAGCTTTCCTGCTGCCGGTTCTGGTACAGCACCAGCAGGTCGTCATCGGTGCAGCGCTGGTCGGTGCTGCCGATCCTGCGAAAGGCGCCGCGCGGCAGCCCTTGCGCCTTGAGGTAGATGGGTTTGTCCTGCGGGGAGGCTTCCGGCACGAAGACCACGATCACCGGCTTGCCTTCAAGCGCCTCGGTCTGGATATCCAGTCGAAGCGGTCGGTTGAACGTGTTGGCGGCCTGGCTGGCCAGGTCTGCGCTGACCTTGTCGGGCTGGTCGAGGCCCTGTACCTCGTAGGCTGGGAACAGGGCCAGTTCTTCCCGCGTGACGCCCAGCAGCAGCCAGCCGCCGCCCAGACCGGGTTCATTGGCGAAGGCGCAGACGGTTTCCAGCAGCGATTTGCCGATGTCGCCGGCCTGCTTGGCCTCGATGCGCTCGTTTTCGTCGAGCAGATTGAGGCGTTCGAGCAGCTCTTGCGCCGTCACTGCGTGACCTCGCGCAGCAGCTCTAGGATGCGTTTTTCCACCTCGGCCAGCTCGGCATCGATCTCGGCCAGCGGCCGCGGCGGCTGGTACTGGAAGAACACGCGCTTAACGTCGATCTCATTGCGGCGCAATTCGCGTGGCACGTCGCTGAGGATGTCTTCATCCCGATGACTGTTGCTCTGGACGCCACTCGCAGTCAAGCAACAGTCAAGCAAAGTACGAGACTCAAGCCTTTGATTTACTTCATCAATAATTACCGAAAAAGCAGAAGTAGCCGATCCAGTCACGCAACGGTCAAGCAACGAGGCAGCACTCATCGCGCCCACCTCGGAAGGTACTTGCGGGCGCGGCTGCCCACGGTGTCGTCGTGGCAGCAGATCAGCCCTGCCGCGATGCTGTCCTTGATGATGCGGGACACCATGGAGCTGTTCTTCTCGTCGATGCCGAAGCGTTCGCGCAAGGTCGTGTTGGTCATGTAGTCGCGCTGGACATAGCGCAGGCAGGCATGCAGATAGCAGGCGCGAACACGATCGGCCTTGTCCATGTCCCTGAATTCGCGATGAGCGAAGAGGACGGCGCGGGTGTGTTCGTCGCTGGTTTCGAACAGGGGCGCGGGCAACTGATAGAACTCGGTTTGCGACACCACCTTGTCCACCCCGCTGCCACGTTCCTCGCAGACGCCGATGCGACGCATGAAGGAGGCCAAGGCCTCGTTGCGCGACCTTGGCGGGCTGTCCAGAAAACGGTGCGTCTGAACCAGGGGAAGGCCGGGATTGGTGATTTCGATCCGGTCGGAAAAGATCTCCACCATGGGACCGGTACCGGTCAGGTGGAAATCCTGGTGGATGATGGCATTGGCGATCAACTCGCGAATGGCCAGTACGGGGAACATGGGGACTTGTCTGCGCAGGGCGCGTCCAATCACTTCGTTGCTGGGCAAGAACCCGGTAACGAAGTCGATGAGCCCTTCGAAACCGATGGCATACCCTTTCCCGCCCTCCTGTTCGCGCACGGATTCCACGCGGTTGGCACCTTTGTACAGCACCACCCGTACGGCCTTGCGCTGCAGCGTGCGGAAATCGGCCAAGCTTCTGGCGAACAGAATTGCCCCAAGGTTGGTGATATTCCACCCTCCCGCCGCCTGAGTGAGCATGTCGTCGGCGGCGAGTGCGGCGAGGATGGCATTGCGGCCCTCGGGCAGGGGCTTGTCGAGAAGCGCGAAATACGCCGGGTAATCGAGCAGCCGAAGTGCATCGTCACCTGAAATCTTCTCGGCAGCCACCTCCCGCTCGAATGGGGTCTCATCGAAAACGCGCCAGAGCTCCCGCTCCTTTTCCGGAAAATCCTTGAGTTTCTTCTTGTAGGAGCCGATGCGGATGTATTCAAGGCCCTTGAACTGCACCGGGTGGCGAAAGGCTGTCCCGATTTCCAGCAATGCCACGCGCCTGTTGTCGGCCTCGAATACATGGAAGCGGAAGTTGATCCGGGGCGAAAGCAGACGCAGCAGCCAGCTTTCCAGCTCCTCATTGCCTACCTTGGCGGCAGTCGGGTCAAAGTGGGTACCGATCACCTCGTGTGTGGAGTCGTCGATGCCCCAGACCAGATAGGCTTGGACCTTCCCCGACAATGCGGCGGAGTTGGAGAGTGCGGAAAGGTACTCACCAATCTCGTCGGCGTCATCATTGTTGTGCTTGAACTCAACCCACTCGGTCTCACGAGGCAGCTTGCGCAACTCGGCAAGAAGACCGAGGAGTTCGTTGAGTCGGCGGTCGATGCTCACTCCGTCACCTCGCGCAGCAAGGCCAGAATCCGTTTTTCCACCTCGGCCAGTTCGGCATCGATCACATGCAGCGGCCGCGGCGGCTGGTACTGGAAGAACACGCGGTTGAAGTTGATCTCGTAGCCCACCTTGCCGATGCCGCCGTCTTGCTCGTCGAGCGTGTCGCGGTCGATCCAGGCGTCGGCCACATAGGGGCGCACTTCGCGCAGGAAGTAGCTCACGATGTCCTGCTTCAGCAGGATGTTCTCGGCGTCCTTGAGGGCCGGGTCGGGTTCGTACTCGACGAAGAGGCCCTCACCCCCGGCCCTTCTCCCGGCGGGAGAGGGGAGTTTGTCGAGGCCCAGCAGCGCATGAAGATCATCTTTCGTGACATGGGCGGGCAGGGTCTGGCCGGGGAACAGGGCGGCCCTCTCTTTGAGCACGTCCAGCGGCTCGGCCTTGTGGTGCTTGGCGATGACGGGCGCGGCCTCCGGGTCCACGGTGGTGAAGCTGTCGCGGAAGATCTTCTTCTGTGCGGTGCCCTTGGCGCCCTTGGCCCAGCCTTCGACATCGTCGGGCAGGGTCTTGAACACCTGTTGCACGGCATCCCAGGCCTGGTTCCAGTCCGGCAGTGGTTCGCTGCCGAGTTCGTCTTGCACGGCCTGCAGGGCGTCGTACAGCTCGGGGCAGGTGTCGAGGAAGCGCTCGCGCGCGTCCTCGGTGATTTGGAAACGCAGCCGCAACGGGCGCAGCACGGTGATGCGGCGGTAGCCGAAGTCAGTGTTGTCGAACACGCGGCTGGTCTGGCTGTTCGCAAAAGCGCCGTGTTCGCGGGTGACGGCGTCGATGGCGGCCTGGTCGAGGTAGCGGCGCTTGTCGCCCAGGCTGCGCTTCATCGGCGTGTAGCGCTCGCGGGCGTCGATGAGCTGGATCTTGCCCTTGCGGTGCGCGGCCTTGCGGTTGCTGACCACCCAGATGAAGGTGCCGATGCCGGTGTTGTAGAACATCTGCTCCGGCAGGGCGACGATGGCCTCCAATTGGTCGCGCTCGATGATCCAGCGGCGGATCTCGCTCTCGCCGCTGCCGGCGCCGCCGGTGAACAGCGGCGAGCCGTTGAAGACGATGGCGGCGCGAGAGCCGGGCAAATCTTTGTTGCCCGGCTCATAGTCCGCAAACTTGCTGATCATGTGCAGCAGGAAGAGTAGAGCCCCGTCGTTGATGCGTGGCAGCTTGCCGCCGTAGCCGCGGAAGTTGGGCCAGCGGTCGATGGTCTTCTTCTCGGCCTTCCAGTCCACGCCGAAGGGCGGATTGGCCAGCAGGTAGTCGAAGCGTTGATCCGGAAACGGGTCGTCGGTGAGGGTGTTGCCCTGCACCACCTGGCCATCCTTGTGGCCCTTGATCAAGAGGTCGGAGGCGGCCACGGCATAGGAACGCGGGTTGTAGTCCTGCCCGAAGACCTTGACCGTGGCCTGCTCGTTGTGGGTGCGAATCCAGTTCTGCGCCTCGGCCAGCATGCCGCCGGTGCCGCAGGCTGGGTCGCAGACGGTGACGATGATGCCGGCCTGCGTCAGCACCTGGGTGTCGGGCTCCAGCAGCAGGTTGACCATGAGCTGGATGACTTCGCGCGGGGTGAAGTGATCGCCCGCCGTTTCATTGGCGGCTTCGTTGAAGCGCCGGATCAGGTCCTCGAACACCAGCCCCATGGTGATGTTGTCGACCTTGCGCGGATGCAGGTCGATCTCGGCGAACCGGGCGACCACCTGGTAGAGGCGGTTGGATTCTTCGAGTTTTGTAATCTCCTGCTCGAAGTCGAACCGATCGAATATCTTGCGGATGTTCTCGGAGAAGCCATCGATGTATCTGGCCAAATGCTGGCCGATGTTGTCCGGGTCGCCCTTGAGCTTGGCGAAGTCGAGCAAGCTGTGGTTGTGGAAGCCCAGCGGGGTGCCGTCTTCATCCTTGGCCAGGTTGTTGAGGATGGCGTCGATGTTGGGGATGCCCTTGCTGCTCAGTTCGGCATGGCGCTTGAGCACGGTTTCCTTGCTGGGGGCCAGCACGGCATCGAAGCGGCGCAGCACGGTGAGCGGCAGCATCACGCGCTCGTACTGCGGCGGGCGGTAGGGGCCGCGCAGCAGGTCGGCGACGGACCAGATGAAGTTGGCGAGATGTTGGAAGTTGGCGCTCATGGATTGATACCGAGGCAAGGGTGACGCTGATGCATTGCGCCTTGGCAAGGCTCAGAACGATTTGATGCCCGACAAGCCACCCTGGAGTGGGCGGAACATGCCCGGCCAACGGTGATTCGACGTCGCTCGTGAATGCAGAGCAGGGCGCTACTGTGGCTGATGGTTGTCTTGAGGGCGAGCGTGCAGCGCCAATCAGCAAGTTCAGCACCGTATCGGCGCCAAAGGTTTTGTAGTCGTGCCAGAGGAAGCGTTGCGGGGTCGTGCCCATTGCGGCGATACCTTACCCACAGACGGCCTGAAAATCGCCCGATATTCGAGTACGGTGCGCCAGCGCGGCACTGCACCGCCTGTCAGGCCCAATGTGGAGACCTTTGCTGATGACGATTTTCGACCACCTGATCGCCGGCGCGCTGCCGGCCAGCTTTGTGCACCAGGATGAGCGCTGCGTGGCGTTCATGGACATCAGTCCGATCACCCCCGGGCATGTGCTGGTGGTGCCGCGGCAGTCGGTCGCCACTCTTGATGCGTTGGATGCCGAAACCCGGGCGCATCTGTGGGAGGTGGCGCGCAAGGTCGGCGTGGCGCAGCGGCAGGCGCTGTGCAGCGTGGCGCAGCACCTGTTGGTGAATGACGGCCCCGGCGCCAGCCAGAGCGTGCCGCATGTGCACATTCACGTGATTCCCCGCTACGGCGGCGACACCTTGCGCACGGTGACCCGGCTGATCGCGCACGTCAGCATGTTGGCGACGCGGCGGCGGCCGCGCGAGAAGGGCCGCGAGCAGCTGCAGGCGCTGGCGCAGCGCATCGCGACTGCCATGGCCTGAGGGCTGCGCTGTCCACACCGCGCCCGAATTGCGGAGAATGTCGCCCCTTTCCCCTTTGACTGAGCGGATGACCGAGCCTCGCGCCGAACTGTTGGCCCTGCTGGACGACTACATCCACCCCCTGCTGGGCTGTGGACTGGGCGCCGCCAATGCGGTGGTGGATGTCACCATCGACGGCGACACGGCGCAGATCGCCCTGCGTCTGGCGATTCCGGCACAGCGCATCGCCCCTGAACTGGCAGCCGACGTCAGCGCCCTGGTGCAGGGCGCGATGGGCCTGAAGGCGCGGGTCGACGTGGTCTGCGAAATCCAGACGGCGGCGCTGGCATCGAACCTGGCGCCACTCAAGAACGTGAAAAACATCATCGCCGTGGCCAGCGGCAAGGGCGGGGTGGGCAAGTCCACCGTGTCGGCCAACCTGGCGCTGGCGCTGGTGGCCGAAGGCGCTCGGGTGGGGCTGCTGGATGCCGACATTTACGGCCCCAGCCAGCCACAGATGATGGGCGCCCACGCCAAGCCCACCTCGCCCGACGGCAAAACCATGCATCCGGTGATGGCGCACGGCGTGCAGACCATGAGCATCGGCTACCTGATCGACCCCGCCCAGGCGATGATCTGGCGCGGCCCCATGGTTAGCCAGGCGCTGACGCAGCTGATCAACGAAACCCGCTGGGATGACCTGGACTATCTGATCATCGACCTGCCGCCCGGCACCGGCGACATCCAGCTCACGCTGTCGCAGAAGATTCCGGTGTCGGGCGCGGTGATCGTCACCACCCCGCAGGACATCGCTTTGCTCGACGCGCGCAAGGCCCTGGCCATGTTCAACAAGGTGTCGGTGCCGGTGCTGGGCGTGATCGAAAACATGAGCACCCATGTGTGCGCTAACTGTGGCCATGAAGAAGCCATTTTTGGCAGTGGCGGTGGCCAGCGCATGGCCGACGAGGCGGGCATTGCGCTGCTGGGCAGTCTGCCGCTGGACCTGAGCATTCGACTGAACGCCGACAGCGGGCACCCCACGGTGGCCGCCGAACCGGACGGCGTGCTCGCACGGCGCTATCGCGACATCGCCCTGCGTGCCGCCGCGAGGCTGGCGTTTGGCGTTGCCGAAAGCTTCCCGACCCTAGAAATCACCGACGACTGAGTGCCCATGAGCATCAAATCTGACCGCTGGATCACCCGCATGGCCCAGCAGGGCATGATCGAACCCTTCGCGCCGGGGCAGACCCGCGAGGTCGATGGCCAGAAGATCATCAGCTACGGCGTGTCGAGCTACGGCTACGACGTGCGCTGCGCCGACGAGTTCAAGATTTTCACCAACATCAACTCCACCATCGTGGACCCGAAGAACTTCGACCCGCGTGGCTTTGTGGATGTGAAAGGGCCGGTGTGCATCATTCCGCCCAACTCGTTCGCGCTGGCGCGCACCGTGGAGTACTTCCGCATTCCGCGCAGCGTGCTGACCATCTGCCTGGGCAAGAGCACCTACGCGCGCTGCGGCATCATCGTCAACGTCACGCCGCTGGAGCCGGAATGGGAAGGCCACGTGACCCTGGAGTTTTCCAACACCACCCCGCTGCCCGCGCGCATCTACGCCAACGAAGGCGTGGCGCAGATGTTGTTTCTGGAGTCGGACGAGGTCTGCGAGATCAGCTATCGGGACCGGGGCGGAAAGTACCAGGGCCAGCAGGGCGTGACCTTGCCCCGCACCTGATCGGCGCCCCGGCGTCGCGCATTCGCCGCTTTTGACCTGACGGTCGCGCCGGGCACCGTTCTGGCACGCTGCGCCCATGACGCTCCTTGTTCTGTTTCTGCTGCTGGCGCTGGTCGTCTCGTTCGCGTGTTCCATGTGGGAGGCGGTGCTGCTGTCGGTCACGCCCAGTTATGTCACCGGCGCCATTGCCCGTGGCGGCGCGACCGGCCGCCTGCTGGCCGAGTTCAAGAAAGACATCGACCGGCCGCTGTCGGCCATTCTCACGCTCAACACGGCGGCGCACACGGTGGGGGCGATCGGTGTCGGTGCCCAGGCCAACGTCTTGTTTGGCACGTCGGGGCTGGCGTTGTTCGGGGTTTCGCTGCGCTTTGAAGCGCTGATTGCAGCGGCAGCGACGCTGGCCATTCTGGTCGTTTCGGAAATCATTCCCAAAACCCTTGGCGCCAGTTACTGGCAGCGCTTCGTGCCTTTCACCGTGACCAGTCTCAAGTTTCTGATTCTGGCGCTGTACCCGATGGTGCGACTCAGCGAGGGCATCACGCGCATGCTGAAGAAGGACGGCGACCGCCCGGTATTCTCGCGCAATGATTTTCTGGCAATGGCCGAGCAGGGGCAGAACGAAGGTCGGCTGGACGATGCCGAGGCCGAGGTGATTCGCAACCTTATGGCGTTTCGCGAGGCGCGGGTGCGCAGCATCATGACGCCGCGCACCGTGGTGCAGGCGGTGCGGGCCGACACGCCGGTGCGCGCGTTTCTGGCGCGCGAAGAGGCCGCCGTGCTGTCGCGCCTACCGGTCTACAGCGAGCAGATCGACACGGTGGACGGGCTGGTGCTGCGCGATGACCTGCTGGCCGCTGCGGCACGTGGCGAGCAGGACCGCCCGGTGCGGGACTACCAGCGTCAGGCGCTGTTCGTGCTGGACCGTATGCACCTGCCGACCCTGGTCAAGCGGCTCACGCAGAACCGCACCCACCTTGCCGTGGTGGTCGACGAGTACGGCGTCACCCAGGGTGTGGTGACCATGGAAGACGTGATCGAAACCCTGCTGGGGCTCGAGATCATGGACGAGGCCGACACCGTCGCCGACATGCAGGCGCTGGCGCGTGCGCGCATGAATCTGACCGACGTGCGCGCCGGTGAGCGGCCGGGTTGACGGGCGCCTGTAGCCGCTGCGCCGCGGTCGATCCACCTGCGCCACCCAGGGCGGGGTGATCGCGCGGGCCACGCCCTCGGTCGACGCTTGGCGTTTTTCGTTGCGCCGCCACGCCGAACTGTCTAGCATTCGCGCCCTTATGCGACACATCATCACCCTGCTGCTGCAAAACGAGGCGGGCGCACTTGCGCGCGTCGCCGGCATGTTTTCGTCTCGCGGCTACAACATCGACTCCCTTTCGGTCGCGCCCACCGAAGATCCCTTGGTCTCGCGCCTGACCCTGGTCACCTTCGGTTCGGACGCCGTCGTCCACCAGATCGTGCAGCAGACCCGCAAGGTCGTGGATGTGGTGGATATTCGTGATCTGTCGCTCACCGACCATCTGGAATCCGAGCTGGTGCTGGTGAAAGTACGCGCCGCCGCCGGGCAGGGCGATGCCATCGTCGAGTGCGCGCGTCGCCATGGCGCGGCAATCCTCGATGATCAGGATGGCATCCAGGTGTTGAAGCACTCCGGCACGGCGCTTGAAAATGACCTGCTGATCAATGATTTAACCGAGCGTGCCAGCCTGATCGAGCTGGTGCGCAGTGGCCTTGCCGCCATTGAGCGGGGCGCGGCCTGCCTGTCGGTGCCGCAGACCGCAGACGCCGTTGAACGATCATCCCAACCTTAATCAAGCCGCGCTGCGGCCCGCTGGAGTAAGCCCGTGAGCATTACCGTCTATTACGACAAAGACGCCGACCTTTCCCTGATTCAGTCGAAGAAGGTCACCATTCTTGGCTACGGCTCGCAGGGTCACGCGCATGCGCTGAACCTGAAAGACTCCGGTGTCGACGTCACCGTCGCGCTGCGTAAAACCTCGAAGAGCTGGGCCAAGGCCGAGAGCGCCGGGCTCAAGGTGCTCGAAGTGGCCGATGCGGTGAAGCAGGCCGACCTGGTCATGATTCTTGCCCCCGACCAGGACCAGCGCAAAATCTATGAAGACTCGGTGGTGCCGAACCTCAAGCAGGGCGCCGCACTGGCCTTTGCGCACGGCTTCAACATCCATTTCAAGCTGATCGAGCCGCGTACCGACCTCGACGTGATCATGATCGCGCCCAAGGGCCCCGGCCATACCGTGCGCTCAGAATTCCTGCGTGGCGGCGGCGTGCCCAGCCTCATCGCCATCCATCAGGATGCGTCGGGCAGCGCCAAGCAGATCGCGCTCTCCTACGCCTCAGCCAATGGCGGTGGCCGCGCCGGCATCATCGAAACCAACTTCCGTGAAGAAACCGAAACCGACCTGTTCGGTGAGCAGGCCGTGCTCTGCGGCGGTGCCTCGGCGCTGGTGCAGGCCGGCTTCGAGACGCTGGTGGAAGCGGGCTACGCGCCCGAGATGGCCTACTTCGAGTGTCTGCACGAGCTGAAGCTGATTGTCGACCTGATGTACGAGGGCGGTCTGGCGACCATGCGCTACTCCATCTCGAACACCGCCGAGTACGGCGACTACGTGACCGGCCCGCGCATCATCACCGAAGAAACCAAGAAGGAAATGAAGCGCGTGCTCACCGACATCCAGTCGGGCCGTTTCGCCAAGGACTTCGTGCTCGAAAACCAGGCCGGCCAGCCGACCTTGAAGGCCATGCGCCGGATCGGGGCCGAGCATCAGATCGAAGAAGTCGGCGCCAAGTTGCGCGCCATGATGCCGTGGATCGCCAAGAACAAGCTGGTCGACAAAGCCAAAAACTGATGATGTAGGCGGTACGATGTGGGGGATGACCAGCGCTGATCTCACCACCGCAGCGACGGCGGAACGTTTCGACGTTCCGCCGTCTTCGTTTGGGCCACTCTGGGCCCGGCTACCCGACGATGCAGACCGCATCATCGACTTCGACGAGACCCTGTTTCTGTCGAACAGCACCGAGGACTATCTGGCCAGCGCCCGGCCCGCGTGGCTGATGGCGTGGCTGCTGCTGCTGGCCGGTGGGCTGGCACGGCTGCTCAAGCGGCTGCCGGGTGGTGACGCCTGGGTCGATCCGATGCGCGTTGCCCTGGTGACATGGCTGATACCCGGCACCTTGCGGCGTTGGCGTGCTGAAGCCCCGCAGCGTGTCGCAGCCGACTTCAACACCGAGTTGTGGGCGATGTTGGCCGGGCAGCGTGAGCGGCTGCGGGTGGTCAGTGCCGGCTTTCGGGTGATCATCGAGCCATTGCTCGCCGCCAGTCCGGCGGCCGGCCTGCCGCTGCTGGCCTGCGAGACCGGGCGAACCGGCGCGCGTCAGCGGCGGGCAGGCAAGGTGGCGATGCTGCACGCGGACATCGGCGAAAGGCGTCTGGCCACCTCGGCGGCCGTCACCGACGCCGTCGGTGACCTGCCGCTGCTTGACGCCGTGGGCCACCCGTTTCGCGTGGTGTGGCCCAACGCCCGCTATCGGCGCGCGGGCGACCGCGTGTACTTGCCGCTGCGCTACGTCACCCGCATCAAGCATCCCGGCGAGCAGCTGATTCGTCGCGTGATCCTGATGGAAGACTTCGCCGTCTGGTGGCTGGCGACGGTGTTTGCCGCCACGCAGCCGTTGGCGCACACCGCAGGCCTGCTGGCCTTGCTGCTGTCGTTCTGGTGCGTTTACGAGCGCGGCTACGCCGAAAACGACCACGTGGCCCGCAAGTTTGAGCGCGACGGCGTGCTCGGTCCTCACGACAGTCTCGCCCCCCTGTTCGACCGACCGCTGCAGGGCTGGATCTGGGCCCTGGGCAGCGGCGCGGTTGCCGTCTTGTTGTTGCGCCCCGATGCGCCCCTGATGGCCGGGCTGATCTGGTTTCTGACCCTGCTGGCGCTGCGCCTGACGTACACCGCTTACAACTACAGCTACAAGCCGGCGCGGCTGTGGCTCTACCCCCTTCTGCAGGGATTTCGCGGGCTCGCGCCGCTGGCGGTGATTCCGTTTGTGCCGGTCGGGGTGATTGCCGGTATCGCGCTGGCCTTGTCGCGATGGATGCCCTACTTCGCCTACCGCACCCAGGGCGGCACGTATCAGCACGTCCATTTGCGGTCGACACGCTTCGTGTTGCTGCTGCTGCTGCTGGGCGGCCTGGCGTTGGCCGGCGTGCCGATTGACCCGTTGCCGGCATTGGCCCTTGTGGGCTGGCTGGGTTTGCTGGCGGCGACCCGTCTGTGGCCGGTCATCCGCGACTGGCAGAGCATTACCCGTGACCGGTTAACATGAGCGAATGAACTCCTCTGACCCGCAACCGAGGCAGCGCAAGGGCATTTACCTGCTGCCCAATCTGTTCACCACCGGCACCCTGTTCGGCGGTTTTCTCGCCATCGTGTCGGCGATGAATGGCAATTTCGGCATTGCCTCGATGGCGATACTCGGCGCTTCGATCGCTGACGCCCTGGACGGTCGAATCGCACGGATGACCAACACCCAGACCGACTTCGGCAAGGAATACGACTCGCTCTGCGACATGGTCGCCTTCGGCGTGGCGACCTCGGTGGTGATGTATGCCTTCAGCCTCCATCATCTCGCCGACTACCGTTGGCTGGGCGGCAAGCTGGGTTGGGTCGTCGCCTTCACGTTTACCGCGTGCACGGCGCTGCGGCTGGCGCGCTTCAATGTGCTGGCCGCCATCGCCGGCAGCAACAAGGATTTCTTTGGCCTGCCCAGCCCCGCCGCCGCTGCGGTGGTGACCTTTTTCGTCTGGTCGGCGCACAGCGCAGGCCTGCAGGGTGATGACTTGCTGGTCCCGGCAACGATACTGACCACCGTCGTTGCCTTGCTGATGGTGAGCAACTTTCGCTACCCGAGTTTCAAGCAGGCGCCGCTGTCCGAGCGCGTGCCGTTTGCCACGCTGCTGATCGCGGTCGGTCTGATTGTGGTGGTCGCCATCAACCCGCCGGTGGTGTTGTTTGTGACCTCGTTCATCTATGCGATGTCGGCGCCGACCGCCGCGCTTTGGCGTTGGCGCAAACGGCGGCGAAGCCCGGTTGCCGATAAAGAGGGCTGAGCTATAATCGCTTCCGTGTCGACGCCCCGCGCCAAGCCGTTTTGGTTAAGCCCTTTGATGGGTGCCGGCGCGTTGTGCCGTCTGCTCGGTCGACTTCTGCCGTAAGGCAGACCTCCATCAGCGCCAGCGCGGGGCCACTACCGCGCGCATCCCGAATCCTGTCTCCGCCCGTTTTCTCGGCTGCCGGAGCTCATGTTTTGCGCTGCGTGGTTTGCTGCGTTGCGCCCCCGATGAGTGACTGCCATGACCCTGTTGACTGACCCTTCGAAGAAATATCGCCCCTTCGCGCCCGTCCACCTGCGCGATCGCACGTGGCCGGACGCGGTGCTGAGCAAGGCCCCGATCTGGCTGTCCACCGATCTTCGCGACGGCAATCAGTCGCTGATCGAGCCGATGAACGCCGAACGCAAGCTGCGCATGTTCGATCTGCTGGTGCGCGTCGGCTTCAAGGAGATCGAGGTGGGTTTCCCGTCTGCCTCGCAGACCGAATTCGACTTTCACCGGCACCTGATCGACAACCGCCTGATCCCCGACGACGTCACCATCCAGGTGCTGACGCCAGCACGGGAAGAGTTGATCCGTCGCAGCTTTCAGGCCCTGCGCGGTGCGCCTCGGGCCATTGTCCACGTCTATAACGCGGTGGCACCGGTGATGCGCCGCGTAGTGTTCCGCATGAGCGAAGACGAGGTGGTCGAGCTGGCGGTGTCGCACGTGCGGCTGGTTCGTGAGCTGGCCGAGGCCCACCCCGAAACCGACTGGCGAATCCAGTATTCGCCGGAGATGTTCTCGGGCACCGAGCTGGCGCTCTCCAAGCGCGTGGTCGACGCCGTAGTTGATGCGGCGGGCGCCACGCCGGAGCGGCCCATCATCATCAACCTGCCGGCGACGGTGGAGCATTCCACGCCGAACATTTTCGCCGACATGGTCGAGTGGATGCACCGCAACGTCGCCCGGCGCGACGCGGTGATTCTGTCGATCCACCCGCACAACGACCGTGGCACCGGCATCGCCGCAGGCGAGTTCGCATTAATGGCGGGTGGCGACCGCATCGAGGGCTGCCTGTTCGGCAACGGCGAGCGCACCGGCAACTTCGACGTCGTGAACCTGGCGCTGAATCTGTACACCCAGGGCGTGCATCCGGGCCTGGACTTCTCCGACATCGACGAGGTGCGGCGCACGGTGGAGCATTGCAACCAGTTGCCGGTACATCCGCGGCATCCGTATGTGGGCGATCTGGTGTTCACCTCGTTTTCCGGCTCGCACCAGGACGCGATCAAGAAAGCCTTCGACGCCCGGCAGCCGTCCGACATCTGGGAGATGCCGTATCTGCCCATCGATCCGCTGGACATCGGGCGCTCCTACGAAGCGGTGATTCGCGTCAATTCACAGTCGGGCAAAGGCGGCATCAGCTATCTGCTGGAACATGAATACGGTTTCAGCCTGCCTCGGCGGCTGCAGATCGAGTTCTCGCAGGTGGTGCAGTCGGTGACCGACCTGTCGGGCAAGGAAGTGCGCGCCGCCGACATCTGGCAGATTTTCGAGCAGCACTATCTGCGCGACGGGCGCTATGGCTATGACGCGCATCATCTGGTTGAGGACTCGAAAACCGCCTCGGTGAAGCTGGCCTGCGAGTTGACGGTCGACGGCGCGCCGGTCGCCCTCGAAGGGCAGGGCAACGGCCCGATCGACGCGTTCGTGGAAGCCATTTCGCGGCACACCGGGCGCAGTGTCTCGGTGGTTGACTATCACGAGCATGCGCTCACCGGCGGTGCCAATGCGCGTGCCGTGAGCTATATCGAGGTCAAGGTGGATGACGGACGCGCGCTGTTCGGGGTGGGCGTGGACGCCAACATCGTGACGGCCTCGCTCAAGGCCATCCTGTCGGCGCTGAACCGGGCTCTGGCCTGAGCATGACCGCTGCGCGGAAGCGGCGGCTCGCACGGCTGGGCATCGACGTCTGGGTGCAGCGTGACGTTGCTGCGGCTGCCGGCACGGCGGCGGAGCGTGACGCCACGGCCACTGCCGTCGTGCCCGAGACGGCAGTCGCCCCAAACCCGCCAACGCGCCCGCCCGCGGCCGCCGCGTCGGGTGCCGTGGTGCCCGCGACCCCTGTCGCGGTCGCCCCGGCGCCGGACCTGCCCACCGTGGCAGGCCCGGACGCGGTGGTTCCCGCCGCGCCGCTCGGCGCGTTCGGCGACTGGGCCCCGCTGGAAGCGGCCGTTGCCGCCTGCACCCGCTGTGGCCTGTGCGCCACCCGCACGCAAACCGTCTTCGGCACCGGGGCGCGCGATGCCCCGCTGATGATTGTCGGCGAGGGGCCGGGGGCGGACGAAGATGCCTCGGGGCTTCCGTTCGTTGGCCGCGCCGGCAAGCTGCTGGACGAAATGCTGGCGTCCATTGGCCACAGCCGTGAACGCAACGTGTTCATTGCCAACGTCGTGAAATGCCGGCCGCCGGCCAACCGCGATCCGGCCACCGACGAGGCCGAGGCCTGCCGGCCGTATCTGGAGGCGCAGATCGCGCTCATCCAGCCGAAGCTGATCGTCGCCCTGGGGCGCATTGCCGCACAGCGCCTGCTCGCCACCGACCAGCCGCTGGCCCGTCTGCGCGGCCCGCTGCATCACTACGGCCCGGGGCAGACGCCGCTACTGGTCACCTATCACCCGGCCTACCTGTTGCGCAGCCCGCGCGAAAAGGCCAAGAGCTGGCAAGACCTGAAAGGCATCTGGCAACGCATCAATGGCGTGCCGGGCTGAGGACCTGCCGCTGATCCGGCCCATGCACCTGGGCGATCTGCCGGCGGTGATGGCGCTCGAGGTGCAGGCCTATCCCCACCCGTGGACGGCGGGCATCTTCGCCGACTGCCTGCGGGCGGGATATTCGGCCTGGACCCTGCGTGATGCCGATGACCATCTGGTGGCCTACGCCCTGATGAGCCTGGCCGCGGGCGAGGGCCATGTGCTGAACATCTGCGTTGCGCCCCGGTGGCAGGGACGGGGCCACGGTCAGCGGTTGCTGGCCCACCTGATTCACATCGCGCGTCACGCCGCCACCGAGGTGTTGTTTCTGGAGGTGCGCGCCAGCAACCTGCGCGCAGCGGCGCTGTATGTCGCCGCCGGCTTCAAGCCCATAGGGCGCCGGCCCGGCTATTACCCGTGCCCGGATGGGCAACGCGAAGACGCCGACGTGTACGCCCTGAGCCTGGCCGAACCCTGAGTCGGGTCGCGCGCCGCGGCCGGCGCACGCACTCAAGTTGTGGCGGCGGGCGTCTCGCGGTTGGCCACGGTCGGCATGCCGGTGACCGGGTCGACGTACTCGATACGGCTGGGATCAAGCGCGCCGTCGTTGGCCACGGCCGCCAGAAAATCGTCGCCCCAGCGGGCCACCGAGTGGTATTGCACGTCGTCGAAGAGCTGGCGCAGGCGTGATTTGGCTTCTGCGCGCCCCATGTTGAGCGCCAGATACAGGCCCGAGACCAGATCGGCCGTGTCGTGCGGGTTGGTGAGAATCGCGCCCTTGAGTTCGGCCGCCGCCCCGGCGAACTCCGACAGCACCAGCACGCCACGCCCCTGGGTCAGCCCCTGAACCGCCACGTATTCCTTGCAGACCAGGTTGAGCCCGTCGCGCAGGGGCGTGATCCAGCACACGTCGGCCATGGCGTAGTAGGCGCAGATTTCGTCAAACGGCATGCTGCGAAAGAAGAACTGCACCGGCGTCCAGCCGACCTGCGAGTAGCGGCCGTTGATGCGGCCCACGGCCTGTTCGATCTGTGTTTGCAACTCGTCGTAAATGGTCATGCTGCTGGCGGCCGGCACGCACACGGTCATCAGCGTGATCTTGCCGAGCAGCTCGGGATAGACCTCCAGCAGCTTTTCAAAGGCCAGCAGTTTTTCGAGCGTGCCCTTGGTGTAGTCCAGACGTTCGACCGAGAGAATCAACTTCACGCCGGTCAGCGGCTTGCGCAGGGCGTCGAGCCGGCCCTTGCCGTCGGCCTCGTTCAGTGCGTCCTGGATGCGCCCCATGTCGATGCCCACCGGGTGCGCGCCGAGCTGAATGCGCCGCCCGTGCACTTCGATCTGGCTGGTCATGCTGTCCAGCCCCACCGCGCAGCCGTAGGTCTGGAAGCGTGGCGCGCAGTTCTCTTTGGCGAGGGTCTTGAACGGAAACGCGCCGCGCGCGGCATCGACAAAATTTTCCACCTGCCGGGGAATGTGAAAGCCGATGTAGTTGCATTGCAGCAGGCTGCCGATGATCTCGCGGCGCCACGGCACCACATTGAAGACATCCGCCGACGGGAAATAAGTGTGGTGAAAAAAGGCAATGCGCAGGTCGGGGCGACGCTCGCGCAGGTAGGCCGGCACCATCCACAGGTTGTAATCATGGATCCACACCGTGGCGCCCTCGGCGGCCTCGTCGGCGGTGGCGTCGGCAAAGCGGCGGTTCACGTCGAGATAAAGCTGCCAGTCTTCCTCGCGAAAGCGCGCGCGCTCCCAGAAGGTGTGCAGGGTGGGCCAGAAGGCTTCCTTGGAGAAGCGCTTGTAGAAGATGTCGACATCGTGGCTGCTGAGCGGTACGCGACGCACCGTCAGCTTGGGATAGGTTTTCGGCTCGAAGTCGGTGTGGGTCTCGAAGCGGCCCTTGCCCTCGTGGGTGGACCACGCCACCCAGGTGCCGGCGTGTTCGCCTTTGAAGAACGACAGCAGCGACGGCAGGATGCCGTTGGGTGAGCGGTGGCGCCGGCGCACCGGCTTGCCGTCTTCCACGGCCTCCTCATAGGGCAGGCGGTGGTAGACCATGAGCAGCCTGGATTTGCCGAACGGTTTCTCGGGATCGGCCTCCGAACGGATGCCGGCTTCACCCAGAAAGCCGAAGTAGGCCAGCGCTTCGAGAATGCCACCGCAGCCGGGGCGCTCGGCCTGCAGCACCAGCCCCTTGCCGCGCGTGGCATCGAGCAGCGGATCTTCAGAATCACCGACCGCCACCGCCTTGAAGCCGCAATTGAGCATCGACAGGTCGTTGAGCGTGTCGCCCGCGGTGAGCACGCTGCCGGGCGGAATCCCCAGCGTTTCGACCAGCCCTTTGAGGGTGTTGCCCTTGTTGACGTCCTTGGGCAGCACGTCGAGGTAAACCCCGTTCGAAAACAGCAGGTCGCAGCCCAGGGCCTCAACGCGCTTGCGCAAGGTGTCGGTGACCGCCGTCTCGCGGCAGAAATACGAGCAGCGCCGTTCCTGCGGAAATTCCTGACGCTGGATGTCGGGCACGTCGGCCAGGGCCATCGCGATGGCCGACTCACCGGGCCAGCGTTGATCGATCTGCGATTGCAGCGGCTGCACCGGCTGCAGGGTGTGACCATCGACCACCGTGGCGCCCACGTCGCAGACGATGTAGTCGGGTCGCGGCAGGATGGGGTCGGAGAGCAGCGGCAGCACCGATTCCAGGCCGCGACCGGTCACGAAGGCCAGCTGGATCTGCGGGTGTCGATTGATCAGCTGGTAAAGGCGTTGGCGATCTTCGTCCGAGCCGGCGAGAAACGTGCCATCAAGGTCGGTGGCCAAAAGCATTGCAAGTCCCTGATTCTGCGGGCTGAATTTTTATAAGCGAGCGCCCGTCCGTGAATGGATGTTGCACCGAGCTTATCACGCTGCACTGCAGCAAAGTCCCCGGCGGCCGCGCAGGGACCGCCTCGCCGGAGGCCGATGCACCGCCCGGCTCAGTGCGGGGCGCTGGCCTTGTTGCGGGAATTGGCCGTGGATTGCGACATCAGCCGGTCGGTCCAGGCGATGCCCACCGCCGACACGATGAAGACCATGTGGATGATGGTCTGCCACATCACGCCGGCCTCGGTGGTGGTCGCACAGCGGATGCCTGCGGCCACGTCGGCACAGGCTGGGTAGGCGCCCAGCGAGCCGGCCTCGATGAAGGTCTTCAGCAGGTGAATCGATGAAATGCCGATGATCGCCATCGCCAGCTTCACCTTGAGCACCGAGGCGTTCACGTGGCTCAGCCATTCGGGCTGGTCGGGGTGGTTTTCCAGCCGCAAACGTGACACGAAGGTTTCGTAGCCGCCCACGATCACCATCACCAGCAGGTTGGAGATCATCACCACGTCAATCAGTGCCAACACGATCAGCATCACCGCCTGCTCGTCCAGCTCGAAGGCGCCGTGGACCAGGTGCCAAAGCTCCTTGACGAACAGCACCACGTACACGCACTGCGCCAGGATCAGCCCCAGATAGAGCGGCAGTTGCAGCCAGCGTGACGAAAAAATCAGCGCAGGCAGTGGCGAGAGTGTCTTGGGCAGGGGGGCGGGCATGTCGGGGTTCCGGAGCGTGGACCGGCGCGGAGTCTAGCAGGCCGGTATGACCGTCGAGCGAGGTGGCGCGAGCCTCAAAAAAGCCCGCCGATGACCTGGCGGGCTTGGGGGTGCAACGCGGTGGTTGACCGGTTACTGGCTGCGTTTCAGCACCGTCAACTCGACGCGACGATTGCGCTCGCGGTTCTCTTTCGAGTTGTTGGGCACCTTCGGCTTTTCCATGCCGTAGCCGCGAACCGTCAGCTTGCCGGGCGGTACGTTGCCCTGCTTCACCAGGAAGTCGGCAACGGCCGATGCACGGCGCTCCGAGAGCTTCTTGTTGTAGGGGGCCGAACCCAGGTCGCAGGTGTGGCCGCCCACTTCAACGCGCTGTAGCGTGGTGTCCTGGTTAATTTTCTTGGCCGCTTCCATCAGGCTGGGACTGGCCTGGGGACGCAGCTTGGCCGAGTCAAACTCGAACAGCACGGTCTGATCGATCTCGTAGATCACTTCCGGCTCGGGCGTCGGGGTGGGCGGCGGCGGCGGGGTCGGCGTCGGCGTGGCCGGGACCGGAGTGGCCGGCGGCGGGGTCGGCGTCGGTGCGGCGGCGACCTGGGCCGATCCCAGCGGCACGAAGAAGCCAAGGCTCACGATGGCCTCACCCAACTGGTCGTCGTTGATCGGCTGCTCGTTCGACACATCGACATAACGGTAGCGGGCATCGCCGCGAATGCCGAAGTAAGAGGTCAGCAGGCTCTTGAAGCCGACGCCGACGTGGGCGAAGGGCTCGGTGGTGAACGTGTTGCTGTTGCGTTCGTTGAGACGGATCGCGCCGGCACCGAGCACGGTGTAGGGCGTGAAGCGCGGGTTGCGCGACAGGTGGTAGAGCACATCAAGGTTGCCGCCCCATTCGCGCCAATCACCCACCGCACCCCCTTTGCCGGGGTCGTTGTCGAATTCATTGAAGAAGCCGCGCAGTTCAACGCCCCACACCGGGCTGAGGTTCCAGCCCAGGCCCAGGGTCGCGCCGGAGCCTTCGTCAGAACCCCGGATCGAGTCTTCGAAGATGTGGTTGTACATGCCGGAGAGCGTCGGTCGCAGGTCGGGCTCGGTGGTCGCATGCGCCATGGCAGTGAAGGACAGCAGCGCGACTGCCGAGAGGCATCTTTTCTGAATCGTCATCGGTGAAACTCCCTGATGTTGGTTTTCAAATGGCCAGGGTGTTCGGGCCGCGGCGAGTAGAACAATGGGCAGATGAGCCTTCGCTGAAAGCCGCCCCGGCCCGCGCCGCCCAGGTTGTGCGCGCGGTGGGCCGTGGGACAATGCGCCTCTGATCTTCAAACCTCTGTCGATGCTGCGACTCACCGAACTCACGCTGCCCATTCACCACGCGCCTGATGCGCTGGCGCCCGCAATCCAGAAGCGCCTGCGGCTGCCCGACGGGGACCTGCTGGGCTTCACCGTGTTCAAGCGCAGTTACGACGCCCGCAAGAAATCGGCGGAGCTGTGTTTTGTCTACACGATTGATTGCGAACTGCGCGACGAGGCGGCGGTGCGCGCCAAGTTTGACGGCGACCCCCAGGTGCGCCCGGCGCCTGACCTGACCTACCGCCCCGTTGCCCGCGCGCCCGCGGGTTTTGCGAACCGGCCGCTGGTGATCGGCTTTGGCCCCTGCGGCATCTTCGCGGCGCTCACCCTGGCGCAAATGGGCTTTCGCCCCATCGTGCTGGAACGGGGTCAGGCGGTGCGGCAGCGCACCCAGGACACCTGGGGCCTGTGGCGCAAGAACACGCTCAAGCCCGAGTCCAACGTGCAGTTCGGCGAGGGCGGCGCCGGCCTGTTCAGTGACGGCAAGCTGTGGAGCCAGGTGCGGGACCCGCGCTTTCACGGCCGCAAGGTGCTGCACGAGTTCGTCAAGGCCGGCGCACCGGACGAGATTCTGTACGTCAGCAAACCGCACATCGGCACCTTTCGGCTCACCGGCGTGGTGACGCGCATGCGCGAAGAGATCGAGGCCTTGGGCGGTGAGGTGCGCTTCGGCCAGCAGGTCACCGACCTGCTGATCGAACGCGGACAGCTGCGCGGCGTGACCCTCGCCAGCGGCGCAACATTGGCGGCCGATCATCTGGTGTTGGCGCTGGGGCACAGTGCCCGCGAGACCTTTCGCATGCTCCACCGGCGGCAGGTGTTCATGGAGGCCAAGCCGTTCTCGGTGGGCTTTCGCATCGAGCACCCACAGTCGCTGATCGACAGCGCACGGTTGGGCAAGTACGCCGGGCATCCGCTGCTGGGCGCGGCCGATTACAAGCTGGTGCATCACGCGCGCAACGGACGCTCGGTGTACAGCTTCTGCATGTGTCCCGGCGGCACGGTGGTGGCGGCCACCTCCGAGCCGAATCGCGTCGTCACCAACGGCATGAGCCAGTACTCGCGCAACGAGCGCAATGCCAATGCCGGCATCGTGGTCGGCATTGCGCCGGAAGATTACCCCGGCGGCGTAGCGGCCGGCCCCTTGGCCGGTATCGCCCTGCAGGAACAACTGGAGTCGCACGCCTTCGTGCTGGGCGGGGGGCGTTACGAGGCGCCGGCACAACTGGTCGGCGACTTCCTGGCCGGGCGGCCGTCCACCGCGCTGGGCGCGGTCGAACCCAGCTACACGCCCGGCGTGCGACTGGGCGATCTGGCCTCCGCGCTGCCCGGCTATGCGATCGAGGCCATGCGCGAGGCCTTGCCGGTGTTCGACAGGCAGATCAAGGGCTTTGCCCGCCACGACGCGGTGCTGACCGGGGTGGAGACCCGCACCTCGTCGCCGCTGCGCATCACCCGCGATGCCGCGTTTCAAAGCCTCAATACGCGTGGCGTGTACCCGGCCGGGGAGGGTGCGGGTTACGCCGGCGGCATCATGTCGGCCGGGATCGACGGCATCCGCGTGGCCGAAGCCCTGGCCCTGAGTCTGTTGGACCGTGCCGGGCGCGCGGCTTGAGCGTGATCTGTCCGCTGTGCCGAGGGCCGCTGGCGCGTCAACCCAGGGTCTGGCGCTGCACGCAGGGGCACAGCTTCGACGTGGCCCGTGAGGGATACGTCAATCTGCTGCCGGTGCAGCACAAGAAAAGCCGCGATCCGGGTGACGACGCGCTGATGGTCATGGCCCGGCGCGCGTTCCTGGAGGCCGATCATTACCGCCCCCTGCGCGACGCCCTGCTGGCCCGGTTGGCGCCCCTGACCGCCAACACCCTGCTCGACATCGGCTGCGGCGAGGGCTACTACACCGGCGCTTTTGCCGACGCGGTGCCCGAAGTCATCGGCGTTGACATTGCCCGCACCGCCGTGCGGATGGCCGCCAGACGCCACCCCGGGCTCACCTGGCTGGTTGCCAGTGGCGCGCACCTGCCGCTGGCCGATGCCTCGGTCGACGTCATCACCAACGTGTTCACGCAGTTGCACGTTGGCGAAATGCAGCGCGTGCTGCGCCCGGACGGCCACCTGCTGGTGGTGAGCCCTGCGGCGCGTCACCTGTGGACGCTGCGCGAACAGCTGTTTGACGACGTGCGGGCGCACCAGCCCGACAAGTTTCTTGCGACGCTGGAGGCCGGCTTTACCCTGCTCGACCGGCACGAGGTGTCGGTGCCCCTGCAGCTCTCACCGCCCGCCCTGCAGCAGTTGTTGCAGATGACGCCCTACGCCTGGAAAGCCCGGCCCGAGAAGCGTCAGGCACTGGTGGCCTTCGACCTGTTCGAGACCGAAGCGGTGTTCTCGCTGATGCGCTTCACGCGGCGGCCGGATTAAAAGAAGCCCCCGGCGGCGCGATTCGCCGGGGGCGCTCAGGCGTTGCCGGTGATCAGCGCACGAGGTCGGGCACGATCGCAAAATCGATATTGAGGGGCGTCAGATCGGTGTCGATCAGCGCGCGCACCACGGTTTCGGCGTCGCCGCTCACGTCGAGCACGGTGATGCCCGGTGCATCGGCATCGGCCCGGGCCACCCACAGGCGATTCAGCGGATCGACCGCCAGCGCGCCCAGGGACTGCGCGTTGAATCCATCGACCACCACCGGCGCGGCGTCGCTCAGCGGGTTGAATCGGTAGAGGCTTTGCGGGCCGAACGCGATGCCCGCGGTGAAGTACGCGCGGCTGCCGGTCACCGCCACCAGTTCGCCGAATTGGCCGAACGTCGGATCCTCTGCGGTGCCATCGTCCAGCCGCAACTCGGCGGTGAACGCGCCGGTGTCGATGCGGGCGATGCCGCCCTCGAACTGGGGGGCGAAGCTGCCGTCGAAGCCGCCACTGCCGATCACCAACAGGTCGGCGCTGGCCGGATCACGGACAAGGCCAGTCGGGCTGCGCAACGGCAGTTCGATGCCCGGCAGGGCGGGGTCATCGCCGGTGACGATTTCTTCATCGCTGCCGGTGTCGATGACGGCGACATAGCCGTTCTTCACCGACGCGAAGCTCTCCAGCCGTTGCATGGCGACATACAGCAGGCCCTGGTCGATCACCCCGGCGATCATCTCGGGCACGCCATCGGCGTCGTAGTGCGACAGATCGATTTCGCCGGTCTTGAAGTCCGCTTCGGTGGTGGCCGAGGGATTGACGATCCACACCGTGCCCGATCCGTAGCGCAGCAGGTAGCCCTTGGTCGGGCTGAGCAGGATCAGGTCGGCGGGGTTGCTGTCGTCCATGTCTCCAGCGTCCTGCGTGGATGCGGTCAGCGTCGGTGTGTTGGGCGTGTCGAGATCAAAGCGCTTCACGGTGGTCAGGCCGAAGCGCTCGATCAGGAAGAACTGCGCTCCGGCGGCGCGCACCACGATGTCGGAGGCGGTGGCCGCCAGATTGTTCTGCGCCGCAAAAGAGTCGCCATTGACCAGCGACACCGCGCCACTGCTGAAATCGGGCGCGCGCGCGGCCACCACCGCGACCACGTCGCCGGCGTCGACCGGCGCGCTGGCGGCCGGCGTGCTGTCGCTGGAACAGGCCGAGATCAGGCTGGCGGCCAGCACGGCGGTCGCCGCGCGCAGGGGGAAGGTGAGAATCTGCATGGGTGCGTTACTCCTTTGGAACATCGGGATTGAAGGGGGCGGCGGGGTAGCTCAGGGTGAGCCGCAACTGGCGCCCCGGCGTGGGAAATCCATTGAACTGCTCGGGGTTGTCGTTGCGCAGGTTCAGGGCCTCGACCGCCCAGCCCAGCCGCTGCCAGTGGCCGCGCACGCCCAGGTCGTGACGCCGCAGCGGTGCGGCCTCGAGCAGGTTGGGGCTGTCGTAGTACTGGCCGTGTTCGTAGCCGAAGGCGTAGTGCAGGCGCAGGCCGCCCAGCGCGTATTCGAGGCGGGCATTGACCTGTTCGGCGTAGCGGCCCGGCAGTTGCTTGCCGCGCGTGGCGCGGATCTCGCCGCGGTCTTCGGTGTGCTGCAGGGTGCCGCTGAACTGGGCATGCCATGGCCCCAGACGGGCGTGGGTGCCCCATTCGAAGCCGTAGATTTCGGCGCGCTCGGTGTTGATCGAGCGACCGATACCCTGGGCATTGAAGGTGGGGCTAATGGCGTCCCGCAGGTCCTGGCCGAACACGGCGGCGTCCACGGTCCAGCGGCCGTCGGCGGCGGCGCAGCGGGTGCCCAGATCGGCGTAGTGCGCGCGCTCGGCGCGCAGGGCGGGGTTGCCTCGGAACAGGCCACGGTCGCCATAGCGTTCGAAAAAGGTGGGCAGGCGCTCGCGGGCGCCGAGGTTGCCGGCCGCAATGCACCGGCCGACGCGGCGGCTCAGGCCCATGGCCGGCGCCCATTGCCAGTCCTCGTCCCGCTGGCCGTCGGCGCGGTCTTCCGACCATTGCAGGCCGAGGCTGGCGTTGGCGCGCCAGGCGCCGAGGTCATGAAAGGTCTCGGCCGCGCCCCGCAGGTGCAGGCGCTCGGCCTCGGCGGTGGGGACGTCGCCGATCTGATCCTCGGCGCGGTAGCGGGCATGTCCGGCGTCCAGCACGGCGGCGCTGCCGTCGCTGAAGCGGTAGCGGGTCTGCCCGTCGATGCGCACGCTGCGGCTGCGGGTGTCCTGCGCGCCCAGCCCGACCTGGCTGTCGCGGTCCCGATACCGCTCGTCAAACACACGCGTGCCGAGGCGGTGCTGCCAGGGGCCTGCGTCCGCCGTGGCAAGGCTGAGCCCGTAGGCGCGGGTGTCGAGATGCGCCGTCTGGTCGGGCAGGTTGAGCCGGGTGGGCAGCGATTGCGCGTCATCCACCACCTGGGCGCTGACCCGCAGCGGCGCCCGCAACTGCAGCAGGGCGTAGCGCTGCGCGGTGTCGGCGTTCTGGCGTGGCGCGCGCCGGCGGCGGTCGGGGTCGCTGGGGTCGAAGGGCGTGAAGGCGTTGCGGTAGCGGAAATCGTTGTCGGCCTGCCGGCCGCCGGCGGCCAGTTGCAGATGGGGCGCCAACTGCGCGGCAGCGTGCGCCTGACGCTCGCCGTAGCTGCCGATGCTGGCCGTGCCCAGCAAGGGCGCGTGCAGCACTTCAGGGGTGCGCAGGTTGATGCTGCCGGCGAGACCGCCGGCAAGGTCGATGGGCACGCGGCCCTTGTGGACCACCACGTCTTGCAGCAGCAAGGGGCTGATCAGGGCCAGCGAACTGGCCTCGCCGCCGCCGTTGTCCAGCGGCTGGCCGTCGAGCAGCAGCCGCACCTGGCGACCATTGCTGCCGCGCAGGCTGGCTTCGCTGTAGGCGCCGAGGCCGCCGCTGCGACGCACCTGGACGCCGGGCAGGCTGCTCAGCAGGCTGGGCAGGTCAGTGGCCTGCAGCGGGTCGATTGCCACGCGGATCTGCACGCCGCTCTCATCCAGCGCGGCCTGCTGGCCGTCCACGACCAGCGGTGGCAGTGCCGTTTCGGCGTGGCCCGCAACCGGGCAGCACAGCGCCGCCACCAGGGGCAGGCATTGCAGGTGTGTCGTCAGATAAGGCCGGGTGAGGCGCACGGAGAGTCCATTGGCAATCGACAAACCGTGGCCGCATGGCAGTTGCCATCCGTCAGGTTCGCCCTCCGCGACCACGGCACTTGAGAGCGTGTCGACGCGCCCGCCGCGCATGCGCGATCTGGCGTCAACACCCTCTCCCCCAGGCCGGTCTCCGGACTCATGGCGTGCTGGGTTGCGGCCTTCCCGTCGTTGCCGACAGTGGCTTCAGGCGCTCGGGCGTCAGGACTGCGTGTGGCTGCGACGGAGCCGTTCAGACGGACCGATTCAGGCGCGCTTCGTCGATGAATAGGACCTGCTATTCGCCGCGGAACCCCCGCTGAATCGCCGTAAAACGGCCTTGCCTCGCACACACCCTGCCTGCCGCCCAGGCGCCCGGCGCAACCCCGAACCATTTACCGTTGCGGGGGCAGCGTCCGGATTTCACGGACTTCCCGTTTCACCGACCCGATTCACGGGACGGCACCTGAGGCGGCGGAGCATACGCCAAGGCGGTGGGTCAATGCCCGGCGAGCAGGCCCTCGATGTCGGAGCGGATGGCGTGCAGCGACACGCTCATGGGAATGCCCTTGCGGTCGGCGCCGTTGACGATGACCGCAAAGGCCATCCAGCCGCCGTCCTTCTTGCGCAGATAGCCGGCGGTGCCGAACACCGTATTGGGCTCGCTGAGGGTGCCGGTCTTGAGCGCGACCCGTTCGCGCCAGTCGGCGTTGCCGTGACGAATGATGCGGCTCGGCGCCTCGCCCGGCACCACCAGTCCGGCATAGAACAGCGGGAAATGCTGCGACTGTTGGTACTCGTCCCGCAGCAAGGCCACCAGGTCTTCGGCCGACAGGCGATTTTCCGGCGTCAGGCCACTGCCGCTGTGCAGCACGATGGGCGCGTCGGTGGCCGGGTCGTTGGTCAGACCCACCGCGATGCGGGCGCGTTCCAGCTTGGCTTTCAGCAACTGTGCCGCCTCGGCCAGCGTGCTGACAGGCTGCGGGGTGCGCGCCAATGCCAGCCCCAGGGTCAGCATGTCGGAGGTGTAATTGTTGGAATAGCGCAGCAGGCCGGCGACCTGCTCGCGTACCGGCGCGCCCTCGTGGCCGGCCAGCGAGAACAGCGCGGCAGGCGCCGCGAATTCACTGACGCGCACCTCCCCCATCACCCGGATGCCCAGCTCGGCCAGGGCCTGGCGCAACAGCAGGCCAGTGCCCAGGGCCGGGTCGCTCATCGACCGATAGAGCCGCGCGCGCTGGCCGATGTCGCCGCCCATCACCAAGTGGTCGGCGCCCAGCACGCTGCGACGATCCAGCCACATCGCGCCGCGGGTGCCGGGCTTGCGGCTGGAGATGGCGCCTTCCAGCGGAATCGGCATGTCGAAGGCGGCGCAGTGACTCAGCGCGGCGGCCTCGCCCGGCGTCCGCGGCGCCAGGTCGATGCACCAGGTGCCGTAATCCACGCCCACGGCCGACAGCGGCGCGTCGTAGGCGGTATGGGTGCGTTGCTCGGCCTCGCAGCGGTCCTTGACCTCGCATTCGAGCGTGCCGAAGGGCGCGGCGCTGGTCACCACGTCGCCGTTGATCTGCGTCACGCCGGCCTGCTTGAGCCGCGCGGCCAGCAGCCAGATGTCGCGGTGCTCGACACTGGGATCGCCCTCGCCGCTGACCCACAGGTCACTGTCGACCACACCGTCGGGGTCGGGCAGCGCGCCCGTGAGGCGGGTCATGAAGCGGTGATCGCCGGGCCATTGCTCAAGCACCGACGCGGCCAGCACCAGCTTGGTCAGCGATGCCGGCGACAGGCGGCGCTTTGGTGCCATGACGGCGATGGGCTTGCCGCTGTCCAGGTCGTAGACCATGGCGCTGATGCGGGCGCTTCGTTCGTTCTGCAGCTTCTGCAGGGCGGGCCAGTGCTGGGCGGTTGCCAGCGTGGGCGCCGCGCTGCAGATCAGGCCCAGAAAGGCAGCGATACACGACAATCTCACGCTTCGACCCGCCACGTTGTTCGGTAATCTCATCGACGCAGTGTAGCGAGCGGGTTTGGTCTGATGGGGTGCCTGGGCACGCGATTCGGAGGCTTCATGCAGGGTGTCGAGCAGGCGGTGCGCCATTGGCTGGAGTCGGTGGTGGTGGGCCTGAACCTTTGTCCATTTGCGGCGGCGACGGTTCGCGAGCAGCGGCTGCGCATCGTGGTCAGCCGCGCCGAGGAGCCGGTGGCCCTGCTCGACGATGTGCAGGACGAAATCAACCGGCTGGACGACCGCCCGGCCACCGAGCTGGACACCACCCTGATCGCCATTCCGCGGATGCTGTCGCGCTTCGATGCGTATCTGGACGTGCTCGACGAGGTCGAGCGGCTGCTGAAACGGCAGGGCCGTATCGGCGTTTACCAGGTGGCCAGTTTTCATCCGGCGTACCGCTTCGACGGCCTGCCGCCGGACGATCCCAGCCACCTCACCAACCGCGCCCCGGTGCCGCTGATTCACCTGTTGCGCGAAGCCAGCGTGGCGGCGGCGGTGGCGCGCCACCCCGACGCCCAGGGCATTCCCGACGCCAACATTGCGCGGATGCGCGCGCTGACCGGCGCCCAGCGGCGCGCCCTGTTCGGGGCCCTGGCGGACGACTGATGGGCGCCCATCACCCCCCGCGCCCGGTCACGCCCGCGGCCTGAGGGCTGCAACGTGCCAAACCCCGATGGCGTGCCGTGCGGTGGTCGCACCCGGTGCCTGCATCATGCCCCGCCGGCGAGCGGCATCAACCGCATCAGCGCCTGCGCGGCCCCCGACAAGGTGCGGCGTTCGTGCCAGACCAGCCCCAGGCTGCGGGTCATGTCGCGCGTGGGCAGGTGCAGGGCGACCAGGCTGTCATCCATCATCGAGGCCGGCAGCACGCTCCAGCCCAGGCCGATGGCGGCGAGCATTTTCAGGGTTTCCAGATAATTGGTGGCCAGCCGCACATGCGGGCGCACGCCGTGCGCGGCCAGCACCTCGGAGATGATGCGGTGGGTGTAGGTGGCGGCATCGGGCAGCACGGCGGGGTGTTCGGCCAGTTGCGGCAGACGCAGTGCCGGGGCGTGCGCCAGCGGATGCCCGGGCGCGCAGACGATGACCAGCGGATCGGGCCAGACGACGCGCGTCTGCAGATGCGCCAGGGGCTGGGAGGGCAGGGTGACGATGCCCAGTTCCAGCTTGCCGGCCAGCACCGCGTCGCAGGCCACTTCGGAGTCCATGAAGTGCATGTCGAGGTCCACCTGCGGAAAGTCGCGCGTAAAGGTGCGCAACACCGGCGGCAGGCGATGCAGGCCTATGTGATGACTGGTGCCGATGCTCAGCCGCCCGCTGACCTGGCCGGAAAGTCGGGACAGGGCGCGACGCCCGTCCTCGATGTCGTGCAGGGCCTTGCGGGCATACGGCAGCAGGGTGCGTCCGGCGTCGGTGAGGCTGATGCTGCGGCCGACGCGGTCGAACAGCGCGCGGCCGACCTGCTGCTCGAGGGCGGTGATGCGTTTGCTGATGGCCGGCTGCGACAGGTGCAGGTGGGCGGCGGCGCGCGTGAACGACTGGCTGTCGGCCACTTCGATGAAGGCGGTGAGCAGTTGGGTGTCCATGGGGTGCTCTTGGGCGAGTGCCGGGGCGGATCAGGCGCGATCAGCATTCCTGAATCGCATGTTCATCATGATAACGATTCATTGGAGTTATCAATGCGCGCGGCCTAACATGCCGGCACTTTCCCGCCCGCCCGGAGCCCGCCAGTGCCCACGCAAACCCCGCAGACGCTGTACGACAAAGTCTGGAACGCCCATGTGGTGACCGATGCCGGTGATGGTTCGGCCCTGATCTACATCGACCGCCATCTGGTGCACGAAGTCACCAGCCCGCAGGCGTTTGACGGCTTGCGCATCAATGGGCGCAAGCCGTGGCGGCTGGCCGCCAACCTGGCGGTGCCGGACCACAACGTGCCCACCGTGAACCGCGCCGGCGGCATTGCCGACCCGATTTCCCGCGCGCAGCTCGAAGCGCTGGACAGCAACTGCGCCGAGTTCGGCATCACCAAGTTCGATTTGATGGACGTGCGTCAGGGCATCGTCCATGTCATGGGGCCGGAGCAGGGCGCCACCCTGCCGGGCATGACCGTGGTCTGCGGTGATTCCCACACCTCCACCCACGGGGCCTTCGGGGCCCTGGCCTTCGGCATCGGCACCTCCGAGGTCGAGCACGCCCTGGCCACGCAGACCCTGGTGCTGAAGAAGGCCAAGTCGATGCTGATTCGCGTCAACGGCCATGTCGGCCCGGGCGTGACCGGCAAGGACATCACCCTGGCCATCATCGGCCGTCTGGGCACGGCGGGGGGCACTGGCTTCGTCGTGGAATACGCGGGCGAGGCCATCGAAGACCTGTCGATGGAAGGCCGCATGACCCTGTGCAACATGGCCATTGAAGGCGGCGCGCGCGCCGGCCTGGTGGCGGTGGATGACAAGACCATTGCCTATGTGAAGGGCCGCCCCTTCGCGCCCAAGGCCGTGCACTGGGATGCGGCCGTGGCGTACTGGAAGACGCTCAAGTCCGATCCCGGCGCCGTGTTCGACAAGGTGATCGAGATCGACGCCGCCGAGATTGCGCCGCAGGTCACCTGGGGCACCTCGCCCGAGATGGTCGGCCCGGTGACCGCGCGCGTGCCCGATCCGGCCACCGCCACCGACCCGGTCAAGCGCAGCGGCATGGAGAAGGCGCTGGCCTACATGGGTCTGACCGCCAACACGCCCATCGAGCAGATCCGCATCGACAAGGTGTTCATCGGTTCGTGCACCAATTCGCGCATCGAAGACCTGCGCGCCGCCGCCCAGGTGGTGAAGGGCCGCAAGAAGGCCGACAGCGTGATGCTGGCCATGGTGGTGCCGGGCTCAGGGTTGGTGAAGCAGCAGGCCGAGGCCGAAGGCCTGGACCGGATTTTTCTGGAGGCCGGCTTCGAATGGCGTGAGCCCGGGTGTTCCATGTGCCTGGCGATGAACGCCGACCGGCTGGAGCCGGGCGAGCGCTGTGCCTCCACCAGCAACCGCAACTTTGAGGGGCGGCAGGGGCAGGGCGGGCGCACCCATCTGGTGAGCCCGGCCATGGCCGCAGCGGCCGGAATTGCCGGACATTTCGTTGACGTGAGGAGCTTCTGATGCGTGCCTTTACCCAGCTCACCGCCAAGGCCCTGCCCTTGGACCGTCCCAACGTGGACACCGACGCCATCATTCCCAAGCAGTACCTGAAGTCGATCAAGCGCACCGGCTTTGGCCCGTTCCTGTTCGATGACTGGCGCTATCTGGACCCCGGCACGCTGGACATCGACCCCGCCACCCGGCGGCTCAACCCCGGCTTCGTGCTCAATGATCCCAAACACGCCGGCGCGCAGATTCTGCTGGCGCGCGACAACTTCGGCTGCGGTTCTTCACGCGAGCATGCCGTGTGGGCCATGGACGACTATGGCCTGCGCGCCGTCATCGCCCCCAGCTTTGCCGATATTTTCTTCTCCAACTGCTTCAAGAACGGCTTTCTGCCGGTGGCCCTGGCCGAAGACCAGGTGCAGGCGCTGTTCGACGTGGTGAACGCCGACGCGCGCGCCGAAATCACCCTCGACCTGCCGGCCCAGCAGGTGCGCCTGCCCGACGGACGCCGCTTCGGGTTCGACATCAACCCGCATCACAAGCACAACCTGATCGAGGGCCTGGACGAAATTGGCCTGACCTTGCAGAACGCCGACGCCATCAAGGCCTACGAAGCACAGCGCCAGCAGCAGACGCCGTGGTTGTTTGCCTGACGCCCCATCATCCTCAAGACTGACGAGACGCAACATGCGCAAGAACATCCTCATCCTGCCCGGTGACGGCATTGGCCCCGAGATCGTCGCCGAGGCGGTCAAGGTGCTGGAACTGCTGAAACATGAAGGCGAAGACCTGAGCTGGTCGTTCGGCCTGCTGGGCGGCGCGGCGGTGGACGCCGAAGGCAACCCCTATCCCGAAACCACGCAGCAGGCGGCCCGCGCCGCCGATGCCATTCTCATGGGCGCCGTGGGCGGGCCGAAGTACGACGCGCTGCCACGCGAGCTGCGGCCCGAGCGCGGCATTCTGGGCATCCGCAAGGACCTGGGCCTGTTCGCCAACCTGCGTCCGGCCCTGGCCTATGAAGCGCTGGCGGCGGCCTCCTCGTTCAAGCCGGAGATCATCGCCGGGCTCGACATCCTCATCCTTCGCGAGTTGACCGGTGACATCTACTTCGGTCAGCCGCGCGGCCGTCGCACCAATGCCGACGGCGAGGACGAAGGCTTCGACACCATGCATTACGCGCGCTCCGAGATCGAGCGCATCGGCCATGTCGCGTTCCAGGCGGCGCAGAAACGCAACAAGCGCCTGTGCAGCGTCGATAAAGAGAACGTGCTCGACACCTCGCGGCTGTGGCGCGAGGTGATGACCGGTCTGGCGCCACAGTATCCCGACGTGGCGCTGACCCACATGTACGTCGACAACGCCGCCATGCAGCTGGTCAAGCGCCCCAAGCAGTTCGACGTGATGGTCACCGGCAACATCTTTGGCGACATCCTGTCGGATGAAGCCTCGATGCTCGGCGGCTCCATCGGCATGCTGCCCTCGGCGTCGCTGGACGTGAACAACAAGGGGCTGTACGAGCCCATCCACGGCAGTGCGCCCGACATCATGGGTCAGAACAAGGCGAACCCGCTGGCCACGATTCTGTCGGTGGGCATGATGTTCAAGTACAGCTTTGACCGGGCCGACGTGTCGGCGCGCATCGAAGCGGCGGTCAAGGCCGTGCTGGCCGCCGGACACCGCACCGGCGACATCGCCCTGCCGGGCGAGGCCGTGATTGGGACGCGCGAAATGGGTGAGGCGTTTCTGTTGGCGATGAAGGGGTAGGACCTGGGCGCCCGTCGGTCGGGTTTGAACCCGACGACACGCTTCGGCGTCGGCCTCAAGGTCGACCTACATCAGCAGCTGGATTGATCAGGATGAATGCAATGACCAAAGTAGGATTTGTCGGGTGGCGGGGCATGGTGGGTTCGGTGCTGATGGCGCGCATGCAGGCCGAGGGCGACTTCGGGCTGATCGAGCCCCATTTTTTCTCGACCTCGAACGCCGGCGGCGCCGGCCCCGAGATCGAAGGCTGCGCAACGCAGACCCTGAAAGATGCCAACAGCATCGAGGCGCTTGCGGCCATGGACGTGGTGCTCACCTGCCAGGGCGGCGACTACACCCACGCCGTTTTTCCGAAGCTGCGCGCCAGCGGTTGGAACGGCTACTGGATCGACGCCGCCTCGGCGCTGCGCATGAACGAGGACGCCGTCATCGTGCTCGACCCGGTCAACCGCCAGGTGATCGACGATGCGCTGACCCGCGGCGTCAAGAACTTCATCGGCGGCAACTGCACCAACTCCATCCTGTTGATGGGCGTGGGCGGGCTGTTTCGCGAAGGGCTGGTGGAGTGGGTCAGCTCCATGACCTACCAGGCGGCTTCGGGCGGCGGTGCCAATCACATGCGTGAACTCGTCGCCGGCATGGGCGCGGTGCACGGCGCGGTGGCGGCCGAGCTGGCCGATCCGGCCTCGGCGATTCTCGACATCGACCGCAAGGTGGCCGACGCCATCCGCCACGACGTGCCGACCGAGTACTTCGGCGCGCCGCTGGCCGGCGGCCTGATTCCGTGGATCGACGCCCAGCTCGACAACGGCCAGACCAAGGAAGAATGGAAAGGCCAGGCCGAGGTCAACAAGATTCTCGGCAGCGCCAAGCCCATTCCAGTCGATGGCCTGTGCGTGCGCATCGGCGCCATGCGCTGCCATAGCCTGGCGCTGACCCTGAAGCTGCACCAGGACCTGCCGCTCACCGAGATCGAGCGCATCATCCGTTCCGGTAACGACTGGGTGAAATGGGTGCCGAACGATCGCGCCGCCACGGTGCAGCAGTTGATTCCCGCCGCCATCACCGGCGGCCTGGAAATCGGCGTGGGCCGGGTCCGCAAGCTCAACCTCGGGCCGCAGTACGTCTCGGCCTTCGTCATCGGTGACCAGTTGCTGTGGGGCGCCGCCGAGCCCCTGCGCCGCATGCTCAGAATCCTGCTGACCACGCCCGGTCTGACGCATTGAGCGCCGCGGCGCTGATCGCCGTACTCGGAGCCGACAGCCCGGTCGGCGCGCTGCTGATCGATGCGCTGGCCGATGCAGGGCACCCACGCCGTGGTGTGTTGGCGGTCGATGCCGCAGACCTGGACGATGCCCTGCCGGCGCAGATTGCCGTGGCCTGCGCCGATGGCTCGGTGCCGGGCGCCGCAGATCGGCTGGCCGCGCTGGCCGGGCAGGGCCTGCCGGCGCTGGGGTTCAATGGCGCCGGTGACGCGCGTTGGCCGGTCATGGTGTCGGCCGAAGACCCGATGCCCGGCGCGCAACTGCGATTGGCCAGCAGCGCCTGGCTGACGCTGGCAACCCTGCTGCGGCCCCTGCACGGCGCCTTTGGCGTGACCTCGGTTGCGGCCACGGTGCTGCAGCCCGCCTCTGAACGCGGCAGCGCGGCGCTGGAAATACTCGGCCAGCAGACCGCCGCCGTGCTGAACTTCCGCGAGCCGCCAGTGGGCGTCTACCCGCAGCGCATCGCCTTCAACACCCTGCCGGTCAGCCCGGTGCCGGATGCCGACGCTGCCTGCGCGGCGGCCCTGTGGCCGGGTGCCGAAGACGTCGTGCAGGTGCAAACCTGGGACGTGCCGGTGTTCGTGGGGCTGTCGATCAGTGTGTTCGCGACCCTGCGCGATGCGGCCGACGTCCACCAGATCGAAGACTGCCTGGCGCAGATCGCGGGCCTGGTGGTCAGCGGCAAAGAGGATGCGCCGCCCTCGCCGGTGACCCTGATGGCCGCCGCAGCCGGCCTGCAGATCCGCGACCTGCAGGTCAGCCAGCGCCGATTACAGTTTGCGGTGGTCGCCGACAATCTGGGCGTCGGCGCCGCTGGGCCCGCTGCCCGCTTGCTGCGCCGGCTGAGCGGACATACAGTCCCTACGTTTCCCCGTTAATTGAAACAATTGCGGGTTAATGTTCGCGTGGTTTGTTGATTGTCCCAAGGCGCCAAGCCGCCTGAATTCTAGGGAGAGGGGAATGCGTCGTTTCTTCGTTGCCACACTGGGCCTGCTCGCCCTGATCGGCACGCCGACCGCCATGGCCCTGGGCCTGGGTGAGATTCAAGTGCGGTCCGCGCTGAACCAGCCCTTCGTCGCCCAGATTCCCTTGCTGGCGGTGCCCATCGACCAGCTTGATGCCGTGCGCGTGAAGCTTGCGGACCGCGCCGATTTCGAGCGCATGGGCATCGAGCGCGCCGACTACCTCAGCGACCTGGCCTTCAAGGTGGTGCCCGGCAGCCCGCCGCGCATCGAGATCAGCGCCTCGCGCATCGTGCGCGAACCGTTCCTCACCCTGTTGCTGGACGTACGCTCCGCCACCGGCCGCGTGCTGCGTGAATACACCGTGTTCCTTGATCCGCCGCCGCCGATCATTGCCGCACCGTCGGTCGCGACGCCGGCCCCGGTCGCGCCAACGCTGCGCCGCCCGTTGCCGCAAGCACCCACTGCGGCACCGCCACCGGCCACCCGGCCCCCGGCGCCCACGCCGGTCGTGGCCCCGCCGGCCACCGCCGCGCCGGCCCGTGCCCCGGCGCCCGCGCCCGCCGCTGCGGCCGCGACGCCCCCGCCGCCGGCCGATTCATCCGGCGCTGCGGTGGGTGCCGATCGCTACACCGTCAAGCCCGGCGAAACCCTGTGGGGGGTGGCCACCGCCCTTCGGCCGGATGAGGGTGTCGACATGAACCAGGTCATCTACGCGCTGGTCAACGCCAACCCCACCGCGTTCGACCGGGGTCGCTTCGAAGGCTTGATGAAAAACGTCACCCTGGACGTGCCGCGCCGCGAAACGATGCTCGCCACCCCCGTCGAGGCCGCACGGGCCGGTGTTGCGGCCTGGCGTCGCAGCGGGAGTATCACGGCCGGCGCCACGCCGCGTGCCAGCGTGGCGCCCCGCCGCACGCCGGCCCCCTCGGCGCAAGCCACCGCCACCCCGGCACCGACCGTCACCGTGACGGTGACCCCCAGCGCCGCGCCGGTTGCGCCCGCTGCGCCGGCCGCGAGCGTGGGCGGCAACGACGCCGAGGTGCCCGCGATCGATGACAGCCTGTCGGGCGAACCGGTCGACACCGGGTCTGAAAACCCGATCGACGCCGCCGCCGCGCTGGCGGCCGAGGGCGACGCCGCCGGCGCCGATGCCGATGTGAACGTGATCGACGGGGGCGGCGCGTCCGGCGCCCCCGCGCCCAATGGCGATGCAACCGACACTGCGCTGACCGGCCCCGCCGACGCGCCGCTGGCGGATGCGCCGCGGGATGAGCAGGCCGAAGACAACCTCACCGAGTTGATGGCCGACGACGCGGCGTCGGCCGAGATCGCGGCGCCCGAGCCGGTTACCGCTGCGCGTGATCGGCCGTGGTGGCTGGTCCTGCTGCTGATCTTCATGCTGGTGCTGATTGCGCTGCTGTTGCTGCGCCGCCGCCGCCGTCGCGACGGTGCCGCCGGCCCGGCCCGACGCGCGCCGCGCCCGACGCCTCAATCGCCGCCCACGGCTGCGGCTGCGGCGGCAGGTGCCGGTGCGGCATCGGCCACCCACGCCCCCCCCGACAGCGTCGCAGCGGCGCAGCGCCAGGCCGATGAAGCCGAGGCGCTGTTCATGGCGGCCTATGCCGAAGAGCAGGCCGAAGAACAGGCCGAGGCAGAGCGCACCCGTGCGCAGGCCGATCCCGGCAATGTCGATGCAATTCCCGACTTTGACGCGGCGCAGATCATTGATGAACCGGCGGCCGACAGCGACGCGCCGCCGCCCGCAGCGCCGGGCTCGGAGGCGGACGCGCGGTCGCAGAGCGGCTGGGCCAAGGCCGACGCCCTGCTCTCGGCGCTGGACGAGCCCGAGCCCGAGCCGGCGCCAGGCGATGAGGTCCCATCCACCACTGACGGGTTGGATCCATTGGCCGAGGCCGACACCCACGTCGCCTTCGGGCTCTACGACGACGCTCTGGACACACTCGACACCGCCCTTGAGCGCGAGCCGCAGCGCGCCGACTATCTGCTGAAACGCGCCGAGGTGCTGCTCGATGCCGGTCGCGTGCGCGCCTTCATTGCGGCGGCAAGCGACGCCAGGCCGCACCTCGACGACGCCCAGTGGCAGTCACTGGCCGAGGCGGGCCGCCGCGTGGCTCCGGACGAGCCGTTGTTCGCGACGCCGGGCGCGGTGACCGCGGCCCCGCCGCCCAGCGAAGATTCGCCGCCTGCCGATGACGACGACCTGCCGGAACGGGCCGCGGTGCCCGAGGCGCCTGCAGGGGATGCCGGGCTGGACTTCAGCTTCGATGAGCTGCCGACCGTGCCGCCCCCCGCCGCCGACGACGTACCGCCGCGCGCGCCGCAGGCACGCTCGGACGATGACAACCTCATCGATTTCGACCTGAACTTCGACGCGCCGTCCGCGCCTGCGTCCGTCACGCCGCCGCCGTCGCCGGACGAGCGGGGTGAGGGTCTGCACTTTGACCTGAGCGCCTTCGACGAGACGCCGCCGCCGCCATCAGCGTCAACGGCGCCTGACGCGCCGCGCGATGACGGCCTTGAGTTCGACCTGAGCGGGTTTGATCTGCCGCCGGTTGAATCGACGCCACCGCCCGCCGCGCCCCGCGCCGCCGAGAACGAGGCGCTGGGTGCGCTTGACGGGCTTGACGGGCTTGATGATTTCAAGCTCGACGACTTCGCTCTGGACGAAGCCTCGATCGAGGATGCCGATGCCGACAGCGAGTCGCTGGCCAGCGGCGACGAAGCCGCCACCAAGCTCGATCTGGCGCGCGCCTATGTCGACATGGGCGATGCCGAGATGGCCCGAGCCCTGCTGGGCGAGGTGCTGGTGGAGGGGAACGACACCCAGCAGCACGAGGCGCAGGTCTTGATGGACCGTCTGGGTTAGGGCCTCGGTGAGGGGACTCCCCAGTGACGGCCTACGTCCGCTCACGCGGGTGCTGATGCTGTTGATCGTCGCGCCGGCGATCAGCAGCTTTCCGCTGGCCGATCTGCTGGTGCTGGCGCTGGCGCTGGTCGCGGCCTACGCCGCCACCGACCGCACCGCGCTGCGTCGTCTGCGCTTCGGCGTGCTGCGCCTGCGCTGGTTGCTGCTGAGCATCATCGTGCTCTACCTCGGCTTCACGCCTGGCGAAGCGCTCAGCCCCTGGACGCCCGGCCTGAGCTGGGAAGGGCTGTGGGAAGGCTGCCGGCGCATCCTGGTGCTGGTCACCCTGCTGGCGGCGGTTTACTGGTTGTTGTCGGCCACGCCGGTGCCCCAGTTGGTGGCCGCCCTGGATCAGTTGCTGACGCCGTTGTCGCGTCTGGGCCTGCCCACCGGCCGCGCCACGGCCCTGGTGGCGCTGACGCTCTCGGCCGTGGACGGTGTGGAAGGCCGCTACCGAACGCTCAAGGCGCAGGGCCTGAAAGGCCTGGATCTGGCCGCGGCGTGGATCGGCGACATCGAGCACCAGCCGCCCACGGCCACGCACGCGGTGCTGCACCTGCCGTGGCCGCGGGTGTGGGAATGGCTGCTGCTGGTGCTGATGCTGCTCATGGTCTGGAACTGGCCGCGATGAGCCAGCGCTGGGCGGCGGGTGTCGAGTACCTGGGCAGCGCCTATTCCGGCTGGCAGCGCTTGCCCGAACGGTCGACGGTACAGGGAGCGGTCGAGGCCGCGCTGGGCACGGTGGCCCACCAGCCGGTGCGGGTCATCACCGCCGGGCGCACCGACGCGGGCGTCCATGCCCTGCAGCAGGTGATCCATTTCGACTGCGACGCCGCACGCACGCCCTATGCCTGGTTGCTGGGCAGCAACAGCCTGCTGCCCCCCGACGTGAGCCTGCGCTGGGTGATGCCGGTGGACGCGCGTTTTCACGCCCGCTTCGAGGCCCATTCGCGGGAATACCGCTATCTGATACTCAATCAACGCGCGCGCAGCGCCGTCTGGGGCGGTCGCGCCACCTGGGAAATGCGGCCGCTGGACGCCGCCGCCATGCACCGTGCCGCGCAGTGCCTGCGGGGTGAACATGACTTCTCCAGTTTTCGCGACACGCGCTGTCAGGCCCCCAGCCCGGTGCGGCGGCTGGCCGACATCAACGTGGTCCGCGACGGCGAGATGATCGGCGTGTCGGTGCGCGGCAATGCTTTTCTGCATCACATGGTGCGCAACATCGTTGGCAGCCTGATCGACGTCGGCCTGGGCCGACAGCCGGAACCCTGGATCGCCGACGTGCTGGCCGCGCGGGACCGTCGTCTGGCGGGCATGACGGCGGCGGCAGACGGGCTGTATTTCGTCGGGCCACGCTACCCGGCGCACTTCGCGATACCGCCGCCACCCCCCTGGCCGTACCCCGCCGGCCCATAATTGGCGCATGACCGACGCCGCTGCCCCGTTCCAAAGCCGCACCCGCATCAAGTTTTGCGGCATCACCCGCTGGGAAGACGCCGAGCGCGCCATCGCGTTGGGCGTCGATCTGCTGGGCTTCGTGCTGGTGCCGCAGAGCCCGCGCCATGTGGCGCCGGCGCAGGCCGAAGCGATGCGCCGCAAACTGCCGCCTGGCGTCACCAGCGTGGCGCTGTTCAAGGACGCCGCGCCTGCCGAGGTGGACGCGGCGCTCAGGGTCTTCCAGCCCGACTGGCTGCAGTTCCACGGGGCTGAAACCGCCGCCGAGTGCGCGCGGGCCGGGCGGCGGTGGCTCAAGGCCGTGGCGATGAAGGGCGGCGCCGATCTTGACCAGGCGGCGCGCCGCTACGCCGCTGCCGGCGCCCTGCTGCTGGACGGGCACGCGCCGGGCGCCATGGGCGGCAGCGGCGAAACTTTCGACTGGCACAGTGCGCAGAAGCGCCTGGCAATGCCCCTGATCGTGGCCGGCGGACTGCATCCCGGCAACGTCGGCGAGGCGGTCCGCATCGCCCGTCCCTACGCGGTGGACGTGTCCAGCGGCATCGAGGCGCGGCCCGGCATCAAGGATTGCGGCAAAATGACGGACTTTGTCGCAGCGGTGCGCGCTGCGGATCAACCAGGTTGAACACGATGGCTTACGACTTTCCGGATGCCCGCGGGCATTTCGGTCCCTACGGTGGGCAGTTTGTCGCCGAAACCCTGATGGAGCCGCTGGCGCGGCTGACCGAGGCCTATGCGCGACTGAAGAACGACCCGGCCTTTCTGGCCGAACTGGACAACGACCTGCGGCATTACGTGGGCCGGCCCAGTCCGCTGTATCACGCCGAGCGGCTGACCGCGAAGTGGGCGAAAAACGGTGGCGGCGCGCAGATCTGGCTGAAGCGCGAAGACCTCAACCACACCGGCGCCCACAAGATCAACAACACCGTGGGCCAGGCGCTGCTGGCCAAGCATCTGGGCAAGACCCGCATCATTGCCGAGACCGGCGCCGGCCAGCACGGCGTGGCCACCGCCACCATCGCCGCCCGTCTGGGCCTGAAGTGCGTGGTGTACATGGGCGCCGAAGACGTGCAGCGGCAGTCGCCCAACGTCTATCGCATGAAGCTGCTGGGCGCCGAGGTGATTCCGGTCAAGTCGGGCACGCAAACCCTGAAGGACGCACTCAACGAGGCGCTGCGCGACTGGGTGACCCATGTCGATGACACCTTCTACATCATCGGCACCGTGGCCGGCCCGCACCCTTACCCGATGCTGGTGCGCGACTTCAACGCCGTGGTCGGGCGCGAACTGCTGACCCAGTGCCCTGAGCGCATCGGCCGACTGCCGGACGCGATGGTGGCCTGCGTGGGCGGCGGTTCGAATGCCATCGGCATGTTCTACCCGTTCCTGCCGCATCCCGAAGTGCGGCTGGTGGGGGTCGAGGCCGGCGGTCACGGCATCGACACGCCCGATCACGCCGCGCCGCTGTCGGCCGGCATGCCGGGGGTGCTGCACGGCAACAAGACCTACATCATGGCCAACGAAGACGGGCAGATCTCGAACACGCATTCAATCTCGGCGGGCCTGGATTATCCCGGCGTCGGCCCCGAGCATGCCTGGCTCAAAGACAGCGGCCGCGCCCAGTACGTGGCCGTGAACGACGAGCCGGCGCTGGCGGCGTTCCACGAGCTGACCCGCGTTGAGGGCATCATTCCGGCGCTGGAGTCGGCCCACGCGCTGGCCTATGCCCAGCAGATGGCGACCGGGCTGGGTCCGGATCACCACATCGTCGTCAACCTCTCGGGCCGTGGCGACAAAGACATTTTCACCATCGCCAAGCGCGAGGGCATCGAGCTGCTTTGAGCCCCCTCGACAGCGCGCCTGCGCTCGCCAGGCCCGTTTCAGTACCTGATGATCGTGCGCCCACCGGCGCGGAGACCGTATGTCGCGGATTGATGAAACTTTTTCCCGCCTGAAAGGCGAAGGCCGCCAGGCGCTGATTCCCTACATCACGGCGGGCGATCCGCATCCCGATCACAGCGCGGGGCTCATGCATGCGCTGGTCGCCGGCGGTGCCGACATCATCGAACTGGGGATGCCGTTCTCCGACCCGATGGCCGATGGCCCGATCATACAGTTGGCCTGCGAGCGGGCGCTGATGGCCGGCACGACCCTGCGCCGCACCCTGGCCATGGTCGCGCAGTTTCGCCGCACCAACCGCAACACGCCGGTGGTGCTGATGGGCTATCTCAATCCCATCGAGCGCTTTGGTCTTGACGCCTTCGCCGCCGCCGCCGAGCAGGCGGGGGTCGACGGCGTGCTGATCGTCGATCTGGGGCTGGAAGAGGCCGACAGCTACCTGCCGGTGCTCACCGCCCGCGGGCTGGCGCCCATTTTCCTGCTCAGCCCCACCACGCCGCTGGCACGCATGGCGCGGATCGCCGAACATGCCAGCGGCTACCTTTATTACGTTTCACTCAAGGGCGTGACCGGCGCGGCTAACCTGGATGTGGCGGCGGTGGCCGCGCAGGTACAGGCCTTGCGCGGCGTCACCGCGCTGCCGGTGGCCGTTGGCTTCGGCATCCGCGATCCGGCCACCGCCGCGGCAGTGGCGCAGATTGCCGATGGCGTGGTGGTGGGCAGCGCCCTGGTGAACCAGATTGCCGAGTTGGCCGAACAGCCCGAAGCGCTGCCGGCGCGGCTCACGGCAACGCTGTCGGCACTGCGCAACGCCATGGATGCAAGATAGGGGGGTGGTGAAGGCTTATCATCAACGCGCGTTCTGGGAGGACTGGTCTTGAGTTGGCTAGATAAAATTACGGGTTCCAAGCTGGTCAGCGCGGCGCAGCGCACGCGCAACGTGCCGGAAGGGCTTTGGATCAAATGCGACAGCTGTCATGCGGCGCTGTATCGCACCGAGCTGGAACGCACCCTTGAGGTGTGTCCCAAATGCAGCGCGCACCGCCCCATACGCGGCCGCGCCCGGCTGCAGCAGTTCCTTGATGCAGACGGCCGCGAAGAACTGGCGATGGATGTCAGCCCGCTGGACCCGCTGAAGTTCAAGGACGGCAAGCGGTACAAGGAGCGCATCAAGGTCGCCCAGGCCGGCACCGGTGAGCGCGATGCGCTGATCGTGATGCGCGGCCGCCTGCACGGCCTGCCGCTGGTGGCCAGCGCCTTCGACTTCGCCTTCATGGGCGGTTCGATGGGCTCGGTGGTCGGTGAAAAATTCGTCCGCGGCGCCGAAGCGGCCATCCAGCAGGGCAGCCCGTACATCTGCTTCTCGTCCTCGGGCGGGGCGCGCATGCAGGAGTCGCTGTTCTCACTGTTCCAGATGGCGAAAACCTCGGCAGCGCTGGCCAAGCTGTCCGACCGCGGCCTGCCGTTCATCTCGGTGCTGACCCACCCGACCACCGGCGGGGTCTCGGCCAGCCTGGCGATGCTGGGCGACGTGAACATCGCCGAGCCGAATGCCCTCATCGGGTTTGCCGGGGCGCGCGTGATCGAACAAACCGTGCGCCAGAAGCTGCCCGAAGGTTTTCAGCGCGCCGAGTTTCTGCTGGAGCACGGGCATATCGACCTGATTGTCGACCGGCGCGAGATGCGGGACCGTGTGCATCGCCTGCTGGCCATCATGACCCACGGCCCCGCGCTGGCCAGCGGCTCCGCCGCGCCGTGATCGACGGTTGATTCACGGGGTGACCACCAACACGGGTGCCTCCCCGGCGGCTGACGCCAGCCTTGCGCAATGGCTGGACTGGCAACTCGGCCTGCACCGCGACGAGATTCAGCTGGGCCTCGAACGGGTCGCCCGGGTCGCCGACCGCCTGGGCCTGCGGCGACAGCCGCCGCTGACCCTGACCATCGGCGGCACCAATGGCAAGGGCGCGGCCACCCGCCTGGCGGCCGACCTGCTGCAGCGTGTCGGGCACTGCGTGGGCCAGTTCACCTCGCCGCACCTGCACGACTATGCCGAGCGCATCGTGGTCAATGGCCAGCCGGTGGACCCGGCGTGCATCGTCGAGGCCTTCGTCGCCATCGAGTCGCAGCGCGGCGACACCCCGCTGACCTACTTCGAGTTCGGCACGCTGGCGGCCCTGTGGGTGTTTCGCGCCCGGGGCTGCACCGCGCAGGTGCTGGAGGTCGGGCTGGGCGGGCGGCTGGATGCGGTGAACCTGCTCGATGCCGACGCCGCGCTGATCACCAGCATCGGCACCGATCACGGCGACTGGCTCGGCGACAGCCGCCAGGCCATCGCGGTCGAGAAGGCCGGCATCTTTCGCCCCGGCAAGGTGGCGGTGTGTGCCGAACACGCACCGCCGGCGGAACTCGCGCCGCATCTGGCCGAACGCGACATCCGCCCGCTGTGGATCGGGCAGGCGTTTTCGGTGGTGAGCGACGGTGGCCCCCACTGGCAGCTTCAGGCCGCCGACGGCCCCACCCTGAGCCTGCCGCAACCGCCGCATCTGCCGGGGCTGCACCAACTGCGCAATGCCGCAGGGGTGATCACCCTGCTGCAGCACCTGCGGCCCAGTGTGGTGCTGCCCGAGGGTGCGCTCGACGCGGCGCTGCGGGCCTGGGCCTTGCCCGGCCGCTTCGAGCGCCGGGGCCGGTACGTGCTCGACGTTGCGCACAATGCCGAAGCCGCGCTGGCCCTGGCGACGCTGCTGCCGGGCGTGCCGCAACCGGTGCATCTGGTGCTGGGCATGCTCAGCGACAAACCCTGCGAAGACGTCGTGGCGGCCCTGGCGCCGCAGGTCCAATCGATACGGCTGGTCGACACGCCGGGCCCGCGCGGCATGACGGCCACGACGCTGGCGCGGCGTCTGGGCGATGCCGCGCGCCAGGTGCAGGTGGTGGGCGACATGCGGGCGGCTTTGGCGCAGGCGGCACGGAGCGCCGGCACGGTGTTGGTCTGTGGCTCGTTCATGACCGTTGTGGCGGCGCGCGACATCGTGATCGAGCAGGAGGCCGCGCGTGGATGAGGCGTTGCTGCGTCGCCTGCTGGGCGGCGGCGTCCTGCTGGTGCTGGCATGGCTGGTGGCCGCCCTGCTGCCGCCGCCGAAGCCGGTCACCGAACGCGATGAAGACACCGTCGTGATCGACCTGCGCCCGGTCGAGGCCGCCCCGCCTGCCGAGGGCCCGCAAGCCGTCGATGACGCAATGCCGGCCGACCCCGCCGACACAGCTGAAGCCTCTGACGCGCCCGCCGCGCCGCGCTCGGAGACGGCGCCGCCGGCGTCGGTTCCGACCCCCGCCGTGGCGCCCCGGCAACCGCAGGCGACGCCGCCGCCCAGCCGCGCGCTGACGCCGGCGGTCAGGCCCAGCGCCACGCCGGCGCCGCGGCCCAGCCCCACGGCGGCTCAGGCGCCGCCCCCGGCCGGCCAGTTCTGGGTGCAGGTGGGCGCCTATGGCACGCGCGAAAGTGCCGAGCAGGTGCGTGAATCATTGGGGGTGGCCGGGCTGTCGGCGCGGGTGATCAGTGCCGAGGTCAATGGCAAGCAGTTGCACCGGGTGCGCATCGGCCCGTTCAAGGGACGCGGCGACGCCGAGTCGGCTCAGGCCCGGGCCGTGCTGCTGGGTTACAGCAACGCCCAGGTGGTCGGCACATGAGCGCCGGGCCAGTGCCCCGGGTGCGGATGATAAAATCCGCCATGGCTGAGAGACCGGGCGCCTGATGAACTGGCTGGACTACGTGATTCTCGCCACGCTGGTGCTCTCCACCCTGGTGGGGGTGATTCGCGGCGTGGTACGCGAGATGCTGGGCGTGGGCACCTGGATCTTCGCCTTCGTGATGGCGTTCTATTTTGCCGACACCGTGGCGTCGGCCCTCTCCGGCTTCATCGGCGACCCGGCGCTGCGCGTCTTGACCGCCTATGCCGGCGTGTTTCTGGTGGTGCTGGCCATCGGTGCCGTGCTCACCTCGCTGCTGGCCAACTGGATTCGCCAGACCGGCCTTTCAGCCGCCGATCGCAGCCTCGGCGGCGGCTTTGGCCTGGTGCGTGCAGTGCTGCTGGTGGGCGGCGGCGCGCTGCTGGTGCAGCTTGCCGAGGCGCAGGATGCGACCTGGTGGCAGAACTCCGATCTGGCCGGCCATTTCGACATCGTGCGGCGTGCAATTGCCGCCCTGCTTCCGGAGGCCTGGCTGGACGCCCTGCGCCCCGACCCGGTGAGCAGCGCCGCGCCGCCGCAGGCCTGACGCCTCACCGTTCCCCTTTTGTTGTTTTTTGCGTGGAGTTGCCATGTGTGGAATCGCCGGAATCGTTTCGCAATCCGGGCCGGTGGCGCCGGAGCTGTTTGACGCCCTGACCATGCTGCAGCACCGCGGGCAGGATGCGGCGGGCATGATCACCAATCACCGCCAGCGGCTGTTTCTGCGCAAGAAGAACGGTCTGGTGCGCGATGTGTTCCAGAAGGAATCGGACATGGCGGCCCTGACCGGCCCGATGGGTCTTGCCCATGTGCGCTATCCCACCGCGGGGCGCTCCAGCAGTGCCGAGGCGCAGCCCTTCTACACCAACACCCCGTTCGGCATCTCGCTGTCGCACAACGGCAACCTGACCAATGCCGATGAGCTGAAGCAGGCGCTGTTCGCCGAAGACCGCCGGCACCTGAACACCGACTCCGACTCCGAAGTGCTGCTCAACGTGTTCGCGCACGAGCTGATGATGCGTAACACCCAGCGGCTGACCCCGGACGACGTGTTTGCGGCGGTGTCGGGCGTGCACCGGCGCTGCCGGGGTGCCTACGCCTGCGTGGCCATGATCACCGGCTACGGCCTGGTCGGCTTCCGTGATCCGTTCGGCATTCGTCCCGTGGTCTATGGCCAGCGGGAAACGGCGCACGGGGTGGACTATCTCATTGCCTCTGAAAGCGTGGCCCTGGACGCGCTCGGCTACGAGATGATCGACGACATCCAGCCCGGCGAGGCCGTCTACATCACGCTCGAAGGCGTGCTGCACAAGCGCCAGTGCGCGCTGAAACCGATCTACTCGCCGTGCATCTTCGAGCACGTGTACCTGGCCCGCCCCGACTCGGTGATGGACGACATCTATGTCTACAAGGCGCGCCTGCGCATGGGCATCAAGCTGGCCGAAAAGATACTGCGCACGTGGCCGGACCACGACATCGACGTCGTGATCCCGATTCCCGACACCTCGCGCGTGGCCGGCGCCGAGCTGGCTGCCCGGCTGGGGGTGAATTACCGCGAAGGCTTCATCAAGAACCGCTACATCGGCCGCACCTTCATCATGCCCGGCCAGGCGCAGCGCAAAAAAAGCGTGCGCCAGAAACTCAATCCGGTGCCGATCGAGTTCAAGGGCAAGAACGTGATGCTGGTTGACGACTCCATCGTCCGCGGCACCACCAGTCAGGAGATCGTGCAAATGGCACGCGAGGCCGGCGCCAACAAGGTGTATTTCGCCTCGGCGGCGCCGCCGGTGCGCTTCCCCAACGTCTATGGCATCGACATGCCCTCGGCCTCCGAATTGGTGGCCCACGGCCGTACCGACGCCGAGCTGGAGCAGTTGCTCGGCGCCGACCGGTTGATCTATCAAGACCTCGAAGACCTGATCGATGCGGTGCAGCACAAGGCCTCGAAGATTCAGCGCTTCGATACCTCGGTATTCACCGGCGAGTACATCACCCAGGACATCACCCACGAGTACCTGAGCCAGCTGGAATTGTTCCGGTCCGACGCCGCCAAGCAGCAGCGCGACCGCCCGTCACAAACGGTCATCGACATTCACAACGCATGACGCCACATGAAACCCATTGACCCCCACTGGCAGGCCGGCACCCTGGGCGTACGCGCGGCGGCGCCCGAGACGCTGTCGCGCGATCATTCGCTGCCCATCGCGCTGACCTCGAGCTTCACCTTCGAGTCGGCGGCCCAGGCGGCGGCGGCGTTCGCCGACCAGGAAGCGGCCTTCATCTATTCACGCTTCACCAATCCCACGGTGCAGGCCTTCGAGCAGCGGCTGGCGGCGATGGAAGGCGGCGAGTCCTGCGTGGCGACGGCCAGCGGCATGGCGGCCATTTTTACCCTGTGCATGGCGGTGCTGAAGACCGGCGACCACCTGCTGACCTCGCGCGGATTGTTCGGCTCCACCATTCAGGTGTTCAACAACTGGCTGTCGCGGGTGGGCATCAGCGTCACCTATGTCGACATGACCGATCTGGCGTCTTGGACGAACGGGTTTCGCGACAACACGCGGCTGGTGTTCGTCGAGACCCCGTCGAATCCGCTGATGCAGCTGGTCGACATTGCCGGCCTGTCAGCATTGTGCAAGGCGCGCGGCGTGCCGCTGGCGGTGGACAACTGCTTTCTCACCCCGGTGTTCCAGAAGCCGCTGGCCCTGGGCGCGGACTTTGTCATCCATTCGGCCACCAAGTATCTCGATGGCCAGGGCCGCTGCGTGGGCGGCGCCATCGTCGGTGACGCCCAGCGGGTCGGCAAGGACGTGTTCGGCTTCATGCGCAACTGTGGCCCGTGCCTGAGCCCGTTCAACGCCTGGGTGTTTTTCAAGGGGCTGGAAACGCTGAAGGTGCGCATGGAGGCGCACGCCCGCTACGCCCACGAGGTGGCGTTGTGGCTGACGCAGCACGACAAGGTCAGCACGGTGCATTACCCCGGTTTGCCGCAGCACCCGCAGTACGCCTTGGCCCAGGCGCAGCAACGCGCGGCCGGCGGCATCATCAGCTTCGAGATCAAGGGCGGCCGCGAGGCGGCCTGGCGCTTCGTCGATGGCACGCGACTGTGCTCGATCACCGCCAACCTGGGCGACGCGCGGACCACCTTGACGCATCCCGCCTCGACCACCCACGGGCGCATCTCACCCGAGGCGCGGGCCGATGCCGGCATCACCGAAGGTCTGGTGCGCATCGCCGTGGGGCTTGAGGACCCGGTGGATCTCATTGCCGACCTCGACCGGGCACTCGCCGCCGCGTGAGCGCATGGCATCCGGTGTGGGCGGCGCTGGTCGAGCCCGATCCGGCCACCAAGTGCCGCCGGGTTGCCGCCCTCACCCCGGCCCAGGCGCGCACCGCGGCCCAGGCCACCGCGCCGCCAGCGCACGCGGTGCCGGGCCGCCCGCAACGGCCGGCGCTGGTGCCGCCGCGCCAGGTGCCGCATCGCGGCCTGGGCACGGTGGCCGGTCGCGCGGCGCTGATTCACGCCATCGCGCACATCGAGTTCAACGCCATCAATCTGGCGCTGGACGCCACCTGCCGCTTCGGTGATCTGCCGCCCGCCTACGCGGACGACTGGCTGGGCGTGGCCCAGGACGAGGCCCGCCATTTCGGCTGGCTCAGCGCGCGGCTGGCGCAACTGGGCCATGCCTATGGTGACTTTCCGGCCCACAACGGGCTCTGGGAAGCCGCCGAGAAAACCGCCCACGACGTGCTGGTGCGCATGGCCTGCGTTCCGCGGGTGCTGGAGGCGCGCGGGCTGGACGTGACCCCCGGCATGATCGAGCGGCTCACCCAGGCCGGGGATGCCGACACGGTCGCCATCCTCCACGACATCCTGCGTGAAGAGGTGGGTCACGTGGCCATCGGCAGCCGCTGGTTCCGCTGGCTGTGCGACCGGCGCGGCCTTGATGCCGACACCCTGTTCCCGGCGCTGCTGCGTGAATACGGCATGCACCTGAAGGCCCCGTTCAACTGGGCCGCGCGCGAGGCAGCGGGGTTCAGCCCCGCCGAGCTGGCCCCCTTGAAGGCCCTGGGCTGAGTGCGGCAACAGGCGGCGGCGCGCCAAGCCTTCGGGCACTGACGCGGCACGGGCGTCAGGGGTGTGAGGGGTCGGTCAGTGTTCGACGAAGGCCCGCTCGAACACGTAATCCCCCGGCGTGCCGATCCGCGGTGAGGGCGTGAAGCCACGCCGGTCCAGCACCGCCCGCAGATCGGCGAGCACCGTGGGGCTGCCGCAGATCATCGCGCGGTCGTGCACCGGGTCCAGCGCCGGCAGGCCCAGGTCGGTGCACATCTGGCCGCTGTCGAGCAGGTGCGTCAGGCGGCCCCGGTTGCGGAACGGCTCGCGCGTCACGGCGGGGTAGTAATGCAGCTTCTGCGCAATGCTCGGCCCCAGCCACTCATGGCGCGCCAGCTGATACGACAGCGCGTCCTGATACGCCAGATCGGACACGTGACGCACCCCGTGGGCCACGACCACATGCTCGAAGCGCTCGTAGGTGGCCGGGTCGCGCACCACCGACAACCACGGCGCCAGCCCGGTGCCGGTGCCCAGCAGGAACAGGGTGCGGCCGGGGTGCAGGTCGTCGATCAGCAGCGTGCCGGTAGGTTTGCGGCCCACCAGCACGTCGTCGCCCACCGACAGGTGCTGCAGGTGCGAGGTGAGCGGGCCCTCCTGCACCTTGATGCTGAAGAAGTTGAGTTCGTCTTCCCAGGCCGCCGAGGCGATCGAGTAGGCGCGCATCAGCGGCCGGTCGTTGACCACCAGTCCAATCATCACGAACTGGCCACTCTGAAAGCGAAACTCTTCACTGCGGGTCGTGGAGAAACTGAAATAGGCGTCGGTCCAGTGATGGACCTGGGTGACGCGCTCAACGTTGAAATTGCCGACGCGGCGGGGTTCGGGAACAGCGGTGGGTGCAGGGTTCATGGCGATATTTTCGCAACAATCGTTCGAGCCTGCCGACTTGGGCGCCCGCAAAAGGGGCCCCGGGCAGGCCCCGGGGCGAATTCCGCATGGGTGGATGACGCGCAAACGCGCTTGGAGAGCCGATGCGGGAGGAGAACCTGAGGGGTATCTGGAGCTTATTTGTGCAGCAGCAGCTTGCCCTGGCGGGTCAGCCGCAGCCGGTAGCATTGGTCGCCGTGCTCGATCAGCACCTCCGAGTTGCCATTGCGGAACAGGCTCTCTGAACGGACGCGAGGCCGTGGGTCGGCGGCCGGCGGCAGCGGGCTGGCGGGGGTGGACGAGCGCATCAACGGGGCGTGTGCGAACGGGGTCATGGTCAGGCTCCAGGAAGGACGAGCGAGGCCGCATTATACGTAAATAGGAATCGTTCGCAACTGATAAACGATGCGAAGAAGATCAGTCGATTAGGCTGCGCGACAGGGTTCACGTTCAACATGGGGTGGAGTGCATGGATGTCGCCGGAAACATCAGCTTTCGTATCGTCGAACAGCACAACGACCGCGTGGTGGGCGAAATGCCGGTAGAGGCCGGTCTGCTCAACCCCTTTGGCACCGCACATGCGGGGGCGATCCTGTGGTTTGCCGATGTCTGCGCCACCGCGCTGGCATTCGGCAACCGCGACATGACCGAAGGCATTTCCGGCTTCCCGCTGGCAGTGAGCCTCAACGCCAACGTGCTCAGCAATCAGAAAGACGGCGTGTTCCGCGCCACCGCCCGCTTCGTCAAAAAAGGGCGCCGGCTGACGGTGGTGCGCACCGTCGTGACCGGCGCCGACGGCAAGCTCATTGCCGAAGTCACCACCACCCACATTCCCGCCTGATCGGCGCCTCAGCGGGCGCGGCGCCGGCGCTCCTGCAGCAGCAACACCAGCAGCGTGAGAAAGGTCAGCGGCAAAACGAAATACAGCATCGCGCTGCCGATCGTCGGCACCGCGCTGTGCTGGGTCGCGGCCAGAATCAAGTACGTGGTGTAGGCCACGTAATAGGCCAGCAGCACGGCCCCTTCGCGCCGGCTGATCTCGCCGCCCGTGAAGAAGATGGGCAGGCAGGCCACGGCCACCGCCATCATCACCGGCAGGTCGAAGCCGATGACCGCAGGGGTCACGGCCATGCCGGCGGGCGCCACCACGCTGGCAATGCCCAGCACCCCCATCAGGTTGAACAGGTTGCTGCCGACCACGTTGCCAACGGCAATATCCCGCTCGCCGCGCAGCGCCGCGATGATCGAGGTCACCACCTCGGGCAGTGAAGTGCCGGCGGCCACAATGGTCAGGCCCACCACCAGCTCACTCACGCCCAAGTGACGCGCGAAGGTGACGGCACCCTCGACCAGCCACTTCGAGCCGATCACCAGCAGCAGCAGCCCCACCGCGACCAGGCCCAGATTGACCAGCCAGGTCTTCGCCGTAGCCGCCGGCGCGGGCCCGGCATCCGATGCGGCCAAGGCGGCGGCCGATTCGCGACGACTGTGGGTGATCAGCAGGCCGATGTAGCCGGCAAGCAGGCCGCACAGCACCAGACCCTCGACCCGGCTCAGGCTGCCGTTGAAGGCGAACAGCCAGACCAGCACCGACACCCCGATCATCAACGGCACGTCACGGCGGATCAGCGCGTGGGTGACGACCAGCGGCACGATCAAGGCCGCCGCCCCGAGAATGAACAGCACATTGAAGATGTTGCTGCCCACCACGTTGCCCAGCGCAATACTGGCCTGGTCATTCAGCGCCGCGTTGATGCTCACCGCCAGCTCCGGCGAACTGGTGCCAAAGGCCACCACCGTGAGGCCCACCACCAGCGGCGAAATGCCGAACAGGGCCGCCAGCTTCGACGCGCCGCGCACCAGCGCCTCGGCGCCAACGATCAACAACCCCAAGCCCACAACGAACAGAACAATGACCATCTGGCAATGCCTCTCGAATGTTGACCTCAGCCGGACCGACAACGCGCCGGTGAGGGGCGGCGCGGCGCTATCGTAGGGCCGCGCCGCAGTCTCCGCTGGAGTGGAGCGCGTGGCGGTTCTGGACGGGCCTCTCTATCGCGAACGGGGCAAAAAAACCCGCAGGCCGTCGATGCTGCCGCTGGCCAGCGGTTGGTCGTAGAGCCGCTCCAGGGCGGGGACCGACAGCATGTCGGCCGCCTGGCCCCAGCACGCGTCGCCCTGGGGATAGAGCAGCAGCAGATGCGTGCAATAGCGCGCCGCGAGGTTGATGTCGTGCAGGGCCAGCACGGCACCGTGGCCGCGCCGCGTTTCGTCGGTGACCAGTTCCAGCAGGGCAATCTGGTGGTGCAGGTCGAGATGGCTGGTGGGTTCGTCGAGCAGGAACAGGGTGGGGGACTGGGTCAGCAGGGTGGCAAAGGCCAGCCGCTGGCGTTCGCCGCCTGACAGCGTTTGCACGGCGCGGTCGCGCAGGTGGGCGAGGTCCACGCGTGCCAGGGCCGCCGCGGCAATCGCGTGATCTTGTGGGCCTTCCATGGCCCAGGCGTGCAGGTGTGGATGACGGCCCATCAGCGCGGTTTCCATCACCGTGGACGGGAAGCCGTCGTGGTGCTGCTGAAACACCACGCCGATGCCTCGGGCAATGGCCGCGCGGCTCAGCGCGTGTAGCGGACGGCCCTGCACCTCGACCACGCCGGAACGGGGCTTGCGCAGGCCCGCCAGGGTCAGCAGCAGGGTGGTCTTGCCCGCGCCGTTGGGACCCAGAAGGCCCCAGCGCTCGCCGGTGTGAACCGTGAGTGACAAGGGGCGGCCGTCGTCACGGCCGGGAATGTCGATGACCAGATCGCGGGTGACCAGCGCCGCCGTCACGCCGGGCTCCGGTGCAGCAGGTAGAGAAACGCCGGCACGCCCAGCAGTGCGGTGATCACCCCCACCGGCAACTGCTCGGGCGCGATCAGGGTGCGCGCCAGGGTGTCGGCCAGCACCAGCAGGATGCCGCCCGCCAGGGCCGATGCCGGCAGCAGCACGCGCTGGTCGTTGCCGATGATCAGCCGCAGCAGGTGCGGCACGATCAGGCCCACGAAGCCGATGCTGCCCGCCACCGTGACGGCCGTTGCCGCCAGCAGCGCTGCGGCCAGATGCAGCAGCCACTCGATGCGACGCACGGCGACGCCGAGGGCGGCGGCTTGCTGCGGACCGCGCGCCAGAATGTTGAGCGTGCGGCCAAACGGAACCGCGGCCAGCACCACCACCAGCAGTATGGCCAGCGGCACGGCGGGATTGCCGGCGTGCGCCATGTCGCCCATCAGCCAGAACAGCATGCCGGGCAACTCACTGCTGGGGCTCACCGCCAGCATGAAGCTCACCAGCGCGCCCCAGCCGGCGGCCACCACCACGCCGGTGAGCAGCAGCCGCACCGGCGACCAACTGCCGGCGCCGTGGGCAATGCCGAACACGATCAGGGTGGAGGCCAGCGCCCCGGCGAACGCGGCACCGCCAATCATCACCACGCCCAGTCCGGCCAGCATGGCGGTGAGCGCGCCCACCGACGCGCCGCCCGACAGCCCCAGCACGTAGGGGTCGGCCAGAGGATTGCGCAGCAGAATCTGCATCAGCGCGCCGGCCACCGCCAGCAGCCCGCCCACCGCGAAGGCCGACAACGCCCGCGGCAGACGCAGGTCCAGCAGCAGGATGCGGTGCAGGGCGTCGCCCTGGCCACGCACCACCGCCCACAATTCCAGCGGGCTGATGCTGACACTGCCGATGGCCACCCCCGCTGCCAAGGCCAGCAGGCTCAGGGGCAGCAGCACCGCCAGCATCCGGCGCAGGCCGCTCATGGCGGCGGCGCCTGCACGCGCCGGGCTTCATCAAGGGCCTTGCAGAGCCGCTCGGTGCCTTCGAGCAGTCGCGGCGTGTGGCGCTGCAGCAGCGACGGCGGAATGAAGTGCAACTGCGCGTTGCGAACCGCCCGCAGTTGCGGCCAGCGGCGCCAGGCCTGTAACCACTGGTGATTGGCTTCGCCCATGCCGCCGGCCACGATGACCTCGGGGTCCTGGGCCAGCACGTTTTCGGGACTGATGCGCGGAATCAGCGCGTCCAACCCGCCAAAAATGTTCACACCGCCGCACACGGCAATGGCCTTGGCGATCAGGTGCTGGTCACTCACCGTCATCAGGGGCTGGTCCCAGACCTGGTAGAACACGCGCACGGGCGGGGCCTCGGCATATTGCCGTTGCAGGGTGGCGATGCGCTGGCGAAACCGCATGGCCAGCGCGGTGGCGGTGTCGCCGTGGCCGGTCAGATGGCCGATGCGCTCGAAGGTGCTCGCCAGCTCATCGAAGGTGTGGCTGTCGGAGTAGTACAGGGTGAAGCCCATCGTCTCCAGGCGCTCGGCCTGCCGGCGGTTCGCGGTGCTGGCCCAGGCGATGATCAGGTCGGGCTTGAGGGTGATGATCCGCTCCATGTCGAGCGCGCCGTGGTTGCCGATGCGCGGCACCGCCTCGGCCGCCTCGGGGTAGTCGCTGTAGCTCACGGTGCCGATCACCTGCGGGCCGGCGCCAATGGCGAACAGGTTTTCGGCGATGTGCGGCGCCAGCGCAATGATCCGACGGGCCGGCGCGGCAAGACGCACGGTGCGACCACGGTCGTCGGTGACCGACCGGGCATCGCCCGCGGCCGCCACCGTGCCCACGCTGCCCAGCGTCGGGGCGATCAGCAACGCAACCATCAGGACGACCGGCAGAGCGATTTTGGGCGGTGGGCGGGTGCGGGTCATGGGCCGGGTTCGGTCGCGCCCGGCTCAGGCCGCGGGCGGCTTGCCGCCGGCCAACAGGCCCTTGAGGGCGTAGAGCGCCTCCAGGGCCTCGCGGGGGCTGAGGCCGTCGGGGTCAATCCGGGCCAGATGCGCTTCGACGGCGCTGTCGGCCGGGGCGTCGAACAGCGAACGTTGCGGTGCCGGCTTTGGGGCGTCGGCGGCAGGGTGAATGGCCGCGCCGCTTTCGAGTTGCTGCAACACGCGGCGGGCGCGCTGCACCACGGCATCGGGCACGCCGGCCAGCCGCGCCACCTGCAAGCCGAAACTGCGGTTGGCGGCACCGGGCTTCACCGCGTGCAGAAACACCAGCGACTGCCCGTGCTCGGCGGCGTCGAGGTGCACGTTGATCACGCCGTCGATCTGCTCCGCCAGCGCCGTCAGCTCGAAGTAATGGGTGGCAAACAGACACAGCGCGCGGTTGTCGTTTGCCAGATGTTCGGCCATGGCCTGGGCCAGTGACAGGCCATCGTAGGTCGAAGTGCCACGGCCAATCTCGTCCATCAACACCAGTGAGCGTGCCGTGGCGTGGCGCAGGATGTGGGCGGCCTCGGTCATTTCGACCATGAAAGTGGAATGCCCCGCCGCAAGGTCATCGCCGGCGCCGATGCGGGTGAACATCTGGTCCACCAGGCCGATCTCGGCGCGGGCGGCGGGCACGTAGAACCCGCACTGCGCCAGCAGCACGATCAGCGCGGTCTGACGCATGTAGGTGGACTTGCCACCCATGTTGGGGCCGGTGATCACATGCAGCCGTGCGTCGTTGTGCAGGTGCAGGTCGTTGGCGATGAACGGCCCGTCGAGTGACTGCTCAACCACCGGATGACGGCCACCTTCGATGTGCAGCCCGCCGTCGGCGCGGAGGGTGGGCCGCGACCAGTTCAGGCTCAGGGCGCGTTCGGCCGCGGCGGCCAGGCCGTCCAGCTCGGCGAGTGCGCGGGCCGTGCGGGTCAGCGCCGCCAGATGCGGGTGCAGGTGATCCAGCAGCGCTTCAAACAGCGCCCGCTCGTGGGTCAGCGCGCGGTCGCGGGCCGACAGCACCTGGTCTTCGAACTGCTTCAACTCTTCGGTGATGTAGCGCTCGTAATGGGTGAGCGTTTGCCGCCGCGTGTAGTGGGTGGGAATGCGGGCGGCGTGGGTTTTGCCCGCCTCAAGGTAATAACCGTGCACCCGGTTGTAGCCGACCTTGAGGGTGTCGATGCCGGTGGCGGCGCGCTCGCGCGCTTCCAGCGCCTGCAAGAAGCCGTCGGCGTTCTGCGAAAGGTTGCGCAGCCCATCCAGCGTGGCGTCGAAGCCGGGGCGGATGACGCCGCCGTCGCGCGCGGTCAGGGGCAGCTCGTCGGCCAGCGCGGCCTGCAGGTGGGTCAGCAGGTCGGGGTGTGGCGCCAGCGCTTCACGCAGGGCGTCGAGGCGTCCGGCGGGCGCCTCGGGCAGGGCCTGGCTGACGGCGGGCAGCGCCGCAAGGGTGACGCTCAGGCCGCCCAGATCGCGCGGCCGCGCGCTGCGCAAGCTGATGCGCGTGAGAATCCGCTCCAGGTCGGCCACCGCCTTCAGGGCCTGACGGACCGGTTCGAAGCCGTGCTGGGCCAGCAGGGCGCTGACCGCGTCGAGCCGGGCATCAAGCGTGCCCAGATCGCGCAGCGGCCGCAGCAGGGTGGCGTGCAGCCAGCGGCTGCCCATGGCGGTGACGCTGCTGTCGAGCAGCTTCAGCAGGGTGCGGTCGTGCTCGCCCGACAGGGTGCGGTCCAGTTCGAGATTGCGGCGGGTGACGGCATCGAGCCGCACGCCCTCGTCCGGGCGTTCGCTGTGCACGCCATCAAGATGCGGCAGCGCCGCCTTGTGGGTTTCCTTCAGGTATTCCAGCAGCGCCCCGGCGGCAGCGATGGCGGCCGGCTGGCCATGGCAGCCAAATCCGCGCAGATCGTGGGTGCCGAACTGGGCGCAGAGCAGCCGCTCGGCACTGTCGGGCACGAAATGCCAGGGCGGGCGTTCGCGCGCGGCGGTCAGGCCGGTCCAGAGGCTGCCTTCCACAATCAGGGTTTCCACCGGGTGCAGGCGCGCGTACTCGGCCATCAACTCACCCTGGGTGGCGCAGTTGATGACGATGAACCGCCCGGTGGAGACATCGGCCCAGGCCAGGCCAAAGCGGCCGTCAACCGCCGCAAGGGCGGCCAGACCGGCGGTGACGCGGGGATCGAGCAGGGCGTCATCGGTGGCGGTGCCGGGCGTGACCAGGCGGGTGACGGCGCGTTTCACCGGCCCCTTTTCGGCCCCCACCTCGCCCACCTGCTCGGCAATGGCCACCGACTCGCCCTGACGGATCAGCTTGGCCAGGTAAGGGTCCAGCTGGTGATACGGCACGCCGGCCATGACCACCGGCTGCCCGGCCGACTCGCCGCGCCGGGTCAGCGTGATGTTGAGCAGCCGCGCGGCGCGTCGGGCGTCGTCATAGAACAGCTCGTAGAAATCGCCCATGCGGAACAGCAGCAGATGCGCCGGATGCTCGGCCTTGAGCGTCAGGTATTGCTGCATCAACGGGGTGTGGGCGCTGAGGTCCTTCAAGGTGGGGCGGTCGTCGGCGGCTGGGGCGCCGATTATCCCGGCTTGTCGCGCGGGGCGGGGGTTGCCCGCAAATCCGGGCGTTTGTCACACCGGCGCCGCGTCGGCGTCGTGGTGCTCGTGGCGTTTTGGCGTCACCATGCGCGATGCCTGTCCGTGTTGCGAGATCGCCCATCAGTCTGACTGAACCCCTGCGCCGCCTGACTGCCGTGCTGCTGGCGACCATGGCGCTGGCGGCCGCGGCCCAGCCTGGGCAGGCTACGGCGCAGGTGCAGCCGTCCGTGACCGCCGACGTCGAAGCGTCGCCACCGCCGGTCGGCCGTGAAGACCCCGCCCCGACCAAGACCCCCGCGCAGACCCAGACCGAAGCGCTGGAGGAACTGATCGATGACCGTGGAGACCGGTCCATCGACGACCCGGCCGAGCCGCCCGCCGATGCGTCCCGAGACCCGACCCTGGCCCCGCCCGAAGACTGGGAGGATCAGACCGATGTGCCGCGCCATCACCGCCCGGGCTCCTGCCAGCAGCTGCACCCGGACTACGGCGAACCGGTCGACGCCGAGGCGGTGGACTGGGCGCGCGAACAGATCGAGGAGACGGTCTGCGGCGCCACGCTCTGGTTCGACGGCCTGTTTGGCGAAAACCGCAACCTCGACGCGGCGCGCGGCGCCTACGGCCGTCTGGAAACCTCGTACGAATACTCCGAGTTCTACGGCGCCAAGACCCGGACCCGCTTTCGCCTGCGGGTCGATCTGCCCAACCTGCAGGAACGCGCATCGGTCTTCATTGGCCGCGACAACGATGACGATTTCATCCAGGACCGTTCTGAAGGCTTTGCGTTGCGCAGCGAGTTTCCCCAGATCGACGATCGCGACAAGTTCTTCGCCGGCTTTGGCTACGGCCTGCCCAGCAACCGGCGGTTTCGCAGTGATGTGAAGGTCGGGGTGCGCAGCCTGAGCAACACCCGCGCCTTCCTGCAGTGGCGGACCGAGTATCTGGCCTACGTGGATGACGTGAACCTGGTGCAGTTTCGTCTGACGCCCTTCTACAGCACCCGGGACGGACTGGGCGTGACGCCGGGCGTCGATTTCAGCCGGGTGCTGACGCCGCGACTGCTGGCGCGCTGGAGCAATGTGGGGACTCACTCCGACACCACGCTGGGCTTCGACTGGCGCAGCGCCGCAGTGCTGTACCAGGGCTTTGGCTGGCAGCGGGGTCTGGCCTATGAAGCCTTCATCCGGGGCGTGACCGAAACGCCCGTCAAGCTGCGCGAATTCGGTTTGCGGCTGGTGTACCGACAGCCCATCGTCGGCGGGCGGCTCTACCTGCAGCCCCTGATCGGCTACAGCTGGCCCAAGGAAGAGCCGGGCATCAAGCGCGAGGGGGCCTATCTGGTGGGCGTGGGCCTTGAGTTGCCCTATGGCAAGAACCCCCGCAGGGCCATTGCGCAACGAAATGAACGGCGGCGCGCGGATGCGGATCGGGACTCTGATGCGGACGTGAATGCCGGCCAAGCCGAAGCCGAAGCCGAAGCCGAAGCTGAATTCCAAGCCCCGCGTGAGGGCGATACGCTCCAGCCCGGCGCGTCGCCATGGCGCAACCCGGCGCCTTGACCCACAGGCGAGCGGTGCCGCCCCGACGCAGGCGCGTAAAGTGGCGATGACACCTGCCTTGCCGCACACCGCCATGACCACGCTGTCGATTCTTGACCTGGTGCGCATCACCGAAGGGGCCACCGCCCGCACCGCCCTCGACAATGCCCGCGATGTGGCGCGTCATGCCGAGGACTGGGGGTATCGGCGCATCTGGTTCGCCGAACACCACAACATGCCCGGCATCGCCAGCGCGGCCACGTCACTGGTCATTGCCCACGTGGCGGCCGGCACCCACAGCATTCGCGTGGGCGCCGGCGGCATCATGCTGCCCAACCATGCGCCGCTGGTGATTGCCGAGCAGTTCGGCACCCTGGCCCATTTGTTTCCGGGGCGAATTGATCTGGGGCTTGGGCGAGCGCCGGGGACTGATCCGCTCACGGTGCGGGCACTGCGCACCGCAGCAGATGCCGCCCATCATTTTCCGCAGGACGTGATGGCGCTGCAGCATTTCTTCGCCCCTGCACAGCCCGGACAGCGGGTCGTGGCGGTGCCGGCGGCCGGCACCGAGGTGCCGCTGTGGGTGCTGGGTTCCAGCACCTTTGGCGCCGCGCTGGCCGCCGAACTGGGCTTGCCCTACGCATTTGCCGCCCACTTTGCGCCGGATCAACTGATGCCGGCCCTGGCGACCTACCGCAGCCGCTTCACGCCGTCGGCGCAATTGGCCGCCCCGTATGTGGCGGTGGGCGTCAACGTCATCGCGGCCGATACCGACGCCGAGGCGCGACGGCTGGCGACCACGCAGCAGATGTCGTTCATCGACCTGTTTCGCGGCGCGCGGGGCCTCAGCCGGCCGCCGATCGACGACATCCAGGGTTACGGGTCCCCCGCGGAGCAGGCCCAGGCGCAGCAGATGCTCAAGTACGCCATCGTTGGCGGCCCGGCGACGGTGCGGGCGGGTATCGACGCCCTGACCGCCCAGACCGGTGCCGATGAATTGATCATGGTCACCGATGTGTTCGACCACGCCGCGCGGCTGCGCTCCATCAAGATCACGGCCGAATGCCAGTCGCAGGCCGCGGCCTGAGAGGCGGATCGCGCGGACGCTGGAACAGCGCCCACCGCGCGGCCCGGCTGCGGCAGGCGGGCGCGTCCCATGAATGGCCCCGAGCCCAGACGGCCGGCCAAGGCCCTGTGCAAAGTCTGGCCGACTGTCGTACTAAGGATGCAAGGGGCCAAGCTGCGAACAGACCCTGAGTGCACTCAATATCAGGAGAGCTTAACGATGAGCATCAAAGCCATTTCAATGGCCGCACTGTTGGTGGTCGCCGCCGGCAGCAGCACCCACGCCTTTGCCGACAATTGCGAGAAGGTGAAGGCCGACATTGCCGCCAGGATCGACGCCAATGGTGTGCCGGCCTACTCATTGACCGCCGTCGATGCCGGTGCCGCGCACGATGGCAAGGTGGTCGGCCATTGCGGCGGCAACACCAAACGCATCATCTATGTGCGAGGCGCGGTCGGGCCGGAGCCGGCATCGGAGCCCGCAGCCGAGCCGGCATCTGAACCTGCGCCGTCGGCACAGCCTGCAGCCCCCGACGCCCCTGCCGCCCCCGCTGCTGCCGCGCCCGCATCGCCGTAAGGGCGGAATCCACTCATCTGCCGTCGCTGGCCGTGGCGGCGGCTACGGCAGATGAGTGGTGCTGCGAGGGGGCGCAGGCTGCGCGCGCCCTTGGAGGCGAGGCGAGGCGGGGCGGGGCGGGGCAGGGCCCCGCTATGCGGCCCGCTGTGTTGAAGACATAATCAGGCACGACCTTCCACGGGCGCCTTCACAAGGCCCGTCCGACGTTCCGGTGTGCCTATTGATGACTGACGACCTGCTGAGCCGACTCGCCGACGTGGCGGCCACCTCGGATGATCTTGAGGGGCTGACGCGACCCATCCTCGAAATGATCGAGAACCTGACCGGGCTGGAGTCGACCTACCTGACCCGCATCGACTTTCACAAGCGCCTGCAGCACATCACCTATTCCCGCAACACGCGCACCCTGCTCATTCCCGAGGGGCTGGCAGTGAACTGGGACGACACGCTGTGCAAGCGCGCGCTCGACGCCTCCAAGCCCTACGTCGATGACGTGCCGGCCGTCTGGGGCGACTCCGAGGCCGCCCAGGCGCTGGGCATCAAGACCTACCTGAGCCAGCCCGTGCTGAACCTCGATGGTCAGGTGTACGGCACCCTGTGCGCGGCCAGTGATGCGAGGGTGACGGTGCCCCCTGCGGCCCTCAAGGTGCTGAATCTGTTCGCACGACTGATCGGGCATCAGGTGGCGCGTGAACGTCTGCTCGATCAGCTCAGGCTGGCCAATGAAGAGCTGCGGTCGCACGCCCTCACCGACGCGCTGACCGGCGTGGCCAATCGACGTGCCCTGCTCGATGCCCTGCGCCGGGCGCTGAGCGATTCGGGTCGTGACGGGCGTTCCGTGACCGTGGGGTTCGTCGATCTGGATGGCTTCAAGGCCATCAACGACACCCATGGGCACGAGGTGGGCGACCGGTTTCTCATCCACATTGCCAAGCGCCTCTGCGACGGGGTGCGGCGGGGTGACCTGGTGGCGCGCTATGGCGGCGACGAGTTCGTGGTGCTGGCGCGGGACGAGACGCCCGAGCGCCTGCAAGGGCGGCTGTTCGAGCTGACCACCGGCCCCTTTCAGTCGCACGAGGTCTCGTTCGAATACGGGGGCGCCAGCACCGGCGCCGTCTGTGCCGCGGCTGGCGACACCGACCCCGAGGCCCTTGTTCAGCGTGCCGACGCCGCCATGTACGAACACAAGCGGCTACGGCGACAGGGGCGCCCCCGCGGCAGTGTCTGACCCTGCCGCCGGCCCCCTGACCCGGTCGCCCCAGGGGCAGGCGCAGCCGGTCGGTGAGGTGTGCGGCCTGCGCGGCGGGTGACTGTTTGGGCTGGCTCAGCGCTCCACGATGGCCGTCACGCCCAGCCCGCCCGCGGCGCAGATGGAGATGAGGCCGCGACCGCCCCCCGCCTCGTCGATGATCTTCGCCAGCGTGGCCAGAATGCGCCCGCCGGTGGCGCCGAAGGGGTGGCCCATGGCCAGCGAGCCGCCGCGAATGTTGAGCTTGTCGCGGTCGATGCTGCCCAGCGGGCTGCTGAGACCCAGGCGCTCCTTGCAGAAGGTCTTGCTTTCCCAGGCGCTGAGCGTGCACAGCACCTGGGCGGCGAAGGCTTCGTGAATCTCGTAGAAGTCGAAGTCTTGCAGGGTGAGCCCGGCGCGGTCGAGCATGCGTGGCACGGCGTAGGCGGGGGCCATGAGCAGTCCTTCTTTCTTGCCCACGAAGTCCACCGCGGCCGTTTCGGCATGGGTGAGATAGGCCTGCACCTTGAGGCCGTGCGCCTTGGCCCAGCTTTCGCTGCCCAGCAGCACGGCAGACGCGCCGTCGGTGAGCGGGGTGGAATTACCGGCCGACAGCGTGCCCTTGCCCGAGGTCTTGTCGAACGCCAGGCCCAACGAGGCCAGCTTGTCCATCGTCAGGTTGGTGCGCAGGTTGTTGTCCTGCGTCAGGCCGGCGAAGGGCACCAGCAGATCGCTGTAAAAGCCTGAGTCATACGCCGTGGCGGCCTTCTGATGGCTCTGAAAGGCCAGCAGGTCCTGATCCTCGCGTGAGATGCCCCATTCCTGGGCCATCAGCTCGCAGTGCTGCCCCATGGATTTGCGGGTGCGCGGCTCGCCGTTGGTGGGGGTCGCCGGCGCCAGCATGGCCGGGCGAAATTTGGCCAGAGCGGCCAGGCGCTGGCCCGTGGTCTTGGCGCGGTTGGCTTCCAGCAGAATCTTGCGCAGCTTGTCGTTGACGGCGATGGGCGCATCCGAGGTGGTGTCAACGCCGCCGGCGATGCCGGAGTCGATCTGCCCGAGGGCGATCTTGTTGCCGATGGCGATGGCCGCTTCCAGCCCGGTGCCGCAGGCCTGCTGCACGTCGAACGCCGAGGTTTCGGGTGCCAGCCCCGACGACAGCACCGCCTCGCGGGTCAGGTTGAAGTCTCGCGAGTGCTTGAGCACCGCGCCGGCGGCCACCTCACCGAGGCGCTCGCCATGTAGTTGATATTTGTCGACCACCCCATTGAGTGTCGCCGTGAGCATGGCCTGGTTCGATTGCGTGGTGTAGGCCGTGTTCGAGCGGGCGAAGGGAATGCGGGCGCCGCCAACAATGGCGACCTTGCGTACCTGGGCCATGGTGAAACTCCTTGAATCAATAGCGAAGTGAAATGAGGTCTGCGGCGGTAGACCCGGAGGCCCGATGCCGCAGTGCACAAAAGCATACGCCGCAAATTCGGGGCGTCGCTTGGCCGCAGCGACAGCTGCGTCCGGTTCACAAAAAATTCACTACCGCCCCCTTGAAAGCAGGGAGGCGACGCCTCAGTGTTAGCAGCCTCTGGGGGAGAGTGCTAACAATCGTGGTCTTTGCCCCGTAGAGCGTTTCGTTCAGTTTCGATGTTTTGGTTATCAATTTACGGGAGAAACCCAATGAGTCTGCGTCCTTTGCACGACCGCGTGATCGTGAAGCGTCTGGAAGAAGATAAGAAATCCGCCGGTGGCATCCTCATCCCGGACAGTGCCGCTGAAAAGCCCCTCAAGGCTGAAGTGATTGCCGTGGGCCTGGGCAAGCGCACCGATGACGGCAAGACCCACGCGGTCGACGTCAAGGTGGGCGACAAGGTGTTGATCGGCAAGTACTCCGGCACCGAAGTCAAAGTCGACGGTCAGGACCTCGTCGTCCTGCGCGAAGACGACATCATGGCCGTGTTCGCCTGAGAAACCCCTGAGAAATCGCTGAACAATCTCGCAAGCGACGCGCAGTTCGTGTGTCACCGGCGCGCAGAAAACGAACCGTACGCAGGTACATGAGTTTTCCCGGCGCCGCCGAAACGCGGAATGACCCTCGCAGCAGGTGTGCAGCGGTTTTCTAAGTCTTACCCAAGAATCAGAAAGAGGATTTTCAAATGTCAGCAAAAGAAATCAAATTTGGCGACGACGCCCGCGCACGCATGGTGGCCGGCGTCAACACGCTTGCCAACGCGGTCAAAGTCACCCTCGGCCCCAAGGGTCGTAACGTGGTCATCGACAAGAGCTTTGGCGCCCCCACCGTCACCAAAGACGGCGTGTCGGTTGCCAAGGAAATCGAACTGAAGGACAAGTTCGAGAACATGGGCGCCCAGCTCGTGAAGGAAGTCGCTTCCAAGACCTCCGACGCCGCCGGCGACGGCACCACCACCGCCACCGTGCTGGCCCAGGCCATCCTCAACGAAGGCCAGAAGAGCGTCACCGCCGGCGTTGACCCCATGGACATCAAGCGCGGCATCGACAAGGCCGTCGAAGCCGTCACCGCCGAAATCAAGAAGCTGGCAGTGCCCTGCAAAGACCGCAAGGCCATTGCCCAGGTCGGCACCGTGTCGGCGAACTCCGATGAAGCCATCGGCGAAATCATCGCCACCGCGATGGACAAGGTTGGCAAGGAAGGCGTGATCACCGTTGAAGACGGTTCCGGCCTCGAAAACGAGCTGGACGTGGTCGAAGGCATGCAGTTCGACCGTGGCTACCTGTCGCCCTACTTCATCAACAACCAGCAGAGCCAGCAGGTCGAGCTGGAAAACCCGCTGATCCTCATCAGCGAGAAGAAAGTCGCCAACATCCGCGAACTGCTGCCCGTGCTCGAAGCCGTTGCCAAGGCCGGCAAGCCGCTGCTGATCATTGCTGAAGACGTCGAAGGCGAAGCGCTGGCCACCCTGGTGGTCAACAACCTGCGCGGCATCCTCAAGGTCGCGGCCGTCAAGGCGCCGGGCTTTGGTGACCGCCGCAAGGAAATGCTCAAGGACATCGCCATTCTCACCGGCGGCACCGTCATCGCCGAAGACGTGGGCCTGTCGCTCGAAAAAACCACCATTGACGACCTGGGCACCGCCAAGAAGGTCCAGATCAACAAGGAAAACACCACCATCATCGACGGCGCCGGCGAGTCGGCCGCCATTGAAGATCGCGTGGGCCACATCCGCCGCCAGATCGAAGACGCAACCAGCGACTACGACAAGGAAAAGCTGCAGGAGCGTGTTGCCAAGCTCGCCGGCGGCGTGGCCGTGATCAAGGTGGGCGCTGCCACCGAAATCGAAATGAAGGAAAAGAAAGCCCGCGTCGAAGACGCGCTGCACGCCACCCGTGCGGCCGTTGAAGAAGGCATCGTGCCCGGCGGTGGTGTCGCCCTGGTGCGGGCCTCGACCGCCCTGGAAAGCCTCAAGGGTGCCAATGACGACCAGACGGTCGGCATCAACATCCTGCGTCGCGCCATTCAGGAGCCCCTGCGCATGATCGTCCGCAACTGCGGCGAAGAAGCGTCCGTGGTCCTCAACAAGGTGCGCGAAGGTAAGGGCAACTTTGGCTACAACGCCAGCAACAACACCTTCGGCGACATGCTCGAAGCCGGCATCATCGACCCCGCCAAGGTCACGCGTCTGGCGCTGCAGAACGCCGCCTCGGTTGCCGGCCTGCTGCTGACCACCGAAGCCATGATTGCCGAAGCCCCGCAAAAGAACGACGCACCGGCCATGCCGGGCGGCGGCGGTATGGGTGACATGGGCGGCATGGGCGGCATGGGCGGTTTCTAAGCTGCATCACCGCTGTAATGTTGTGCAAAGAGCCCCTTTTAAGGGGCTCTTTTTAGTGCGATTGACAGTCAAAATGGTGCAGTGCGAAATTAATCACGTCCGCGCCTTGTCGCTGTCACGAAGAGTTTGCTAGTCTGGCTCGAATCCTGCTGTTAATCCTGACGCGGAAACGCCGTTTTCGGGTTCTACCCAGCCATATTTTGAGGGAGTAAGTTCATGCAATTTCGTAAATTCGCAGCGGCCGCAGGGGTCATCGGCGGCGTCGCTGTATTGGCGGTTGGTTGTAGCTCCAGCGATTCTCGATCGCCCTTCGAGGAAGGCGGCACGGTTACTGCCACCGCCGCACTGGGCGCCCTCTCAGGCGCGACCTGTGTGTTGAACAGGCTGCCGGTCGAAGATCTGGCCTTGGGCACTGCGACGACCGATGTTGACGGTATCGCCAGCTTCGGGATCATTGGCAGCAACGGCCCGTTCTTGCTCACCTGCTCCGGCGGTACTTATTACGACGAGGCCACTGCCTCCTCCGTGGCGTTTGGGGGCAGCATCCGTTCAATCGTTCCTCCGCGCCAGCCGTTTACGCCGCTGAACATCGGCGTGACCACTGCCACTGAACTGGTGGTCGCCGCGCTGGAGGGCAATCCGCCCGGGACGATCAATCTGGGTTTCGTGGCCAATGCCCTGTTGGAAGTCGCTCGTGCCCTGGGTCTGCCGAACCTCAACTTGTTGACACCGCCCGAAGTGGTGAATCAAGGCAACCCGCTGATCTCTGGAACCGACGCGCGCGGCCTCCATGCCTTGATCCTCGCGGGTTTCTCGCAGTTGGCCAGCGAACTTGATCTGACGACCGCTGAACTGGGCGCGCTGCTTGCCGACGATGTTGCCGCAGGGCAGCCCATTGGCACCAGTCTGATCGGCCTGGGCTCGCCAGCCATCTCAAGCGCGGCTGATTTTCTGGTTCGTTTTGATGCCGCGGTGCTTGCGATCATTGACATCATCGTGGAGCCGGGCATTCGGGACGAAATTCGCGGCAATGTGATCGCGCAGCAGGCAGTGGCTCAGTCACCGGGTCGCGGCCTTGTCAACCCGCAAAACCCTGAAGCGACCCCCACTCCGACGCCGACCCCGACCATCACCCCGACTGCGACGCCGACTGTCACCCCGACTGCGACGCCGACGGCTACCCCGACCGTGACGCCGACGGCCACCCCGACGGTGACGCCGACTGTCACCCCGACTGCGACGCCGACGGCCACCCCGACTGCTACGCCGACGGCTACCCCGACTGCGACGCCGACGGCTACCCCGACTGCGACGCCGACGGCCACCCCGACTGCGACGCCGACGGCTACCCCGACCGCGACGCCGACCGCGACGCCGACGGCCACCCCGACTGCGACGCCGACGGCTACCCCGACCGCGACGCCGACGGCTACCCCGACCGCGACGCCGACGGTCACCCCGACCCCGCCCACGGGCGGAACCGGTGGCACCGGCGGTTCAGGCGGTGGTGTCGGCGGCACCCCGTAAATCGTTGATGTTTGATAACAAAGGCCGCGTCGTGCGGCCTTTGTTATTTGAGGCGCATTCGAATCCGGGGCCGGGCTGCGCAATGGCGATGGGGTCGCGAGGCAAGTGTGGCGGGGCCACCCGAATAAAGAGATTGTGGCCGCGTACCTGACCAACCCCGACGGAGCGACCGGCCTGCCAAACGCAAAGGCGCTTGCCACGAAGGCCATGGGCAACCAAGCCGCCGCATCGCTTCCGCAATCGAGTGGCTCACCATCAGGGGCCTGGCATACGCTTCGGCAATCAAAGATTATCCAGAGCCATGAAACCGCAACCCGTGTCCGTGACAATGCAATCAATAAAAAAATGTAAGACCTTGTCGATGAATGGAAAGTATTTGAAGTTCAGTGCGCTCACGTTCAGCGCGGTGGCCTTGGCAGCCCAGTCCTTGAGCGTGCAGGCATTCCAGTCGTCACAGGGCTATACCGGACTGCTGTTCATTCCCAACGCGCAGGTTCAGGGCACCTACGCCTGGGATGTGCAGATCAACGACGCCGTGCATGAAGAGGCCCGGCCTCGGGCAGACAGGGCCCAGAACATTGCGGTTTCGATCGGCCTGTTGCCCAGAGTTGAACTGAGTGGCCGCATCTATACCGCCTATGCACCGAACGACCGTCGTATTGATAACGACCTTTCGGCCAGTGCCAAGGCGCAGCTCTGGCACAGTGAACAGGTGTCGGTTGCAGTGGGCTACGCGGATTTCGCCGGAGAGGCGGTCAAGCTGAGTTCGCGGTATGTGGTCGCCGACTACGCGCCACTCAAGCAGATCAGGATGACCGTCGGCTTTAGCGATGGGCCTGACCGGCTGGACGGCGCATTCGGCGGCCTGGAGTTGAGGCCGTTCCACTTCGTAGGCCTGTTGGGTGAATACGACAGCAATGAAGTGAACGCCGGCCTGCGTTTGTACGCCCCCGAATGGAAGGGGGTGACCGCATATCTGGGCGCTGCCACGCAACGCGATGCGCGCGAGTCCGTGCAGTTGGCGGCGGGTCTCTCATTCAATTTCGGGCGCCCGAATCCGCAGGGGCATCCCGCCTATATCGTCCAGGGCGAGGACCAACTGTCGCGTGCCCATCAGCAGATTTCAGCCGACCTGCCGATAGACGCCGCAATGCCACCCACCCGGGTAGACAGCAGCCAATGGGGCCACAACGCCAACGACGCTTTTTATGATCAATGCAAAGACGGCAAGACTGGCTCACATCGCGTCTCTGAAACCCGTTACGGCATTCCGCTCAGAACGGCCCGCGTCGATTGTGTCGACGGTGTTGCGCAAGTCCAAACAGCCAGCTGGCAGTCACAGCGACTGACCGATTTCGACCTGACCAAGGCCCAGAACTGGGAAGACACCCTCCTGTCATTCCGCGTCGAGCCGGCGTTGGTCAATAACGTCGCCACAGAATTTGGCGTTTATGACTATTCGCTGGGCGTGCAAACCTCGGCGCGGCTGCAATTGCCAGCGGGACTGGCGATTTATCACGTTCATGAAGATCCCGTAACCGAGTCGGACGATTTTGAAGACGGCGGCGTGTTTGCCGGTGGCCGCATCCGCTCAAGAAGCGTCGAGACCATGATGCAGTGGTTGGCACATCCTTTGCCTGGACTGATTACGACCGTCGCAGCGGGCAAGAAGCGTATCGCGGGCGTTGATACCGAAGCCGTCATGGCCGAAGTGCTTTTGCACTCGCCCAGTGGCGCGCATCAGGTCTCGGCGGCCGGCGGCAAATTCTCGCCCGATGACGATGTTGATATTGGCGAGGAGGACTATTACCGGCTCACCTACCGCTACCTTTGGGCCCGGCAAGACGTGGCCTTCGCCTTGAGTCACGGCTGTTACATGCTCGCGGGGGACTGTGGTCAGACCTATGTGTTAGAGCGTTATATGAAAGGCCTTAACTTTTTCGTGTTCTTCAGCGTCGCAGGGGCAGACGATCAGGTCGGCGGCATTGGATTCCAGGCGCCGCTAACGTTCAGAAAAGCGCCGCAATACAAACATGTCCGGTTGGATGGAACGCCCGCATTCAGCTATGCGCTGCAGACCACAGTGAATCCTGAAGATGGCCGTAACGTCCTTCGGCCGGGCTTCATGTTCGAGCCCAGGCTTAAATATGACCCCCGTCGTATCATCCTTGATCGGAACAAGGCCGTTCCGGGCTATTTTCACTGACCCGTGCGACTGACGTCCTTGCAGTGTGCGCTTATCGCCATGGATGGCCTCTTGCGCTGGGCGGGCGTCACATGCGGCGGTCAAACTTATTGCATCACGCAGGTATGGCACGCAGCAGCGTGTAGTAGTGATCGAGGAACCTGATGGACAGGCACTTTGGCGAAATCATGGGGCGGGATGCCGCAACGCACTTTGCGGCGTGGCTATTGCGTCAATCAAAAGTGCGCAAGCAGATCATCATCTCGCTTACCGATCTGAGCCTGTTGACCGGCGCCATGGTGGTTGCCCTGCTGGTGGTCGCCCTGCCCAGCATGGGCACTTGGCCTGCCGCGACCTATTGGGTATTGGCCGGCGGCGTGCTGCTGGCCGTGGTGCTGCTGCACATGCTGGGCGTGCACCACATGGTGTCCCGCCATGCCGATGTGGACCTGATCGAGCGCAGCTTCGGCGCCCTGTTCATCGCATCCATCGTCTTGCTGGGCGTGCTCAGCCTGCGTCTGCCCCTGGTCCTGGCAGTGGCAATCCCCTTTCTGTTTGGCGCCATGGGCTTTGCCGCGGTGCTCATGAGTCGCGCGATTGCGGTGCGCCTGCTCAAGCCCGCCAGTGCGCGCAAGCGCGGCGCGCGCGTCCTGATCTACGGCGCAGGCGAGGGGGGCGTGCAGTTGGCGGCGGCCCTGCGCAACGGTGACCGCTTCTGCCCGGTGGTGTTTGTCGACAGCAACCCCTCATTACATGGGCGTCGCATCCACGGCTTGAAGGTTTTCCCCACGACCGCGCTTGAAAAGCTGCACAACGAGGGCGTGTTTGAACAGGTGCTCCTGGCCGTGCCCAGCGCTACGCCGCAAGAGCGCCTGCACATTCTTGAACAGCTTGAAGCCCTGTCGGTCAAGGTGCTGGTCATGCCCGCGCTGGAAGACATCGCAGCCGGCATCAGCCGCGTCGATCAACTGCGGGAGGTTCAGGTCGAGGACTTGCTGCCGCGCAGCGCCGTCAAGCCCGACAAATCTTTGCTCTGCCAGTCACTCAACGGCAAAACGGTACTGGTCACAGGCGCCGGCGGCTCAATCGGCTCCGAGCTGTGCAGGCAGGCGATGCTCCACGGCGCGTCGCGCCTGATCCTCGTGGAATGCTGCGAGTACTCGCTTTACACGATTGACCACGAGCTGCGGCAGAGCCCGCTGCAGGGTCAATGCGACGTGGTCCCGTTGCTCATCAACGCCGTCAATGCGCAACAGATCACCCGCGCATTCCAGGAATATCCGGTGCAGGTCGTTTATCACGCGGCCGCCTACAAGCATGTGCCATTGGTCGAGGCCAACCCGTGCGCCGCTGTCCTTAATAACGTGCAGGCCACGCAATCGGTGGTCACCGCCGCCATTGCGGCGGGCGTTGAGCGGTTTGTGCTGGTCTCGACCGACAAGGCCGTGCGGCCGCCCAATGTAATGGGTGCCAGCAAGCGATTCTGCGAACTGGTGGTGCAGGCCGCCGCCGTCAATGCCGGCCGCACCGCACTCAGCATGGTGCGGTTCGGCAATGTGCTGGGCTCTAGTGGTTCGGTGGTGCCCCTGTTCAAAGAACAGATCCGTCGGGGCGGGCCGGTCACCGTCACCCACCCGGAAGTGACCCGCTACTTCATGACCATTCCCGAGGCCGCGCAACTGGTCATCCAGGCCGGGGCCATGGGCGACCACGGCGAGGTGTTTCTGCTGCAGATGGGCCAGCCGGTCAAAATTCGCGATCTCGCAGAGCGCATGATTCACCTGTCGGGCAGAACCCTGATGGACCCCGCCAGCAAGCAGGGCGACGTTGAGATTCGCTACACCGGACTTCGCCCCGGCGAAAAACTCTACGAAGAGCTGCTGATTGGCGCCGAGGCGCAGGCCACCCCGCATCCGCGCATCTACAAGGCCGCCGAAGAATGGTTCACGCCCGAGGTGCTCGAATTGCACCTCAGCGCCCTGCTTGCCGCCGCCCATGGCGGTGACGTGCGTGCGCTGAAATGTACGCTCAGCCAATGCGTTGCCGGGTACGTCTATGGCGCGCCGGCCGAGCTCCATGATGGTACGTTCCCCGACGAGGCACCTCGGCAACTGACAAAGACCGCCGAGGCTCAGGTGCCGCAACCCACGTCGCGCCCCACGCCGGCAACACCGACAGATGACCGTCATCGCCCGGCACCCGCCCACCACACACCCGCGCGTCCGCGCCCTGCGTTCGGGCCCGCAGGCGCCGAGGCGGCAGGCGTGCTCAGGCAAATGGCCACCTCCAGCGCAACGTCAGACGCCGGCATGGCGGTTGCCGCCGCTGGCCAGCGCCCCCTGCACCGTTAGCCTCCTTCACGTGAACGTCATCAATCGAGAGGTCTAATAGCGAACCCTTGCCTTGCCGGGCAGCGCCGCATCCACGCGCGCCACGGCCCAGACCCAGACCGCTGGCTGACCTCGCAGCGCAGCAACACCGCAACACTCCATCCGCACCTAGAACGCTTGCCACGCACCATGCAACTGCCCTCAGTGTTCAATATTTGAACAGATGACATGAAAGACACCCTGCTCGACGAAGTGCACCTCAAGGTCATGAAACTGATCGAGGCCACGCCAGACATCACGCAACGCGACCTGGCCGAAAAGCTCGAAGTCAGCGTGGGCAAAGCCAACTATCTGCTCAAGGGGCTCATTGAAAAGGGCTTGCTCAAGGTCGAAAACTTCCAGAAGAGCCAGAACAAGCTGGGCTACGTCTACAAATTCACCCCCGCCGGACTTGAACACAAGGCAAGAATCACCCTGCGCTATGTGCGGAAACGGGTTGCCGAGTACGAAGCCATGAAAAAAGACCTCGATTCAATGAACGGGTCAGGCAATTGAAACGCCCCACAAACGCCAACAACGCGAGCGCCACCGCCGCGTCACTCCATAACGAAACACGTCACTTCGTCGAGACCAAGCGCAAATCATGAAAATAACGGTAGTGGGCACAGGGTATGTTGGGCTGGTGTCAGGCGCGTGCCTGGCAGACTCAGGCAACGACGTCCTGTGCCTTGATCTTGACCCCCGCAAAATAGAAACACTGAACGCCGGTGGCATCCCCATCCATGAGCCCGGCCTCGATGAAGTGGTGGCCCGCAACGTCGCGGCCAGCCGGCTCAGGTTCACCACCAACATCGACGAAGCCGTCGCCTTCGGGCAGCTGCAGTTCATTGCCGTCGGCACACCGCCCGATGAAGACGGCTCGGCCGACCTGAAATACGTGCTCGCGGCCGCCCGCAACATCGCCAGCCGCATGACCGGCTACAAACTCATCATCGACAAATCCACCGTCCCCGTCGGCACCGGCGACAAGGTACGGGCCGCCGTGGCCGACGAGCTGGCAAAACGGGGCCAGAGCATCCCCTTCAGCGTGGTGTCGAACCCCGAATTCCTCAAAGAAGGCGCCGCCGTCGAAGACTTCATGCGGCCTGACCGCATCATTGTCGGCACCGCCGAAGGCGACCAGCGCGCCATCGACTTGATGCATGAATTGTATGCACCCTTCCAGCGCAGCCACGACAAACTGGTGTTCATGGACGTACGCAGCGCCGAACTTACCAAGTACGCTGCCAACGCCATGCTCGCCACCCGCATCAGCTTCATGAACGAACTGGCACTGCTGGCCGAAAAGCTCGGCGCCGACATCGAAGACGTGCGCAGAGGCATCGGCTCAGACCCCCGCATCGGCTACCAATTCCTCTACGCCGGCTGCGGCTACGGCGGCTCCTGTTTCCCGAAAGACGTCAAGGCCCTCATCCACACCGGCACCTACGATGGCCAGATGGACCTGCACGTACTGCAAGCCGTAGAGCGCGCCAACGACCACCAAAAGCAGGTCCTCGTCACCAAGGTTCAGGCCGAATACGGCCAAGACCTCACCGGGCGCCACTTCGCCCTGTGGGGCCTCGCCTTCAAGCCCAACACCGACGACATGCGAGAAGCGCCGAGCCGGGTCGTGATAGAAGCCCTGCTGGCTGCGGGCGCCACCCTCACCGCCTACGACCCCGTGGCCACCGAAGAAGCGCAGCGCGTCCTCGGCCATCACAACGGCCTCAGCTTCGCCGCCAGTGCCGCGGCCGCGCTCACCAATGCCGATGCGCTGATCATCGTCACCGAGTGGAAAGAATTCCGCAGCCCCAATTTCGACCTCATGGCACAACAGCTCAAGTCGAAAACCGTCTTTGACGGCCGCAACCTGTACGACCCCAAAACGGTGGCCAGTCATGGCCTTCGCTATCACGGCATTGGTCGCGCCTGAGCCCGCCATGAACCCGCCGCGCGCCCCGGCCCCCACGCCCCAATGGCCCCCAGCCGTAGGGCGGGCCATGCCCGCCGTAGAAGTAGTAGGGCGGGCCATGCCCGCCGCACAAGGCTCCATCAAACCCCAAAGCCGGCGGCCGCAGGCCGCCCTACCGAAACACACCACCCCGGCCCCCACGCCCCAATGGCCCCCAGCCGTAGGGCGGGCCATGCCCGCCGTAGAAGTAGTAGGGCGGGCAATGCCCGCCGCACAAGACCCCATCAAACCCCAAAGCCGGCGGCCACAGGCCGCCCTACCGAACCTCTACGCCGCCGCTTGCAGCGTGAAGTCCACATGCACCGCCTCAAACGGGAACTCGATGCCGTCTTTGGTGCGGTTCAGCACACCGGCTTCAAGCAGCGCCACCACATCGCCGTGCACGCCCTTCACATCTCGACCCACACGCCGGGCTGCTTCCCGAATCGAAATGGGGCCAACACCGCACAAAGCCTTCAGCAGCGCCCAGCGCCGTGCCGTCAGCACCGACCACAGCAACTCCGGCGTCGCGAAACTGATGCGCGCTTCCAGGGCGCGATTTTCATCGTGCAGGCATTGGGCAACATCAGCCAAAGCCGCCTGGAGCGGTTGCACATCAAGTTTCAGCGTTTTCATCGTTCCACCTCGCAATATCTCGAGCAAAGTCGGCCAGCAGCGTGTCGGTATCGACGAACGAATAGGGAGCCTCATGCGTGCCTTGGCCATTGCCACGACCTCTGTCATTCCGGCGAACGCCGGAATCCGGAAAGCTGGCGCCGCCCTCTCGGCCCTCGCATCAATAGGTCGAAGCCGCAACACCATCCGCTGGATGCCGGATCAGGTCCGGCATGGCCAGTGGGCAGGGGCAAGTCCGTCACCCCGGGCTTCATCCGAGGCCACCAACGCGCATCAAATGCGACTCGGCTCAAACCCCGCTTGCGCCCCCGCGCAGCGCGGCCCATATTTATCTAGCCATTTGAATTAGAGAGCTAGATATGATCACCATCTCCCTCGCAGAAGCCAAAAATCGGTTCTCCGAACTTGTCACCCGCGTACAAAACGGCGAACAAGTCTCCGTGACCCGTCGCGGCAAGCCTGTGGTGAACATGGTCGCGGCCGACAATGCCTCTGAGCCACAGCAGCAAGCCCAGGTTGCCGACGTGTTTCAACAACTTGCGGCAATCAGCGCCAACCGCAACCTGAGCGGTGACCTCAAGGTCATCGCGCGTGAGGGCTTGGACTAATGCCCTTCGTGCTCGACAACTCCGTGGTCTGTGGCTGGTTGCTTGGCAAACAAGCGACCGAGTACACCGCAGCCATCGCGCGGCAACTGCAGCACGATCGCGCCGTTGCGCCGCCACTGCTGCGCCTTGAGTATGCCAACGTGCTCCGCACGGCCTGCAAGCGACAAACCCTCATCGCAGCAGATGCGCAAAAGGCCATCAGGCTGCTGGGCACCCTGCCGATCGAAACAGACGACCAAAAGCCCGACGCCGCGCAGCTACTCGCGCTGGCGCTGCGCTACGACCTTACCGCCTACGACGCCACCTACCTTGAGCTGGCCCTGCGCAAGCAACTGCCCATCGCCACCCAAGATGCCGAACTGGCCCAGGCCGCCCAAATCGCCGGAGTGGGGGTCGTCGCCGCATGAACGTGCCCGCCCTCGTCCCCCAACACCCATTGGTAGGGCGGGCCATGCCCGCCGTAGAAGTAGTAGGGCGGGCCATGCCCGCCGCGCAAGACCCCATCAAACCCCAAAGCCGGCGGCCACAGGCCGCCCTACCGAAACACACCACCCCGGCCCCCGCGCCCCAATGGCAGACCCCAGCCGTAGGGCGGGCCATGCCCGCCGCACAAGGCCCCATCAAAACCCAAAGCCGGCGGCCACGGGCCGCCCTACCGAAGCACACCACCCCGGCCCCCACGCCCCAATGGCCCCCAGCCGTAGGGCGGCCCATGCCCGCCGTAGAAGTAGTTGCACCCGTAGGGCGGGCCATGCCCGCCGCACAAGGCTCCATCAAACCCCAAAGCCGGCGGCCACAGGCCGCCCTACCGAAACACACCACCCCGGCCCCCGCGCCCCAATGGCAGACCCCAGCCGTAGGGCGGGCCATGCCCGCCGCACAAGACCCCATCAAGCACCAACCCCGGCGCAACCCAACAACACACAAAACCCCTAAATGAAAATCCTCGTCACCGGCCACGCTGGCTTCATCGGCTTCCACACCGCACAACAACTGCTGCGGCGCGGCGATGCCGTGGTCGGCCTCGACGTGGTCAACGACTACTACGACCCCACCCTCAAGGAAGCGCGCCTGCAAGAGCTGCAACGCACCGCCGACCAAACCGGCAGCGCCTACCACAGCATCCGCGCCAACCTCGCCGACCGGGCCGCCCTAGAACAATGCTTCGCCCAACACCGCTTCGACCGCGTCATCCACCTCGCCGCCCAGGCCGGCGTGCGCTACTCCATCGAAAATCCACACGCATACGTTGAAAGCAATCTGATTGGCTTCACCAACATTCTCGAAGGCTGTCGTCACGGCCAAACAGGTCACCTGACGTATGCGAGCACCAGCAGTGTGTATGGCGCCAACGGGAGCATGCCGTTCTCGGAGCGTGATGCAACGGTGCATCCCATCCAGTTCTACGCCGCCACCAAGCGCGCAAATGAACTCATGGCGCATAGCTACAGTGATCTATTCAAATTGCCGACCACCGGGCTGCGCTTTTTTACCGTTTATGGCCCATGGGGTCGTCCCGACATGGCGCTATTCACCTTCACTCGGAATATCCTCCGGGATGAGCCTATCCCGGTCTTCAATTATGGCCACCATACCCGTGACTTCACGTATGTGGACGACATTGTTGAGGGGGTCATTCGCGCCAGCGACCAGCCAGCAAAGCCCAATGAAAGTTGGAATCCGCTGGCGCCAGATCCGGCAACCAGCCGTGCACCGTGGAGGCTATTCAACATTGGCAACCGCACCCCCGTACAGTTAATTGACTACATCCGCGCGATCGAGGCAGCCTTGGGTAAAACAGCCAAGCTCGACTTATTGCCTGCGCAGCCAGGGGATGTGCCAGACACCTTTGCAGACGTTACAGCGCTCCACGAGGCGGTGGACTATCGCCCTGAAACGCCCATGGAAGTGGGGGTGGAACGCTTCGTTCGCTGGTATCGAGACTTCTATGGCCAATAACATCGCCGTGAGCTGCGCCTGCCGGATGAGCGACGTTTCATCCCCGCTTCAACGAATTGATCAACAGATTTCAAAACAATGAGCCGCCTTTATTCCAGCCGTAAGCGCATTCTTATCACCGGGGGGGCAGGGTTTATCGGCTCCCATCTTGCCGACCGCCTGCTCGCTGAAGGCCACGAAGTGATCTGTGTGGATAACTTTTTTACCGGCACCAAGATCAACATTGAGCACCTGCACGGTAACCCTCGTTTCGAGTTGCTCCGACACGACGTCACCTTCCCGCTCTTCGTTGAGGTGGACGAGATCTACAACCTCGCCTGTCCGGCATCACCCGTGCATTACCAACACGACCCCGTGCAGACCACCAAGACATCGGTCCACGGTGCCATCAATATGCTGGGCCTCGCCAAGCGGCTCAAGTGTAAGATTCTCCAAGCGTCCACCAGTGAGGTTTATGGCGATCCCGCCGTTCATCCGCAAACGGAGGACTACTGGGGCAACGTCAACCCCATAGGTCTGCGCTCCTGCTATGACGAAGGCAAGCGTTGTGCCGAAACGCTGTTCTTCGACTACTACCGCCAGCATGACCTGCGGATCAAGGTAGCGCGCATCTTCAACACCTATGGCCCGCGGATGCACCCCAACGACGGCCGCGTAGTCTCCAACTTCATTGTGCAGGCCCTGCGTGGCGAGCCCATCACCCTCTTTGGTGACGGCGCCCAGACTCGTTCGTTCTGCTACGTCGACGATCTGGTTGATGGCCTGATGCGATTCATGGACAGTGCCGACACTGTCACCGGGCCAATCAATCTTGGTAATCCAGGCGAGTTCACCATTCGCGAACTGGCAGAAGAAGTCATCCGCCAGACTGGCTCTTCCTCCGTGATCGTGAACCACCCCCTGCCGTCAGACGATCCCAAACAGCGTCGTCCCGATATCACCTTGGCAGAACGGCACTTCGGGTGGCGCCCGGGCGTCTGTCTGCAAAGTGGTCTCGGCAAGACGATTTCCTATTTTCGCGATGCGATCTGAAACGACATTTCGCGTTGCCCCCCCCGGCCGCCGTATTTTCAAGGAAATGAGACTCATGAAGCAGAAGAACTCCAAACTGGCCGTTGCACTGTTCCTGTTGCGTAACCCCGGATGGAGTCGGGAATTTCTTCGGCGCGTCAGGATCAATGCTGGGCGCAAGTTGCTCCCTCCACCCATGGGTCAGGGTCGACTGGCTGCAGAGGCCTGGGCGACCCAACAGGCGGTATCCGAGGCTGCGGCTCTCGAGAAGTTGAATATCGACGTCAAAACGCTCCGAACCCTCGAGCAAGATTTTCCCGGATTGCTGGACGAAGCGGCGAGCAAGGAAGCTTCAGCGACGGAAAGGATGGGGGGAGGCGGGAGTGCCGACCTGATCTATGGTCTCTGCGAGGCGCTCAAGGTACGTTCTGTCGTTGAAACAGGCGTGGCCTACGGCTATTCCTCGCTCGCCATCCTGAGCTCTGTGGCAAAGCGTGGTGGCCGTCTCTCGAGCGTAGATATGCCTCACATCTGGTCGCGAGATCGTTCGCAGGTCGGGCTGGTCGTCCCTAGCGCCCTAAGATCTTCCTGGACACTGATCCAGTACCCTGACTCCATCGGCCTTGAGCGTGCGATCCAAGCTTCGACGCCACTTGACTTCTGTCATTACGACAGTGACAAATCCTACGAGGGCCGTAATTGGGGATATCGCCTCATGTGGGACGCGCTCCGCTCCGGTGGACTATTTATGTCAGACGACATCGGAGACAACACCGCCTTCCGCGATTTTGCTGCCGAGATCGGGGAGGAGGGCGTTGTAGTCAACGCGCCGGGCGCCGGCGCTTCAGGCGCGCGCTTTATCGGTCTGATAAGAAAGTCATGAAAACAGGCAGTAAGCGTCAGTGGCTGTAAATATGCCGCGACATCAGGGCAGCTTTTTTATAGTGACAAAAGATGAAGAAAAAAATGCAGCGTAGAAATCCCGGAAATCTGGCAAACGGTCATCAGGCAGAATTCTTCGCAGGTTGACGTAATAATAAATGAAAACCTGATTATGTCCCTGTCTCAGACAGTCTCACGGAATGAGGCATGTCACGTTGACACTGGGGTCTCTGGTTTTCTGGAGGCGCGGCGGTGGCGATCAACAAGATACAGATGCAACGGGGGATGAGCTTGTCTGAATTCACTCAGCGGTTTGGTAACGAGGCGCAGTGCCAAGCGGCGCTGATTGCGCTTCGCTGGCCGCAGGGCTTCGTCTGCCCTGGCTGCGGTCACCCGCACGCCAGTGAGTTTGTTCGAGGCGGCCTTCGGTACTGGCAGTGCAGTGAGTGTCGGCATCAGACCAGCTTGTACTCTGGAACGATGTTTCAAGGCACTCGTCTGCCGCTGCAAAAATTGTTTCTGGCGATCTACCTGCTGACCCAATCGAAGACCCAGATGGCAGCGATGTCCCTGATGCGGCACTTGGATCTTTCTTGGCGTGCAGCCTGGTTGTTGAAGCACAAGCTGATTGAGACCATGTTTCGACGCGAGAAGGCCCGACCGCTGAAAGGCATGGTGTCGATCGATGATGCCTACCTGGGCGGCGAACGTGCTGGCGGCAAACGAGGGCGCGGCTCAGAGAACAAAGTCCCTTTCGTCGCTGCGGTCGAATTGCGTGACGGGCGTCCGCACCGCGTTCGCCTCGACCGCGTTGCCAACTTCAGCTTTCCAGCCCTCCGTCACTGGCACAAGGTTGCGCTGACGCCCGACAGCTACGTGACCTCCGACGGACTGATGGGCTTTGAAGTGCTCAACCGCGATGGAGTCGGCCATCGGGTCGTACAACCTCCTCGCGGAAAGGCGGGAACTGAGATCGAACCGTATCGCTGGCTCAACACCGTGCTGGGCAATCTCAAGACAGGACTCTCGGGTGCTCACCACGCCTTTGCGTTCAGAAAGTACGGCCATCGGTATCTTGCCGATGCCCAATATCGCTTCAATCGCAGGTTCAGGCTGGCAGATATGCCCAACCGGCTGCTGGTCGCGCTGATTCAGACAAATCCACGTCCAGCCAAAGACTTACGAACGCCAGCTGAGTCATGGACATAATCAGGTGAAGCTTTGATTTTTGCGCAGCACCACTACCATTAATTTGCGGCCACGACTAAATGTACTCACTGTTGAAATCCATATACTCGATATTTTCCCCTAAAGAGCGATCAAAGGGGATTATCGTGATTGGTCTTGCAATTCTCTTGGGCGTGCTCGAGGCTGCGGGCGTTGCTTCGGTGATGCCGTTTCTTGCGGTGGCAGGCAATCCCGAGATCATCAACGAGGTCTGGGCGTTGCGCTGGGCGTACGAGAAATTAGCCTTTTCCACAACAAGAAATTTCCTTATCTTTCTGGGTACGGCTTCGGTAGGCGTGCTGATATTCACTTCGTTCTTCCGTCTTTTTGCCAACTACGTCCAGCTCAGATTCATCTCCATGCGACGGCACAGTCTGAGCAAGCGTTTATTCGCAAAGATGCTCGGGCAGCCATACGAATACTTCCTGAACCGTAACAGTGGAGATCTTGCAAAGAGCATTCTGTCCGAAGCCAATGAGGTAGTGAATCAGGTACTGAAACCTCTGGTCGATGTCATTTCTTATGGAATCGTTTCACTTCTTATCATTACCCTGCTGCTATTTATAGATTACAGTTTGGCAATGATTGTAAGCGCCGTTCTCGGCGGCGCTTACGTTCTGGTCTATCTAACGATCAGAGGAATCACTAGGAGACAGGGCAAGGAGAGAGTTGTTGCCAACAAGGCACGTTTCGAAGTTGTGGGAGAAGCGTTCGGTGGTGTTAAGGAAGTAAAACTCCGCTCCCTTGAAAACTACTACCTGAATATTTTTGATTCGCCATCAAGACTTTTTGCAAGCACTCAGGCGACAAACGCGATTCTATCGGTGACCCCGAAGCATGTAATTGAAGCAATCGCTTTCGGGTCGGTGATGGGAATTGCGGTCTACCTGCTTACCCAACAGACTGACATGGGAGTCATTCTGCCGTTATTGGGTGCCTATGTAATGGCAGGGTATCGCTTGATGCCCGCACTCCAAGCGATCTATAAAGGCTCAGTGTTATTAAGATTTGGTGCGGGCGCATTGGATTCGGTCAAAAAAGATCTTGATGAAGGGAAAGGTTCACTAGGCGCGACAACTAAGGTGAGTGAGGGGTCTCTACCAGAGTTCAAAGAAACTATAGAACTGAAGGACATCAGATATACCTACCCAGGCACTCAGAAAGTCTCTATCGATAACATTAGCCTATCTATCCCTGCCAAGACATCGGTTGGTTTGGTAGGAGCCACCGGCGCCGGGAAGACGACGCTGGTTGATCTGATGCTGGGCTTGCTAAATCCGTCGCATGGAACAATCTTCGTGGACAGCCAGCCGATCAACAACACTAATCTGCGGGCGTGGCAACGCCAAGTTGGCTATGTGCCGCAGAATATATATCTGGTCGACGCTGACATTACATCAAATATTGCCTTTGGTGTTCCAAAGGATAAAATCGATATGGAGGCTGTGCAGCGCGCAGCCAAAGCGGCTCAGGTGCATCAGTTCATTACGGAGAGCTTGCCCGATGGATATCGTACCCGAGCAGGTGAGCGTGGCGTTCGGCTATCTGGCGGTCAACGGCAAAGGCTGGGGATAGCGAGAGCGCTTTATCATTCGCCAAAAGTGTTAATCATGGACGAAGGTACCAGTGCCCTGGATTCGGCAACTGAAGCGGCAGTAATGGATTCCGTTAAGGCCCTCGCGAGGGAAACAACGGTCATCATGATTGCGCACCGCCTTACAACAGTGAAAGACTGCGATCAGATCATTGTTCTCAAAGATGGGCGCATAGCGGCTTACGGCTCCTTTGATCAGCTTGCAAAGGGAAGCGAGGAGTTCAATCGTATTGCGAATACCGCTGGCGGTGCGTTGTAATTTATTTTTTGTACGGTCACGTGTTCAATAATCATTTGAATGTTCTGGAATAGTCACGAATATGTCCAATAAGAATCACTCTGAGGCTGCGCTGAAATACTTCTCGATCAAGGAGAATGCCCCAGTGTTCTGTATCACCACCGGACGGTCAGGTACCGGGCTGTTGGCAACCCTGCTAGACAAGTGTTACGGCTTGAGTGCTCATCATGAGTCAAAGCCGGCCTTCAATGAGGTCAGGGACTTGGCCTGGGCCCGTAGCACAGCCGATCAGCAAAAACTCAAGAGCTGGTGGCTAGACCGGAAGTTGCCCGCGATGTACGAGTCAATCGGTAACGGGTCAGGGCCCCACCGGATTTACGTGGAAACCTCGCACATGACAACTAAGGGATTTATTGAATCGCTGATTGAACTGGGTGTTGTGCCAAGGTTCATCGTGATTCGGCGTGATCCACGTGCCGTTGCAAAGAGCTTGTATGCACTCGGCACCATTCCCGTGAAAAGCAAGATTGGACAAGAGTGGTGTTTGAATGAGCGGGATAGGACATTCTTCAATATAAACACAGACTACTCAAAGCTAAAAGATTATCAGCTCTGCTTCCTGTATTGCTTGGAGACCCAGGCTAGAGTGAATCACTATACTACGTTGGTTGAGCAGCGTGGCTCGGCATCCGTTCACCTTGAGTTCGACGACCTTGTTTCAGGTGTGTGGAAGAGTAAGCTTGCTGCACTAATGCCGATCAGGCCGAATGTCCTGGCGGTACTTCGCGAGAAACTCTTCAGCAGTCCTGAAAAAGTTAATGAAAAAGAGAAAGGAAAGAAGTCGCAGATATTGGAAAAAGATTGCTCTTTGGAGGAAATTGAGCTTCTGAAAATGATATCGTCGGCAAAAATATAATATTAGCGTGTCCATCCATTAATTCTTTCATGGAGCTCATCCGTGCATAAGTTGTTCAAGCAGCCAGCGAAGCATTTGTTGCAGAAGCTTGGTATCGAGGTCCGAAGGGTGTCTCGAGTCGGGGGTTCTGTTCGTGGTGGCAAGCGTTTCGGGTCGTCAGGAACGGAGTCTCTCTCCTTTGTTGAGGGGGCCGTGACCGCGTTGATGAGCGAAGTGGTTGGTAGCGGGCGAAAGTGGACGATCATGCAGGTTGGTGCGAACGATGGGATCACCGATGATCCCGTCAACGGCTTTGCGATGCGTCACCGCGATGAAACTGCGCTGACTTTAATTGAACCGCAGAAGGATATTTCCGAGAAACTGAGTTCAACCTACAGGGAACATCCCGAGGTGAATATCGCCAATATTGCGATCGGTCCAGGAAGCCAACTTTCCTTGTTCAGGATACGCCCAGATCTTGCCCAGTACTACCGTGGGATAATTGCCAGTGGGATCACGTCATCAAATCGCGCCTACGTAGAGCAGAAAGCACTCAAGCTGTTGCCCAAGAAAATTCGCGATCGCGAAGAATCGGAAGGTCGTCCGCTCATCTCCCAGATTGACGTTCCATGCATGAACTTGGTGGAGGCATGGCGGTTGCATGGTCACGGCGGCTTTGTTGACTGGCTTCAGATCGACGTCGAGGGTTTTGATGACAAGGTGATTATGGAAGGAGGTATCGAAAAAATTAAGCCTCTGATCATCAATTATGAAATTTCTCATTTGGGGAATGAACGCCATTCCGATCTGGCCGCCTTTCTCGATGCTGCGGGATATCGTCGTACGCGTTGGTCTCATTCCGATGAATGCGCAATTTATACGCAGACCAACAGATGAAAATACATAAAGCATTAGTGGGTGTCCTTTACTGCGGCGAGGCCGACTATGAGGAATGCATGGCTGCCATCAATGCGCAGACGGGGGTGGACGTAGAGGTCGTGGTGATTCGCGACCGCCCCAACAAGACGGCTCACGAGGAACTCTACGAGGCTTTCATGAAGCGGGCCGAGGCGGTTGATTTCTTCGCCAAGATTGATGCGGACATGATCGTGCGTGAGAAGGATTTCCTGGCCAAGGTGGGGCGTCTCTTCGAGGAAAACCCAAAGGCAAGGATGGTTACGGTGCCGGTGCTTGACTACTTCAGCGGCAAGCTCATTCGCGGCTTGAACTGCTTTCGTCACGACGTGACCTGGAGCAAGTCTTGGGATGCGGTATTTGTGGACCGGAAGCCGGTCGGCCAGCGGGAAGTGCTGATCGCGCACCATCTGGCACCTGCCGCGCTGCATTGTTTCAGGGTGGGCGGATTTCATTCTTATCACTACGGCATTCACCGGGGCTTGAAAATGCGCACCGCCCTCCTCGCGGACAATGACCGCGGCATGCGGCGATTCCATGTGTCAAATTACTTCGATCTGGTGGGCAACGCCCCCTGCGCCGTGTCCGTGGATCGCCGGCTGTTGCTGGCGCGTTACGGGATGTTGGTCGCCCTGCTCGGTGGAGTCGAGCCGGGCGTCGTGGAGTACTCCAACCCCGCCTTGCGCGTTCAGTACCAGCGGGAACTGCGCTTGCTCACATCTGAACAGTTGTTGCCTTTGATTCGCAAGGCTGAAAAGGCGATACCCCTGCGGCTTAATTTGGCTTTACATCAGACAAGGCTTAGCTCCGTCGTGCTTCGCAGACTTCGTGCCGTAGCTCATCAAGTTGCTCAGTTATCCGCTGTAAAGTGAAGGAAGAATGTTGATGGAAGGAAAAGGTCAGCAAGTTTTTATAGTTGGTGCGCCCAAGTGCGGAACTACTATGTTATTTGAAGTGCTCAGTTTGCACCCTGAGATATGTGGGGCGACGCCTAAAGAAACGGGATTCCTTGAATTTGAACATCATCACGGCCTTCAGTTCTATAGGAAAAAATATTACTCAAATTATCGCGGAGAAAAGTATTTCTTGGATGGCCGTCCATCCAATCTTTTTCTTCCCTACGTTCCTGCGAGAGCCGAGTCGTTATTCCCTGATGCAAAGTTCATCGTGATGGTCAGAGACCCAGCAAGAAGGGCTTTTTCGCATTGGTGGATGCGGTACAGTCGAGGATTCGAAACTCTTTCGTTTTCTGACGCGATAGAGAAAACAATCCGGCAGCCTGAAATCAATGTGGATGACGTCGCTGAATCCGAGCGCCTTTGGCTGCGTCATCGCGATGGCGCCTCTGGGCGAGTCAAGCTGCGCACATACTTGGAAATGGGACACTATGCCCAGCAGATCAAGCGCTACCACGAGCGTTTTGGCCGGGAGCGCGTGTTGGTGATAGCGCTCGAACATCTGCAGCAGGTCCCCGCGCACGAACACGCGCGACTGGAGCGTTTTCTGGAGCTGGCTCGTTTGGCCGACTTCCTGGCCGACGTGCCAGTGTCCGCCGTCAGGAATAATGAAGCAGTAAACCCGCTGGAAGGGCGCGCAATTCAGTTGGCGCGCCGTGTCACGCTGGGGCGGCTAGTACCCCAGGGACTAAAAGCCTCTATCAAGGACTTGCTGAGGCGTACAGGTTCGCCGCCCAAATTGGAAGCCGTCATGCATCAGCAGGTGCTGAAGCACTTCCAGGCGTCGGACCGGGAACTTGCCGCGCTCATGGGATGGGACGAATGCCCCTGGCGAGCCGCCAACAGCAGTGCCGGCTGACCCGCTTTTCGGTGCCGCCCGCTATCAGTTGACCTTGCCCTTTCAACTTCGACTCAGAGACGTCATTTGCGCCAACGCCTTCTTCTCGTGGCTTTCCAGTCGCCTCACCAATCCAATGGTGGCATGGAAAGCGTGACCCAGATTTTCGACGCGCTCGCTGGCGACTTTGACTGGTCACTGGTGACCACTCGAGAATCCGCGTTCACTGATCGCTGGCGGGCGGGGGGTGCCCACGTCACAGTGAGCCCCGTGGACGAGCGCGAGGGCCGTGTGGCGCGGGCGCTGGAGCGGTCGCGCTGGTCGGCCGTGGTGGCAAAGCAGCTCTGGCTGCAGCGGCCGAACGTCGTGCACGCTAACGACATTCGCGCCTATCAGGCTGCCGCGCTGCCCGTTCGGCTCTCTCGCGCGCCCCTGCTGTTCACGATTCGCGATACCAAGGCGCATAACGAGAGTTACGGGCGTCAGTGGCGTGTTGCAGCGCGCCAGGCCCAGAAGTTGGTAACTCTGTCTGACGAGATGCGTGACATCGTGATCAAGCGCGTGCCCGTGTCGGCAGACAAGGTGATCACGATTAACAGTATCGTGGATTTGCAGAACTACGCTCCTTTGAATGATGAGGCCAGGAGAAAGCTTCGCGATCACCTTGGGATTGCTGAAAAGCAGTTTGCCATCGGCGTGGTTGGGGCAATCCAAGATAAGAAGGAGCAGCTCGAACTGATTCGGCAGGGCGCTGCAGGGCTGCTTGGTCGGAAAGGGTCGCACCTCCATTTCCTGGGGGATTTCCAGCCCAAGAAGAACGCTTATGCCGCAGCTTGCGAGCAAGCGGTGCTTGAAAGTGGATTGATTGATCGTGTGAGTTTTCACGGGCATACCCAGACGGTATCCCAGTGGTACCAAGCTCTGGATTGTGTGGTAATTGCATCCCGTCGAGAGGGGTTGGCACGCTGCATGATCGAGGCCATGGCCTGTGGCACACCTGTGGTCTCTTTTGCGGTCTGCTCCGCGCGGGAAATGTTGGAGGCTACAGAGTCTGGAAGGGTCGTCGCTATTGGTAATTACGCGGCCTTGGTTGCGGAAGTGACAAAGATCGCGGAGGGCGGAGACACGCTTCGTCGTGAGTTGGGGATGCGGAGCAGGGCTGTTGCCGAGGTGCGGTTCAGTCGTGAGCGGATTGCTTCGGCTTATCGCGCGCTCTATCACGGCATCCAATCTAGATCTCAGCAGGGGCGCCCGTCATGAGCAGGACTTCCAGATCGCAAGGCGCTGACTCTTTAGCTTCTCCCATGACGGTCATGTTTTTCCTGCCGCAACTCGGCGGCGGCGGCGCTGAAATGAACGCAGTCCGCCTGGCCCCCGGCTTGCTCGCGCAAGGCGCGAAGCTCATTTATGTGGTTGCGCGTGGACCTGGCAGTTACGCGGATCAGCTCCCTGACGGCGTTGAGGTGGTTGTTCTTGATACGGGGGCAGTCGACTCAAGTACTTTCAGACTGATGCGCAGCGTGCGGCCGCTGGCTAAGCTTTTGGATGAGCGGCGCCCCAATGTGCTTATACCCGTCATGCCGTCACCCTGCCTAACAGCTCTGGCGGCAGTGAAGCGAGCGAGCCACCGGCCTCGCGTGGTGCTCTCCATTCAGAACACCCTCGCTCCCCCGAGGGCCCGCGGCCTGCATTTGGTGCACCGTGCCGAGCAGTGGATGCTACGCCGCCGGTTCCCTGAGGCCGATGCAGTTGTCGCTCTTTCCCAGGGTGTGGCACGTGACCTTATTCGGGCGGTGCCAGCATTAGATGGACGAGTTGCAATCGTTCCCAATGTGGGTCTTCCGCTAGACGGCCAGGTAACGGTTGCCGATGCGCCGCCGCCACCCAAAAAGCCATCCACTGTGCGTTTACTGGCGTGCGGACGGCTCGTTGAGCAAAAGGGCTATCCCTATCTGATGGAGGCCTTTGCGGAGGTTAGCGCCGAGATGAATGCCGAGCTACACATACTGGGAACCGGCCCCTTGTTGGAATCTTTGAAGCAACAGGCGGCTGCTCTAGGAATTAGCGAGAAGGTGCACTTTCTAGGCTTTAGAAAAAATCCTTTCACCCACATGAAAGCTGCTGACATTTTCGTGCTTTCCTCGCTGTGGGAAGGCTTCGGGAACGTAATCGTGGAAGCCATGTCGATGGGTGCCGCAGTTGTGTCGACCGCATGTCCTCACGGCCCTGACGAGATCATCGTGGATGGGGTGAACGGGATGTTGGTTCCGCCTGCCGATGTTGGTGCTCTTTCAAGCGCTTTATTGGCTTTGGGTCGTGATAAAAATAGAAGGAGAGCCTTGGCAGAAGCAGGAAAGATTCGTGCTCAATCGTTTTCCAGCGAGATTGTAGCGGCAGATTACATGAAGATTTTTTGGAACGCGATTAACGGTTTTTCATGAAAAGTCCTGGCAACTAATTGGAGCCGTCATATCAATGATCCGACCAAATTTATTTATTATTGGGGCGCCGAAATGCGGAACCAGCTCCTTATTTAACTGGCTTATCGCCCATCCCGACGTCTGCGGAAGCTTGAAAAAGGAGCCTTTTTTTTTGATGGATAGTGGGCATCCTCTTGCCAATCAATGTAGCGTTAACACTGTTGGAATGGAGGCTTACGCAAAATTGTTTCCCAAGGATGCCGGAAGATATAAATATAGAATCGAGGCCACAACTCACTATATTTATCAGGACAATGCATTGAATACTATCGCTAGTTGGCCCGATGCGAAGATAATCATTGTCATGCGGAAGCCAGAAGAAAGAGTTTTTAGTTCGTTTGTTTACAGCAAATACAATCTATCAAGATTGAATAGAGAGATTAGTTTTCGCCAATATATAAGCATTATTTCTTCGGGGAAGAGCTTATATCCAGAGTTCTGCCTGGACCGTGGCAGTGCCTATGTTTTGGAAAGGGACATTGAGTACAGTAAGTATATTAAATACGTAAAAAAATGGACTGCTGCCCTGGGAAGATCAAGAGTATTTCCGGTTCTTTTGGAGAATATTCATGCCGATCAAGGCCGAGAGGTGAAAGTGATATGTAATTGGCTGGGATTAGCTAATGATGAATTCTCTGCCAGTAGGAATAATATAGTAAAAAATAAAACAGAAATAAATCGCAGCGAGATTGTCCATAGAGCCGTGTTGCGATTGAACGGTGCATTTAGGATTCCGCCTTACGTTAAACGGCCGCTGATATCGACATATCGCAAATTGATGCTGAGTGGCCCTTTAAAGCGAAGTCTCGATGATATGGCTGTGCTGGCAGCGCTTAATGAATTTTACAGGCCTTACAACAGTGAGCTTGAAAAATTATTAGATGTTGATTTATCTGTGTGGAACGATCAGCGGCGTCTATCATGATCGGGGATGCTGTAATGAAGGAAGGTGTCGCGCATCAAAATCCTTTTATAGAAATGTCGAGGACGGCAAGGGTTTTTATTATAATATATTTTATATTATGGAGAATCATGCCGCCTCTCTTCACAAAATATAGCACTGATGTCCAGGACGTTAAAATCTTGGTGATTGGCCTCGTCACGCACGTGGTATATGAGTCAATGTTGCTTTTCCCATTTGTGGTTAAAAAATTTGGGGGCACTAAAATTGGCTGGCTCCACCCTCTTGTTTTCATTACGTCTGTTGTTATCCTTCTGGGTTTAATCAGATCTCCTGCCAACTTATTCTTGCCTTTTACTTTTTATGCTGCGCCCCCCAATGACTTATATCATCAGCTTCTGGCGGGCTGGGGCGGGCAAGCAATTATCTGGGCTCAGACTAAACTTAAGTTGATGGAAGCGCTAAGTGTTGTTGGTCTTTTTTTGGGATTTTCAATTATAAAAATCCATAAAAGGCTCGGTGGTCTGTCTGATGTTCATGGGGTAGATGGCGTCAGATTTTTTGGGCTTTTTGCGATATTGTTAGCTGCAGTTATTTTTTTTCTGGAGCAGCAAGGCGGAATAGTTGCTCATATGGCTTCGTTCGCTGGCGGACGTTTCAGGATGAGGGAATTCCACGGCCCGTTCCTCGTGGTTAATGGGGTTTTGCCATTCCTTTTAATGTTCTGGTATTTGCACAAGCCCTCAACCTTAAGAAATCCAGTGTTTTTGATTATTTTTGTTGTGGCCTGTGTTTTACAATTTATTGTGAGCGGCAGTCGATCGGGTTTATTTGCGCCGGTTGCTGGATTATTGGCTGCGTGGATGATTGTGCATCATAGGATACCTGCGTTTAAAGTGTTTCTTCTCGGAGGTTCAGTTATATTACTGCTTGGTGTACTGGGTGAGGTTAGGCGGAGTGGCAGTGAAGGGGTGATCGATTTCAGCCTCCTGCTTGATTATAATGCGCAAGATGCTTATGCGTTGACGCAGCAAGAACTCGATGATCGAGCGCACGGATCCAATGTCGCCATCTCGGCTATGGTTCCCGATTATAGAGATCATGCTTTGGGGTCTACCTATGTCGGAGCGATTCTCTTTTGGGTGCCAAGATTTATTTGGGAATCAAAACCCCGTGGAGCCGGCGCGCAAGCTGCTGCAATCTTTTATCACGGCAATGAAAGCGCCGTCGGCTATCAGGGGGGGGGGTATCCGCCGGGTGCAGTGGCTGAAGCTTACTGGAATTTCAGTTGGGTTGGTGTTCTTTTTATTTATTTTTTGTTTGGAGCCTTTCTGCGGTATTGTAGCGATTGGTTTTACAGCAAACCGAGCAATCCCCTGAGCGCCACGCTACTTATAATGGTTGCTTTCGTGCTGCCCTCTCCATCAACTATTGCTCTTGTGGCCTTCTTTCAATCGATTGTTATAGTATACGTCGTAATGTTGTTCTCCAAAAATAATAAAAATGCATCCGGTTCTGGCCATAGAGATATGGTTGTTAGTAGATGATTTGTCATAGATCAGCCGGCCCGACTCACATGATCAAGCTCATGGCGTACATGTCCACCCCCGGCGGGTTAACCGGTGCCCCGCGCCGTCTCCTGACATTGGCGCGGGTGCTGAAGGCAGAGGGTGTGCAAGTTTGCGTGGCCACGCAGTCCGGCAGTGCGTTGATCCAAGCCGCTGAAGCTGAGGGGTTCGCTACTGTTTCCTCCGACAGCGCCGGTGTGTTGGCATTGCGCCATGGGTCGCTGTTCGGTGGTGGAGTGTTTTTTCGCCTGAGAGTTCTCGGAGCCTTGCTCGTCCAAAACTGGCGATTCCGTTCCCTGGTACGGCGCGAGCGCGGGGATGTCATCTGGATTCGCGGCAGTAAGGGGATTGCGTTCGCGGGGCTTGGCGCGCTGATCAGCCGGCGACCGCTTGTGTGGGATGTTGGTTACGAATTACCCTCGCGTGGTCTGGTCCGGTGGCTGCATCGCTTCGGCTTGTGGGCGGCGGATGCCGTTGTGTTTCAGTATCGGGCTGCCGCGGACGGCATTTTTGGATCGCGATTGGCGTCACGCTATCGGGCCAAGTTTCACGCGATCATTCCGGGTATTGATCTGGCTTCATTGGCCGCCTGTTCGCGTTCTCGCGCGACCAGGGCGGTCGGAAAGGAGGCCCCCTTTCGGATCCTGCAGGTTGGAACCATCTGCGAGCGGAAGAACCAGCGTCTGCTCATCGAGGCCTTGCAGTGCCTGAGCAGGGATGGAGGCTGCCAATCCGTAGAGGTTCGTCTGGTAGGTGGGGTATTCGAGAAAGCCTATGCCGAGGACTCGCGCCGACGGTTGGCAGACTCCGGGCTCGGCAGCGTGGTGCAGTTCCTGGGCTGGCGCGACGACGTACACGCTCTGATGGCAGAGGCGGATCTTCTGGTGATGCCCTCAAAGTACGAGGGCGTACCGAATACGGTGCAGGAGGCCATGGCCATTGGCTTGCCGGTGATGGTGAGCAATGCCGGAGGCATGCCGGAGGTCGTTGCACACGGGAAGACCGGATGGGTGTTGCCGGCGGATGATCCGGAGGCATGGGCGAAGCAGATTGACGCCTGTCGTCTCGATCGCGAGCTTTGCCGAGAGGTTGGCGAGGCCGCCGCCGCATACGCTGCCGAACATTTCGGAACCGAAAGCTGGGGACGGCAATATGCTGGGGTCATCAAGCGCCTCGTTCCTAATGGGAGGCGGAGATGAGGCCGGGATGTCGTTCAACCTATCGCGGCAGTGCGCCTCGGTACACTGCCGATCATACTGAGCTGGCTCGTCAATGCGCATGGCAATCGTACAAGCTATGTTTTGGTACGTGGGATGTGTTGCGGCATCGTGATGGGAGCAATAATCAGTGAGCCGGACTTCACCGAAACGTGCTGGTGTGTGTGATCAGTATCAATTGGACTTTGTGGTGGTAGGCCCGCAGAAAGCCGGGACCACCTGGATCGACGAGGTGTTGCGTCGGCATTCTGATGTGGTATTGCCCAGTAGGACAAAAGAAACCTTCTTTTTTGATCAACGCTATTCGAAGGGCCTGAACTGGTATTGGCGCCACTTTGAAGGCCTGCCATCGCGTCAGAAGGGCCCAACATCTGGCGCATTGCGAATCGGTGAAGTGGGTCCGTCTTACTTCGCGGATGATGACGCAAGAATGCGCATTGCCAGTTCTCAGGGTAGACCAAAGATCATCATTGCCTTGCGCGACCCTGTTGATCGATGTTACTCGCTTTACCGCCATCACTTTTTGCGTGGACGTATGAATGGTTCATTCGGAGAGGCGTTGAGGCGTTATCCCGAACTGATCGATTCCGGGCGCTATCGGCATTATTGTGCTGCCTGGGCTGCCGATTTTGGTGCTGCCAACGTGCTGTTGGTTAATCAGGCGAAGATTAACGACCATGCAGCAGATGTTGCGAAGGCCATCTTTGCATTCATCGGGGTGCGTGCCATTGAGCTGGGCGACCTGAATTTTCGTGCGAATGATCAGATTCAGCCCGCGAACCTCGCAGTTGCACGTTCTGCAGCGGTGTTGGGCAGGGCGATGCGCAGGGCCGGTGCCCATGGGTTGATGAATCTGCTCAAACAATCACCGGTCTATACGCTTGTGGCGAAGGGCGGGAAGGCTGATGCTGTGCCGGCCGCCACTTTAGAAGACCGCCAGTTTCTTGCGCACAGCCTTTCGGACGATGTTCAGTGGGTTCGTCAGTTCAAGGACAGCGTCGCCGCGCCCTATCCGGTGATTGACCTGCTGCTTGTGCCGGAACATCCCATTGCTCGGCGCTAGTTCCATTCAGTGAAGGTGTGCCGCTTGTCAAAACCCCCGCAGCGAAAATCACTATTGTTCATCAACGACGACGCCGCCCTGAACCAGCGTTATCGCTCGGGGCTGATGAGGCTCGCGGCCGCTGAGGGTTTTGCGGTACACAGCGATGGGCTGTTTACAGCCGGCCGCGTCAATTGGCGCTTGCTGGTCCGGTTGATCTCTCGCCCCCCCTTGGTTGTCGTTTCGAACTTACGGGCCAATCTGGTGCTGCTGGCCTTTTGGTGGGTGCGTGGGCTGGTGATTGTGAACGGGCTGGGGCGGCACCGTGGCAGGCGGTTTTTCCGGGGTGTTCTGGTGGTCCTGGTTCGCGCGAACCGCCGAAAGGCTCTTGCGGTGCAGTCCTATGCTGATTATCGATACTTGCGGCGCTTTGCCGATCATGAGCGCTGTCATTGGGTTCCTGGCAGTGGCGGCACGCTGAAGCCCATCGGCGGTAATGCGGTGATTGTGCTGGTGCAGCGCGATGACAAGATTGCACTTGTGTCCAGAAGCGCCCGGGCCGGGCTGGCCGCGATGGCAGCGCATGCCAACAACTGCCTGCGGCTCGATATTGTGGGCTGCCGTAATGCGGTTGCACACCTTTTCAGTGGCTGCGATGTGCGCAGTCTGGGGTTTCTGCCCGCGGATCAGATTTTGGCGTCAGGTTCGTTGTTTCTGCAGCCCAGCGGCTACGGTGAGGGTTTTCCGCACTCTTTGGCCGATGCAATTGTCAGCGACATGACGTTGCTCATTGCTCGGCGGGAGTTCTTGCGTTACGGGCTGGGGCGTCTGGGTGCGGCGTTCACGTCCATCGGCCACGGTTGGGGCGTCGTAGACCCGTCGGAGTCGCTGAAAAGTGCGGTCGCTGAGGGCACGGTGTCTGCGCGTTACCTGCAACTGATTGATCAGAAGGGCTGATTCATGTCGAGGAACTTCGCGGGTGCGCGAGGCGGTCGCTGGCTGTTCGTGGGCGGGTCGGGCCGCATTGGGCGCATGCTGCGCTGTGCCTGGGATCGTGAGCCGCCGCTCAGTGCAGTGGTGTGGCAGCGCCGCGCCGCGAAGGGCCATGAGCCTTCGGCATTGACTGACGTGGTCTGGGATCCGGAATCGGGGCCTGCAAGGCTTGAACACGAGGTGGCGCGTGGCGGTACGCTGACTGGAATGTTTGTTTTTGCTGGCGTTACGCCTTCACCGAGTGCTGATTACGCGCAGAACGTCAGTATTCTTGAGCGGTGTGTTGGCGCTGCCCGGGCTGTGGGCGTCAAGCGGCTCATCGTGGCGTCGTCTTCTGCGGTATACGGCGCTGCGCCGGGAGGGCCTTTGCGTGAATCAGCGGCGCTCAATCCGGTGAACGAATATGGGCGATCGAAGGTGGCAATGGAGGCGGTCTGCGATGAGCACCGCGCCGATGATCTGGAGATTGTCTGCCTGAGGATCGGGAACGTGCTTGGCGCCGATGCCTTGATGGTCAACGCGCGATCTGCGCGTCAAGACAATCCATTGCGTGTCGATATTTTTGCAGATGGTCACGGTGCTCGGCGCACCTATATCGGCCCTGCAACGCTTGCACGTGTTTTGGATGCCTTGACCCGGCTGCCGTCATGGCCTGCCTGTCTGAATGTTGGCCTTGTTGAGCCTGTGACCATGGATCAACTTGCGCAGATATCGGGCGCGCCTTGGGTGCAGAATCCGAAGGCTGACGATCGGTTGCAGAACATCACCCTGGACTGCAGCCAATTGGCGGCCCTGATGCCCGGTCTGCTGGATGACGTGGGTCCGGTTTCAATGTACAACGAACTTACCAACCTGAATCTTTGGCCATGACGCCCCTTAAGCGCATATTCGACGTGTTGGCGGCCATCGGTCTGGGCCTCGTCCTTTTGCCGGTGATTATCGTGATCGCGGCGGTTATTGCGGTCAGGGACGGCCGACCCATTTTTTATCTGTCAGAACGCATGCGCGGGATTGACGATGGGTTTCAGTTGGTCAAGTTCAGAACCATGCGCCATTCCGACGTCAATACGGGGGTGTCGGGTGGCGACAAGGCGTCGCGTATCACTGCAACCGGCCAGTTTTTGCGGCGCACTCGGCTCGACGAGATTCCGCAGCTGTGGAATGTGCTTCGTGGCGACATCAGCTTCGTCGGCCCGCGCCCGCCGTTGCGGCAATACGTCGAGCAATGCCCTGAGATTTATGCAGAAGTGCTGAAGTCGCGCCCTGGAATCACCGGCCTTGCATCGGTGCACTACCACCGCCACGAAGAACGGCTGTTGAGCCGCACGCAAACGGTCGAAGAAACGGACGCGACGTACCGGGGAATCTGCGTGCCCCGTAAGGCCAAAATCGACCTGATTTATCAGCGCCATCAAAATATCTGTTTCGACGTTGCGATCATGTGGCGAACAGTCTTCAAGCGGTCGGCCTAGCAACGCGCCGTATTTGGGCTCCATCCCACATCATGTGGAACCACCGCTAACCTGAGCCCTTTGGCATGAGCCTTTGGAGGGGTGATGGAAGCGACGGGTCTGTTCACGGCGGCGTTGGGGTTGCACAGTCCATGGGCGGTGGCGGCTTGCGGCTGCCGAACGGCTTCGGCATGATGTGACCATCTAAATGGTCAAGAGAGCTGACATGGACACGACATCTGTGACGCTGGCCGAAGCCAAGGCGCGCCTCAGCGAGCTGACTGAACGTGCGGCTGCGGGTGAGGTGTTGATCATTACCAAGCGCGGTCGGCCGGTTGGGCGCTTGGCCGGTGTGAAAGTCAGCAAGCTCGCCGTAAATGTGGCGCGCTTGCGGCAACTCACGTCCGGGATGGCGCGCGCCACGGCCGAGGGTGACGCGGTTGTGCGCCACATGCGCGAGGGCGCCCGGTACTGATGCTGTATGTCGACACCAGCATTCTGGTGGCTGCGCTGACAAACGAGTCACAAACCGCCGACGCTCAAGATTGGCTGGGGCAGCAGCTGGCCGGTGAGCTGGCCATCAGTGATTGGGTGATGACCGAATTCTCTGCGGCGCTGTCGATAAAACTTCGAGGTGGTTATTTGCAGACCTCTGATCGCGCGGAGGCCTTGGCTGTTTTTTCAGAAATGGCGGACGCCTCATTTCATGTGTTGCCCGTGACCATCTCGGACTTTCGTGTGGCGGCCCGTTTTGCCGATCAGCACATTACGGGGCTCCGGGCAGGCGATGCCTTGCATCTTGCCGTTGCGGCCAACCATGGGGCGCGGATTCGGGCGCTGGACAAGGGGCTTGTCGCTGCGGCACAGGCCTTGGGCATTAGCGCGGCATTGATTTGATGGTGAGAAGCGTCTGCGCTGAGGGGCTTCAGTGCTGAGTGGAGAAGACAGTGCAGAGTGCAGAGTGCAGAGTGCAGAGTGCAGAGTGATGAGAGCTGAGAGTCGGCTTTGAAGATCCTTTTGACGGTAAATGCGGCTTGGAATATCTGGAACTTCAGGCGGCCGCTGGTGGCTGCGCTTATGGCCGAGGGGCATGAGGTGACGGTGCTGGCGCCGGCGGATGGCCGACATCCGTCGGAATGGGTGGCCGGCTTGGCTCGGAATCAGTGGCCGGCTTGCGTCGGAATACGCAATCCGCGAGTTGCAGCGCAAGGCCAACGACGAACAGCGGCAACGGCTCGCCGTCTTGCTAGAACGCGCCGAGCGCATCCGTATCCAGAAACCCAAGGACAAGAACAAGCTCTACGCCCTGCATGCCCCTGAGGTGGAATGCATCGGCAAAGGCAAAGCCCGGCAGCCCTACGAGTTCGGGGTCAAGGTCGGCATCGCGGTGGCAGCCAAGAAAGGTCTGGTCATCGACGCCGAGGGTGTCAAAAAGTTTGTGTGTGAGGCATACCACGCCACCTTTCAGGAGCATGTATGCCACGCAAGAGGAAGACGCTGACCCCGCCGCAGATCAGGCTGCTTAAGCGACGCCAGGCCGTCGAACCGACCATCGGGCACCTGAAAGACGGCCACCGCATGCGCCGCTGCATTCTCAAAGGTCAGATGGGCGATGCTCTGAACGTGGTGCTGGCCGCTGCTGGTTACAACATCCGTTGGTTGATGCGCTGGATCGCCTTTTCTTGGGCCCAAATCCTGTCCCTGTTAATTTCACACTGGCGCGCAGCAAGAGCCGCTACCGAGCACCAGCAACAATCCAAACAACTTCAGGCCACTATGGCGTGAGAATTGGTGAATTCTTCAGGGGCGACTCGCTACGTTCGGCGCTTGATTGGACCTTGCGCGGCGGGCGCGGCCCGACCTACGAGAGGCAAACCGTGGGTTGGGGCGGGGACTCCGGGGGGCGACGCGCTCCGTAGGGCGGCCCGCGGCCGCCACCCTCGTCGCGTGACACGGCCTTCCACGGCGTGTGCACGCTCAGCGATGATCCCACTGCACTTCGGCGATGCCGAGGCCCAGCACCCGCGCGACGACGAAGAGGTAGTCCGACAGGCGGTTGAGGTAGCGCATGGGGTTGGGGTTGAGGGGCGCTTGGGCGTGCAGGGTCCACAGGGCGCGTTCGGCACGGCGGGCCACGGCGCGGCCCAGGTGGGCATGGGCGCAGGCCGGGCTGCCGCCGGGCATGATGAAATCTTTCAGCGGGGGCAGGTTGGCGTTGAGCTGTTCCAGCCCTTCGTCCAGCGCCAGCACATGGGCGTCTTTCACCAGTGCATGGCCGGGCATGGCCAGTTCGCCGCCCAGGTTGAACAGCTCTTGTTGTGTCGCGGTGAGCCGCTGGTGAACGGCCTCGGGCAGTGGGTGGGTCAGGATCAGCCCGATCACGCAGTTGAGTTCGTCTACCTCGCCCATGGCGTGCACGCGCAGGTCGTGCTTGGGCAGGCGGTCGCCGGTGGCGAGGCCGGTGGTGCCGGTGTCACCGGTGCGGGTGGCGATTTTTGATAAGCGGTTGCCCATGGGGTCTCGTCTGGTGAGGGGTGAAGGTGCGTCCGTTGGCGGGCAAGTTTATAGGGCAGACGAAGCTGCACGTGGGCTTCGCCCCAGCGCGTCTGCGCATCGCTCGCCAGCAAGCCGCGCTCGCCCGCCGCCTACAATCTGCATCATGGTGAATGTGAAAGCGCTGAAGCTACGCCGGGCCAGCCGAACGCTGGAAGTGACCTTTGCGGACGGTCGCCACGCGGCGTTGCCTCTGGAGTACCTTCGGGTGTTTTCGCCCAGCGCCGAACTTTGGGGGCACGGCCGCAGTGAGCCGCTGCTGGTGGGGGGCAAGCGGGCGGTGAATGTGGCGCGGGTTGAGCCGGTGGGCCGCTATGCGGTGAAGCTGGTGTTCGATGACGGCCACGACACCGGGCTGTTCAGTTGGGCGGTGCTCGATCGCCTGACCCGGGACTACGACACCAACTGGGCGCGCTACGAGGCCCGGCTTGCCGAGGCCGGGATGAGCCGCGATCGTGACGTGATCAGCCTGAAGGCGCTGGGGCCGGCGAAGCAGTGGGTGCCGTGACCGTCGTCGCTGCGGGGCCTGCGGGGGTGCCCGGCGGCTCGCTGCCCTCCAGCATCATGCCCAGCGCTGCGGTAAGCATCGGGACATTGACCGTCTGATTGATGTGCGCGGTGTGGGTGAAGTTGGGGAAGGCGTTGATCTCGATCATTTGCAGCGCCCCGTCCTGTTGACGCAGAAAGTCGACGCCGAGGATGACGTAAGCCTCTTGGCTGGACGCCCGGATCAGGTTGTCAAGCACCGGCTGCAGCGCGGTCATCGTCTGGTGGGCGCGTTGCGTCACGTCGTCGGCCAGTCCGATATCGCTGAGGCTTTTCATCACCACACCCGACGCCGGATTCATGTAGCCCGCGTGGTTGATCTGCACATCGGCGTCGGGGCTGGCTTCATCGTAGTCCGGCGCGTGAACAATGACGACGCCGTTGGGATAGACGAAATACAGCTGGTTCCAAACCAGTATGTAGGCGCGGATGGTGTACTTTTTGCCGTTCAGGGTGTGCAGGTTTTGCGCGCCTGCCTGGAGGATGGCGTGCTGGGGAAGTTCCAGCCCGGCAAGCGCTTGGTGGGGCACACACCACATGCCCTTGCCGCCGGTTCCGTAGGGGTTCTTGACGAACCACAATTTGGGCGCAAGACCGCTGGCGAGGGCGTCAGAAACGCTGCTGAAGGTCGGCGGGCACAGGTGTTGTAAGCCGGCAGTGGCAACGGCCTCACCGAGCTTGCGCTTGTTGGAGACGGCGTTGAGCAGCTTGCGGTCGATGAGCTGCACGACCCGGCCGTAGCCACGGGTGTCGTAGTCGGGCGTGTTGCCGAAGGTGTCCCAGTACAGCAGCAGCGTGGAACGGGCCTGCTGCTGCAGCCGGGGCGCCAGCCGGGCGGCGACCTGCTCAAACTGTTCTACCGAGCGATTCGAGACGAGGCAGCTGGTGCGGGGCGTGTCGGGGATAAGTGGTGCCGGCGATGCCTTGGCCTTGAGCGGCGGGAATTTGGCCACCGCGCACATGGCCCGCTCGTGGAACCAGATGTTGCAGGCCCACTTTTCGCCGTCCAGCACCGGGTCGCCGCCGTGGAGGCTGAGCGGATGCGCCTTGGTGTAGTCCGCTCGATCCACATTGTGGAAGATCAGCATCTTTCCCTTTTCCGCCGGCACCGTGAGCCCCAGTTTGGGGAAGCTGGTGCTGCCGCCGGCCGCAACGTCATCGAGGTAGATCAGGCAGGTCACCAGACGCTGGCCGCCCCGTGCGCAGCAGCGCCGCCCCTTTTCGGTATGCAGGTCATAGGCGTCGAAGTGGGCGCCATATTTCTGCTCGGGCCCGTAGTGAATGACCTGTATGGCCTCGGCGTTGGCAAGCGGTATGCCAATCCAGTCGGCAATGGTCTGCCCGATGCGCTGCACCGTGGGGTCGTCCTGGTAACGCAGCCAGGCGTTGCTGCCGGTGCGGCCCGGCAGCTCGGCAGCGCCGCTGTCCAGGGACACCCGAGCGCGTTTCAGTCGTTCCCGAGCGGCGTTGATCAGATAGGCGCAGTCCTCGGCCGACAGGGCGCCGGGGCGTACCGCCACCATGGGCTCTTCATTGAGTACGGTGGTGTTGACGTAGCAATGCTTCATGGGTGTATTCATGTCCACTGGCGGGCTGCCGCGCGCGTGTTCGTAAGGGTGCAGTTTAAGGATGCCGCAGCCTGACGCGCGGCGTCGTGCAAGGGCGGCAACACGATGTGCAGGGGTCGGCGGTTCAATGGCGTGGTTCAGAGCACCGGCTCGCTCTGGGGGCTGGGCACGCGCGGGCCCGGCTACAATCCGGGCATGACTGACCACAATTCCAAGCCGCCCGACGGCACGACCCACTTCGGCTTTCAGCAGGTGCCGCTGGCCGAAAAACAGAAGCGCGTTGCCGGTGTATTTTCGTCGGTGGCAGCCAAATACGACGTGATGAACGACCTGATGTCGATGGGCATTCATCGCATCTGGAAGCGCTTTGTCATCGATCTGGCCGCGGTGCGTGCCGGCGAGCGGGTGCTGGACGTGGCGGGGGGCACGGGCGATTTGACGCGTGCCTTTGCCCGACAGGTGGGCCCGAAGGGCTTGGTGGTGCTGTCCGACATCAACCCCGAGATGCTCAACGAAGGGCGCACGCGGCTGCTGGACGAGGGGCGCCTCGAGGTGCCGCCGGTGCTGGCCAATGCCGAATGCCTGCCGTTTGCCGACGAGAGCTTCGACCTCATCACCATTGGTTTCGGGCTGCGCAACGTCACCGACAAGGATGCCAGCCTGCGCTCGATGTGGCGCTGCCTGAAACCCGGTGGCCGCGCCATCGTGCTGGAGTTTTCCAGGCCGCTGGCCAAGCCGCTCGCCAAGATTTACGACGCGTACTCGTTCAGCGTGCTGCCCAGGCTGGGCCAGATGGTTGCGGGCGATGCTGACTCTTACCGCTATCTGGCCGAGTCGATTCGCATGCACCCGGACCAGGCCACGCTCAAGGGCATGATGGAAGCGGCGGGCTTTTCGCGGGTGCAGGTGTACAACCTCACCGGCGGCATCGTGGCCGTGCATCGCGGGTACAAGCTGTGACGCCGGCGCCGCTGGCCGCCGCGCTCGAGGTGGCGCTGAATCGCTATCTGCGTCTGGAACCGGAGGCCGAGGCCGCGCTGGCGTCGCTTGCGGGCAAGCGCATTGCGGTGCAACTCACGCCGCTGGGCTGGCATCTTCTGCTTGAAATGTTGCCGGGCGGCAGCGTGCGCGTGGGCGTTGACGAGCCGGATCCGCCCGCCGATGTCACCCTCACCGGCAGTCCGGTGGAGTTGCTGACGCGCGGGGCCGAGATGGCCCGTGGCGAGCCGTTCTCGGCCAAGGGTTTGCAGGTGCGCGGCGATGCCGAAACGCTGCGTCGCTTCGCCGCCGCGTTGAACCTGGTCGGCGCCGATGTGGAGGAATGGCTGGCGCCGTGGCTGGGCGATGTGCTGGCGCATCGCGCCGCCGGATTCATGCGCTCGGCCCTGCAATGGGGGCGGCAGACCTTCAGCACCCTGGCGCTGAACACCACTGAATTTCTGCAGGAAGAATCGGGCGATCTGCCGCGGCGGGTCGATGTTGAAGCGTGGCAGGACGAGGTTGATCTGCTGCGTGACGCGGTGGACCGGTTCGAAGCCCGGCTGCAGCGTCTTGAGCGGAGCCTGCTGCCATGAGCGCGCTGGCGCGGCTCTGGCACATTCACGCTACCTACCGGCGCTTTGGACTCAAGGAATTTCTGGGCGGCGCGCCGTCGAAGGACCCGCGCCCGCGCGGAGAGCGCCTGCGGCTGGCGCTGGAAGGCCTGGGCCCGGTGTTCATCAAGCTGGGGCAGGCGCTGTCCACCCGGCCCGACATCGTGCCGCACGACATTGCCGATGAGCTGGCCAAGCTGCAGGACCGGGTGCCACCGTTCCCCAGCGCCGAAGCCAGGGCGCTGATCGAACAGGCCCTGGGCAAGCCGGTGGACCAGCTGTTCGCGTCGTTCGAAGACGCGCCCATGGCGGCCGCGTCTGTCGCCCAGGTGCACGGCGCGGTGTTGCGCAACGACGATGGCACGCCGGGCATGCCGGTCGTGGTCAAGGTGCTGCGGCCGAGCATCGAGGCCAAGGTGGCAGAAGACATCGCGGTCATGTACGCGCTGGCCCGCTGGGCCGAACGGTGGTCACCGCTGGCCCGGCGGCTGCGGCCGCTGGCCATCGTCGCCGAGTTCGAGCACATCCTCACCGACGAGCTGGACCTGATGCGCGAAGGCGCCAATGCCTGCCTGCTGCGGCGCAACTGGCTGGGCAGCCCGCTCATTTATCACCCCATCGTGTTCTGGGACTTTACCCGGCCCAACGTGCTGGTGATGGAGCGCATCGAGGGCATTTCCATCCGTGAGCTGGACCGGCTGCGCGGCATGGGCGTGGACTTTCAGGTGCTGGCCGAACGCGGCGTCGAGATCTTTTTCAAGCAGACGTTCCGCGACAATTTTTTTCATGCCGACATGCACCCCGGCAACATTTTCGTGGATGCGCGCAACCCGGCGGCGCCCAGCTACCTGGCCGTGGATTTCGGCATCGTCGGTCAGCTCACGCAGGATCACCAGCGCTATCTGGCCGAAAACTTCCTGGCCTTCTTCAACCGCGACTACCGGCGCGTGGCCGAGCTGCATGTGGAGAGCGGCTGGATTCCGGAGGGCACCAGCGTCGAGGCGTTTGAAGGCGCCATTCGCACCATCTGCGAGCCGATCTGGCAGCGACCGCTGAAAGACATCTCGTTCGGCTTCTTTCTGCTGCGGCTGTTTCAGGTGGCGCGGCGCTTCAACTATCAGGTACAGCCGCAACTGGTGCTGCTGCAAAAAACCCTGCTGCAGGTCGAAGGCCTGGGGCGCCAGCTCTACGACGAACTGGACCTCTGGAAAACCGCCAAGCCCATTCTTGAGCAATGGATGCGCGACCGCCTTGGTCCGCAGGCCCTGGCGCAGCAGGCCAAGTTTCAGTTGCCGGTGCTGGCTCAGGCCCTGCCGCGCATCGCTGAGCGCACCCTGCGCGAGCTCGAGCGTGGCGAAGGTTTGGGCGGTGCGCTGGCACGTCGGCAGCAGGCGGCGCTGCTGGATGCCGTTGAGACCAATGGACGGCGCACGCGCTGGGCGTTGCTGGCAGGCAGCCTGTTGATCAGCGGCGTGTTGCTGATGGCGCTGGCGCCGGGCGGCGCCCTGCTGGCGCCGTTGGCGTTGCTGGCCGGCGCCCTGTTCGCCGGGTGGCGCGCGTTGCGGTAGCCAAACCCCGGCGGCCACGGATCACGGGCCGCGTGGGCACGCGATGAAGCCGCTTTGCCCACCCTACAAAATGGCACGCACCGTGTCGTCCGACGTAGGGCGGGCCGTGCCCGCCGCGGAAGGTCGGGTCGCGCGCCGAAGCCGGCGGCCACGGGCCACGGGCCGCGTGGGCACGCGATGAAGCCGCTTTGCCCACCCTACAAAAATGGGCGGCGCCGCGTCGTCCGACGTAGTTGAACGTTGGATCGGGTGCCAAACCCGGCGGCCACGGGCCGACCTACGGAGGATGTCGCCGCGCCCCCGCCCGTGGGGCTTCGCGGGCGGCACCTGTCACGGGCCTAAATGCGAAAGCACTTTAAGTAGTTTGCATAAGTTATTGTTTTAATTGATCTAGCAAGTCAATGGTACTTTGTCACGTAAGGTCTTGTTAATCAAAGAAAAAACGGGTCGGTTTGGCTTGCGGGGGGATATGGGGTGGTTTATAGTCCCTCGGACGGGAGGAAAGTGGGGAATCGTGGGGAAACCTCATTCCATCCCATCGAGGATCGCTCTGGATGTTCGCTGGATCACATCAGCTCACGGTCGATGAGAAGGGACGGCTTGCCGTGCCGGCTCGCTATCGTCACGCGCTTGATGCCCAGTGCCAGTCCCAGGTGGTCATCACGATGGGCTACGAGCCCTGTCTCGAGATTTATCCCGCCCCCGAATTTCGCGCGATCTGTGAATCCATCGTGCAAATGGAAAATCGCGAGCACGCCGAGCTGCTGAAACGTGCGTTTGTCGGTCGCGCGGTGGAATGCGAGCTCGACAAGCAGGGCCGGATCAGCGTCCCCACGCTGCTGCGCCGGCAGGCCCATCTCGACACTTCGGTGGTGCTGGTGGGGCAGATCAATCGCTTCGAGCTTTGGGCCGAAGACAAGTGGACCGCGATGTACGGCGAAGGTCCCGACAGCATCCTCCCCACCCTGAAAGACGCCTTCCGGGCGCTGAAACGCTAGCCATGTCGCGGCCGGATTCTCCCGCCCACGCGATTCCCGGACGCGAAGGGCAGGCGCCCGCCGTTCCTGCAGCGCATCGGCCGGTCATGTGTGACGAAGCCCTGGCGGCGCTCGGTCTGCGGCCCGGCGGCTGCTATGTGGATGCCACGTTTGGTCGCGGCGGCCACGCGGCGCGTATCCACGCGGCACTGGAAGGCAGCGGGCGCCTGCACCTGTTCGACCAGGACCCGGAGGCCATCGCCGTGGCCCGCGCCCTTTATGGCGAGGCGGCCAATGTGCGGATTCACGCGGCCAATTTTGCGAGCCTGGCGCAGGCACTGGCCGATGACGTGGGCCGGGTGGACGGCATTCTCATCGACCTTGGCGTTTCCAGCCCCCAACTGGACAACGCCGAACGTGGATTTTCGTTCAGCCACGATGGTCCGCTGGACATGCGCATGAACCCGTCCGCAGGGCAGAGCGCCGCCGAGTGGTTGGCGCAGGCCGAGTCCGATGACATTGCCGACGTGCTGTGGCGCTTTGGCGATGAGCGCAACAGCCGCCGCATTGCGCGGCGCATTGTCGAGACCCGGCAGACGGCACCGTTGACCCGCACCCGTGAACTGGCCGAACTGATTGCCAAGGTGCCGGGGCCACGCTCGAAGCATCACCACCCGGCCACGCGCAGTTTTCAGGCCATCCGCATTCACATCAATGGTGAGATGAGCGCGCTAGAGGCGGCGTTGCCGCAGGCGGTCGAGGCCCTGGCGCCCGCCGGCCGCCTGGTGGTGATCAGCTTTCACTCGCTCGAAGACCGCATGGTGAAGCGCTATCTGCGCAACGAAGGCAGTGCCGATGCCCCACGCATCAAGGTGCTGAAAAAGCAGTTTCCCAGTGATGCCGAGTGCGCGGTCAATCCACGCGCCCGGTCCGCCATGCTGCGCAGCGCCGAGCGTTTGCCATGAGCCGCACCTGGACGCTGTGGGTGCCGGTGGCGCTGTTGCTGGCGGTGATGGCTTCGGCGGTGACCGTGGTCGTGGCCAAGCACGAGAACCGCGCGCAGGTCACGGCGCTGGACCAGATGCGCCGCGAACGCAATCGCCTGGAGACGGAGTGGGCGCAATTGCAGATTGAGGAAGCCACGCTGGGCCACCACGCCCGCATCAATCGCATTGCCCGTGAACAGCTCGACATGCTCGAACCCGAGCATCACGTCATCGTGCCGCTGGAGGCGCCGCGATGAACAAAATCCCGCTCAAAAAACGCGCCAAGGCCAGCAATCGCACCATCGTGCCGGTGGGGCCGAAGCCGGTCGGCGCCTGGCGTGGGCGCTTCATACTGATCGGATTCGCGGTGATGGCCGCGTTGTCGGTCAGCCGCGCGTTTCACTTGCAGGTGATCGAGCGCGACTTTCTGCGCAGCGAGGGCGACAAGCGCCAGGTGCGTAATCTGACCATCCCCGGCCATCGGGGCGCCATTCTCGATCGCAACGGTGAGCCGTTGGCGCTGTCGGCGCCGGTGTCGTCGGTGTGGGTGGTGCCCGATGCGGTGCTGGCCGACCCCGAGTCGGTGAAGCGCCTGGCGGAGGGCCTGGGTCGCGCGCCCAGCGAGCTGCAAACCTTTCTGGCCGCGCGCAAGGGCCGGCAGTTCGTGTACCTGCGCGAGCAGATCAGCCCCCATGAGGCGCGCCGCCTGCTCGACCTGAAAGTGCCGGGCGTGTTTTCCGAATCGGACTTCGCACGCTATTACCCGGCCGGTGAGGTCGCGGCCCAGGTGGTCGGCTTCGCCGGTCGCGATGGCATTGGCCTTGAAGGCATGGAAAAGGCGCAGGAAGCGCGCCTGTCGGGCACGGCCGGCAATCGCCGGGTGATTCGTGACCGCAGTGGCCGGGTGATCGAGGATGGCGGCGAGTTCACCCCGGCAGTGGCCGGTGAGTCGCTGAACCTGAGCCTCGACCTGCGCGTGCAATATCTGGCCTATCGCGAACTGGCGGCCGCCGTCGCCAAGACCGAGGCCAAGGGTGGCCTGGTGGTGATTGCCAACGCCCAGACCGGTGAAATTCTCGCGATGGCGGCGCAGCCCGGCTTCAACCCGAACAATGGCGATGCCCGCGGTTTTGCCGCCGGCATTCGCAACCGCGCCGTCGTCGATGGCTTTGAGCCGGGCTCCACCATCAAGCCGCTGCTGGTGGCGCAGGCCCTGGAGCTGGGTCTTTACAACACCCAGAGCATCATCGACGTGACCGGCGGCACGCTGCAGGTGGGGCGCCTCACGGTGCGGGACATCGCGCGTCGCGGCGAGATCGATCTTGCAACCCTGCTCGCGGTGTCGAGCAACGTCGGCGCCGCCAAGATCGCGCTGGCCATGGGCGCCGAAAACGTGTGGGCCGGCTACCAGCGTTTCGGGCTGGGTGAGCCGGTGTTCAGCGGATTCCCCGGCGAGGCGCTGCCGGTGCTGCGGCATTTCACCGACTGGGGGCAGATCGCCACCGCCACGGCGTCTTATGGCTACGGCGTTTCGGTGAATGCCCTGCACATGGTGCGCGCTTATGCAGCGCTGGCCAACGACGGGATGATGCCGCAGCTCACCTTGTTCAGCGACGGTCTGCGGGCCCCGCCGCAGCGCGCCGTGTCGCCTGCCACCGCCCGCCAGGTGCGCGAAATGCTCGAACAGGTGGTGGCCGAGGGCGGCACCGGCAAGCGCGCCCGGGTGGAGGGTTATCGGGTGGCGGGCAAGTCCGGCACCGCCCGCAAGGTTGCCGCCACGGGCGGCTACTCGGCCAACAAGCACCAGGCCATCTTCATCGGCATGGTGCCGGTGGAGCGGCCGCGGCTGGTCGGCATCGTGATGATCGACGAGCCCAAGGGCCAGTACTACGGAGGTCAGGTGGCGGCGCCGGTGTTTTCCAAGGTGATGCAAGGCGCGGCGCGTCTGCTGCAGATTGCCCCGGATGCCCAGCCGGTGCAGCCGCAGATGATCGAGTCGGCGGCGCTGCCCTCTTCGGGGGTCACGCGTCGATGAACTGGCGTCTGCCCGACCTGTTGCAAGACCGCGCAACCGGGGTGCCCGACGTGGCCGTGCCGCGTCTGGTCAGCGACTCGCGCCAGGTGCGTCGCGGCGATGTGTTCGTGGCGCTCAGCGCCGTGCGCGGTGCGGGGCACGGGCTCGACTTCGTGGCCCAGGCCGCCGCCTCGGGCGCCGCTGCGGTGCTCGTCGAGCCGGTGCCGGGCCGTGCGGTGCCGCGTGAGCTGCCGGCGGTGGTCATCCCCGACCTGCGCCGCGAGTTGGGCGTGATCGCCGCGCGCTTTCACGGCAATCCGGCCGACGCGCTGTTCACGGTGGGCGTGACCGGCACCGACGGCAAGACCACCACCGCGTGGCTGATCGCCGAGGCGCTGGAGCGCCTGGGCAAGCCCTGTCGCTACATCGGCACGCTGGGGTCCGGGCGGCTGGAAGCCCTGGGCAGCGTCAGCCACACCACGCCCGATCCCCTGCGCCTGCAAGCCGATCTGGCGGCGACCCGGGATGACGGGATGCGCGCGGTGGCCATGGAGGTGTCGTCACACGCGCTGGACCAGCATCGGGTTGCCGGCATCGGGTTCGATGTGGCCATCCTCACCAATCTGGCGCGCGATCATCTGGACTATCACGGCGCCGAAAGCGACTACGCCGCGGCCAAGCGGCGCCTGTTCACCGAACATTGCCGCGGCGTGAGCGTGCTCAATCGCGATGACCGCTGGGGGGCGCGCTGGCTGGCCGAAGGCGCCGACGTGATCGCCTACGGCCTGGGCGGTGAAGAGGGCGGCGACGTGCCGGTGGTGCGCGCCGAACTGATGCGACAGCACCGCGACGGCATGCAGTTCGTGCTGCACGCGGGCGGCAAGGCGCACGCCGTCAGCACCACGCTGATGGGCCGATTCAATCTTTACAACCTGCTGGCCGCCGCCTGCGCCCTGCGTGAGGGCGGCTTCGAGTGGGCCGATGTGGCCACGGTGCTGGGCGAAGTGGGCCCGCCGCCCGGACGCATGGAACGGTTTACCGCGCCGGGCGCGCCGCTGGCGGTGATCGACTATGCCCACACCCCCAACGCGCTCACGGCGGCACTGGCCGCGGCGCGCGACCATTGCAACGGCCGGCTGATTCTGGTGTTCGGCTGTGGCGGCGACCGTGACGCCGGAAAGCGGTCCCTGATGGGCAAGGCCGCCGCCGCGGGCGCCGATCAGGTCATCGTCACCACCGACAATCCGCGCTCGGAAGACCCCGATGCCATCGCCGCCGCCATTGTCGGTGCGCATGATGAGTTCGCCGTCATCCACGATCGCGCCGCGGCCATTCAGACGGCGCTGGCGTCTGCCGGTGAAGGCGATCTGGTGCTGATTGCCGGCAAGGGCCACGAGAACGTGCAATGGGTGGCCGGCGTGGCGCGTCCGTTCAGTGACCGCGAGGTGGTGCGTGGCTGGCTGGCCCGCCGGCCGGGAGCGCAGGCATGAGCGCCGACCTGCGCTGGATCAGTGACGCACTGGGCGTCGCGCCGGTCGCCGCCGCGCGCGACGTCGGGGCGAATGCCGACGCCAATGCCAATGCCGACTGCGCGTTCGCAGGGTTCGAGATCGACAGCCGCCGGGTCAAGCCCGGTCAGTGCTTTGTCGCGCTGGCAGGTGACCGGGTGGACGGACACGCCTATGTGGCGCAGGCCCAGGCCGCCGGCGCGGTGGCCGCGATCGTCTCGCGGCCCCAGCCGGCGGCGCTGCCGCAATGGGTGGTGGTCTCGCCGGAAGCCGCACTGCAGCGCGCCGCCGCGGCCTGGCGATCGCGCTTTGACCTGCCGCTGGTGGGCATCACCGGCAGCAACGGCAAGACCACCACCCGCGCCCTCACCGCCGCGGTGGTCGCGGCGCGCGGGCCGGTGTGCGCCACCACCGGCAACCTGAACAATCATCTGGGCGTGCCGTTGATGCTCTCGCGCCTGCAGCCCGCGCACCGCACGGCGGTGATCGAAATGGGCGCCAATCATCTGGGCGACATTGCCCGGCTTGCCGCGTGGGCACGGCCGCAGATCGGCGTCATCACCCAGGCGGGCGACGCCCACCTGGAGGGCTTTGGCTCACGCGAGGCCATCGCCCGCGGCAAAGGCGAGCTGATCAGTGCGCTGCCGGCCCACGGCATCGCGGTGCTCAATGCAGACGATGCCTATTGCCCCGTGTGGCAGGCGCTGGCGGGAGATCGCCGGGTCATTCGCTTCGGCCTGCAGGCCGAAGCCGAGGTGCGCGCCGTCGACATCGCGGAAACCGCGCAGTCGCTGGGGTTCACGCTGGTGTTGCCGCATGACCGGGCGCCGGTGCACCTGCCGCTGGTGGGCCGTCACAACCTCTACAACGCGCTGGCCGCCGCCGCCGTGGGGCTGGCCCTGGGTCTTGACGCCGCCGCCATCGCCGCCGGGCTGGCGCAGGCCGAAGGCGAGGCCGGGCGGTTGCGGGTGTTCGAGGCCGACGGCGGCTGGCGCGTGGCCGATGACAGCTACAACGCCAATCCCGGCTCGATGCAGGCCGGGCTGGACTGGCTGGCCGCGCAGCCGTCGCCCCGCTGGGCGGTGCTGGGCGCCATGGCCGAGCTGGGTGCGGCAAGCGATGCGGCGCATCGGCAGGTGGGGGCCCATGCGGCCCAATGCGGCATCGAGCGTCTGGTGGCGGTGGGCGCGGCCGCGCGCGGCATGGCGCTCGGGTTTGGCGACCGCGCCGAATGGTTTGCCAGCCGGGAGCAGGCCATTTCGGCCCTGCAACCCGATCTGGCCGGTGGCATCACGGTGCTCGTCAAGGGCTCGCGCTCTGCGGGTATGGAGCAGGTCGTCAGCGCGCTGTTGCAGGGCCGCGCCTCATCAGGGAAATCGTCATGCTCTTCGAATTGACCGACTGGCTGAAGGCCTATGTGTCGGGCTTCAACGTGTTCGGGTATCTGACGTTCCGTTCGGTGCTCGGGGTGCTGACGGCCTTGATCTTCTCGTTTGCCTTCGGCCCCTTGATGATTCGCAAGCTGTACCGCTTCAAGTTCGGTCAGCCGGTGCGTGACGACGGGCCGCAAAGCCATTTGAAGAAGACCGGCACGCCCACCATGGGCGGGGTGCTGATCCTCGCGGCGGTGACGGTGGCGACGCTGCTGTGGGCCGATCTGTCGAATCGCTTCATCTGGTTCGCGCTGTTCGTCACCCTGTCGTTCGGCGCGGTCGGCTTTGCCGATGACTACATTAAGATCAAGCACAAGAGCCCCAAGGGGCTGCCGGCGCGCAAGAAATACTTCTGGTTGTCGCTGGCCGGATTCGCCACCGCCATCGGCATCTACATGACAGCGCAGGCGCCGGTGGAAACCGAGTTGCTGATCCCGTTTCTCAAGGACGTGACGATTCCGCTGGGGCTGTTCTTCATTTTCTGGTCGTATCTGGTGATCGTCGGCAGTTCCAACGCCGTGAACCTGACCGATGGCCTCGACGGGCTGGCCATCATGCCCACGGTGCTGGTGGCCTCGGCGCTGGGGGTGTTCGCCTATGCCTCGGGCAACATCAAGATGGCCGCGTATCTGGGCATTCCCTACATCCCCGGCGTGGGGGAGTTGGCGATCTTCTGCACCGCCATCGCCGGCGCCGGACTGGGCTTTCTGTGGTTCAACGCCTATCCGGCGCAGGTGTTCATGGGCGACGTGGGCGCGCTGGCGCTGGGCGCCGCCCTGGGCGTGGTGGCGGTGCTGGTGCGGCAGGAGATCGTGCTGGCCATCATGGGCGGCGTGTTCGTTGCCGAAACCGTGTCGGTGGCGCTGCAGGTGGGGTACTTCAAGTACTCGGGTGGCAAGCGCATCTTCCGCATGGCGCCGCTGCACCACCATTACGAACTCAAGGGCTGGCCCGAGCCCAAGATCATTGTCCGCTTCTGGATCATCACGCTGATTCTCGTGCTGATCGGCCTGTCGAGCCTCAAGCTGCGATGAGTGCGCCCGTGCCGCCCACCGCCCATCCGCATCACGACCCGCGCCCGCCGGTGCTGGTGGTGGGGCTGGGGCTGTCTGGCGTGTCCGCGCTGCGTTATCTGGTGCAGCAGGGGCGCCGCGTGACGGTGACCGATTCACGCGCCGAGCCGGCCGGTATCGCCGCGCTGCGTGCCGCGTACCCGCAGGTGCGCTTCCACCTCGGTGGGTTCGATGCCCCCGGCCCGCTGAGTGCCTATGCCGAGGCAGTGGTGTCGCCGGGGGTGGACCTTCGTGCGCCGTTCATCCAGAAACTGCGCGACGCGGCCGTGCCGGTGATCGGCGACATCGAACTGTTCGCCCGTGCCATTCAAGACCAGCCGGCGCCGCGACCGCGGGTGATCGGCATCACCGGCTCCAACGGCAAAAGCACCGTGACCACGCTGGTGGGCGAGATGGCCGCCGCGGCGGGGCTCACGGTGGCGGTGGGCGGCAATCTGGGCACGCCGGCGCTGGACCTGTTGGCCGACGGGGTGTCGCTGTACGTGCTGGAACTGTCGAGCTTTCAGCTTGACACCACCTGCAGCCTGCACTGCGCGGCCGCAACGGTGCTGAATCTGTCTGAAGACCATCTGGACCGCCACGGCGACCTGCGGGCGTACGGCGCGGCCAAGGCGCGGCTGCTCGGCCGGGTCGATGTGGCGGTGCTGAACCGGGACGATGCGGCGGTGATGGCGATGCCGGTGGCCGCGGGTGCGCGCATCCGGCATTTTGGTCTCGACGCCCCGGCAGCCGGCCACTACGGGCTGGCCGAGGTCAACGGGCAGAGGTCGCTGTGCGGACCGGAGGTCAACGGCAAGCGGTTCAGCCTGCCGCTGGACGCGCTGCAGATCGCCGGGCTGCACAACGCCGCCAACGCCCTGGCGGCGGTGGCGCTGGCCGATGCGGTGGCGATTCCGCGCGCCGCGCAAATCGCGGCCTTGCAGGCCTTTGCCGGCCTGCCGCACCGCTGCCGGCGGGTGCGCGCGTTGCGCGGCGTGCGCTATTTCAACGACAGCAAGGGCACCAACGTGGGCGCGACCCTGGCGGCGATTCATGGGCTGCCCGCGCCCATTCACTGGCTGGGCGGCGGTCAGGGCAAGGGGCAGGATTTTTCATCGCTCGCCGGCGCGCTCAAGGCCGCCGACGGTCGCGCCTATGTGTTCGGCCAGGACGCGGCGCTGCTGGAGTCCGCGCTGGCCCCGGCGGTGCCGGTCAGCCGCCACGACGACATGGTCAGCGCCCTGCAAGCGGCCCACGCCGCCGCCCGCGCGCCGGCCACGGTGCTGCTGTCGCCGGCCTGCGCGAGTCTTGACCAGTTCCGCAATTACATGGAACGCGGCGAGCGCTTCGAGCGCGCCGTGGAGGCGCTGGCATGATCGATCACCTGCACGCGCGCCTGCCCGCCTGGCCAGACCTGCGGCTGGGGCTGGATGCCAGCCTGCTGGTCGCTGCGGTGAGCCTGCTCGCCTGGGGGCTGGTGATGGTGGCCTCGGCGTCGGTGGCGGCGGGCGAGACCGCCTCGGGCTCGGCGCTGCAGTTCTTCTGGCGACAGTTGCTGTTCGTGATGCTGGGCGGCGGTCTGGCCACGGCGCTGTGGTGCGTGCCCATGGCGTTCTGGGCGCGCACGACCTGGCTGATGTTCGGGGGCGCGGTGGCGCTGCTGCTGATCGTGCTGATTCCGGGCCTGGGCGTGGAGGTGAATCACGCGACCCGCTGGCTGAACACGCCCTTCGTACGACTTCAACCCTCGGAACCGGCGCGCATTGCCCTGTTCGTCTACCTGGCGGGCTACCTCGTGCGCCGGCAGGCCGAGGTGCAGACCAGCCTCAGTGGGCTGATCAAGCCGCTGGCGATACTGCTGATTCCCGCGCTGCTGCTGCTGGCCGAACCCGACTTTGGCGCCACGGTCGTGCTCTACGCGGTGGCGTTTCTGATGATTTTCATGAGTGGCGCGCCGCTGGTCTACTTCGCCGGTTTGCTGCTGGTGGCGGTCGCCGGGCTGGCGTTCATTGCCACCACCGAAAGCTATCGCATGCAGCGCCTGCTGAATTTCACCAACCCCTGGGCCGACGTCGAGGCGGGCGGCTGGCAGTTGTCGCAGTCGCTGATCGCCATCGGCCGCGGCGAATGGTGGGGCGTGGGGCTGGGCAACAGCATCCAGAAGCTGCTGTATCTGCCCGAGATGCACACCGATTTCATCTTCGCGATTCTCGCCGAGGAATTCGGCCTGCTGGGCGTGGCCATTCTGGTGGGCCTGTACGCGGTGCTGGTATTGCGCGGCTTCAGCATCGCGCGCACCGCCGAGCTGCGCGAGGCGCGCTTCAGCGCCTATCTGTGCTTCGGGCTGGTGGGCTGGCTGGGCTTGCAGGCGCTGATCAACCTCGCCGTCAACATGGGCATGGCACCGACCAAGGGCCTGACCCTGCCGCTGATGAGCTACGGCGGCAGTTCGCTGATCACCGCCATGGCCGCCCTGGGGCTGATTCTGCGGGTCGATTACGAAAACCGCCTGGCCGCGAAGGCCGCGGAGAACCGGAAATGAACGTGCTGATCGCAGCCGGAGGCACCGGCGGGCACGTCTATCCGGCGCTGGCCGTGGCGCAGGCGCTGGCGCAGCGCGGCCACCGCGTGGTGTGGGTCGGCAACGCCGACAGCTTCGAGGCGCGGGCCCTGTCGCGCACGGACATTCCCCTGCACGTGGTGCGCGTGGCGGCGCTGCGCGGCAAGGGGCTGGCCGGCGTGCTGGCCGCGCCGCTGAACATCGTGCGTGCGGTGACCGCCGCCTGGCGGTTGCTGCGCCGCACGCGCCCCGATGTGGTGCTGGGCATGGGCGGCTTTGTCGCCGGCCCGGCCGGGCTGGCCGCGTGGCTGGCCCGCGTGCCATTGGTCATTCACGAGCAGAACGCCGCCGCCGGGCTGACCAACCGTCTGCTGGCGCGGCTGTCGCGCAGGGTCTTGCTGGGGTTCGAGGGCGCCCTGCCCGGTGGGCAGTGGGTGGGCAACCCGGTCCGTCACGCGGTGCGCGCGCTGCCGTCGCCGGCACAGCGCTTCGCCGGTCGCGAGGGCGCCTTGCGGGTGCTGGTGGTCGGCGGCTCGCAGGGCGCCAGGACCCTGAACGAGACGGTACCCGCGGCCCTGGAACTGATCCCGGCCGCGCAGCGTCCGCAGCTGCGGCACCAGGGGGGGCGCACGCTGGCGGTGGCCGAAGCCGGTTACCGGGCGGCCGGCGTACAGGCCGAAGTGACCGCCTTCATCGACGACATGGCCGCCGCCTTGGCCTGGGCCGACGTGGTCATTGCCCGGGCGGGCGCCTCGACCATTGCCGAGCTTGCGGCCTGTGGCCTGGGCGGTTTGCTGGTGCCGTATCCCCACGCCGTGGACGATCACCAGACGGCCAATGCCCGGGCGCTGGTGCGGGTGGGCGCGGTGACCTGCATCGCCGAGCCGCAACTGAGCGCGCGCGACCTGGCCGGCTGGCTGGCCGCGATGACCCGCGACCGTGCGCTGCAGTGTGCGCAGGCCGCCTGCACCGTGGCGCGGCCCGATGCCACCGACGACATCGTGGCGGTGCTTGAAGCCTGCGGAGGTGCCGCATGACCCCGGCCACCCTGATGCACTCGCCGATGCGCCGCATTCAGCGCATCCATCTGCTGGGCATTGGCGGCTCGGGCATGGCGGGCATCGCCGAAGTGCTGATCAACCTCGGGTACCAGGTCACCGGCACCGACCTGCGGCAGAGCCCGGCGACCGATCGCCTGTCGGCGCTGGGCGCGGTGATCGGCTTCGGCCATGATCCGGCGCACACGGCCGGCGCCGATGCGGTCGTGGTGTCCACCGCGGTCAAGGCCGACAACCCCGAACTGGTCTACGCCCGCGCCCACCGCTTGCCGGTGGTGCGCCGCGCCGAAATGCTGGCCGAGCTGATGCGCTTCCGCTTCGGCATCGCCATTGCCGGCACGCACGGCAAGACCACCACCACCAGTCTGGTCGCCAGCGTGCTGGCCGAGGCCGGGCTGGACCCGACCTATGTCATCGGCGGGCAGCTCAAAAGTGCCGGGGCGAACGCGCGGCTCGGGCAGGGCACCTGTCTGGTCGCCGAGGCCGACGAGAGCGACGCATCCTTTCTGCACCTGTCGCCGATGCTGGCGGCGGTGACCAACATCGACGCCGACCATCTGGAAACCTACGGCGGCGACTTCAACCGGCTGCGCGAGACCTTCGTCGAGTTTCTGCAGCGCCTGCCGTTCTACGGCCTGGCGATCTTGTGCGCGGACGACGCCGAACTGACCCGGCTGATCCCGCGCATCGGCCGCCCCATCACCACCTACGGGTTTGCCGCCGATGCCGACGTGCGCGTGCTCAGCCATCGCGCCGCCGGCAACGGCAGTGATTTTCGCGCCCGGCTTGCCGACGGCAGCGAGGCCGATTTTTACCTCAACCTGCCCGGCCGCCACAACGTGCAGAACGCGCTGGTGGCGCTGGTCATCGGGCAGGAACTGGGCGCCGACGTCGCGGCCATGGCACGCGCCCTGAAGCGCTTCGAAGGGGTGGGCCGGCGCTGCGAGCACCATGGTCGCCTGCGCGTGGGGCGCGTGGAGTTCGATCTGGTCGACGACTACGGGCATCACCCCCGCGAGCTGGCCGCAACCTTCGAGGCAATGCGCAGCGCCTACCCCGGGCGGCGTCTGGTGGTGGCCTTCCAGCCGCACCGCTACAGCCGCACCCGTGACTGCTTCGACGACTTTTCGGCGGTGTTGTCGGGCGTCGATGCTCTGGTCATGACCGAGGTCTATGCCGCCGGCGAGACGCCGATCGAAGGCGCCGATGCGCGCGCACTGGCCCGCAGCATCCGCGCCCGCGAGCAGGTCGAGCCGGTGCTGGTGGACCGCGTGTCGGGCATCGAGGCCGCGCTGTTGCCGATGCTTCGCAACGATGACGTGGTGCTGACGCTGGGCGCCGGCGACATCGGCGGTTTCGCGCCGCTGCTGGCGCAGCAGTACCGGATTCAGGGGGTGCCGGCATGAGTCCGCGCGGCCGCTGGCAGACCCAGGCCCCGCTGGCGCCACTGACCACCTGGCGGGTGGGCGGACCGGCGGAGGTGTTGTTCGAGCCGGCCGACCGTGCCGATCTGCAGGCGGTGCTGCGCGCGTTGCCGGCCGACACGCCCCTCACCTGGCTGGGCCTGGGCAGCAACGTGCTGATTCGCGATGGCGGCATCCGCGGGGTGGTGATTCGCCTGGCCAGCACGCTCGATGCCATTGCCGTTGACCGCGCCGGCGCGCGGCTGGTCGCCGAGGCCGGCGCGCACTGCGCGCGGGTCGCCAAGGTGGCGCGCGATGCGGGCCTGGCCGCGTTGGGGTTTCTGGCCGGGATTCCCGGCAGCATCGGTGGCGCACTGGCGATGAATGCCGGCGCCTGGGGCGGCGAAACCTGGCCCGAGGTCGAGGCCGCCGAAGTGATCTATCGCGACGGCCGCACCGAATGGCTGCCGGCCGATGCCATGCGCTATGCCTATCGCGAAGTACAGATGCCGGCGGGCGTGGCAGGCTTTCTGGCCGCCCGCTTCCGTGTGCGCGAGGACGTGAATGCCGTCCACGCCACGGCCACCCGCGACAGCCTGGCGCGGCGCAAGGCGTCGCAGCCGGTGGGCCGGCCCAGCGCCGGTTCCACCTTCCGCAATCCACCGGGTGACCACGCGGCGCGGCTGATCGAGGCCTGTGGCCTGAAGGGCTTGACCATTGGCGGCGCGTCGGTCTCGACGCAGCACAGCAATTTCATTCTGACGGCGCCGGGCGCCCGCGCCGCAGACGTTGAGGCGCTGATGGCCGAGATTCGCCAGCGGGTGGCCGCGCAGACCGGCGTGTCGCTGCACCCCGAAGTGCGCGTGCTGGGAGAGGCCGCATGAGCGTTTCCGACCTTGCGGTGCTGATGGGCGGCTGGAGCGCCGAGCGCCAGGTGTCGCTGTGGAGCGGCGAGGCGGTGGTGGCCGCGCTGCGCAGTGCCGGCCATGACCCGCAGGTGATCGACATTCGCACCCCGGCCGAGGTGATGACCCTGGCCGCGCGCGGCGTGCGGCGGGTGATCAGCGTGTTGCACGGCACCGGCGGCGAAGACGGTCGGGTGCAGAGTGCGCTGGATCTGCAGGGCATCGCCTACCCCGGCTGCGGCGTGCTGGCCTCGGCGCTGGCCATGGACAAGTTGCAGACCAAGCGTCTGTGGCGCTCGCTGGGGCTGCCCACCGCCGACTGGCAGGTGGTGGATTCGCCCTCGGCCCTGCGCGCGACCGCAGAGGCCTTCGGCTATCCGGTGTTCGTGAAGCCCTCGTCCGACGGTTCCAGCGTGGGCATTTCGAAGGTGCGGGATGCGGCCGAGGTGGATGCGGCGTGGCATTCGGCGCGGGCCGGTGCCGGGGTGGTGATGGTGGAGCGCTGCGTGGTCGGCGGTGAGCTGACCTGCAGCATTCTCGACGGCGTGGCGCTGCCGGTGATCCGCATTGAACCGGATGGCGAGTTTTACGACTTCAACGCCAAGTACGTGTCCAACGCGACGCGCTATCACTGCCCGGCCGGCCTTGCGCCGGCGGACGAGCAGCGCCTGCAGACCCTGGCGCTGGCGGCGTTCGACGCGGTGGGCGGCGAGGGCTTCGGGCGGGTCGACTTTTTGATGGGGGACGACCTGCAGCCGTCCCTGCTTGAGGTCAACACCCTGCCGGGCATGACCTCGCATTCGCTGCTGCCGCTGGCCGCGCGCGTGGCGGGCCTCGACATGCCGGCGCTGCTCGACCGCATGGTCGGGCTCGCCCATGCGCGCATGGCGGTGCCGGCATGAACGCGGTGTCGCCGCTGTCCATGGGGCTGTCGGCCGGCGCGGTCGAGACGCGCGCCCTGCGCTGGGTGGCGGGGCTGGTCTGCGCCAGTCTGCTCATCGGCGGGTTCTGGGCGGCCGGCCAGCAGGCCACGCAGCCGCCCGCGACCCTGAGCGTGTCGGGCCTGGGCACGCATGTCCAGGCGGCCGAGATTCACCGGGTACTGGCCGATGCCCTGAACGGGCCGATCAGTGCGGTCGATTTGCGGGTGCTGCGTGACCAGGTGCTGACCCTGCCGTGGGTGGCCGAGGCCCGGGTCGAGCGGCTGTGGCCCAGCGGCCTGCACGTGGCCCTGACCGAGCGGGTGCCGCTGGCGCGTTGGGGCACCGAAAGTCTGCTGGACCGCGACGGGGTGATCTTCAAGCCGCGCCTGTCCGAGATTTCGACCGAGCTGCCGCAGCTCGATGGCCCCGCCGATCAGGCCGAAGAAGTGCTGCAACGCTTTCACGGGCTGCGGGAATCCCTGAGCGAAGCCGGGCTGACCCTGACGGGGCTGTCGCTGGACGTGCGCGGCGAGTGGATTGGCCGGCTGGCGCCGGGCATTCCGGTGCGGTTTGGCCGGGTCGATCCCATGGACAAGGTTGCGGTGTTGGGCGGCCCGGTGCGCCGCGTGATGACGGGTCGCCAATCCGAGGTCGAGCGCATCGACCTTCGCTACACCAACGGGTTTGCCGTGCGCTGGCGAACCGGTGACGAAACTGAAGGAGGCCGGTAATGGCCAGACGAGACGAGCGGGATTTATGGGTGGCGCTGGACATTGGTACGTCCAAGTGCCGGGTGCTGGTGGGGCAGGTGATGCCCGAAGGCCACATGGAAGTGATCAGCGAAGGCGTGGCCGAGTGTCGCGGCGTCAGCCGCGGCGACGTGGTCAATATCGAAGCGACCATCACCGCCATTCGCCGTGCAGTGGAAAACGCCGAACAGCTGGGCAGTTGCCGCATCGGCTCGGTGAATGTCGGCACCTCGGGGCCGCACATTCAGGGCCACAACTCCACCGGCGTGGCGCCGGTGCGTGGTCGCGAAGTGACGCAGAAAGATGTCGAAAGCGTGATCGACGCCGCCAAGGCGGTGCTGATCCCGGCCGACCAGCGCATCTTTCACGTCATTCCCCAGGAATTCATGGTCGATGGCCGCGACGGCATTCACGACGCGGTGGGCATGCACGGCGTGCGGCTCGAGGCCAGGGTGCACCTCATCACCGGCTCGGAAGGGGCGCAGCTGAACGTGCGCAAGTGCGTCGAGCGCAGCGATCTGGTGCTCGACAACCTGTTCGTGCCGCACATCACCGCTGCCGAAGCGGTGCTACTGCCCGAGGAGCGGTCGCTGGGCGTCGGCCTGATCGACATTGGTGCCGGCATCTCCGACATCTCGGTGCATCGCGGCGGCGCCATCCGTCACAGCGCCGTGCTGGCGATGGGCGGCAATCTGGTCACCAACGACATTTCCATGGCCTTCCGCACACCGGCGCCGTCGGCCGAGCTGATCAAGATCGAGCATGGCTGTGCCTGGCCGCAGATGGTCACCGGCAACGATGTCATCGAAGTGCGCGGCGTGGGCGACGGCCCGGTTCGGCAGTTGTCGCGGCAGACCCTGTCGGAAGTGATCTGGGCGCGTTACGACGAGATTTTCCGCTTCATTCTGCGCGAGCTGCGGCGCTCCGAAACCGAGGAGATGATCAAGTCTGGCGGGCTGGTTCTGACCGGCGGTGCCGCGGCCATGCCCGGCGTCGTGGAGTTGGCCGAGCAGATTTTCAACATCCCGGTGCGGATCGGGTTGCCGCACAACATCTCCGGCCCCGAGGCGCTGCTGCGGGACCCCTCGGCCGCCGCCGCCGCCGGCCTGCTGCTGGCGGCGCATCGCATTGGATTTCAGCGGCCGCCAGAGAATGCGGTGAACGCCGCCCAATGGTTGAAGAGCGTGAAAGAGTGGTTTGCGAAAAATTTCTAGAAACAGGCTGCAAAGCGGTAAAAATGCATTGACTTGACGGGTGTGATGAAAGATTATTAAAACTTGTAAAGTTTGAATAATTAAAACGTCACTTAGCAAAAGACTTAGCGAAAGTAGTTCTGATCAATTTTTTAACCGGCTCAGGCCGGACACGAGTAGCGCTTCTGGCGCAGGAGATGACGATGAGCAGCAATCAATCGCGGGAAATGTTCGAAATTCTGGATGGCCAGAGCCGAAAGGCCGTTATTCGTGTGATCGGCGTCGGCGGCGGCGGTTGCAATACGGTCAACCAGATGGCCCAGGGCGGTATTGATGGCGTGGAGTTCATCTGCGCCAATACCGATCGCGACCATCTCGAAAAATGTCTGCCGACCAGCCAGATCCAGCTGGGTCTTGAGCTGACGCGCGGCCTGGGCGCGGGTTCCAACCCCGAGATCGGCCGTCAGGCGGCCGAGGAAGATCGCGACCGCATTCGTGAAATGCTGGAAGGTACCGATCTGCTTTTCATTACCGCCGGCATGGGAGGCGGTACCGGAACCGGCGCCGCCCCGGTGATTGCCGAAGTGGCCAAGGAATTGGGCATTCTCACGGTGGCGGTGGTCACCAAGCCGTTTGCCCACGAGAATCGCAAACGCCTCAAGGTGGCCATGCAGGGCATTGATGATCTGCGCGAGCGCGTCGATTCTCTGGTGCTGATCCCCAACGAGAAACTTTCACTGGTGCTCGGCTCAAAGATCACGGTGATGAATTGCTTCAAGGCCGCCAATGACGTGCTGAACAACGCGGTGCAGGGGATTTCGGAGCTGATTACCCGGCCGGGGCATATCAACGTCGATTTCGCCGACGTGAAAACCGTGATGTCGAATCGCGGCATGGCGATGATGGGCATTGGCCGTGCCAGCGGTGAAGGGCGCGCCCAGAAGGCGGTCGAAATGGCGCTGTCCAGCCCGCTGCTGGATGACATTGAGCTCTCCGGCGCCCGGGGGCTGCTGGTGAACGTGACCTGCGACGAGTCGCTGGAGATGGAAGAGTGGGAATTCATCAACCAGCGCGTCAACGACATCGCCTCTGACGAGGCCGACGCCAAGTGCGGCATGGCCTTCAACCCCGATGCCAACGGCGAAATCTGGGTGACGGTGGTGGCCACCGGTCTGGGGAATCCCCGGCAGGCCGAAGCGCCTGCCGCGCATCAGGCGCCGCCGGCGATGCACAACCCCAAGGTGGCGGCGTTTTTGCGGCCGGCCGCCGAGCCCATGGCGATGGAAGCCGAGCCCCGTCATGCCTATCCGCAAAAGCAGGCCTTGCGGGCGGCGGGCGGCGGCGGTTCGTCGTTCCCCATCGGGCTGGATGACAACATCATCAACATTCCGGCCTTCCTGCGGAATCAGGCCGACTGAACCGGTCTCGCCCAGACGCGCGCAGGGCGCGTCCGGGCGGCCCTTGATGCGGCGTGCCGCTCGCCCGGGCAAGCGGTGTTTTGGCGTCCGCACTTTTGCATGCGCCCGGGGTCAGAATCGCTTTCAGGCTAAAGTCAAGCCTTGAATCCACCGCGTCGGCACGCCATCACCGGGTCGCTGACCGCTAGAACAACAGACTTCGCCATGGCGCAACAACGAACGATTCGACAAACCATCCGGGCATCCGGCATCGGGCTGCACTCCGGGCGCAAGGTGTTCATGTCGCTGCTGCCGGCGCCGCCCGACAGCGGCATCGTGTTTCGCCGTACCGACCTGTCGCCCGCCGTGGATGTGCCCACCCGGGCCGACTGGCTGCGCGAGGCGACCATGTGCAGCACGCTGGTCAATGAAGAGAACGTCAAGATCATGACCATTGAGCACCTGATGTCGGCGCTGGCCGGCTTGGGCGTCGACAATTGTCTGGTCGAACTGTCATCCCCCGAGGTACCGATCATGGACGGCAGCTCCGCGCCGTTCGTATTTCTGCTGCAGTCGGTGGGCCTGCGTGAGCAGGGAGTGCCGAAGCGCTTCATCAAGATTCGTCAGCCGGTGCATGTGCAGGACGGGGACAAGTGGGCACGGTTCGAGCCCTACGAGGGGTTTCGCCTGTCGTTCACGATCGATTTTCCGCACCCGGCGCTGCGCTCGACCCAGCAGAGCACCGCCATCGAGTTCTCGACCACGCAGTACATACGCGAGGTCGCAAGGGCACGGACCTTCGGTTTCATGCGCGAGCTCGATCAGTTGCGTGCCCACAACCTGGGCCTGGGCGCCAGCCTCGACAACGTCGTGGCGCTGGATGATTTTCGAGTGGTGAACCCCGACGGTCTGCGTTACGACGACGAATTCGTCCGCCACAAGATTCTCGACGCGATCGGTGATCTCTATCTGCTGGGGCATCACGTGATCGGTGCCTACAGCGCCTACAAGTCGGGGCACGCGCTGAACAATCAGTTGGTGCGCGCCCTGCTTGCCGACCGCAAGTCATGGGAGTGGGTCAGCTTCGAGGCCGAGGCGCGCGCCCCCGTGCAGTTCGAGCCGGTGTCCCGGCTGGCGGCCGCCTGACCCAAGCGCGGTCCTTCGCCACGCATGTCAGAAATTTGACAGCGGGGGCGGGCAGTCGGTAAAACCCGGGCATGGTCTGAAGCCTGCCTGAACGGCACTCCCGGGCTTCTAGCGCAATGACACCTGCGGTACGACACGAAAGACCGCCCGCTGCGGCGGAGGGCTCAAGAGCGGCGTTACCGCGTGCAGGAGTTGAGATTGGTGGGCGCGGGCCATTACGAGGGCCGCAGCGCTGTCGGAAAAAATAATGAGCGTGTCTCCGCGTTGCCGAACCACGCGGAGTTGCAGAGCCCAAGCGGCATCGAAGTGGTGATGAATCTTGCGGGTGGCATCGGCATACCGGGCTGCGGTGTGCAGAAGCGCGGAGACCGGACTCGGTCGCTGCGCGAGCCACTGGCCAACAACAAAGCCTTCTGGGCGTCTGGAATTCATGGTTATGGAGATTATTGTCGTCAACCGGCGCGGTGGCCAGGTCCGGCCATTGTCACTCGGGCACACCGCGCTGAAGCGGGGCGCCATTGTCGCCGGTTTTCTGGTGGTGACGATGGTGCTGGCCGGGGGCTGGATCGGCGCCAAGATTGGGCAGATGGGCCTGGCGCATCCCGCCACTGACGCGCGCGTGGCCGACAACTCGCTGGCGGCTCTGAGTCAATGGTCGGCGATTGTGGCCGACCAGGAAGATCGGCTTGCCGAACTCCAGCGCGAATCTGGCGAAGAAGCGCGCGCCCTGTCGCGGCGACTCGGCATGCTGCAGGCGCAGATCACCCGCCTGGAAGCGGCGGGCACCCGTCTGGCCGCGCTGTCGGGACTGGATGCCGGCGAGTTCGATTTCCAGTCGCCGCCTGCGGTCGGTGGCCCCGAGGTGCCGGTGGATGATGAGGGCGGCGCGCCCTCCGCGACCGAATTGCACGGCGCCCTGACGCAGACCGAAGCACAGATTCGTGACCGCGCCCGCCAACTGCGGGTGCTGGAAGACCTGCTGGTGGTCAGCCGCCAGCAGAAGGAAAGCCAGCCGCAGGGGCGTCCGGTGAAGTCCGGATTCGTGTCGTCCCTGTTCGGGCACCGGCGTGACCCCATCAGTGGTCGTCGCACCATTCATGAAGGAATCGATTTCGCGGCCAACACCGGCACCGACATCTACACCGTGGGCAGCGGCATCGTCATCATGTCGGGGATGCTGGGCGCCTACGGGCGCGTGGTGGAGATCAACCACGGCAACGGCTACGTCACGCGCTATGCCCACACCAGTGCCAATCTGGTGAAGGTGGGTGAGCGGGTGACCAAGGGGCAACTGATTGCGAAGGTTGGCATGACCGGGCGCTCCACCGGGCCCCACCTGCATTTCGAGGTGTTCTACAACGGTCAGGTGGTCAACCCGCAGCGCTACATCCAGGCGGCCCGCTAGGATTGGTGCGCCCGGCGGCCCTGACCTGACAGGCGTTGTCATCGGACCGCCTGGGGCATACTACGCGCCGATCTTGCGCGGCCGTTCATGGCCGCGCCCCGACCTGACTAGTAAAGACGACGCATGTTCAATCAGATGTTGGCGCGGGTGTTTGGCAGCCGGAATCAGCGTGTGGTCAAGCGCATGGCTTCGGGGGTCAAGGCCACGGCGAGCTTCGAAGACGGCCTGAAAGGCCTGACCGACGAGGCGCTGCAGGCCCGCACCGAAGCCCTCAAGGCCCGGCTGGCAGAGGGCGCAACCCTGGACCAGATTCAGCCCGAGGCCTTCGCCACCGTTCGCGAGGCGGCGCGCCGTGTGCTGGGCATGCGCCACTTCGATGTACAGATCATCGGCGGCACGGTGCTGCACCAGGGCAAGATCGCCGAAATGAAAACCGGCGAGGGCAAGACCCTTATGGCCACCCTGCCGGTCTATCTGAATGCCCTGTCCGGCAAGGGCGTGCACGTGGTCACCGTCAACGACTACCTGGCCCGTCGTGACGCCGAGTGGATGGGGCGGCTCTACAATTTTCTGGGCATGAGCGTGGGGGTGGTGGTCGCGGGTCAGACGCAGGAGGAAAAGCGCGCCGCCTACGCCGCCGACATCACCTACGGCACCAACAACGAATTCGGTTTTGACTATCTGCGCGACAACATGGCGTTCTCGCTCAAGGACAAGGCGCAGCGCGGGCAGCATTTCGCCATCGTCGATGAAGTGGACTCCATCCTCATCGACGAGGCGCGTACGCCGCTCATCATCAGCGGCCCGACCGACGATGACCCGGCGCTGTGGGGCAAGCTCAACGCCGTGATCCCGCAGTTGACCCGCCAGGCCGAAGAAGACGGCGAGGGCGATTTCTGGGCCGATGAAAAATCGCGCCAGGTGCACCTGTCCGAAGCCGGCATGGAGCACGTTGAAGACATCCTGCGCAACACCGGGCTGCTGGCCGAGGATGACGCCCTCTACGACGCCACCAACATCGTGCTGGTGCATCACCTGAATGCCCTGTTGCGTGCCCACCATCTGTATCGCCGCGACGTGGAATACATCGTCCGCAACGGGCAGGTGGTGATCATCGACGAGTTCACCGGCCGCATGATGGCGGGCCGCCGCTGGTCCGATGGCCTGCACCAGGCGGTGGAGGCCAAGGAAGGCGTGCCGGTCCAGCAGGAAAACCAGACGCTGGCCAGCATCACCTTCCAGAATTATTTCCGGCTGTACAAGAAGCTGGCCGGCATGACCGGGACGGCCGACACCGAAGCCTTCGAGTTCCAGAGCATTTACGGCCTCGAAGTGGTGGTGGTGCCGACCAACAAGCCGATGAAGCGCATCGACCGCGGCGATCAGGTGTTCCTCAACGCTCAGGACAAGTTCGATGCGGTGATCAAGGACATCGTCGAAGCCAACGCCCGGCAGCAGCCGGTGCTGGTCGGAACGGCCAGCATCGAGAGTTCGGAGCTGCTGGACAGAATGCTGGTCGAGCGCGGCATTCACCACGAAGTGCTCAACGCCAAGCAGCACGAGCGCGAGGCCGAGATCATCGCCCAGGCCGGCCGTCCGGGTGCGGTCACCATCGCCACCAACATGGCGGGTCGCGGCACCGACATCGTGCTCGGCGGCGCTCTGGAATCCGAGCTCGCCAAACTGCCGGAGGACGATGTTGCCGCCCGTCAGCAGGCCCGGGCCGACTGGCAGCAGCGTCACGATGCGGTGATTCAGTCCGGTGGCCTGCTGGTCGTCGGCTCGGAACGGCATGAATCACGCCGCATCGACAACCAGTTGCGTGGTCGTTCCGGCCGTCAGGGAGACCCGGGCGAGACGCGCTTCTATCTGTCGCTGGACGACACGCTGATGCGCATCTTCACGCCGCCGCGGATGCGCGCGATGCTCAAGAACCTGGGCCTGGAGCCCGGTGAGGCGATCGAGCACCGCTGGGTGACGCGGGCCATCGAAACCGCGCAGCGCAAGGTCGAAAGCCACAACTTCGACATGCGCAAGAATCTGCTGGAATACGACAACGTCGCCAACGACCAGCGCAAGGTGGTCTACGAACTGCGCGACCAGTTGATGGGCGCCGACAAGGTGACCGGCCTGGTCGAATCGATTCGGCCCGACGTGGTCACCGCCCTGGTCGATGCCTACATTCCGCCGCAGTCGGTGGAGTCGATGTGGAACGTGCCCGGGCTTGAAGAAGCGCTGAAGCGCGACCTGGCCCTCGACCTGCCGATACAACGCTGGCTCGATGAAGACGAGGCGCTCAACGAGACCAAGCTGCGCAGCAAACTGCTGGCTCTGGTGGCAGAGGCCTACGCGGCCAAGAAGGCCTCGGTGGGCGAATCGGTTCTGGAGCATTTCGAAAAGGCGATCATGCTGCAGACTCTGGACCAGTTCTGGCGCGAGCATCTGGCCGCTATGGACTACCTGCGCCTGGGCATCCACCTGCGCGGCTATGCGCAGAAGGACCCCAAGCAGGAATACAAGCGCGAAGCCTTTGGCATGTTCAGCGAGCTGCTGGCGCGCTTCAAGTTTGAAGTCACCAGCCTGCTGGCGCGGGTGCGCATCCAGACCGAGGCCGAGGTCGAAGCGGTCGAGGCGCAGCGCCGCCGCAACACCGAAGCCCTGGCCAACCGCATGCAGGCCCAGCACGCTGAAGCCACGGCGCTGCCGCCCAGCACGCCGGCGCCCGAACAGGCCCCGCCGGCAAGCGCCGCCCCCGCCCCGTCGGGCGGCAGGCCACTGAATCCGCCGCGCGCCGCGCCGCCGCCCTTGAAGCCGGCAACGGTGATGCGGGACATGCCCAAGGTGGGCCGCAACGACCCTTGCCCCTGCGGCAGCGGCAAGAAGTACAAGCAGTGCCACGGCCAACTCTGATTCGGATGGTGCGGGCGTAGGCAGCGCGCGCGTGCTTCGGTAAGCTCGCGGCCCTTCGTTCGTGTGGTGTCCGCCATGGCCGTGAACCTGCTCGCCCCTGCCGATCTGCTCCCTGTCGCCGGCGTGTCGCTGGGCGTTGCCTCTGCGGCGATCAAGAAGCCGGGTCGCGACGATCTTCTGGTGATGCGCTTTGCGCCCGGCACGGTCGCGGGCGGTGTCTTCACCCAGAACGCCTTTGCGGCAGCCCCGGTGCACCTGTGCCGCACGCGGCTGGCCAGCGGCGCCGGTCGCCTGCGCGCACTGCTGATCAACAGCGGCAACGCCAATGCCGCCACCGGCGATGGCGGTGCCGAAGACGCGGCAACCCTGACCCACGCCCTGGCCGCACAACTCGGCTGCGAGTCGGCGCAGGTGTGGCCCTTCTCCACCGGCGTGATCGGCGTGCGGCTGCCGGTGGCGCGCATGCGCGACGCCCTGCCGCGCGCCCTTGCCGCCGCCGACCCCGGGCACTGGGCAGCCGCCGCGACCGCGATCATGACCACCGACACCGTGCCCAAGGGCCTGTCGCGGCGGGTCGAGACCACGCGCGGACCGGTCACGGTCACCGGCATCGCCAAGGGCGTGGGCATGATCTATCCCAACATGGCGACCCTGCTCGCGGTGGTGGCCACCGATGCGCCGATGGACGCCGATGCGGTGCAGGCTCTGACGCGCGAGGCGGCGGATCGCTCGTTCAACTGCGTTACCGTCGACAGCGACACCTCGACCAACGACAGCTTCGTGATCGCCGCCACCGGGGCGGTTGGCGGTGCGCCGTTTGCCGAGGGCAGTGCCGACGCCCTGGCCGTCCGTGAGGCGATTTTCGAGGTCTGCGAAACCCTGGCCCAGGCCATCGCCCGCGACGGGGAGGGCGCCACCCGCTTCGTGACCATCGACGTGGCATGCGCCCGCAGCCGCGACGAGGCCCGTCAGGTGGCGATGTCGATCGCCAACTCGCCCTTGGTCAAGACTGCGCTGTTTGCCGGTGACGCCAACTGGGGGCGGCTGGTCATGGCCATTGGCAAGGCCGGCGTTGAGGGCCTTGATCCGGCCGGCGTCGATCTGCGGCTTGATGACGTTGCGCTGCTGGCCGGTGGACAGCCGCATCCCGACTACACCGAGGCGGCGGGCACCGCCGTGCTGGCCCAGGCGGCCTACACCATCACCGTGTCGCTGGGGCGCGGCGACGCGTCGATTCGCTGCTGGACCTGCGATTTCAGCTACGACTACGTGAAGATCAACGCTGAATACCGCACCTGATGGACGCGGCTGCCGATCGACGGCCGCTGATCGAGGTGGCGTGCGGCGTGGTGCTGAACCGCGGCGGCGAGGTGCTGATGGCGCAACGCCCCAGCGGCAAGATTGCCGCCGGCTACTGGGAGTTTCCCGGCGGCAAGATCGAAGCCGGCGAAAGTGCGGCAACGGCGCTGGCCCGCGAGCTTGACGAGGAGCTGGGCATCCAGCTCGGCAGCAGCGTGCCGCTGATCGACTTCGTGCAGCCCTACACCGACCGGCGCGTGCGCCTGGCCACCGCCTGGGTGCACGACTACCTGGGCACGCCGGCGGGCCGCGAAGGGCAGGCCCTGGCCTGGGCCCGGCCCGACCGTCTGCTGCACCTGAGCCCGCAGTTGCCCAGCGTCGCGCCGATTCTGGCTGCGCTGCGCTGGCCCCGGTGCTATGCGATCACGCCCGCCGTGCCGTGGGGTGCTGCCGTGCCCCGGCCGCTGAACCTGCCGCTGGGCAGCCTGATTCGCCTGCGGCAGCCGCAGTGGCCGGACGCTGCCTACGAACAGGCCGCCGGCGTCTGGGTGGCGACGCAGCGCGCCGCCGGGTATCAGCCGGTGCTCGATCGGGATCCGCAGCACGCCGCCGCGCTGGAGACCGTGTTCCACGCCCCCGAAGCATTCTGGCGCGCCCGCCCGCTGGGCCGGGCGGCCCCGCGGCGCTGCATCGCCTCGGTGCACGATGCCGAAGGGGCCAGGGCCGCGCGGGCGTGGGGCGCGCAGGCGCTGCTGCTCGGCCAGGTCGAGGCCACGCCGAGTCATGCCGAGGGCGCGGCGCCGCTGGGCTGGCCGGCATGGTCGTCCATTGCGCGGGCGGCGGGCGTTCGGGTCTATGCCATCGGCGGGCTCACACCAGACCGGCTTGCCACCGCCCAGGCGCACGGCGCCCACGGCATTGCCGCGATACGAGGTTGGGGTTGGGTCTGAGGTTGGGTCTGCGCCCGCGCCCGCGTTGAGTGCAAGGCCAGGTTTGCGCAACCACGGACGGACGTTCAGGCGATGGGGCGTGAGGGCTCAGTCCGCAGGGTCAAACGGGTCGCCCGGCAGGGGCTCGATGACCTGATGGCGTTCCGCAAACCAGTCGCCCAGATCGATGAGCTTGCAGCGCTCGCTGCAGAACGGACGCCAGGCGTTCTGGCTGTCGAGACGGCTCGACGTGCCGCACTGGGGGCATCGCCCCAGGCGGGGCACGGCTTTCACCTCGCTCACAGGGTGCAGCACTGCATCAGGAACGGCACGTCCACGCTGAGCTGCGTCGCACGGTCTTTCACCGAGGCCACGGTCATGAAGCGGATGCTGAAGCGATGGCGGCTGGCGCTGATTTCGGGGAAGGTCGCGATCGACCGTGGCACATGGGCGCGCAGCAGGTGACACGGCCCGCTGGGCATGTGGATGTGCATGCCCTTGATGGCGGTGACGCGCTCGGTCTCGCGGCTTTCGCGCAGCAGCCGCAGGTAGAGCGCGATGGCCTGCTCGAACGGGATCATGTCGGCGGCCCAGGTGTCGAGGTCCTGCTCTTGCAGATGCCGGGGCTGAGACAGCCAGAAATGCAAGGTGGGCAGGTCGAATCCGCAGGTGCCGCCCGGCATCGCGTAGCGGTTGGCCACGGTGGTCAGGAAGTCGCTCTCGCGCAACAGGTTGCTGGCGAAGTGGTTGGCCAGCCCTTTCAGGCCACGAATGGCGCTGTTGATGCCATCGAGCGTCTCGATCAAGGCGTCCTGATCCACGCCGGGGCGTTTTGACAGCAGCGTCAGCGAGGCCTTTTGCTCGGTGAGCTCCTTGAGCAGGTCGGTTTTCAGGTCGGACCGGGACATCACCGCCAGCAGGTCGAGCAGCACGTGCAGGGTGCTGCGCACGCCGAACTCGGTTTCATCGCGGCGGTGATGGCGGCGCTGCGCCAGTAGAAACTCCAGACGCAGAAAAATGCGCACGCGCTCGGTGAGCGGTTGCTCGAAAATGACGAAATCGTCTGAACTCGACACAGCAGACCTGGTTACGACCGACCCCGGATTGTGACCACTCCCCTGTCTCATTTCAAACGGCATCATCGTTCCGCCATTTCGTCAGAAATTGCTGATGCCAGTCGGCGACCTGTGCCTGCAGCGCTTCGAGTGAACCACTGTTGTCGATCAGGCCGTGCGCGGCGGCGCGACGGGCATCGCGGCTGGACTGGGCCGCCAGCATCTGCCGCGCCAGGGTTTCGTCGATGCCGTCACGCGCGCGCAGGCGCTCGATCTGCACGGCTTCGCTGACATCGACCACCAGAATGAAGTCGGCGCGCGCGCGGAAGCGGCTCTCCAGCAGGATGGCGACCGACAGAACGGCGTAGGGCGCGGCCGCCTGGGCGCGACACCACTGGTCCATGGCCTCGCCGATCAGTGGGTGGGTCAGGGCCTCCAGACGCGTGCGCTCGGCGGGGTGGGCAAACACGCGCTCGCGCATCCGGCGTCGGTCCAGTTGCCCGTCCGCCGTCAGAAAGTCCGCGCCGAACGCCTCGATGACCGCCGCCAGACCGGCACTGCCGGGCGCCACCACCTGGCGGGCGACCTGGTCGGCGTCAAGCACCGGCACGCCCAGCGCCCGGAACGCCGCTTCAGCCGACGACTTGCCGCTGGCAATGCCGCCGGTAAGGCCGACGATGGGGGGGGTGGTGCGGCTCACAGGCCGACGCTCTGCAGATAGGTCAGGGCGATCGCGTCGCCCCACAGCAGGGCGATCCAGCCGGCGGCGGCCAGGTAAGGACCGAAAGGCAGTTGCAGCTCGCGGCCGGCGCGCTTGGCCATCATCAGGCCGATGCCGACCACTGCGCCCACCACCGAGGCCAGCAGAATGATCAAGGGAAGTTGCGACCAGCCCAGCCAGGCGCCCAGCGCGGCGAACAGCTTGAAGTCACCGTAGCCCATGCCGTCCTTGCCGGTGATCAGCTTGAAGGCCCAGTAGACGCTCCACAGGCTCATGTAGCCGGCCATGGCACCCACGACCGCGTCGCTGAGCGACACGCTGCTCCACCCCAGCAACGCGGCCAGCAAACCGCCCCAGATCAGCGGCAGGGTCAGGCTGTCGGGCAGCAGTGTGGTGCGTGCGTCGATGACCGCCAGCACCAGCAGTGTCCAGGTCAGCACCAGTGCCAGCACCAGCGGCAGGCCGAATCCAAAATGCCAGGCGCAGGCGGCGCTGAGCAGGCCGCAGGCCAGTTCCACCGCCGGGTATTGCAGGGCGATCGGCGCGCCGCAGCAGGCCGCCCTGCCGCGCAGCCAGCACCAGCCAATCACCGGCAGGTTGTGCCAGGGGCGGATGCGCGCCTGGCAGGCCGGGCAGGTCGAGGGCGGATGGGTCAGTGACAGCCGCGGCTCGTCCACGGCGGGCAGGTCGAGAATCTGCCGGGCTTCCAGGCGCCAGTCGCGCTCCATCATCCGCGGCAGGCGCAGGCCGACGACATTGAGAAAGCTGCCGACCACCAGCCCCAGCACCAGGGTCATGCTGATGAGCAGGGCGGGGCTGCCGGCCAGCAACGCAATCAGGGGCTCGAACATTCAGATGGCCTGGCCCATTTTGAAGATGGGCAGGTACATCGCGACCACGAGGCCGCCGACCAGCACCCCCAGCACCGACATGATGAAGGGCTCCATCAGCGAGGTGAGGCTGTCGACCAGGTTGTCGACCTCGGCCTCGTAGAAGTCTGCGACCTTGGCGCACATGGCATCCAGCGAGCCCGATTCCTCGCCGATGGCGACCATCTGGGTCGCCATGTTGGGAAACATGCCGGACTGCGACATCGTCAACTGCAACTGGGTGCCGGTGGCCACCTGGTCCCGCATGGTGAAGATGGCCTCGGTGAAGACGATGTTGCCGGCGGCCTTGGCGACCGAATCCATCGCTTCGACCAGCGGCACGCCGGCGGCGAACATGGTCGACAGCGTGCGGGCGTAGCGCGCCACGGCCGACTTGTAGAGGATGTCGCCGACCACCGGAATCTTCAGCGAAATGCGGTCCAAGGCCCGCCTGAACTTTGCCGAGCGCTTTTTCAGCGCGATGAAGCCGACAATGAACGCGGCGATGCCCGCGATCAGATACAGGCCGTTGGCCTGCATCCATTTCGACAGGTTGATCACGAACTGGGTGAAGGCCGGCAGGTCGGCGCCGAAGCCCTGGAACAGGTCCTGAAACTGCGGCACCACGAAGTACAGCAGGATGCCGGTCACGATCATCGCCACCACCAAGACGGCAATCGGGTAGGTCATGGCCTTGCGCACCTTTTTCTTCAGCGCCTCGGTTTTTTCCTTGTAGGTGGCAATCTTTTCGAGCAGCGTTTCCAGGGCGCCGGACTTTTCGCCGGCATCGACCAGGTTCACGTACAGCTCGTCGAAGTGCAGGGGGTACTTGCCCAGGGCCTCCGAGAACGAGGCGCCGCCCTCGATGTAGGTCTTGATGCCCAGCACCATCTCGCCCATGGCCGGTTTGTCGTGACCGCGACCGATGATCTCCAGCGACTGCACCAGCGGCACGCCGGCGGCGAGCATGGTCGAGATCTGGCGGCTGAACACGGCGATGTCGAGCGCGTCGACCTTGCCCTTGCCCTTGGCGAACAGGGTCGAGGCCTTGCGCACCGAGATGGGGTTGATGCCCTGCTTGCGCAGGCTGAACTTGATGAAGTCGGCAGTCGGCCCACTCGACTGGCCCTTGATGCGGTTGCCTTTGCGATCAAGGCCCTCCCATTTGAAGGGATATTCCTTGGGCGCCTTGGCGGTGGTGGTGGCCATTCAGGTCAACTCGCGAGCAGAAGAAAAGGGGGACGGCGCTAGTCGCCTACGGTACAGGCGTTGGCCTGCAGAAGATCGATCGCACCCGACCGAACCTTGCGCAGCGCCGACTGACGGAGGTTGGCCACGCCCTCAGCCTGTGCCTGATCCTGAATGTCCCGCACGTTGCCATCTTCCATGATGATGCGGCCCATGGCGTCGGAGAACGGCATCACCTGATAGACGCCGGTACGGCCCTTGTAGCCGCTGTTCTCGCACTGATCGCAGCCCACGGCCTCCATGATCTGCGTGTCCGGGTCGTCCAGCTCGGCCTCGGTAAAGCCCTGGCGGATCAGCTCGGGCCGCGGAATCTGCGCCGGCCGTTTGCACACCCTGCACAGCTTGCGGGCCAGCCGCTGGGCAATCACCAGCGACAGCGTCGAGGCGATGTTGTAGGCCGGCACGCCCATGTTCATCAGACGCACGATGGTTTGCGGCGCGTCGTTGGTGTGCAGGGTCGACATCACCAGGTGTCCGGTCTGCGCCGCCTTGATGGCGATCTCGGCGGTTTCCAGATCGCGGATTTCGCCAACCATGATCACGTCGGGGTCCTGGCGCAGAAACGCCTTCAGCGCGGCGGCGAAGGTCAGGCCCTGCTTGGGGTTGACGTTGACCTGGTTGACGCCCGGCAGGTTGATCTCGGCCGGGTCTTCGGCGGTGGAGATGTTGATGTCGTCGGTGTTGAGGATGTTCAGTCCGGTATACAGCGACACGGTCTTGCCCGAGCCGGTGGGGCCGGTGACCAGAATCATGCCCTGCGGCTGGTTCAGCGCCTTCAGGTAGGCGGCCTTCTGTTCCGGCTCGTACCCCAGGGCATCGATGCCCATCTGCGCCTGCGTGGCATCGAGAATACGGGCGCAGATTTTCTCGCCGAACAGGGTCGGGCAGGTCGACACACGAAAGTCGATGGCCTTGTTGCGCGACAGGTTGAGCTTGATGCGGCCGTCCTGCGGCACCCGCTTTTCCGCCAGGTCCATACGGCTCATCACCTTCAGGCGGGCCGCGAGGCGTACGCCCTGGCCAACCGGCGGCTGGGCGATGGTTTTCAGCTCGCCATCGCGCCGGTAGCGGATGCGGTAGGTCTTCTCATAGGGCTCAAAGTGCACGTCAGACGCGCCCTGGTTGATGGCATCGACCAGCACCTTGTTGATGTAGCGGACAATCGGCGCGTCATCGGCGCCGTCCTTGCCCACGTCGTTGCCGGAGGCTTCGGCTTCGGTGTCAGACAGTTCCAGGTTTTCGAGGTCGGCGTCGCCGCCCGACATGTCGGCCTGCGCCAGCACGCGGAGGGCGCTTTCCAGCGCTCGGGCCAGCTTGTCTTCTTCAACCAGCACCGGCTCGGTCTGGCTGCCGGAGGCAAACTTGATCTCGTCCAGTGCCTGCAGATTGAGCGGGTCGCTGACGGCGACGAAGATTTTCTTGCCGCGCGCGTAAATCGGCACGGCATGGGCCTTTTTCAGCACTTTTTCGCTGAGCCCGTGAATCAGCGCCAGATCGATGTCGATCACCGACAGGTCGAGCAGCGGCATGCCGAATTCCTGGCTGGCGACATGGGCCAGTTCGTGGGCCGCAACCCGGGTCGACTCCACCACCACCGCGACGAACGGGCGCTGCTCCTTGACCGCCTTGGTCTGCAGTTCACGCGCCGCCGACTCCGACAGCAGACCGTCGGCCACCAGACGGCGCGCCAGGCCGCCCAGAAATCCGGACGTGGTGGTCGGTTGGTTCATCGTTTCAGGACATCCTCATGGCGCGATAGTGGAAGCCGCGTTCCGGCAGCGTCAAGCGCGGGTCGCACCGGGCTCAGCCGGTCTTTTCCAGCCACACGCCCAGGCCCTGGGCGTTGAGGTCGATATCCAGTCCCAGAATGGCTTCGATCTGGTCGTCGCCCAGGGTCACGCCGTGGGCGCGCAATTGCCGGTGGGTGAGTGCCGCGATGCTGTTGCGGATGGCTTCGTGGCGGCCGTCCCCGTCGGGCGCCGCGCGGGCAAGCTGCAGGTAGTCGCTGATGCCCTGACGCAGGGTGTCTGCCAGCGCCGGCAGGCCTTCGACCACGCCAAAGTGCGTCAGAAAGGCACGCTCGGGCTGTTTGGCCAGCAGCCGGTCCAGGGTGTGGCACCAGGCATCGGGCTCGAACTGCACCGGCGTGGTGGTGGGCATCAGGAACGGCCCCTTGGCGGTGTCGAATTCCCGATACGACAGCCCGAACACGTCGCCGGTAAACAGGCCGCCGCTGGTGGCGTCGTAGACGCAGAAGTGATGCCGGGCGTGGCCGGGCGCGTCGATGATCTCCAGCGTGCTGTCCCCCAGCGGCCAGAGACTGCCGTCTTCGCCGATGTCGACCCGGTCGGCGGGCACCGGCGCAATCTCGCCGTAGGCGGTTTTCACCCTCTCGGGGCCGTACACCGCCGTGGCGCCGGCGATCAGTGCGGCAGGGTCGATCATGTGCCGGGCGCCGCGCGGATGAACCACCAGCCGCGCCTGGGGGCAGGCGCGCATCAGCAGGCCCACGCCACCGGCGTGGTCGAGGTGAACGTGGGTGGGCATCACGTACCGCACCTGCGCCACCGACAGGCCTTCTTGCGCCAGCCAGTCCAGCAGGGCCGGGACGCCGGGACTGGTGCCGGCTTCGATGAAGGCGACCTCGCCGTTGCGGACGATCGCGTAGCAGGCGGCCATGCCGGCCCGGCTTTGCAGGGTGTCGAGGCGGGTGATGCCGTGCATCAGGGGCTGGGCGGGGGCGGCCATGCGCAGATCCAGGTTCAGTGACGGGCCGCCAGCCTAGCGCGGGCCCCGAAGGGCTGCAGCCGCCCAGCGCCGGGTGGCCATTCGTCAGCCCGGCTGCGGCGCTGAATTCGGGCTGAACCATGCGGTCATGCGCCCGGCGCGACCGCCTGTGCCGTTCAGGGACGCCGCTGGTCTGCCCGCGCGTTTGGGCGGCGGAACCTCGACGCCGGAGGTTAAGGAAAGACCCTACAGACGTAATCCAATGCTTACATTGGCAGCGACAATTTCGTAGGGCAGTCTTGCGCTGTGTCGGGAATCCAACACCCCGTTGATTCCAGGATCGCAGTCCCACCGGAGCCCAGCATGCACGCCATTCTCAGCGGTCACCTGCAACAGAAGAGCTACGCCGCCCGCATCCAGCAGAGCCAGTTGCTGCAGATGGATCTGGTGGGTCTGCACGAGACCGTGCAGGGCTGGCTGGCCCAGAACGTGATGCTCGAAGCCGAGCAAACCGTCGAACTCGACGCCGACGATGCCGACGACACCCTCGACATGGACGCGGTGACGCGCGCCAGCGAAGGCATGGCCGAACTGCCCTGGGACGCCACCCTGGCGCGCCTGTCGCGCGGCGATGACTTTGCCGACGCGTCTGCAGAGGCCCGGCTTGCCGCGCCGGTGTCTGATGACCCGCAGGTGCAGGTGCTTGAAGCGCTGGCGATCGAACCGATGAGCGACGCCTGCCGTGCCGCCGCCGAGATCGTGCTGGCGGCGATGGACGCCTCGGGATTCCTGAGCGTGCCCCTCAACCATCTGGGTTCGCAGAACGGCATCGATGTGGTGCTGCTGGAACAGGCGCTGGGCGTCATCCAGAACCTGGGGCCGGCCGGCTATGGCGCGCGCACCCTCGATGAAGCCCTGGAACTGCAATTGCACCGCCTGCCCGCCAGCGATGCCCAGGCCCTGGCGCTGCGCATCGTGCAGCACGGCGTTACCCGCCTCAGCCGCCGCGACCTCGACAGCCTGCGGCGCGCGCTGCAGGCCAGCCCGGCCACCTTCAGTGCCGCCCTGGGCCTGCTGCGCAGCCTGGTCACCCGCCCCGGCGCCGTCGACGCCGACGCAACGCCCATCGTCCCGGATGTCGCCGTGGTGCGCCGCGACGGCCGCTGGCAGGTGGCGCTGACCCGCCACGCCACGCCGCGGCTCGACATCAACCACACCTACGCGCGGATGATCAGCAGCATGGGGCCCGAGGCCAGCAGCCTGCGGGGCCAGCTCACCGAGGCGCGCTGGCTCATCAAAAGCCTGCATCAACGGCAGGAAACCATTCTGAAGGTCGCCCAGGCGGTGCTGGCGCGGCAGTTCAAGGTGCTCAGCCACGGTCTGGAGGCCTGCCGTCCGCTGGCCCTGAAAGAGATTGCCGACGTGGTGGGCGTGCACGAGTCCACCGTGTGCCGCGCGGTCAACGGCAAATATGTGGCGCTGCCGGGGCAGACCCTGGAGCTGCGCGCCTTCTTCAGCCAGGCCGCCGGTGAAGACAGCGTGGCCGGGGTTGCGGCGCGGGCGCTGGTGAAGCGCCTGATTGCCGGTGAAGCCCCCGACCAGCCCCTGGACGACGCCGCGCTGACCGACGCGCTGGCCCAGCGCGGCATCCGCCTGGCGCGGCGCACGGTGGCCAAGTACCGCGAGGCGCTGGGGTATCCGGCCGCCCGCGATCGCGCCCATCCGATTGCCGCCTGAGCCCGCTGCATCCGACTCATTTCCGATCTGTCACTGACCGGCCGCGTGCCGATCAAGGAGCCTGCCATGTTGCACTTTGAAGCCCTGCCACTGGAACCCGACACCGACAGCCCCGTGGTTCGCGAACGGCCGCGCCCGGCCCTGCCGGGCAGCGGCGTCCGCCTGGCCGGCGAGTCCATCGCCATGCGCCGCATCCGGCGCCTGATCGGCCAGGTTGCGCAGCACGACACCACGGTGCTGATCACCGGAGAATCCGGCACCGGCAAAGAAGTCGTTGCCCAGCAGATCCACGCCAGCAGTCCGCGCGCCCACAAGCCGTTTGTGGCGATCAACTGCGGGGCGATTCCCGCCGAACTGCTTGAAAGTGAACTGTTCGGCCACGAAAAGGGCGCGTTCACCGGCGCCATCACCCAGCGCAAGGGCCGCTTCGAACTCGCCGAGGGCGGCACGCTGTTTCTCGACGAGATCGGCGACATGCCGCTGCCGATGCAGGTCAAGCTGCTGCGGGTCTTGCAGGAGCGCAGCTTCGAGCGGGTCGGCGGCGGCCGCACCATCGCCTGTGACGTGCGCATTGTGGCCGCCACCCACCGCGATCTCGATCAGGCCGTGCTCGACGGCGAATTCCGCGAAGACCTGTACTACCGCCTCAACGTGTTCCCGGTCGAAACCCCGGCCCTGCGTGACCGCATCGACGACCTGCCAGTGCTGGTCGACACGCTCTGCGAGCGCCTCGTGGCACAGGGGCGGCCGGCCGTGCGGCTGGATCGCGGCGCCATGACGGCGCTCGCGCAATACCCCTGGCCCGGCAACGTGCGGGAGCTGGCCAACGTGCTGGAACGGGTGGCCGTCACCGTGCTGGGCAGCGTCGCCAGTGTCGAAGACCTGCCCGTTCGCTATCGCCTGCGTGCCGTCGACCCGGTGATGCCGCTGCCGGTCGCCGCGCCCGCGCCTGCCCCTGCGCCCGCGGCGGTGGCGGCGCCGGCGGCCAGCGACACCCTTGCGGCCGACGGCGTCGACCTGCGCGAACACCTTGCCGGCATCGAGGTCAGCCTCATCCGTCAGGCGCTGATGCAGACGCAGGGCGTGGTCGCCCACGCGGCGCAGAAGCTGCGGATGTCGCGCACCACCCTGATCGAGCGGATGCGCAAGTACGGCCTCTCGTCGGTGGAAGCGGTCCGCTCGTGAGCGCTGCGCCCCGGGCTTGCTGCACCGTCAATCTGACGCACCATCGAGGAGGCTGACCGTGACACCTGTGGGCAATGACGGCATCCAGTCGCTACTGGCGCAGATGCGGGAGATTCGCAGCCGCTCGGCCTTGCCGAACCTGCAGGCCGCATCGGCCCCCGCAGGCCCGCAGGGAGTCAAGGAATCGGCGTTTGCCGAACGTCTGGGTGAGGCGCTCAAAGGCGTCAACGACAAACAGATGACCGCCGCCTCGATGGCGCAGGAATTCGAACTGGGTCGCGGCGATCTCGCCTCGACCATGGTCGCAATGCAGAAGTCCCAGGTGGCCTTTCGTGCCACGGTTGAGGTCAGAAACCGTGTCGTGCAGGCCTACCAGGACGTCATGAACATGCCGATCTAACCGTCAGAGCTATCCGCCATGGCCGATCTAGCGCTCACGCGTTCTCTCCCCAAACCCAGCCCGACCCTCGCGGTCGATACCTGGCTGGACCGCAGCAAGCCCCTGCTGCTGCTGATCGGTGTCGCCCTGGCGGTGGCCGCCGGTGTGACCGTGGTGCTCTGGTCGCGTCCCGCAGCGCAGACGGCCTTGTTCACCCAGCTCAACGACCGCGATGCCGCCGCAGTGGCCGACAGCCTGCGCGGCGCCGGATTCGCGGTGCAGATCGGCCCCGGCCCCGGCGTGATCCAGGTGCCGGCGGCCAGCGCCAACGACGCCCGCATGCACCTCGCACGCAGCGGCGTCACCCCGCAAAGCACCGGCATGGACATGCTGGGCGAACCGCAAGGCTTCGGCGTCAGCAGCTTCATGGAAGGCGCCCGCTACCAGCACGCGCTGGAGCAGGAACTGGCCCGCACCATCAGTGCCCTGCAGCCGGTCGCCAATGCCCGCGTGCACCTGGCCATGCCCAAGCAGAGCGCCTTCATCCGCGACCGCGCGCGGGTCACCGCCTCGGTGGTGCTCGACCTGTTGCCGGGCGCCCGGCTCGACCAGGGGCAGGCCGAGGCCATTGCCCATCTGGTGGCGGCCAGCATCCCCGAACTGCAGACCGAAGACGTCACCGTGGTCGACGCCCGTGGCGCGGTGCTGTCGCAGCTGAACACCGAAGGCGCCGCCATGGAGCGGCATTTTGAACTCGCCCGGCGCATGGAATCGATGCTGGTGGCGCGCGTGCAGCAACTCATCGCGCCGCTGGTGGGGCGCGCCGAAGTGCAGGTCATGGTCGAACTCGACCCCACCGAGGCCGAGCAGGCCAGCGAAGTGGTCGACCCCAACCCGGTGATGCGCGAAGAGCAGATCACCCGCGAGACCGGCTCCGGCGCCGGCACCGCCGCGGCACCTGCCGGCGTGCCCGGCGCGGCCGCCAACCAGCCCCCGGAAGCCGGCGGCCTGGCGCCTGAACCGGCGGCCCCGGTCGCGTCGGTCACCACCGCCGAGCGGCGCAGCTTCGATGTGTCGCGCGAAGTCCACTACACCCGCACCCGGGGCAACCGGGTGGCGCGCGTCACCGTGGCGGTCCTGCTCGATCGCCCCCCGCCGAGCGCCCCGGTCGAGGACGGCGTCCCGCCCGCAACGCCGGCGTGGAGCACCGAGACCCTGGCCGATGTCGAGGCCCTGGTGCGTGACGCGGTGGGCTTTTCAGAAGCGCGCGGTGACCGGGTCACCGTGCGCCAGGGCGCGATGCAGGCCGCCCCGGTCATCGAACCGCCGCCGCCCGCGCCCTGGTGGCAGGCCGCCTGGGTGTACCGCAGCGCCCGTGAGGGCCTGGGCGTTCTGGCCCTGGCGCTGATCGCCTGGCTGCTGATTCGCCCCCTGCTGAAGAACCTCAGCGCACCGCGCGCCGCCGAGGGGCCGCCCGCCATGGCCCTGGCGGGCGATGCTGCCGATGAGGGGGAAACGCCGCCGCGCAATGCCGCGCTGACGGCCCTGGAGCGACCTGGCCTGTCGCTGGACGACAAGCTGCTGCTGGCGCGCCAGGCCGTGAACGAAGACGCCAAGCGCGTCGCCCAAGTGGTCAAATCGTGGGTGGGAACCGATGCCTGACGCCATCACCGCACCGCCGCCGGCGGAGATGACCGGCCTGCAACGCGCCGCCATCTTTCTGCTGTCGCTGGGCGAGAAGGAAGCCTCCGACGTGCTCAAGCACATCGGCGCCAAAGAGGTGCAGAAACTCGGCCAGGCCATGGCCAGTCTGGGCAGTGTGTCGGCCCCGCAGGCCAATCAGGTCATCGACCGCTTCATCAACGAACTGGGCGACCAGACCTCGCTGGGCGTGGGCGCCGATGACTACGTGCGCAAGGTGTTGGTCGGCGCGCTGGGTGAAGACAAGGCCTCGGGCCTGATCGACCGCATTCTGCTGGGCCGCAACACCAAGGGTCTGGAGGCGCTGAAGTGGATGGAACCCCGCTCCATCGCCGATCTGGTGCGCAACGAGCACCCGCAGATCATCGCCATCGTGCTCTCGCACCTCGATGCCGACCAGGCCGCCGCGGTGCTCGAAGCATTGCCCGAACGGTCGCGCGCCGACGTGGTGATGCGCATCGCCACGCTGGAGGGCATTCCGCCGCACGCGCTGCACGAGCTGGACGACATTCTCGAGCGGCAGTTTGCCGGCAACCAGAACCTCAAGTCGTCCAGCGTGGGCGGCGTGAAGGTCGCGGCCAACATTCTCAACCTCATGGATTCGGGCGCCGAAGCGGCGTTGATGTCGCGCATCCGCGATGTGGACGACAACCTCGGCACCCGCATCCAGGACCTGATGTTCGTCTTCGACAACCTGGGCGAGCTGGACGACCGCAACATCCAGAGGCTGCTGCGCGACGTGGCCACCGACAAGCTGGGTCTGGCGCTGAAAGGGGCCGACCCGCGGGTGCGCGACAAGATTCTGGGCAACCTGTCGAAGCGTGCCGCCGACATGCTGCGTGAAGACATGGACGCCCGCGGCCCGGTGCGGGTGGCCGACGTGGAGTCGGCCCAGAAGGAGATTCTGGGCATCGCCCGCAAGCTGGGCGACGAAGGTGAGATTCAGTTGGGCAGCAACCGCGAGGACTTCGTGTGAGTGAGCCCGCAACGCCCTTCGGCACCGACGGCGCCGAGCAGGTCCACCACTGGCAGGCGCCGCAGCTCGACCGTCCCGACCCGCGTGCGGCCCGCAAGCCGCCCCCCACCGCCGCGCACCTTGAAGCCCTGGAGCAGGCCGCCTGGGACGAGGGTTATCAGCGCGGCCGCAAAGAAGGTGAGGCGGCCGCGCGCAAGGCGGCCGAGCCCAAGATTGACCATCTGCGCCTGCTGATTGCCGCGCTCGATGAGCCGCTTGCCGCCGACCGCGCACAGCTCACCGACACGCTTTGCCAGCTCACCGTGGCGCTGGCGCGCACGCTCACCGAGCAGGCGCTGGCGCTGGACCCCGCCGCCCTCAAGCCCCTGGCCGAAAAGGCCCTGGCGGCGCTGGGCGAGTCGCGCACGCCGGTCACGCTCAGGGTCGCGCCGGCCGCCGCCGCCGCCCTGTCGGCACTGGTCGAGCAGCCCGCAGGCTGGCGCATCGAAGCCGACCCGGCGCTGGGCGCCGCCGATGTCTGCGTCGACAGCCAGCCGCTGTCGATCGACGCGCGTCTGAGCACGCGACTCGCGCAGTGGGTTGCCGACTGGCAGGGCCGCGCATGAGCGCCACCCTGGCCGAACGGTTCAGCGAGCGCGCCACGCAGGCGCCCGATCAGGCGCCGCTGCTGCGCACCGGGCGTCTCGACCAGATGGTGGGACTGGCCCTGCAGGCAAGGGGCCTCAGCCTGCCGCTGGAAAGCGCCTGCGCCATCGAAACCGCACCCGATTGCTGGGTGCCGGCCGAGGTCGTCGGGTTTGCCGATGACCGCACCTTTCTCATGCCCGCCGGGCCCCTGACCGGTCTGGCGCCCGCCGCTCGGGTGGCGGCGCGCCGCCTCACCGGCGAGCCGCGCATCGGGGCCGACTGGCTGGGCCGGGTGATGGGCGCCGATGGCCTGCCGCTGGACGGCAAGCCGCCGCCCAAGGGTGAATTGCCCTTGCGGCTGTCGGCGCCGCCCATCAATCCGCTGCAGCGCGCCGCCATCGACACTCCCATGGATGTCGGCGTGCGGGCGATCAACGCCATGCTCACCCTCGGGCGCGGCCAGCGCGTCGGCCTGTTTGCCGGCTCCGGCGTCGGCAAATCGACCTTGCTGGGCATGATGACGCGCCACACCACGGCCGACGTGACCGTGGTGGGGCTGATCGGCGAGCGCGGCCGCGAAGTGCGCGATTTCGTTTTCGACACCCTGGGCGCCGATGGTCTGGCGCATGCCTGCGTGATTGCCGCACCGGCCGACGCCAGCCCGCTGGCCCGGCTCAACGGCGCGCGCCTGGCGACGGCGGTGGCCGAGTATTTCCGCGATCAGGGCTGCCATGTGCTGCTGCTCATGGACTCGCTCACCCGCTATGCCCAGGCCGCCCGCGAGATCGGGCTGGCGGTGGGCGAGCCACCCGCCACCCGAGGCTATCCGCCGTCGGTGTTTGCCCGCATTCCGCAGTTGGTCGAGCGTGCCGGCGCCTTGCAGCGCGGCGGCAGCATCACCGGCATCTACACCGTGCTGACCGAGGGCGACGACCTGCAAGACCCGGTGGCCGACAGCGCCCGCGCCATTCTCGATGGTCACATCGTGTTGTCGCGGCGCATTGCCGAACAGGGCCGGTTTCCGGCCATCGATGTCGAGGCCAGCGTGAGTCGCCTGTTCACCCACTTGGCCGACGGCGCCCAGCGCAAGGCCGCAACCCAGCTGCGCCGATGGCTGGGCGCGCTGAGTCGCAACCGGGACTTGATCGCCGTGGGCGCCTACCAGAGCGGCGCCGATGCCGACACCGATGAAGCCTTGCTGCATCAGGCCAAGATCGAGCGATTTCTGTCCCAGGCGGTCGAGCAGGCGGCACCCCTGACCGATGCTCGCCGCGCCCTCGCCGAACTGACCGGAACCCTGCCATGACACCTGCCACGCCCCGCCTGCAACGCATCGCCGACCTTCAGCAGCGTGCGCGCGATCGCGCGGCCGCCAGCCTGGTCACCGCCCGCAAGGGCGTGCAGGTGGCGCAGGGACAACTGTCCGAACTGCAGCGCTACGCCGAGGAGTACGACGCCCGGCCGCTGGCGCAGAGCGTCTGGCAGATTCAGGCCCGCCGCGCCTTTGCCGAGCGCTTGAGCGCCGCCCGCCAACAGCAGCAGCAGCGCATTGCGCGGGCAGAGCGCCAGGCCCTGCAGGCGCAACTCGATTTTCAACGGGCGCACACCCAGGCCCAGAGCCTGTCGCGCGCCGCCGAGCGCCAGCGCCAACAGCTGCAGCATGATCGTGATCGGCGGCAGCAGGCGAGCGACGATGACCGCAGCCTCGGCACCGTTGTCGCCTGGGCGGCGGGCGGATGATGGCCGTCTCGCCCGCGTCCGCGCCTGCCGCGCCCGCTTTGAGCGGAGCCCGCGGCGATGTCGCGTCGCACAAGGGCGGCTTCGCGGGTGCGCTCTCGGCCCAGCACGAAGGCGCAAGCGCCGCAGGTGACGCGCACACACGGTCGCTGCAGCCCGCGCCCGCGTCCGCGCTGCCCGCGACGGCCACGGCGGGCACCGAGTCTGACCCCGAACCCGCGCAGGACGCCGAGGCATCGATTGCCTTCGACGGCGCCACGGCGCTCGCGTCCTTGCAGGCGCGCGCCGAGCCACAGACGGCGCCGACCCAGCCCGCCGGCGCCGCGCTGCCGCACGCCGATGAGCCCACGGCTGCCACGCCAGATGCCGAGCCTTTGGATGGGCGCGCGGTCAATGCCGGTGCGGCCCCGACCCTGAACCCGGTTGCGCCGACGCCTGCGGAACCCCCGAGGGCTGCGGGCACCGCGCTGGGCACTGAGGCCGACCCTGCAGTGGTCGCTGGGACGGAGCCCGTCACCCTGGCCGCCGGCGCACGCGACGCGACCGCGCAAAGCGTCACGGTGCCGTCGACCGATTCCGCCGACGCGGCGCGGGCCGCCGGGCCAGCCAAGGGGCGGGCCGTCATCGCGCACACGGCCTCGGCGTCGGTCATGCCGACGCCCGCTGACGCCGTGAATGGTGCGGGCCCCGAGGTCGATTCACCGATGCTCGGTCCGTCCATCGACCCCGAGGATGCGGCACCCGCCAACGCGCCTGATGTGCCGGACACACCAGCGTCCATCGCGGGTGCAAGCCTGGTGCCCGCCGCCGCCGTGCACACCGATGATCTGTCGCAGAGTGCGGCGGCTGAAGCGGATCGGCCTGCCGCCCAATCCGCCGCTGTGGCTGTGGCCGAGGCCGCGGCCGCGGGTGGTGAGCCGCCGCTCGCGCGGCTGGAGATGGCGGGGGGGCAGGCGCCGGCACTGAGCGCCGACGCCGGCACCGCGAACGGGTCACCGACAACGGCGATCACCGCGGGTGCCGGCACTGCGATGGCGACCGGCCCGGCGACATCCGCCGCCCCCGCTGCGGCGCCGGCCCTGCCGCCGCTGCCGATCGCCGACGCTGCGGCGGCACTGGCCGAGCAGATCGAAACCATGGTGGAGGACGAGGTCTGGCAGATGAAGCTGCGCCTCGACCCGCCGCGCCTGGGCACGGTGGACGTGCACCTGGCGGTGCGCGACCAGCAGGTCGCCGTGAGTCTGGTCAGTGGCGATGCACAGGCGCGCATGCTGCTTGCGCAAGCCTTGCCCGAGTTGAGCAACGCGCTGGCGGCGAAAGGGTTGCAGCTGATGGGCGCCGATGTGGGGCAGTCGTCGTCGCAAGGCCGGGATGACGCCCCGGCCCGGCGCGTGGCCCGCCCGGCGCGTGAAGCCGCCGCTGATCTGAGCCGGGTCGCGCCGCAGGCCGGCGCCAGGCAGGGGCTGCTCGACCGCTACGCCTGAGTCGGGGGGCGTGATGTCCCGCCCCCGTCCTTCAGGTGCGCCCGCGCGTTGACGCGCTGCGTCCGGATCAGCCGAGCGCCTTTTTCACGAAATTGGGCAAGGCAAAGCACGCGCGGTGCATGTCGCGGTTGTAGTACTGCGTGTCCAGCGACTCGGCGTGGTCCAGGCGCTGAACCATCGAGCCCGCTTTTTTCAGCGCGATCGAGCCGCTCCACCAGCCGCTGGGGTAGATCACCTGCGGGAAGTGCAGCAGGGTGGTTTCGGCAAAGCCGGCCTGCTTCATCGCCGCGTGCATGTCCTGAATCAGGCTCAGGTGCAGCAGCGGCGACTCAGACTGCTGCACCAGCATGCCGTCGGGCTTCAGTGCGGTGATGCAGTCGCGGTAGAACTTCAGGCCGAACAGACCCTCGGCGGGGCCGACGGGGTCAGTGGAGTCGATGATGATCACGTCCACCGAGCCCGGCGCGACGTCCTTCATCCACTGGATGCCATCGCCAAAGAACAGCGTGGCGCGCGGGTCGTCGTTCTTGTCGCAGAGTTCGGGGAAGTATTGTTCCGACAGGCGCGTGACCCGCTCGTCGATCTCGACCTGGGTGGCGGCCTTCACCTCCGGGTGCTTGAGCACTTCGCGCAGGGTGCCGCAGTCACCGCCGCCGACGATGACGACGGTTTCGGGGTTGGGGTGCGAGTTGAGCGCCGGGTGGCTCATCATCTCGTGGTACAGAAAGTTGTCGCGCGTCGACACCATCGTGCAGCCGTCGATGGTCATCAGATGGCCGAAGGTCTCGGTTTTGAAAATTTCGATCTTCTGGTAGGGCGTCTGTTCTTCATGGACCCGCTCGCCCTTGAGTGCAAAGGCGGTGCCGGTGGCGTCCACGGCTTCAGAAACCCAAGACTGATCAAGCGACATGACGTTACCCCGTAAAATAAGGGCGCGAGTATATCGGCTCGTCTTTTCAACCTGAGTGACAGCCCTGTGACCTCTTCCGCCTGGACGCCGCGCGATGCCGCTGCCCGCTACAACCTCGACCATTGGGGTGACGGCTACTTCGGCGTGGGCGACCAGGGCCATCTGCAGGTCCGGCCGTTTCGTGACCGTTCGCCGGTCACCGTGGACCTGTACCGACTCGCCCAGCAGCTGCCCAGGGAAGGTCTTGATCTGCCGGTGCTGGTGCGCTTCACCGACATCCTGCGCGACCGGGTCGACATGCTCTGTGATGCCTTCGCCGGGGTCATTGCCGACTATGCCTATGAAGGCCAGTACACGGCGGTGTACCCGATCAAGGTCAATCAGCAGGAGTCGGTGGTCGAGGCCATCGTTGCCCACGGCGGGGCGCGGGTGGGCATCGAGGCCGGCTCCAAGCCGGAGCTGGCCGCGGTGCTGGGGCTGGCGCCGCCCGGCAGCATCATCGTGTGTAACGGTTACAAGGATCGCGCCTACATCCGCCGTGCACTGATCGGCCAGAAGCTCGGCCATCGCGTGTACATCGTGGTCGAGAAGCTCAGCGAACTGCCGCTGGTGCTGGAAGAAAGCCAGCGGCTGGACGTGACGCCGATGATCGGCCTGCGCGTTCGGCTGGCGGCCAGCAGCGAATCGACCCAGCAGAACACCGGCGGCGAGAAGGCCAAATTCGGCCTTGCCACGCCGCAAATTCTCGAAGCGGTGGAACTGCTCCGTGCCGCAGGGCGGCTGGACGTGGTGAAGATGATTCACTTTCACCTCGGCTCTCAGGTCGCCAACGTGGGTGACATTGCCCGCGGCCTGCGCGAAGCGGCGCGGTTTTACGTGGAGCTGAAGCGCCTCGGCGCGCCGGTGGACGTGCTCGACGTGGGCGGCGGGCTGGGGGTGGACTACGAAGGCACACGCTCGCGCAGCTACTGCTCGATGAACTACTCGGTGCGTGAATACGCGCGCACCATCGTCCGCACCGTGCAGGCAGTGTGTGAGGAGGCCGGCCTGCCGGTGCCCGATCTGATCAGCGAGTCCGGGCGCGCGCTCACCGCGCACCACGCCGTGCTGATTGCCGATGTGGTCGATGCCGAAGTGCTGGGCGATGCGCCGCTGCCGCCCCTGGCCGATGATGCGCCGCAGGTGCTCTGCGAGTTCAGCGATCTGCTCAATGAGCTCACCGAGCGCGGCCCGCTGGAAAGCCTGTACGAGGCCGGCACCCTGCTCGCCGAAGCGCACGCGTCCTATACCGACGGACGCATCACGCTCACCGACCGCGCCTGGGCCGAACGTGCGCAGGTCGCCGTGGCAAGGGCGCTGATGCCGATGCTCGACACCGGCATTCGCGCCCATCGTGAGGCCCTGGACCGGCTCAACGAACGATTGTCGGCGCAGTACTTCTGCAACTTCTCGGTGTTCCAGAGCGTGCCGGATGCCTGGGCGATTGATCAGGTGTTTCCCATCCTGCCCATCCATCGCCTCGACGAGCCGCCCACCCAGCGCACCCGGCTGTGCGACCTCACCTGTGATTCCGACGGGCGACTCGACGCGTACGTGGACCGTGAAGGCGTGATGCCCACCCTGGCGCTGCACCCGCTGCGCGCCGGCGAGCGCTACCTGCTGGGGTTCTTCATGGTCGGCGCCTACCAGGAGATTCTGGGCGACATGCACAACCTGTTCGGCGACACCAACGCCGTCAATGTCGTGCTCGACGCCAGCGCGCCACAGGGCTGGAAGCTGGAAGGTGCCGAACACGGCGACCGCACGGATGAACTGCTGCGCTACGTGCACCTGGCGCCCGAACAACTGGCCCAGAGCTATCGTCGCAAGTTCGCCGCCAGCGACATCCCCGCAGGCCAGCGCGCCAGCCTGCTGGCGGAGCTGGAAGCGGGGTTGTCGGGGTATACCTATCTGTCGGAATGAACACCGGCGCTACAATCGGTTGCAGTCGATCAGGAGCAGCTCCATGCATGACGTTCGAATTACCTGGGACCCCGCGCAATGCGGCGGCAAGCCCTGCATTCGCGGCATGCGCATTCGTGTCAGCGACGTGCTGCAGATGCTTGCCAGTGGTGTGCCTGAATCTCAGATTCTTGAGGATTTTCCAGATATTGAGGTTGAGGACATCCGCGCCTGCCTGAGCTTTGCCGCACGCCGAGCGGACCTCGAACGATTGGTCGCGTGACGTTCTGGATCGATGCGCAGCTCCCGCCGTCGCTGGCGTCCAGGCTGACACAACGGTTTTCAGTGACGGCCATGGCGGTTCGGGACCTGGGCTTGCGTGATGCCACCGACGAGGTGATTTTTCGGCGTGCCCGTTTGGCGGAAGTCGTTGTGATCAGCAAGGACGTCGATTTTGTCGAAATGGTCACGCGCCACGGTGCCCCGCCCCAACTGCTTTGGGTGACTTGCGGCAACCTCAGCAACCAACGACTGCGGCAGGTCTTCGAAGCCTTATTCGAAAAGGCGCGACAACGCCTCGCGGACGGTGCGGATGTCGTCGAGTTGGCAGATGCCGGGGCTGTCAGCGGTCGTTTCGCCGCGATCTCACCCAGCGTTGCGGGGCAAGTGACGACAATCGATCAGGTTCAGCGCGCGATTGACGATGATGACGCCAGCGACATGCCGTAAGCGCAGTGACCTGTCTCAACATCGCCGCCTACCGTTTTGTCACCCTGACCGACCTGCCTGCGTTGCGGGAACGGCTGCACGATGCAGCCGCGACGCGTGGCCTCAAGGGCACGGTGCTGCTGGCCGAAGAAGGCATCAACCTGTTTCTCGCCGGCGAGGCGCTTGCGGTGCGCGCGTGGCGGGCGCTGCTCTGCGAAGACGCACGATTCACAGACATCGAGGTCAAGGAAAGCCATTCAGACACCCAGCCGTTCCAGCGGCTCAAGGTGAAGATCAAGCGCGAGATCATTCGCATGGACCACCCCACGCTGCGCCCCGAAGCCGGGCGGGCGCCGGCGGTCGATGCCGCCACGCTGGCCCGCTGGCTCGATGCCGGAACAGACGATTCAGGCCGCCCGGTGACGCTGCTCGACACCCGCAATGCGTTCGAGGTGGACCACGGCGCGTTCGTGGGCGCCATCGACTGGCGGCTGGACAAGTTCACCGATTTTCCGCAGCGGCTGGCCGAGCACGCCGATGCGCTCAAGGGCGTGACGGTGGTCAGCTATTGCACCGGTGGCATTCGCTGCGAGAAGGCCGCGCTGCTGATGCGCGAGCAGGGGCTGGAACACGTCTATCAACTGGACGGCGGCATTCTCAAATACTTCGAGACCGTGGGGCAGGCGCACTTCCACGGGGGCTGTTTCGTGTTTGACGAGCGCGAAGTGCTGGATGCCGGCCTGGCGCCCCTCACCACACGCGCCGGCGAGCCGCCCGGGTCGTCGTTGGCGTGCGCGCCGGACTGAGGCGCCGCAGCTTCAACAACCCCTGGGGGTATTGAGGAGCGCGCGCGGCTCAGGCCTGCAGGGTGCGATCGGTGGCCAGCCGCGCGTCTCCGTGCGCGGCAAATTCCTCACGCCAGCGCTGGATGCGGGCCACGTCGCCCTGATCGTTGGGGTGAAAGCCAAAGCGGTAGTACTGCAGGTATGCCCCCAGCAGCGGCCGCAGCAGGCCATCGCTGCCCAGCAGCCATTGGCGACCGTCTTTCCACACCTGCGGGTCGGGCAGCACGCCGTCGAGCTTCAGCAGGTGGTTCATGAGCAGCACGACGTGCAGCGGAAAGGTCACCGACACCTGCAGCATCGAGGCCGCGCGGTTGAGCCAGCCGCCTTTGGCAACCGTGCGCAGCACATCGAAGGCCACGGCTTTGTGCTCGATCTCTTCCACGGCATGCCAGGCAAACAGGGCGCGGGCAACCGGGTCGGCGCGGCCGAACACGTCGGCGTGGGTGAAGCGGTGCGCCATGATGGCGGTCAGGTGTTCGGCTGCCGCCGTCTGCCCCAGGGTGTAGCGCCGCGGCAGCTTGCCGCGGAAGCCGTCGAACATGATTTTGCGTTGCCGGGCGAGGATGCGATCCACCTGCACGCCTTGGGCTTTCAGGCGATCGTTGAAGGCGGTGTGCAGCGCGCCGTGCTGGCCTTCCTGATAGATGAAGTCTTTGACCTGCTGCTGCAGCGCGGGGTCGGTGATGTTGGCGCGGTAGTCGCGCACGCAGGCGATGAAGAATTTTTCGCCTTCGGGAAACAATAGCGACAGCGCATCGAAAAAGCGGGTCTTGAAGGGATCGTTGTCGAACCAGAAGCGCGGAATGGCGGCGATGTCCAGCGGCGGTGCCTTGCGCGGCACGATGCCGAGGCCAGGCGGGGTGGGGGCGTGCAGACCATCCATGGGCGACTCCAGCAGAACAGGATCAGTCTGGATGCTAGGTCGCGCCCGGAGGTGCGTCGATGACGGGCCGCGACCCAAGGGAACCGATCACGACAGCCGCCCCAGGTCCTGCCCGGGCCTGTGTCCTTGCCCTTGCTGTTGCCGCCAGGCGCTGGGGGTCATGTCGCTCCAGCGGCTGAAGGCGCGGGTGAAGCTGCGGCGATCGGCAAACCCCAGCGCGGTGCTGATGTCGTCCAGAGGGGTCAGCGGATTGGCCAGGGCCTCGCAGGCCATCTGGTGGCGCACCCGCGCCTGAATCGCGTCGAAGCGGTCGTTCGCCTGGGCCAGGCGCCGCTGCAGGGTGCGCAGTTGCAGGCCCAGCTCAGTGGCCGTGGCGGCGGCGCCCAGCCCCAGCAGGGCGGGTTTGCGTTGCAGGGCCCGTTCAACGCGGGTGATCGGCGAATCCTGCGGCAGCACCCGCTGCAATTGCTGTTCGATGCGCGTGCGCGCCTGGCTGTGCAGGCTGGGAAAGTCACCGCCCAGGGGCAGGTCCAGCAGCCGGCGGGCGAACACCGCGGCGTCTTCTTCGGCATTGAAGATCACCTCGACGCCAAAGAACTCCCGGCAGGTCTGGGCGTAGGGCGGCGCGGGGGTTCGCATCATCAGGCGCGCAAAATCGTGCGGGGGCGGCATCAGCAGCCGGCCAAAGCGGAAAATGGACGCAAACAGCGATTCCGCCAGCCAGGGCGGCTCGTGCCGGCTGCGGGCATCGCCCAGCACGTGCAGCACCAGGCGCGCCTCGTCGCCGTGTTCGCGCAGGCGCACGCTGATATAGGGCGTGATCAGCGCCTGCACCCATTCAAAGACCACGACGGCTTCGCGCAGGGTCGGGCTGGTGGTGATGAAGGTTTCAAGGTCGGCGAGGTATTCGAAGGAGTACGTTTCGCCCAGCACGAACGGGAAGTGCCGGGTGCGTGACTGCTGCACGCAGGCGGCCATCAGCCTGGCGAGCTGGCCCTCTTCGATGGTGGCGTGTTCCAGCCGGCCGGGCTCGATGACAATGCCGAGCTCCTGCAGCACGCCCTGAAAGTGGATGCCGCAGGCGGCGGCCGCCTTGATCCAGTTGGGCAGGGTGATGAACGGAATGCGTCGTGCCGCAGAAGCCGCTGTCATGGGCCCAGTATGCCGTGCGTCAGGCTTGCGAATCGGCCGGTAGGCTGCGAGTCTGGCGCGTTCCGACCCGCAACCCGAACCGCACCTGATGGCCCTCAAGAACCAGATTCAGCTCATCGCCTATCCCAACCGCATCGGCCACAACCTGGCCGACCTGCTTGCGGCGATCGACACGCATTTGCAGGGCGCGGTCGGGGGCGTGCACATCTTGCCGCTGTATCCGTCGAACGCCGACGGCGGGTTCTCGCCACTGACCCACGAAGAGGTCGATCCGGCCTACGGCACCTGGGACGACGTGGAGCGCATCTCCTCGCGCTATGACCTGTGTCTTGACCTGACCATCAACCACATCTCCGATGCGTCGGTGGAGTTCAAGGATTATCTTCAGCACGGCAAGAAGAGTGAATTTGCCGACCTGTTCGTCGATGTCGACGAGATGGGCGACATCACGCCCGACGACCTTGCGAAGATTCACATCCGCAAGGAAAAGGAGCCGTTCCGCGAGATCACCTTCGGCGATGGCAGCAAGGGGCGGGTGTGGTGCACCTTCACCGAAAAGCAGATCGACCTGAATTTTGCCAACCAGAAAAGCTATGCGCTGATGGAGCGCTACATCCGCTTTCTGGCGGCGCGCGGCGTCAAGCTGTTCCGGCTCGATGCCTTTGGCTACACCACCAAGCGCATCGGCACCAGCTGTTTTCTGGTCGAGCCCGATGTCTACGAAATTCTCGATTGGGCCAACGGCATTGCCGAAGAATGCGGCGCCGAGATTCTGCCCGAGGTGCACGACCATTCCAGTTATCAGTACGCCATCGCCAAGCGCGGCATGTGGCCCTATGCCTTCGCCCTGCCGCCGCTGCTGATCTACTCGCTGCTGGATGCCAACAGCGTCTATCTCAAGCAATGGCTGCGCACCTGCCCGCGCAAGCAGATCACCGTGCTCGACACCCACGACGGCATCTGCATCCCCGACGTGGAAGGCGTGCTGCCGCAGGACAAGATTCAGGCCATGGTCGACAACGTGAGCGAACGTTCGGCCGACCCCATCCTGCGTCGTTCAGCCGCCAACGTGCACAGCGTGGGCGCCATCTACCAACTCACCTGCACGTTCTACGATGCCCTGAAGGGCAACGACGACGCCTACATTGCGGCGCGGGCCATCCAGTTCTTCGCGCCGGGCATTCCGCAGGTCTATTACTCGGGGCTGCTGGCGCTCTCGAACGATCACGAATTGATGGACAAGACCGGCGAGCTGCGTGACATCAACCGGCACTGGCTGAGCCTCGACGACGTGGCAAGCAACGTGCAGCGCCCGGTGGTCCGGCGTCTGTTGGAGCTGATGCGGTTCCGCAACAGTTATCCGGCCTTCGGGGGCAGCTTCGAGCTGCACTACTCCAACGATTCCAGCGTGCACATGGCCTGGCGCAACGGGGAGTGGCTGTGCAAGCTGTTCGTGGACCTCAACTTCAAGAAGGCCACCATTCGCCACATCGACGTCAAGTCGAAGCGCTGGGTGGCCAAGACCTGCTGAGCCGGTCGGGTCAGGCCGTGGGGCGTTGCTTGAGCAACTGACGCAGCGCCTCGCGGGTGAAGGCCTTGGGCCGCCGGTTGAGGATGGCACTGGGGTTGACGGCCTTGAGCGCCTGCTCGGCGCGCGCCAGATTGGCGTCAATGGCTTCGCGATAGCGGTTGCGACCGCCAAAGCAATGGGCGAAGTAGCGGTGGATGGAGCCGAATGCGCCGTCCAGCCGGGTCTCGCGCACGCGCTCGTTGAACGGCTCGGTGGTCGCCAGCAGCGACATCGGATCGGGGTGGTCGCAGGCCTTTGCGCCGGGCGCCACGCGGCCGGCAAGTCCGCAGGCGACGAATTCCGGAAACAGGAAGTCGCGACATTTTTCGAGATAGCAGCGATCGGCGGTTTGCGACATCAGGTCGGCCGTGCCGAGCATGTGGCCGAGTTTGCGGTCGGCTTCGTCGGGCACGTCGAGTTGCTCCAGCGGCACTTCGAATCCGGTGAAGTGCACCAGCTTGGCGGCCAGCTCGGCGTGCCTGCCCAGCCCGATCAAGGGCAGATGTTCACGCAGGAAGTCGGCGCTGCGGCTGACGTGGGTCAAGGTGTAGAAGGCGCCGTTGTCGGCGGCGTCCGACTTGCGGCGCACGTAGCCGGCGTCGTGAAACAGCGCGATGACCACCCCGAGAATGGCGCGGTCCACCCCCAGGCGTTCGCCGGGCGTCACCGCGGCATCGTGGGCGGCAATCAGGCGCGCGAAGGCGAGGGCGCCGTCCAGCGAATGGCGGGCGTCGTGATACGGCGTGTCGCAGCCCACATAACCGGGCAGCCGGCCCGTAAACAACTGCACGAACAGCCGGAACGCCGCGTTCACCGGCGCCAGATTGGCCGCCGGCGCGATGTCGCGCAGAATCGCGAGCACGGCCATTTTGACCGCGCGCGGGTCGGCCACACACACGGTGTCGGTCACATCAAAATCATTTCGGCGTGTCGCGCTCATACGTCAATCATGGGTCCAATGTCGGGTGAGGCAAGTCACTAGAATGGCGCAAACGGCGTGCGCAATCCAACGGGTCGATCGGCGGCGCAAGAATGGGCCGGCGCCCGGTTCGCGCCACGCACCGGGATGCGGCCGTCAATCCAGCGTGATGATCACCGGCGCGTGGTCGGACGGGCGTTCGAGCCGGCGCGGTGCCTTGTCGACCCGCCACCCGGTCAGTCGCGCGGCCGCCTCGGGACTGAGCAACAGGTGGTCGATGCGCAGCCCGAGGTCGCGGCGGAAGCCGGCCTGCCGATAATCCCACCAGGTGAAGCGGCCTTCGGGTGCCGGGGCCAGGTCGAAGCCGTCGGCCAGCGGCAGGTCGGTGATGGCCTTCAAGGCGGCCCGCTCCGGCTCGGAGCACAGAATCTTGCCTTCCCACTGGGCGGGGTCGTGGGTGTCGTCCGGCGTGGGGGCAATGTTGAAATCGCCCATCACCACCAGCTGCGTGTGCGCAGCGTGCTCGGAGGCCAGCAACTGGCGAAACGCGTCCAGAAACCGCAGCTTGTACTCGTATTTTTCGCTGCCCACGGCCTGGCCATTGACCACATAGGCATTGACGATGCGCACGCCGCATACGGTGCCGCTGATGACGCGTTTCTGGGCATCGTCGAAGCCAGGCAGGTCGCGGGTCACGTCCTGCGGCATCTCGCGCGCCAGCAGGGCCACGCCGTTGTAGGTCTTCTGGCCGTTGACGGCCGCCTGATAGCCCGCTGCCGCTAGCTCGGCAAACGGAAACTGCGCGTCGGTGCATTTGAGTTCCTGCAGGCCAACCACGTCAGGCTGTTCCTGCGCCAGCCAGTCGAGCAGGTGCGGGAGGCGCACGCGCAGCGAGTTCACGTTCCAGGTGGCGATCTTCATGGTGTGCAGCCTTCCGAGTCATTGAGCCGAGCGGAATTGTGGCCCAGACACGGCGCGCCGGGGGTCGCGCTGTCGGCCCCAGGGCAGGGCGTTTGCCATGCACCCAGCAATGCGAATCACTATTATTTGCACTCAAGGGCGACCATGTTATGATTGCGAATCATTATCATGTGCGTACTGCATGATCACTCGCACGGCGGGCCTCAGGCCCGTCGCTGGGCACCCAGCCGGCGTTCCGGATCGTTCACGCCTTAATCAAACACTGTATTCAGAACAGGGAGTTGCGAATGTTAGAGAAGTCCCCCGCATTGCGGTCGATCGCCGTGGTTTCGCTGGTGTCGGCCGCCGGTCTGTTGTCGGCCTGCAATGACAATGACAGCCCCAGCGCCTTCGAGCCCACGCCAAGCCCGAGCCCCAGTCCAAGCCCCAGCCCCACGCCGGCGCCGTCTGGCGCGGTGTCGACGGGGTTTGATGTCACCACCGACAAGGCCAACGACCTTCGCGGCCTGACCTTTGCCGCCAGCGGCAAGATCTACGCCGCCGGGCACAGTGACGCCGATCCGGCCGACCGCAAGATCGTGGTGGCCCGCTTCAACGCGGACGGCTCACCCGACACCGCCTTTGCCGGCGACGGGTTCGCCGAGATCAACGTGGTGGTCGGCGGCAACGAGCAGGCGCTGAGCATCGCCGAACTTGCCGACGGCAACGTGGTGGTCGCGGTCAATGCCGCAGACCAGAACGGCGGCGCGCCGATCATTGCCGAAGACAATGCAGCGGTGACGGCCCCGCGCCCCGACGGCACCAGCGTGTATCTGATTCGCCTGGCGGCCGATGGCACCCAGGTCGAGAGCTTTGGCGACGGCGGTCGTGCTGAAGTGGTCTTTGGCTGGGCCGACGCCGACAACGGCGACTGGCCGCTGCCGATCTACAACGCCGCGAGCAGCGGCTTTTCGCACGCTGGCTTCCCGACCGATACCGCCTGGGATCTGCACGTTGATGCCAGCGGTGACGAGGAAAAGCTGGTCATTCTGGGCATGGGCTCGGCCGCCCAGTTGACGGGCGAGGGCACGCAGCGCGTCGATAACGACCGCTTTGTCGCCCGCGTGCTGGCCAGCACCGGCGCGGCCGATCCGGACTTCAACGGCGGCAAGGCCTTTACCTGGGCCACCGATGGCACGCTGAACGACAACGCCCGCCGCGGCATCGTCGAAAGCGACGGCAGCATCGTCAGCGCCGGCTACACCAACCTGGGGTCTGGCCTGGGCAACCACGTGATCGTGCTCAAGGTGTCGCCGCAGGGCGTGCTCGACACCAGCTTCACCGGCTTCGGGCTCGACCCGGTACAGAACGGCGTGGCCGTGTTCAACCCGTTTGTGGCCGATGGCGGCTTTGCCGAGGCCTATGGCGTCAGCAAGCAGAGCAACGGCTTTTACGTGACCACCGGTTACGGCGCGGCAACCGCCAGCGGCACGCCGTCGACGCTCGGCTACCTGACCACCGTGCAGCAGGACCTGGTGCCCTTCCGCATCGGCGATGGCGCGCTCGACACCGAGTGGGGCAATGACGGCACGCAGGCGATCCAGAGCGAGAGCCTGGGTCGGGAAAGTGCCGAGGAACGTGGCCGCCACCTCACCGTGCTCAGCGATGACCGCGTGGTTCAGGTGGGCTACTTTGCGGGCACGCCGGCAATCTATGTGCTCACCGAAGACGGTCAACTCGACAGCAGCGTTGACGGTGACGGCATTCTGGAATTCCCCAGCGCGACCATCACCCAGCAGTTCTTCGCGGTGGCGCAGTCGGCCGACGGCAAACGGGTTGCGGCCAGCACCTCGTCGAATGCCAACGGTGCACGGTTGGTGGTTCTCGACATCGATCTTTGATCGGATGTTTTCAGCGCACCGGCTCGCAAGGGCCGGTGCGCTTTCACTGTTTCGAGGGGTTTGCATGAAAAACACATTCGGATGGATGTCGCTGCTGTGCTTGACGGCCCTGGCCTCGGCCTGTGGAGGGGGGGGCGGCGGTGGTGACGGTGGTGGAGGGGCAACGCCCACCCCCACCCCGACCACATCACCCTCACCGACACCGACACCGACACCGACACCGACACCGGGGCCGGTGACCGACGACGACGCGCGTCGCCTGGTGCTGGCGGACCTGGGCAATGACGTCATTCTGCCGACCCTGCGGCAGCTCGACACGCGCGCCGACGCGCTCTCGGCGGCCGTCACCGCGCTGGCTGCCGCACCGGAAAACGCCGACGCGCGCACCACCGCGCAGACCGAGTGGCGCGAGGCAATGACCCTAGTGCAGCGCGCCGAAGTGTTCCAGATTGGCCCCGGCGCCCGCTCGTCAGAGGCCGGCGGGCAAGACCTGCGCGACCTGATGTACGCCTTTCCCTTGCTGAGTCAATGCGGCATTCATCAGGCCGCTTATGCGAATACCCCCGTGACCGAAACGACGCCCATCAACGAGACCGGCATGGGCGCCTTGGAGTACCTGTTGTTCAGCGACAACGACAACCCCGCCTGTCCGCCGGGTGACGGGGTAGACGGCCGGGCCCGCCGCGCCGCACATGCCGGGCGCATCGCGACCCGGGTCGCGGCCGTGACCGAGCAGCTCCGCACCGCCTGGGAGCCGACCGGCGGCAACTTCGTGCAGACCTTCGCCACGGCCGGTCCTGGCAACATGACCTACGACATGCCGCAGGACGCGCTGGATGCCATCTCGGCCGGGCTGTTCTACACCGAGAAAGAGACCAAGGATCGCAAGGTGGCCAACGCCATCGGCCTCGGCGCGGTGGGCCTGTCGCCCTGCGGCACCGTCAGCTGCCCCGAGCGGGTCGAGTCGCCGTTCGCCATGGCCTCCGGGCAACACATCCGCGACAACCTTCAGGCGTTTCGAGACCTGTTCACCGGCCTTGATGGCGGCATGGGCCTCAACGATCTTCTGCAGGGCATTGGCCGCTCGGACATTGCCAGCAAGCTGATCACCCAGGCCGACGCCGCGCTGGCGGCCGCCGATCTGTTGACCGACAGCTTCGAGGCCGAGGTGGCCGCAATCCCGAGTCGTGAAGCCTGCATCAACGCCAGCAGTGCGCGCATGGGCGCACCGGCCGCCTGCGCGCTGCACGGCCTGATCGATGCGATGACCGGCACCTATCGTGCCGAAGTGACCTCGGCACTGAACCTGCGTATTCCCGCAGCGGCGGCCGGCGACAACGACTAGCTGACCTGATGGCCGAAAAACTCCACCGGTGGCTGTTTCAGCCCTTCGACATTGCCGCGCTGGCGGTGTACCGCATGCTGTTCGGCCTGCTGATGTGCGTCGGCAGCCTGCGCTTCATGGCGCAGGGATGGGTCGACCGGCTCTTCGTGGAGCCGACGTTCCACTTCAAGTACTGGGGCTTCGGCTGGGTGCAGGTGCCGGAGGCCACTGGCCTGTACCTGCTGTACGGCGGCATCGCGATCAGTGCCCTGATGGTGGCGCTGGGCGCCTTCTATCGCGTGGCCATCATCGCCTTCTGGTGTCTGTTTACCTACGCCGAGTTGATGGATGTCAGCACCTACCTCAACCACTATTACCTGGTGTCGCTGCAGGCACTGATTCTCTGCTTCCTGTCGCCGCACCGGGCGTGGTCGATCGACGCCTGGCGGCGGCCGGCCATCGCGGCCTCTACCTTGCCGGCCTGGCAGACCTACTGGCTGCGGTTTCAGGTTGGCCTGCTGTATTTCTACGCCGGTCTGGCGAAGCTTGAGCCCGACTGGCTGCTGCACGCGCAACCGCTGAACATCTGGTTGCCGGCCCACGCCGGCCTGCCCTTGCTGGGGCCGTTTCTGGGGCAGCCGTGGGTGCATTACGCGTTCTCTTGGTTCGCCTTCTTTTTCGACACGTTCATCATTGCGTTCATGCTGTGGCGGCGCACGAGGTTGATGGCCTTCGCGGTGATTCTGGTGTTTCACCTGTTCACGCACCTGTTCTTCAACATCGGCTTGTTCCCGCTGATCATGGTCTTCGGGGTGCTGAACTATTTCGAGCCGGACTGGCCCCGACGGTGGCTGCCGTGGCTGCGCGGCACGCCGTCGGCATCGGCCCGGCCCGCGCCGGGCTGGACCCTGCGCTCGGCGGTGTTTGCCTCCGTGGTGGCGGGATTCTGTCTGCTGCAGTTCATGCTGCCGCTGCGGCACTGGCTGTACCCCGGCACGGTGCTGTGGCACGAGCAGGGCATGCGCTTTTCGTGGCGGGTGATGCTGCGCGAGAAATCCGGTGCGCTGGACTATCGGGTGGTGCAGGCCAATGGCGACGTGCTGCTGGTCAGCCCGCACGCGTACCTCACCCTGCAGCAATACCGTGAAATGTCGGCCCAGCCCGATCTGATCCTGCAACTGGCGCACCATATTCGCGACGACTACAACGCGCGTGGCGTCGGGCCGGTTCAGGTGTATGCCGACGTCATGGTGTCGCTCAACGCACGGCCCGCAGCCCGCCTGATCGACCCTGAGGTCGATCTCGCCCAGGTTGACGACGGACTGGCGGTGGCGACCTGGATACTGCCGGCGCCCACCGCGCCGCCCCCGCTGATGTCGCGCCTGCGGCTGACGGCCTCGCGCGTGGCCGATGACCGGCCGGCCACGGCGAGCGCGCCGTGAGCGATCCCATCCTCTTTTATGACGGGGTGTGTAATTTCTGCAACGCCAGCGTGCGCTTCGTGCTCAAGCGCGAACGGGCGCCGGAGTTCCGCTTCGCCGCGCTGCAGTCGCAGTCGGCCCAGGCGCTGCTGCGTCCCCTGGGCGTGGCGTCGGATGATCTGGGCTCGATGTTGGTGCTGGTGAACGGCACCCTGCTGCGCGAGTCCGACGCGGTGCTGTACGTTGCATCTCGCCTGCGGCCGCCGTGGTCGTGGCTGACCTTGCTGTCCTTCGTGCCGCGGCCGATCCGTGATGCCGCCTACCGCGCGGTCGGCGCCCGCCGCTATCGATGGTGGGGCCGCAGCGCCGTTTGCGTGCCCATGGCCCACGCGGCACGCACCCCTTCGCTGAACCACCGTTTTCTGACCGACACCCCATGAAATATCCGATTCTCATTGCCTCTGTTCTGTCCTCTGGCCTGTTGCCGGGCCTGGTTGCCGCGCAGTCGCCCGCAGTGACGCCTGAGCCCACGCCGGCTGCCACGAACCCTTCGGCCGCGCTGCCGGCGGTGACCATCGTCGGCGAGCGCGAGGGCCTGCCGCGCATCGCCGGGTCGGCCCACGTGATTGACGAGGCTGACCTGAAGCGTTTTGGCTATGACGACATCAACCGGGTGCTCAATGCGGTACCCGGTGTCTATGTGCGTGAAGAAGACGGCTTTGGCCTGCGCCCCAACATTGGCCTGCGCGGCGGTTCCTCCGACCGCAGCCAGAAGGTCACGCTGCTGGAAGACGGCGTGCTCTTCGGCCCGGCGCCGTATTCGGCGCCGGCCGCGTATTTCTTTCCGTTGACCTCGCGGATGATCGGGGTTGAAGTGTTCAAGGGGCCGGCCGCGATCTCGCAGGGCCCGCAGACGATCGGCGGCGCCATCAACCTGCTGTCGGCACCGATTCCCGAAACCACGTCCGGCATGTTCGAGGCCGCCGTGGGCAGTGATGCCTTCCGCCGCGTGCACGCCCGCAGCGGTGGGCAGTTCGGCGGTTTCGGCCTGCAGGTCGAGGCGGCACACGTCGCCAACGACGGTTTCAAGTCGCTGGACGGTGGTGGCGACACCGGCTTCGAGAAGAACGAGGCCGTGGTCAAGGTGGCGCATCTGATCGGGCCCGGACGGCTGGAGCTGCAGCTGGCCTATGCCGACGAGGTGTCGGACGAGACCTATCTGGGCCTCACCGAAGCCGATTTTCGCCGCGACCCCACCCGGCGTTACCTCGCCAGTGCCCTGGATCAATTTGACGGGGATCACAATACCCAGCGGCTCGACTGGCAGCAGCCGCTGCTCGGCGGCAATTTCGTGGCCACCGCCTACAGCCATCAGTTCGACCGCGCCTGGCGCAAGTTCAACAACATTGGCGCCGGCACCATCCGCGAGGTACTGGCCAACCCGGACACGCCCTCGAACCGTCTGTTCTACAACGTGCTGACCGGCCAGGCCGACAGCGACCCCAACTTCGAGGGCGACGACCTGCGCATCGGCACCAACGATCGCCAGTTCCGCTCGTCCGGCGTGCAGGCCCGCCAGAACTGGGCGTTTTCGGGGCGCGGTGAACACCAGCTCGAAGTGGGCACGCGACTGCACAACGATCGCGTCCAGCGCCTGCACGACGAGTTTGCCTTCGAAGTGGCCGACGGCCAACTGATGCGCAACGCGCTGCCGCGTGCCATCACCGCCGACAACACCGGGCGTACCGTGGCGCTGGCGGCCTGGGTGCGTGACGAGGCCACCTTCGGCAAATGGACCATTGCCCCTGGCGTGCGCGTCGAGCAGATCTGGACCGAGTTCAGCGACCGCCGCGCCAATTTGATCCGCGACGACCACTACGCGGTGCTGCTGCCGGGGCTGGGCATCAACTACGCGCTCACCGAGCAGCTCAGCCTGCTGGCCGGCGTGCACCGCGGCTTCTCGCCGGCAACCGTGGGCCCCAGCGAAAATCTGGAGCCCGAGAAGGCGATCAACTACGAGGCCGGCGGCCGGCTGTGGACCTCGGTGGGCGCGTTCGAGGCCATCGGCTTCTACAACGACTACAGCAATCTCACGGCGGCGTGCACGTTCTCGAGCGGCTGCTCCGAGCTTGACACCCAGACCAACGCCGGCAAGGCCGAAATTTTTGGCATCGAGACCGGCTACCAGCACGTGCTGCCCCTGCCGTTCGGGTTGCTGATGCCCGTGGCCCTGACCTACACCTACACCTCGGCGGAGTTCCGCGAGGCCTTCGTGTCGGCGGACCCGCAGTTCGGTGATGTGGACGCCGGCTTCGAGTTGCCGTACATCCCCGAGCACCGGGCCAATCTGCGGGTTGGCATGGAGGGCGCGCGCTGGTCCACCAGCGCCTCGGTGACCTACCAGTCGCGCATGCGCGACATGGCCGGCAGCGGCGCGATTCCCGGTGACACCGGCAGTGATGCGTTCACCGTCGTGGACCTGAGCGGCCGCTGGGACCTGCGGTCGGCCTGGGCGCTGACCGCCCGCGTCGACAACCTGCTGGACCGCGAATACGTGGTCTCACGGCGCCCGTTCGGTGCGCGGCCGGGGCGCCCCGTTGCGGCGCAGGTGGGCGTCGAGTACGTCTTCTAGGAACCTGGGCGCCTGAAAATATCAGCCGATCTTGATTCGAGCATGCCAGCGACCGCGATGCGATGATCGATGTGGCGTGCGCCGGGCACGGGTTGCATCGAAGCGGATCGCGGGTACTGGCAT
>Ga0207884_1000024_pt1 | contig 231572 bp, 214 predicted proteins | sample MalvirmetaMSP144_FD_184236 | JGI IMG/M metagenome (GOLD analysis project Ga0207884, IMG submission 184236) | Marine viral communities from the Deep Pacific Ocean - MSP-144 (SPAdes) | ecosystem: Environmental > Aquatic > Marine > Oceanic | place: Pacific Ocean | collected 2011-07-08 | reverse complement strand
ACATCGCCATGGTATGCACCTCGTCTTCCTGCAGGGCTAAAACCCCGCAGGCTAGTGAAGAACACCCTGGTCAGTTTTCAGTGAGCAAAACCTCGAAATCCTGGTCAATTTTCAACGCGCGGCAACAAGCGTGATGGCCGAAAGCCCGAGAATGACCAGCGGCGGCAGGATCACCAGCGCCGCCAGCCCCTGAATGATCGGGATATCCAGCTTGCGGCCGAACAGCTCGGGCGTGCGCCCCACCATTAACCCGGCAAGAAACACGGCAATCAGCAGGAAGATCAGGAATCCGATCAGACCAACGCCGACGCCTCCCCAGATGCTGTTGATGAACATGCCGGTCAGAGCCACCGCACCCCCCATCGGATTGAGCGAGTCATGCATCGCATTGACCGAACCGTTGGAGGTCTGGGTCGTAAAGGTCGCCCACAGCGCCGACATCACCGGGCCGTTTCGAACCTCCTTACCCTCCAGGTTCGGCCCCACCGATAGCTCAGCGGTCGCCGCATTCGGCGCGATCTCAGAGGACACCACCAGCGTGATCAGGCTCGCAGACAGCAGCGTCATCACACTCACGATCAGATAACTGATGCGCGGCCGCCCCAGCAGTGGACCCGCTGCCATGGCAAGCGCCATCGGAATCAACAAAATCGCGATGGTTTGCAGCACGTTGCTGGTCGGCGTCGGGTTTTCCAAAGGGGTAGCGCTGTTGGGGCCGTACCAGCCACCACCGTTCGTGCCCAGTTGCTTGATGGCCACCATGGGCGCCACGGGTCCGAGCGGGATTGACTGCTGCGCCATTGCGGCATTCGGCTCAACGATGTCGGCCGTCGCCGCTGCCTGATAGGACGCCGGAACACCCTGCCAGCTCAACAACGTGGCCAGCACCAGAGCCAGTGGCAGAAAGACGCGGGTGAGGCTGCGAATCAAATCCACATGAAAGTGCCCGAGCTTCCCTGCTTCGGGCTCCGCGTCCACATCAGCCCGATAACCACCCCGCAGGCCACGCAGCATGGCAACGGCAGCGACCAGACCCGTGGCCGGCGTCACGAATTGCAGGGTGACAATCACAAGGGTTTGCGACAGATGGGACAACTGCGCCTGCCCGGAATAATGCTGCTGGTTGGTGTTGGTCATGAACGACACGGCGGTGTGCAGCGCCAGGTCCCACGACATATTGGGCACGCCGTCCGGGTTCAACGGCAGCCACGTTTGGGTCATGAACACCACGCAGGCGAACGCACCCAGCAACAGATTGAAGGTGAGCAGCGCGACAAAATAGCTGCGCCAACCCATCAGCGCGTTTGGCTGACTGCCGACCAGTCGATAGAGCGGTGCCTCGACCCAGCGATGCAGGGCATCAGGTCTGAACCGGGCCTCATCGAATACGCGAAGCAGCCATCGAGAGAGCAGAAATGCCAGCGCCACAATCAACGCCAGCACAACGATCAGTTCGGTCATGGCGTCGCCTCAGAATCGGTCGGGATGGCGGATCGCCATCCAGAGATACAGGGCGGTGGCCAGACTCAGGCCAAGGAGTAGTGCGTTCACGATGGACTCCGGTTTAGGTGCCCGGAGATGCTCAACCAGAACGGCATCATTTCTCGATGCCGAATCGCCCGTTAAAACATAAAATTTCCGTAAAACGGGCGACGGCTGATCAGGCGCTTTGGGGTCGCCTGAAGTACAGCGGGGCCCTAGAGCATTGATTTACAACACCAAACGTTCTGACTTTCGTCCTGTTGGGCGCACCAAATCAATGACTTACGACTCTCAAATCGCCCCGATGAGTCGTTTCTTCGAGAAGCGAAGGGTCAGTCCATGTATGTGGGGCTGACCCTTTTCTTCATCCGGGCACAAATCAGGTTTTGGGCATTAATGCCCAAGCAGTGCCCTAGAAATGCCCAGCATTTTGGGGACGGCGAAATTTGACCATTTCCTTCGTGCCTTGGGGCCGATAACTTTGGCCCAGCCGCATAGCTGCCGCTCCTTCGCTTCGGCAGGATGCACCAACCTCGCGGCTGCGCTCCGGGAAGATGCCTGCCACAGACTGCGAGTTGCCGAGATGTCGTCTTGTCACACGCATGACGGCGCTCACACTTCGACCTATAATCGAACCGAATTCAGGTCGCAGTGAACGAGGTGCCCAGTGAAACTTGAGAGCCACATCCGTCCCATCAGCTATTTGAAGGCCCACGCCGCCGAGATCGTGCGGTCCTTGGGCGAAAGTGGCGCGCCCATGGTCATCACCCAGAACGGACACGCCAAAGCGGTGCTTCAAGACGTCCATTCTTACGAGCAAACCCAGGAAACGCTGGCCCTGCTCAAGATACTAGCCCTCGGTCAGCAGCAGGTTGCCGATGGCAAGGTCATGGGCCTGGATGAGGCCTTTGACCGGGCACGGGGCAAGCGCCGGAACGCCGCGTGAGCGTCACGGTCGTTCTCACCGAGGACGCCGCGCGCGACCTCGGTGAGATTCAAGATTATGTTGAGAAACAAGATGGCCGCATCAAAGCAGATCGTCTGCTGGATGGCCTAAGGGGCGTACTGGCCAAGCTCAGCGATTTTCCAACGCGGGGCGAGTATCCGCCGGAGCTTTCGGCGTTGGGCATCAAGCAATTCCGGCAAGTCCACTACAAGCCTTACCGGGCCGTCTACCAAGTGCTGGACACGATGGTCGTCGTGATGCTGATCGCCGATGGGCGCAGAGACATGCGGCAACTGTTGGAGCGGCGACTGCTCGGTTGATGCTCCGCAAGGTGCCGTTCAAAACCAGCACACTGCACGCCAACAGTTCTGATTTTCATCCTGTCGGGCGCACCAAATCAAGGACTTACGACTCTCAAATCGCCCCGATGAGTCGTTTCTTCGAAAAGCGAAGGGTCAGTCCATGTATGTGGGGCTGACCCTTTTCTTCATCCGGGCACAAATGAGGGTTTGGTGTTGGCGTCCGTCCAATCCTCGCTACCCGTCATCGCCATCGAAATCTCGCCCATACCCTGCCTCGCGCTGCGATCTGATGGCAAGGACGAAAACGGTGTCTATTGCGGGTGCGTAGTGGTAGGGCGCCACGTAGCCCTGAGCACCCCGCCCGATGATCAACTCTCTTAGCAATTGACGACAGGGTCTGCCGATGAGCGGGCTTGAAGCCAACAGATCTAGCGCCGCGATGATGGCGTCGATTCGTTCCGCAGGCAGGTCAGCATCATGGTCGAGAAGGTGTTGCACGATGCCGTCAAGGTCGGCGGTGATCTCGGGTGCAAGCTCGATCCTAGTCACGCGGACCCGCGATCTTCCGCGACTTAGGCCGTTTCGCAGGACCTCCGTTGATGCGGGCCTTGAGGTAGCCACGCATGTCATCCCAACTCACTGACTTCCCCGACTCAGCGAGATGAGTCAGGCGTGTTTCGGCCATGTCGTAGAACGCAGCGCGCCGCTCGCTACTCTCGGTTTTCTCGGCGATGGCCTCCAGAATCAAAGCGTGTGGCGTGAGGCCTTGGGACTTGGCCGCCCTCTGGACACGCGCCTTCAAGTCCTCTGACAAGCGAATGGTGGTGGTGGACACGTGCGACGCTCCTGACAGCAATGGGCAGATCGTAGCACTAATGTGTCACAATTCGGAACTGACGCCTTTGCAAGACCTCATCACAGTGAGTTCCTAACCTCACGAGAAGACGTATTACGATCGTGGTTAATTGTTCACATTGCGCACAAACCATGACGACTCGCCCGAGACTCGTAGGCCACTCTGCTCCCCATGTGCGGCCGCAGGTTCTTGGCTACGCCCTCTATCTGGCCCTGTTTATCGGCGGCATGGCATTGATTGCTCGTTGGCTGCCCGGCTCATTTCAAGAAGAGTGAACAAAGTCTGACGCAGTGGCGCTTCGCCGCTTCAAATGGATCCCGGTGGATCCCCATATCTACGTCATCGACATACGTGCGTCATTGACCCACAATGAAGCATGATCTCTCAGGATACGCCGGTCTTCACAAGGCTCATCAAGGAATTAATGGATGACGACCTGTATCGGCAGCTACAGAACTTTCTGATTGAGCAGCCGGATGCTGGCGACATCATCGAAGGGACCGGTGGACTTCGGAAAATTCGGTGGAAGCTGCCGGGCACAGGCAAGCGTGGCGGCGTCCGGGTGATCTATTGCTGGCGAGTGGCCGAGGCCCAAATCCTCTTGCTGCTGGTCTATGCGAAATCCGAGGCCGATGACCTTTCACCGGCACAGAAGAAGCAACTCCGTTTGATCGTGGAGAATTGGTGATGAAGAAGACGTTATTCAATCAACTGCTTGAAAGCGTGCAGCAGGCCGATGAAATCGTGCGTGGCGAGCGCCAGCCGGCGCGTGAGTTTTTCGTCGACGCGGCCAAGGTCAAGCAGGTCCGTGCGATCACCAAGCTAAGCCAGGCGAAATTTGCCGCCGTGCTGCAGGTGGACGTGGGAACCCTGCGCAACTGGGAGCAAGGCCGTCGCAATCCGACGGGTCCAGCGAAAGCCCTGCTTCGTGCCATCCAAGCAGATCCGACAAACGTCCTGCGCGCCTTGCGGGCAGAGGTCTAAGCCGAGAGCCTGCTTTCCAGCGGCACGCAGCAGGTCAGGGACAGCGGCAGAATCACTGGATCTCACCGCACGCGGCCCAAATCGTGAGGTCCTTGGGCGAAAGCGGCGCGCCCATGGTCATCACCCAGAACGGGCACGCCAAAGCGGTGCTTCAGGGCGTTCACTCCTACGCACAAACCCAGGAAACTTTGGCCCTGCTGAAGCTTCTGGCCCTCGGCCCGCAACAGGTCGCCGATGGCAAGGTCATGAGCTTGGAAGAAGCCTTTGACCGGGCAAGGGGCTAAAACCAGAAGGCCGCGTGAGCGGCACGGTCGTTCTCACCGAGGACGCGGCGCGCGACCTCGGTCTGCGGTGCGGTCACATCACGCGCGATGCGACTGCGGGCGACTGCTCGACGGCGTCTTCGATGATTTCCAGCGTGTGGCGGCATTCGGCGCGGCTGGCGGGGCCGCCGAGGCAGACGCGCACCGCTTCGGGGACCGGGCCGCTGATCGTGAAGGTGTCGGCCACCACGACGCCGACGCCGTGTGCGCGCAGGTGCGTGGCGAACTCGATGCGGCTCCAGGGCTGCGGCACCTGCAGCCACAGGTGAAAGGCTTCCGGCTTGGTCGCGTAGTCGGCGCGGCGCAGCACCTGCCGCGCGATCTGCTGGCGCGCGCGGGATTCCTCGCGGATCGCCAACGTCGCCTCCTGCACGGTGCCGTCGTTGATCCAGCGCGTGGCCAGCCGCGTCATGAACGGCGAGGCCATCACCGTGGTCGTGCGCAGCGTTGCAGCCAGCCGCGCCACATAGCGTGCATTCGGCGCGGCCAGATAGCCGATGCGCAGCCCAGCGCCCACACACTTGGCGAACCCGCTGACGTAGAAGGTCAGCTCTGGTGCCAGCGCGGCCAGCGACAGCGCCGGCTGCTCTGGCAGCTCGGCGTAGGGATCGTCCTCGATGATCGGCACGCTGTAGCGCCGCGCGATCTCGGCGACCGCTTCGCGCCGCGCGCGCGACATGATCGCCGTGGTGGGATTGTTCAGGGTCGGATTCAGATACAGCGCTTTCGGCAGATCCGCTGCACACAGCGCGCCGAAGGCGTCGGGGTCCAGGCCGTCGTCATCGGCCGGCAGGCCGACCAGCCGGATGCCCAGCTGCGCCGCCAGCCCCTTGATCCCCGCATAGGTCACCGCTTCGCAGGCAATCGAGTCGCCAGCGCGGGCCAGGACCGTGAACAAGGCCAGCAGCGCACCTTGCACGCCGGGGCAGACCAGCACGCGCGAGGCGTCAAGGTTCGGCACATGACGCGACAGCCACTGTGCGCCGGCCTCGCGTTCCTCGTGCGTGCCGCCGAACTCGTGATAGCGCAGCAGCGTGTGCAGATCGGCCTCCTGTGCCAGATCGGCGATGCCCTGGCGCAGGTGCTGCAGCAGCGCGGCGTCCTGCGGCTCCGGCGGCATGTTCATCGTCATGTCGATCATGCTCAGCGGCGGGCTGCGCCGCACCGGGCCGGCCTTGACCCACTCGCGGACGAAGGTGCCGCGCCCGGCCTGCGCGTCGATCAGGCCGCGCTGCTGCGCCTCGGCATAACCCCGGGCGACGGTGGTGAAGTTCAGGCCCAGCGCGCCGGCCAGCGCGCGCAGGGTCGGCAGGCGCTGGTTGGCGGCGAGCTTGCCCGACTGGATGTCGTCCGCCAGCGCGTCGGCCAGCGCCAGGTACGCAGGCCTGGCACTGCTGCGGACCGCGGCGGCCCAGCGGCTGGCTTCGTTCGACATGGAGGGGCTCGCTGATCGTGCGGGGGCGGCGGATTGATGGCGGTTTGATGCAATCAATGAACGTGCCACCTGCCGCCGCATGATCGGATTGCGCTGGCTGACGGGCCGGGACCCGAGCCGAATCCAGTCCCATCAGGCCATTGAATGCCCCGCGCGATGCAGATTGATCGCATGCCGACAGATCAATTGTTGCACCACGCCGGCCGATTGCTGCACTTGTTGCGTGCTGTTGCGCGGGGCTTTGGTGCACCGACTGTGGCGGCTTCTGTCGCGGCATGGTCGCGGTTCAGGCAGACGCGCCGCAGGCTCAGGGAATATTCGTTTGCCGATCATCGATGTCTCGCATTGATCGGGCCTGATCACGACCATCACCCGATCGATTGGCACATCCGTTGCGCCGTGACTCCCATCGCCGCCGCACAGGTGGCGGCAGACCACCGCAACCGGAGAGACAACCATGCCCACAGTGACCACACCCGCGCACAAGAGCGGCGATTTCTTCGTCGATTACGAAGAGAAGGTTTTCGAGGACGTCAAGGCCGCGCCCGGCGAAAAGGCGCTGATCACCTTTCACACGGTGGCGTTCGAAGGCTCCATCGGCCTGGTCAATCTGCTGCAGGCCAAGCGCCTCATCCGCAAGGGCTTCGAGACCTCGGTGCTGCTGTACGGCCCGGGCGTCACCCTGGGCCTGCAACGCGGCTTCCCCACCCTGGGCGACGAAGCCTTCCCCGGGCATCAGAATTTCGCCAACCAGATGAAGGCGATCATGGACGAGGGCGGCAAGATCTACGCCTGCAGGTTTGCGCTGCAGGCGCTGTACGGGCACGGCGAACCGTCGCTGCTGCCGGGCATCCGCCCGATCAACCCGCTGGACGTGCTCGACCTGGTGCTGCTGCACCGCAAGGACGGCGCGTTCATTCTCGACACCTGGACGCTGTAGCGCGCCGTCATGTCCCGCATCGTCAAGGCCGCCGCGGTGCAGCTGTCGCCGGTGCTCGGCAGTCGCGAAGGCACGGTCGCCAAGGTCGTGGCCGCGATCGCCGAGGCCGCGCGGCAGGGCGCCGAGCTGCTGGTGTTCCCCGAAACGGTGGTGCCGTACTACCCGTACTTCTCGTTCATCACGCCGGCGGTTGCCATGGGGCCGGCGCACCTGACGCTGTACGAGCAGGCGGTGACGGTGCCGGGCGCCACCACCCATGCGGTGGCCGCGGCCGCGCGGGAACACGGCGTGGTGGTGGTGCTCGGGGTCAACGAGCGCGACCACGGCACGCTGTACAACACCCAGCTGGTGTTCGACGCCGACGGCGCGCTGGTGCTGAAGCGCCGCAAGATCACGCCGACCTATCACGAGCGCATGGTCTGGGGCCAGGGCGACGGCAGCGGCCTGAAAACGGTCGACACCGCCGTTGGCCGGCTCGGCGCGCTGGCGTGCTGGGAGCATTACAACCCGCTGGCGCGCTACAGCCTGATGGCGCAACACGAGCAGATTCACTGCGCCCAATTCCCCGGATCGCTGGTCGGGCCGATTTTTGCCGAGCAGATGGAAGTGACGATGCGCCACCACGCGCTTGAGTCCGGCTGCTTCGTCGTCAACGCCACCGGCTGGCTGAGCGAGGCGCAGATTGCCCAGGTGACGCCCGACCCGACGCTGCAGAAGGCGATGCGCGGCGGCTGCTACACCGCCATCATCTCGCCCGACGGCAGGCATCTGTGCGCGCCGCTGCGCGAAGGCGAGGGCCTGATCGTCGCCGACCTGGAGTTTGCGCTCATCACCAAGCGCAAACGGATGATGGACTCGGTCGGGCATTACGCGCGACCGGAACTGCTGTCGCTGAATCTGGACGCCCGTGCCGCGACGCCGATGCGCGCCGAGGCGGCGTCTGCCGCACCCACCGATACGCCGCAACGGAGCACGCGCCATGGGCAAACCGATGCCTTCCCCGATGAGCCTGAACCAAGCGTTGATCTCGGACCTGCAATCGCACGGACTGCGACTGGCTGATCCCGACCTCGGCGCGCCCAGCCGCCGCGGCGGCGCGGGGCCGTCGGACCACAAGGCCGTCGTCGTCGACGGCCACACGATCATGGTGCCGGTGCACACCGGCGCCGCTGCGCAGTCACCGTTCGAGACCGAACGCTCCGGCACTGCCGACGCGGTGGCGCTGAAACGCGACGGCATCGCCGTCGCGACCATCTCGTTCGCACCGCAGCCAAAGTTCACCCAACTGCACACCGCCGACGGCGTGCCCTACGGCCACATTGCGCAACTGCACGGTCGCGACGTGCTGGCGACCACGGTGCTGCAAACCTGCATCCGCTACGGCCGCCGCGAAACCTCGTGCCAGTTCTGTTCGATCGGCGAGTCGCTGGCGGCCGGACGCACGATCAATCGCAAGACGCCGGCGCATCTGGCCGAGGTTGCGAAGGCCGCGGTCGAGCTGGACGGCGTCAAACACATGGTGATGACCACCGGCACGCCGAACTTCACCGACCGTGGCGCCGCGATCCTCTGCGCGTCGGCGGCAGCGGTGAAGGCCGCGGTCGATCTGCCGATTCAGGCGCAGTGCGAACCGCCGGACGATCCGGTCTGGTTCGGGCGCCTCAGGGCCGCCGGCGTCGACAGCCTTGGCATGCACCTCGAAGCGGTCACGCCGGAGGTGCGGCAACGCATCATGCCGGGCAAGGCCGGCGTCAGCATCGAGCAGTACATGACCGCCTTCGCCGACGCGGTGAAGGTCTTCGGCCGCGGTCAGGTCAGCACCTACATCCTTGCCGGCCTCGGCGACACGCGCGAGGCCATTCTGGCGATGTGCGAACGCCTGATCGCCCTCGGCGTGTATCCGTTCGTGGTGCCGTTCGTGCCCAACGCCGGCACGCCACTGGCCAAACACCCGCCGCCGAGCGCCGCGTTCATGCGTTCCATCCTGCAGCCGCTGGGCCGGATGCTGGTCGACGGCGGGCTGCGCTCGGCCCACATCAAGGCCGGCTGCGGGCGCTGCGGCGCCTGCTCGTCGCTGTCGGCATTCGAGACCTGAACATGCTGCCGTTCGCACCGGCCGACCGCACCGCGTTCGCGTTCATCTCGGGCGCGTACTGCATCAAGCACGTCACCGCCGGCTGGGAACGGCAAGGCTGCCTGGCGTTGCGGCGCGCGGTGTTCTGCGACGAGCAGGCGATCTTCGAGTCCGATGATGGCGACGCGCTCGACGACACCGCGCTGCCGATCGCGGCGATCGCCTGCGTTGCCGGCATGCCCGAGCAGGTGGTCGGCACCGTGCGCATTCATCAGGCCGAGCCGGGCCTGTGGTGGGGCTCGCGGCTGGCGGTGCATCGCGACTGTCGCGGCGCGGCGTGGCTGGGCACGCAGTTGATCCAACATGCGGTGGGCACCGCCCGGGCCCGCGGCTGCACGCGCTTTCTGGCGCAAGTGCAGGTGCAAAACCTGCGCCTGTTCGAGCGTCTGCACTGGCAGTCGCTGCAGGCAATTCGGGTGCAGGGGCGGCCGCACGTGCTGATGCAGGCAAACCTTGCGCACTGTCCGCCGCGGGTCGAGGACGAACTGCGTCTGGCGGTGCAGGCACGGGCGGCGGCATGAGCGCCCCGAACCCCCACAGCGCCCCGGTCGATCTCGATGCGCTGGTGCAGGCCCTGCAGGCCGGCAGCGGCGTCGCGCACAAGCGCGACATCGCCAACGTGGTCGAAGCACTCGGCATCGGCGGCGACAGCGCGGTGGCGGTGGGCGACGACTGCGCGGCCATCGCCGAGCCGCACGGCCAGGGGCATCTGCTGCTGGCAATCGAAGGCTTCATCCCGGCCTTCGTGGCGCGCGATCCCTGGTTCGCCGGCTGGTGCGGCGTGATGGTCAATGTCTCCGACATCTACGCCATGGGCGGGCGGCCGCTGGCCATCGTCAACGCGCTGTGGAGCCGCAGCGGTGCCGCGACGCAGGCGCTGCTGGACGGCATGCGCGCGGCGGCGCAGTGCTACCAGGTGCCGGTGGTCGGCGGGCACAGCAATCTGCGCTGCGACGGCGCGCAGCTGGCGGTGGCAATCCTCGGCCGCGCCAAGCGCCTGTTGAGCAGCTTCGATGCGCAGCCGGGCGATGTGCTGATGGCGGCGATCGATCTGCGCGGTGCCTATCGCGCGCCATTTGCGCACTGGAACTGCACCACCGGCGTCGATCCGGAGCGGCTGCGCGGCGATCTGGAACGGCTGCCCATGCTGGCCGAGCAGGGCCTGTGCCGCAGCGCCAAGGACATCTCCCAGGCCGGCGTGCTCGGCACCGTGCTGATGCTGCTCGAATGCTCCGGCGTCGGCGCCGAGCTCGACGTCGCCGCGGTGCCGCACCCCGACGGCGTCGATCCCTTGCGCTGGCTGACCGCCACCTTTCCCAGCTTCGGCTACGTGCTGGCGGTGGCGCCTGAGCATCGCGCCTCGGTGGCGCAGGGCTTTGCCGACCGCGGCATTGCCTGCGCCGCGATTGGCCGCTGCGACGACACGCGGCAACTGGTGCTGCGGCAGGGTGCAGGCAGCCGCACGGCCTGGGATTTTTCGCGCCAGCCGCTGACCGGCTGCGCGCCAACTGCCTGCTTGAACGTGCCGGAGAAACGCTGTGCCTGAGGTTCGATTCCGCGTGCGCTGGCCCGACCAGCAGCAGACCCTGTGCTACTCACCGTCGAGCACCATCAAGGACGCGCTGCGGCTGAATCATCCCTACGGCGTCAGCGAGTTCGTCCAGCGCTGCACCGCCGCGCTGGAACACGCCAGCGCGCGGGTGGCCCAGAAGTACGGCATGGGCTGCGGCCAGGCGCTGGCGCAGATCACGGTGATCCAAAGCCGCGCCAGACCCTTCATGGACGATCCGGATGCGCGGATCACCGTCGAGCACTTCGAGGACTAGAACCATGCCGAGACACTGGAACACAGCGGCCCTGGATGCGGCCGACGCCTGCTTCGTCGGCCCGCGCCGCATTGACGTGGTGATCATCGGCGGCGGCCAGGCCGGCCTGTCGATGAGCTGGCATCTGCAGCAGGCCGGTATCGAGCACGTGGTGTTCGAGCGCGAGCGCTGCTTCAGCCAGTGGCGCGACGCGCGCTGGGATTCGTTCTGCCTGGTCACGCCCAACTGGCAATGCCGCCTGCCGGGCTTCACCTACGACGGCGCCTACGGCGGCACCGACCCCCACGGCTTCATGCCCAAGGACCAGATCATCGAATACCTCGACGCCTATCGCGCCAGCTTCGACCCGCCGCTGCGCGAAGGCGTCGAAGTGCTGTCGGTACGCCAGACGCCCGACGGCGAGTTTGCCGTGCACACCCGCGCCGGCGACTGGCTGGCCGGGCAGGTGGTGATCGCCAACGGCGTCTACGCCACCCCGGTGATTCCGCGCGCCGCCGAACGTCTGCCCGCCGACATGCTGCAACTGCATTCGTCGAACTACCGCAATCCGCAGTCCATGCCGGACGGCGCCATTTTGGTCGTCGGCAGTGGCCAGTCGGGTTGCCAGATTGCCGAAGACCTGCACATCGCCGGGCGTGCCGTGCATCTGTGCGTCGGCAGTGCGCCGCGTTCGCCGCGGGTGTATCGCGGACGCGAGGTCACCGACTGGCTCACCGACTCCGGCTACTACGACATTCCGCTGGCGCGTCATCCGCAGGGCGAGGCGGTGCGCGACAAGACCAATCACTACCTGACCGGCCGCGACGGCGGGCGCGAGATCGATCTGCGCCAACGGGCGCTGGAAGGCATGAAGCTCTACGGCAGCTTCCGCAACGTCAGCGGCACGCGCCTGCACTTCGCGCCCGACCTCAGCGCGCACCTCGACCGCGCCGACGCCTCGTACAACGGCATTCGCGCGCTGGTCGATCAGTACATCGCCGAGGCCGGCATCGACGCGCCGCCGGAGCCGGCCTACACCCCGCCGTGGACGCCGGCGGCTGAGACCCCCGAAATCGACTTCGTCAACGCCGGCATCCGCAGCGTGGTCTGGGCCATTGGCTTCCGGCCCGACTACGCCTGGGCGCAACTACCCGTGTTCGACGGCCGCGGACACCCGGTCCACCACCGCGGCGTCACGCCGCTGGCGGGCGTCTACTTCCTGGGGCTGAGCTGGCAGAACACCTGGGGCTCCGGGCGCTTCGCCGACGTCGGCAAAGACGCCGGGTATCTGCTGGGCCCCATCCGCGCGCGCGCCGAGGGGTCGCACCAGAGCAGCCGCGCCGCCTGAGCCCGGCCGGGCCTCGGCCGGGGCCGTGCGTGAGGCCCACCGATCACCACCCGGAAAGGTCAGCGCAGGGCCAATCCGTGAGATCAGGGCGTTGCTGCGTGCGGTGCCGCGCGATTCGGCGGAGGCAGTCGAGTCCCCCGCTCCAGAAGCGGAGCGACACCATCCGCCGGCGCCCGGCCCTTTCAGGCCTTGCGCCAGCGGCGACGCGGCTTCATCCGGCCTGGGTGCCGCCGATGGTCAGCGCGTCTACCCGCACGGTGGGCTGGCCCACGCCCACCGGCACGCTCTGCCCGTCCTTGCCGCAAATTCCGACCCCGCCATCCAGCGCCAGGTCGTTGCCGATCAGGCTCATGCGCGGCAGGGTGTCGGGGCCGTTGCCGATCAGGGTGGCGCCCTTGACCGGCCGTGTGACCTTGCCGTTTTCGATCAGGTAGGCCTCAGACGCCGAGAACACGAAGTTGCCGGAGGTGATGTCGACCTGCCCGCCGCCGAAGCTGACCGCGTACAGCCCCCTGTTGACCGAGGCGATGATTTCGGCCGGGTCGTGCGGGCCGGCGCGCATGTAGGTGTTGGTCATGCGCGGCATGGGCAGGTGCGCGTAAGACTCGCGACGCCCGTTGCCGGTGGGCGCAACGCCCATCAGGCCGGCATTGAGACGGTCCTGCATGTAGCCTTTGAGAACGCCGTTTTCGATCAGCACCGTGCAGTGGGTGGGCGTGCCCTCGTCGTCAATCGACAAGGAGCCGCGCCGCCCGGGCAGGGTGCCGTCATCGACGATCGTGCAGTGGGGCGAGGCCACGGTTTGGCCGACGCGGCCCGAGAACACCGAGCTGCCTTTGCGATTGAAGTCGCCTTCCAGGCCATGCCCCACCGCTTCGTGCAACAGAATGCCGGGCCAGCCCGGCCCCAGCACCACCGGCAGGCTGCCGGCCGGCGCGGCCACCGCGTCAAGCAGCACCACGGCCTGGCGCACCGCTTCGCGGGCGATGTCTTCCGGCAGGTTGCCGGTGCCCAGCAGGCCGGAGAAATGATCACGTCCGCCGCCGCCCGCGTGGGCCTGCTCACGCCGCGTGCCGCTTTCGACCATCACCGTCACGTCCAGCCGCAGCAGGGGCCGCACGTCGGCGCTGAGCTGGCCCTGGGCATCGAGCACCATGATGGTGTCGTGCTGCGCGGCCAGCCGCACCATCACCTGATACACGCGTGGATCGGCGGCACGCGCGGCCGCATCGGCGCGCCGCAGCAGGTCGAGTTGCTGCTCAGCGGTGATGCCCGACAGCGGATCTTCGCCGGGGTACAGCGCCTTGGCCGATTGCGGCCGCACCCGCACCGGCACGGCGGCGCTGGCGCCCTCGGCGACGATGGCGCGCGACGCCTTGGCGGCCTCGATCATTGCCTTGAATTCGATGTCGTCGGCGTAGGCCAGACCCTGCCGATCACCGCAGATCGCGCGAATGCCGACGCCGCGTTCGCGGTCATGGCTGCCGGATTTCACCAGCCCGTCTTCCAGCGCCCAGCTGCGGGTCACACGTTGCTGAAAATACAGGTCGCCGCCGGTGACGCCTGGGCCCAGCACGGTGCCCATGACACGCAGCAGGGCGCCTTCGTCCAGCGCAGCCGGATCGAGAAACAGGGGACGGGCAAAACTCAGGGCATCGGTCATGAAGCAGCTCGGATCATCTTGAATGTGGACTAAAGGCGGCGGTGCTGAAGACAGGGAAACGCGCCGCGCAACTGCACCAGCTTGTCACGCTCCAGCGTGGCGACGGCGTTGCCGGGCTCGCCGCCCAGTTCGGCCAGGGTGTCACCCCAGGGGCTGAGGATGCAGGAATGCCCCCAGGTCTGGCGGCCTCCGGGGTGGGTGCCGCACTGGTTGGGGGCCACCACGTAACAGGTGTTTTCGATGGCGCGGGCCCTGAGCAGGGTAGACCAGTGTGCGGCCCCGGTCTGTGCCGTGAAGGCCGAGGGCACGCACAACACCTCGGCACCGGCGGTGGCCAGGGCGCGGTACAGCTCGGGAAACCGCAGGTCGTAGCACACCGACAAGCCGAATCGCCAGCCGTCGATGTCGACGATGACCGGGGCCGGCGGGCCAGGCTCGATGCTGCGTGATTCCCGATAGGACTCTTTGCGTCCTCCGCGCGTGGTTTCAACGTCGAACAAATGAATCTTGTCGTAACGCGCCAGCAATTCACCGTCTGGGCCGACCACCAGGCAGGCGGCGCGGATGCGGTCGGGGTCGTCGCCGGCCAGCGGCAGGGTGCCGCCAATCAGGTAGACCCCGTGCTTGACCGCCAGGTGCTTGAGCCACGACTGCAAGGGTTCGCGATCTTTGGTTTCGGCAATCGCCAGCTTGTCGCGCTCGTGCGCGCTCATCAGCGCAAGGTTTTCGGGTAACACGATCACCCGCGCGCCGTCATCGGCTGCGGCGGCGATCATGCGCTGGGCGGTGCGCAGGTTGTCGGCAACCTCATCGCCCGAGGTGAATTGAACGGCTGCAATTTTCATGGTTGGGTCTCCAGATCGGCACGGGCAGCAGCGTTGTTGCCGCTGGCGGCGTCCAGCTTTTCGATTTCAGGGTCGTCCCAGGTGCCGCGAATGCGGTAACCAAACTGCCCCACGGCCTCCAGCGGCTTGTCGAGCAGGGTCTGCGCCAGCAGTACCAGCACGCCTGCGGCAGGGCCGCCCAGCAGTGCCGCGCCAATGCTCACGCCGCTGGCGTAGTCAGGGTAAACCGTGACGCGCTGATCGAGACGCCGGGTGAGCAGATGCGTCTCTCCCTTGACCGCCATGCGCAGCGACGGCGCGCGCAGGGTCAGGTCGTCGGTGACGACCCGGCCGTATTCCAGACGCAGGTCGGCATCGAGGCTGTCGAAGTGCAGCCCGTCATCGGTGACATCGCGAAAATCGAACAGCAGCCGGCGCGGCAGTTGATAAAAGCTGAACAGGCCCAGCAGCCGCCCGGCGCCCGGGTCAATGGCGCGCAACTGGCCCTGGCGCGCCCAGACCTTGAGATCGCCCTCGGCCGTGGGAATCGACAGGCGGGTGCCGCTGGCCGGCCACGCCAGATCCCAGGAGATGCCGGCCCGGTCCGCTTCCAGAGGGGCTTCGATGCCCAAGGCCGCCATCACCGGTTGCGGCCGGTCGGTCTCGAAGCGACCCCGACTGCCGCGCAGGCTGCCATCGGCCGAGAACGAGCCGGCACCGACCAGGGCGCCGTCGCCACTCAGTGCCAAATCCAGCGCGATCTGGCCCCGCGCCGGCAGCTCAGCGGTGAGCGCCGCAGTGCCCAGGTTCAGGCCATTGACGGCCAGCGTCGCAATCTGCCCCGCCCAGGCGCCGGCCACGTATTCGCCGCGCTCGTGCTCGGCCAGCGGCGGCAGGGGCTCGGCGGCGGCCTGCCAGTCGGGCTCGTCCGGGGTGTCGAGCCGCAAGGCCAAAGACTGCAGTTGCAGCAGGCCGCCGCGCTCGGTGGTCTGCACCTCACCCTCGGCGGCGCCGCTGAGCATTGCCGTCAAACCCTGGGCCGTGCGACGGACCGAGGCGCGCTGATCCCTCACCGACAGGCGCTCCACCCTCAGGCCGGCCGCGTGCACTTCCGCCCCGGCCAGTTGCGCCGGCACGCGCTCGGACTGCCCGTCGGCGTCGGCGGGCACCGCGGGCGCATCGGTGAAGCGCGTCAGCCAGCGCAGCCACGGCAGGGCCTCGATGGGCGGCAGGTCGGCCGCCACCCAGAGGCCCGGCGCCGCGCCCAAGGCCGCGACCAGATCCGCTGAAGGGTCGCCCACGCGCAGTTCGATGCGGTTGTCGGCAATCTCGCCGGTCAAGAATTGGCCGCCCCAACTGAAGCGGATGGGCGCCTCAGCAGACGCGGGCAAGGGCAGTTCAAGCTGGACGCGGCGGGCGTCGGCTTCAGGCTTCTCAAGCGGCGACGGCAGTGTCACCGCCACACCGTGCAAGGGGCTTTGCGCGGTGAATGTGGCCACACCCTGGCGCGGCAGCGACAACTGCCCCGACCAGTCGAACACGCCGGACAGGCGCTCCGACACCGGCTCGGGCAACCACTGATCCAGCGCCGACACCGGCAGCACCTTGCCCAGCAGGTCGAGGATCACACCTTCATCGCCCCCTTCGAGCACGCCGCTGACGCGGGATCCGTGCCAGCGACCGCTGAGGTCGTCGCCCGAAAGGCTGTTGCCGCTGAAGTCCAGATGCCCGGTCACGTCGGTCACCGGCGTGTCGACGCCCGAGAGGCGCATTTCCACCGATTCCAGCGCGACGCGGCCCGACACGCGGGCGTCTTTCACCTCGGCCAGCGGAATGTCGAGCTGCACCTCGACGGCGGCCGGACCGGTGATGTCCGCCGCTTCGGCGAGGCGGGCAAAGCGGTCTTGCAGCGGGCTTTGGTTCATGAGGCTCAGCAGCGCCGGCACGTCATCACGCGTCTTGCCGCTGATTTCGAGCACCGCGTCGTTGTTCATCGCCTTGATCTCGGCCTGCCCGCTCACTTGGCGCACCGGGCCGAAGCGGGCCTGCGCCAGGGTCACGCTCATGCGGTTGCCGGTGAAGGTGAGGTCTGCGTTGGCCTGTGTCAGGGCCGGCCAGTCGGGCGCGAAGGCCAGGCCGCCGTCACGCACCGGCAGCTTGAGCTGCCAGAAGCCGGTCGGCCGGCGGTGATAGGGAAAGTCGGCGGCCGGGCCTTTGATCTGCAGCCGCGCGCCGTCCAGTTGGCCGCCGGTGACCGCGCGTTTGAGCCACTTGCGCAGGGGTTGCGGCCACTGGCCCGGCCAATAGGGATGCATGGCCGCCAGCGACTCGGCGTCCACCTGCAGATCGATGTCCAGTTGCGGCGAGCGCAGCGCACCGCCGGCGATGCCGCGTACGTGGCCTGCCACCTGCGCACCCTCGGCCGCGACCCGCAGCTCGGGCACGGCCACCCGCCACTCGCCTCCGGGCTGTTGCGCCCAGAGCCACTCGCCCTCCAGGCGCTCAAGGCGCAGCGGCTGCTGCCACCCCGCAAGGGTGATCGCCGGCATGGGCGCGGCCGGCAGGAAGTAGCCGCCCAGTTCATCCAGCGCGAGGTACCCGTGCAAGGCTTCGATGGCGGACGCGCCGTTGCGCAGTGCCACGCTTTCGAGCCGCGCCTGCACGCTGAAGCGCGGCATCTGCGGGTCGGGGCGACGCCAGCGCCAGTCGCCGCGCAGATCGCGCAGTTGGCCGGTGGCCGCCCAGTCGTCCGTGATGGCGGGCACGTAGCGCTGCAGCAGCGGAAACACAAGGTCAATCGGCAGCATTTCGCCGGACGCATGCAGCCCGTCGGCATCGGCGTTCCAGACGACCCAGGCGTCGGCGCCCGCCGGGCCCAGAGCACCCTGCCAACGCGCGTTGCGCCGCGCCATTGTCAGGGTCAGCGCCGGGGCGTCGGCAATGACCGTGTCGAGCCCACCGATTTCGACGCTGCCGCGCCCCTCCCGCCAGCGGCCACTCAGGTCCAGCGCCGCAGCGGTCTCGCGGTGTGCCGCATCGAACGAACCCCAGCTGAGCAGGGCCTTGGTCTGGCCTTCGATTGCGCCCTCGGCGGGAAACCAGTCCAGCCAGCCCGAGGGCAACACGATGGCGCCGGGCAGGCGATCGCCGCCGTCGATCTGCAGGTCACGGAACGCCAACTGCACACCCTGCGGCGCCCGGCCGTCGCGGCCGGCGGCACGGGTGGCGATCCAGTCGCGCAGCGCCGGCGAGTCCTGCAGCCGCGCCGAAACTGCCGTCACCCGATAGGGCGTCCACCGGCGGCGCATCAGGTCGCCCCAGCGCATGTGCAGATGCAGGGCCTCGGCGCTGAACCACGCACCGCCCGGGGCGTCGGGCTGAATCTGCAGGCCGCCCAGGGTCGCGACCGGTTGCAGGCCCACCCAGCCGAGGCCCACCTTGCCCAGGTTCACCGGCACGCCCAATGCCTGCTCCACCGCGTTTTCGACCGGCCCGCGCAGCTCGTCGGCAACGCGGGTCATGATCAGCACGCCGGCCACGCCCACCACCGCCAGCATCGCCAATCCCCAGATCAGCGAGGTCCAGCGTGCGGCGATCTGCCAGCCCCTCAAGGCTGCCGGCGCCTACTGTGGAATGACGTCGAACGCTTCACGCTGATAGTCCGAATCTGGATGCACCCGAATCGGGCGCCGTAGTTGGGATTCAAGGTCGGGCAGACCCAGCGCGGGCTCGTCCTGCAGCCGCAGCCCGACCTCGGGCGCCGCCAGCACCAGAAAGGCATCGGCCTCGAACTGGCGGGCGGCGCGCTGCACTTCGCGCACCACCTCGTGGCAAACGGTCTCGACCGACTTGACCTGACCACGCCCGTTGCAGGTCTCGCAGGGCTCGCAGAGGATGTGCCCCAGACTCTCGCGCGAGCGCTTGCGGGTCATCTCGATCAGCCCCAGCGGCGAGAACGGATACACCTGGGTGCGCGCCGAATCCTGCAACAGCGCACGCTCCAGACTGCGCAGCACCTGGGCGCGATGATCGTCAGATGCCATGTCGATGAAATCGACAATGATGATGCCGCCCAGATTGCGCAACCGCAGTTGCCGGGCAATGGCCTGGCTGGCTTCGAGATTGGTCTTGAGGACGGTTTCTTCCAGATTCCGGGTGCCGAGAAAGCCGCCGGTATTGACGTCCACCGTGGTCATGGCCTCGGTCTGGTCGATGACCAGATGCCCGCCTGATTTCAGCTCTACCTTGCGCGACAGCGCGCGGTTGATGTCGTCTTCAACGCCGTACAGATCGAAGATCGGCGCGGCGCCCTGATACCACTCGATGCGGTCGGCGGCATCCGGCACGAACACCTGGGCGAACTGCTTCACCCGGCGGCATTCCTCGGCGCTGTCGATGCGCACCCGCTCGACTTCGGTGCCCAGCAGGTCGCGCAGAATGCGCATCGACAAGGGCAGATCGCCATGGACCAGGGTGCCGGGCGCGGCGCTCTTGGCCTGCTGGCTGATGGCGCGCCACAAGCGCACCAGAAACTGCAGGTCGGTGGCCAATGCGGCCGGGGTGACGGTTTCGGCCGCGGTGCGCGCAATCAGGCCGCAGTCGGGTGCGTGTTCGGCGCGCAGCGTTTCCAGCATCGCTTTCATGCGTGCGCGGCTGGGCTCATCTTCAATCCGGGTCGAGACGCCCACGGTCGGCTCGCAGGGCAGCAGCACCAGATAACGCGACGGCACCGACAGCAGGGTGGTCAGGCGCGCGCCCTTGGTCCCCAGGGGGTCTTTGAGCACCTGCACCAGAATCGACTGCCCCTCATGCAGCTTCTGGGTAATCGACGGCAAGGGCAGCGGCTCGCCTGAGGCGTCCCGCACCGGATGCACCATGTCGGCAATGTGCAGAAACGCGGTGCGCGCCAGACCGATCTCGACGAACGCGGCCTGCATGCCCGGCAATACGCGCTGCACCCGACCCATGTAGAAATTGCCGGTCAGGCCGTGACGCGACGCGCGCTGCACATGCACCTCCTGCGCGGCGCCGTTTTCCACCAGCGCGACGCGGGTTTCCTGCACGCCGCTGTTGACCAGAATCTCGAAGCTCATGCGCCGCCCGGCCGCACGTCGAACCGCGACAACAGCTCCAGCGTCTCGGCCACCGGCAGGCCGATCACCCCGGTCAGGCTGCCCGACAGACTGAGCACGAAGCCGGCCGCCTCGCCCTGTATGGCATAAGCGCCGGCCTTGCCCATGGGTTCGCCGCTGGCGCAATAGCGCTGGATCTGCGCAAACGTCAACGGCGCAAAGGTGATGTGCGTGGTCGTTTCCACATGGTCGCGACGGGTGCCCAGCCCCACGACGACGCGGGTGACGACGCTGTGGGTCTCGCCCGACAACTGCTCCAGCATTTTTTCGGCGTGGGCGGCATCGCGCGGCTTGCCCAGCGCCTTGCCGTCGAAAATGACCTCGGTATCGGCCACCAGTACCGGCAACTCGGTGGGCGCCGCGGCCAGCGCGGCGGCGAGCTTTTCGTCCACCACCCGGCGCACGTAATCCAGGCCCGCTTCACGCGCGCGCGGCGTTTCGTCAACCGACACCGACAAAGGCGCAAACCGCAGGCCCGCCTGGGCCAGCAGCTCGTGGCGCCGGGGCGATTGCGAGGCGAGATAAAAGGCAGCGTTCATGCGCGAAATGTAACAGCCCTGCCGCGCCCGCCCCTCGTGAGCCCCGGCACAGCTCAATCGCGTCGGCGATAGCCGCGTCGTGACCCATCGACCTGCTGCAGCGTCGGCGTGCTGAGCCCGAAGCGGACCAGAAAATCGAGCCCCGATAGATCGCTGCCGTCCACGGTCACCCGGCGCGGTGAGTCCAGCGACGGAAACGCGCCACACGCCTCGCCCTCGTCGCAAATGAAACCGTCGTTGTCACTGTCGGTGCCCGAGAGGATCAGGTAGTCACCTGGCAGGATGGCCTCGAAGGCAAAGGAATAGCCGGCATCGCCGACCTCCACTTCGTCCTGGGCCACGACGGCATCGGTGTCGGGGTCGATCAGCAGGACGTACTGCTTGCCGACGCTGGCATCCCGGTCACCCTGGCCGACGCTGATCAGCACCGGCACCTGCACGACATTGACCGCCGAGGCGAAGCCGATGGTGGCCGAAAAGGTGCCGGTCGCCAGCATTGAACGGTCCACCGTCACCGCGTAACGGCCCAGACCGTCGCCGTCCACATCGGTCGGCATCACCGTCAACCAGGGCGCGTCGTCCGACACCGAGGTCACCGCCAGCGCGCCGGTCCCGGCGTTGCCCGCATCGAGGGTCGCAACCGTCGCCACGTTTTCGAAGCTGAGGGCCTCGGGCTGCACCGACAGACGCGGGTTGTCCGCGGGCGCCTGACCTTCCGCCAGCGCAATGGCGGCACGCACCGCCAGGTTGGCGTCGATCAGGCCGTGCCCGAAGCGGTCATCACGTCCGGCGGCGCCCAGGTCTCGGGTGATGGCACCGCTGGCCAGCAACTGGTCGAGTTGTACCGGCGTGAGTGCGGGATTCACGGCCTTCATCAGCGCCACCACGCCCGCCATGTGCGGCGCCGCCATGGAGGTGCCCTGCAGAAAGCCGACGCCGTCCCTGATCGGCAGGGTGCTGTCGCTCGAGAGCGTGCTGAGCACGCCATCGGGCGTTGCGCGCGACTGGTCGCCGCCGGGGGCGGCCACGTCAACCGCATCATTGAACTGCGAATAGGGCGCGTGCTGCTGCTGGCGGCCCACGGCGCCCACCGACACCACAGCGTCGTAGGACGCAGGATAGCTGCGCCGGCTGTCACCACTGTTGCCCGCCGATGCAATGATGATCAGGCCGGCATCAGCGGCTTCGCGGTACGCCATCTGCTCACTCTGCGAAAAGCCGTCGCCGCCCAGACTCAGGTTGAGCACATCCGCTGCGCGCGGCGGGCGCCGGCCCGAGCTGTTGGGCAATCCGGCGGCATAGCGCACGGCATTGATGATGTCGAAGCCGCTGCCGGCGCCGTCGGCGCCCAGCACCCGCAACGGCATGATGCGCGTGTCCCAGCCCACGCCGGCCACCCCCAGGCCGCCGTTGTGGGTGGCGGCACCGATCGTGCCGGCCACATGGGTGCCATGAAAGCTGCTGACGCCGGCGATCCCGCCGTCTCCGGGGTCGTCGGCGTTGCCGTCGATACCGTCACCATCGAGCGACAGGGCCGGATCGCTGACGAAGTCGAACCCGTCGGGGTCGGCCGGGTCGAACTTGCCGGCCAGATCAGGATGCGCGAGCCGCACGCCGGTGTCGGCAACGGCCACCCGGATCTCGGGCGATCCGGTGGTGATGTCCCAGGCCTGCGGCAGGTTGATCAACCCGTAGTGCCACTGCTGGCTGAAGAACTCGTCGTTCGGCAGCGCGTGGGGCTTGCGCAGCGGATTGGGCTCGGCCCACGCCACCCCGGCCTGTCGCTGGACGCGTTTGATGGCGCGCAGGGTGGCGATCCGGGCCGCCAATGCCGGGTCCACAATGTTGAACCCCGATCCGGCGACTGCGGCGCGGGCGGTGACCTCCGGTGACAGCGCCAGCAAGCCCGGCCCGCCGGGCACCTGGCCGAGCCACCGCGTCGTGGCGCCCAGCGAACGCGCGCCGAACCCAGCGTCGTCAGCGTCCTTCATCTGCACCAGCGCCTGGTGGGGCACGAAGGCCATCTGGGTGCTCATCGCCGACTCTTGCGGCGCTGCCGAGGCGGGATTCGCGCCGGGCTGGGAGACGGTCAACACATAGTTCGAGGCGCCGTCGAAGGCGTCCACCTGGATGAAGTAGCGCTGCGTGCCGGCGGCCTCGGGCACCGTCAGCGACTCGAACTTGCCGGTGCCCAGCGACTGGCCCACCACTTCGAGTTCATCGTTGGCCAGCAGCAGGTCGAGATCGTTGTTCGCCCCGTCTTCGGCGATGAACAGGTTGATGATCTGGCCGGGTGCCAGGCTTGCCGCCAGCACGTCGAAAGGGTCCGTGGCCAGGCTGGCGTGGCCCCCCAGAGTGACCGGATTGCCCAGCATCTGCGCCATGTCCACCGAGTTGTTCGGTATGGGCTGCACCGAGGGATCGGCGGTGTCGCCATCGACGGCGGCATCCTGCGGCGCCGACAGGCGGCCCGACAGCCTCGCGGCCGCGGGGCGGTTGGTGGGCGGCGGAGTCGGTGGCGGCGGCGTGCTGGGGGATGGCCCCGGACCGGAAGTCGGGCTGGGGCTGGGGTTCGGATTGGGGCTGGGGCTGGGGCTGGGACTGGGACTGGGCGTCAGGCTCGGCGCCGGCGCGGCCCCGCCACCGGCCTCGTTGTCGGACGATCCGCCGCCGCAGGCGGCCAGCAGGCATGACAGCACGACAATCCATCGAGCACGCGGCATGACGATGACGGACATTCAAATTGGGTCCCGATGGTACCGGACCCGGCCCGGGCCGCTCACGGGTGGGCGCGATCAGCCGCGATGGTAGGGATGCCCTACCGACGCCGACCACGCGCGGTAGAGCTGTTCGGCCACGACCACCCGCACCAGCGGATGCGGCAGGGTCAGGGGCGACAGCGACCAGCGTTGGTGGGCGGCGGCGAACACCGGCGGTGCCAGTCCGTCCGGCCCGCCGATGATGATGGCCACGTCGCGCCCGTTGCCCTGCCAGCCCACCAGGGCCTGCGACCACGCCAGGGTGTCGTGCAGCGTGCCGCGCTCGTCAAGCGCCACGATCTCGGCGCCTTTGGGCACGGCCTTGAGAATTTTCTCGGCCTCGGCGGCCTTGAGCCGGTCGATGTCGGGGTTCTTGCCGCGATGCGCCACCGGCAGTTCCACCAGCACCAGCCTGGCTTCGTTGGGCAGCCGTTTGGCGTAGTCGGCGTAGGCGGTCTGCACCCAGTCGGGCATGCGCTGACCGACGGCGATCAGGTGAATCCGCATGACTGATCCGGCCGGGCGTTACCCGGCGGCTTTCGGGGTGCGGCGGGTGCTGGCACGACGCAGGCTTTCGGGGGCCTCGGGCGCGTCGATGGTCACGTCACCGCTTTCGATCGACCAGAGCTTTTCGAGCTGGTAGAACGCCCGCGTCTGCGCTTGCATGACATGCACCAGCACGCCGTTGAGGTCGACCAGCGCCCACTCGCCCTGGTCCATGCCCTCCAGCCCCAGAGGGCGAACGCCCTTGAGCTTGGCCTCGTCCAACACGTTGTGCGCCAGCGCCGAAACGTGGCGAGACGAGGTGCCGGTGCAGAGCACCATGGTGTCGGTCATGGGGGTGAGCGACTTGACGTCGAGCACGCGGATGTCTTGCCCCTTGAGGTCTTCAAGGGCGGTCACGACGAGTTTAGTGAGTGCTGGTGTTTTCATGATGGGTCAGTGCGGCGAGATCGGCGGCGGTCAGCCGATCGAGGATGGGCTGCGGCATCAGCCCGCGGAGCGACAGCCCGGCGCGCAGTTTGTGGCGCAACAGGGTGGACGAAATATCGAGCAGGGGAATGTCGAGGGTCTGGTAGCGCCCTTCGAGCGCGCCGGCAATTTCTACCGGTGCCTGCAAGCGGCTGCGGGGGCGTTTGACCACGACCAGTTCGGCCAGGTCAAGAATCACCGGCCAGCGGTGCCAGGTGTGAAAGTGGCTGAAGGCATCGGCGCCAATCAGCAGTACCCGGCGTGACTGCGGAAATTTTTCGGCCAGCTGGGCCAGGGTTTCCACCGTGTACGAAGGCCCTTCGCGGCGCACTTCGCAGTCGTCGGCCACCAGCCGGCGCTCGCCTTCAATGGCCAGGCGAATCCAGTCGAGACGCTTCTGCGCGGGAATGGCCGCTTCGGCGCGGTGCATGGGGTGCGCGGTGGGCACCAAGCGCACCTGATCAAGCTGCAGGCGCTCAAGCGCTTCGATCGCCAGACGCAGGTGCCCGTTGTGGAAGGGTGAGAAGGCCCCGCCAAAAATGCCGATCGCCTTCAGTGGGCGCGACGACTGCCGGGCGGCTTCAACGGACGTGGCCATCTCCCAGCACCACCCATTTCTGGGAGGTCAGGCCTTCCAGCCCCACCGGACCGCGGGCGTGGAACTTGTCGGTGCTGATGCCAATCTCGGCCCCCAGGCCATATTCGTAGCCGTCGGCGAAGCGCGTAGAGGCATTGACCATGACCGAGCTGGAATCGACCTCGCGCAGGAAGCGCCGGGCGCGGGTCAGGTTTTCGGTGATGATGCTTTCGGTATGCGCCGAGCTGTACTGGGCAATGTGGTTCATGGCCGCATCGAGGTCGTCGACCATACGAATCGACAGAATCGGCGCCAGATACTCGGTGCCCCAATCGGCCTCGGTGGCCGCGTGGATCTCGGGCAGCACCTTGCGGACGCGCTCGCAGCCGCGCAGTTCCACCCCCGCTTCGCGATAGCGCGCGGCCAGATCCGGCAGCACGGCGTCGGCAATGCCCACGTGTACCAGCAGGGTTTCCAGGGTATTGCAGGTGCCGTAGCGCTGGGTCTTGGCGTTGAGCGCCACGGCCACGGCCTTTTCGAGGTCGGCCTGGTCGTCGATGTACACGTGGCAGATGCCGTCGAGATGTTTGATCACCGGCACGCGCGCGCCGTCACTCACGGCCGCGACCAGCCCCTTGCCGCCGCGCGGGACGATCACGTCCACGTACTCGGGATGGCCGATCATCAAACCGACCATGCGGCGATCGGTGACATCGATCACCTGCACCGTGGCGCGGGGCAGGCCGGCGTCGATGAGGGCGCGGTCAATACAGCGGGCAATGGCCTGGTTGGAGCGCAGGGCCTCGGAGCCACCGCGCAAGATCGCCGCGTTGCCGGACTTCAGGCACAGGCTGGCGGCGTCGGCCGTCACGTTGGGGCGGGACTCATAAATGATGCCGACCACGCCCAGGGGCACGCGCATGCGCCCCACCTGAATGCCGGACGGCCGCATGTTCAGATCGGTGATGGCGCCCACCGGGTCGGGCAGCGCGGCAATCTGGCGCACGCCTTCGGCCATGGCGGAGACGCGCTCGGGGTTGAGCGCCAGCCGATCGATCAGCGCGGCGTCGAGGCCGCTGTTGCGGCCCGCGTCCATGTCGGCGCGATTGGCGTCGAGGATGTCGTCCTGCGACTCTTTCAGGCTCTCGGCCAGCGCAAACAGCGCGGCATTCTTCTGTCCGGTTTCGGCGCGCGCGATCTCGCGGCTGGCTGCGCGCGCGGCGTTGCCCAGCGTGGAGAACTGACGCGCCAGTGCGTCATCTGAAACGGCGTGGCGGGCGGTACGGGCGTTGGCACTCATGTGCGGCGTTGGCTTCGCAGTGGCGCGGCCCCACTGGCCGCAAGCACCAATGTTAACAAGTCTGCCCATGCGGTCGGCTCGCCGCCCGTGGACTTGGACCCGGCATCGATGCGCAGCGCCCAGCGCAGCCAGCCCAGAGGCTGTATCGGCCCCGAGCGGGTGATGGCGGTGCAGTAGGCGGCCTGCTGCATGCGCCGCACGCCGGCCTGGTCGCAGGCGGCGGCCGCGTCGCGTGTTCGCCCATAGGCCTGGGCCGCCTTGGCCCACAGGCGCAGCACCCACAGCAACCCGCCCAGCACCTCCTGCACGGCGGTCCCTTCTTCACGCAGGCGCTGCAGGCTGCGCACGCCGCCCTCGGCATCGCCCGACAACAGCCGGTCGGCCAGGTCAAACACCCCGAAACGGGCGTTGTCCGACACCGCTGCGGTCAAGGTGATGGCATCCACAGGCGTGCCGTCGGGCACCAGCAGGCGCAGCTTCTGCAGGTCCTGCGCGCAGGCCAGCAGGTTGCCCTCGGTGCGTTCGACCAGCGCCTCACAGGCTTCGGCACTGAGCTGCACGCCGCTGAACTGCGCGCGTTTCATCACCCAGTCGTGAAAGCCCTCCGGGCGCACGGGCCAGGCGTACACCAGCAGCGCCTCGCGATCGACGGTGGTGAACCAGCCGGCCTTGCGCGCGCGGGCGTCCAGCGCGCCGAGCATCACCAACAGCAGGCAGTCCGGCGGCGGTTTGGCCAGCCAGTCGGTCAGGGCCCTGGCGCCTTCGACGCCCAGCGCGCCCTGGACGCGCACCTCGATCACCCGGCGCTGCACGAACAACGACAGGCTGTTGGCAGCGCCCAGCACGTCGCCCCAGCCACCGCTCTTGTCGACCTCGAACACCTCGCGCTCATCGAAGCCCTGCGCCTTGGCGGCGGCGCGCACGGCGTCGGCCGCCTCCATCACCAGCAAGGCTTCTTCGCCGGCCACCACGGCCAGCGGCGGAAGAGGGCGTTTCAGGGCGGCGGCAAGGGCATCGGGCGTGAGCGGCATGCCGCGATTCTATAATCACCGCATGGCCTTACGATCAACCACCGCCGCCGACCTGTTCCTGCAGCCGCTGGCCCGCGCGCTCAATGGCGCACCGCGCGCGGCAGCCGCCCGTCCCTACCCGGCCCATGAACAGGCCGCAGATGCCCTGCCCGCCCCGGCGCGGCGCCACGCCGCGGGACTGATGCGTGTCAACCACGCCGGCGAGATCGCCGCCCAGGGGCTTTATCACGGGCAGGCGTTGACCGCGCGCAACCCCGAGGTCGCCGCGCATCTGCGCGCCGCCGCCGTCGAAGAACGCGACCACATGGCCTGGTGCGAACAACGCCTCACCGAACTGGGCAGCCAGCCCAGCGCGCTGAGCCCCCTGTGGTACGCCGGTTCGTTCGCGATGGGCGTGGCGGCCGGCCTCGCGGGGGACCGATGGAACCTCGGCTTCGTCGCCGAAACCGAGCGCCAGGTCGCCGCGCATCTGGGCGAGCACCTGGGGCAACTCCCGCCCGGCGACACCCGCAGCCGCGCCGTGGTCCACGCCATGCGCGAAGACGAGGCCCGTCACGGCGCCGAGGCCACGGCCGCAGGTGGCGCCGAGCTCCCCTTGCCGGTGAAGCGCCTGATGCACCGCGTCGCCGGCGTCATGAAATGGGTGGCCTACCACCGCTGACCCCCTGCGAGAACCTGCAGGCCAGATTGCCAATGAGAGACACCATGAAAACGCTGGTTACGGGTGGCACGGGTTTCATCGGTCAGGCGCTGCTGCCGGCGCTGCGCAACGCCGGACACACGGTGACGGTGCTGACCCGCAATGCGCGCCGCGCGCGGCTGCCGGAGGGCGTCACCGCCATCGAGAATCTCGATGAAATGGCCGCCCATCCCCCTCAGGCCGTGATCAATCTAGCAGGCGAAAACCTCGGCGCGCGGCGCTGGAACGCCCGCAGCAAAGCCACCTTCGTCGAAAGCCGCGTCAGCGTCACCGCACGACTGATTGACGCGTTCGCGCGTTGGCCATCACCCCCCGAGGTGCTGGTCAGCGGCTCGGCCATCGGCTGGTATGGTCCGCGCGCCGACGAGGCCCTTACCGAACAGAGTGCGGGCGGCAGCGGCTTTGCCGCCGAGCTGTGCGCGCAGTGGGAGTCGGTGGCGGCATCGGCGCAAACGCTGGGCGTGCGGGTCGCCTGCGTGCGCATCGGCATCGTGCTGGGCCTGCCCGGCGGCGCGCTGGGGCAGATGCTGCCGCCGTTCAGACTGGGCCTGGGCGGGCCGATGGGCACGGGCCAACAGTGGATGAGCTGGATTCACCGCGATGACCTGGTGGCGCTGATGCTGCGACTGGTCAAGGACAACCACCTGCACGGGGCCTTCAACGGCACGGCGCCGCACCCGGTGCGCAACGCCGAGTTCAGCCGCCTGTTGGGCCGCACGCTGCGGCGCCCCGCCAGGCTGCCGATGCCCGGAGTCGCAATGCGCCTGATCGTCGGCGAAATGGCCGACGAATTGCTGCTGCAGGGGCAGCGGGTCCTGCCCGAGCGGGCGCTGCAGGCCGGGTTTCCGTTTCGGCACCCTGATCTCGAAGGCGCACTGGCCGACCTGCTGGGTTGAGGCGCCTCGGCGACACAACCCGGCTGCAGGGCGGCGCTCCGTCACCCGGCCCACGCACGGGTCTACACCAGCAGCAAGGCCGCCAGGCCGAGAAAAATGAAGAACCCGCCGCTGTCGGTGAGAAAGGTCAGCATGATGCTGGAGCCCATCACCGGGTCACGCCCCAGGCGGAACAGGGTGAGCGGAATCAGCACGCCGGCGGTCGCCGCCACCCACAGGTTGAACAGCACCGCCATGGCGATGACGCCTGACAAGGCGATGTTGCCGTAGAAGATCAGGGTGGCGATGCCCAGCACCGTGCCCCACAGCAGGCCATTGACCGAGGCCACGCTGAATTCCTTGATGAACATCTGCCGCAGTTGCGACGGCCGCACCTGATCGAGGGCCAGACCCCGAATCACCAGCGCCACCGTCTGGTTGCCGGTGTTGCCGCCGATGCTGGCCACGATGGGCATCAGCGCGGCCAGCGCCACCAGTTGCACGATCACGACCTCGAAGGCATCGATCACCCGCGAGGCGATGAACGCCGTCAGCAGGTTCAGGGCCAGCCACGGGGCGCGGTTGCGCGCGCTGGCCATGACCGGCGCAAAGAGGTCTTCTTCCTGGCTCAGGCCGCGCTGGCGCAGGCTGTCGCTCTGCGCCTTCTCGTTCATTTCATCGACCACGGCATCGATGGTGATGCGCCCCACCACCTGGCGGTGCAGATTGAGGACCGGGGCCTCGATGAGGTCGTACTTTTCGAAGGCATCGAGCGCCGATTCGGCTTCGTCGTCGGTGTAAAAGTAGTGGGGCTCGGAGTTCATCACCGCCACCACGTCGGCTTCGGGCTCGTTGAAAATCAGTTGCTGGAAGGCGATGACGCCCTTCAGGTGGCGCTCGCGGTCGATGACGATCACCTGATGGCAATCGCTGGGCACGTCGCTGCGGTTGCGGCGCAGCAGGCGCTGCACGGCCTCGACCGTGGTGTTTTCGCGAATGGTGATGAAATCAAGGTCCATCATCGCGCCCACCGTGCCTTCGGGGAACGACAGCACGCTGCGCACTTCTTCCTGATCGCGCCGGTCGAGTTTGGCAATGACCTCTTGCGACAGGCCTTCGGGCAGGGGCTCGAGCAGATCGGCGATGTCGTCCGATTCGAGGTGGCGGATCGCGGACGCGATCTGGTCCGGCGACATGTCGAGCAGCAGGGTGCGCAGCACCGAACCACTCATTTCCAGCAGCACGGCGCCGCGATGTTCGGGCGACACCAGGTGCCAGGCCATGTCGCGCGCGTCCGGGGCCAGGCTTTCCAGCACGAACGCAACGTCGGCCGGGTGAAAGCCGGCAAGGCGCTGCGCCAGCTGCGCATTCTGCTGGCGCGTCAGCAGCTGGGCCGCAAGATCCTTGCTGGGCGATTCATCGTGGGCCAGCAGCTCGCGCTCGATGGCCTGTCGCGACAGCAGCTCGATGATCTCGTCGCGGGCATGTTCGAGATGGCGATGGTGGGCGCGGGGCGCCGACTCGCCAGACGTTGCTTCCGGGGTCTGTTCGAACTCGCTCATACCCAACTCCCGACAACAAAAAAACCCGCGACAAGCGCGGGCTTTGATGATTGGGCACATCGCCTCGCGATGGCCCGTCGATGCGCCTTGAGCGGCGCGCCGATCAGCGCCTTACTTGATCTTGCCTTCTTTGAACATCACGTGTTTGCGCACCACCGGGTCGTACTTCATGAACTCGAACTTGTCCGGCGTGTTCTTCTTGTTCTTGGTGGTGGTGTAGAAATAACCCGTGCCTTCTGTCGAGATCAGGCGGATTTTTTCGCGGTCTTTCTTGGTCTTTGCCATGGCTTACACCTCGCCTCGTTTCTTGAGTTCGGCGTAGACGGCCTCGAACCCTTTCTTGTCGATCGTCCGCATGCCGTTGGCCGACACGCGCAGCGACACGAAACGCTTCTGGGATTCCAGCCAAAAGCGGTGCGTATGCAGGTTCGGCTCGAACCGGCGACGGCGCTTGGCATTGGAGTGACTGATTGTGTTACCGGAGATCGGGCGCTTGCCGGTCACCTGACAGACTTTTGACATGGAAAAACCGCCTCGGGAATCGTCTTTTAAAGCTGCTTGTGATGCGCGATAAACGCCCACGTCTCACCGGGCAGCCTGTCGCAAAGGGCGCGCTTTATAACAGGGGAACCGCCTTGAGTGCAAGCGCGAGGCGCTCAGATAAGCCCGGCTCGGGCAAAGCTGTAGGGCGTTCCGTCGCCAATCACCAGATGATCAAGCACCCGCACGTCAATCAGCTTCAGGGCTTCGCTGAGGCGCGAGGTCAGGTGCCGGTCGGCCGCGCTGGGTTCGGCCACGCCGCTGGGATGATTGTGCGCAAGGATCACGGCCGCCGCATTGTGCTTGAGCACGCGCTTGACCACCTCGCGCGGATGCACCGTGGCCGCGTTGATCGTGCCCTGGCTGATCGGCTCGAAGGCCAGCACCCGGTGGCGGCTGTCGAGCAGCAACAGCGCGAAAATCTCGTGTTCGGCGTCGCGCAGTTGCGCCTGCAGATAGGCCGCAACCGCCTCGGGGCTGTCCATGGCGGTGCCCACCTTCAAGGATTCGGCCATGTGGCGGCGCGCCATTTCCAGCACCGCCTGCAGCTGCGCGAACTTGGCCTGGCCCAGACCCTTTTCGGCGCAGAAGCCGGACTGGTCTGCCGTGAGCAGCGCGCGCAGCCCGCCAAAGCGCTGCAACAGGTGGCGCGCAAGGTCCACGGCACTCATGCCGGTCACGCCGGTGCGCAGAAAGATGGCCAGCAGTTCGGCATCAGAGAGGGCGCCCGGGCCGTGCGCCAGCAGGCGTTCTCGCGGACGCTCGTCGGCGGGCCAGTCGGTGATCGCCATGCGGTACTCCTTTGAGCGTGCCGGTCGATAGAATGCCGCAATGTCATCACCCTCCACCACTTCCCTGCCCCTGTCTGGACGCCGCATCCTGCTGGGCGTGACCGGCGGCATCGCGGCCTACAAGGCCGCCGAGTTGTTGCGCCGGCTGCAGGACGCGGGCGCCGAGGTGCGGGTGGTGATGACCCGGCATGCCGCCGAATTCGTGACGCCCATGACCTTTCAGGCACTGTCGGGTCATCCGGTGCGCGACACGCTGTTCGACCCCGCGCACGAAGCGGCAATGGGGCATATCGAGCTGGCGCGCTGGCCCGACCTGATTCTGGTTGCCCCGTGCTCGGCCAACACCCTGGCCAAGGCCGCCCTGGGGCTGGCCGACAACCTGCTGTCGACCCTGCTGGTCGCCACCGACAGGCCGCTGATGATCGCGCCCGCGATGAACCGTCTGATGTGGGCGCACCCCGCAACGCAGGCGCATGCGGCCACCCTGACCAAGCGCGGCGTCACCCTGGTGGGGCCGGGCGACGGCGCTCAGGCCTGCGGCGAGATCGGCGCCGGACGCATGAGCGAACCCGCGACCGTTCGTGATGCGGTGATCGCGCTGCTGTCGGCGCCGACTTCGCGGCCCCTGGCCGGCACCAAGGCGGTCATCACCGCCGGGCCGACGCGCGAGGCCATCGACCCGGTGCGCTTCATCACCAACCGCTCGTCCGGCAAGCAGGGCTACGCCGTGGCCACTGCGCTGCGCGACCTGGGCGCCGATGTGACCCTGATCAGCGGCCCGGTCGCGCTGCCCGCGCCGGCAGGCGTGACCCGCGTTGAGGTGGAAACCGCCGAACAGATGCTGGCCGCGACCCTGCAGAGCGCCGCCGGCGCCGACCTGCTGGTCGCGGCAGCGGCGGTGGCCGATTACCGGATGACCGATGTCGCCGCGCACAAGATCAAGAAACATTCCGACACGCTGAGCCTTGCGCTGCAGCGCAACCCCGACATCCTCGCGACCGTGCGCGCCGCGCAACCGGGCCTGTTCATGGTGGGCTTCGCCGCCGAAACCGAGCGGCTGGCCGAGCACGCGCGCGACAAGCTCGCCCGCAAGCACCTGAACCTGATCGCCGCCAACCAGGTCGGTGCGGGTCTGGCCTTCGATGTCGACACCAACGCCTTGCAGGTGTTCTGGGCAGACGGCCAGCAGCCCATTGCGCAGGGCAGCAAACAGGCGGTCGCCCAACAGCTCGCCGAGCTGATCGCCCATCACTACCTGAAGGCCACGCCCGCCGCATGACCGCCATCCAAATCAAGGTGCTGGACCCCCGCGCCGAGGTGCCCGCCTACGCCACCACCGGCAGTGCCGGGCTGGACCTGCGCGCCATGCTCGACGCGCCGCTGCGCCTCGCGCCGGGTCAGACCGAGATGATCAAGACCGGCCTGTCGGTCTACATCGGTGACGCCGGACTGGCGGCCGTGATTCTGCCGCGCTCGGGTTTGGGGCATAAGCACGGCATCGTGCTCGGCAATCTGGTGGGCCTGATCGACTCCGACTATCAGGGCGAGTTGATGGTGAGCTGCTGGAATCGCAGCCAGACCGCCTTTGACCTCAATCCCCTTGAACGCATGGCGCAGCTGGTGTTCGTGCCGGTGGTGCGCCCCGATCTGCAGGTGGTCAGCGAATTCACCGCCGCCTCGGCGCGCGGTGTGGGCGGCTTCGGCTCAACCGGCCGCAACTAGAGACAGAAGAGACTGGCCCGATGACCCTCGACCTCAGCAACGCGCAGAACATCGCCAAGGTTCTTACCGAGGCCCTGCCCTACATTCGCCGCTTTCACGGCAAGACCCTCGTGGTGAAGTACGGCGGCAATGCCATGGCCGACGACACCATGATCCACTCCTTCGCGCGCGACATCGTGCTGATGAAGGCCGTGGGCATGAATCCCGTCGTGGTGCACGGCGGCGGGCCCCAGATCGGCGCGCACCTCGAACGATTGGGCAAGACCAGCACCTTCATCGAGGGCCTGCGGGTGACCGACGGCGAGACCATGGACGTGGTCGAGATGATGCTCGGCGGCCTGGTCAACAAGGCCGTGGTGGGCGCCATCAACCAGCAGGGCGGCCGCGCCGTGGGCCTGACCGGCAAGGACGGCGGCCTGATCCGCGCCCGCAAGCTGGCGCTGGCCAGCGGCGCCGATATTGGCCAGGTGGGTGAAATCGACCAGATCGACCCGCGCATCGTCGAAAACCTCGAAACCGGCGGCTTCATCCCGGTGATCGCCCCCATCGGGTTCGGTGACCGGGGGGAGGCCTACAACATCAACGCCGACACCGCCGCCGGCAAGCTGGCCACCGTGCTCAAGGCCGAGAAGCTGATCCTGCTCACCAACATCACCGGCCTGCTCGACAAGCAGGGCACCGTACTGACCGGCCTGACCGTCGAGCAGGTGAAGGCGCTGATCGCCGACGGCACCATCTATGGCGGCATGCTGCCGAAGATCGAGTGCGCGCTGGATGCCGTGAACACGGGCGTGCGCACCGCGCACATCATCGATGGCCGGGTTGAGCATTCGGTGCTGCTGGAGCTCTTCACCGACAAGGGCATCGGCACACTGATCAAGGCCTGAGCCGATGGCGCAGCGGCCGGAGCACTGCGCGCTGTGCGAACGGTCGCTGCCCCTGCAGTTTCATCACCTGATCCCGCGGCGCAATCACCGCCGCAAGTCTTACCAGCGGCGCTTTTCGCTCGAGGAAATGCGCACGCGCGGCATCTGGGTTTGTCGTGACTGTCATCGCGCCATTCATCGGTTTTTTGATGAAGGCCAATTGGGGCTTGTGCTCAACACGCTGGAAGCGCTTGCGGCCACGCCCGAGCTGCAGCGTCATGCCGAATGGGCGCGACGGCAGCGGCGTGTGAGTTAGCGCATTTGTCGCGCTTGGGCTTGGCGCTAAGGGGGTTCAATCCGGCGCTCGGCGGGTGGGTGGGTTTCAACCCCCCTCACCGCTGCTTTGATCGTTCAGCTGGCCGGGACTGCCCCCGGCGGGGCAGTTTCTTTCTTTGTTCCGGCAAAGAAAGAAACCAAAGAAAGCCGTCCCAACTGCCGAGCCCCGCTGCGCGGGGTGCCCTGCGCTTCTCGCAGCGGAGGGGCCTCACGGAACTCGCTGCGCTCAAACAGCCGTGAGGCTTTTCCCTCCACTGCTGCGATGCTCGGCCCGGCAGAAGGGGGAGGAACTGCGAAAAGCCAAAAGCTGCCACCGCCTTTGACGTTCTCCCCCGTCGGCTCCGGCCGAGCATCGGAGTAAGGGGCGACAAGGCTTGCGCGTGTCTGAGCGAAGCGAGTTTGCGCAAGCCCGCCTCTTACGAGAAGCGCAGGGGACTTTTGGGCCTGCGGCCCAAAAGCCGGAACGTGGGGTGGCTCTTTTGCTTACTTTTCTGGCAGTAGAAAAGTGAGCGCCCCGCCGGGGGCAGTCCCGGCCAACAGGCCCATCACGATGAGTGGTGCAGGTTGTGCAAACCCACCCACAACCACTCAGACCAACTCACGACGAAGGCAACTCAGCCAGCGAGCCGATCAAGGCAGCGCGGAGGCTGTTGTAACCCGCAAAAGCATGCGTTCACAACGCGCGCCTGACCCAGCGCCAGAGTGCTCAACTCATCTTGGCAATCACCGACAGCGGCGCCCAACGCACAATCACCGCCAGCGCCGCCCACGGCCAGCGCGGCACGTTGGCGGTGGCCGGCTCGCGCTCAATGGCAGCGACCAGGGCGCGGCAGCCCGCATCGGTGTCGATCACGAACGGTCGGCTTTTCACGTGGCGGTTGATATCGCTGTCGATGTAGCCGGGGTAGATCGTGGAAACCTTGATCGGGCTGTTGATCAGCTCGGCACGGATGCCTTCGGCTAAATTGGCCACGGCGGCCTTGGTGGCGGCATAGGTGGTCATGGCGCGCGGAAAGCCTCGGTAGGCGCTGAACGACGAGATCATCACCAGATGCCCGGCCTTGCGAGCCCGAAACAGCTCCAGCGCGGCTTCGCACTGCGCCAATGCGGCCACGAAGTTGGCCATCGCGGTTTGGCGGTTGGCCTCGAAATGGCCGGTGCCCAGACCCGCGCCCTTGCCCATGCCGGCGTTGACGATGACGCGGTCCAGCCCGCCCAGCGTGGCGTCAAAATCCTTGAACACGGCGAACACGGCGTCGTGGTCGTTGACGTCCAGCGCGCGAACTTCCACGCGAATGCCGGGGTGCTTGGCCAGCAGCTCGGTTCGCAGCGCTTCCAGTGCGTCGGTGCGCCGGGCGCACAGCGCCAGATTGCGGCCCTGCGCCGCGAACAGGCGCGCCATGCCTTCACCGAGGCCGGCGCTGGCGCCGGTGATGAGAATATTTTGACGGGTCATGACGGCTTACCGGTACGTGATGAGGTGGGCGTTGTTGTCGCCCTCGAAATGCACGTGCTCGTTCAGGCTGGACAGGTGCTGGCGGCCGGTCTGCGCGCTGTAGATCACCTTGGTGACGGCGGCGTTGGCCATGGTCCACTGCAGTTTCAGGGTGGCCTCGTCCGACAGGCCCAACAGCCGTTGACAGATGCAGGTGATCACGCCGCCCGAGGTGAACACCAGCACGGTTTTCGAGGGCCCGCAGGCGGCGATGGTCTGGGCCAGTGCCTCGGTGCAGCGGGCCTGGAAAGTGGGCCAGGTCTCGCCATAATCCGCATCATGCTTGCCGGACATCCAGCGCGACATGGCCTCGGTGAGCATGCTCTGGAAGGCGCGGCGCGGATTCAGGGTTTTGGCCAGATCGGCCTTCATCAGCAGCTTGTTGGCATACATCGGGCGCAGCTTGACGATGATGTCCTCGTGGTCGTACTCGTTGTAGCCCTCGTCGATCTGTTGCACGCACAGCGAATCCATGGCGCCCAGCACGCCATCGGCAGTCTGCTCGTGGCGCAGCATCGAGCCCCGGAACACGGCGTCTGGACGGAGGCGGTGCCGCAGCGCCGTGCCCAGCACCTGCGCCTGCTCCAGGCCGGTGTCCGACAACTGGTCGTAGTGGGTTTTGCCGAAGCTGGCCTGGCCGTGCCGGATCAGATAAACCGCGCCCATCAGTGGTTCGCCTTCTTGATGACCCGCCGCGCCCGCCAACCCAGATAGTTGGCCATGATCCAGAACGGCTTGAAGGCCGGATTGTGGGTCTGCCTGTGGTGATAACGGTAGTAGATCTGCTGGATGATCACCGCCAGCCGGAACAGGCCATAGGCTTCATAGAAGGCCCAGTTGTCGCATTTCAGGCCCGAGTGTTCGAGGTAGTAGTCCACCACCTCGCGGCGCGTGAACATGCCCGGCAGGTGGGTGGGCTGGCGACGCATGAACTGGGCGATGCGGTCATCGCCGGCCTGCGACCAGTAGGCGATCACGCAGCCCAGCTCCATCAGGGGATCGCCGAGGGTGGCCATTTCCCAGTCGAGCACGCCAATGATTTGTGTGGGGTCTTCGGCCGAGAGCACCAGATTGTCGAAGCGCCAGTCGTTGTGGATCACGCCGTTGGCCACGTCGTTGGGCATGTTGGCCTTGAGCCAGTCCTGCACGTCCTGAAACTTGAGCACGTTCCAGGTGGGCACCTTGGCCCAGCGCGCGTTCCAGCCGTCGATCTGGCGCTGCACGTAGCCGCTGCCCTTGCCGAGTTTTTCGAGTGGGGTCGCGCGTACATCGACGCGGTGCAGGGCGATCAGACGGTCCAGCATGTTGCGACACAGTTGGCGGGTCTGGGCCGGGCTGAGCGTCATGCCGGGGGGCAGGTTCTTGCGCGGAATGATGCCGGCGATGCGGTCCATCACATAGAACTCGCTGCCAATGACCGACACGTCGCTGCAGAACCCGACCATGTTCGGCACATAGGGATAGATCGGCCTGAGCGCCGACTGCACGGTGTATTCGCGGCCCATGTCATGCGCGCCTTTGGCCTTGGTGCCCGACGGCGGGCGCCGCAGAATCAGGTCACGATTGGCGTATTCGAGGCGGTAGGTCCAGTTCGATGCGCCGCCCGCAAACTGGGTGACTGCGGCGGAGCCCTCAAGGACCACCCCCTGCGCCTCAAGCCAGGCCGTGACGGCGGCGGCGTCCAGCCCTTCGCCCTCGCGCACGGCGCCGCCGCGGTCGAGCACGCTGTCGCTCATTTGCCCAGACCGCGCTTGGCCAGTTCGATGCGGGCGATCACGCCCTTGTGCACCTCGTCAGGGCCGTCGGCCAGACGCAGGGAACGGGCCTGCGCGAAGAATGCGGTCAGCGGCACGTCGCGCGAGACGCCCATGCCGCCGTGGAGCTGAATCGCCCAATCGCAGACCTGCTGCAGCACGTTGGGCGCGACCACCTTGATGGCGCTGATCTCGGTCATGGCCGGAATGGCCCCCACCTGATCGATCTTCCACGCCGCGAACAGGGTCAGCAGCCGCGCCTGATCGATGGCGATGCGGGCATCGGCGACCCGCTCGCGGTTGCCCCCCAGGTTGAGAATGGGCTTGCCAAAGGCAGTCCGTGCCATGCCGCGCCTGATCATCAGATCAAGCACGGTTTCAGCCGCGCCGAGGCAGCGCATGCAGTGATGGATGCGCCCCGGCCCGAGGCGCCCCTGGGCAATCTCGAAACCGCGACCCAGCCCGGCGATAAGGTTCTCCTTGGGGACGCGCACATCGCGGAACACCACTTCACCGTGTCCGTGCGGCTCATCAAACTCGCCGAACAGCGGCAACATGCGCTCGATGGTGACGCCGGGCGTGTTGAGCGGCACCAGCACCATCGAGTGCCGATTGTGGCGCCCGGCGTCGGGTGCCGAGAGCCCCATGAAAATGCCGATGCTGGCGCGCGGGTCCCCCACGCCGCTGCTCCACCACTTGCGGCCGTTGATGACCACCTCGTCACCCTCAAGCACGGCGGTGGCCTGCATGTTGGTGGCATCACTGCTGGCCACCTCCGGCTCGGTCATGAAGAACACGCTGCGGATCTCGCCGGCCAGCAGGGGCGTCAGCCAGCGCTCTTTCTGCGCGGCACTGCCGTACTTCCACAGCACTTCCATGTTGCCGGTGTCGGGCGCGTTGCAATTGAAGATTTCGGGCGCCATCAGGCTGCGCCCCATCTCTTCGCAGACCGGCGCGTATTCCAGTACCGACAGACCCGCACCCTGCTCCGGGTCGGGCAGAAACAGGTTCCACAAGCCTTCGGATCTGGCCTTGGCCTTCAGTTCTTCGACAACCGGCGGAATGACCCACTGCGTCCAGTCGCCGCCATGGCGCTGGGCCAGCACCTGCTCCCAATAACCCTGCTCGATGGGCGCGATGTGCTGCTGGATGAACGCGCGAACGCGTTTCTGATAGTCCTTCGAGCGGGCGCTGGCGTCGAAATGCATGGGGCGGTTCCTTGGCGGGGATTGGATGGGTCTTGGCCGATGCTAGCAGCCCGACGGCGCCGGACCCATGCCGGCGCACCACGACGGTGCGCGTGCTGGGGTCGGCATTGCCGGTCAGGGTGTGCCGGCCTTCAGCGCGGCAAAGCGGGCGGCATCGTTCGCGTAACGCTCGCGCAGCGTGCGTTCCTGACGGGTGATGCCGTCCAGCGCAGCCTGGTGTTCGGTCAGGTCGTTGTTGAAGGTCTGCAGTTGCTCGGCCAGCCGGGCGGGGATGGGGCGGTCTTCGGCCAGCAGCGCGTCGCGGCGGGTGCGCAAGTCGGCCACGGCAGTCTCGGTGTCGGCCACGGCCCGTTCCGCCAGCGCCTTGCGCCCCATCACGGCCTCGATGCGACGCTCGCCCTGCAACACCAGTTCGTCGAGGTCACGATAGGTTTCCAGCAGAAACCGGTCATAGGCGGCTGCGCGCTCGGCCAGGGCCGCCTCTTCTGCGGCGCGGAGCGTGGCTTCGGCCTTGGCCTGGCGCTCGGCTTCGGTGGGCGCCCGCGGCTGGACTTCAACCACCATGCCGCGCGCGTTGATCACCTGACGCTCGCGGGTGCTGACCTCGGGCGGTGCCACATCGCCGCAGGCCTTGCGGCCATGGTCGTCGGTCCAGCAGATGATGCGCGCGGCGGCCGGGTTCAGGGCCAGGGCGGCCAGCAGGCCGGCCATGATCTGCACCTTTGAGACGCCTCGCCTGCTCATGTCACCGCACTCCGTATTGCCCTTGGTAGGCGCGAATGGCCGCGCGGGTCGATTCATGCCCGGCATCCTGCGCCAGAAAATCCAGCACCTGATCAACGTTGACCAGCGACAGCACCGGCACGCCGGTGTCTGCCGTCATGGCTTCTACCGCAGATTGGCCGGGCACGGGCCCCTGTTCCTGACGATCGAGGGCAATCAGGGCGGCGACCGGTCGGGCGCCCGCCGCGCGCAGAATGCCCACCGCCTCGCGCAGGGCGGTACCGGCGGTGAGCACGTCATCGACCAGCACCACGCGTTTGCCCGACAGGTCGGGGCCGACCAGGGTGCCGCCCTCGCCGTGGGCCTTGGCCTCTTTGCGGTTGTAGGCAAAGGGCACGTCGCGGCCTTGTTCCGCCAGCGCGATGGCCACCGCAGCGGCCAGTGGAATGCCCTTGTAGGCGGGGCCAAACAGGGCATCGAACGGCAGCCGGGCATCGGTCAGGGTGCGCGCGTAGGCCCGCGCCAGCCGCATCAGCGCGGCGCCGGAGCTGATCTGCCCCAGGTTGAAAAAGTACGGCGACACGCGCCCCGACTTGAGCGTGAATTCACCGAAGCGCAGCACCTGATGGCTGAGCGCAAGGTCGAGAAAATCACGTTGATGAGGCTGCATGAGGAGGGCTTTCCGCTAGTCTTGGCGCTTCATTTTACGAGTGAGCCGCACGTGCGCATCGTCAGCATCAACACCAACGGTATTCGCTCGGCCGCGCGCAAGGGGTTTTTTGAATGGTTGGCGGATTCCGGTGCCGACGTGGTCTGCGTGCAGGAGACCAAGGCGCAGACGAGCGACCTGAATGAAGACTTTCGCCCCAAGGGCTGGCATGTGGCCTTTTGCAGCGCGCAGAAGAAGGGCTACGCCGGGGTTGCGGTGTACAGCCGCCACGCGCCCGATGCCGTGCACGACACGCTGGGCGCGGCCGAATTCGACGATGAAGGACGTTATCTGGCCTTCGACTTGGGGCCGCTCACCGTGGCCTCGCTGTACCTGCCGTCGGGTTCGTCCGGGCCCGAGCGGCAGGCCTCGAAGGATCGATTTCTGGCCTTCTTTGAACCGCGGCTGCAGGCGATGGCGCACGACGGCCGCGAGTACGTGCTGTGCGGCGACTGGAACATCGCGCATCAGAACATCGACCTGAAAAACTGGAAGTCGAACCAGAAGAATTCCGGCTTCCTGCCGCACGAGCGGGCGTGGATGAGCCGGGTGCTGGACACGCACGGCTGGGTCGATGGCTACCGGCGCCTGTACCCGGATGCGACCGGCGACGCCTACACCTGGTGGTCAAACCGCGGCAACGCCTGGGCCAACAACGTGGGGTGGCGCATCGACTACCAACTGGTCACCGCCGGCATGGCCTCGCGCCTGCAACAGGCTTCGGTCTACAAGGCCCAGCGCTTTTCAGACCACGCACCGCTGATCGTCGACTATGCCGACTGACCGCGGCTGGACTGCCGCCTTCGCCGCCTATGGCCAGCCCTCGGTACGGTCGATGCTGTTCCTGGGTTTTTCGGCCGGGCTGCCGTTTCTGCTGGTGTTCTCGACCCTGTCGGCATGGCTCACGCAGGCCGGCATCGCGCGCTCCACCATCGGCCTGCTGAGCTGGGTGGGGCTGGCCTACTCCATCAAGTTTTTCTGGGCGCCGGTGGTCGATCGCCTGCCGATTCCCGGCCTGACGCGCTGGCTGGGCCGGCGCCGCAGCTGGATGCTGCTGGCCCAGACCGGCCTGATCGCCGGGCTGTGCCTGATCGCGATGGGCGATCCGGCGGCCAATCTGTCGGTGATCGTCTGGGCGGCCCTGCTGGTGGCGTTTTCGTCGGCCACCCAGGACATCGCCATCGACGCCTGGCGCATCGAGGCGGCCGAGATCGAATTTCAGGGCGCGATGGCCGCCGCCTATCAGCTGGGCTATCGCATCGCGCTGTTGGCGGCCGGGGCCGGTGCGCTGGTGATGGCCAGCCGGTTCGACTGGTCGGTGGCCTATCTGGCCATGGCCGCGCTGGTGGGCATCGGCGTGCTGACCACGCTGCTGATCAGCGAGCCTGCGGCGCAACTGGACCGGGCGGCCCTGGCCAACGAAGCGCGGGTTTCGGCGTTTCTCGACCGCCGGGCGCACTGGCCCGGCCCGCTGCGCAGTGCCGGCGCGTGGCTCACCGGAGCGGTGGTCTGCCCGTTTCTGGACTTCTTTTCGCGCAACGGCCTGCGCACGGCGCTGTTGATGCTGGCGTTCATCGGTGCCTTTCGCCTGCCCGACATCACCATGGGGGTCATGGCCAACCCGTTCTATCTCGACATGGGCTACACGCTGGAACAGATTGCAGCGGTCGCCAAGGTCTACGGCGTGATCATGACCATTGCCGGCGCGGCGCTGGGCGGGCTGGCCGTGTTCCGACTGGGGCTGTTTGCATCGTTGATGATCGGCGGGGTGCTGGCGATGCTCACCAATCTGAGCTTCACGGCCCTGGCCCTGCTGCCCGAGCCGGGCATTGGCGGGCTGACCATGGTCATCAGCGCCGAGAATCTGGCGTCGGGCTTTGCCGGGTCGGCGTTCATCGCCTATCTGTCGAGCCTCACCAACACCCTGTACACCGCCACCCAGTACGCCTTGTTCTCGTCGCTGTTCACCCTGCCCGGCAAGTTGCTGGCCGGCGGATCGGGCTTCGTCGTCGAGGCCGCGGGGTACCCCGTGTTTTTTGCCTACACCGCCGCGCTGGGGCTGCCGGCGTTGCTGTTGGTCATGGGCTTGCGGCGCCGCGCGGCGACTCAGACCGCGTAGCCCGCTCCGGGTGCGCCGCGCCGCTGAAAGCGCCCCAGCAGGGCGTCTGCCATGGCGCCGTTGTGGATCAGACCCGCGTCCACCAATGGCGCATCGACCGGCGTGCGATACCCGGGCAACAGGTCGGCAAGCCGTTCGGCATCAACGTGCTCGAAGGCCATGCTCCATTCGGCGAAGCGACGCCGGGTCAGCGCGCCGCGCGTCAACAGTCGCAGCCCGTCATGACGGTCATCGACACGGATGCGGTCGTAAAGACCGTCGAGCACTTCGCCCTCGCCTTCAAGCAGTTGCAGGAAGCTGCCGTCGCAATACACCAGCAGCCCCGTGACATCGAGCGCGCGGTTGTTGTTGTTGCATACCCGGAGCAGTGACTCCAGTTCTGCAGCCGCCAACGCGCGGCTGGCGCGGCTGGCGTAGATGATTTTGCTCAGCATGTGGACTCGAGCCGCCTCTAAGGTTTCGCGGAAGCGAGATGATGCCTCACACAATCGCGACCGTCATGCTTGGCGCGGTACAGCGCCTGATCGGCCTGCTCGACCAGGGTCGTTACCGCCACCCCCGGCGTCGCCGCTTCAGGGGGAAAGCAGGTCGCACAGCCGATGCTGACACTGACCGTGGCCTGAGCCGACATTGGATGCGGCAGTGCCTGTTCGCGAATCGACGCGACCAGGGCCTGTGCCGTTTGCAGAGCGCGATCGTCAGCATGGTCAAACAGCAACACGGCGAACTCCTCACCGCCGAAGCGGGCCAGATGCTCATTCTCGCGACGCAGACCCTGCTTGAGGGTGGCAGCCACGAGCCGCAGGCAGGCGTCGCCGGCCTGATGGCCGGCAAGGTCGTTGTAGGGCTTGAAGTGATCGATGTCGATCATCAGCATCGACAGGGGTTTGCGACGCTCGGCGGCACGGCGCCACAAACGCTCCAGCAGCTCGTCGAAGGCGCGGCGGTTGGAAACGCCGGTGAGCCCATCGACGCGGCTTTCGGCGGTGAGCTTGGCGGTCTGGGCGCGCGCGGCGGTCACGTCGCGCCCGACGATGACGGCATAACGCTCATCGCCCTGAAAGACGACCTGCCCTGACAGTTCAAAGCAGAGCCGTGTGCCGTCGCGCCGAATGACGTCACAGTCAAGCTGAATTTCGCTGCTGGCGCTCTCAAGCCGCGCGGCGATGCCGGGCGCCGCCGGGATGACCCGCGCCAGGTCGAAGTCACCCGACACCAGCAGCTCGCGGTCGTAGCCCAGGAGGCGGCATCCGGCGTCGTTGATCTCGGTGAGCCGCCCGTCAGACAGGCAGCTGATCATCAGCAGATCGGGCGAGCGGTTGATCAGGCTGGCAAACCGTTCCAGCCGCGCCTGTTTTTCGGCCAGTTGCAGGCTGAGGCTGCGGTGCTCCACGGCCCGGATGATGCTGCGGTACAGGTGGTCGACGTCGATCCGCCCTTTGACCAGAAAGTCGTCCGCCCCGGCATGCAGCGCGGCCACCGAGGTCATGGCGTCGTTGAGGCCGGTGAGCATCACCACTGCGGTGTGGCGATTTTTCTGGCGCAACTGATGGATGAAGCGAATGCCATCGACATCGGGCAGGTTGAAGTCGAGCAGGATGCAGTCGGGCGCGTCGTCGCTGGCCATCTGCAGGCCCGCGGCGCCGCTGTCAGCCTCCAAGGCGATGATCTCGACCTCGGCCTGGCGCCGCAGCCAGCGTTGATAGGCGAATCGATCCTCCGGGTTGTCGTCAACAATCAGAATCTTGAGGGCAGCCGGCGCGAGGGAGCCCATGCATCAGTTCCGCGGCAGGATGACAAGTTCAAACCAATAGTCTTTGAGGCGCTGTATGGCCTGCATAAACCCGTCCAGATCGACCGGTTTCTGGACATACGAATTGGCGCCGTGCTGGTAGGCAAGTTCGATGTCGCGCTCATCGCTGCTGGTGGTGAGCATGACCACCGGAATGCGCCGTCGATTAGGGTCGTTCTTGATCACTTTGAGCACGTCGGTGCCGTTGATGCCGGGCAGGTTGATGTCGAGCAGCACCACGCCCGGCTTGCCGGGGCCCACCTGCTCGAAACGCCCCTTGCCGGCGAAGTAGTCCAAGGCGTCCTCGCCGGTTTCGCAATGCACGATGGGATTGGCCAGACCGGCTTTGCGCAAGCTGCGCTCGCAGGCAAAAAAATCAGCCGGGTTGTCTTCGACGATGAGAATGGATTTGCCAACGTCAATCATGGGGACGGTTCCGGGTTGAGCGTAAAACTGAACGTTGTTCCCTGCCCCGGCGCAGACACGAGCGTCACGCGGCCGCCATGGGCGTCCACGATCTTCTTGACGATGGTGAGGCCCACGCCGCTGCCGCCGCCGTGGGCATCCCGCGCGTGCAGGCGCTTGAACGGAAAGAAGATTCGGGCGTGATGTTCGGGCGCGATGCCGATGCCGTTGTCGGCCACGGTGAGACGGGTGCGTATGCCGTCTCCCTCGGCGCCCAGTGTGATGCAGGGCCGGTCATTCCGGTTGTACTTGATGCCGTTGCCGATCAGATTGCGGTACACCTCGGCCAGCCGGACCGGATCAGCCGAAACCTGCGGCAACGCCATCGGGCGCTGAATGCGCGCGCCGCGTTCCTCGACCAGAAAGTTGAGACTCAGCAGCACCTCATCGACCACCGCGTCAACGCTCACCTTGCGCCGCTTCAGCGGCTCGCGCCCCAGCCGCGCGATGAGCAACAGATCCTCGATCAGCCGCTGCATGCGTTCGGCCTGGCCCGACAGCGCCTTGAGCATGCCGCGACCCTCGTCGTCCAGTCGGTCGGCGTAATCCTCAAGCAGAAATCCGGCGTAGTTGTGGATGCCCCGCAACGGCTCTTTAAGATCGTGCGAGGCGATGTAGGTGAAGTCGTCCAGCTCACTGTTGGCGGCTTCCAACTCGCGCTGCCGGTCTTCCAATGCCTGCCGAACCTCGACCTCGAAGGTCACATCACGGCTGGTGCCAATCACCATCTCGCCGGTGCCAGACTCATCGTCGTAGCGCCGTGCCGTGGTCTGGATGTGACGGATGCGCCCACTGCGGGACACGGCGCGGTACTCCAGCGCCACCGACGCAGTGTCGCCGCCCATGCTGTCCATGGCGCTGCGCACCCTGGCGAGGTCTTCGGGGTGGACGATGCTTAAAAAGCTGGCGACCGTGCCGGTGAACTGACCCGGCTCCAGTCCCAGCGTGCCTTCGCAGTGGCGATCAAGCTGGAGTTCACCGTCGGTCAATGACCACGACCAGGTGCCGATCCTGGAGGCATCGATGGCCGCGTCTCGGCGACGCGTCAGACTGAGTTCGGCTTTGAGCGCCGCAATTTCAGCGGAGGGATCGGCACCGGGAGGCAGGCGCATCGGGAAAGGGTCGAAGGGGGCGTCGAAACCAGTATAAAGCCAGCCGTGCGGGGCGATGCGGCGCGCTTGATCGGTCTGAGTCGCCCGACCCGATGCTTGTCTCCAATCCGCCGCCGGTGAGGCGAATTACGGGGCGATGCCGATCTCGTCCAGGTGATCCAGAGGCGCGCGCTGGGCATCGGTGGACAGTCGGCCGTCCTCCAGCCCGAAGTCGTCGCGCTCGGTGTCGTAGGCCCCTTCGAGGTCTTCGGGCGCGGCGCAGGGCACGGCGGCCAATTCGAGCCAGATGTCGAAGTCGTATTCATCGAGGGTGCCGTCGTAGTGCTGGACGAGCACCAGTTCGTGCTCAAGGTCGAGTCCGACGATTTCGAAGGTCTGTTGCGGGGCCTCAAACCACTGGCCGACCGACATCTCACTGAGCCACTGAGCCATGTGTGTCCTCCTGCTGCGGAATATGACGCGCTGACATCAGTTCTACGCCGGTCGCTGCGGCGCGGCAACCCGCCGCCGATCAGGGGCAGGGAATGGTGTACCGCTGGTGAAGCGCGTCGATGCCCTTGATCACCTCGTCGCTGAGTTCGACCGCGACGCTGGCCAGGTTGGCGGCCAGTTGGGGCGGCGTGGTGGCGCCGATGATGGTGCTGGTGACGAAGGGTTGCTGGTTGACGAAGGCCAGCGCCAGATGGACCGGGTCCAGCCCGTGGTCGCGGGCCAGCGACACGTAGGCGCGGGTCGCGGCCACGCCCTGCTCGCCGTTGTAGCGCGAGAAGCGTTTGAACAGGGTCAGGCGGCCATTGGCGGGCCAGATGTCGCCCAGATACTTGCCGCTGAGCATGCCGAAGGCCAAGGGCGAATAGGCCAGCAGCCCGACCTGTTCACGGTGCGCAAACTCGGCCAGGCCGATCTCGAAGCTGCGGTTGAGCAGCGAGTACGGGTTCTGGATGCTGGCGATGCGTGGCAGGCCGGCATCGCGTGACAGCCGCAGGTATTCGGCCACGCCCCACGGGGTTTCGTTGGAGACGCCGATGTGGCGCACCTTGCCGCTCTGCACCAGGGTTTCGAGCGCGCGCAGGGTTTCTTCGATGGGCGCGCCGAGGCGGTCGTTGTGGGTGTAGCTGAGCTTGCCGAAATAGTTGGTGGGGCGCTCGGGCCAGTGCAACTGGTACAGGTCGATCACGTCGGTCTGCAGCCGTTTCAGGCTGGCTTCGCAGGCCGCGATGACCTGTTCGCGGGTCAGTCGCGGGCCGCCGCGCACGTAGCTGACCATGCCCGGCCCCATCGCCTTGGTGGCCAGCAGCACCTCGTTGCGGCGCCCGGTCTTGCTGAACCAGTTGCCGATGATGCGTTCGGTCGCGCCGTAGGTTTCTTCCATGGGCGGAACCGGATACATCTCGGCGGCGTCGAGCAGATTCACGCCGGCCGCCAGCGCCTGGTCGATCTGCGCGTGGGCCTCGGCCTCGGTGTTCTGCTGGCCCCAGGTCATGGTGCCGAGCGTCAGCAGGCTGACGTCGAGGCCGGTCTGGCCCAGCGGGCGGGTAATCACGAAACGACTCCTTGGGGAATGCGGGTGATCAGCGCTTTGACCGCGGGCGTGAGGATGCGCAGCATCGCCTCGCCGATCAGCGCGCCGGGAATCACCAGCGTTTGCGGGTGTGACACGAAGGACCCGGGCAGCTCGGCCTGCAGCGCCTCGACATCCATCTGGATGCGGCCATTCGGGCGGAAATGGGCGACCACCAGGCTCTCGTCCGGCCCGGGGATGTCGCGCACCACGAACGGATTCGAGGTATCGACCAGCGGCACGCGCTGAAAATTGATGTCGGTGCGCGAAAACTGCGGCGTGATGTAGGTCACGTAGTCCGGCAGGCGACGCAGGATGTTGGTCATCACGTCTTCGGGCCGGTGGCCGCGCTCGTCGGTGTCGCGGCGAATTTTCTGAATCCACTCCAGGTTGATGACCGGCGTCACGCCAATCAGCAGGTCCATGTGCTTCTGGATGTCGACGTCATCGCCCACATGGCCGCCGTGCAGGCCTTCGTAGATGAGCAGGTCGCTGCGCTTGGGCAGGCGCTCCCACGGGGTGAAGGTGCCGGGCGGCTGGCCCGCCGCGTCGCCCTCGGCCTGGGTGTGCAGGTAACGGCGAATCTTGCCGGTGCCGGTCTTGGCGTACTCGGCCAGGCAGGCTTCCAGCCGTTCCAGAAGGTTTCCGGCCGGTCCGAACAGCGAGAAGTTTTCACCGCGGATACGCGCACGTTCGATGGCCGTTCGCAGCTGTTCGCGGTCGTAAGCATGAAAAGCGTCGCCCTCGATCACGGCGGCTTCGACGTTCAGATCGCGGGTGATGTCCAGCAACACGCGCAGCGCGGTGCTGGTGCCCGCGCCGCTGGCGCCGGTGATGCCGATGATGGGATGGGCAAGGCTCATAGAGGCACCGCAGAAAATCCGGGGGCTACTTATCCCACATCACGCTTGTTTCGTGTGCGTGTCATCCCGGCGTTCATAGGCCAGATCGAACACCGAATGGCCCAGCCGCTCGCCGCGCCGCTCGAACCGGGTGAGGATGCGCTCGGGCGGTTTCGGCACGTAATCGGCGGTGGCGCTGAGGTTGCGCAGCCGCGGTTCGGCGTTGAGCACCTCGACCATCTGCACTGCGTAGTCGGCCCAGTCGGTGGCCAGCAGCAGCCGTCCGCCGGGCTTGAGCACGCGCACGGCGCGAGCGGCCAGTGCCGGCTGCACCAGCCGTCGCTTGTTGTGCCGCTTCTTGTGCCAGGGATCGGGAAACTGGATGACCAGTTCATCCAGCGCCGCGTCGGCGATGCACCGGTCCAGCACCTCGACCGCGTCGTGGCTGTAGACGCGCACGTTGGTCAGCTTGGCCGCGTGCACCCGCGACAGCAGGTGGCCGACACCGGGGCGGTGTACTTCGACGCCAATGAAATCGTTCTGCGGCTGGGCGCCTGCGCGGGCCAGCAGGTAGTCGCCCACGCCAAAGCCAATCTCGAACACCAGCGGCGCCACGCGGCCGAAGCATTGCGCGGCGTCCAGCGGCTGTCCGGCATCGAGGCCGTAGCGCGGCAGCAGGTCGTCGAGGGCGGTTTGCTGGCCCACGGTCATCCGCCCTTCGCGGCGCACGAAGGAGCGAATGGGCCGGTGGTGCGCTGGGGCGCCGGGCCCGGCAGCGTTGTCTTCGGTCACGTGGCCAGGCCGTCGAGCGGAGATGACGCCGAGGCATAGCGGCGGCGGGGCATGCGCCCGGCCAGAAACGCCTCGCGCCCGGCCTCGATGGCCTTTTTCATGGCCGAGGCCATCAGCACCGGCTGCCGCGCTTCGGCGATGGCGGTGTTCATCAGCACGCCGTCGCAGCCCAGTTCCATGGCGATGGCGGCATCGCTGGCGGTGCCGACGCCGGCATCGACAATGATCGGCACCGTGGCGTTTTCGATGATGGTCATCATGTTGTAGCGGTTCTGGATGCCCAGGCCCGAGCCGATGGGCGCCGCCAGCGGCATCACCGCGACGCAGCCCATGGCTTCGAGTCGCTTGCACAGAATCGGGTCATCGCTGCAATAGACCATCACGTCGAAGCCGTCGTGGATCAGCGTTTCAGCGGCGGCCAGCGTGGCGGTCATGTCGGGATACAGGGTCTTGGCATCGCCCAGCACTTCGAGCTTGACCAGCTTGTGCCCATCGAGCAGTTCACGCGCCAGGCGGCAGGTTTGCACGGCATCGTCGGCGGTGTAGCAGCCGGCGGTATTGGGCAACAGGGTGAACTGCTCCAGCGGCAGCACGTCGAGCAGATTCGGCTCGCCGGGATGCTGGCCAAGATTGGTGCGGCGCAGGGCCACGGTGACGATGCGGGCACCGCTGGCCTCGATGGCCGCGCGGGTCTCGGCAAAGTCGCGGTATTTGCCGGTGCCCACCAGCAGGCGCGAGTCGTAGCGCTGGCCGGCAATGGTCAAAGGGTGAGGGTCGGTCATGACATCGGGGCCTTGATCGGTAGCAAAAATGAGAGGGTCACGAGATGGCGCCGGGGCGATGGCGCCAAAGCGGCGTCACACGGCAGGTTCAGGCGCGGGGCTGATGTCCGGTGACGGGCTGGGCCGGGGCGGAATGCCTTCAGGCTCGCCCCTGAACCGGGGCTGCGTATTGAGCACGTAGATGTCGAGCACCGCCTTGAAGCGCGCCAGAATTTCGCGCATGGGATCGCGTCGCCCGTAATCGTCGCTGTTGCCGACCCGCGCCAGATAGGCCACCGAGGTGCGCACGCCCAACTGGCGGGCAATGAACAGCGCACGCGGCGCGTGGTAGTGATGGGTAATGATCGTGTAGCGGGGCAGGCCCCAAACCGTTTGCGCCCGCACGATGCTGTCGAAGGTGCGAAAGCCGGCGAAGTCCATGGTGATGTCTTCACCCGGTACGCCCAGCTCGACCAGGGCGCGGCGCATCTGCCGCGGCTCGTTGTAGGTTTCGTCCGGATTGGCGCCCGACACGATCAGGTGTTGCACCTTGTTGGCGTGATACAGCTCCGCTGCCGCGCGGATGCGGCCCTCGAATTCCTGATTGGGGCCGCCGCTGCGTGAGCGGTGGCTGGTGCCCAGAATCAGCCCGACCTCGGTTTCGGGCAGCAGCGCCAGGTCTTTGTAGAGGCTGGATTTGGTGCTGTTGATCACCCAGCGATTGGCGCCCAGCACCAGCAGGGCAAAGACGAAAAAGCCCAGCAACAACCAGCGAAAGGTGCGACGGCGTACGGAGGGCCGCATCACGGCAATCCTGTCATTCGGGGAGGGGCAGTCGCGGGGGTCATGGCGCCAGTCTAATGAGCCAGACGCTTCATGGCGCTTTCCAGCCCGGCCAAACTCAGCGGGAACATGCGGTCAGCCCCGATCAGCTGCTGGGTGATCTGGCATGACTGCGAATGCTTCCAGTGATCTTCCCGCTCGGGGTTGAGCCACACCAGCCGCGGAAAATGGCGTTGCAGGCGCTCCATCCAGATCGCCCCCGGTTCCTCGTTCCAGTGCTCCACGCTGCCGCCGGCGGAGGTGATTTCGTAGGGGCTCATGGCCGCATCGCCCACCACGATCACCCGATAGTCGCCGGTGAACTTGTGAAGCACGTCGTACACCGGAATCCGCTCGGAATGGCGGCGCACGTTGTCTTTCCAAACGCTCTCGTAGAGAAAATTGTGGAAATAGTAGGTTTCGAGATGCTTGAACTCGCTCTTGGTGGCCGAGAACAGTTCTTCGCAGACCCGGATGTGCGGGTCCATAGAGCCGCCGATGTCGAAGAACAAGAGCAGCTTGGTGGCGTTACGGCGCTCCGGCACCATCTTGATGTCCAGCCAGCCGGCGTTGCGCGCGGTGGAGCCGATGGTGTCGTCAATGTCGAGCACATCGGCCGCGCCTTCGCGGGCGAAGCGGCGCAGACGCCGCAGCGCCACCTTGATGTTGCGGGTGCCCAGTTCCAGCGTGTCGTCAAGGTTCTTGAACTCGCGCTTTTCCCATACCTTGACCGCCGATTTCTTGCCGCCGGGACCGCCGATGCGCACGCCCTCGGGGTTGTAGCCGCCGTGGCCGAACGGCGAGGTGCCGTTGGTGCCGATCCACTTGCTGCCGCCCTCGTGGCGTTCCTTCTGTTCTTCTAGCCGCTTCTTGAGCGTTTCCATCAGCGCGTCGAGCCCGCCCAGCGCCTCGATCTTCGCCTTCTCTTCGGCACTGAAATGGCGGTCGAACTGCTTCTTCAGCCAGTCCTCGGGCAGCGACTCGAACAACTCGCCGGTGATCGCCTCCACCCCCTTGAAGTAGGCGGCAAATGCACGGTCGAAGCGGTCGTACTGGGACTCGTCCTTGACCAGGGCGGCGCGCGACAGGTGGTAGAAATCGTCGAGCGAAAAAATCGCCACGTGCTTCGACAGCGCCTCCAGCAACATCAGAAACTCGGACAGCGCTGCCTTGACGCCCGCCTCGCGAACGGTGAAGAAAAAAGTGAAGAGCATGGGACCTGGCCCTCCGGTGCGATGGGCGAATGAACGATCCCCAGTTTACGGGCAGGCGGCCATCACGGGTTGCGGCCGCGGCGGGTCAGGGCGCGCGGCCGGCCAACCCGCGCTGCCACACCTCGCGGCGCAACCACAACAAGGCAGCGCAGCTCAGCCACACGCCGCAGGCCATGGCGAACAGCTGGCCGCCGTCGGAACTGCCGTCGTTGTTCTGCACGGCAACACCCAGGGGTGTGAACAGGTGAAAAAAGATCGCCCCCGACATCACCCCCAGCCCCAGCGCCGCACCCAGCACCTGCAGGCTGCGCAGGCGCGTCACGCTTGCGCCGGTCAGCAGCAGCAATGACGCCAGCAGTTCGGCACTGCCGACCACATGGGCCGAGAACAGGCCGCCGGGCGCGAACAGACCCGGAAAACCCAGGGAGGCCGCCCAGGGGTCGAGCCTGTGCTCGAAGATGTGAACGGTCTCGGGCGAGCCGGTGAACTTGAAGAACAGCGATTGCACGAACACGAAGCTTGCGAAAACCGTCAGCGGCCAGTGGCCGTGTTGTCTGAGCCATTGCATGGTGCGATCTCCTTCAGGGCGCGGTGGCGTCATTGTTCGAGCAGGCCGGGAAATTTCGGGTCGGCTGCCTTGATGTAGCCCTGCGGGTCCCGGGCCCATTTCTTCTGGATGCCCGAGTCGTAGTTCAGGTACAGCTTGCCGTCGATGACGGCGAACGCCTCGGGGTCGATCTTCACCAGGTCGCCCTTGGCCACGCCGTAGGCGCAGTAGCCGCCGTACTGCGGCGCGTACCGCTCGGGATGGGCCTTGAACATCTCAAGGTGCGCGGCCGAGGCGAATTTCCACTTCGCGCCCTTCCAGGTATGAACGTGCGCGTCACTGCCGGGCACCGGCCTGCCTTCGGTGAAATAGGCGACCGGGTCGTAGCCGACTATTGCGGTATCAGTGGTCGAGGCGCCGAACAGTCCGGGCTTGAGCGTGTTGACCGGGGGCGCGGCGACGACCGCCATCGAACTGCCGAAGAGCATGAGCAACGCGGCCAGCCGGCGACTGATCCGGGTGCGCGGGGCGCCGGGGCGACAACAATCGAATACAGACATGGGTGTACTCCAGACGGGGCGACGGGAAGGGCGACAGACAGGGCACAGCAGGCTCAGAACCACTGCCGCGCACGCGCGAGGTCGGTGACAAAGCGGCGCAGCAGTTCGACCGGGCCGGTCACCGGTGCGCCGTCTCGGGCACGCGCCGCACCGACGCGAAACGCCAGCGCCCACTGCCGGAACATGGCCGCATAGCCCACCAGCAGCGGCGTGCCGGGGTGATAGATGTGGGCGCTCTCGGCGGTGACGCCGTTCAGCTCCAGCACCCGCAGGCCGTCGCCGCGCTGCAGATGTTCGATGCTGGGCGCGCGCAGGTCGAGTCGGCCGAAGGCGTACCCGGGCACCGCATCGGCCAGTTGCGTCAAGGTGGCGACCAGCGCCGGCGTGACCCGCGCGGTGGCGTCCAGAAACAGGCTGCCGCGGCAGTGCGCGCCAATCTCGACCAGTGCGATCGACTCGCCGCTGTCCGGCACCCTTTGCAGGTCTTCAGCCCAGCGCGCGAACAGGGTGTCGGCAATCAGCCGCGCCCGGGCGTCGTCGAGAATCAGTTGTTGCAGGCTGCGCTGGCCGTCGCCGGTGACCTGCGGGAAGGTTTTGTGGACGATCGACAGCACCTGCACCTGCGGCTGGTCGGGCATGCGGGCAATGAAGATGCCGAACTCGTCGCCGTCGATGTATTGCTGGGCAATCACCGCGCCATTGAAGCGGGCCAGATAGTCGTGCACCGCCGCCGCGTTGCGGGCGATGAACACGCCGCGCCCGCGCTGGCCGATGTCGGGCTTGAGCACCACCGGGTAGCCGTGAACCTCGGCAAAGCGCAGGGCCGCCGTGTGGCGCAGCGGGCCGTCCCCGGCGGCGATGCGCGTGCACACCGCGGCCAGATCGGGGGCGTTGTGCTGCAGCGGCGCCAGCGCCTGAAACTTGTGCTCACCGACCACGCCGCCGGCGTCGAGCGCGGAATTTGCGGCGGTGAAGACCGTGGGCCGCAGGTGCCGCAGGCCCAGCAGCAAGATCCACGCGACGATCGGCAGGTAGTACAGCCACGCCGGCCAGAATTCCCAGCGCCGCGCACGTTCCAGGCGAATCGACCAACGCGTGCGCCACGGCAGGGCCGGCACCTTCGGCGGCGCCTCCCAGGGTTGGCGTGCCGGCTGCGGCGCGGCGCCCGTGCGCCGATGATCAGCGCTGCCGTTCATGGCGCAGTGTCGATGGCGCCTTGCCGAAGTCGGCGCCCAGGTCGATGCCCTGCTGCATCGCGTGCACCCGAATCAGGGCGTAGTGATGCACCGCATGGCTGGCCAGAAACATCAGCTCGCGGCTGACCGTGGAGTGACCCAGCAGCGCCTCTTCGCCTGCCAACCCGCCGCGCATGTGCACGGCCACCGGCTCGGGGAACGCCCGCCCGGCCAGTTCCGTGAGTTGCGCCTTGAGCCGGCGGATACGCTCATCGGCCACGGCGTGTCGCTGTTCTGCCGCCGGGTCACGGGCGCGGGCGTCGTAGTCGATGACCCGGTCCGGTAGCTGCTCCATGAACGCCGAGTAATGCTCGATGACATGGCGCAGATGCGGGCCAACGTGGCTCGAATAGTCGGCGTCGGGGCGCTGCGCGTAGGCCGCCACCACCTGCAGCGCCTGGTCGAGCACGGCGGCGTTGTAGGCCATCAGCCGTTCGAGATTGGGATGTACGTTCATGCGTGCGCCGAGGCGGTTGAGGGCAGTGTGGTGCGCGCCAGCAGCAGCGCGTACCCCAGACAGAACAGCAGCGTGGGGATGAATCCGGCCGCCAGGGTCATGACGACCTGCGGGGTGCCGATGGCCGCGTGCACGCCCCACAGCACCGCGTAGGTGCACCCCATGCCCCCACAAAAGGCCAGCACGGCACCCTGGCGGGCCGAGCGGCCGCGTCTGAAGAACCGCCGCATGATCGCGGTGCCGTAATAGGTCAGCAGCGTGCTGGCGAGCCAATGGACGGCACCGACCGTGATCGCCGTCTCAGGGCCGGCCGCGCGGTTGGCATACACCGCCCACAGCGCGTAAACCAGTGCGCCCAGCATCGCGCCGGGCAGACCGTCAACCACCTGTCGCAGCGCCATCAACATGGTCCGGCCGTGGCCGCGGCGCAGACCGGTCTGCCGGGCGGCATCGGAGGTGTTGCCGGGCAGGTCGGGGTGATCCGTCATGGGGCGGCTGGTGAGTGGCAAGGCCCTTGGAACGCTCGGCATCGGGTTTGGTTGCGCGGTCGGGGACCGATCTGGAGGATGGAACATGAATCCGCGTGTTTCGCACATAAACCCGTCACATTAGCGCCCCAAGATGACAGTTCGACTGAGGTGCAAAGGACGCTGAGCCATGGCAAAACCCAGGCATTGCCGCATGACGGCGCGGCTGGCCATCGGCATGGCCCTGGTGGCGTTGGGCGGCTGCACCAAACCGCCCTACCCGCGCGGCACGGTCGAGACGCTCTACCCCGCGCCACCCCGTCCGGACGTGCGACAGCACCCGGTTGCAGGGCGCAGCCTGCAGGTCGTGGAGATGCCCGGCATCGAAGGCGGCACGCCAATCCTGTTCGTCCACGGCTCGCCCGGGGACTGGCAGGCCTGGGCGCGCTACCTCGACACCGCCGACCTGCCCCGCGCCGGCGCGCGCCGGGCGGTGGACCGCCCCGGATTCGGCGGTTCCGGCCCGGGCCGGGTGATCACCGATCTGCGTGCCCAGGCGGCCCTGCTCGCCGGCTTGATTGCCGACGACGGCCCGCCGGCCGTGGTGGTGGGGCACTCACTGGGCGGACCATTGGTGGCCTGGATGGCCATCGACTTCCCCGAAAAGGTCTGCGGCGCGGTGATGGTGGCCGGGTCAGTGGCGCCCGAGCTTGAGGCCCCGCGCTGGTACAACCACCTCGCCGACACCCGGCTGGCGCGCTGGCTGCTGCCGGACGCGCTGCTCTGGTCGAATCACGAAATCATGTCGCAGCAGGCCGAGTTACGGCTGCTCGACGCCCACTGGCCAGCATTGCAGCGGCCGCTGATGGCCGTGCAGGGCATGGACGACGCGCTGGTCGATCCCAAGACCCTCGACTACCTGAAAAGCCGGGTGCCTGCGCCATGGCTGACCGCGGTGCCCGTCTTCGATCAGGGCCATTTCGTGTTGTGGAAAGCGCCGGCATCGGTCATCGACGCCATCGTCAGCCTGCCGTGCTGGCCCTGAGCGACCGGCGGGCGCGGCTCAGTCGATGTCGCGCGTCCGTCGCGGACCGACGCGCCGCTCTTCGCCATCGGGGGGTGGCGCATCGCGGTGGCGACGGTCCTGCCGCTCCTGCTCGCGCCGGTCGATGCGGCGGCCGCTGCTCTGGGCGCTTGCCTCGCGCCGCAAGGCTTCTTTCTTCGAGTAGAACAGCAGATAGACCAGATAAACGACCAGCATCAGGCCCGCGAACGTCAGCGCAATGTCGATCAGTGTCAGCACCTGAGTGGCCTCGAATTCTGCTGCGGCAACGTGCGGGTCATGTCGTTGATTCAGAGTGGGGTTGGGAACACCACGTCTATCATGGTCCATTCGTCTTTGAGAAGGGGGGCTTATGCCCAAAGCACTGAAAATCGGTCTGGCGGCGCTCGGCGCGCTGCTGGTGTTGTTGATTGGCATCGCCATCGCGCTGCCCTTGCTGATCGACCCGAACGATTACCGCGACACCATTGCCACCAAAGTGGAAGAGGCCACCGGCCGAAGCTTCGCGCTCGGCGAGATCGAATTGAAGGTGTTTCCGTGGGTGAAATTGCGCGTCAACGACGCTGAACTGGGCAATGCCGCAGGCTTTGGTGACCAGCCCTTTGCCTCGGTGCAAGAAGCCGACGTGGGCGTCAAGGTGTTGCCACTGCTGTTCGACCGACAACTGGTGGTCAGCGCGGTCACGCTCAAGGGGCTCACCGCCCACCTGACCCGCAAAGCTGACGGCACCAACAACTGGGACGACCTGGCGCGCGACGACGACGCCGCCCCGCAAGCGCCCGAGGCGGAAACCGACAAGGGCGGGTTCGACCCCGGCCAGATCGACATCGGCGGCGTCAGCATTCTCGACGCCGCAATCACCTTCGATGACCGGCAGACCGGCCAGCGCGTCACGATCGAAGATTTCTCGCTGGAGACCGGCCGCCTCGCCCTTGGCGAAGCCTTCGACGTCACCACCGGCGCCCGCGTCACCCTGGGCGAGCCCGCCATGACCGTGCGCTGGGACCTCAGCAGCCACGTCTCCCCCGACGATGACTTCACCCAGATTGCCATCGAAGACCTGAAGACCACCCTCACGCTTGAAGGCAAAGGGCTGGACGTGACCAGCGAGCTGACCGGCAACCCCAACATCAACCTCACCGACACGCACCTGGCGTGGCCCGACCTTGCCGTCGACTTCGACGTGACCCACGCCGAGGGCGCGGCCAAGGGCCGCCTCACCTCACCCGTCGAGCTGGACTGGACGGCGATGAAGCTGGCCCTGGGCAAGCTGGCGCTGGACGCGACGGCGCGCAGCAAGGCGATCGACAAGCCCATCGACATCAGCCTGCGCGGCGCCGTCAACTACGACGGCGCGGCCCATACCGCCCGCGTGAACGACCTGTCGCTGAGCGCGGGCGAGGCCAAACTCACCGGCAACGTCAACGCCAGCAAGCTCGACAGCGACGCCCCACAGGCGCAGGGCAAGCTCAACCTGGCCGCCTTTTCACCGCGGAAGCTGGCCGCCGAACTCGGCATCGAACTGCCGCCCATGCAGGACGACACCGCGCTGCAGAAGCTGCAGTTCAGCAGCGACATTGGCGGCGGCACGCGCGGCGTGGCGCTGAACAACATCGTGCTGGTGCTGGACGACACCACCGCAAGGGGTTCCGCCGAGGTGCGCGATTTCGCCACCCAGGCGATCCGCTTCGACCTGACCGTGGACACCCTCGACGCCGACCGCTACATGCCCCCCAACGAAGCGGTCGAGGCGGCCAAGGAGCAGCCCAGCGAAGAGACCGCCAAAGAGGCCAGCGACGACATCAACCAGATCGAACTGCCCACCGAGATGCTTGACGCGCTCAACGTGGACGGCGTGCTGCGCATTGGTGAACTCAAGGTCAGCGGCCTGACGCTCAGCGACGCCAAGGTCACCCTCAGCGGCGCCGCCGGCCAGCCCAAACGGCAGCAGGTCACGGCAAAACTTTATGGCGGCGACATCGCGCTGGACCACCGGTACACCCCTGGTGCCACGCCCGGCTGGGCGCTGAAGGCCGGGCTCGACGCCTTTCAGGCCGCGCCGTTCCTCAAGGACTTTGTGGGCAAGGACTACGTGTCGGGCCTGACGAAGTTCGACATTGACCTGCGCTCCAGCGGCACCACCGTGGGCGACCTGCGCGCCGCGCTCGCCGGGCAGCTCTCGGCCCGGCTGCGCGATGGCGCGGTCAAGGGCTTCAACCTGGGCGCCATGCTGCGCCGTGCGCAAGCGGCCTACACCGGCAACAAGGCCGAAGCCCGCGCACCCGCCACGGTGGAAGAAACCGACTTCTCGACCCTGGCGGTCGCCGCGACCATCACCAACGGCGTGCTCGAAACCACGCTGCTCGACGCTGCCAGCCCGCTGTTGCGGCTTGAAGGCGGCGGCAAGGTCAATCTGGTCAATGAAACGCTGGACTTCGTCGCCAAACCCACCGTGGTGGCCACCGCCACTGGGCAAGGCGGCAAGGAGCTTGAGGCCCTGCGCGGCCTGACCATTCCCATCGCGCTCACCGGCAGCCTGTTCGACCCCAAGGTGCGCTTCGACTTCAAGGAGGCCCTGAAAACCCGGGCCGTCAACGAGGCCAAGGAGCGTCTCGGGGTCGATGAAGACGAGCTGCGTGACAAGGCCAAGGCCGAAGAACGCCGGGCGCGCGACAAGCTCGAAACCAAGATCGAGGAAGAACTCGGTGACGGGGCGGCCGACGCCCTGCGCGGCCTGTTCGGCGGGCGCTCGCGCGCCACGCCAACGCCAACGCCAACGCCGACCCCCGCGGCGGCGCCCGCGACCGAGGCCACCGAACCCCCAACGTGACCCCCGCGCTGTCATTCGCCGAACGGGTGCTGCAATGGTTCGATGCACACGGCAGGCACGAACTGCCGTGGCAGCAGCCGCGCTCGGCGTATCGCGTCTGGGTGTCAGAGATCATGCTGCAGCAGACCCAGGTGGCCACCGTCATCCCCTACTTCGCGCGCTTCATGGCGCGCTTTCCCGACGTGCAGGCACTGGCCTGCGCCCCGCTGGATGAGGTGCTCGCCCACTGGTCGGGCCTCGGCTACTACGCCCGGGCGCGCAATCTCCACGCCTGCGCCAAGGTCGTCACCGAGACCTTGAACGGGGCGTTTCCGCGCACGATTGACGGCTGCATGGCGCTGCCCGGCATCGGCCGGTCCACCGCCGGCGCCATCGTGTCGCAAGCCTTCGATCTACCCGCGCCCATCCTCGACGGCAACGTGCGCCGCGTGCTGGCCCGCCACGCCGCGCTGCACGGCTGGCCGGGCACGCCGGCGGTGTCACAGGCCTTCTGGGCGCTGGCCGAAGCGCGGCTGCCCACACACCGCCACGCCGATTACACCCAGGCGCTCATGGACCTGGGCGCCACCTGCTGCACCGCGCGGCGCCCGCAGTGCCTGTTGTGCCCGGTGCAGCACGACTGCCTCGCCCGCCAGCGCGGCAGCATTGACCACCTGCCCACGCCCAAGCCACGGCGCACGCGGCCCCGGAAGCGGGCGCAGATTCTCATCATCGAAAATGAGGCCGGCGACATCCTGCTGGCCAGACGGCCCCAACGCGGCCTCTGGGGCGGCCTGTGGAGCCCGCCCGTCATCGACGCCGAGCAGTGCTGGCCGGCGGCACTGGACGCACTGCCCCGGCGTGACCACGCACCGCTGGCGCCCATCGCCCACCGCTTCACCCACTTCGACCTGCAGATGGACCCGGTGCGACTGCTGGGCACATCCCCGCCGGACACAGACCACGTCTGGCACACACCGTCGGTAGCCCTTACCCTCGGGCTCCCGGCGCCCATCCGGCGCATGATCGAACAACTGGTTGCCCAACCTGCAACCCCGCAAGCCTGAGATCCCATGACCAAAACCGTTCACTGCATCAAGCTCGGCCACGAAGCCGAGGCGCTTCCCAAACCGCCCCTGCCCGGCCCGCTGGGCCAGAAGATTTTCGAGAACGTCAGCAAGCAAGCCTGGGAAACCTGGAAAGAACACCAAACCCGGCTGATCAACGAATACCGCCTGGCACTCTCAGACGCCAAGGCCCGCGCCTTCCTCATGGACGAGCTCAAGAAGTACTTTTTTGAAGGCGGCGAGCTGACCAGCACCGGCTTCGTGCCCCCGCCCGCCGACAGCGGCGTCAAGCAATACCCCTGAACCAAGCGCCTCGCGCTTGACGCCACCCCGCCGCGCGGCTTTAATACGCGCCCCTTGCGTGCAATGCGCGACGGGTCAGCCTCAATGGCCAAGTAGCTCAGTCGGTAGAGCAGGGGATTGAAAATCCCCGTGTCGGCGGTTCGATTCCGTCCTTGGCCACCATTTAATCAAGCACTTACGCTAGATTCGGCTCGTTGACTTCAGCCCGTGGTGTAATTCTGGCTGTAATACTGCCAATTTCTGTCGGCCTCGCCCAGCACATTTTGGGACTTACGCCGAGGGCTTTGACCAAACCTCATGCGCAAGCGGCGCCGCATTCAGCAGCGCACGCGCCTCGCGCCAGCCCGACAGTTGGGCATCCAAGATCGCCACGAACCGCTCGCTATGGCTCGGCTCGCGCAGGTGTGCCAGCTCGTGCACCAGCACGTACTCCAGGCACTCTGGCGGCTTCTTGGCCAATTCGGTGTTCAGCCGAATGTTGCCGGTGACGGCATTACAACTCCCCCACTGGGTCTTCATTTTTTGGATGAACACGCGTTGGCACTGGACGTTGAGTGCCGGCTGCCATTTTTCCAGCAGCGCAGGGAGGGCCGCCCGGATTTCTTCGCGGTACCAGCGCGCCACGATCTCACCCCTTGATTGGGCATCAGTGCCGGGCCGAACGGTGAGGATCAGGCGCTTGTACCGACGGGTGACAGACGGAGACTCATCGCGCTCTTGCACCGTGAGCAGATAGCGACTGCCCCACAGATAGTGGCTCTCGCGCTCAACGTACTCGCGCACAGGCTCGCGAATCTGGGCACTCAGCTTGGCGCGCTGGCGGCGAATCCACCCGAGCTTCGAGATGGCAAACACCCGGATCGCGTCGTGGCTCATGCGGGCGGGCGCAGCAATCGTGACCCGGCCGGTCGGGGGGTGAACGCTGAGGTGCAGGTTTTTGATGTGCTTCCGCACCACGTCCACCGATACGTCGCCCAACTTGAGCTCAGTCATCATCAATATTCGGTCTGCGCCGAGATAATCAGGAACAGCCGCTCCACTTCGGTCACATCCTTCAATACCTCAAACATCGCGGCCTTGATGACCTGCTCTCGCGCTTGAACGCCGCGCCAACCATCGGGTCGCGCGTAGCGAATGGTTTCGTCGAGTTTGATCGCCAGCGCCAGCGCCTCATCCACCGGCTTGCCGTCGTAGTAGGGTGAAGATTCGCGCATGGCGGACATCAGTGCCGGATTGGCCATGAGGTTGTTGTAGAGCGCGCGCTTACCGGGGGTGTCGAGTCGGCTCGGTAAGGTTTCGTCGTGTCCGGTCTGAATTCGTTTGGCCAAGTCGGCAATGCGGGTCAGGTAGGCCTCGTACTCGTTCGCTTTTTCTTTTCGAAAGCGGATGATCTCATCCAGCAGCGCCGACATTTTTTCGTAGAACGCCGGATCGCGGGTCTGTTCCTTGACGATCTTGCTACGGACGTTGTTTTCGATGGTCTCGGCGATGGCGGTCTTGTTGCCCTTCATGCCGCCCAGTTGGCTGGCAATGGCTTCGCCGATACCCGTCTTCACGATGAGGTCCAGCAGCCCCATGTTGTCGAAGGGCGAAATCTTCCGCGGCTGATCGGCCTCGATGTAGGTGTCGATCAAGTGGCGCATGTCGGCCTCGTAGGCCTTGAGGTCAAGCGTCTCCCCGCTGGCCATCCGCACGATCTCGCGCACGTCCACATAGTGCTTGAGCTGGCGCTTGATCCGCTCGGTGTCACCGGAGGTATATCCGGCTGCTTCCAGCTCGTCGGCGACGTTGGCATAGGCGCGTACCAGCATGGCGGTCGCCTTGTAGAGCGCAGACCGCTGGGGCTCGCGCTCGGCGAGATCGGTCTCGACCTCGGTGTTGCCGCAAAAGTAGTGGATGTGTTCCAGCTCGCCCTTGGGCGGCTCCACAGGCTCGCAGAGCAGTTCCAACGCCTCAATGGCGGCGTCGAGTCGCTCGCGGCCCGTCTTCAAACGATCCTGCAACAGCACCTCCGGCTCCGCACCCCCGGCGCTGTGATCGAGCTCGGAGGTGTAGACGGCAATCGCGTTCTCTACCTTCTTGAACAGATCCTTGTAGTCGACGATGTAGCCGAAGTCCTTGTCGTCGCCGTCCAGCCGGTTGGTGCGGCAGATGGCCTGGAACAGGCCGTGGTCCTGCATCTTCTTGTCGATGTAGAGGTAGGTGCAGGGCGGTGCGTCAAAGCCCGTCAGCAGCTTGTCCACCACCACCAGCAGCTTCATGTTGGCGGGCTCGTTGGCGAACAGATGCTTGGCGCGCTCTTCGTAGGTTTCCGTCGCGCTTTTGCCCGGCGCGGCCTCAACGTCTTTAAGCAGCTCGGTGTAGGTGTTGTAGATGAACTGCTTGTCGCTCTCGGTGTTAGTGCCGGTCTCTTCCAGCGTCACGTCGCGTGCCATCGGGTTGTAGGAGGTCACCACCGCACAGCGGCCCTTGAACGGCGTCTTCTGGAACAGCGCGAAGTACTTGCACGCCTCGTAGATGCTGCTGGCCACCAGGATGGCGTTGCCCCGGCTGTTGGACAGGCGGGGCTTCACGCCAAAGTCGAACAGGATGTCGCTCACCACCCGGTCCATCCGAGAACGGGAGCTGAGCACACGCTGCATCGTGCCCCACTGGGCGCGCAGCTCGGCCTTCTGCCAGCCATTCAGGGCACGGGTCTTGGCCTCGAACCACGCGTCGATGTGCTCCTGCGAGCCCAGCCGCTGGTCGATGTCGCGCGCCTCGTAGACCAGATCCAGCACCACGCCGTCCTCCACGCCCTCGCTGAACTTGTAGGTGTGGATGTAGTGGCCAAACACCTCCAGGCTGGTCTGCCGGTCCTGTGCCAGCAGTGGCGTGCCGGTAAAGCCGATGAACACCGCATTGGGCAGCATGGCCTTCATGATGCGGTGCAGCTTGCCGCTCTGGGTGCGGTGGCATTCGTCCACGAAGACGAACACCTCGCCCACCGTCGGGCTGGGCTGGGCCTCCAGCTCCCTGATGAAACCCTCGAAGTCCGCCACATCACGCCGGCCGAACTTGTGCACCAGCGAGCACAGCAGTCTCGGGCTGGGGCTGGCCAACTGCGTCATCAGCTCGCGGCCGCTGCGGCTGCGCTGCATGGCCTCCCCGGCGTCGTTGAACACGCGATGGATCTGCTTATCCAGCTCGTCGCGGTCGGTGATGATGGCGACCCGCGCCTGCGGGTTGTGCTCCAGTATCCAGCGCGCCAGCAGCACCATGACGATGCTCTTGCCGCTGCCCTGCGTGTGCCACAGGATGCCGCCGCGGCGCTCCCGCACATGCTGCTGGGCCGCCTTGATGCCGAAGTACTGATGCACACGCGGCAGTTTCTTCACGCCGCCATCGAACAACACAAAGTGCTGCATCAGGTCGAGCAGGCGCTGCTTCTCGCACATCTTGAGCAGGTACTTGTCGAGCTTGTAGCGGCGGTTGTCGGCCTCGTCCTCTTTCCAGCGCAGGAACATCTTTTCCGGCGTGCCGATGGTGCCGTACTGCAAGCCTTCGGAGTCGTTGCCGGCAAACACGAACTGCACGGTCGAAAAGAACCACGCGTTGAACTCGGGCCGCTGGTTGGACAGGTTTTGGCGAATGCCATCGCTCAGCGAGACCCGGCTGTTCTTCAGCTCCAGCACGGCGATAGCGATGCCGTTGACGTACAGCACCACGTCCGGCCGCCGCTCGTGGCCGCCCTTGAGGGTGACCTCCTCGGCCACGGCAAAGTCGTTGCGCTCGGGCTGCTGCCAATCGATCAGGTGGACCAGTTCGGTGACTTGCCCGGCCTCGGTCTTCACCGGCACGCCGTAGCGCAATAGCTCGTAGACCGCCTTGTTGTTGGCGTAGAGGCTGCGGTCATGATGGCCTGCCTCGGTACGCAAACGGTGCAGCGCCATGCTGATCTGCGCCGGGGTATGGCCGCGCGCGGCGAGCCAGCGGCTTAGCAATGACTCCTCAATGTTGCTGTTGTCGCGGTCGGTCCAGTCGCCCAGGTAGCGGTAGCCCAGCTCATCGCGGAACAGGTCCAGCACGCGGTTCTGCGTGACGCGTTCGGCTTGGCCGATCAGGCTCATGGTGTTGCCCCCGCTGGCGCGCGCGCCTAGGCGTGCAGTTCCTGCCGCAATACCTCGCGCAGCTTGCGAACCGTCAGCGGGGCATCGTCCGCATTCATCGCCGCACGCAGGGTGTCGTTGATCAGCGTCTGGTAGTTGCCACCACCGCGCACTTGGGCCCGAAACCACGCCAGCACATCGGCATCCAGGCGAATCGTGATCCGCTCCTTGCCCTCGTTCTCCTTCTGGAGGCGGGCCAGCTTCGGCACCTGCTTGGCGCCCTTGCCGATACTGAAGTCTCTCTCTGGCATTTCCGTCTTCATGGCTCAGTCCTGATAGTGACGCGCCTCGCCGGGGCTGGCTTTGCGCGCCGAGATGATGCGAATGAGGTCCACCCCGCGCTCTGTCCACACCACATACAGAACCCGGTCACAAAAACCCCGACCCAAGGTGACAAAGCGCGGCTCACCAGTGGCGGAGGTCTCTTCAAGCGTGAGGTTGAACGGGTCCTCAAGCGCGCCCACCGCGTCGGCAAAATCGACGCCGTGCTTGCGCAGGTTGGTTCGCCGCTTGGCCTCGTCCCACTCAAAGACCATGGGTCAGTGTATGCACAGCGTGCATATTCCTCAAGCTCCAAGGGGATGACCAGAGGCGGCAATCGGCGCCGCCGCAAAGCTGGCCTCGGTTGCCCACAATTGGCAAGCTCCGGGCATGGCGTCGCCCAGCAACAAGTGTCGGAAGCACAGTGCCCCAGCGGCACTCACGCGTGCGGCAATTGTGCGCTCGGTGGCCAGCTCCACCGCCATTGAGACGGGCCAAAGCATCGCCAGCCTGGAGCGGACCTTGTTGGACAACACCAGCAAGTTTCGGGAGCTGAAACTGGCTGAATGACAGCACGGGTTCACGGGTCGTCATGTAGGTCCTGGCGGGGCGACGGCGGCGACACGGCCGATACCGTCAGTCGGAGAGCACTTGCCATTTCTGGCGCAACTCTCCACCGTCTCACTTGTGGGCTGGTCACTGCGTAGCAGGGGCTGGCCCCATTTTTTGACTTGCACTTCCCGGCCATCTCGCCTCATGCCGGCTCATACCAGTCGCGTCCGGCCGGTGAGGAGCTCCTGCATCATCCCCTGCTTGAGCTGACGGGTTTTCTCGCGGCGGGCTTCGAGGGCGGCGAGTTCGGCGTCCATGTCGCTAAGGACTTGGGCGATGGCGGTTTGTTCGTCCAGATTCGGCGGAGATCGGATTTCGAGCAACAGCAATTTGGCCGCAGAAAGACCCGGCTGGGCGGATGACTCGGAGTACTGATTGAGATTTGATCGCCTCAATACATAAGCCAGCCAATCGATCAAGGTACGTGGTTTTGGAGTTACGACCAACGCATGTTCAGAAGCGAAAAATTTGCCCCCCGCCCTGACAACATTCCCACAGAGAGCGCCCTGCCTACCTATCAACGCATATTCACCCTCATGTGTGTGCTCCGCAGTGAACCCTCTAAGGCCGTTCCCTCCGAAACATGGAAATGGTGAGTGCTCATCAATTCGCTCTGAGGTGATGCTCGTACCACTCTTGAGACTGCAAAGGTCACCCAACCGCTTCACCTCCCACTCGCCATGAAAGCCAGGAAGGCGGGTCTGGCCGGTGAGGAGTTGCTGCATGGCGGCCTGCTTGAGGTCGCGCTTTTTGGCGATGAGTCGATCCAGCCCGCTCAGCAGGGCATCCACATCGCTCAAGGCTTCTGCGATGGCGCGTTGTTCGGGAGGCGGCGGAATCGCCAAGCGGATCGCACTCAACGGCGCTCGAACAATCTGAGGCTGACCGGTGCCCGTGATGCAGCGAGTCAAATCACTACCGAGCAGCAGGAAGTATAAAAATGCCTTGTCGACATCACGACTGTGGTCTGCGTTTACGACCATGGCATTACCGGTTATCCAGCACTTTTCCACTGTGCGGTTCACTGTTCCACACGTTGAGCCTCTGCAAGTTACGGTCACCTGCCAGCTATCGTGATTGAACGAATGGAACTGACCCACGACTCCATTTGCTCCATAGACCGGATAACCATCCTCCGTGAATAGGTTTGCGGAGATTGTCGTTGGCTGATAAAGGTTTGCGATTTCTCCAAGAGCCTTAACCGCCCACTGCTCTGGAATATCCCCAACGTCGGTCTGCTTGTAACCCGCCTTCACGCCCATGACACCCCCATCCGGGCAAGGTGCCGCTCCACCCGCGCCGACAGCGCAGCCACCTCATCGGTGAGCCTGGGCAACGGCGTGTCGTACCGCTCGGCGAGTTCACGGATGCGGCCCGTGAGGATCTGCGAGACGCGGGCGAGTTCGCCCTGCAATTTCGTGGCGAGGTGCGCCAGCCATTTGTCATCGATGACCAGGGCCTTGATGTCGGCTTTGCCGAGGTCGGGGTACTTGCCGTAGGCCAGCGCGTCCAGTTCGGCCTCGGCGGCCTTGAGGCTTTTCTTGGCGGCGCTGATCTTTTCGCTGAGCTTGAGCCACTGCTTGAGCACCGCCAGTTCTTCGGCGCCTTCCGCGTCCTGCCCGATTTCGCGGATGCGGTCTTTCACGTTGGCGGCGTTGATGGCGTCAAAGCCGGTGAACACGGCGTCGTCCCCGCTGTGCTCTTCTTCCAGCTCGGTGAGGCTGGCGGTGGCGGTTTCCAGCTCGGTTTGCAGGGCATCGATGGCACGTTGCTGGCTCGCAAAGTAGCGGGCAACGATGAGCGGCTTGGGGATGAGCTCGCAGACCCAGCCTTTGTCCTTGGTCTGGCCTTTCTTGTTGGTTTCGATGATGCGGGTCGGTGCGGCCACCCAGCCGTCGGCGGCGATAAGGTAGGCGTCGTCCTGCATCGTCTCGCTCCAGTAATCCATCAGGTGCTGGTAGACGTCATAGGGATTGAGCAGCGGCGCGGTCTTGAAGGCGGCGAGCAGGCTTTCGGAGACGGTTTCGATCAGCGCCTTGGGGTTGCCACCGGCGTCAAAGGCGGCGAGGTGTTGCACGGCCTGTGCGCGCCAGCCGGTGAAGAGGCGGGTGACGGTTTCGGTGAAGGCAGCGAATTCGGAGTGGTTGAGGATGGTGGTGCGGACGTCTGCCATCGGGGGTTGCAGGTAGACGTAGCCGGGGCGTGCTTCCAGCCCGGTGCTTTGAGCCAGCGCGACGTATTCGGGGGCGCTGCGCTCGGCTACGTGGGGGGCCTGTGGGTCGGCATTCATGCCGGGATCTGAGTTTGCCTGTCGGGCTGAAGCCCGACCTACGGAGCTGGCGGATGGGGTAGCTGCGAATAGTGCGCTGCGCAGCTTCGGCATGAGCTGCCAGTAGTCGGCCAGGGCATCGACATCACGCTCGGGGATGCCACCACGCAGATGGGCGGTGAGGTCGTGCAGGTCTTCGGGCTCGCTGCTGTCGATGTAGCGCGGCAGGTTGAGGTTGTAGTCGTTCCTGGCGTCGGCGATTTCATCAAACGGGACCATGCGGGCGTAGCGCGGCACGTCGGCCTGCTTGCGGAAGGCGTCGACGATGCGGTGGATGTCCTGCTCGCGCAGGCGGTTCTTGGGGCCGTCCTTGGCGTAGCCCTTGCTGGCGTCGATCATGAACACGCCTTTGCGGGCCACGGCGTCGCGCTTGTCGATGAGCAGGATGCAGGCGGGGATGCCGGTGCCGTAGAACAGGTTCGCCGGCAGGCCAATGATGGCCTTGAGGTAGCCCTTGCGGACCAGCGCGCGGCGAATCTGCGCCTCGGCATTGCCGCGAAACAGCACGCCGTGCGGCAGGATGCAGGCGCCCGTGCCGGTGCTCTTGAGTGAGCGGACGATGTGCAGCAGGTAGGCGTAGTCCCCCTGCTTGGCGGGCGGCACGCCGAAAGGCTTGAAGCGTTCGTGCGGGTCGTCCAGCGGATCACCCAGGCCGTTGCCCCAGCGCTTATCGCTGAACGGCGGGTTGGCCACCACGTAGTCGAAGGTCTTGAGGGCAGCGTTACCGCCCTGGCCGTCCATGAACCTGGGGTCGGTCAGCGTGTTGCCCTGCATCACCAACGCCGTGGGGTAGTTGTGCAGGATCATGTTCATGCGGGCCAGCCCGGCGGTGGTGGCCTCCTTCTCCTGCCCGTAAAGCGTGACCTGGCCTGTGGCTGCGTCTGCCACCTTCAGAAGCAGAGACCCCGACCCGCATGTCGGGTCATACACGGTGGTGGTGCTGGTGGTGGCGGTGCTGCCGATGCCGATGATCTGCGCCATCACCCGGCTGACCTCGGCCGGGGTGTAGAACTGACCTTTACTCTTGCCACTTTCGGTGGCGAAGTGGCGCATCAGGTATTCGTAGGCGTCCCCGAGAATGTCGTCGCCGTCGGCGCGGTTGCCGGAGAAGTCCAGCGCCTTGTCCTCGAAGATGGCGATGAGGTTGGTGAGCCGCTCGACCATCTCCTTTCCGCTGCCGAGCTTGTTGGCATCGTTGAAGTCCGGCATGTCGGACAGCCTGTTGGCGGCGGCCAGTGGCGCGATGATTTTTGTGTTGATCTTGTCGCCGATGTCCGACTTGCCCTTGAGCGCGGCCATGTCTTTGAAGCTGGCGCCCTCGGGCACGGTAATGGCGGCAAAGGGCTTACCGGCGTACTTGTCGCTGACGTACTTGATGAACAGCAGCACCAGCACGTAGTCCTTGTACTGGCTGGCGTCCATGCCGCCGCGCAGCTCGTCACAGCTCGACCAGAGAGAGGCGTACAGCTCGGATTTTTTCAGGGCCATCGGTTTTTCTTTGTTTTGGGAGCGAAGGCCGGTTGCGCAGTCACTCGGCCAGCGGTGTGTCGCGGAAGCCGATCTTACGGTGATGGCGATTTCTGCCCAACCGCTGCCGCCGCTGCGCCCGCGCCGGGTGCGCCGTGCGGCCCTGTCGCCAACCTGCAGGGTCACGCGGCAAGCCGCCGCCGGTGCAGCAGCAGATACGCCGCTGGCAGCACCAGCATGGACAGCAGCGGCGCGGTGATCATGCCGCCGATCATGGGGGCGGCGATGCGCTGCATGATTTCGCTGCCGGTGCCGGCGCCGATGAACAGCGGCAACAGGCCGGCGATGATGACGGCGACGGTCATGGCCTTGGGCCGCACGCGCAGCACTGCGCCGTCGATCAGGGCGGCGCGCAGGTCGGCGTGGGTGTGCAGGGCGCCGCGCTCTTCGCGCTCGCGCACGGCGTTGTCGAGGTAGAGCAGCATGACCACGCCGAACTCTGCCGCCACGCCGGCCAGGGCGATGAAGCCCACGCCGCTGGCGACCGACAGGTGGTGGCCCAGGCCGTAGATCAACCAGAATCCGCCGATCAGGGCGAACGGCAGGGTTGCCATGATCAGCACCGCTGAACTGACGCGGCCAAACGTGAGGTACAGCAGCACAAAGATGATGCTGAGGGTCAGCGGCACGACCACTTGCAGGCGCTGGCTGGCGCGCGCCAGGTACTCGAATTGCCCTGACCAGCTCACCGAATACCCGGCGGGCAGGTGCACCTGCTCGGCGACGGCCCGTTTGGCATCGGCCACGTAGCCGCCCAGGTCGCGGTCGCGAATGTCGATGTAGATCCAGCCATTGGGGCGCGCGTTTTCAGATTTGATCATGGGCGGGCCGGCGGTGATGCTGACCTCGGCAAAGCTGCCCAGGGTGAGGGTTTCACCGCGCATCGTGACCACCGGCAACTCGCGCAGGTCTTGCACCGAGTCGCGCAGTTCACGCGGATAACGGACGTTGATGGGGAAGCGCTGCAAGCCTTCGACGGTTTCGCCGATGTTTTGGCCACCAATGGCCATGCTGACCAGCCGCTGCACGTCGGTGATCGACAGCCCGTGGCGCGCGGCGGCGATGCGGTCTGGCACCACCTCGATGTAGCGCCCGCCCGAAACGCGCTCGGAGAAGGCCGAGGCGGTGCCCGGCACGGTCTTGACCACCGCGGCAATCTGGTCGCCGATGCGCTGTATCTCGTTCAGGTCGGGCCCGGCGATCTTGATGCCCACGGGCGACTTGATGCCGGTTGCCAGCATGTCGATGCGGTTGCGAATGGGTTGCACCCACACATTGCCCATGCCCGGCAGCTTGAGCGCGGCGTCCATCTCGTCAATGAGTTTTTCGGTGGTCATGCCAGCGCGCCATTGGGCCTTGGGCTTGAGCCGGATGGTGGTTTCAACCATTTCCAGCGGCGCCGGGTCGGTGGCGGTTTCGGCGCGGCCGATCTTGCCGAACACCCGCTCGACCTCGGGAAAGCTTTTCAGGATGCGGTCGGTCTGCTGAAGAATCTGCGCGCCCTTGCCCACCGACAGGCCCGGCAGCGCGGTGGGCATGTACAGCAGGTCGCCCTCGTCCAGTGGCGGCATGAACTCGGTCCCCAGGCGGGTCACCGGCCATGCGGTGGCCAGCGCCAGCAGCGCGGCGACGGCCAGGGTGGTGCGTGGACGGGCCAGCACCGCGTGAATCATCGGCCGATAGGCCGCCGCCAGAACACGGTTGAGCGGGTTGGCCGACTCGTCTGCGATCTTGCCGCGAATGAAGGCCACCATCAGCACCGGAATCAGCGTCACCGACAGCCCCGCCGCGGCGGCCATTGCATAGGTTTTGGTGAAGGCCAGCGGCGCGAACATGCGGCCTTCCTGGGCCTGCAGGGTGAACACCGGCACGAAGCTGAGGGTGATGATCAGCAGGCTGAAAAACAGCGCCGGGCCGACCTCGGCGGCGGCCTCGGCGATCAGCTTCAGCCGCTGCTCGCCTTGCAGCACCTGCCCGGGATGCGCGCGCGTCCAGTGCTCCAGCTTCTTGTGGGCGTTCTCGATCATCACCACCGCGGCGTCGACCATGGCGCCGATGGCGATCGCCACGCCGCCCAGCGACATGATGTTGGCGCTGAGGCCCTGCCAATGCATGACGCCGAAGGCCACCAAGATGCCCACCGGCAGGGTGATGATGGCCACCAGCGCCGAGCGCAGGTGCCACAGAAAAATGCCGCAGACCAGCGCGACGACCAGAAACTCTTCGAGCAGTTTGTGCGACAGGTTTTGCACCGCCCGGTCGATGAGCGTGGCGCGATCGTAGGTTTCGACCACCTCGACGCCCTCGGGCAGGCTGGCTTTCAGCACCTCAAGCTTGGCCTTCACCGCCTCGATGGTGGACAGCGCGTTCTCGCCCGAGCGCAGCACGATCACGCCACCGACCACTTCGCCTTCGCCATCCAGTTCGGCAATGCCACGGCGTATTTCGGGGCCCCGTTGCACGGTGGCCACGTCGCGCAGCAGCACCGGGGTGCCGTCTTCGCCCAGGGCGACGGGAATCTGGCGAAAGTCGTCGAGGTTCTGAAGATAGCCCCGGGTGCGCACCATGTATTCGGCCTCGGCCAGCTCCAGCACCGAGCCGCCGCCCTCGCTGTTGGCGGCCTGGATGGCGGCCACGACCGTGTCCAGCGGCAGCCTGTAGGCGCGCAGGCGGTCGGGGTCGAGCACGATCTGGTACTGGCGGTTGAAGCCGCCAAGGGTGGCGACCTCGGCCACGTTCTCGACGGTTTTCAGCTCGTATTTCAGAAACCAGTCCTGCAATGCACGCAGTTCTGAAATGTCGGTGTTGCCGCTGCGGTCGACCAGGGCGTATTCGTAGATCCAGCCCACGCCGGTGGCGTCTGGCCCCAGCGCGGCATCGGCGGCTTCGGGCAGCCGGTCTTGCACCTGCGACAGATACTCAAGCACCCGCGAACGCGCCCAGTAGAGGTCCACCCCGTCTTCGAACAGCACGTAGACGAACGATTCGCCGAACATGGAATAGCCCCGCACGGTCTTGGCGTAGGGCACCGACAACAGCGTGGTGGTCAGCGGGTAGGTCACCTGATCTTCCACCACCTGCGGCGCCTGGCCGGGGTAGGTGGTGCGGACGATCACCTGCGTGTCCGACAGATCGGGAATCGCGTCCAATGGCATGTGCACCGTGGCGTAGAGCCCCCAGGCGGTGATCAGCACGGTGCCAAACAGCACTAGAAAGCGGTTGTGCACCGACCAGTGAATCAGCCGCGCGATCATGGCGCGCGCCCGGCGTCGCGATCGTCACCGTGGCCGTGCCCGTGGCCGGCGGCGTGATCGGGCTCGGGGTCGGGCTTGGGGTCGAGGCGCTGGCCCGGCGTGGCATCGGCGGCCGGCGCAGCGCCCATGCGGTGGTAGGCGCCCTGCAGACTGGCCTCCGAGTCGATCAGAAACTGCCCCGACACCACGACGTGCTGGCCGGGTTTCAACCCGCCGGTCACCACCATCTCGCCGTCGCGTTCGGGGCCGGGCACCACCGCCACCGGGCGGTAGCGTCCTGCAGACTCGGCGACGATCACCACGTTGCGCGTGCCGGTGCGAATCACCGCCTCGGTGGGCACCCGCGTGGCGTCGTGCAGGGCATCGCCCCTGACCGTGACGGCGCCATACATGCCCGGCTTGAGCGCCCCATCGGCATTGCCCAGCACCACCCTTGCGCGCACCGTGCGGGTTGCGGTGTCGAGCAGCGGATACACGTAATCCACCTCGCCCTTGTAGACCTTGCCGGGCAGCCCCTTGAAGCGCACCTCGGCCACCTGCCCCGCGCGCAGCCAGTTGGACTGCGTTTCAGGCACCTCCACCTGCACCCACACCGAAGACAGATCGGCAAGTGTCATCAGCGGCTGGCCGGGCGTGACCTGCGCGCCCTGGCGGACCGCCAGGTCCACGACCACGCCGGACTGCGGCGACACAATGGCGTCCTGCCGCTGTGCCTGGGTGCCCGCGTTGAGCAGCCGCAGGCGCGCTTGCGCGGCGCTGATCAGCGTGGCGTCGCCCAGCGTGCGGGCAAAAGCCAGTTCTTCCTGCGCGGCAAGCACCTCGGGCGCATACAGCCCGGCCAGCACCTGCCCCTTGCGCACGGTGTCGCCCACGGCGTTGACGTGCAGGCGCTCCACCCAGCCCTCGGCGCGGGCACTGACAACCGCGATACGGCGCTCGTCCACAGCAACGCTGCCGGTGGCCTCGACCCGCTGCAGAAAAGTGCCGGCCTTCACCACCGCGGTGCGCATGCCCAGGTTCTGCGCCATGCGCGGGTCGATCGTCACCACCGCGCCGCCCGGTGTGTCTGCGCCGGCGTCGTCGGCATATTTCGGCACCAGTTGCATGTCCATGAAGGGCGACTTGCCGGGCTGGTCGAAGTGCTGGTCGGGCCGCATCGGGTCGTACCAGTACAGCGGCTCGGCCTTCGCGGTGGGCGCTGCGTCGCGCTTGACCAGTTGCATGCCGCAGATCGGGCAGTTGCCCGGCTGGTCCTGCCGCACCTGCGGGTGCATCGAACAGGTGTACACCACGCCGCCGGCCTCGTCGGGGGTCGCAACCCATTGATGCCGGTGCGGCGCCATGGTGTGCGCCCACCATGCTCCGGCCACGCCCGCCAGCAGCACGACAATGACCACAAGCCCCCAGGTCTTCTTACTCATGTGCGTGCTCCGCCGGGCCGGCCGGCGCGTCGAAGGCGCCCAGATACCGCAACTGCGCCTCGCTGCGGGCCAGTTCATGTTGCAGAGCCAGCGCGCTCAGGCGCAGTTCCAGCGCGGCGCTGCGGGCGTCGAGCAGGTCACGGAACCCGTCGCGGCCGGCGCGCCAGCCCCGTTGTGCGGCCTGGATCTGCGCATCGGCGTCGGGCAACAGCCGCGTCTGGTAGAGCTGTAGCCGTTCCAGCAAGCGCTCGTGGTCGTGATGGCTGTGCCGCGCCTGAGACAGCAGGCGGCGCAGCACGTCTTGCCGCGCAAACTCGGCCGCCTGCTGCTGCGCCAGAGCCGCGGTCAGCGCCTGATCCTGGCGGTTGCGGGTGAACACCGGCAGGTCAATGCCGACCTGCAGCATCACCATTTCGGAAAAGGCCGGGCGGTGGCCGTAGCCCACGGCCACGCGCCAATCGGGGCTGAAGTTGGCGCGGGCCAGCCCCGAGCCGGCCTCGGCGGCGGCGATCTGCGCGGCGGCACCGGCCAGCTGCGGATGGTCGGCCACCGCGGTCACCACCTGTGCCAGCGGTGGCACGTCCTGGCGCGGCGGCAGATCGGTGCAGATGGGTTGCAGGGCGGCTTCGCCGATCCAGCGAGACAGGCCGCTGCGTGCCTGCTCGATGCGCTGGTCGGCTTCGCGCGCGGCGTCTTCCAGGCGGTTGACCTGCTGCCGGGCGCGGAGAAACGCCGCCTGCGTGGTGGTGCCGGTCCGCAGAGCGATCTCGGCGGCCTGCAGCTGCGATTCGGCCTCGGTCTGCAGCGTGCGCACCAGGCTCAGTTCCTGCTCGAACCGCCAGACATCCAGCCACGCCAAGGTGACGTCGAGGCGAATGCTGCGCCGCGCCAGATGCTGTTCGGCGCTCAGCCGCGCGGCCTCCTGCGTCAGTTGTTCCCCCCGCAGGCGGCGCTTCTCGGCACGGGGAAATTCCTGCATGACACTGAGTTCGATCTGGGTGTCGGAATCGCGGGTGAGCGAGTAGGCCTCGTTGGTGTCGATGGGCAGATCGACGATGCCGAAGCCCAGCTGCGGGTCGGGCAACTGGGCGGCGGCCACGGCCGAGGCCTGGGCGGCCTGGCGCTGGGCGTCGAGGCCGGTGATCAGCGGCTGGGCGGTCACTGCCAACGCTGCGGCGTCGGACAGGGTCAGCGTGGCACGGTCACAGGCGCTCGCCCCGGCGGGCGGCGCGGCAGCGGCCGTCAGGGTCACGGCCACGAGGTGCCCCGCAAGGGCGCGGCGGGTCAACAGGGACATTCATCTTCTCCACGGGTCGGGCCGGGGTGGCCCGCAGCGGCTCAGGGCGAGCCGGTCTTGAACATCAACCGTGGAACGTGATGGGCGGTCTCAACAACGCACTGAGGCGATGCGCCTGCACCGGCGGCACCGTGAACGGCGGGGCGTCGATCACCGTGTTCGGCAGCCAGATGCCGGGACTGGCGATGGCCGCCAGATGCCCCAGCGCACAACTGGTCAGGTTGGGGCAGCCTTCATCGCAACACGACGACGCTGCGGCGGCTGCGGCGGCTTGGTCGTCACTGCCCTGTCGTGCCGGGCTGGCCATTCTGGCGCAGTGGGGCATGTCGGCCATGTCGGCCATTGCGGCGGGTGCGGTCGATGCGGCAACGCTTGTCGCGACCGGGGCGGTCATGCCCGGCGCTGCGGCCACGGCATAACCCTGCACCAGAAAGATGAGCCCCAGCAGGGTATTGAGCAGTGGCCGAAGGCGTTGCATGAGGGCTGAGACTCTAGACCGGGCGGGTCGGTTCCGCAATGCGCTGGCGGCAGGCACGCGGCGCAAGAAAGCCGCCCGAAGGCGGCTGCTTTGGCCGTGCGCGCTCAGGCCGCTCGCGGTGCCATTTGATCGAAGCGCCCGCGGTTGAAGTCATCGATGGCCTGCGAGATTTCCACCTGCGTGTTCATCACGAACGGGCCGTATCCCGCAATCGGCTCGTTCAGGGGCGCGCCGCTGAGCAGCAGCACCATGGCGTCGTCACCCTCGGCCTCAAGCTGCAGGTCGTTGCCCTCGCGCGCAAAGCTGACCCACTGCGCTTCGCCGGCAACGTCCTCACCATTGATCCGCACCGCGCCGCGCAACACCACGAGGCCGGTGGTGTGGCCCTGCGGCACGACCAGGTGTGCGGGCTTGCCGGCTTGCAATCGCAGGTCCCAGAGATTGACCGGGCTGAAGGTGCGCGCCGGGCCGGCGGCCTCGCCAAAGGCCCCGGCAATCACCCGCAGCGTGCCGGCACCGTCGGCCAGATCGACCACCGGAATGTCGCGCTTCAGCAGGGTCTGGTAGCCCGGCGCGGTCATCTTGTGCGCGGCCGGCAGGTTGACCCAAAGCTGCACCATTTCCATGTTGCCGCCCTGTTGCGCGAACGCCGCAGAATGAAATTCTTCGTGCACGATGCCGCCGCCTGCCGTCATCCACTGCACGTCGCCCGGGCCGATGAGGCCGCCGCTGCCGGTGGAGTCGCGGTGCTCAAGCTCGCCCTGATAGACGATGGTCACCGTCTCGAAACCCCGATGCGGATGGGCGCCCACGCCGCGCCGGCCGGTGGTGGGGGTGAACGCCGTGGGCGCGGCGTAGTCGAGCATCAGAAACGGGCTGAGGGCCGCGCCCTGGTCGGCGTACGAAAACAGGGTGCGCACCGGAAAGCCATCGCCCACCCAGTGCCGGCCGGGCTGACTGTGAATGCCAAGAAGCTTTTTCATGATCGTTTTCCTGTGGCGGCCGAATCAGGCCCGGGAACATGACGCAGAGGCCGTCGACGCGCCTGCGAATGCCTTGCAGCAGCGCACCGACCTGCCCTCACCGGGAATATTGGAACGCCGCCACGCGGATGCAAGACCCTCCGGATCCTTGAGGTGAGACGCCCCGAAGCGGCCCGGGCCGCACGATAGAATTGCGCCATGTCATCGAAGCCCTCGCCCAAACCGGGCTCGTCGCTGATCCATCGTGTGCAGGCCCTGCCGGCGCTGCTGAGGCCGGCGCCCGTCACCATCAATGCGCGCGAACGGCTGCGGGTGGTCGCCGGGGCCGCGCTGGGCCTGGGGCTGGCCGCTTTGCTCAGCCAGTGGCTGGCCGGCGACGGCGCCCTGGCCGGCGTCTGGCTGGTGGCCCCGCTGGGTGCCACCACGGTTCTGGTGTTCGCCGCGCCTGCGGGCCCCATGGCCCAGCCTTGGGCGGCGGTGGGCGGCAACACCGTGGCGGCGCTGGTCGGCATTGCCTGTGTGCGGATCATTGACGCACCGCTGGCCGTGGTGGCAGCCGCGGCCGTTGGGCTGGCGACGGCCGCGATGCTGGCGCTGCGCTGCCTGCATCCGCCCGGCGGCGCGGTGGCGTTGACCGTGGCGTTGCTGGGCGTCGAAACGTTCTCGTTCGCGCTGTTTCCGGTGGCCGTGAACACGCTGCTGCTGGTGCTGGCCGGCGTGGCCTGGCATCGCGCGACCGGCCATCGCTATCCCCATGCCCAATGGGCTGCCGCAAGGCCGGCGGCCGCAGACGAGGTGACGTCGCGCTTCAGCTCCGCCGACTTCGACAAGGCGCTGGCGCTGTACAACGAAGTGCTCGATGTCAGCCGCGACGACCTGGAAAACCTGTTGCGCCAGACCGAGCTGAACGCCTATCAGCGCCTGTTTGGCGGCCTGCGCTGCGGCGACGTGATGAGCCGCAATCCGCTGTCGGTGCAGTTCGGCGAACGTCTGGAAGACGCCTGGCGCCTCATGCGCAGCCACCGCATCAAGGCGCTGCCGGTGCTCGACCGCACCCGGCGCATCGTGGGCATCGTGACCCAGGCCGATTTTTTGCGCCACGCCGACCTCGACCGCCGCGACGGTCTCGGCGACCGGGTGCGTGAGCTGGTGCGCAGCAGCGGCACGCTGACCTCATCGAAGCCCGAAGTGGTTGGCCAAATCATGACCCGCCGGGTTCGCGTGGCCCGCGACGACCGACGGGTCGTCGACCTGCTGGCGGCGTTTTCAGAGAACGATCACCACCATCTGCCGGTGGTCGATGCCGACGGCAGGCTGGTCGGCGTGCTCACCCAGTCCGACTGCGTGCGGGCACTGGCGCGCGTGATCGAGCCATCGCCCACGACCGGCTGAGTCTGGCGACGCGCCAGCCCGCCCGGCGCCCTGCCCGGCCGGCCGGCCGGCCGGCCGGCGATTGAGTGCACAGCGCGCGCAACGCTAAACGTCCAGCGGCGCCAGCGCGGCGTAGGCCTTGGCCAGCCACACCTTCACCCGCTGCCGCTCCAGCAGACCGAGCCCGGTGGTGGCCTTGTCGGCCGACTGGCAGGCGGCCCAGAAGCTGGTGCTGCGGGCGTCGATCTGCGTCATGGCCGGTTCGTGCAGGCGCGGCAGGGTCACCACCGACGCGCCCAGCGACAGGGCCCGGGCTTTCTGCCCGGAGCGTTCGAGAATCTGGAAATCGTCCCCCCGCAACTGGTTGAGTACCAGCACGTAGTCGAGCTGTGCTCCGAAGCGGTCGAGCAGCGTTTCCAGCAGGTCCACCGAGTCCCGACCGTTGTCCATCACGTGCCAATAGCGCACGGCAATGTCGAACTCGCGCGCCAGGGCGAGCATGCCGGAGTCGTCCATCCAGCGAATCAGCGGCTGATGCGTCTGCGCCGCCAGGTCCACGATCATCCGCTTGTCGGGGGCCTCGATGGCGGTCTCCACCACCGCGTCCAGGCTCTCGTAGCGGTCAATCACCACCGGCGAGGCGTAGTCGGCATAAAACCGCAGCAAGGCGCCATGAGAGCGGTCGGCGTCGAAGCCCACAAACGGCTTGTTGTGGTCGATGCAGTACTGCGCCAGCAGCCGCGCCACCAGTGACTTGCCCACCCCACCCTTTTCACCGCCGATGAAATGAATCGTTGCCATGAAGCCTCCTGAAGGGGACGTTGGTGATACGCGGGTTCCGTGCCAGCGCAGCTCCCGGCGCCTCAGGCCGGGTGGAGCAACCGCAGGCCGAAGTGCGCCCACATCACCCACAGCACCAGCGTGCTCACCAGAAACGCGGACGCCCGGTGCGTCACGTTGTTGTAGCCGCAGTGGATCACCGCGTGCACCGCGCGCAGCCCCACATACACCCACGCCAGGGTGACCAGCAGCGAGGTCACCACACCCGTCGCCAGTGACACCGCCACCAGTGTGTAGAACAGCACCGGGGCCTCGAACAGGTTCATGAAATGGTTGGCCGCTTTTTCAGTGGGGCCGAACGCGGTGCTGGTCGACGCCCGCGTGGCAAACGCGTCGATGGGCAATCGCAGGCGCTTCTGTGCACTCAGGCGCTGCACCACCATCGCCACCCACACAGCCGCCGTGAGCGCCACCATGGCCAGCAGGGGAAGAATCAGCGGCGATGCGGTCATGGCAGGCACTTGCGGATGGAAAGGTGAAGGGGATCATGCCAGTTGGCGGGGCGTGGCGGGGGCGCCCAAGAGCGTACGTATCGATTCTGGTATCTATTCACACGCATGGCTCCGCGATCACTTTTTCCTTATTATTCATGATGTTATGCGGTACTATCTATCCGTTTATCTATTCAGTTGACCGCTCTGGTGCCAAGCCCTGACCTGCTCATCGCACTGACTGCTGGGCCCGCGCGCAGCGACGAACTGCAGGCACGGCTCGGCCTGAGTCAGCCCGCCGTCTCGCGGCTGGTGACCGAATATGCGGCGGACATTCTGGTGGTGGGTCGCGCCCGCGCCACCCGGTACGCACGGCGGCGCCCGCTGCCCGGCCTGTCGCCCGACCTGCCGGTCTATCGCGTCAATACCGACGGTGACGCGCACGAGATGGGCCTGCTGTCGCCCATCCATGGCGGCATGGTCTTCGAGGATCGCGAGCAGCGGCGCACCGATATTTATCCCGGCCTGCCCTGGTTTCTCGATGACATGCGGCCGCAAGGCTTCATGGGCCGCAACTTTGTCCGCCGTCACGAGGCGCTGGGCCTGCCCGCCCGTCTGGCCGACTGGAACGACGACCACGCACTGATTGCCATCGCCCGCCGGGGTGACGACCTGGCGGGCAACCTCATCGTGGGAGAAGACGCCTTCACCCGCTGGACGCAGACGCAACACGGCGACGTCATCGACGCCGACGACCGCGAATCCCGGTACCCGCGAATAGCCGAGCAGGCACTGGCCGGTGAACTGCCCGGCAGCTCGGCGGGCGGCGAGCAGCCCAAGTTCACTGCGCAGGTTCGAGACCTAAACGGCATCCGCCATGTGCTGGTGAAGTTCTGCGGCGCGCTGAGCACGCCCGTCGGCAGACGCTGGGCCGACCTGATCGTCTGCGAGCACCTGGCGTTGCAAACCGTTGCCGAGGCGGGGCTTCCCGCTGCCGATAGCACCCTCGTCGAGGCAGGCGGTCGCCTGTTTCTGGAAGTGACCCGCTTCGACCGCGTGGGCGCCCGAGGCCGTCTGGGCCTGATCTCGCTGGGCGCAGTGAACGACCCGCTCATCGGCCAGCGCAAGGACTGGTCCCAGACCGCGCGTGGATTGGTGGGCCTTCGCCGCCTGTCACGGCAAAACGCCGATCACATCGCCTGGCTGCAGGCCTTCGGCACCTGCATTGCCAATACCGACATGCACTTCGGCAACCTGTCGCTGTTTCACGACGGCCGGCGCAGCCTTGGCCTCGCCCCCGCATACGACATGCTGCCCATGCGCTACGCCCCCGCCGCAGACGGTGCCGTCAACACGCCGGAATGGCGAACACCCGCGCCGCCGCCGTTCGCCGTGTCGCAATGGGCGTCGGCGCGTTCGGCTGCAGCGCAGTTCTGGCAGCGCGTGGCGGCTGACGGCCGTGTGTCACCCGATATACGGGCGCTGGCTCAAGCGGCGAATTAAGCGACCCCGCCCTTTTGCAGATGAGCGGAGATTGGGTAGTTGGTAACTCGGCGCCGTAATTCGTTGATCTGCGGTCTGGCCCGCAATCAAAGTACCGTTAAGCCAAGATCGCTCAAGTAGCGGTAGGTCTCGTCATAGAAGCCGGGTTCCCGCGTGGCGTCACGGGCATCGCCCTCCGGCACCACGATCACCATGCCCTGTCGCGCGCGGGTGAGCAGCACACGATAGGCGTTGAGCTGATAACGCTGGCTATGCGGCTGCAAGATGCGCTGCCAGCGGTCGCCACGGAAGCTGAAGTGCTGCCAGCCATCGCGGGCCCGACGGAAGTCGGCGTCCCAGGCCATGCAGGTCCAATCCAACTCCAGACCCTGCACGTGGAACTCCGTGGCGACATCCTCCAGGTAGTAGCTGCTACGCACGTCGGTTTTGTCGTTCAGGAACCAATGCACCGGGTCCATGGGTGAGCGCACGTCGATGGCGTAGGGCTTGAGACGCTGTGCCTGGCTGGAGACGACCAGCCCGAAGCGTTCGGTGCCGCGAGCCTGCTCTCGAACCCAGGCTCTGGCGTCCGCGAATGAGCGGCTGAGCGCAATCGGGTAACGCGCTTTGAAGCCTTCGTGCAGCGATCGCGCCTGATCGATGTCGCCGTCCAGCGCGGCCTTCACCCAGGCGCTTACGGTCTCGGCACGGAAAGATCGCATCGAGATGGACAGGTGCAACTCCGGGTGAAAGTGCACCCGCTGCTGCGCGGCCATCTGCTGCAACAGCGCCGTCGCCTGATACTCCCGGTGGTGGAGGTTGGGGCTGGCGTAAACGTGCCAGGCGGGATAGCGGTCGCGAATCGCCTCCAGCCAACCACCAATGCCGGCCTCGCCGGTGTTGATCTCCTGTCCGCCGCCAACGAGACAGACAATTACGGCCCAGTCAGGATGGCGGTCCATGCAGGAAATGAGGAACTCGGGCTCGGACTGGTTGAAATCTGGATAGCCCTTCTTGCGTCGCATGAAGCTGGCCGTCTGCGCCAAATCCCAGGCGCGCTGCGCTTCATCGAAGAGGGCGACGTGTTCTATCGGCGGGCGGTCCGGGTCTTTCAGGCCCTCGTCGCGGAAGTGGTGAACGTTCTGGATAAACGCCTTGATCTTGCTTTTGGCCTCGCCTTTTCGTACGCGCTCGCCGCGCTGTCGAGCCTGCGTCACACGATCCCGCGCCAGTGCTTCGTGCAGGATGCTGACCAGCGGCCCATTGCCCGAGAGAAAGACACTGTAGAGATCACCGTCCGGATCGATGTGCTGCGTTGCGATGTTCAACCCCACCAGCGTCTTCCCGGCGCCCGGCACCCCCGTCACAAAACAAATGGCCTTGCGTCGCTGTGCGCGGCTGCTGGCAATGATGGCTTCCAAACTTGCGCTGGTTTGCGCCAGATTGATGGCCCCGGCATCACTGCGCGAGAGTGCATGCACGTTGTGGCCGGCGTACAGCGCGGTCGCAGCCTCCACGATGGTCGGTGTGGGCTGATAGCGACCCTGCTGCCACACCGCGGGATCAATGGTTTCGTTGGGGTAGGCAGCCAGCACTGAGCGGATGGTTTCGGCCAAACCCGCGGCGTTGGTGGCCAGTGCAGAGAGCACGCCGTCGCCCTTGGCATCGTGAATCGGACGCGCCAACGCGGCCTTTGCCGCTGTGGAAATCAGAATCGGCGCAATCACAGCATGGTGACTGGTCTCGTGAAAGTGCTTGAGGTCGAGCGCGTAATCGGTGACCTGGTCCAGCGCGTGCGCGGGATAATCTTGCTCGCCGACCTTGTATTCCAGAACGAACACCACCCCACGCAGCAGCAACAGCACGTCGATATGTCGCCCCATCCGCGGGATGGCGTACTCGAAATGCAACGTGCCGTCGCCAAAGTCCACCAGCAGTGGTGGTAGCACCTGTTTGAGGTGTTCAATCTCAAACAGCCACGCCGCACGCTGGGTGTCTTCAACCGCAAAGTCGCTGGCCCGCGTCAACGCCCCAAGAATGGCGTCGTCGCTCTCGTTCAGAAATATCTTGGCAGCTTGCGAATAGGCGGCGCGGCGCATCGCCTGAGCTTAACGCAGCGCGGTCAAGGGTTTTGTACCCTCTATGCTCAGCCCGCCCTGCAGGGCGCCTCATCTTCTTTGATCGATCCGAGACATGACCGCCCAACCACCAGAGTTCTTGTCTGTTACCCGCCTCGCCGAACAGATGGGCATCGAGCTCGCAGAGCTACGTGCAACCTTGCAAAGTGTTGGTTGGATGTCCAAAGCCGAAGAGGGTTGGTCACTCACACCTGCCGGCGAGGAAGCGGGCGGAAAGTACGTCGAGAGCAAGCGCTTTGGCCGCTACATCGCCTGGCCCTCAAGCACGGCAAGTGACCCGCGTGTCGGCGGCAACGACGTCCCTGCACCCGATATTGCCGCCGGACAACTCACGCCGACCAAGATCGGGGAAGAGCTGGGTCTATCGGCGACTCGTGTGAATTTTCTGCTCTCCGAGCTGGGCTGGATCGAGAAAGGCCTCAAGGGCTGGAGGCTCACCAAACAAGGCACGAAGATCGGTGGCGTCCAGCGCGAGCATCACCGCTCCGGCATTCCCTTCGTGGTTTGGCCGGCGCAGCTGTTGGAGAACAAAAGCTTCAAAGACAGCGCCGCCCAAGTGCTGGGTAGTGATTCTGCGCCGACCAGCACGGATGGCCCGACGGGCAGCAATGGTGGCAGCGGCTTCCGCGAAAAGTTTGAGGCCAAACACCGCGCGACGGACGGTCACTTCGTCCGGTCCAAAGCCGAGATGCTGATCGACAATTGGCTCTACATGGCCGAGATCGTTCACGCCTACGAGCGCAAGCTGCCGATCGAGGAAGAGATGTACTGCGACTTCTACATTCCCACCGGCAAGGTCTACATCGAATACTGGGGGCTGGAGAACGACCCCAAGTACCGGGACCGCAAGGCGCAGAAGCTCGCCCTTTACGGGAAGTACGGCTTCAACCTTATCGAGCTCAATGATGCCGACGTGCAAAACCTCGATGACGTACTGCCGCGCCTGCTCCTAAAGTTCGGCGTGCAGACCTACTGAGGTCGCCGAGGCAGACGAGGCGCTTCTTTCTTGGCCTGCAAGTGCCGCACGTGCTGCCGATGCGCTCGGTCAGTTGCGCGCGTGGGCGCTAGCCGCTCCGCTTGAATCGCGGCAACGATACGGCTGACCTCCGCCTCGGACAGCACCGGGACGCTCTTGCTTTTGATGTAACGGGTGTATGCACCGCCGATGCAGACATTGGGCGGCATCGGCGTCTTGAACGTGCATTCACCCATGAACACGACCACCGAGTGCAGCACCTCAGGACTGAGGCTCAAGGCACTTTCCAGCGTCTTCAAGTGCTTGTAGTTCTGGCGCAGCGGGTTCTGAAACGTGTGAGTGCGCCGGTAGATCTTCTGCGTCCAGGTCGGCTGATGCTCCGAGCCGAAGATCCAGCCCTTGTAGTTCTTCGTCTCCACCACGAACACCCCGAAGCGCGACACGATCACATGGTCAATCTGCGTCGTGCCGTCCGCGGTCGGCAAGGTCACGTTATGCAGGGTCGTGTACTGGTCCTTGGGCAGGAACAGCCTGGCGGAAAGCCCAGCGGCCGATTCACCGAGCCAGCCCTTGAAGTAGGGCGACTTGAAGAAGCCGATGATGACCGCGAAGACAAATAGCCCGAAGAGGCCGGTAAGCGCCGTGTTGACGATGGCGTCCATCAGGAAGTTGTCCCCTCATTCGGTTGATGTGTACGATACGAAAGCATCGTACACATTCGGAGCGCCCATGCGCACCAACATCGTGATTGACGAACAGCTGATGAAACAGGCACAGGCTGCCGCGGGCGTAAAGACCAAGCGCGAGGCAGTGGAGCAAGGCCTGAAGGCGCTCATTACCCTGCAGAAGCAACGGGAGATTCGCAGCCTGCGCGGCAAGCTCAAGTGGGAGGGCGATCTAGACGCCATGCGCCGCGACGCATGATCTTCGTCGACTCCAGCGTCTGGATCGCTTACTTCAACGGCGTCGACAGCGAACCCACACGGCTTCTGGATACCGCGTTGGGCACCACGCGCATCGTGGTTGGCGACCTGGTGCTGACCGAGGTATTGCAAGGCTTCCGCGCCGACCGCGACTTTCGCCAAGCACGGACGCTGATGCTGCATCTGGATGTGCGAGGCGTGCTCAGCCCAGCCTTGGCCTTGAGGGCGGCGGAGCACTACCGCTTTCTACGCCGCCAGGGCACCACCGTGCGCAAGACCATCGACACCGTCATCGCCACGTATTGCATCGACGAAGACTTGCCGCTGCTGCATGACGACAAGGATTTTTTGCCGTTCGAGCAGCATCTGGGCTTACGACGAGTGGAAATAGGGTAATGAGTAACGTGTCACCGTAATTTCAAGGACTGGTCCCACACCGCGCGTGGATTGGTGGGCCTTCGCCGCCTGTCACGGCAAAACGCCGATCAGATCGCCTGGCTGCAGGCCTTCGGCACCTGCATTGCCAATACCGACACGCACTTCGGCAACCTGTCGCTGTTCCACGACGGCCGGCGCCGCCTTGGCCTCGCCCCGGCCTACGACATGCTGCCCATGCGCTACGCCCCCGCCGCAGACGGTGCCGTCAACACGCCGGAATGGCGAACACCCGCGCCGCCACCGTTCGCCGTGTCGCAATGGACTTCGGCGCGTTCGGCGCGTTCGGCAGCGACACGGTTTTGGCAGCGCGTGGCGGCTGACAGCCGGGTGACGGCAGAGATGCGCGCACTGGCACGCGCCACGCAGCTCGACTGAAGCAGTCGTTATTGCGGCGCGGTTTGACGGCCCTCCCGCAATGTTTATACTTCGTTTAAACATCTGGAGCGTCGCCATGGCCGACACCTACCTCGACATCAAGCATTGGGGCAACAACCTTGGCGTTCGCCTGCCCGCCGCGGTGGCACGTGCCGCCAACCTCAAGGCGGACCAGCGTGTGCACATCGAAGTGGTGGCCGGTCGCGTCATCATCACGCCGGAGCAGAACCCTCCGCTGACGTTAGAACAGCGCCTGGCCCGCTTCGACCCAAGCCGCCACGGCGGCGAAGTGATGCAAAGCGGCCAGGCGCTCGGCGCCGAACGGTGGTGACGCCGCGCGCCGGTCGCACGACTTGGGCGCCCGATCGGCAAGACATCATCTGGATTGACTGCAATCCCCAGGCAGGGCGCGAGATGCGCGATGTGCATCCCTTCGTGGTGTTGTCACCGCAGGCGTTCAACGCGCGCACGTCATTGGTCATCGGCCTGCCCATGACCACTGCGGCCTACAACGCCGACAACCCATTCGCCGTGGCGGTAGGCCTTGCCGGCGGTCGCAAAGCGGGCAGCACCAGCTACGCGCTCTGTCACCAACCCAAGTCCTTCGACTGGCGCCAGCGCGGCGCCAAAAAACACCCCATGAAGCGTGTGCCCGATGCCGCTTTTGCCGAGATTCTGGGCGTGCTGAATCAGATCATCGAGCTCGCATAGTGGCCGCGTCACCGCCGACGAATCACGCAAAACGCATCGAGAAGCGCCCATGCGTACCCCGTCGAGACTGACGAACACCTCATGAAGCAGGCGCAGGCCGCTGCGCATGATCCTCGTGGGCTCTTGAGTCCAGATCGTTTACTTGAGCGGCGTCGACGACGAGTGGTTAATCAACCGGGACCTGACACGTAGGGAGTAAGGGTGAGTCCTACAATATTTATGCGTGCCTGTGGGCGCTGACCGGTTCAAGGCTAAGATTGAACGGGAACTCCAGCAACGAATCAGTTACAAGTCGCGTGGAAGGCCGAAGAAGGAGAAAGTCGTGCTCGAGTCGCAGGAGTAGCAACAATCCAACCAACTTCAGGCCACTATGGCGTGAGGATTGGTGAATTCTTCAGGGGCGACTAATTGCACCGCAATTATAATTCGTAATTTTTATTTGCTTTTTAATGGACTTAGCCAATACCCAATTATCAATCCGATTGTGCCGGTTGCCCATTTTTGACTGGTCTCTCCGTAGTGTTGAGGAATCAGAATCACAATCAGCGCTGCAGCCGTTATAACGAGTGAAAGTGCAGCTGGCATCCAAGCCTCTATAATGCTTGCGCCGGCTTTTTTTGATTCTCTTTGATTGCTTTCAGAATCATTATTAGTCGAGGATATCTCTATCTCATCATCAGGGGAAGAAAACATGCAGATTAGGCAAATTACTATTAAGATCCACGGAATATGTGTGATGCTCATCTCAATATCCGCTTTCCTTTCATTCAGCCGCTTCGCCCTTGGCTTGGATGGTTTAGATTTTAGTCACATGCACAATCGATGAGAAACTAAACTCTGTAACCATCATTAGTGACTATCTTTACTTCTGTCTGTAAGCCTCAATCCCAACTCAAAGCCCCACCCGTCTGATACTCCGTCACCCGGGTCTCAAAGAAGTTCTTCTCTTTCTTGAGGTCCATCACTTCGCTCATCCAGGGGAAGGGGTTTTCAGCCGCCGGGTAAAGGGCGGCGATGCCGATCTGGGCGCAGCGGCGGTTGGCGATGAACTTCATGTACTCGTTGAACATGCTGGCATTCAGGCCGAGCACGCCGCGGGGCATGGTGTCGTGGGCGTATTTGATTTCCAGCTCGGTGGCTTCGCGGATCATGCCGGCGATTTCTTTCTGGAACTCGGGCGTCCAAAGGTGGGGGTTTTCGACCTTGATCTGGTTGATGACGTCGATGCCAAAGTTCATGTGCATGGACTCGTCGCGCATGATGTATTGGATCTGTTCGCTGGTGCCGACCATTTTGTTGCGGCGGCCGAAGCTGAGCAGTTGCACGAAGCCCACGTAGAAGAAGATGCCTTCAAACACCACGTAGAACGCAATGAGATCGCGCAGCAGGCGCTGGTCGTTTTCGGGCGTGCCGGTGTGGAAGGTCTGGTCGGCCAGGCTCTGGGTGTAGGGCAGGCTCCACGCGGCCTTGTCGTGAATGGACGGCACTTCGCGGTACATGTTGAAGACTTCGGCTTCGTCCAGGCCCAGGCTTTCGATGCAGTACTGGTAGGCGTGGGTGTGGATGGCCTCTTCGAACGCCTGACGCAGCAGGTACTGGCGGCACTCGGGGTTGGTGAGGTGGCGGTACACGGCCAGCACGAGGTTGTTGGCCACCAGTGAGTCGGCGGTGCTGAAGAAACCCAGCGAGCGCTTGATGATCATGCGCTCGTCGTCGGTGAGCCCGTTGGGGTCTTGCCAGAGCGCGATGTCGGCGCTCATGTTCACTTCTTGCGGCATCCAGTGGTTGTTGCAGGCGCTCAGGTACTTGTCCCAGGCCCATTTGTATTTGAAGGGCACGAGCTGGTTGAGGTCGGCGCGGCAGTTGATGATTTTCTTGTCGTCGACCTGGATGCGGCGGGCGCCCATTTGCACGTCTTCAAGGCCGGTGGCGCCGGCCACGTCGGGGGCGGCGGCCATGACCGGCACCTTGTGAGCGGCAGCGGCGGGTGTGGCCGGCTGCGCGCGGGGGGTCGTCGGGGTGGCGGGGGTGTCGTCCCAGTCAAGCATGGTGTGTTCCTTTACTTATTTGTGTGTTGCGACTGCGGATGCGATGAAAAGTGCGTCACGTGCTTCGGTGGAGACTCGCCTTGCGGACGATCCCGCGCCGTTGGCGCGGGTCCCTCGTCCGGTGGCTCACTCCGGCGGCGTTTGCCTGCGGTCGACCCCACGCTTTGCGTGGGGCCCTCGACCGGTGACAAACGCCTTCACTGACACGCCTCACAGTCAGGATCAAGAATCGAGCAGACCTTGGCGCTGCCGATGTCGCTGGCCGGGGCCATGACCACGGCGGGCGGCGGGGTGGCGGCGGGCTGGGCTGAGACCGCGCCGGCACCGCCACTGGCACCCTGGCCCACGCTGTTGAGCCGGCCATCGCTGATGGTGGACTTTTCGCTGTGCGTGGCGCCCATGGTGCGCAGGTAGTAGGTGGTTTTCAGGCCCGAGGTCCAGGCGTGCTTGTACAGCTCGTCCAGCTTCTTGCCGTTGGGCTGGCTCATGTAGAGGTTGAGGCTCTGCGCCTGGTCAATCCACTTCTGGCGGCGGCTGCCGGCATCCACCAGACGCTTGGCGTCGATTTCGAACGCGCACTTGTAGAGCGCCTTGATTTCGCCCGGCACGCGGTCGATGGGCTGCACCGAGCCGTCGTAGTACTTCAGGTCGTGGGCCATCACTTCGTCCCACAGGTCCAGCGCCTTGAGTTCGTTGACGAGGTATTCGTTGACCACGGTGAACTCGCCCGACAGGTTCGATTTCACGTACAGGTTCTGGTACGTGGGTTCGATGGACTGGCTGACGCCGGTGATGTTGGCGATGGTGGCGGTGGGGGCGATGGCCATGGTGTTGGAGTTGCGCATGCCCACGGTCTTGACCTGCTCGCGCAGGGCGTCCCAGTCGAACCGGCCGGACTGTGATTCGTCCTGCGTCAGGTACTGGCCGCGGCTTTTGCGCAGCAGGCGAATGCTGTCGATGGGCAGAATGCCCTGGCTCCACAGCGAGCCCTCGAAGCTGGGGTACTTGCCGCGCTCGGCCGCCAGACCACTGCTGGCCTTGATGGCGTAGTAGCTGATCGCCTCCATGGACTCATCGGCAAACTGGATGGCCGCATCACTCTCATAGGCCAGGCGCAGTTTGTAGAGCGCGTCGTTGAAGCCCATCAGGCCCATGCCCACCGGGCGGTGGCGCAGGTTGGAATTGCGCGCCGTGGCCACCGAGTAGTAGTTGTACTCGATGACGTTATCGAGCATGCGCATGGCGGTGGTGACGGTCTTTTCCAGCTTTTCGAGGTTCAGCACGCCGTTTTCGATGTGGCGCGGCAGGTTCACCGAACCCAGGTTGCACACGGCAATTTCCGATCCGGCCTTGGTATTCAGGGTGATTTCGGTGCACAGATTGGATGAGTGCACCACGCCCACGTGCTGCTGCGGGCTGCGCAGGTTGCAGGGGTCTTTGAAGGTCACCCAGGGGTGGCCGGTTTCGAACAGCATCGACAGCATCTTGCGCCACAGTTGCACGGCGGGGATGCGCTTGAAGTTCTTGATGCGGCCCTCGTCGGCCAGCTTTTCGTACTGGGCATAACGGGTCTCGAAGGCCGTGCCGATCAGGTCGTGCAGGTCGGGCGTTTCTTCGGGGCTGAACAGCGTCCACGGCGCATCGATCATCACCCGCTTCATGAACAGGTCGGGCACCCAGTTGGCGGTGTTCATGTCGTGGGTGCGGCGACGGTCGTCGCCGGTGTTCTTGCGCAGTTCGAGGAACTCCTCGATGTCGCGGTGCCAGGTTTCCAGATACCCGCAGACCGCGCCCTTGCGCTTGCCGCCCTGGTTCACCGCCACGGCGGTGTCGTTGGCCACTTTCAGGAACGGCACCACGCCGTTGGACTTGCCATTGGTGCCCTTGATGTAGCCCCCCATGCCGCGCACCGAGGTCCAGTCATTGCCCAGGCCGCCGGCGAATTTGGAGAGCAGGGCGTTGTCCTTGATGGCGCCGAAGATGCCGTCAAGATCGTCCGGCACCTGGGTCAGGTAGCAGCTTGAAAGCTGCGGGCGCAGCGTGCCGCTGTTGAACAGCGTGGGCGTGCTGCTCATGAAGTCGAAGCTCGACAGCAACTGGTAGAACTCGATGGCGCGGGCTTCGCGCTCCACTTCGTTCATGGCCAGGCCCATGGCCACGCGCATGAAGAACGCCTGCGGCAACTCGAAGCGGATCTTGTTGCTGTGGATGAAGTAACGGTCGTACAGGGTCTGCAGGCCGAGGTAGTCGAACTGCGCATCACGGTCGGCCAGCAGCGCCTTGCCCAGCGCGTCGAGGTCGTAGAGGGCGAGCTTGGGGTCCAGCAGCTCCAGGTCCACGGCCTTGTGAATGTACGCGCGGAAATACTCGGGGTAGGCCGGCTTCATTTCCTCGAAGGTGGGGCGGCTGTCCGGCAGGTCGAGAAACTTGCAGGCTTCGTGACGCATGGCGTCCAGCAGCAGCCGCGCCGAGGCGTAGGTGTAGTTGGGCTCTTTCTCGATGCGGGCGCGGGCGGCCAGCGTCAGCGCCTGGCTGAGTTCGGCCTCGCTGATGCCGTCGTACAGATCGCGCAGCGCCGCGGTGACCACTTCTTCAACGTCGGTGCCCGACAGGCCGGCGCAGGCTTCCGAGACCACGGTGCGGATGCGTTCAACGTTGAGCGGTACCACGGCGCCTTCATCGAGCTTCACGTGAATCTGCGGCCCGGCGGCCACCGGGACGGCGTGGCTGGCGGCTTCGGCGGCGCGCTTCCTGGCCTGCTCGTCGCGGTAGATGACGTAGGCGCGGGCCACCTTGTGCTCGCCGGCACGCATCAGGCCCAGTTCGACCTGATCCTGAATGTCTTCAATGTGCAGGGTGCCGCCGCCGCTCAGGTGGCGGGTGAGGGCCTGCACCACCTGCTCGGTGACCTGCTTGACGGTTTCACGCACCCGCGCGCTGGCGGCGGCGGCGCCGCCTTCCACGGCGAGGAAGGCCTTGGTGACGGCGATGTTGATCTTGCTGGCATCAAAGCCGGTGACCTTGCCGTTGCGGCGAATCACGCGGATGGCGCCGGGCGCGGTGGCCGCGACATCGAGCGCGCTGCCCGTGGTCTGGGGCGGCCGCTGGCCGCTGGAAGTGTTGCTCGAAATAACGTTGGCAGTGTCCATGCCGCTCCCCTGATAGGTGGTGCTTAAATGATGAGGTCGGGGCGGCGGGATCGGCCGCGCGACCGGGCCATGACTATACCCATACACGCAAGGTGTAAACCACCCCGAAACCACAATATCTGGTGTTTATTTCACGCTTGACCCCCTAGATGCTGTGTCCAGGCTGGGACTAAGGTTCTGCGTTTCCTGTGGATAAGCGGTGCCTTTCTGCACAGGGCTCAGGTTTTCAAGCACTTAACGGCACGGCTTTCCCTCACAATGCCGTCCCTCCGAAAACGACGCCCCGCAGTCCCGACATCTGATGCCGCTGCTCCACAGACCTGACGCCGAGGCTCGCCTCGTGAAGCTGCGCGCCCTCCTGCATGACACGGTGATGGTGCTGGCGGACTGCGAGGGTGATCAGCGGCTGTCACAACTGCGCAAACTGGTCCGCCTGTTGCGCCCCACCCGGCGCGAGGCCGAGCAACCGGCGCTGCGCCTGGCGCAGTTGGCGCTGGTGCTGCGCACCGACAGCGATGCCCGGCGGGCGCTGCGCGCGGCGCTGCTGGCGCTGCTGGCAGAGAAGCACAGCGTGCATCTGTTTTCCGACGCGGGGGTGTTGTCGAGCGAGGGGTTTTCGTCGTCGTTGTCGCGCCGCATCTGGCATCGGGTGCTGCCCGACGTGGTCAACACCGATTACCTCAAGGACGTGCTGGGCCAGTTGTTCGACCGCCATGACGACCACGTGTGGATGGCCGCCGCGGGCGAAGACACCTGGCTCGACCTGGTCCGCGCCATCGACATCGACCACGGCGCTCGCCACGACAAGGGCAAGCTGGCCCTGCAGATTGTCTCGGCCATCGAGGTGCTGAGTTACCGCATTACCTCCATCGGTCTGGAACCGGAGCTGGTGCGCAATTACCCGGCCATCGAGCGCCATGAATCGCCCTTCCTGACGCAGAACGCCGAGGTGCGCAGCTTCGTCGACGAGTGGCGCCGCGCCGCCACCGACAAGCGCGATCCGCAGCTCGACAGCCGCCAGATCGACGTGCTGCTCGAGCAGTGCACCGAGATCATCAGCAAGATTCGCCGCCAGGCGCGCAAGACCGGGGCCAGCGTCAGCCTCACCTATCAACTGGTGCGGCTGGAGCAGAGCATCGATCGCTTCCGCCAACTGATGCGGCTGCTGGAAGCGCCGCCGGCCGAGCGCAACCCGCTGGCCGTGGCGCTGTTTTTCGAACTGGTGATTGCCGAGAACCGCCGCTACAGCCTCGGCGACCTGTTTTCGCAGAACATCGAGCTGCTCGCCCAGCGCGTCACCGGCAGCGCCGGGCGCATGGGCGAGAAATACATCGCCAACTCACGCACCGAACTCTGGGCGTTGCTGCGCGGTGCGCTGGGTGCCGGCTTTTTCATTGCGCTCATGGCCGGCACCAAGTTGCTGTTCAACTTTGATCCGCACCCGCCCATCGTCACTGCCTTCGTCAACAGCATGATCTACGGCCTGGGCTTCGTGCTGATCTATCTGGTGGGCTTCACGGTGGCCACCAAACAGCCGGCGATGACCGCCGCGACCATCGCCGCCAGCATCCGCAGCACCGAAGAGCAGCCCGACCGGCTCGAAGGGCTCGCCAATCTGGTGGTGGCCACTTTGCGCAGCCAGGTCATCGCCATCATCGGCAACCTGGTCCTGGCGTTCATCACCGCCGCGCTGCTGGGCTACCTGATCTGGACCTACGGCGACGCGCATTTTCTGCCCGCCGCCAAGGCCGAGCACCTGCTCGAAGAGCTGGACCCGTTGCGCAGTGCGGCCATTGCCCACGCGGCGATTGCCGGCATCTGCCTGTTCTTCTCGGGCCTGATCTCGGGTTACTTCGACAATCGTGCGGCCTACACGCGCATTCCCGAGCGCATCGCCCAACGGCCCCGGCTGCAGCGCTGGCTGGGCAAGAACCGGGCGCGGGCGCTGGGCGATTACATCGGTCATCACCTGGGCGGCATCGCCGGCAATTTTTTCTTCGGCTGCATGCTGGGGTCGATGGGCACCTTGGGCTACATCCTGGGGCTGCCGCTCGACATTCGCCACATTGCCTTCGCCGCCGCAAACTACGCCTATGCGCTGGTGAGCCTGGACTGGGCCGTTCTCGGTCCGGTGGCGGTGTGGTCGGGCCTGGGGGTGCTGGTGATTGGCGCGACCAATCTGGCCATCAGCTTCGGCCTGGCATTGTTCGTGGCCATGCGCGCCCAGCGGGTCAAATTCACCGAGGGCCGACGGCTGGCGTGGCTGCTGATGGGCCGCTTTCTGCGCCAGCCGCACCGCTTCATCTGGCCACCGAAGCACAAGGACGCCGGCATCAGCGAGGTCATCGACACCGTTGCCCACCGCGCCATCGGGCCCCAGCGCCCCGGCGGGGCCTGACCGGAACTGCTGCGACGGCGGCAAGTTGGCCCCTACAATCGGCCGACGACGGGAAACAGGATCGCGGCCATCTACCAGAAACATTGCCCAGGCTGCTTCGCGGACAAGGCGGGCGCCGCCGTGTGCGCCATCTGCGGCTACGACGAGTCGCAGCCGCGCGCGTCCATGTTTCTGCGCCACGGCGTCATCCTCGACGGCAAGTACCGCGTGGGCCGCGTGCTCGGGCGGCCGGGCGGCTTTGGCATCACCTATCTGGCGTGGGATATTCCCCTGCAGCAGCGGGTGGCGATCAAGGAATATCTGCCGCGCGCGCTGGCCAATCGCGACACCGACACCCTGACCGTGAGCGTGCACACCGCCGACGAACGGGCAACCTTCGAGGCCGGCCGCGAGCAGTTTCTGCGCGAGGCCCGCATCGTCGCCGGGCTCGATCACCCCAACATCGTCCGCGTGCGGGGTTATTTCAACGCCAACGGCACGGCGTATCTGGTGATGGACTATTACGAGGGCATCAGCGTCGGGGACTACCTCGCCACCGTGAGCCCGACCATGGAGCCGGCGCTGGCGGTGGGCATCATCGAGCCGGTGCTCGAAGGCCTGGCGTTCGTTCACCAGCACGGCGTGGTGCATCGCGACATCAAACCCCACAACCTTTATCTGGCGGCCGTGGGCAAGCCCATCCTGCTCGACTTCGGCGCCGCCCGACGGGCGGTGGGCGATGTCGCGCACAGCCTGTCGGTGGTGCTGAGCGAGGGCTACGCGCCGCTGGAGCAATACCAGCGCCGCGCCGAACAAGGCCCCCAGACCGACGTTTACGGGATGGCGGCCACGCTGCTGCGCATGATCACCGGGCAGGCCCCGCCCATGGCGCTGGACCGGCTCAATGACGATTCCCTGGACGGCCCCGGCTGGGCCGCCTTGCCCCCCGCCCTGCAGGCCGTGCTGCGCCGCGCGCTGGCGGTGGATGCGGCCGACCGGCACCCCACGGCCGAGGCGCTGCTCAGTGACCTGCGTGCCTGGCGGGCCACGGTTGCGCCGCCCGGGCCGGCACCCGCCGCAGCGGCATCGCCATCGGCACCGCGGCCCGGCCCCGCAATCCCACCGCCCCAGCCCCAGCCCGCAGCTCACGCGCGCCATGCTTCGACTCGGGGCAGGGCCCTGCGGCCAGGGCCGTGGATGCTGGGGCTGGTGACCGTGATTCTGCTGCTGGGCTGGGCGGTCCGTTCACAATTTCCGGCCTCGGCGCCGGGCGACCCGGCCTTGTCAGACACACGGGCGGCCGACGAGGCCAATACGGCGCGGACCGCGCCAGCGCCGACCTCGGGGCCGACGCCCGCCAGCGCGCGCGCTGGCGCTGGCGCGAGCAGCCCACCCATCCGCACCGAGCTGAGCCGGAGCGCCCTGATCGATCTGCCGATGATCCGCATCCCGGCACAGAATCTGATCCTGGGCGGCGCCGACGGCCTGGCCGCCACGCCGGTACGCCTGAACGCCTACGACATCTCGGCCCATGAGGTCACCGTTGAGGCCTTCGCCCAGTTTGTCGCCGACCAGCAGTACGACAACCCCAACTGGGACCGCTACCCCTGCGATGGCGTCTTGCAGGGCGATTGGTCATCGAGCGCGGTGGCCACCACCCAGCGGGTGCCGGTGGTCTGCGTCAACGTGGACGACGCGCGCGCGTTCGCCGCCTGGCGCAGCGCGGTCAGCGGCGATCACCATCGCCTGCCCACCGAGGCCGAGTGGGAAGCCGCCGCCCGCGCCGGTCGCCGCAGCGCCTACTGGTGGGGCGACACCCTCGACACCGGCCGCGCCAACTGCGCCGGCTGCCCGCCGTTCACCTCGCGGGCCGCCAACGTGGGGCGCTATCCCGCCAACCCGCTGGGTCTCTACGACACCGCCGGCAACGTGCGCGAATGGACCTGCTCGGCGGCCGCCGACGACCGTGTGCGCCACGCGTGCAGTGACGCCGATCTGGCCACCCTGAAACTGCGCTTCGTGGTGCGCGGCGGGTCCTGGCACCAGCCCGCGTCGGCCATGCGCAGCAGCGCCCGCGATCAACTGGAACCCCTGCGCCGCGACCACCACACCGGCTTCAGGCTGGTGCGCCAAGCCCTACAGCCCTAGCGCCGCCGCCGTCGACGTGGCGCGGTTGCGGCCCCGAAATGGCTGAACCCCACCTGACAGCACCCACCGGTTCCGGGCATGCTGGCGCCCTCCCGCGTCAGCGCCATGACCGATGACCCCGCCCCAGGCCTTTTGACCCTCGCATGACTTATCAGAAGCACTGCCCCTCCTGCTTCACGCTCAAGGATGCCGTCGCGGTCTGCCCGCAGTGCGGCTTTGACGAGTCGACCGCGCGCTCGGCCCTGTTCCTGCCCTACGGCACCGTGCTGGCGGGCCAGTACCGCGTGGGCCGGGTGCTGGGAAAACCGGGCGGTTTCGGCATCACCTACCAGGGCTGGGACATCAACCTGCAACAGCGCGTGGCGATCAAGGAATTCCTGCCGCCCGACATTGCCGAGCGGGTGCCCCACAGCGCCGACGTGGCGGTGATGGAACCCGAGGAGCGCCAGAGCTTCGAGAACGGCAAGGCCGCCTTCCTGCGCGAGGCACGGATCGTCGCCCAGCTCGATCACCCCAATGTCGTGCGGGTGCGCACCTTCTTCAACGCCAACGGCACCGCGTATCTGGTCATGGATTACTACGACGGCATGACCCTGGCCACCTACCTGGCCGAAAAGCAGCCGTCGCTGGCCCCCGAGCTGGCCATTCCGGTGATGCTGCCCATCCTCGATGGCCTGCGCTATCTGCACGCCCGCGGGCTGATTCACCGCGACATCAAGCCCAACAACATTTACCTGGCCACCATTGGGCGGGCCATCCTGCTCGACTTTGGCGCGGCGCGGCAGGCCACCGCCGAGGGCGATGCCCGAAGCATGTCGGTGGCGCTGTCGGGCGGCTATGCCCCGCTGGAGCAATATCAGCGGCGCTCGTCGCAAGGCCCCTGGACCGACGTCTACGGCGCGGCCGCCACGCTCTACCGGATGATCACCGGGCATCTGCCGCCCGGTGCCCTCGACCGGCTGGCCGAAGACCCCCTGCCGACCGGCCCCTGGCCCGGCGTGCCGCCGGCCTTGAAGACCCTTCTGCTCAAGGCACTGGCGTTGAAGCCGGAAGATCGTTACCCCACCGCCGAGGCCTTCATGCTGGCGCTGGAGCAGTACACCGGCGCCGTCCCCGCCGAGCGCGCGCCCGCGCATGAGGCGCCGCCGCCCAACCCGCCCCCGGCCCCGCCCTCACCGCTGCTGCCACCCGCCGCCCCCGAAGCCCCGCCCGCCAAGCCCCCGCCACGCGCCCCACAAAGCCCCAAGCCGCTGCCCGGCTGGCGACGCACCGTCGAACTGGCGCTGCTGGCCGTGGGCGGCGCCTTGATCATCGCCTTCTTCCTGTGGCTGATGTTTCTGCGGCCGCCAGAGGCCTACAGCCCGGCGACCGGTCAGCTGGCGCCGACCCCGCCGGCCGTCACCGCGCGGGCTTGAGTCTCGCGACACCTCCAACGTGCCAGAAGCCGCCCGACACGCTGCGCAGACTTTCAGTGCCTGATCCGAAGAACCCCCAGCCGCACCGCCGCTGCGACATGAATCCCTCGACTCATGCAGATTGAAGCGCTCCAGGCCGTGACCGATGACCGTATCTGGGCGCGTGGGCTGGCCTATTTTCGGGATGGGCGGGTCATTGCGCAGGATCGAGACAGCCACCGCGTCAATGCGCAGGTCGCGGGCTCGGAGCCGGACCCTTACGAGGTTTCGATCGTCATCGACAGCGACCCCGCCGATGACCGCAACTGGTCCTGCAACTGCCCGATGGGCGTTGAGGCCGAGCTGTGCAAGCACGTGGTGGCGGTGTGCCTCGCGGCGGCAAACGCACACATGCCGGTCCAGGGGACGGCGCGGGCCAAACGTCGGCCGGGCCGCAGCCGCAAGGCCGCCGATGACGCCGGCCCGGCGCCGCAGGGCCTTGCGACGTTTTTGCGCGACCAGTCCAGCGAGGCGCTGGCGCAGCGTCTGCTGGCCTTTGCCGATCAGCTCCCCGAGGTGGGCCGCGAGCTGCGGTTCTGGATGGCCACGGCGCAGGTCACCCCGGGCGCCGAACTGCGCAAGGCAGTCAGCGGCATGCTGGGCAGTCCGCGCTGGCTGGACTGGCGCGCCAGCAATGTCTACGCCCTGAGGCTGGACACACTGCTGCGCTGGCTGGAGGGGCTGCGCGCCGAGCAACCGGCCATCACCGCCGAGGCGTGCCATCACGCCTTGCTGCGGCTGTTCGCGATCTACGGGCGGTCGGATGATTCAGACGGCGCCATCGGAGATCGCATCTGCCTGCTTGCGCAGCTGCACGCGGCGGCCTGTACGCACGGCGCTTCGTCGCCCGAGCAACTGGCCGCGGCCCTGCTCAAACTGCAACTCGCTGACCAGTGGGGGATGATCGCGCTGCCCGCCTATGTTCCCGCGCTGGGTGAGACCGGCATGGCGCACTACGGCAACCTGCTGGAGCAGCAGTGGGTGCGCGAGCAGGCGGGCACGCAGCCGGCGCAGGTCAGCGTGCGGCGCCTGCTGGAAGACTGGTACACGGGTTCGGGCCAGATCGACCGCTTGATCGCGCTGCAATCGGCCAGCCTGTCGCGCGCCTCTGATTTTTTGCGGCTGATCGACACCTGCCGCCGCCATGACCGGGCGCGACAGGCGCTGCAATGGGCCGAACGCGCCGCCAAGGCGTTTCCCGACGATAACCGGGTGCTCGATGTGCTGGCGCCGCTGTTGCTGGAGGCGGGCTTTGCCGACGAAGCGCTGCCGATCCGGTGGCGGCAGTTCCAGCGCAGCGCCGGCGCCGACACCTACCTGGCGCTGCGCGCCGCCGCCGAAGACGCGTGGCCGCAATGGCGCACGCGCGCCCTGGCCTGGGCGCAGCAAGGCGAGCAAGGGGTGGTTGGGCTGCGTGTGGAACTGCTCGTTGCAGAGCAGTCGTGGGGCGAGGCCCTGGCCTTGGCCCGCCAGCACAAATGCGAAGCGGGGGCGTTGATCACCCTGGCGAGGGCGATTGAGCGCGATCATCCCGAACAGGCAGCCGTCTTTTATCGGCGCGTCATCGAGGCCATTCTGCCGACGCGCACCGGCCGGTACGACGACCTCATCTCGCTGCTCAAGACGCTGCGCCGCGTGATGGGCGATGCGGCCGCAGAGGCGTATGCATCGCAGCTGCGCGATCGCTTCCCGGCCAAACGACGGTTCACCGACGACCTGGCGCGCGCCGGGCTGATCCCGCCCTGAGCGGCTTTCCGGCAAACATGGGCCGGCCGCAACGGGCCACAATGCCGGCCTCACTGTCGGAGCGTTCCATGGCCACCCGCAAGCTTGCCCCTGCCAAAGAAATCGTCGGCTGGGCGATGTTCGACTTTGCCAATCAGGCGTACACGCTGCTGATCGTCACGGTGATTTTCGGGGACCTGTTCACGCGCGTGATCGTGGGCGACGCGCCCGATTACCGGCTGGGCAACCTGCTGTGGAGTCTGGCGCTGGCGGCCAGCTATCTGCTGGTGGTGGTGGCGGCGCCGGTGGCGGGTGCGGTGATGGACTTTCAGCGCTCGCGCAAGCGCTTCTTATTCATGAGCTACGTGGCCACGGTGGTGACCACGGCGCTGCTGTACTTCGCCACGCCGGGCCACTGGTGGCTGGGCATGGTGCTGATCATTGCCTCGAACTTTGCCTACGCCATTGGCGAGAGCTTTATCGCCAGTTTTCTGCCGGGGCTGGGGCCGGCAAAGTCGCTGGGCTGGATTTCGGGCTTCGGCTGGGGCGTGGGGTATGTCGGCGGCCTGGTGGCCACCGCCTTCGCGCTGGTGTTTCTGGGCGAGGTGTCGGCCGCAAACTTCGAGACCATCCGCTGGGTCGGGCCGTTCGCGGCGGTGTTTTTTCTGGTTGCGGCAATTCCCACGTTCGTGTTCGTCAAGGAACGCGGCCGCCGCCAGCAGTTGCCGCCGGGCGAGAGTCTGGTGCGCATGGGCTTTGCCCGCGTGCGCCAGACCCTGCGTGAGATGCGCCATTTTCAGGATCTGTCGATTTTGATGGTGTCGGTGTTTTTCACTATGGCGGGCATCAGCATCATCATCAGTTTCGCCTTCATCTATGGCGCGCAGGTCATCGGCTGGGACGAACCCGTGCGGGTGATGATGTTCGTCACCGTGCAGGTGACGGCCACCATCGGCGCCATTGCCTTCGGCTTCATCCAGAGCAGCGTGGGCGCCAAGCGCACCTACATGATGACGCTGCTGCTGTGGATGCTGGCGATTCTGGCCATCTGGCAGACGCCGGGGCTCACCGCGCTGGCGCACCGCGTGCTGGGCGTGGATTGGCAGGCGCAATACGTGTTTCTGTTCGCCGGCGTGCTGTCGGGCCTGAGCCTGGGCTCGGCACAGTCGGCGGGCCGGGCGCTGGTGGGCATTCTGTCGCCCCGTTCCAAGGCTTCGGAAATGTTCGGCTTCTGGGGGCTGGCCTCGAAGCTGGCCGCAGTGCTGGGGCTGGTGGGGCTGGGCTTGATCCAGGCGGCGCTGGGCCTGGCCAATGCCATCGTCTTTTGCCTGCTGCTGTTTGCGCTGGGGCTGGTGGCGGTGTGGCGACTCGACGAGGCGCGCGGCACCCGCGTCGCCGCCCAATGGCGCGAGGGGCGGCCTGCGTCCCCCGAGACGCCCGCACCGCCTGCCGTGGTCTGAGCCGAGCCCGGACCAACGGCGCGCGCACGCGTGTCACACGCGCTGAGGCACACTCCACGCACGCGCCGCATCCGCGACGTCTTACAGGGGTCATGTCATGGGCATGGGGTCGATTCTGGCGTTTGCGTTTCTGGCGTTTGCACTGGTCACGCTGTTCAAGGGCGTGGTCACCGTGTCGCAGAGCATGGAGTACACGATTGAGCGCTTCGGCAAGTACCGCGGCACCTTCGGGCCCGGACTGCACTGGCTGATTCCCTTCGTCGATCGCGTGGCACGACGCATCCCGATGATGGAGCAGGTGCTCGACGTACCCACCCAGGAGGTCATCACCAAAGACAACGCCATGGTGGCGGTCGATGGCGTGGTGTTCTACCAGGTGCTGGACGCGGCCAAGGCGGCCTACGAGATTCATAATCTTGAATACGCCATCGCCCAGCTGGCGCAGACCAACCTGCGCACCGTGATGGGCTCGATGGACCTCGACGAACTGCTCAGCCAGCGCGACGCCATCAATGCCCGCCTGCTGACCGTCATCGACGAGGCCACCACGCCCTGGGGCCTGAAGGTGACGCGCGTCGAGGTCAAGGACATTCGCCCGCCGCAGAATCTGGTCGATGCCATGGCGCGGCAGATGAAGGCCGAGCGCGAAAAGCGCGCCAACATTCTGGAAGCCGAGGGCTTCCGTGCGGCGGCCATCCTCAAGGCCGAAGGCGAACGCCAGGCGCAGATTCTGGCCGCCGAGGCCGAGAAGCAGGAGCAGATTCTGGAGGCCGAAGGCCGCAAGGAGGCCGCCTTCCGCGATGCCGAAGCGCGTGAGCGGCAGGCCGAGGCCGAAGCGCGGGCAACCACCATGGTCAGCGAGGCGATCGCCAAGGGCGACATTCAGGCGATCAACTATTTCATCGCCACCAAGTACGTCGAGGCGCTCACCACGATCGGCGCCGCCGAGAACAGCAAGCTGGTGCTGATGCCGCTGGAAGCCAGCAGCGTGATCGGCGCGATTGGCGGCATCGCCGAGCTGGCCAAGTCGGTCAACAAACCGGCATGAGCGGGGCCTTCGACATCGCGTTCTGGCACTGGTGGGTGGCCGGACTGCTGCTGCTGGCACTGGAAGCCTTCGCCCCCGGCGCCGTGTTCCTGTGGATGGGCGTGGCAGCGCTGGTCACCGGCGGCGTGGTCGCCCTGCTGCCCGGCCTGGGCTGGCAATGGGCGGTGGCGCTGTTCAGCGTGCTGGCGATCGTCAGCTTCTTTGCCTACAAACGCTTGCGGCCCTTCGCCAGGGCCACCGACCAGCCCCACCTCAACCGCCGGGGCGGGTCGTACATCGGCCGCCGACTGACGCTGGAGGTCGCCATCGTCAACGGCATCTCGCGCGCGCGGCTGGACGACACGCAATGGCGCATCAGCGGCCCCGACCTGCCCGCCGGCAGCACGGTGGTCGTGACCGCGGTCGACGGCGCCACGCTGGTGGTCGCCGCGACGGACTGACCCTGCGGGCGCCCGCAGCGGGCCGGCAACCGCGCGCCGTCACCCCCCTGCGGTAGACAGGCCGCGGCCATCAGTCGATAATGTTGCAATGCAGCAATCATCCAAGCTTGTTCACCGCGCCGGGCCACCCTAGGGCGAGACGCCCTTCGCCATCCCCGCTGATGGTCTGACTGACCCGCGATTGCGGCGCTGCGTCTCGCGCTTGCCGATCCATCACACCGCACCCTTCATCGCGCCCACGTGCCGTGCGCCTCCCGCATGACGCACCGTGCCTGCGTTCTTCAAACGGAGTTCTCTTGTCGATCCTGTCCCCGCAACTGATCAAGACCAACCTGCTCAGCGGCCTGACCGTGGCCCTGGCCATGGTGCCCGAGGCCATTGCCTTTGCCCTGGTGGCCCAGGTGTCGCCGCTGACCGGCCTTTATGCCGCCTTCATCGTGGCGCTGATCACCTCGGCCTTTGGCGGCCGCCCCGGCATGATTTCGGGCGCGACCGGCGCGCTGGCGGTGGTGATGGTGGCGCTGGTGGTGCAGCACGGTGCCGAATATCTGTTTGCCGCCGTGGTGCTGATGGGCGCACTGCAATTGCTGTTCGCTGCGGCCAAGCTTGGCAAGTTCATCCGCATGGTGCCGCACCCGGTGATGCTGGGCTTCGTCAACGGGCTGGCCATCGTGATCTTCATTGCCCAGTTCAGCCATTTCAAAGTCACCGGCGCCGATGGCACCGCGCAATGGCTGGCCGGAATGCCGCTGTACCTGATGCTGGGGCTGATCGCCCTTACCGTGGCGATCATTTACCTGCTGCCCAAGCTCACCAAGGCGGTTCCGGCAACGCTGGTGGCGATCATGGTCGTGACGCTGATGGTGATCGGGCTTGAGATCGACACCCGCACCGTGGGCGATCTGGGCTCCATCGCCGGCGGCCTGCCGGTCTTCAGCGTGCCGAACGTGCCGTTCACGCTTGAAACCTTGAAGATCGTGTTCCCCTACGCGCTGATTCTGGCGTCGATCGGCCTGATCGAATCGCTGCTCACGCTGAACCTGATCGACGACATGACCGACACCCGCGGTCGCCCCAACAAGGAATGCGCCGCACAGGGCGCGGCCAACGTGCTGACCGGCTTTTTTGGCGGCATGGGCGGCTGCGCCATGATCGGGCAGAGCATGATCAACGTCGGCAATGGCGCGCTGCACCGGCTGTCGGGCATTTCCACGGCACTGTTCCTGCTGTCGTTCATCCTGTTCGGGTCGAGCCTGATCGAGCAGATTCCGCTGGCGGCGCTGATCGGCGTGATGTTCGTGGTGGCCGAAAAGACCTTCGAGTGGGCCAGCTTCCGCCTGTTCGGCAAGGTGCCCGCCCTCGACATCTTCGTGGGCCTGCTGGTGGCCTTTGTCACGGTGATTGCCGACCTGGCCATTGCCGTGATCGTGGGGGTGATCGTTTCGGCGCTGGCCTTTGCCTGGAACCATGCCAAGAAGGTCAACGTGCGGCGGCAGACCACCGACGACGGCCGCACCCTGTATGACGTGGAAGGCACGCTGTTCTTTGCCTCCATCCAGAACTTCAATGACCAGTTCTCACCGCGTGAGGACACCGCCGACGTGGAAATCGACTTTGGTGACGCACGCCTGTTCGATCACTCCGCCGTGGAGGCCGTGAACGCCCTGGCCGAGCGCTACCAGCGGCTGGGCAAACACCTGAAGCTGCGCCACCTGAGTGCCGACTGCCTTGAGCTGCTCGACAAGGCGCGCGCCATGATCGTGGTGGATTACCGTGAAGACCCGCACTACCGGGTGGCCGACGACAAGCTGGCGTAATGCCCGTCCGCAAAGGCGTCGCGCTTGATGATGACGGCGGCGGTTCGCCAGAGGCTCACTCGGCGGCAGCCAAGAACAGGCTCGCCTGCCGGCCCGGCGCTGCCTCGGCGGGGGCCAGCCGCCCCTCAAGCCCCACCCCCACCAGACGATAGCGGGTGTCGGCGGGCGGGCCGACGCGGGCCAGCAGCCCCAGCGCCAGCCGCCGCAGGTCGTCGGCGCAGGTGGGCGGGCTTGCCGGCGTGATGCTGCGCGTGAGGATGCGAAAGTCGGCCGTCTTGAGCTTGAGCACCACGGTGCGCCCGCGCCAGCCATGCGTCTCGGCGGCGGCCCAGGTTTTCTCAGCCATGCGCTGGATGTGCGGGGCCAATTGGTGCTGTGGCAGATCCTCGGCAAAGGTGTCTTCAGCCGAGATCGAGCGGCGCGGTCGGTCGGGGTTGACCGGGTGGTCGTCAATGCCGTGGGCCAGCGCTGACAGGCGCCGCCCCCAGCGGCCGAAGCGGGCATCCAGGGCGCCGGCGTCCAGACGGCGCAGCTCGGCCACGGTGCGCACGCCCAGAGCCGCAAGCCTGTCGTTCATCACCTTGCCGACGCCGGGCAGGCGCGCCACCGGCAGCGGCAACAGGAAGGCGTCGATGTCTTTGGGTTTGACCACGCACAGGCCGTCGGGCTTGTTGACGTCGGAGGCGATCTTGGCCAGAAACTTGTTGGGCGCCACGCCTGCTGAGGCGGTGAGTTGCAGCTCGTCACGAATGCGCGCGCGAATGGCGACGGCCACGGCGGTGGCGCTGGGGAAGCGTCCCAGATGATCGGTCACGTCCAGATAGGCTTCGTCCAGCGACAGCGGCTCGACGAGCGGCGTGTGTGCCCGAAAAATGGCGCGCACTTGCCGCGCCACGGCGCGATAGCGGGTGAAGTTGGGCGGCACGAACAACGCCTCGGGGCACAGCCGCTCGGCACGCACCGCCGGCATGGCCGAGCGGATGCCGAAGGTACGCGCCTCGTACGAGGCGGCGCAGACCACCGACCGCGCGCCTTTCCACGCCACCACCACCGGCCGCCCGCGCAGGGCAGGGTCGTCACGCTGCTCGACCGAGGCGTAGAAGGCGTCCATGTCGACGTGGATGATTTTGCGCACCCGGCAACGCTACCCGATCAGCCCGGCACCGGGCGCACCTGCCGGGTCACGGCAGACCCGTCCTTGCCCGGTTCGGCACCGTCACCACGCCCCGGACAGCCTTGGAAGCCGTAGCATGCCGCTGCCGTCGCGGCGGCGCCTCGCGACCTTTCACGATCAGGAGCTTTCGTGTCCGTCATCCTCTCCATCCAGAACCTGGGCAAGACCTACGCCTCGGGCTTCGAGGCCTTGAAGGACGTGAGCCTCGACATCCGGCGCGGTGAAATCTTCGCCCTGCTCGGCCCCAACGGGGCTGGCAAGACCACGCTGATCGGCATTGTCTGCGGCATCGTCAACGGCAGCGCCGGCCGGGTGTGCGTCGATGGCCACGACATCGCCCGCGACTTTCGCGCCGCGCGCGCCAAGATCGGGCTGGTGCCGCAGGAGCTGTCGACCGACGCCTTCGAAACCGTATGGGCCACCACGCGGTTCTCGCGTGGCCTGTTCGGCAAGCCGCACAACGACGCGCACATTGAACGGGTGCTGCGCGAGCTGTCGCTGTGGGACAAGCGCGGCGACAAAATCATGACGCTGTCCGGGGGCATGAAGCGGCGCGTGATGATCGCCAAGGCATTGGCCCATGAACCCGAGATTCTGTTCCTCGACGAGCCCTCCGCCGGGGTCGATGTGGCGCTGCGCCGCGACATGTGGGCCATGGTGCGGCGCCTGCGCGACGCGGGCGTGACCATCATCCTCACCACGCACTACATTGAGGAGGCCGAGGAAATGGCCGACCGCATCGGCGTGATCCACGGCGGAAAACTGATCCTCGTCGAAGACACGGCCGTGCTGATGCAGAAGCTCGGCAAGAAGCAGCTGACCCTGCACTTGCAGCACCCGCTGGCGCAGTTGCCCGCGGGCCTGGCACGCGATGCCCTGCAAGACGCCCGGGACGGCACTCTGGTGCTGGCCGACGACGGCAACACCCTGATCTACACCTACGACAGCCAGACCGAGCAGACCGGCATCGCGGCATTGCTGCGGCGCCTGGCGGAGCTGAACATCGACTTCAAGGGCCTGCGTTCCAGCGAAAGTTCGCTGGAGGATATTTTCGTCAATCTGCTGAAGGAGCACGCATGACCCGCGAGGCAGACGTACCCGGCAACCCGCGCAAGGCGGGCCGCGAACGGGCCGCCACGACCGGCGCCCTCAACCTGTACGCCATTCGCGCGATCTATCTCTTCGAGATGGCGCGCTGGTTCCGCACCTTCATGCAGAGCGCCGCCTCGCCGGTAATCTCCACCTCGCTGTACTTCGTCGTTTTCGGCGCGGCCATCGGCAGCCGCATGGGCGAGATCGATGGCGTGGCCTACGGCGCCTTCATCATTCCCGGCCTGGTGATGCTGACGCTGCTCACCCAGAGCATTTCCAATGCCTCGTTCGGCATCTACATGCCCAAGTGGTCGGGCACCATTTACGAAGTGTTGTCGGCGCCGGTGTCGGCCACCGAGGTGGTGATGGGCTACGCCGGCGCGGCCGCCACCAAGTCGGTGCTGCTGGGACTGATCATTCTCGCCACCGCGCGGCTGTTCGTGGCCTACGAGATTGCCCACCCGGTCTGGATGCTGGGCTTTCTGGTGCTGACGGCGATCACCTTCAGCCTGTTCGGTTTCATCATCGGCATCTGGGCCGACAACTTCGAAAAGCTGCAGGTGATTCCGCTGATGATCGTCACGCCGCTGGCGTTTCTCGGCGGCAGTTTCTACTCGATCAACATGCTGCCGGCGTTCTGGCAGAAGGTCGCCCTGATCAACCCGGTGGTGTACCTGATCAGCGGCTTCCGCTGGAGCTTCTTCGGCGTTGCCGATGTCAGCGTGGGCCTCAGCCTGGCGATGATTGGCCTGTTTCTGGCGATCTGCCTGGGCGTGATCGTGTGGATCTTCCGCACCGGCTACCGGATCAGACCCTGATGCCTGATCACTGCCGCTCGCACCCCGAGGCTGTCGGCCCCTCGCACGCCGGCGGTGGGCCATGAAGCCCTGGCTGTTTCTGTCGGTGGCCATCGTGGCCGAAGTCATTGCCACCTCCGGTCTGAAGGCCAGCGATGGCTTCACCCGCCTGTGGCCCTCGGTGCTGGTGGTGGTGGGCTACAGCATTGCCTTCTACTGCCTGAGCCTGGCGCTGCGCGCCATTCCCGTGGGCATTGCCTATGCCATCTGGGCCGGCCTGGGCGTGGTGCTGATCACCGTTGCGGCGTGGCTGCTGTTCGGCCAGCGGCTGGATGCGGCCGCGCTGATCGGCATGAGCCTGATCGTGGCGGGCGTGGTGGTGATGAACGTGTTCTCGAAAACCGTCGCCCACTGATCGGCCGGCACGCTCAGCCGGCGATGGCGGGCCGGCGCAGGCGCGAGAGCAAGCCCATGACGCGCTCGGCCACCGAGCGCTCGCCCACGTCGCGTATCGGCTCGACACGGTGCGCGTCCCGCAGGCCGGGCGCGTTTCGCAGCGAGCGATGATGCCGCAGGGCGCTGGCAAGGCTGGCGCCCAGCGGACCGCGCCGCAGCGGCTTGGGCAGCAGGCGGTAGACCTGCCCCTGATTGATGAGTCCGACAAACAGACTGACGTCCTGAAACGGCGTGAGCACCAGGCTGACGATCTCTGGCCGCTGGGCCTTCAGGCCCTTCAGCATGCCGGCCACGTGCTCGCCGCCCACCACCAGATCCGAAACGATGACGCCGACCGGGTGGGCGTCGATCAGCGCCATGGCGGCATCGATGGACCGCGCATCATGCACCGTGACCGACTCGCCGAGCAGGCCCTTGACCGCCAGCGCCACCTCGGGGTCATCGTCGATCACCAGCACCGTCTCGGCGTGGGCCTGGCGCAGGCCAGGGTCGACCGGCGCGGTCAATGACAGGGCAATGCGCGCCGCCTCGTCCACGGTCTGACGCAGGTTCGCGGCGTCCCAGGGCTTGTGGATGAAACGAAAAATCTCGCCTTCGTTGACGCTGGCAACCACCGCGTCGAGCTCGGAATATCCCGTCAACAGCAGCCGCATGCTCTGCGGCGAGCGCTGCCGCACCTCGCGCAGAAAGGCCGCGCCGCTCATGATCGGCATCCGCTGGTCCGAAATCACCACCTGGGCGGGTGCGGCATCGAGCATGGTCAGGGCTTCGCGGGCATCGGTGGTCATGCGCACGTCGTAGGCGCCGCGAAACAGCATGGCCAGCGACCGCAGAATGCGCGCCTCGTCGTCCACCAGCATCAATGTGGGGCGCGGGCTCATGCGGCCACCGCGCCTTGCGGCGCATGGGCCACAACTTCGGGCTGGGCGCGGGACCGGCGCGGCAGGCTGAGCATGAAACGGGTGCCAATGCCCAGCCTGGAGACCACGTCGAGGCGTCCACCGTGGGCTTCGGCGATCTGGTAGCTGATCGACAGGCCCAGGCCCGTGCCCTGGCCCACCGGCTTGGTGGTGAAGAACGGGTCGAAAATTTTCTTCAGATGCTCGGGCGCGATGCCGGCGCCGTTGTCCTGCACGCTGACGCGCACCCAGTCGTTGTCGGCTTCGCTCTTGACCAAGATCTTGCCCCCTTGTTCGGCCACCGCCTGCGCGGCGTTGGTGATGAGGTTGAGCAGCACCTGGTTGATCTGCGACGGTGAACATTCCACCGCCGGCAGATCGGCCAGCCGGCGAACGATCTCGACGCGGTTCTTCAACACGTTGTTGGCGATCATCAGGGTTTGTTCCACGCAGTCATTGAGCGACACCTCAGTGACGCGGGCCTGATCCAGGCGCGAGAAGTTGCGCAGGTTCACCACCAGATCGCGAATCTGGTCCACGCCGAACAGGGTGTCGTCAAACATGGCCGCGGCATCGTCGAGCAGCGCGGCCTCGTCTTCGGCCGACGCGCCCTCGATACGCGCCAACTGGGCACCGAGCGCCGCTTCGTCAACGGTTTCAGAGACCAGCAGGCGGCCCAGGGCCTGGTATTCCTGCAGGCTGTGGCGCAACTCGTCGAACAGGCCCCGCATCATCTCGACGTTGTTGCGCACGTAGCCCAGCGGGGTGTTGATCTCGTGCGCGACGCCGGCAACCATCTGCCCCAGCGACGCCATTTTTTCGCTTTGCACCAGGGCCGACTGTGAACGCTTCAGCTGGCCGTAGGCGCCGGCCAGCTTGACCGCGCCCTGCTCCACCCGGGCCCGCAGGGCGGCCAGCAGGTCGAGCACCACGCCCATGCCGAGGTAGCGGTCGTTCTGATCGACGATGACGAAGTCTTCGGTCAGCGGCGTGCCGATGTGCTGGCTTACGTAGGCCACCGCAACCTCCAGCGGCGTGTCGATGCGCACGATCAACGGCCGGTCGTTGAAGATGGCGGTGACCGGCTTGCCGCCGATCAACTCCCGCCCGAAGCGGCGCAGAAACACGTTGTTGAGCGCGTGCCGGCTCAGCGTGCCCAGCACCCGGCCGTCGGCCACCACCGGCAGGCACAAGAGCTTGGCGTAGGCGGGCAGCAGAAAAAGGTCGGCGGCATCATTGACCCGCGTCCCGGCCAGCGTGGGAGCGACATCAAGCCGCAACGCGGCAATGTCGGGCGCGATGGGCGCCTCGGTGGGGGTCGGTGCAGTGGCCATGAACACCGCAGTCTGCCCGGCGCAGATTGCGTGCAGATGAAGATTAGATGAACGGCCCGCCGGGGGCGCAGCGCGCCCCGCACCGGATGCCGAAGCACGTCGAACCTGCAGACTGCCACGACAGGCCGCAGCGGGGCCGCGCGGCCTGCGCGGCTCGGGCCGGCGGTGCAGGCGCTACAATCCGGGCCTTCCGTTTTTGGCTGTTTCCATGTCTGAAGTCGCACGAGCTGCGGCGCTGCGGCGCACGTTTGCCATCATTTCCCACCCCGACGCGGGCAAGACCACGCTCACCGAGAAACTGCTGCTGTTCGGCGGTGCGATCCGCCTGGCCGGATCGGTCAAGGGGCGCAAGGCTGACCGCCACGCCACGTCCGACTGGATGGCGCTGGAGCAGCAGCGCGGCATCTCGATCACCACGTCGGTGATGCAGTTTCCCTACAACGGCAAGATCGTGAATCTGCTCGACACGCCGGGCCACGAAGATTTCTCGGAAGACACCTACCGCACGCTGACGGCCGTGGACTCGGCGCTGATGGTGATCGACGCCGCCAAGGGCGTGGAGGCGCGCACCATCAAGCTGATGGAGGTGTGCCGCCTGCGCACTACGCCGATCATCACCTTCGTCAACAAGCTGGACCGGGAGGGCCGCCCGCCGCTGGAGTTGCTGGATGAAGTGGAGAAGGTGCTCAACATCCGCTGTACGCCGGTCACCTGGCCGATCGGCATGGGGCGCGAGTTCAAGGGGGTTTATCACCTGCTGGAAGACCGCTTCTATCTCTACACCGGCGACAAGCACCGGATTTCCGACATCGAAACCGTTGAAGGGCTGCACACGCCGGGCCTGGCCGAGCGTTTTGGCCGCCCCTACCAGCAGATGCTGGAAGAGATCGAACTGGTGCAGATGGCCGGCGACGGCTTCGACCTGGAGGCCTACCGCCGCGGCGAACTGACGCCGGTGTTCTTCGGCTCGGGCATCAACAACTTCGGCGTGCGCGAGCTGCTCAACGGCTTCACCGACTGGGCGCCGCCGCCGCAGGGCCGCGAGGCGGTGCCCCGTGACGTGGCGGCCGATGAGCCGGTGTTTTCAGGCTTCGTGTTCAAGATTCAGGCGAACATGGACCCCAAGCACCGCGACCGCGTGGCCTTTATGCGGGTGTGCTCGGGCACCTATCGCGAGGGCATGACCCTGCACTCGGTGCGCCTCAAGGGGCCGGTCCGCATCTCGCAGGCGCTCACCTTCATGGCCTCCGACCGCGAGGCGGTGCAGACCGCCTATCCCGGCGACATCATCGGCCTGCACAACCACGGCACCATCTCGATTGGCGATTCGTTTTCGGAAGGCGAGCAGATCCAGTTCACCGGCATTCCCAACTTCGCGCCCGATCTGTTCCGCCGCGTAATTCTCAAGGATCCGCTCAAGGCCAAGGCGCTGAACAAGGGCCTGGACCAGCTCTGCGAAGAGGGCGCCACGCAGGTGTACCGGCCGTTGACCAACAACGACATCATTCTGGGCGCGGTGGGCGTGCTGCAGTTCGAGGTGGTGCAGTACCGGCTCAAGGACGAGTACAACGTGGAATGCATCTTCGAGCCGGTGCAGGTGCACAGCGCCCGCTGGGTGGACTGCACCGATGCGAAGAAGTGGGCCGATTTCAAAGACAAGAACGAGCAGCGGCTGGCCATGGACCACCACGGGGCGCTGGTGTATCTGGCGTCGTCGTCGGTCAACCTCGGCATGACCCGCGAGCGCTTCCCTGACGTACGCTTTTCCGACACCAAAGAGCAGAGCTTCAGCGCTTGAGCCGGTCCGGTCGCGTGCGCACCGATGCCTTGGCCGCCCTGCGCATCGGCGAGTTCAGGGCGCTGTCTGCACTGGGGCTGCTGGTGATGATCGCCGTGCAGGCGCAGTCGGTGGCCATCGCCTGGGCGCTGTACCAGATCACCCGCGATCCGCTGGTGTTGGGGCTGGTGGGGCTGGCCGAGGCGCTGCCGTTCATCAGCCTGGCGCTGTTTGGCGGCTATCTGGCGGACCATCGCGACAAGCGCACCCTGATGCGTATCGCACTCACCTTGATGGTGGCGGCCTCGGGCCTGCTGATCGCCGTCATGCAGACGCCGGTGCGCAACGCCATGGGGCCATGGCAGTGGCTGGGGCTGGTCTACGGCAGCCTGATGCTCATGGGCCTGGCGCGGGGCTTGTTCTCGCCCTCGGCAACGGCGCTGCGGGCGTTCGTGGTGCCGCGCGCGCTGTACCCCAACGCCGCAGCGTGGTCGAGCACTGCCATGCAAAGCGGCATGGTGCTGGGGCCGCTGTTGGGCGGCCTGTCGTACGCCGCCTATGGCCTCACGACCACCTTGTGGGGCTGCGCCGCGTTGCTGGTGGCGGCCATTGCGCTGTCGCTCTGGCTCAGGCCGCGCCCGCCGCTCAGCCATCGCGCGCAGGGGCAGTCGGTGATGCAGAACATCGCCGAGGGACTGCAGTTCGTGCGCCGCACGCCGGTGATTCTGTATGCGCTGGCGCTGGACCTGCTGGTGGTGTTGTTCGGCGGGGTGATTGCCATTCTGCCGATGTTCGCCGAAGAGATTCTGCTGATCGGCCCCGATGCACTCGGCCTGCTGCGCGCCGCGCCGGCGGTCGGGGCCATCATCACCATCCTCATCTGCACGCGCCACACACCCACTTACCATGCCTGGCGCAACCTGCTGCTGGCGTGCGCGGGATTCGGCGCGGCGACCCTGGTGTTCGCCGTCTCCACCCACTTCTGGCTGTCGGTGGCCGCGCTGTTCGCCACCGGCGCGTTCGATTCGGTCAGCGTCGTGATCCGCCAAACGCTGCTGCAGATCTACACGCCCGACGCCCTGCGCGGCCGGGTGCAGTCGGTGAACAGCGTCTTCATCAGCACCTCGAACGAGATCGGCGCCTTCGAGTCGGGACTGGCGGCAAAGCTGCTGGGGGCCGTGCCCTCGGTGCTGTTCGGCGGGGCGATGACGCTGGGCATCACCGGTCTGATCGGCCGCCGGACGCGGTCGCTGCTGCGCCTGAGGGTAACGCCGGAATCACAGGGCTGAGGGGCGCGTCGCCATAAAAAAAGCCCTCGCACTGCGAGGGCTGTGGGGCTGTGTTCCGCGCCGGATCGGCTATTGCAATTCGAGGTTGTTGCCCACCACGCGAACCGGCGTGCCCACGCCAATGCCCGCAGTGGAATCGACCGTCACCACCTGCGACCCGCCTTCATCCATGCGCACGGTCACGCGGTAGTAACTGACGGAGTTGCGACGCTTCTCGATTTCATTGCCGGCAATACCGCCGCCAATGGCACCGGCTGCGGTGGCTGCCTTGTTGCCGCTGCCACTGCCAAACTGATGCCCGATCACACCGCCCGCCACGGCGCCGGCAATCGCCCCAATCCCGCTGCCCTGACCTTTCTCGGTGACCGCTTCGATATTGCTCACGGTGCCGCAATTGCTGCAGACCGGTTTCGGTGCGGGTTTCGGTGCGGCCGCAACAGGCGCCGGCTTGGCGGGCGCGGGCGTCGCGGCCTCGGCGGCCTCTTCAGCCTCTGCCGCAGCGTCGTCGTCCAGTGCGGGCGCACAGGCACTCATGGTCACGACCAGCCCGGTCACCGACATCAATGCAATCCAGTTCTTCAACATGATGAAAATCTCCCCTGAAAATGATGGTGGCAGCGTAGTCCCCAAATATGAGCCCGCTCTGAACCGTCGCTAAAGGCGTCTCAAAGTTGGATGCGTGCCCAGTGGCGGCGACGCCAGGCCACGACGAAAAACCCTGCCTGCAGCAGACGATACGCTGCCATGGCCAGCCACACCACCGTCAGCCCCAGGCCCGACACCGGGCCAAGCCAGCCGACCAGCGGCAGGAACAGGCCCCACTGCAGGCCCGTGGCCACCCACATGACGTAGCGGCTGGCGCCAGCGCCCAACAGCGCCTGCATGAGAATGATGCCCAGGCCATCCCCCGCCATCATCAGCCCCAGCAACTGCAGGGGCACCACACCCAGTGCCAGCGTGGCCGGCTCGTGGAGGAACCAGCCCAGCAGCCACTCCGGCGCCAGCACCATGGGCAGCCCGGCGGCGAGGTACACCCAGATCGCGATCCGATAGGTGTCCCAGGCGGCCTGCGCGGCATCGTCCACGTCGCCGCGCCCCAGCGCCTGGCTGGCCAGGGTTGCCGCGGCAATACCAAAGCCGACGCTGGGCAGGATCAGGGTGAGCATCAGCGTGATCAGAATGTGCGACACCGCCAGCTCGGCGGTGCCGATGCGGGCAATCATCCAGAACAGCACCGTGAAGCCGCCTGAAAACATCAGCTGCTGGACCGCGCTGGGCACGCCCAGCCGCAGCAGCGCACGGTTTTCGTCTGCACTTGGCACCGCCCGCAAATAGCCGTGCGGCCGCGCGTGCCGATAGGCGTAGATCACATAGAACGCCGTGCCGATGAGCACCGAGATCGACGTGCCCAGCCCGGCGCCCGCCGTGCCCATCTGCGGCAGACCCCAAAGCCCGTGGATCAGGCCGAAACTGATCGGCACGTTGAGCGCGTTCATCACGAACAGCGTCACCATGTAGACCTGCGTGCGCTTGATGGCGCTCCAGTAGCCGCGGTAACAAAAGTTCATCCCCACCGCCGCCACCGAGAGCAGGCGCCATTGCAGATAACCTTCGCCTTCTGCGATGACCGCCGGGTCGGGCGTCAGCAGCGTCATCAAGGCCTCGGCGCCCCACCAACCGAGCACCGCCAGCGGCACGCCGATCCACAACGACAGGCGCAGCCCCCCGTTGAGCGGCACGGCCACTTCGCTCATGCGCCCCTGCCCGACGCGGCGCGCCGCCAGGGTCTGCACCGCGGGGGAAAAGCCGGTCAGAAACGACACCGCCATGAAATTGACGAAGCTGGCCAGCCCCACCGCCGCCAGCGCCGTGGCGCCCAGGGCGCCCACCATCCAGGCGTCAACCAAATTCAGCAGGTTCTGCGACGTCATGCCGGCCACGATGGGCAGGCTGATCTGCAGAATGTCGCGGCGCCGCTCGGGCGTCATCTGGCGCGCCCGCGCGGGTCGGCGCGCAGTGGACCATTTGCGTCATGGGCGGTGGCGGGCGAGGTGGGCATAATTCGCCGATTATCCTGCACGAGACGTGACCATGACGCGCCCCGCTCGATCGACCGCCGGCCACCCGAGGACTTTCACCGCCGCCGGGCTGATGGCCTTGCTGCCGATGGCCAGCCTGGCGCAGTCACTGCCGCAGGCCGCGCGCCCCGGTGACTGTTTCGCCCGCATTGCGCAGCCCCCGGTGTTCGAACAACAGACCGAACGAATCGAGGTGGCCGAAGCCAGCGAGCGCGTGGAGGTCACCCCCGCCAAGTACGAATGGACCGAAGAAACCATCGTCGTCCGCCCCGCCAGCGAGCGCGTGGTCGAGGTGCGCCCGGCCGAATACCGCAGCGTGGAAGAGCGGGTGATGGTCAGCCCGGCCAGCGAAAGGCTGGAGGAGGTCCCGGCACGCTTTCGTACCGAGGCGGTGCAGGAGCAGGTCAAGCCGGCAACCCGCGTCTGGAAGCCCGGTCGCGGCGCCATCGAACGGGTCGATCACGTGTCTGGCGAAGTGCTGTGCCTGGTTGAAGAGCCTGCGGTGTATCGCACCGTGTCGCGTCAGGTGCTGGTGACCCCCGCCACCACGCGCCGCGTGGCGGTGCCCGCCGAATACCAGATCGTGCATCGGCAGGAATTGGTACGTCCTGCCGAGACGCGGGTGGAAACCCTACCCGCGCAGACCGAAACCGTGCGGGTGCGCACACTCGTGCGTCCGGCCCAGGAGCGCCGCGTGACCGTGCCTGCCCGCTACGAGACTCTGACGCGCGAGGTTGAGGTCAGCCCCAGCCGGGTCGACTGGCACCCGGTGTTGTGCAACACCAACGCCAATCAGCAGACCATTCTGGCGCTGCAGCGCGCCCTGCAACGGGCCGGCTTCGACCCCGGCAAGATCGACGGCAAGCTCGGCCAGATGACCTACCGTGCCGTTGCGCGTTACCAGCGCGCCAACGGACTGCCCACCGGCGGCATCACCTTCGACACGCTGGACCGGCTGGGCGTTGCCACCGGCCGTGGCGATCAGGCCTGAACCGGCCATGCCCCTGCGCCTGTTGATCGCCGCCGTGAGCTTTGCGCTGGCAAGCCCGGCAGCGGCAACCCCCGACAACGCCGGCCTGCCGCCCGCGTCACCCCCGGAGGCCCGGGTCGGCGAGTGCTGGGCGCTGCTCAAGACGCCACCGACGTACGCGCGTCGTGACGTCCGCATCGAACTCACGCCGGCGCAGACCATCGAGCGGCGCATCCCCGGCGAGAGCCGCTGGGTGACGCGTGAAGTGCGCGTGCCGGCCTACGAGCGGCGCCGCGTGGTGCAGCCCGCCGTCGTCGAGTGGGTCGAAAGCGAGGTGACCGAACCGGCGCGCACCGAAACCCGCCGCGTGCCCGGCACCTTTCGAACCGTGACCCACGAGGTGCCGGTGCCCTCAGCCGACGCACCACAGTGGCAACGTGACCTCAGCAAGGACGGCGCGCTCTGCTGGGTCGAGACGCCCACCGCGTTCAGGCAGGTTGCGCACCGACAGCAGGTCACGCCGGCCCGCACCGAGACGGTGACGGTTGCAGCGCGCACGCGCATCACCCGGCGCAAGGTCGTGAAATCGCCAGCGGTGATCGACGTGACCACCGTGCCCGCCGAAGTGCGGGTGGAGCGCATCCGCGAGCAGATCACCCCCGACCGCTTCGTCACCGAAACGGTGCCCGCCGTCATGGGCACCGAGGTGCAGCGGGTCATGACGGCCCCGTCCCGCCTCGAATGGCGTGCGGTGCTGTGCGACACCAATGCCACGCCCGGCAAGGTGCGCGCGGTGCAGCAGGCCCTGAAGGCACGCGGTCACTACCGCGGCCCGCTGGACGGCCGGTTTGGCGCCGCCACCCTGGCCGCCATGACCGCGTTTCAAACCGCCGAGGGCCTGGCCAGCAACGGCGTGACCCTTGAGGCCCTGGCCGCGCTGGGCGTGCGCTGACCCCCGGCACGGGCGCCGGCTCAGTCGGCTGCCATCCGGGCGAACAGATCGGCGTAGTGCGCCACGCGCCGGCCGAGCCTGTCGCGCTGGCGCGGCGTCAGGGTGGCCGAAAGATCGGCGAGCAGCTGCACCCACGCCGCCTCGGCCGCGAGGTCGACTGCATCGCGCGCGTCGTCCGCCAGATAGGCGCGCCACTGATCCACAGCGTCTGGCGCGCGCCGCGCGGCCAGCAAGGCCGCGACGCCGGCGCGTTGCCGGGCATCTTCGGCGGCCTGACGCGCGCGGCCGGCCTCGCTCCAGCGCCAGGCCTGGGGCTCGGCCCACGCGGCGATCAGGGCCTTCTGCGCGGCATTTGGCCGGCCGGCCCACGGCTTCATCCACTTCGCGGCGCGGTCCTTCAGGGCTTCGACATCGGCGGGGGCGTCGTCACGACGGTCCTGCCGCCTGGTGTCGAACGACGCCCAGAATGCGTCGATCTGCGCATCGCTGAGGGTGGCAATCAGCGGCACGAGGCGCAGCATCATTTGATCCAGCGCGGCCCGCAGGTGTCGCGCCACGCGCGCCTGCCAGGCCCGCACCGCGGCAGCGTCCATGGGGGCCTGCACGTCGTTGCCCAGTGCGCGGGCATCGGCCTGCCAGCGCGGCAAGGCGTGTTGCCGATGCCACGCCTGCCAGTCGAGCACCGCCCCGCGCAGCGCGTCCTCCTGCGTCTCGGTCAGGGTCAGGTATTTGCTGACTTCGCGCACGACGAAAGAGTCGGCGCGGTTGTAGACAAAGTGGGTGAGGCTGCAGCCGGCGAGCACGGCCGCGGTGAGCAGCCCGAGCAGCCGACCGGCGATCGCGGTCAAGCGCGCTTGCGCGGCGGCGGTGGCGGACGCTCGACGGTATTGACCAGCGTCGCGGTGATCTTCAAGGGGCGCCCGCCCAGCGCCTGCTGCAACGCTGGGCTCATGTGGCGCTCGTCCAGGCGCAGCAGCGACACCTGGGCAAAGCCGTCCCCGACCTCGCCGGCCCAACTCTGCAGCGGCGGGGCGTCGGGCGATTCGTCGGGCACGATGCCCAGCCGCTGCAAGGCAGGCCGGGCGGCCTGGTGCGCCAGCGCACGGCTGCTGTCGATCAGCGCCGCGGTGGTGGCTTCAAGGTCGATGTAGGTGTTGACGTCGTGCGCCATCACCGACTCGGCCACGTTGCGCAGCAGCGGCACCCGCAGGGCGCGGTGCGCAACGGTCTGCACGCCGGCCGAGACGCGGTCGGCCATCCGCAGTGCCCGCCCGCCGTCGCCGGCCGGGCGATGCGGCAGCGCCGTGCGTCCGCTGTCGGCCGCGGCCAGCATGGGGCGCAGCACGCTGGCGAAATTGGTCTGCATGCGGGTGCGCAGGTGCAGGTGCTCGCCGTCGGCTTCGGGCGTGAGCTCTGAGTGCAGCTCCAGCTTGAACAGCGGCGTGCCGTCGGGACCGGGGATTTCCAGGGTGATGCGCTGCTCGTCGAACGGATCATCGCCCTGCGGTGCGGGGTCACTGACGCCACGCCACAACTGGCGCACCCGCTGGCGCCACGTCGCCCTGCCGGATGCGGCTTTCAGGCTGCGCTTGTCATCCATGGCGCAAGAACCCCGCGGTGGCCTTTCGGGCCAACTTGAAGTACAGGCTTGGGCTCAGCCGCTTGAGCTGATGCAGGCGCCGCGCGTCGGCATGGGTGATGACCATGAAGCGCCGGCGGGCCACGGCGTCGACGATGTCGCGCGCGACGTCGTCGGCCGTGACGGTGGCCTTGTCCATCAAACGCCCGACGATGCCCTCCATTGGCGACGACGGCAGGCCATCGACGGCCTGCTCACGCGAGGTTTCCAGCAGCCGGGTCTTGAAGAACGACGGGCAGGCGACCGTCACGCCCACGCCACGCGGCGCCATCTCGAACCGCAGGGTCTCGGACAACGAGATCACCGCCGCCTTGGCGGCGTTGTAGCTGGCCATGCCCGGCGGGTTGGCAATGCCGGCGAAGGACGCGACGTTGACGATGTGGCCGCGCCCTTGCGCCACCATCATCGGCGCCAGGGCCTGAACCCCGCGCACGCAGCCCAGCAGGTTGATGTCGAGCACCTGCTGCCACTGGGCGAGACCGGCGTCGGCCACGGTGCCTGCGGTGGCAACGCCGGCGTTGTTGATGAGCACGTCAAGGCCGCCCCAGTCTGCCGCCAGACGCTGGGCAAGGGCGACGAAATCGGCCTCGCGGGTGACATCCAGCGGCTGGACGAAGCCCCCGCCGCCCGCCGCTTCCACCGCCTGCAGGGTCGCTGCAGCGGCGTCGAGGTCGCGATCGGTGATGGCGATCTTCGCGCCTTGCGCCGCAAACGCCCGCGCAAGGGCCCGCCCCAGCCCGCTCCCGGCGCCGGTAATGACGACCCGGGTTGGGGCCGGTGTGGGGGACAAACTCAGAGCCTGATCTCGCGGCCGGCGAGAAAGTCGAAGCGATAGTCGCGGGGCTTGCGCTTGCGATCGGCATAGTCGGCAACCTTGGCAATCCGCGCGGGCACCGCCATCAGCTTGTCCTGTGCGGCGCGGCCTTCGGCCGAAAGGCCTTCCATCTTGCCGATGTCCCAAAAATCCAGCAGCTCATCGACGATGCGGCTGTACTCGCGGCCGCCGAAGATGCCGGCCCGCTCGACGACTTCGCTCATTTCGCCGAAGCCCGGCATGGCGTGGCCCGGCATGACGAAGTTGAGGGTGACGCTGAGCAGCGACTGCAGGCCCCGGTTGGGGTCGCGCTTGAGAATCTCGTGAAAACTGGCGCGGTAGAACTCGTAGTGCCGCGACTCGTCCCGTGCCAGGTGCGCCAACACCCGCTGCGCGGCGGGTTCGATGCCTGCGCAAAGCCGGCCGGTGTTGGCGTGGCTGACCTGCGTGGCCTTTTCCTGCAGCGACGTGTACGCCAGCAGGCGGTAAGGGTCCTGCTGCCACTCGGGGTCGAAGCCCGCTTCGATGTAACGATACTGGGCGGCTTCGAGCGCGCGCATGTCGAACAGACGGGCATCGCGAACGTAGTCACGCAGCGCACAGCCGTGGCGGTCTTCTTCGGCCGTCCACATGTAGTTCCAGTCGCGCCATGGGCTTTCGGCGCCAAAATGCACGGCGATCAGCCGGTGAAAGTGGGGCAGGCCCTCTTCGGTCAGCAGATTGAGCGCCAGCCCCACGCGGGCGACGTCGGGGATGCCGCGAGCGGCTTCCCGCATGGCCTTGATTTCGGCGTCGGCGGCCGCGTCCAGCGTGGCGTCGGCGGGCAACAGATCATTGGGGAACCAAAGCTTGCGGCGCTCCAGATGCAGCGCAATCTCGGCACGCACTGCGTCTTCCATGTCGACCAGCACTGCCAGTTGCTCGGCAGTGCCAAAACGAAGACTCGGGGCTGCTCCTGTCATGGTTGATTTTCTCCGTACGAAGCATCGTAAACATCGTTCATTACGCAAGGTCGGGTCAGCACGATGCGCGGGCCGTTCACTTTTAGTTGCGAATCAGCCCTAAAAATTCCGCGCGGGTGCGGGGATCATCGCGAAACGCCCCCAGCATCATCGACGTGATCATCTGGCTGTGTTGCTTTTCGACGCCGCGCATCATGGCGCACAGGTGCTTGGCCTCGATCACCACCGCCACGCCGCGCGCCTCGGTGGCCCCCTGTATGCATTCGCCAATCTGCTGGGTCAGTTGCTCCTGAATCTGCAGCCGCCGACCGAACATGTCGACAATACGCGGAATTTTCGACAATCCGATGACCTTGCCCGCCGGCAGGTACGCCACATGGGCGCGGCCGAAGAACGGCAGGATATGGTGTTCGCACATCGAGTAGAACTCGATGTCGCGAACGATCACCATCTCTTGGTTATCGGTCTCGAAAATGGCGCCATTGACGATTTCTTCAAGCGATTCCTGATACCCCTTGGTGAGAAACGTCATCGCCTTCGCCGCCCGTTGGGGCGTGTTGAGCAGGCCTTCACGTAATGGGTCCTCACCTATCGCGCTGAGGATCGCTCTAAACTGGTCTTCCATTGAATTCACAGGTGAAAAGCCGGACGTGGCTATTGTTTCACACTTGCCTGCACCGTCTGCCGCCACCCCTGAGGCGCACACGGCGCGCGCCATTCCCATCGAGCTGATCCGCCCCGGCGCGCACCAGGCGCGGCGGCGCTTCAACGACGAAGCGCTGAACGAACTGGCACGCAGCATCGGCGAGTCGGGGGTGATCCAGCCGGTGGTGGTGCGCAGCCGCGGCGACCGCTACGAGCTGCTGGCCGGGGAACGCCGCTGGCGGGCGGCGCAGCGTGCCGGCCTGGCGCGGATTCCGGCCCTGGTACGAGACGACCTGAGTGATGCAGAAGCCTTCGTTGTCGGGCTGATCGAAAACCTGCAGCGCGAGTCGCTGTCGCCCATCGACACCGCCCTGGGCCTGAAGCGGCTGGCCGAACTGCACGGGCTGACCCACGGCGCGCTGGGTCAGCGCATCGGCAAGTCACGCGCCTATGTCACCCATTTTTTGCGTCTGCTCAACCTGCATGCACAGGTGCAGGAGGCGGTGGACGCCGGCCAGGTCTCCATGGGCCACGCCAAGGTGCTGGCCGGCCTGCCGCTGGGCGAACAGCCCGGATGGCTGGCCCGCCTGCAACAGGCCGACTGGTCGGTGCGTGCGCTTGAAAAGCAGCTGCAGCGGCGCAGCAACGTCACCGACGCAGTGAACGGGCCGCCACCGCCGCCGCCCACCAAGTCGGCCGACTGGCTGCGCCTGGAGCGCGAGATCGCCGATGCGGTGGGCGCGTCGGTGTCGCTCAAGGCCGATCCACAGGGGCGCGGCACGCTGACCATCGGCTTCCATTCGCTGGACGCGCTGGACGGCGTGCTGGCCAAACTGGGCCTCGCCAATGAACGCTGAGCGGCTCCGGGAGTTATCCCCGCCGGCTCGGGAAAAGCCTGTGGATAACCTGCGACCTTCGGCACCGACCTCCCGGCTCAACGGGCCTTGCCCCGGTGCTGGTGATTTTGTAACCAGATCGTCACCCAAGCGTCACACGTGAGCGCGCCCCCCGAGCCCCCCGAGCCGGCGCCTGCTTACCGGCTGGAGACCCGCATCAGCGCCAGAGCACGGCGGCTGCGCATCGAGGTGCGCAGTGCCGACACGGTGACGCTGGTCCTGCCGCGGCGCTGCTCCATGCCCCAGGCGCAGGCGTTTCTGGCACAGCATCAGGCGTGGATCGAGCGCCAGCGCCAACGTCTGCAGGCGCGGCCGGCGGTGCCCGCAGCGGCGGCCGCGCCCTGGAACGGTCACACCCCGCTGCCGCTGCGGGGCGAATGGTTGCCGGTCACTCATGCGGCACACCGGTACAGGCACCCCGCCCTGCGGCTGCAGGACGGCCAATGGGTGTTGCTGAGCCATCCGGATCACCCACCCGGCCACGCCGCACTCACGCCACTGGCCCGCAGAGCGCTGATTGCCGAGGCATGCCGCACCGCCGAGCACCTGCTGCACGCCGCCCGCGCCGAAACCGGGCTGCACCCCACGGGCCTGCGTGTCAGTGACACCCGCGCGCAGTGGGGCAGCTGCTCGGCCAGGGGCGTGGTGCAACTGTGCTGGCGGCTGGTCTGCGCGCCGCCCGAAGTGATGCGCTATGTGGTGATCCACGAGCTGTGCCACCTGCGCCACCGCAATCACGGCCCGCAGTTCTGGACGCTGGTGGCCGCCCACTGCCCGTCCTACCGCGCGCATCGGGCCTGGCTGCGCCAGGAAGGCGCCGCCCTGATGCGTCTGCTGCCCAAGGGCTGATCACCCCCCGGCGCCCGCGCTTGCCGCTGATTTCATGGACACGCAACACGACCGCCCTCACTGCCAAGGGCCTGGCCGCGTTTGAGGCCGACGTGGCCGCCGGCGGCTTCCTGCGCGTCACCCAACCCGATCCCGAGGCGCTGGCCGTGCTGGCCCCGTTCAAGGCGCAGCTCGACGCTCTCAAGGCGCAATACGGCGGTGCCGACATCACCGGCGACGAGGTCAAGGCCATGATCGAAGACGGGCTTCAGGCCACCTTCGGCGAGGGCGGTTCCACCGGCCCATACCCCTACACCGGCGGGCTGCGCTTCGACCTCAACAGCGCGGCAGCCCCCGGCAACCGCGCCTCTGGCCTTGAGGGTTTCGACGCCCAGACCGGGTTGCGGATGCCGCTGGAATCGTCGCGCACCGACACGTTGTTCGTGCTGAGCTTCACTGCCAACGGGGGCGACGGATACATCACCCTGCGCGACGTGCCCGCCGAACGGCGGCCGGACATCCGCGTGCTCGACGCCGACGTGTTCCAGACCTGGATCGACGGCCTGCCGCAAAACGATGCCGGTCAGCCAGTGATCAGCAAGTTGCCCGTCGCGTTGTACAGCACCCAATCGTTCGCGCCGTAACCGCGCAGCGCGCCTGATGCGGGGCGGCCGACGGCGCCGCCCCGCATGGACCGTCCGGCGAAACTGACGCGCCTGCCGGCGGGCACCTTGCGGCCACTTGCGGCCCGTCGCTGCCCATCGGCTCACCCTTCGATTAATCTGGCCCGACTTATTCCGCGCCATTGCGACCTGCGGCGCCGGCCGTCGCGGCGATCCGCGTCGCTCATCGATGGATCAGACACCATGAAACCGGGCACATCAGGGCGCCGTAACGGCAGAAAGACCGCGTCGGCCGAGGCCGCCGAGGCCGTCGCGCCGGCACGGGTGGAACTCACCATCGAACAGTTGGCCAAGGCCTCACGCTGCACCGCGCGCAACATTCGCGCCTATCAAGACCGCGGCCTCATCCCGCCCCCGGAGCGGCGCGGCCGCACCGGTGTTTACGGCGCCGAACACCTCTCGCGGCTGCGCATCATCCACCAGATGCTGACGCGCGGCTTCACCCTGGCCAGCATTGGCGAGCTGCTCGCCGCCTGGGAAGCCGGGCAGGACATCAGCGCCTTGCTGGGCCTGGAGGCCGCAGTGTCCAGCCCCTGGACCAACGAAACGCCCAAGCAGTACAGCTTTGTCGAGCTGGCCCGCCTGTACGGCGGGCAGTTTGACCCGCGCTGGCTGGTCAAGGCGCATGAGCTGGGCGTGCTCAAACCCCACGGCATGGGCTTTATCGCCCCCAGCCCGAGAATGATTCAGGCCGGCGCCGAGCTGGTGAAGGCGGGCATCCCGCTCGATGAAATGCTCGACGTGGTCAAACACCTGCGCGCCAACGTCGAGCACGCCGCCGAAGAAATGGTCCATCTGGTCGAGCGCCACGTGTTCGACCGCTTCGGCACGCCGCTGCCCCCGCGCGACCAGGCCGCAGAACTGGGCGAAATCATCTGGCGGCTGCGGCCCTTGGTCGACATGGCCGTGCAGGCCGAAGTGTCACGCGCCATGGAAATTGCCGCCACACGCCACCTCGGCAATCGTCTGGCGCACGTGCTGGACGAGCTGGCACGGCAGAAAGACCCGCAACCCGTCGCCGAACGCGCGCGCGCCAAACGCACGCCGCGCGCCCGGTCGTAAGGGCCGCTTACCCGGTCTCGCCGGCCTTGCGGCGCTGCCACTTGGCACCAAAACTGATCAGGCGCTGGTAGCCCTCGGGCATCAGCCGCACCATCAGGTCGATCGCCTTGGCATCGGGCCCGATCAACACCCGCCGCCGGTTGGCACGCACCGCGTCGAGAATGACCTTGGCCGCCGAGTCGGACGTGGTGATGAACATCTTCTCGAAATTCTTCTTGCCGTCTTTTTCGTCAACGCCCATCAGCGCCTTCATGTTCGACGAGAACCGTGCCGACTGGGCGATATTGGTCTTGATCCCACCGGGATGCACCGTGGTGGCCGAGACCGGTTCACCGGCAATTTCCAGCTCTTGCCGCAGGGCCTCGGTAAAGCCGCGCACCGCAAATTTCGACGCGTTATAGGCCGATTGCGACGGAATGCCGGCAATGCCGAAAATGCTCGAAATATTGATGATGTGGCCGTCACCCGAGGCTTTCAGCAGGGGCAGAAACGCCTGGGTGCCATAGACCACGCCCCAGAAGTTGATGTCCATGATCCATTTCAGATCGGCTTCAGACATGCCGTCCACCGGCGCGCCCAGCGCAACGCCGGCATTGTTGAAAATCAGATTGACCTGGCTGTGCTCGTCGGCAACCTGCCCGGCCCAGGCATACACCGCATCCCGCTTGGCCACGTCCAGCACCTGCGTGGTCACCGTCACACCCGTGGCGCGCGCCTGCTCGGCCGTGTTCTGCAGCCCGGTGTCGTTGATGTCTGACAACGCCAGCGCACAGCCCGCGTTCGCCAACCGCAGCGCCAGCGCCTGCCCGATGCCCGAGCCGGCACCGGTAATCGCTGCCACCTTGTTCTGGAAAGATTTCATCCGCCCCCCAATTGACCGGCCCGCAGGCCCCGAAGCCCCGCACTGTAAGCCAAGCCCGCCCCCGAACATTGGCCGCCGCGCCAGACCGCACCAACGCATGGCGACTGTGTACCATCTCGCCCGAGCTGGGCCTTTAGCTCAATTGGTTAGAGCAGAGGACTCATAATCCTTTGGTTGTCGGTTCAAGTCCGACAGGGCCCACCAGTTCACCGTTGCACCCCATCGTCGCGCCGGTTGTGTCGGGCGTCGGGCGTCGGGCGTCGGGGCGTACCTACCAAAAAGGCCGCCCGGAAGGCGGCCTTTTTGGGTTGCCACGGACAGCCCCTTCAGAAGGCGTAGCGGATGGCGGCCTGGGCGAAGTCGCGGTCACGCAGTTGGTTCTGCTGGCCGCCGCCGGTGAACACCGTGTAGCCAAGGTCAAGCTGCCATTGCCCGAGGTACTCGAATGCAACGCCGGCCTGAACCTGCTGGCGGCCTTCGACGTAGTTGCCCAGCGGTGAGGGCGTGACGCCGTTGACGTCGTGGTCGAAGCGCAGCGCCGGCCGCATGGCAAAGCGCCCGAAAACGTTGTTGTACGTGGCTTGCAAGGCAATGCGGTACCCCCACGAGGTGGGCGTTGCGTACTGGCCCTGCTCAACGGGGAGGCCTTGCGCGGCGGCCACCGCAGGATTGCCGGGCAGCGGCGTCCCGGGTGCTTCGTAGCGCAGCGTCGCGCTCTCGGGCAGGCCATGCACGAGCGTGGCGCCAACCTCGGTGATCAGCAGCAGGCTGTCGGCACCCGGCAGCACGCCGGGCGGAAACTGCTTCAGCGCCGAGGCGTTGAAGTTGCTCACGTCATGCCGCCGCCAGCCGCGAATGTACTGGTTGCCCAGGGAGGTTGGAAACGGCACGTTGTTCCCTGGCGTGATCTGGTTGAAGCCACCAAGGCCGGCCAGCAGCAATTCCACGTCGTCGAGTTGCAGCGGTTGATCCACTTTCATGCTGTATTCGCCCTGCACGGCGCTGCCGAACGGGCCGGGCATGGAGAACGAGGCGCCATACATCTGGATGTCTTCGGGATACTCGATGAGGAAGGCCGACGACTGGGTGCTGGCGGTGCCGTCGGTCCGTGAGATGGCAGAGAGCAGCGGCAGGCGGCTGTGATAGTTGGTGGCGTAGACGCCCACCGAGGTGCCGCCCATGGCGTCGGTGTAGAAATGCAGCGCGCCGCCGTACTGGCCGCTGTCGCTGGCCTCGCGGTCTGGCGCGCGGGGAATCGAGCTGCCAAACGGCACGCAGTTGGCGCCCGCCACCGGTGGGGCTGCGCAGCCCGTGAGCGCCGGGGCGTTCTCGGTGACGCGACCGAAGCCAATGTTGGCGCGGGTGCCGCCCTCGCCCACGAAGTCGTTGGTCGAGAAGAAGGTGCCCGAGGCAAACGGCACGGTCTTTTCCCACTGCAGTTGGTAGAAGCCCTCGATGCGAATGCTTTGGGTCAAATCGATGGACGCCCAGAGATTGTTGGACGGGATGAAGACCTCTTCAAGATCGGCGCCCGGCACCCCGGCCCGGTTGGCATTGGCGGCCAGAATGGCGTTGAGGCCATTCTGAATGAACGTGGACTCACCCCAGTTCAACACCTGCCGGCCGATGCGCCAGGCCAATGGCCGGCCGAAGACATCGAAGCTGGAGCTGAGGTGCAGGTCGAGAATTTCGGCGTAGCGGCCCACCTCGCCGCGAACATCGGCCTCCTTGCGGTCCAGTTCGGCGAGGCTGGCCTCGCGGCCGGGACCGTAATCTGACCTGCGGAAGTTTTCACCCTGCAGGTTGACCAGATCGGCCCCAAATCCGCCCCGGGCGAACAGGGTGAACGCGCCGGCTTCAAGGGTGAGGTTGGTCAGCAGTTTCACCGGCGCCGACACCAGATCACCGGCGCTGTCGAACTCCTTGTTGGCGTCGTCCGAGTTGGTTGAGAACGCGGTGCCGCCGTTGGCGATGCCCAGCAGATTGGCCTGGGGGTCCTGGGTGCGAACCGCCACGCCGGCCGACAGGCGATTGTCGATTGAGCCGCGCACGCTGCCCAGCTCGAAGGGGGTGGCCATTGCGGCGGGGGAGGCGGCCGCGAACAGGGTGGCGACGGTACAAGCCATGGCTGATTTCATGATCCGTTCCTCTAGGTGGGGGGCGTGCCGACGGCGCTGATCAAGGGGCGACATTGCAGTTCCCCCCAATCGGCAGACACCGGCCTTCACTGCCGAGGAAGTTGGCGATCTGGCGCTGGATCTCCTGCGTCGTGGCAGCGGACGCGGCGGGGCTGAGGATGGAGCCGTGATCACCCGTGGTGAATCGCACCCCAACCTTCAGTCCTTCGGCATCGGTCAGGACATTCGGCGCCGCCAACGGGGGCGTGATGGCGTCCCGAACATCGAGGCCCAGCAGGCGCATCAGCGGAGTGGAGCCCGAGACCAGGCCCTCGAGCGTGACGCGGTCCAGGGTGTCTGTCGCCACGGGTGTACGTGGCGCGGCGTTGGGCACCACCTGATCGTCGATGATCTCGATGAAATGGATGGGGCGCTCGGCCGCGGCTGCCGCCGCATAGTTGGCCGGGTCGCCGTCATCCACCAGATGCTGCGCAAAACGCAGGAAGGTTTCGTAGGTGTCGGTGCCTTCGATGACCCCGGAGGGCGCAAGGCCGGCGGCAATGCGCGGACCAAAGGTCTTGGACGCATCGAGCAGCTTGCCAATGCCACTGCCACTCATGGCAATGGACGACGCGCCGAAACTGCTGTCGATGCCCAGCGCGGTGGTGCCGACGATGCCGCCCAGAGAGTGCCCGACCAGATGAATGCGGCCGGGGTCGATATCGGCGGTGTTCGCGTCCCCATCAAAATTCAGCTGCGGCACCGACCGGGACAGATGCACCAGGTCGATGGCCGCCTGCCGCAGGTTGTCGCGGCTGGTGATGAGGCTCACCAGATTGATGAAGTGTGTCCCGCTGGGGTCGGTCATGCCGTCGGGGCCGGGGGCGGTGGTGTCGTTGTTCACCAGGTCAAGCAGGAAGGTGCGCTCGGTCGTGCCCGGCACGGCGAGCGGATGTCCGGCAGGCAGCCCGTGCAGCGGCAGATCGATGGCCACGGTGACGAATCCAGCCGCGGCCAGGGCCGGCGCCAGGGCCAGCATCTGCGAGCGGTTGCCCGTGATGCCGTGCTGGAAAATCACCACCGGCCAGCCTGCGGCAGGCTTGGTCTGGCCACTGCTGGCATTGGGCACGGTCACCAGCATCGGCACCGTTTCGACGCTGCGTTCAACCGGCACGGGGAAGCAGGTGGTGGTCGACACGCTGGGCACAAAATTGGTCCCGGTTGGCGGCTGCACGAAGGCGCCGCACGGCACCTGCCCGAGGAAGCGGGCGGCCAGATCAGGCCGGGTCGGGTCTGCGAGCCATGGGCTGCCCAGCGGCGCGGCGCCCTGCGGGCTGCCCCCGCTGTTGGCGAGGTAGTACGGCAACTGCACACTGCCGACGCGCACATCGGCGATGGGCGGCACGCTGGTGTTCTGCAGGGCTTGGTCAATGGTCAGCCCGGTGGGAAAACTGACGACGGTCTGCGCCACGGCGTCGGCCGCCATCAATTTCAGGGTCTTGCCGGCCGACTGGGTGGTGACGGTCCAGGCCAGCACGATGTTTTCTTCGCGCAGCCCGGTGGCGGCCATCAGCCCTTCAACAGCCGGGCGGACCAACTGCGAGCGCAGGGCTTCAAGCGTGTTTTTCTGGGTGTCGTTCAAACCGACGACAAAGGCGTCGGTCTGTTCAACGACCGGCACATCGCGCCGCACCACGCGGAACTGCGATGACGCCACTGCGGCAACCCCGTTCACGTCACGCAGCCGATCGGTCACGGCCAGCAGATACCTTGTCGAGGGCTTCAGCGGTTTGAGCGGATGAATGACCAGACGCGTGCGCAGGGCATTAAGCGGAACCCCAAAGGTCGGCGCCGCACCCGTGAACTGACCGTTGGCGCAGGCTTGAGTTTGATCGGCCGCCGGAAAGTCGCTGAGCGTGTAATCGACGCCTGGGGTCAATGGCATTCCGGTGCTGGTGTCGATGACCAGCAGGCCGCCCTGCAGTGCGGTGTCGAGATCGATAAAGCCGACGAAGTCGGTGAAAAGATTCGCCGTGGTCGAGAAGCCGTCGGTCAGGTTGGCCTCGGTGACAAACGGCGCGCCGGTGCCATTGGGGATGTTCAGGGTCGGGTCGGTGAACCCCGAGAACAGGCCGTCGAACGGGAACGGAATGGCTGCGGTCGGGCACACGCCGCCTGGCGGAACCGCCGGCGCGGGCTCGAACACAGAAAGAAAATTGCTCGACGCGAGTCCGCCGTCTTCTTCCGGATCGGTCGTGTCGCAGGCGGACAGACCTGCTGCCAACAGCAGGCCCCACAAGGGCGCGTATCGCATCTTGGTTCTCCTCATCGTCCGGTCGGTCATGGCCGAGTCCGGTAGTTGTTCTCTCATCCTCCTGCGACCGCACCGGAGAAGACGCTCTTGTGGCGTTGTTCAGCCTGAGGGCCGCAAATCGATACTAGCGCGTCGGGCCGGGAAGACAAGTCGGCAACACCCCGGTGACCCGGGTCAGCACCACCGTTCGTCGCCGGGGCCCGTTCTCGCCCCTTCGGATGGGCGCGTCTCGGCCCGCTTGGGCTGAATTTACCCGCCGACGATCAGGTGCAACGGCATGCGCCGGCGCAAGACGTCCTGTTCGCTACGGGCCATTTCGTGTGATTGCGCAAGCGCAACTTCGGCGCGGATGAACGGGGCATCGGGATGGACCCGCTGCGCCAGTGCGCGGTCGCTTTCGATCAGGACCAGCAGCGCGTCAACGCCCGTGCCATGCCGCAGCGCGCAGGTGAAGGCGGCCTCGGCATCCACCCCCGCCACCAGCAACTGGGCCCGCGCCGACCCCAGCCACACCTGAAAGGGCAAGGTCGGGGCGCCCGGCAGCGGCGTGACGTCGGTACGGCTGGGCTGGTGGTTGCCCAGCCGCGCGGCCATGCTGTCGACAATGCCGGCGGCATCGCAGCGCGCGGTGGTGTACTTGCCGCCCACGCTGACCCAGACGTTGGGCTGCGGCTCGATCACCGCAAATTCGCGGCTGACGGCCGACAGCGATTCGGCATCGGCTTTCTGCAGGGTGCGGGTGCCCGCGAAGGCGCTGATCACGTCAGAACGCGCCCACCCCAGCCCCGGCATGGCGGTGGTCAGCGCACGCAGCAGGTAGTCAATTTCATCCTCGGTCGGCGTGGCGTCTTCGACGCGGGCAATGGTTTTTTCGGTGGTGCCCACCAGGGTTCTGCCGTACCAGGGAATCACGAAAAACACGCGACCGTCTTCGGCTGTGAGCAAGAACGCGGCGCGCACGCCGGGAATCGCCGGCATGACCATGTGCGTGCCCTTGATCAGCTCCACCTCGGGCGCTGCCTCGCCCATAAGACGCATCGCCCAGGGCCCGGCGGCGTTGAGCACCGCGCGCGCCTTGATGGTGAACGACGCACCGTCGGCCTCCACCGCGACCTGGGGATGATCCCCCGCCGCAATGGACACGGCGCGCACGCCGTTGGCGCAGACCGCACCGAACCCGTGCGCCGCGGCCGCCACCACCAGGGCCATACGCGCGTCGTCTTCCTGACAATCGCCGTAACGGAACGCGCCGACCAGCCCGGCCCCGTCGAGAAACGGAAAGTCTTGCCGCACCCGTTTGGGGCGGTAGTAGCGATGGCGCCGGACCGGGGGCGACAGGCCCGCCATCAGGTCGTACAGCGTCAGGCCACAGGACAGCATGAACGGCCCGGCGCGGCTGGCCTTGAACACCGGCAGCATGAAGTCCAGCGGGCGCACCAGATGCGGCGCGATGCGGCTGAGCACGCGCCGCTCGCGCAAGGAATGCTGCACCAGCCCGAACTTGTAGTGCTCGAGGTAGCGCAATCCGCCGTGGATCAATTTGCTGGACGATTGCGAGGTACCCGAACCCCAGTCGTTCTGCTCGATCAGCGCCACACTGAGGCCGCGCTGCGCGGCGTCCATGGCCGCCCAGGCCCCATAGATGCCGCCGCCGATGACCAGCAGATCGAACGAACGCGCCCGCAGGCCGGCCACGTCACGGACGAACGGAAAGGGGGGTCGCATCACGGGTGATCAGGCGCGGTCGGCAATGGATTTCAAGAATGCACGAATGAGGCCAGCCGTGGCCGCCGGCGCATCCCAGTGCAGCATGTGGCCGGCCTCGGGCAGCGTCTCCACCTGGCACTGCGCGGCCTTCGAAAAAGCCGTGTAACGCGGTGGCCGTTCGGTCTGTTCCCACGGGCTGTTGACCGCCTGGCGGCCCGCTTCAATGAATAGCACCGGCGCGGTCACTTCAGCCCACATGGCCTGGCTTTCGGCCAGCCGATGCAGGGTGGGCATGTTGTGCAGGTGCTTGGGGTCGGCCAGCAGGCGAATCTGCCCGTCGGCATCGGCCGCGCCCCAGCAGTGCGCAATGAACAGCGCCCAGGCGTCGTCCAGCTGCGGGTGCTGCGACCTGATCCGTTGCGCCAGGGTTTCGAAGTTGGCGTAGACCTTGGGCGGGCGCGGCGTGGCCACCTGATGCAGCCAGCGCCGGTACTGCTGGGGTGCCATGCCGGGCGGGCGATCGGGCAGCAGCAGGCCATCGAGCAGCACCAGGCTGCGCGCCTTCTCGGGCCGCGCACCCACATACAGGCTCAGCACCTGCGCGCCCATGCTGTGCCCCACGAAGTGCAGCCGCTCGGGCGCATCCAGCGCCGCCAGCAAGGCGTCGACGTCGGCCAGATAGTTGGCAAACCAGTAACCGTCCACCGGCCATTCGCTGAGGCCGGTGCCGCGCCAGTCGGGCGACACGACGTGGTAGTCGTCCAGCAGGCCGGCCACCAGCGGGCCAAAGCTTGCCGAGCAGTCCAGCCAGCCGGTGCCCAGAAAGATCCACGGCCGGGCCGGGTCGCCCCAGCGCCGCAGATGATGACGCATGCCGCGCAGCTCGAAGAACTGGGACCGGCTTTCAGGAGGACAGATCATGGTTTACGAAGGTTGAGGCGGCCGCAGCCGACGGTTCATGACACCGTGTCAGTATGGGCAAGTTGCGCGGCGCCTGTGACCGGCGCCCGAGACGCCTCACCCCTCAATGTCGATGGCATCGAACTTGCCAACGAATTGCATGAACGGACGTTGCCCATGACCCTGCACGTAAAACTGCTGCACAAGACCCGCTACGACTACGACAAGCGCGTGGTGCTTTCGCCGCAGCTGATCCGCCTGCGACCGGCACCCCACGCCCGCACGCCGGTGTTGGGCTACAGCCTGCATGTCTCGCCCGATCCGCACTTTCTCAACTGGCAGCAAGACCCGTTTGGCAACTGGCAGGCGCGGGTGGTGTTTCCCGAGCCGGTGCGGCATTTCGAGGTCACGGTCGACCTGACGGCCGACATGGCGGTCATCAACCCCTTCGATTTTTTTGTGGCGCCAGAGGCCGAACTCATGCCCTGGCAATACGACCCGCAACTCAAGGCCGAACTGGGGCCTTATCTCACGCCCGAGCCGGCCAACAGCGTGCTGCGCGGGTTCATCGAGTCGCTGGACCTCAGCGAGCCCGGCACCATCGACCGGCTGGTGGCGATCAATCAACAGATTCAGGGCGCGGTGCGCTACCTGATCCGCATGGAGCCCGGGGTGCAGACCCCCAGCGAAACGCTGAACCTGGGCAGCGGTTCGTGCCGCGACTCTTCGTGGCTGATGGTGCAGGTGCTGCGCCATCTCGGTTTCGCGGCACGCTTCGTGTCGGGCTATCTCATCCAGTTGGTGGCCGACCAGAAGTCGCTCGACGGCCCCAGCGGGGCCGAAATCGATTTCACCGACCTGCACGCCTGGGTCGAGGTCTACGTGCCCGGCGCCGGGTGGCTGGGGCTGGACCCAACCTCGGGGCTGTTTGCAGGCGAAGGACACATTCCGCTGTCGGCGACGCCCTCACCTGCCTCGGCTGCGCCCATCACCGGTCTGGTCGAACCCTGCGAGGTGACCTTCGATCACGTGATGGAAGTTCACCGCATCGCCGAAACGCCGCGCGTCACCAAACCCTTCACCGAGGCGCAGTGGGCCGCCATTGATCAGGTGGGTTTGCAGGTGGACGCCGATCTGGTGTCGCAGGACGTGCGGCTGACCATGGGCGGCGAGCCCACGTTCATCTCGCTCGACGACCCCCAGGGTGACGAGTGGAACACGGCCGCCGTGGGCCCCACCAAGGAACGCCTTGCCTACAACCTGGCCCGACGGCTGGCGCAGCGGCTGGCGCCGCAGGGGCTGCTGACCTACGGTCAGGGCAAGTGGTATCCCGGCGAGCCGCTGCCGCGCTGGGCCTGGACCGTCTACTGGCGGCGCGATGGTCAGCCGCTGTGGCGCCTGCCGCCGCGCGAGGTGCCCGGCAAGGCCGACATCGCCAGCGCCACGCGCTTGACGCGCGGCATCGCCGAACGCCTCGGCGTCAACCCCCAACACGCCATGCAGGCCTACGAAGACCCGGTTGAAGCGCTGCTGCGCGAGCGTCGCCTGCCGCACAATCTCGACCCCACCGACCCCCGCCTTGCCGATGCCGAAGGCCGCAAGGACGTGCTGCGCGCCTTCGAGTCGGGCCTGAACCGCCCCAGCGGCATGGTGCTGCCGGTCCAGCGTTGGCAGGCGGCGGCGCGCTGGGTCAGCGAACGCTGGAAACTGCGCGGCAACGCCCTGTTGCTGATTCCCGGGGACTCCCCGGTCGGCCTGCGGTTGCCGCTCGACAGCCTGCCGTGGCAGCCGCCCGAGCAACGTGAGCCGTTCATTCCGGTGGACCCCGGCGCCGTGCCGACGACGCTGCCGGCCACCGATCCCCGGCGCCAGCCCTTTCTCCGCGCGCAGGCCGGCGACGCGCCGCTGGCCGCCGCCCGCAACGCGCCGCAGAGCCGCACCCCGGAAGCGGCACTGGGCGCGCGTCTCGACGGCGCCTTCGGCGAGGCCAACCATGTGCGCACCGCGCTGGTGATCGAACCGCGCGGCGATCACCTGTTCGTGTTCATGCCGCCGGTCGAGCACCTCGAAGACTGGCTGGACATGCTGGCGGCCATCGAAGATGCCGCCGCCGAATCGCGACTGCCGGTGCGCATCGAAGGCTATCCGCCGCCCACCGACCCGCGTCTGGATTCATTGAAGCTGACGCCCGATCCCGGCGTGATCGAAGCCAACATTCAGCCCGAGGCCTCATGGGCCAGCCTGCGCGACAACATTCTGGGCCTTTACGAAGATGCCCGGCAGTCACGGCTGGTCACGCAGAAATTTCTCATTGATGGCCGTGCCGTCGGCACCGGCGGCGGCAACCACATCGTGGTGGGCGGCGCCACGCCGGCCGATTCGCCCTTTCTGCGCCGGCCCGACGTGCTGGGCAGCCTGCTGCGCTATTTTCAGCACCACCCCTCGCTGAGCTACATGTTCTCGGGCCTGTTCATCGGCCCCACCTCGCAGCACCCGAGGGTGGATGAAGCCCGCGACAGCGCGCTGGGCGAGCTTGAACTGGCGCTGGCGCAACTTCCCGGCCCTGACCAGAGCGTCCCGCCCTGGCGCGTCGACCGCGCACTGCGCCACCTGCTCACCGACCTGACCGGCAACACCCACCGCGCCGAAATCTGCATCGACAAGCTCTACGCCCCCGAAACGGCCACCGGGCGGCTGGGGCTGGTGGAGTTCCGCGGCTTCGAAATGCCGCCCCACCCGCAGATGAGCCTGGTGACCCAGTTGATGATTCGCGCGCTGATCGCCTGGTTCTGGCGCACGCCCTTCACCCGCCCGCTCAAGAAGTGGGGCAGCGCCCTGCATGACCGCTTCATGCTGGGCCACGACCTGTGGAACGATCTGGGCGAGATCGTCAACGACTTGCGCGGTGCCGGCTACCCGTTCGACCACGAATGGTTCCGCCCGCAGTACGAATTCCGCTTTCCGTTGCACGGCACCTTGCGCCTGGGCACCGCCGAAATCACCGTTCGCCACGCGCTCGAACCCTGGCCGACGCTGGGCGAGGAACCGGGCGCCGGGGGCACCGCGCGCTATGTGGACTCATCGCTGGAGCGTCTGGAAGTCACCCTGCGAAATATCGATCTGGACCGCTATCAAGTGCTCTGCAACCGCGTGGCCCTGCCCCTGCGACGCACCGGCGTCGAGGGAGAGTCGGTGTCGGGCGTGCGCTACCGCGCCTGGGCGCCCGCAAGCTGCCTGCATCCGGCCATCGGCGTCCACACGCCCCTGGTGTTCGACCTTTATGACCGCCATGTCGGACAGGCGGTGGCCGGCTGCACCTACCACGTGGCCCATCCCGCCAGCCGCAGTTACGACACCTACCCGGTCAACAGCTTCGAGGCGGAGGCGCGCAGGCTGTCGCGCTTTGTGCCCATGGGGCATACGCCCGGCCCCTTCGAGCCCGAAACGGTCCCCACTCTGGGCACCTCACCGTCCACGCTGGATTTGCGTTGGGTGAGTGCCGCCAACATGACAAACGGGCGCGGCGATTAATAACCCAATGCACGCCTCGATTCAAAAGGCGCTTTAAATAAAAAAGCCCCGACGCGATCGCGCCGGGGCTTTTTCAATCAACATCACCGCTTGTAAGCGAAGCCGATTAAGGCGAGGTCAATTCATTGTTGACCGACTTCACGCCGTCCAGATCTTCAACCACCTTTTCAGCCAGATCAATCTGGGCGTCACTCTCGACGGCACCCGAAAGCGTCACCACACCCTCGGTGGTTTCCACGCCAATGTCGATCGCGCTCAGCTCCGACTCAAGGGCCAGTACCGATTTCACCTTGGTGGTGAGCGCGGCATCCGAGATGTAGTCGCCGGTCTTTTCGACAGAAGATTCATGATCGCCCGCCGTTGCCATCATCGGCGTTGCCATCAAACCAATTACAGCAGCAAACATCACGTTTTTCATATTCATTGATCACTCCTTTAATAGGGGTCGCTGACAAATTAATTATCTGTCAGCTCGAATATGGCCATAAGCCATGGAGCGATCATGGCAGGCAGTGATGAATTGATCGTTAATCGCAATAAAGGCGTGCGTTCAGTTTAAACCTCAAAGATTCTTGTATCGGTTGACATCAAAAACGCCGGCCTGCAGTGGCTGGTGTTCGGCCTGCCAGGCGGTGAAGTCGTGCAGCGTTTCCCAAAACGCCGGGTGCGTCCGCCGCACGCCCCACAGTTCGACGATCTCATCGAAGGCCTTGCCCTTGTCCGCCTTGCCCAACCGCTCAACGAACTGCGCCACCTGATGGGCCGGCACGTCGAAGATGAAATTGGGATAGCTGCCGAGAATGCCGGGAAACACCAGCACCTGGTCGTGCTCGGGCTCGTAACGCAGTGACTCGCCCAGCAGGAACGCCACGTTGCTGTGCGCCCGGTTGCGGATGAGCGAATAGACGGTTCGCGTGCCGTCGGTGTGGCTGACCCGCAGGAAGGTGACATCGGGCAGCTTGAGCACGCCGGGAAGGTCCTTGGCCTCAACCGCCGCAAGCCGCGCCAACTGCGCGTCGGTCTGCTGAATCCATTGCGGCTGGTCCGCCCGCGCACAGGGTCGCGACAGGCAACGGTTGAGCGGATCGACCGCCATTCGGTTGATGGCGTGGAAGCGCTCCAGCAGGCGCAGGCCCAGTTCCTGCAGCGGCGCGTCGGTGGCATAGCCCTCGGCCGAGGGGGTCTGTTCGTCCACCGGGGCATAGGTGATGTGGCTTTTCAGCGCGCCACTGCCGCGATACCAGTCATCGACGATGCCTTGCCGCGCCGCGCGCGGCAGCAGGCGCAGGTAGTTGTGCTCGGCGCCGTTGCGAATCAGGTCGAAGTACAGCCGCGTCTGCAACTGGTGCGCCACGTTGCCGAACACGTCGAAGTTGACCACCAACTGGTAGTAGGTGCGTTCGAGCAGCGGGTAGTCCATCCACCACACGGTCTTGGGCACCTGGCCGATCAGGCCGCGTTCCACCGAGGCGCTGTCGTGGTGCCGTGTGACGGTGAGCAGCGCATTGGTGTTGAAGCCGCCGCCATCCCAAACATCCTCCAGCGAGGCGCCATCGGCGCGCTGGTCGGCGTAGGCCTGGCGCCGCAGGCGGTGATAATCGTTGCGCTGATCGCGGAAATGGTCCCAGGCCGGGCCGGTGTCCAGCAGGTCGTCGTTCTGACCCGGCATGCCCAACAGCGGCGCGGCACGTTCGCGAAAGCCGGTATCGGTGACGAACAGGTCACGCTGCGGCGCCTGGTAGATCACCCAGAAGTGGTCCTGGATGACGTCAGTGGCAATCTGGCCGCGACACACCGGCCCGCGGATGAAGGTGCGGGTGAAGTATTCCGCCTGATCGAGCATGAACTGGTAGCGCGCCTGCGCCGGAATGGCTGCGAAGGTGGTGAACGGGTTGGCGCGCGCTTCCGCCGTGTAGCCCGGCAACGCACCCGCTGACCAGTCTTCACCGAAAAACAGGGTGTCGATGCGCTTGAGCAGGGCCGCGTTCAGCGCAAAGACGATGTGCCGTTTGTGCACGATGCTGCCCGGCAGCAGCCGCAGGCGGTAGTGAACCGGCGCCTGAGCGTCACCATTGGGCAGCGCCGTGGTCACCGGGCGGATCGCCTCACCCGGCGGCGTGTAAGACCGCAGCACCTCGAAGAAGCGCGGGGCGTCGCCAAGGTCGCTGAGATGCAGATGCGCCAGATACAGATGTTCGAACAGCCAGCGCGCAACCAGTTGGCGCTCGGGGTCGGGATGGTTCAGCCAGGCTTCCCAAGTGTCGATCACGGCCTGCTCGGCCGGGCTGACGCGCATGACATCGTCCGGCACCCGGGCGCCCTGCATCAACCAGCCACTGAGCAGAGCGAACTCGCCATCGGTGAGCCCGGCGGCGGCCAGCGGCATGCCTTCCAGCGGGCGGTCGTGGGCGTATTCGGCAAAGCCGTCCTGCGACACGCACTGGTTGTCCCGCGTGACGCCCAGGTCCAGGTCTTCGGGCAGCTTGCTGTTCGGCGCAAAGGGGCGCGACTTGCCCAGGGCGAGCATCTTGTAGAGCAACGACTCGCCCTCGGCGTCGGGCGTCAACACCGAATGGAAGCCCAGCCCGCGCCAGCCGGCTTCGGTCTGCGCGTCGATGCCCAGTCGCGTCGGCGTCTGCGCTTCGGTGCGCGTGCCGTCGTAGGCATCCAGCGGGTGGCGGCCACGCAGCAGGCCCGCAGCGGATTCCATCTTCAACTGGCAGGGGGCATCAAAACAGGCATGGCAGGCCAGACATTTCATTTCCAGAATGGGCCGCACGTCGTCCACGTAAGACACCTCGCGGCTCACCGGCCCCGGCAGCGCCTCGGGCTCTGGCAATTTGGACACCCCGCGTTCGCCGCAGGCGACGGTCAGCAGGGCGCTCAACAGCAAGGCACAGCGAAAAGGCTGGAACATGACGCGATCCCATGGCAGGTCTGATTGAACGTCGGCCGTGGTGCGGCGCCCCTGCGCCGTGCCGACTGCCCACAATCATGGCATGCCCCCGCGCGGATGCAGGCGCAAAAATGCCGCTGGCGCGGGTGCCGCCGGAACAGGCCGCGCCAGACGCGGGGCATACTCGGTCGATGAACATGCGCCTCATCGCCGTGCTGATGATCGGTGTGCTGAGTCTTACGGCCGCCGCCAGCCCACCTGACTTTGCACCCGGCTGGATGCTGAAAACCCCGGCCGGCGCCACCGTCACCTACCCGGACGACGCCGAGGGCAACCCCAGCGTGTTGCTGTTCTGGCCGTCGTGGTGCCCCTATTCACGCGCCCTGCAACCTTACGTGCAGGACATCTGGCGCGATTACGCCGATGCGGGCGTCAAGGTCTGGACCATCAATATCCGCGAGAACGGCGACCCGGTGGCGGCGATGCGCGAACGCGACCTGCACTTTCCGCTGCTGCTCCATGGCGATGGGCTGATGCTGCCCTACGGCATCACCCGCTCACCCTGGTTCATCGTGGTGGCGGGCGACGGTCGCATCGTTTACACCCGCCCGCCCTCGCCGCCCACGCCAATCGACGTGGCCAAGGATGCGCGCAAGGCGCTCAACGCCTTGCTGGGCGCGCGCGCGGTGCCGCTGCCAGAACGCTACCCGCCCCCCTATGACCTGCATGTGCGCGATGGCGAACAAGGCCGGGGCGCGGCGGCGCCCGATGCCCTGCCAGCATCAGAGTGGCTGCCATGGGTGCAGCGCTACCTCGCGGCCCTGCCGGAACAGGGGCCCGATGTGCCGGCTGTTGGGCCGGTGCGCGATGGCCGCAGCGCGATCGACCACGCCCGCACCGCGTGGACCGCGCGTCACGGCGCGGAGGCCGTGCGGTCGCTGGCGCCGTTCCGGTCGTTCATGCGCAAGGGCGTGTGGGTGGCGGCCACCGTGGGCGGCGACGGCCTGGGCGCAGGGCTGATCTACGCCGTGGACCGTGAGGACGGGCGGGTGCGCGCCATCGAGGATCGACGCGGCACCCGCGCAGCGCCTCAGGGCCTAGCGGATGTCGAACACTGATTCGGCCGCATCGACATTGATCGACTCGGCGCGCAGTGACACCAGGCCATCGAGCCGGTCCGGGGCATCGAGATCGGCAAAGCAGAACAGCGCCCCGACATAGCGGCCGGCCGGAACATCGCCAATCGCGTAGCCGTAGTCGCCGTCGTCCTGACGTCGCAGGGCGCCCGCCGCAAGCGGGTTGAAGCCGCCGCCCTCCACATAATCGGTGAACTGCCCCAGGTTCTCGGGGAACAGGTACATCGCCGCGCCCACCGCGTCGTCTTCGGCATTGGCCGCCTCGGGACGACATTCGGCCGACTCCAGCACGGCGCGGCTGACCACGCCGCGCAACTGCCGGGCGTCATCGGGCAGCACGGCGCGGATCACCGGCCTGAAGCGCGCCGTTTCAAGGCCATCGAGACGCGGGTCGGTGACTGAAAAGTGCGGCTCCAGCCGCAGCCACAGGGTCTGGGCTTCATCTTCGGTGACCTGAAAATCCACCGCCGCAATCGGGCCGTCAGTGGCGACCGGTTCGAGCGCACGCTCCCGGGTGTCGTCGCTGAACTGCACCCGCCCGCCGCTGGCCGCAACCACCAGCCCGGCACCGGTGTAGCGCGCCGATCCTGCATCGTTGAGATCGAGCACGGCGCGTCGCTCGCCCACGCGCCAGGCGAGCAGGTCTTCGCCGGTGAGCGCATCGGTGTCGAAGCGCGCGGGCGTGCCGCCGCCGGTCTGCAGGATGACGCCGCGTATTTCAGGTTGAAACGCGCGCAGCGTCAGTGCATCACCGCGTGACAGCTCGACCGACACCTGGCCCTCACAGGCCATCAGCAGCAGGGTCACGGCGACCGCGCCCAATGCACTGACATGCTTCATCACCCCACTCCCGCGCCAATTGCGCTTCAGATCAGGCCTTGATGCGGCCCTGAATCACCGCCTTGAGCACGTCGAGGCGGTCGTTGCCCCAGAACAGCTCGCCCTGGTAGACCATGGTCGGCGCGCCGAAAATGCCGAGGTCCATCGCGGCCTCGGTGTTGCTGCGCACCACGTCTTTCACGGCATCGGTTTGGGTGGCGGCCATCAGCGCCGCGCCGTCCAGCCCCGCCGCATCCAGCGCGGCGTGCACGATCTCGGGCTGGGAAATATCTTCGCCACGCCCCCAGTAGGCTCCGAGCAACGCCAGCGCCGCCGTCTCGCCCTGGCCCTGTTGCGCGGCGGCGGTGCCCGCGCGGCTGGCGAGCATGCTGTTGACGGGGAACACCTTGGGCATCGAGAACGGCACGTCGTACAGCGCCGACCAGCGGGCAAGGTCTTTGAACATGTAGTTGGCCTTGGCCGGAATGGCGGCCGGCAGGGTCATCTTGCGGGCCTGGAACACCTTGCCCAGCAAAAAGGCCTTCCAGTGCACGGTGGTGCCGGTTTCCCGCGCCAGCGCGCCGATCTGGGTGGCCGCCAGATAGGTGTAAGGGCTGCCCGGCTCCCAGTAGAAATCGATGCTTGACATGGTCTACTCCTTCATTGCGATGTACGAATGAGTCTCGCACGAAGCCCTCGGGCCCGGCGACACGCGAACGCCCGATGTTGCACCGCATGATGGGCGGGCGTAACGTGCGCGGCGCATGAAAATCATCATTCTAGGGGCTGGCCAGGTCGGGGCGACGCTGGCCGAAAATCTCGCCAACGAGCAGCACGACGTGACGGTCATCGACACCGACGCGGCGATGCTGGAATACCTGCAGGAGCGAATGGACATTCGCACCGTGCAGGGCCACGCCAGCCACCCCAACGTGCTGCGCCGCGCGGGCGCGGACGACGCCGACATGCTGATCGCCGTCACCGAAAGCGATGAGACCAACATGGTCGCGTGCAAGGTCGCCTACACGCTGTTCAACACGCCGACCAAGATCGCCCGGGTGCGCGCCGCCGAGTATCTGCGCGAAGAAAGCCTGTTCGGGCCGCAGGGGCTGGCGATCGACATGCACATCTCGCCCGAGCAGCTGGTCACCGACTACATCCGTCGCCTGATCGAATACCCCGGCGCACTGCAGGTGGTCGATTTCGCCGACGGACGCGTGCAGCTGGTGGGGGTGAGGGCCTATTACGGCGGCCCGCTGGTGTCGCGCCAGTTGCGCGAACTGCCCGAGCACCTGCCCGGCGTCGACGCGCGCGTTGCGGCGATCTACCGCCGCGGCCGGCCGATCATTCCCGAAGGCGACACCATCATCGAAGCCGAGGATGAGGTGTTCTTTGTCGCCGCCAAGGCGCACATCCCGAAAATGATCGCCGAGCTGCGCAAGCTCGACCAGCCGGTACGCCGCATCATTCTCGCGGGCGGCGGCCGCATTGGCCTGCGGCTGGCACGGGTGCTCGAAGATCGCATCGAGGTGAAGATCGTGGAGTCGGTGCGCGAGCGGGCGCGCTATCTGTCTGAAGAACTGGGCAACACGGTGGTGCTGCACGGCGATGCCGCCGACGAGGGGCTGCTGCGCGAGGAAAATGTCGAAGACTGCGACGTGTTCTGCGCCATCACCAACGACGATGAGGCCAACATTCTCTCGGCGATGCTCGCCAAGCGACTGGGCGCGCGCAAGGCGCTGTGCCTGATCAACCGCCAGTCGTACGTGGAGCTGGTGGAGGGCAGCCAGATCGACATCGCGATCAGCCCGCAGCAGTCCACGGTGAGCGCGCTGCTGGCGCACGTGCGCCGGGGCGACGTGGTCAAGGTGCACAGCCTGCGGCGCGGCGCGGCCGAGGCGATCGAGGCGATTGCCCACGGGGATCGCTTCAACTCTGAGGTGGTCGGTCGCCGGCTTGAAGAGATCAAGCTGCCCCCCGGCACCACCATCGGCGCCATCGTGCGCGGCGACGAGGTCATCATTGCCCACCACGACACGGTGATCGAGGCCGAAGACCACGTGATTCTGTTCCTCGTCAACCGCAAGCACGTGAAGGATGTCGGCAAGCTGTTCCAGGTTGGCATCGGGTTCTTCTGATTCGTGGCGCTGACCGATGCCAAGCTGAACCGCATTCACCGCTTCGGTGCCGTGCAGCGGGTGATGGGCATCCTGCTGATGATTTTTTCGCTGACCATGCTGCCGCCCATGGCGGTGAGCTGGCTTTACGCCGATGGCACCGCGCCGGCGTTCGCTCTGGCGCTCTCCATCAACGTGGTCCTGGGCGCGCTGACCTGGTGGCCGGTGCGGCACAGCCGGGCGGAGTTGAAGATTCGCGACGGCTTTCTGGTCACCGTGCTGTTCTGGATGGTGCTGGGCGTGTCCGGGGCGATTCCGCTCTATGTCGCCGATCAACCGGGGCTGACCATTCCGCAGGCGGTGTTCGAGTCGATCTCAGGGCTGACGACCACCGGGGCCACCGTCATCGTCGGGCTCGACGGGCTGCCCAAGGCGCTGCTGTACTACCGCCAGCAACTGCAGTGGTTCGGCGGCATGGGGCTGGTCATTCTGGCCATCGCCATCCTGCCGATGCTGGGGGTCGGCGGCATGCAGCTCTACCGCGCCGAATCACTGGGGCCGGTCAAGGACACCAAGCTGACGCCGCGCCTGGTCGAAACCGCCCGCGCCCTGTGGTTGATCTACCTCAGCCTCACGATTGCCTGCGCGGTGGCCTACCGATGGGCCGGAATGGACTGGTTCGACGCCATTGGGCATGCCTTTGCCACGGTGTCCACCGGCGGATTCTCGACCCACGATGCCTCGATCGCGTACTTCGACAGCGCCATCATCGAACTGATCTGCATCGCCTTCATGGTCATCGGCGCGGTCAATTTCGGCTTGCACTTCGTGGCCTTTCGCTCGCGATCGATTACGGGCTACTGGAGCGATCCGGAGTTCAGGGTGTTCATCGGCATCATCGCCGCCGCCACCCTGGGCATCACTGCGCTGCTGATGCTGACCGGCACCTACTGGGGCTTCGAAGCCCCATTGCAGGCCCTGTTCCAGGTCGTGTCGATCGGCACCACGGCCGGCTTTGCCTCGGCCGATCTCAACCTGTGGCCCAGCATGATCTCGACGCTGGTGATTCTGGTCAGTTTTATCTGTGGGTGCGCCTACTCCACCGCCGGCGGCCTCAAGGTGGTGCGGGTGATGCTGCTGTTCAAACAGGGGCTGCGCTCGGTGTTTCACAACATTCATCCGTCGGCGGTGGCGCCGGTGAAGCTGGGCGCCCGGTCGGTGCCCGATGAGGTCATCCAGGGCGTCTGGGGCTTCTTCTCGGTGTACATCGGGTTCTACGTGGTGCTCGTGGTGTTGATGCAACTGTCAGGCATGGACCCGGTCACCGCCTTCGGCGCCGTGGCGGCCACCATCAACAATCTGGGCCCCGGCCTGGGCGAGGTGTCGACCTCGTTTTCCTCGGTGGGCGGCTTCGGGCTCTGGTTGGGCAGCTTTGCGATGCTGCTGGGGCGGCTGGAGATCTTTCCGCTGCTGGTGCTGATGACGCCCTATTTCTGGCGGCGCTGAAGCGCGGCGTTCTGGACGGCATCGGCACTTGCGCCTACGCTTCGCGGCCTGATCGCCCAAACACCCGCCCTGCATGTCGGTCTTCACCAAGGTTTCGCACGCCCAGCTCAAACGGTTTCTGACCCAGTATCCGGTCGGGCCGTTGATCAATTTCCAGGGCATCGGCGAGGGCGTCGAAAACACCAACTATTTCGTCGACACCGCCGATGGCCGCTGGGTGCTGACCCTGTTCGAGCGTCTCAACTACGACGACCTGCCCTATTTTCTGGGCTTGATGGAGCATCTGGCCGCGCGCGGATTTCCCGGCGCGATGCCGATGCGCAACCAGTCGGGCGACACCTTGACCTCGCTCAACGCCAAGCCCGCGGCGCTGGTGCGGCGTCTGGCCGGCCAGAGCGTGCTGTTTCCGACCCTGCACCAATGTGAAGAGATCGGCCGGGCGCTGGGCGACCTGCATGTGCTGGGCCAGTCCTACGGCGGGCATTGCGACAACTCGCGCGGCCCGGCATGGCGACAGCACACGGCCGAGGCGATTCTGCCCAAGGCCGATGAAGACGCGGCCGAGCTGATCCGCGATGAACTGCAGGCCCAGGCAACGCTCGATCTGGCGGCGCTGCCCCAGGGCGTGATCCACGCCGACCTGTTTCGCGACAACGCGCTGTTTGTTGACGAGCGCCTGACCGGCGTCATCGATTTTTACTATGCCTGCAACGATGCGCTGCTCTACGACCTGGCCATCACGGTGAACGACTGGTGTTTTGAAACCGACGGCAGCCTCAACGGCGCGCGCTGGGCCGCCATGACCCACGCCTACCGCAGCCGCCGGGAGCTGACGCCCGACGAGATCAGCGCCTGGCCGCTGGTGCTGCGCGCTGCGGCCTTGCGCTTTTACCTGTCGCGGCTCTACGACTGGCTGTTTCCGCGCGAAGGCGACGTGGTGCACGTCAAGGACCCGGCGGCGTACCGGCGCGTGCTTGAGCGCCATCGCCGGCACGCCCCGCCCGCGCTGTAGCGCCCCATGGTCTCGCGCATCGTCTGCCTCATCGACGCCGTCAACGGCCGGCTCTACCAATTGGCCGGTCTGCTGACGCTGGCGCTGACGGTGCTGGTGTTCGGCATCGTGGTGCTGCGCTACGTCGCCAACAGTGGCAGCACCGCCGTCCAGGAGGCGGCGCTGTACCTGCATGCCCTGATCTTCATGCTCGCCGTGGCCCACGCGCTGCCGCGGGGCGAACATGTGCGGGTCGATGTGCTCAGCGCCCGCCTCGGGGCGCGTGGCAGGCGCCATGTGGAGCTGTTGGGCACGCTGGTGTTTCTGCTGCCGTTCGCGGTGTTTCTGCTGCTGATGTCGTGGGACTACGTGGGGCGCGCGTGGGCCATTCAGGAGCGCTCGCCCGACCCCGGCGGCCTGCCCATTCTGTATCTGCTGAAAACCATGATTCTGGTGATGGCCGGGCAACTCATCCTGCAGGGCATCGCCGAGGTCATGCGGCTGACGCTGAGGCCGCCCGGCGCATGAGCATGAGCGTCATCGCCATCGTCATGTTCCTCGTGGCCTGCGGCGTGTTGATGCTGGGCTATCCGGTCGCCTTCACCCTGGCCGGCGTTGCGCTGATCTTCGCCCTGCTGGGTCTGGGCCTGGGCGCCTTTGGCGTGCCCGAGCTGCTCGACCTGCCCAGCCGGCTCTATGGCGTGATGAACAACGAAACCCTGATGGCGGTGCCGCTGTTCGTGCTGATGGGGGTGGTGCTGGAACGCGCCCGCATCGCCGAAGACCTGCTGGAGTCCATGGCCAGCGCCCTGGGCCGGCTGCACGGCGGCATGCTGGTGGCCGTGGTGCTGGTGGGCGGGCTGATGGCGGCCAGCACCGGCATCGTCGGGGCCACCGTCGTCACCCTGGGCCTGCTGAGCCTGCCCACCTTGCTCAAGCGCGGCTACGACCCCAGCCTGGCCACCGGCACCATCGCCGCCAGCGGCACCCTGGGCCAGATCATTCCGCCGTCGATCATTCTGGTGCTGCTGGGCGACGTACTGTCGTCGGCCTACCAGCAGGCGCAGTTGTCTCAGGGCGTGTTCTCGACGCAGTCGGTGTCGGTAGGCGATCTGTTCATCGGCGCGGTGATCCCCGGCCTGCTACTGGTGCTGCTGTACATCGGCTACGTGATGGCGGTGGCGTGGCGCCGGCCCGATGCGGCGCCCCCGGTCACCGACCTGCCGCCGCTGTCATGGCGGCGTCTGCTGATGAGTCTGTCGGCGCCGCTGCTGCTGATTCTGGCGGTGCTGGGCTCGATCATCGGCGGCTTCGCCACGCCCACCGAGGCCGCGGCGGTTGGCGGCATGGGGGCGATGCTCATGGCAGCGGCGCGCGGCACGCTGGGCTGGGCACGGCTGCGCGAATGCGGGGAGCGCACCGCCGGCATCAGCGCCATGGTGTTCATGATTCTGATCGGCGCGTCGATGTTCTCGATGGTGTTCAACGCCTATGGCGGCGATGCGCTGGTGCACGACCTGCTCACCGCCCTGCCCGGCGGCGCCTTCGGCGCAATGCTGGCGGTGATGCTGCTGATGTTCGTGCTCGGCTTCATTCTCGACTTCATCGAGATCACCTTTGTCATCGTGCCCATCGTCGCGCCCCCGTTGCTGGTGCTGGGGCTGGACCCGGTATGGCTGGGCGTGATGATTGCACTCAACCTGCAGACCAGCTTTCTGACGCCGCCTTTCGGCTTCGCGCTGTTCTACCTGCGTGGCGTCAGCCCGCCCGAGGTGACCACCCAGGCCATCTACCGCGGCGCACTGCCGTTCATTGGCCTGCAACTGCTGCTGCTGGGGTTGGTGGCGGCATTCCCCGGGCTTGCCACCGGCCTGGCCGACCTGATGCGGTGACGGGAGAAACTACAGCGGCGTCGGCCATGCGTAGGTGCCGGTCACGTGGCAGGCATCGTTGCCCAGGTGATCGCGCACCATCACCCGCAGCGCAGCGCGGCGACGCCCCAGCTTGAGCACGCTGGCCTCGGCGAACAGGTCACCTTTGGCCGCAGGCCGCAAAAACTGCAGGTTCATGTCGACGGTGACGGCCATCACCTGCGGGCCAATGTGTGCCAGCACGCAGACATACATCGCGGTATCGGCCGCCGACATCAGCGACGGCCCCGACATCACCTCGCCGGCCCGTTGCAGGCCTTCTCGAAACGGCTGGCGAATCATCGCCCCACCGGGCTTGACCCACTGCACGTCGATCTTCCAGTCGGGGGTGTCCGGCGCGCTGCCGTGGATGAGGTCGGTCACGCCGGCGGCGTCGAGTTTGATGTCCATAAGGTCCAGAGTGCAGAGATGATCAGGGCGCCCGAAAGAGCCACGAGAATAGCGCGCGCCATTTGCGCGAAGCGGGCTTCGTCGAGACGGTCATTGAGGCGGCGCCCCAGCGCGGTGCCCAGCATCACGGCCAGCACCAAGGCCACCAGCAGGCCCGGCCGCGCCAATACGCTGAGTCCCGCAAAGCCGAAGGCAATGACCCGCAGGCCATGCCCCAGCGTCTGGGTCAGCGCCAGCGTGCCCACCGTGGTGTGGCGCGACCAGTCTTGCCGCAGGAACAGGCGCCCCACGAACAGGCCGGTGGCACCGACCACATTGCCGAGGGCGCCATTGAGCGCGCCGGCCAGCACCAGCATCTGGCGGCGCGGCATCTGCTGCAGCCGCGCCGAGGGCGCGGGCGCCAGCGAGAACAGGATCAGCGCGGCGAGCGTCAGCTGCGCCCATTCCGGATCGATACGCGCCGCCACCCCCACGGTGAGCAGCGTGGCCGGCACCGCCGAAAGCAGAAACCACCCGGTCGCGCGTCCGTCCACATGCGCCCAGTAGGCGGTGGTGCGCGACACGTTCGACACCAGTTGCACGGCCGCGAACAGTGGTACCGCCTCCAGCGGCGGCAGGCCCGCCACCAGCAGCACGCCGATCAGAATCGAGCCGCCGCCCATGCCGGCAACGCCGGACAAGGTGGCCGTCAAGAAGCCCACCAGCACCAGCGCGGCTTCCAGCAGGGGCACGGACGACGGCATGGCGGTATCGGGGCGCTTCAGGCGCGGCACGCTAACATCGGCGAATTATGAACACTCCCCCAATGATCAGTGACCGACACTTGGCATGGGCACGCCGCGGCGCGGCCTTGCTCATGGTTGCCTGCGGGCTGAGCCCCGCGCTCGCCGAACCCTTGAGCGAAGAGGCCGCCATTGCACGCGGAACCGCCATCGCCGAGCGGGCCGACGCCCAGGGCCAAGGCTATGGGGACGTGCAATCCAGCATGACCATGGTGCTGCGTACCCCGGCAGGCGACGAGGCGGTGCGGGTGCTGCGCTCGCGGGCCATGGAGGGCGCCGACGGCCGCGATCGCTCGCTGATCATTTTCGACGAGCCCCGCGACGTGGCCGGCACCGCGTTGCTGACCCACGCCAACCCCGACGGCGATGACGGGCGCTGGCTCTACCTGCCCTCGGTCAACCGCGTGAAACGCATCGCCAGCTCGGGTCAGTCCGGCGCCTTCATGGGCAGCGAGTTTTCCTACGAAGACCTGGGCCCGCAGGACATCAGCAAATATCGCTTCAAATGGGTGCGCGACGAGCCTCTGGATGGCACGGCAATGCACGTGCTCGAACGCATCCCCAAAGACCCCGATTCCGGCTACGCGCGGCAGGTGGTGTGGATGGACCAGGCCAATCTGCGCTTGCACAAGGTCGCGTTCTACGACCGCCGCGATCGTCTGCAGAAAACCCTCACGGCCGAGGGGTTCACCCAGCACGACGGCCGCTACTGGCGCCCGCTGCAACTGGAGATGCGCAACCATCAGTCCGGCCGCTCGACCACCTTGCGCTTCGAGGACTACCGCTTCGACGCGGGCCTGAGCGCGCGCGACTTTGACGAAAACCGGCTGGCCAATGTGCGCTGACCGATCACGCCGGGGGGCCACCGGCCGCCACCCCGAAAATGGCCCAGGCCCTGCGCCGCAACTGGAGACCCCGTGACCCCCTTGCCCCCCAAATCACCCGCCGAGAGCGCGGTGACCGAACAGGTTTACATGGTGTTTCCCAACGACCTCAACGCCAAGGACACGGTGTTCGGCGGGCAGATCATGGCGCTCATGGACCGCTACTGCGCGGTGGTGGCCGACCGTCACGCCGGGGCGGTCTGCGTCACGGTCGGCGTCGATGCCGTGCACTTCATCGCGCCGGCGCGGCGCGGTGACGTGCTGATCTTCAATGCCACGGTCAACCGGGCGTGGCGCACCTCGATGGAGATCGGCTGCAAGGTCGAAGCGCAGGACGCACAGAAGGGGCCGCGGCGACACATTCTTTCGGCCTACCTGACCTTCGTCGGCACCGGCGAAGACCGTCGTCCGATTCCGATTCCGTCATTGACGCCCCAGAGTGCCGATGAGCGGCGTCGCCATCAGGAAGCCGATCTGCGTCGCCAGATGCGCCTGCAGCACGCCGCAGACCTGAAGGCCCTGCGCGGCGGCCACGCGTCCTGAGCGGCGGCCCGGCCTAAAGCCGGTCGGCCAGCTGCTGCGTGGCCCTGACCAGGGCCGTCAAGATGCCCGGCTCGCTGGCCGCATGACCGGCATCCGGCACCTCCACGAACGCCGCTTCGGGCCAGGCGCGGTGCAGTTCCCAGGCGCTGCGCATCGGGCACACCACGTCGTAACGCCCCTGGATGATGGTGGCCGGAATGTGCCGAATCCGGTCAACATGGGCCAGCAACTGGTCGTCCCGCTCAAAAAAGCCGCGGTTGACGAAGTAATGGCATTCGATCCGCGCAAAGGCTTCGGCGAAGGCCGATTCGCCAAAGCGCGCGGCCGCGTCGGCCGTCGGGATGAGCTTGCTGGTCGCCCCCTCCCACCGGCTCCAGGCGCGCGCCGCCGCGAGGCGCACCTTGGGGTCGTCCGACGTCAGCCGCCGGTAATAGGCGCCGACGTAATCACCCCGTTCGTCCGCGGGAATCGCCGCCTCGAAGGCCTCCCAGGCATCGGGGAAGATCCACGACGTGCCCTGCTGGTAGAACCAGTCGATTTCGGCCTTGCGAAGCAGGAAGATGCCGCGCAGCACCAGCCCCAGCACCCGCGCCGGGTGGGCCTGCGCATAGGTCAGCGCCAGGGTCGAGCCCCACGAGCCGCCGAACAGGGCCCAGGCGTCGATCGCCAGATGCAGGCGGATGCGCTCCATGTCATCGACCAGATGCCAGGTGGTGTTGTCCAGCAGACTGGCGTGCGGGGTTGAGCGGCCGCAGCCCCGCTGATCGAACAGCACGATTCGATAGCGTTGCGGATCAAAGAACTGGCGGTGCCAGGCCTCGGTGCCACCCCCCGGCCCGCCGTGGACGAACAGCACCGGGATGCCGTCGGGGTTTCCCGACTCCTCCACATACAGGGTGTGCGTGGCATCCACCTTCAGTGCATGGGTGGCGTAGGGCTGTAACGGGGCGAAGAGCATGAGAAAAAACCAGGGAAGGCAAAAAAGAGTGTCGGTGCGGATTGCGGCGTGCCGGGCGAGTTTCTACTATGCAGGCTTGGCACTTCAATGAGGGTTCGCATGACATTCGGTGCTCGGCTTGGCGCAGTTCTGATGGGCACCGTGTTGGCCGGATTCGCGACCCTGAGCCTGGCGGCAGGCGCTGCCGACCCATTTCCGCGGTATCCCGCGCTGGCGCCTGCCGTGGCGTTCTGGACTGATGTATTCGGTCGCCAGTCCGAGCACACGTCGGTCGTTCACGTGGCCCGCACCCCGCAGATCGTGCTGGCCCGGCTGCATTTTGACGCCGGGTTGCCAGCGGCCCAACGGCGCGAGCAGGAGCGTGCCGCCCTCAGCCAGATGCAGCAGCGTCTGGAGCGGCTCCACGATGACCTGGTGGCGGGCGCCTCCCTCGACGCCGAGTCCAAGGCGCTGCTGGCGCGCTTCGGCACCACCGCGAATCCGCAGATGGTAAAGGCCGCGGCCACCGATCTGCGCACCCAGCGCGGCGTGCGCGAGCGGACCGCGCATGCGATGGAGGTGTCGGGACATTTCCTGCCGATGATGGAGGCCACCTTCGAGCGACATGCGCTGCCGGTTGCGCTGACGCGCCTGCCCTTCATCGAGTCCAGCTTCAACCTTGAGGCCTACTCCAAGGTCGGCGCCGCCGGCCTGTGGCAGTTCATGCCCGCCACCGCGCGGCACTACATGCGGTTGGACGAAGCCGTCGATGACCGGCGTGACCCGTGGATGGCCACCGACGGCGCGGCCCGCCACCTGGCCGACGACTACGCACTGCTGAAAGACTGGCCGCTTGCGATCACCGCCTACAACCACGGCCGAAATGGCATTCGGCGCGGTCTTGAGAAGACCGGCGGCAAGAATCTTCTCGACCTGATCGAGCGCTACGACAACCCCCGGTTCGGCTTTGCCTCGCGCAACTTCTACGCCGAATTCCTCGCTGCCAAAGACATCGAAAGTGCCGCAGAGACCTACTTTCCCGAAGTGCGCAGGGCCAAGCCCATCGCCTTTGTCGAAGTGACGCTTGCGCATTACGTGCCCTATGCCGAGCTGGTGAAACTGGGCGGCGACGATCCCCAGTTGTTTCAGAAGCTCAACCCCGGATACAGCCCTGAAGTGAGGTCCGGGCGGCTGTGGGTGCCGCGCGGCGCGACGATCCGCATTCCAGACCACAACGCCCAGCGCTTCGAGGCCGCCTATGCCAGCTTGCCGGCCAGCGCCCGAAACGCCGCGCAGCGGGTGTACTGGCGGGAACACAAGGTCGTGAGCGGCAATGTGCTGGGGCAGATTGCCCGCCGGTACGGCGTCAGCGCGAAATCCATCCAGCAGGCCAACAACCTGGCCAACGCCAACCGGCTGCGGATTGGGCAGGTGCTGCGGATTCCCCCCGCCGCCGGTGAAACGCTGCAGACGGCGGCCAAGTCCAAACCCAAACCGCGCATCCACGTGGTCAAGTCCGGCCAGACCTTGTCGGCCATCGCACGCCTGCATGGGGTCACGACCCGGCAGATCGCCGACACCAATCAACTGGCCGACGCCAATACGCTCAGGCCGGGGCAGCGCCTGCGCATCCCGCAGGGGTAGCGGCGCCGGCTCAGGACTGCGGCGGCGGCCGCAGTTGCGCGTGCCGCCGCCCAAACCAACGGGCAATGGGCGCCGCGCTGGCCCCGTGCAACACGATGCTGAGCAGTACCGTGAGCACGACGCAGGCCAGAATCCGGTCGAACCCCGGCAGGTTGAACTGCTCTTCGATCAACAGCACGAACAGCATCGATGCGAGCCCGCGCGGGCCAAACCAGCCCAGCGCCAGCTTCTCGGCCGTGGGCAGTCCGGTGCCGGCCAGCGACGCCCAGATGGGCAGCATGCGCACGAAGGTCAAAAAGCTGAACGCCAGCACCCAGGTCTGCCAGCCGGCATGCTCCAGCCCGGCGGGGATCAGCACGGCGCCGAACATGATGAAGGTGAGCAGGGTGAGGATCTGCCCTTCAGACTCCATGAACTCGAAGATGAAGGTGCGATCGGCCTTCAGCGTGTTGCCCAGGGTCAGGCCCCCCACAAAGGCGGCGATGAAGCCGTTGCCGCCCAGCCATTCAGACAGGGCAAAGCAGATCAGCGCGCCAGCCAAAACGGCGATGCCCCGGGCCGAGTCGGTCACGCAGCGGCGGGCAATGGCAAGGTCGAGCAGCCGCGCCAGCAGATAACCCACGGCGACGCCGATCAGCGGGCCCAGCGTGAGCTGCAGGGCCACGAAACGGTAGAGGTTGTCGGGCGCGCCATGAACGCTGGTCTGGGTAACCTGCGCCGAGACAATGGCGGCCAGCACGATCACCGGCACCGCCAGGCCGTCGTTGAGGCCGCTCTCCACATTGATCGCCTGCCGCACCCGTGCGGGCAGCGCGTCGCTGGAAAGCACGGCCTGGGCCAGGGCGGCATCGGTGGGCGTCAGCAGGGCGGCCAGCAGCACTGCCAGCATCACCGGCGCGTCGGGCGACACCCAATGGGCGACCAGCGCGCCCAGCGCGACGGTCAAAGGCATGCCGATCAGCAACATGCGGGCGGGAATGGCGGCGCGGTGCCTCAGGCTGCGCAGGTGCACGCGGGCCGCATCGGTGAACAGCACCAGCACCAGGGTGATTTCGGCAAACCCATGCAGCAGCGCGTTGCTGATGCGGGCGTCCAGCAGGTCGAAGCCGCCGTCCCCAAGGGCGAAGCCGAACCCCACGAACAGCATGGGCAAGGTCACCGAGGTTTGACCGAGGCGCCGCGACACCAGCGCCCAGGCCACGATGCCGACGCAGACCAGCACAATTTGAGAAGGTGCGTTCATGGTGGCCCCTGGGCGTTGACGCAGGTCGCCGGCACGCGTGCCGGCCGGTCATTATTCCACCGCGGCGGCCAAACAAAAGCCGCCCCGGTGAGGGGGCGGCTTGCGGTGTCGCGACGCCCGCCCTTCCGGGCATGACGTTTCAGGCCTGAAAACCTGAGGGCTTACTGGTCGTTCTTCTTGTCGTCGTCATCGCCGACCTTGACCGTCGTGCTGGAGCCGTCCTTGTCGTCGCTTTCGTACGACATCGAACCGCTGTCGCCATCGATGTTGATGGTCGTGCTGCTTTCGGATTTTTCCGCGGCGGGTGCAGCGGCAGCGGGGGCCTCTTCTTTCGAGCAGGCACCCAGCAGCAGGGCCAGGGCGGCGGCGGTAGGCAGAACAAAATGGCGCATCGGTAACTCCCTTGAGTGGAACAAGGCGCGGACGCTATCACGCGCTGCCTGAACGCCAACTTTGACGACCGCCGCGTGATTCGCGGACGCAGGGCTTGGTGATGGATGTTCGACGGTCACCCACCGTGGGCGACACCTGAATAAAGACCCGTTCGGATGCGCGGCAAAAGCGGCAAGCCGGCAATGGCTATGCTGCAGACCAGATCGCTCACGAATCGGTGTTGATGACCCACCCCAGCCAGTTCCACCTGCTGCGCCAGCGCCGCTTTGGGCCCTACTTCGTGACCCAGCTGCTCGGCGCCTTCAATGACAACGTGTATCGCAGCGCGGTGGTGGTGGTGCTGGCCGTCGGGGTTGCCGGGCTGTCGCCGCAGCAGCTTGACCTGTACGCGAGCGCGGCGGCGGCGCTGTTCATACTGCCGTTTCTGCTGTTTTCGGCGACGGCGGGACAGATCGCCGAACAGTACGAGAAGGCGGCGTTGATCCGCAGGCTCAAGCTCTTCGAGCTGGGTCTGATGGTACTGGCCGCGCTTGCGCTGATGCGGCCCAGCGTGCCCGGCCTGATGGCGCTGCTGTTTCTGCTGGGCACGCAGTCGGCGCTGTTCGGGCCGGTCAAGTACTCGATACTGCCGCAGACCCTGCGACCCGCAGAGTTGGTGGGCGGCAATGCGCTGGTGGCCGTCGTCACCTTTCTGGCCATTCTGCTGGGGGCCGTGCTCGGCGGCTGGCTGATGACGCAGGCGGGCGGGCCCCGATGGGTGGCGGCCGCCGTCCTGGCGCTGGCGGTGCTGGGGTACGCGGTGTCGTTGGCCATTCCCGAGGCCGCTGCTGCCGCCCCGCGTCTGCGGCTCAACTGGAATCCGTTCACCGAAACCTGGCGCACCTTCCAGTTCGTGCGCGGCGACCGCACGGTGATGCTGGCGGTGCTGGGCATTTCCTGGTTCTGGTGCTTCGGCGCGGTGTTTCTGACGCAGTTGCCACAGTATTTCCGGCTGCATCTGGGCGCCGACGTGGTGGTCATGACGGTGATGCTCAGCGTGTCGGCGCTGGGCATGGCGGCGGGGGCGCTGCTGTGCGAGCGGCTGTCGGGGCACAAGCTGGAGATTGGTCTGGTGCCGCTGGGTTCGCTGGGCCTGACCTGGTTCGGCATCGATCTGTACTTCGCCATGCCGGAAACCCGCGTCGAGGGGGTGGTGCGCATCGCGACATTCATCACCTCGGTGGCCAATCACCGCATCCTCTGGGATCTGGGCCTGATGGGCGCGTTCGGCGGCCTCTACATCGTGCCCCTGTATGCGCTGATCCAGACACGCGCCGCGCCGGCGCACCTGTCGCGGGTGGTGGCCGGCAACAACATTCTCAATGCGGCGTTCATGATCGGGGCGGCGCTGATGTCGCTGCTGCTGCTGCGCTGGGCCGGGCTGAGCATTCCCCAGTTGCTGCTGCTCATGGTGCTGATCAACGCGGCGGTGGCGATCTTCATCTACGCGCAGGTGCCAGAGTTCGTGATGCGCTTTCTGGCGTGGATCATCATCAACACGCTGTACCGCATCGACACATCGGGGCTTGAGTACATTCCGGATGAAGGCCCGGCGGTCATCGTCTGCAACCACGTGAGCTTCGTCGACCCGGTGATCCTCGGCGGCAACATCCGGCGCCCGGTGCGCTTCGTGATGTATCACAAGATCTACAACCTTCCCCTGCTCAAGGTCTTTTTCCGCACGGCCAAGGCCATCCCGATTGCCGGTGCCAAGGAGAATGCGGCGCTGATGGAGCGCGCCTTCGTCGAGATCGAGGCCGAGCTGCGGGCCGGCAACGTGGTGTGCATTTTTCCCGAGGGCGGGCTGACGATGGACGGTGAGGTCCAGCACTTCCGCAGTGGCATCGAGCGCATCGTCAAGACCACGTCGGTGCCGGTGGTGCCCATGGCCCTGCAGGGCCTGTGGGGCAGCTTTTTCAGCCGGCGGGACAACGCCCTGAAACGGGCGCGGCTGCCGCGCCGGGTTTGGACGCGCATCGGCCTGGTGGCGGGCGAACCGGTGCCCGCCGATCAGGTCAGCGCCGCCGATCTGCAGCAGCGGGTGCAGGCGCTGCGCGGCGACCGCGCCTGAGCGGCCGTTCAGGCCCCGCGCCTGCGCCGGGCGCGCTCAGCCCTGCAGCGCCTCGATCAGCAGCCGCTGCACCACCCGTTCTTGCAGGGACGCGGGCTGCGTCAGGTTCATTCGCGCCAGATGCGGCTTTACGGCCTCGGGCACCGCGCCGCCGCGCAGCGCCTTGAGCAGCAGCTTCCATTTTGGCGTGCCCGCGGCCACCGCCTTGACCTGTGGCAATGCGCGCGCCAGATCAAGCTCGATGTCGGTGAAGTCATGCCCGAAGGGGAAATCGGGGAACAGTCCGCGCTGCCGCAGTTCGGCCATGCGCTGACGCAGCCGCTCCGGCGTGTTGTGCCGGGCGTGGTCGGGAATGCGCCAGCCCGCGTCGATCTTGCCGGCCGCCTGCGCCTGCTTCAGCAGCTCATCCTGAAAGCGCGCGTCGGCAATCCCGATCAACGCCTTGGCGACGTCGCTGTCGGTTTTGGCGCGCAGATCGGCCATGCCGTATTCGGTGATGACCACGTCGCGCAGGTGGCGCGGAATGGTGCAGTGGCCGTAATTGAACACGATGTTGGAGCGTGGCTCGCCGCCAGCCTCCCGGACGGCGCGCACCATGATCATGCTGCGCCCGGTGGGCAGCTGGTGCGCCATGGCCACGAAGTTGTATTGCCCGCCCACGCCCGAAACGACGCGGTGGTCTTCCAGCCCGTCAGACACCGCCGCGCCGCCGAGCGTCACCATCATTGCGGTGTTGATGAAGCGGGCATGGACGCGCTGGGCGCGGTACAGGCGCGGGTTGAGATCGAGCTGATTGACCTTGTCGACCCCGGCCATGGCGATACGCCGCCGCTCGGCCTCCGGCATGTCGCGCAGCGCGTCGTAGAAGGCATTGGGGCCCAGGAAGAAGCCGCCGTGCAGCACCACGCCGCCGTGCAGGGCGCTGCCCAGGCAGGTGGCGGCGATGGCCGCCCGCGCGGCGGGGTCGGCCATGTTGGCGCGGATGCGCTCGCCGCTCGGGGCAATCAGTTCGCCGGCCTCGTAGCGGGTGTCGGCCGTGAACAGGCCGTGGGCCTGCAGGCGCGCGAAGTCATGGCCGCGAATCATGCGTACGCCCAGCGCGTCGAAGCCTTCGAGCACGCCAATGTCGAGCCGCGCCGGGTTGCAGCGGCCGTCGTTGACCAGGTGTTGCAGGGCCCAGAAGTCATAGACCGGGCGGCTCAGCACGCCGGCCTGCATCAGGTGCAAAAAGCCATCCACGAACATTTCGCTGGCGCCGTACAGACCCAGCTCGAAGGGCGCGCTGCCGCCCTCGCGGGCCAGCCAGTCGCCGTAGCGGGTGTCGATGCCGAAGGCGCTGAGGGCGGCGCGATAGTCGGCGTTGCGCTGGTGGCGGGCCAGCGCCGAATGGACGATGGCATCGCCGAGTTGGCCTATGCCGATCTGCAGGGTGCCGCCGTCCTTGAGCAGCGTCGAGGCATACAGGCCGATGGCGTGGTCGGCGTCGCTGACCGGCTGCTTGGGCGCGCAGAACAGCGCGTGCTGAAGGCCAGGCGCGTCGATGACGTGATCGAAGGTTGTCGCCGCCACCTCGGCATCGTGGAACATGAACGGCAGGCGGCGGTTGACCTGCGCCACCACCGCCACCTTGCGCTCGCCGCGCGCCTCGGCGTCGCGCATCAGGGCGATCAGCTCCGGGCCGGTGTCGGGGTTGCACGACAGCGAGTAGCGCGGCCCGCCGTCGCTGTCGGGTCGATCGATGCAGGCCACCATCTGCGCGGTCACATTGCAGCCCTGGGCGAACACGTCACGCGCGGCGAAGGTGTAGTTGGTGCTGATGTAGTCCTGCTGCGCGCGCGGGTTGCCAAGCTGGCTGGCCGGGGCGAAGAAGAACTCGCGAATCGAGACGTTGCCCGGCACCGTTCCGGCACGCTGGTCGCGCACGTAGTCCAGCTCGGGCGCATCGCCAAACACCCGCTCGATGAACGGGGCCAGAAAGGCCTTCTCGACCGCGTTGCCGGGCATCGGCCGGGCCAGTGACAGGGCGGTGAGCAGGGTCAGGCGCAGCGTGGGATCGGCCTTGGCACGGGCGTACAACGCATTGACCAGTGCCACCGGCTTGCCCAGCCCCAGCGGCACGCCCACGCGCAGGTCGTTGCCGACATGGGCCAGAATCGCGTCGACGCAGGGTTCAATCGAGACGTGGTGCTGTGGCATGGCGGCGCCCGAGAAGGTGTGCCCCATTGTTCCTCATGCGCGACCGGCCGGGTACGATAGGCCGGGTCGGACGCCGCACCCCGCACCCGGACGGGTAGGGTGCGAACCCGCCCGGGGACTTCTACACTCCCGAAGCGTAAGGCTCGTCAGAAGCTTGTGTGTCGGTTTACGTCAATCAGAATCTCAGGAGAACACCACGATGTTGATTCGATCCCTCTGGGCGCCTGCCCTGCTGTGCGCGTCGCTCGCGGCCTGTGGTGGCGCCGAGACCGATGCCCCTGCCGCCAAGACCGATGCCGCGCCAGCGGAGGCCGCCCAGGCTGAGCCCGCGCCCACCGCCGCGCCGGTCGCCGCCGTCGATGGCGCGCGCATCATCGCGGCCGATGAAGAACCCGGCGCCTGGCTGACCCATGGCCGCACCTACAGCGAGCAGCGCTTCAGCCCGCTGTCGCGGATCAACAGCGACAACGTGGACGAACTGGGCCTGACCTGGGCCTACAAACTCGATTACGACCGCGCCACGGAAGCGACGCCCATCGTGGTCGATGGCGTCATGTACGTGACCGGCGCCTACTCGGTGGTGTCGGCGCTGAACCCGGTCACCGGCACGGAGCTGTGGAAGTACGACCCCAAGGTGACGTTGACCAAGGCGCGTGAAGGCTGCTGCGGACCTGCCAACCGGGGCGTCGCGGTGTGGAAGGGCAAGGTCTACGTCGGCATCTACGACGGCCGCCTGGCCGCGCTCGACGCCAAGACCGGCAAGGTGGTGTGGGAAGTCAACACCATCGTTGATGAAAACCGCAGCTACACCATCACCGGCGCGCCGCGCGTCGTCAAAGACATGGTGATCATCGGCAACGGCGGCGCCGAGCTGGGCGTGCGCGGCTACATCACCGCCTACGACACCGAAACCGGCGAACAGAAATGGCGCTTCTTCACGGTGCCCGGCAACCCCGAAAACCCACCCGAAAACAAGGCGATGGAGCTGGCGCTTCCCACCTGGACCGGCAAATGGTGGGAGTTTGGCGGCGGCGGCACCGTGTGGGACGCCATGGCCTACGACCCCGAGCTGGACCTGTTCTATATCGGCGTTGGCAACGGCTCGACCTGGAACCGCGCGGTGCGCAGCCCGGAAGGCGGCGACAACCTGTTCGTCTCGTCCATCGTCGCGCTCAGGCCTGACACCGGCGAATACGTGTGGCACTACCAGACCACCCCCGGTGACAACTGGGATTACACCGCCACCCAGCACATGGTGCTGGCCGAGCTGCAGATTGACGGCAAGCCGCGCAAGGTGCTGATGCAGGCGCCGAAAAATGGCTTCTTCTATGTGCTGGACCGTGAAACCGGCGAGCTGCTGTCGGCCGAGAAATTTGCCCCGGCCAACTGGGCCTCGCACGTCGACATGGAAACCGGCCGACCGGTCGAGACCGAAAACGCCGACTGGTCGAAGGAAGGCAAGCTGGTGTCGCCCGGCCCGCTGGGCGCACACAACTGGATGCCCATGTCGTTCAGCCCGAAAACCGGGCTGGTCTACATTCCCATGCAGGAGGCCATCGCCTATCTGGCGCCCGCACCCGACGAGCAATATGCCGGCAAGGGCACCTGGCACCTGGGCGCCCAGCCGCTGGCATTGCCTGAAAACAAGAAGGACTTTGACGGCGCCGCGGCCGCGCACCGGGGCCATCTGATCGCCTGGGACCCGGTGGCGCAGAAGGAAGTGTGGCGCCAGAGCCACGTGACCGTGTGGAACGGCGGCACCCTGAGCACCGCCGGCAACCTGGTGTTTCAGGGCACGGCCGACGGGCGCTTCGTCGCCTACACCGCCGACAAGGGCGAAAAGCTGTGGGAATCTCCCGCCAACAGCGGCGTCATGGCCGGACCGATCACCTACGAAATCGACGGTGAGCAATACGTCACCGTGGCCGCCGGTTGGGGCGGCGCCTTCCCGCTGGCGCTGGGCGGCCTGTCGCTGGCCGCCAAGGTGCAGCCGGATTCACGCATCCTCACCTACAAGCTGGGGGGCACCGCCAAACTGCCACCCCCCAAACCGGGCCTGATCGAACAGCCCGCACCGCCGGAAGTCACGGGCACCGAAGCGCAGATCGCCGCCGGTCGGGACCTGTACAACAGCCATTGCGGCATGTGCCACGGCCCCAACGCCATCGGCAGCTCGGTGGTGCCGGACCTGCGTTACATGACGGCCGAAACGCACGCCATGTTCCCCGGCATTCTTGCCGGCGCCCGGGCCCAGCAGGGCATGCCGCCGATGATGGACGTGCTCAAGCCTGAAGATGTGCAGGCCATCCACCAGTACCTGATCAAGCGTGCCAACGACCTGCACGACGGGCTCAAGGCGGCCGCCAAGGCCCCCGAGGGCGAAGGCGGCTGAACCACGACACTGCGCAGCTTCCAAACCCGGCCCTGTGCCGGGTTTTTTGGTGGTGGGGATCAGGGCGCCCGCGGCGGCGCGTCGAGCCGGGGCGGCAGCGGCTCGCGACGGGGCTGGCGGGTGATGCGGTTGCTGCCGGCTGCAGTGGCGTAGCCGATGGCAAAGGTCTCGCTGCTGTCGGGCGCGGCCACCGTGGGCACGTACCAGTATTCGCCCACGGTCTCGGTGGGCGTGATGTCCATGAGCAGATAGCCGCGGCGCGTGACCTCGATGTATTGCATGTGCGGATTGAGCAGGCGCAGCGCGTTCGCGAGATCGGGCACGGGCACGGGCGCAAGCTGGTCGAAACCGGGCGAGGTGACCGAGGTGCCGACAAACTCCACCGCCAACGACCCGGCGCCGGTCAGCGCGTTGTAGGCCAGCAGACTTTCGGGATCGGGCGTCAGGTCCATCACCCAGGAGCTGTGGATGTCGCCGGTGAGCACCACGGTGTTGGCGATGTTCTGCGCACTCAGGTGATCGAAGATGGCCCGGCGTTCGGCCTGGTAACCATCCCACTGGTCGGGGTTCAGATAGATGTCGGTCAATCCCTCGCCGCTGGCCAGCAGCAGCGGAATGGGCAGTCGCGCCAGCGCCCCCAGTGGCAGGTCCGGCAGGGGCGTGAGCTTGAACTGGCCGAACATGACCTGCTGCCCCAGCATCTTCCACGTGGCCGTCGAGGTGCTCAGGCCGCCCAGCAGCCAGTCGCGCTGTTCGGGGCCGATCATGCGGCGGTCCGGGTCGAAACTGTCGCGGTCGTTGATGCGCAGCTCATCGTCGCGGTCGAACAGCCGCGTGTCGAGCATCCACAGGTCCATCAGTTGGCCAAACTGAAACCGCCGCCAGATGCGATCGGGATTGCCCGGCTCGGGCAGGCGAATCGGCATCCATTCGTCATAGGCCTGTTGCGAAAAACCCTTGCGGACCTGCCAGATGCCTTCGCCGCCGTCGGCGATGGCGCCTTCGGTGTGGTTCTGGGCGCTGTCGCGGCGCGCGTTGTTGGTCGATTCGTGGTCGTCCCAGACCACGATCCACGGATGTTGCCGGTGGGCTTCCTGCAGGTCGGGATCGGTCTTGTACTGCGCGTGGCGCTCGCGATAGTCCTCCAGCAACAGAATTTCACGACGCGGCTCGTGCGGGCGCCCCACCTCACCGGCGCTGCCGGTTTCATACAGGTAATCGCCCAGGTGCAGCACCAGATCGAGATCGGCGCGCTCGGCGATGCGGGCGTAGGCGTTGAAGAAGCCGTCCGGGTAACTTGAGCAGCTCACCACCGCCATGCGCATGCGCTGCGGGTTCAGGCCGGCGGTCCGGGTTCGGCCCACTGGCGAACTGAAGCCCAGGGCATCGAATCGGTAGTAGTAGGTAGCGCCCGGAATCAGGCCGGTGGCGTCGTGCTTCACGGTCCAGTCACGATCGGCCCGCGCGGTAACGGCCAGGGCGCGCGCGTTGATCTGCAGCGCAGGGTCGTCGGCCACGGTGACGGTGGCCGGGATGTCGAGGGTCATGCCGGGCGGCGGCGTGACGCGGGTCCAGAGCATCACCCGGTCGGTCAGCGGGTCGCCCGAGGCGACGCCGTGGTTGAAGGGGTTCACGCCCGCCCTCAGCCCGTCGAGCACCTCCGACGACGAGCAGGCCGCCAGCGGCGCGACCGCCGCCCCGGCACCCGCCCGCTTCAGGAAGTCACGCCGTGACCAACCCCCAACATCGCCCTTGAACTTGCCCATGTTGCCGCGTCCCCGCTGATCTCAAGACGCAGGAGCGTATGCGGCGACCGCGACAATTCTGTGTCAACGCGGCCGCGCCCGGCCGGGCGCGGGCCAGACGAATCTCGACGCGAGGCCGCACGGCGCCCTCGGGTGTCACCGTGGCTTCACCAGGCTGGATTGATGCCAGGGGTTGGCCCTGGCCGGCGCGGCCTCAATCTGGGCGGGTGCGGGGGTGGGCGGGCTCGCCAGCAATCCGGCCAGCTCGTCGGCCGTCAGGTCGCGCCACTGACCACGGGCGATGCCGTCGAGCCGGATGTTGACGATGCGCACCCGTTGCAGCCGGCGAACGACATAGCCAAAGGTGTCGCACATGCGGCGAATCTGCCGGTTCAGCCCCTGGGTGAGCACGATGCGGAAGATGGTCCGGTCGACCCGCGTCACGTCGCAGGGCTGGGTCACGGTGTCGAGTATCGCCACGCCGCTGGCCATACCGCGCAGAAAATCATCGGTCACGGGCTTGTCGACGGTGACGATGTACTCCTTCTCGTGGCCATTCTCGCTGCGCAGGATGGGATTGACGATGTCGCCGTTGTTGGTCAGCAGGATCAGCCCTTCGGAGTCCTTGTCGAGCCGCCCGATGGGGAAGATGCGCTGCGGGTGGTTGATGAAGTCGATGATGTTGCCGCGCACGTGGCGCTCGGTGGTGCAGGTGATGCCCACCGGCTTGTGAAAGGCGATGCACACGTCTTTTTTCGCGGTGCCGATGGGGTTGCCGTCGACCCGCACGTCGTCACCGGCCTCGACCTGCGTGCCCAGGGTGGCGACGGCACCGTTGACCTCGACGCGCCCGGCCTCGATCCAGGCATCGGCGCCGCGCCGCGAGCAGATGCCGGTTTCACTGATGAATTTGTTGAGCCGCATGACACGATCCGAAATGCGCTGGCGCGCGTTGGGCCGGCAGTGTGCCGAATCTGCAGCCAACATCAACTCGCGCCGTGCCGGCGACGGCAGGCGGCCGCCGACCTGATGCCGATGCACTGATATTGTTGTTACGTTATAACAATGCTAATGTCGCCGGCATGCTCCGCCTCATCCGCCCACCCCCGACCGTGTTGCTGGCCCTGGTGCTGCTGCTGGCCCAATGGCTGGCCGTGGTGCACGCGGCCGAGCACCCCATCGCGACGGTTGGCCATGGGATGGACTGTGCGCTGTGCCTGGGCGCGCTCAAATCGGGCGACAGCCTTCCCCCGGAGGCCGTCCCGCTGCCCGGTCGCGGGGTCACGGCCGGTGACCGGACCCCGGTCGCGGCCCGATCGACACCCTCGACCGTTTCACCTGAACCTGCCATCCGCGGCCCGCCTGCGAGCGCGGCCCGAGCGCCGCCGCCTCGCCCGCACCTGAGCGGTGCCCGCGTCCGGGCATCGCACGCGTTTGCCTGATCTTTTGAGGATGTGTTGATGAAAGGTTTTTCCCCCGCGCGCCTGACGCTGTTGGCGCTTGCTGCGGCATGCCTGCCCCCGGCAGCCATGGCCGATGGTCCTGCCGAACCCGTGGCCGCAAGCGCCCCCGCGGCGACCGACGAGACGACACGACTGCCCACCATCACCGTGCGCACCGGCCTGTTCCATCAATCCGCCGATGCACTGGTGCACCCGGTCGATATCGTGACCGGCGACGCGCTTGAAAGCCGTCGCCGCGGCACCCTCGGCGAGGTGCTGGAACATCGCCCCGGCATCTCCAGCAGCAGCTTCGGCCCCGGCGCCGGGCGTCCGGTGATCCGCGGTCAGGGCGGCCCGCGCGTCCAGGTGCTCGACAACGGCATCAGCACCATGGATGCCTCCTCGATCAGCCCCGACCACGCCGTGGCCGTCGATCCCCTCAACGCCGACCGGGTGGAAATCATCAAGGGCCCCGCCACGCTCATCTACGGCGGCGCGGCGTCGGCCGGGGTGGTCAATGTGATCGACGACCGTCTGCCCGACACCGTCACGCCGGGCTTTCGCCTCAAGGGCGATGGGTCGTATGGCGACAACGGCGATGACACCAACACCGCATTCCGCGCCCGCTATGGCGTGGGTCAATTCCAGCTTGTCGGAAACTATGCCCGCCGCGATGCCAACGACTTCGAGATCCCCGGCGACGCCACCCGCGTCGCTGCGGATGGCGGTGACCACGCACCCGACGCGGCGGGGCGCCGCAACGTGCTGGCGAACAGCGCACTGACCACCGAAAGCTACGGCGGCGGATTGACCTGGGTCGGCCGTCGCGGGTCGTTGGGCGGGGTGATCAGCCGCTTTGAAACCGACTACGGCATTCCCCCCGGCGATGCCCATGCGCATGGCCCTGCAGGCGAGGATGAGCCGGCGACGGAGGCCGAACACGGCAACGACGGCGTGCGCATCCAACTGGAGCAGACCCGTGTCGATCTGCGCGGGGTGCTGCACGATCCGCTGCCCGGCTTTGACCGCCTGGAAACGCGGATCGGCCTCAACGACTACCAGCATCAGGAAGTAGAGCCGGACGGCGGCATCGGCACCACCTTCGACGTGCAGGAGCACGAGGGGCGGGTTGAACTGGCCCATCTGCCGGTCACCGGCTGGGCGGGAGTGGTGGGCCTGCAGGTGAGCGACCGCGCCTTCGAGGCGGTGGGCGACGAAGCCTTCGTTCCGCCGGTGGACACGCGCGGGGTCGGCCTGTTCTGGGTGGAAGGACGCGAAATGGGCGCGCACCGTCTCGAACTGGGCGCCCGTGTCGATCGCATCCGCCACAACCCGCAGGACGGCGGCAACCGCAACCTCGACTTCACCCCGGTCAGCCTGTCGGCCGGCGTCAATCTGTTGCTGGCCGAGCACCTGCACCTGCGCCTCAATGCCCAGCGTGCCCAGCGCTCGCCCTCCGCTGAAGAGCTGTATGCCTTCGGCCCTCACCTGGCGACGCTGGCGTTCGAGCGCGGCAACCAGAACCTGGACCTGGAAACGGCAAACAACCTCGATGTGAGCCTGGCGCTGGATCAGGGCCGCTGGACCTGGGAAGCCGGGGTGTTCTACAACCGAATCAACGATTACATCTTCCTGCGTGAAGTGGACCTGGGCCTCAATGCCGACGGCAGCGGCACGCCCTCGTCGGACCGCGTCGCCGACCTTGTCGATGAAACCGGCATCTTCGACCCCGACGGCGAACTGCTGCTGCTCGACATGACCCAGCGCAACGCCGAGTTCTACGGCGCCGAGCTGTCATCGCGGTTTCGCGTCATCGACCAAGGGCCGCTGCGGCTCAGCCTGCGGGGATTCGCCGACACGGTGCGCGGCACACTGAAGGCAGAGGGCAGCGAGAACCTGCCGCGCATCACCCCCAGCCGTCTGGGCATTGCCGCCGAAGCACGGTTTCAAAGGCTCAGCGGCAGCCTCGGGTACACCCGGGTGTTCGAGCAGGACCGTGTGGCGCCGCTGGAAACCAACACCCCGGGCCATGACCTGCTCAGTGCCGACCTGCGCTACCGCCTGCATGTTGGCCCGGCCGGATCGGCCACGGTCTATCTGCAAGGCCGCAACCTGCTGGACGAGACCCAACGGTTGGCCACCTCGTTCCTCAAGGATGTGGCCCCGCAGCCGGGTCGCTCGCTGTTCGTCGGCCTGCGCTTCGATTTTCAACCGCCGTCCCCCGGCTGATCATCCCCGCGCGCATCGGGCGACGATCCGCGTGTGGTGGCGGCCATCGATCTGGCAGCCGGTCAGTCCACGATGTGTTATCCAGCATATTTCTGTTATAAATGTGCTTATTGACACACCGTGGACATGGCCATGACACGCGTCGCGCTAAAACCACCCTCAGCGGATGATCAGCGCATCCTTCAGGAAGCGACCCGGCGTGCTGCGGCAAATCTGGGGCTGACCCATCAGGATCTGAGCGAGATCATCGGCGTGCGCCGCGAGGTGTTCTCGCGCAAGAACGTGGCCTTGACGGGAAAGCAGCTGGAGTTGTGCCTGCTTTTGCTACGCGCGACGCGTTCTCTGGCCGCAATCATGGGGCAGGACGCAGCCAACATGTCGCACTGGATCAAGACCGAAAACCGCGGTCTTCAGGGCGTCCCCAAGGAGCTGATGAAAACCGTTTCCGGGCTCGCCCAGACCGTGCAGTACCTTGATGCGGCCCGCGCGAAGGTCTGATGGATTGGCAACGCTACCAGCGGCACGTTCTTCGCTACGTGGAGAAGCAAAGCCTCATTACCACCAGCGACCTCGTGGACCGTCAGGCTGACCAGGTGCAACTGGAGGCGCTTCTGGAGGGCAGCAAGCCGCCAACCGGAGATGCGCACGCGCTCCACTGGTTGCTGCGCTCGCCGTTTCGCTATCCCCCGCTGCCCTACGGCAGCCGCTTCGGGAGGCATCTTGAGCGCGGCGTCTTCTACGCCAGCGAAACCCGGAGGGCCCTTGAGGCCGAGGCGGCGTTCTACAGCTTCAAGTTCTTCCAGGACATGGTGGTGCCGCCACCTTCTCCCATACGGAGGGAGTTCACGGTGATCCGCGCAAAGCTCTCAACAGATCGCCTCATTGATATTGCCGGCCATGCCGACGTCGACCGACTTGTTGACCCGCAGTCGTGGCGGCACAGCCAACCGTTCGGGACGCGCGCCCGCGCGGCCGGGGCGGAAGCCATACGGTTTCCCAGCGCTCGGCTGCCGCCCGCCACCCGCAGCGAGCACTGCAATCTGGCGGTCTTCGCGCCCCGCGCATTGGGGCGTCAAGGCGCACCGGAGATTTATGGGGCGTGCACGACGGTGACCGACCCCACCGGGGTCAGGCTGCAGGGGCACCTGCAGCAGACCCAGTACCATGCGGCGGATACCCTGAGCCCCTGCCCTTGGGCATGACGGTGACGGGCCGTACGGTGACCCCTTGGCCGTTCAGCCCAATGAATGCCCCGACGCGGTGCACTAGTGCACCGCGTCCAACAGAACATTCGTTCTGCCGGCGCGATGGCGCGCATCTCTTCGTTGCTCATCGTCGTGATAGGACCCGCTATCGCTCCTCTTCGCGCCTTGATCTGCACCCCATCGCATCCGGCATCGACTAACGCTTTGTTGGACGCGATGCACTAGCGCTCAAGCGCGTTGAACAGCGCCACGTAATCCTGGGTGATGCGGTGATCGCCGTCGTGCCAGATCAGCGGCACATGCGCCTCGTGCGACTCCTTCACCTTCACCGAGCTGCCCAGCGTTTGCTCCAGCACCGGGTGGCCTTCGGCGCGCAGTTCCTCGACCAGCCGCGTGGGCAGCTTCGAGCGGCTCTGGAACTGGTTGACCACGATGCCCTCGATGGCCAGATCTTCGTTGTGATCGGCGCGAATCTCGTGCAGGTTTTCGAGCAATGTATACAGCGCCTGGCGTGCGAACTCGTCGCAATCGAACGGGATCAGCACACGATCTGCAGCGATCAGTGCCGATCGGCTGTAGAAGTTGAGGGCCGGCGGCGTGTCGATGAAAATCGCGTCATAGCCGCGCAGCTTCCGCAGGGCGTCGCGAAACTTGTAGATCTTCTGCTTGGCTTCGAGCTTGACGATCAGCTCTTCGAGGCGCGGGCTGGCGGCCACCACATCGAGGTTGTCGAAGGGCGTGGGCGTGGCAAAGCCGGCGAAGGCCGGGGATTGCAGCGAGAAGCCCAGGGTGGAATCAAAGAAGTCGGCGATGGTCCGGTCGGGCGTGATCAGGTCACTGCCGGTGAGGTACTGAGTGGCGTTGCCCTGGGTGTCGAGGTCGATCACCAACGTTCGCAGGCCCTGACTGGCGGCAATGGCGGCAAGGTTGCAGACAATGGTGGTCTTGCCGACCCCGCCCTTCTGGTTGAACACCACGCGCTTGGTCATTGCCGTCCTCGAGTGCTGGTTGTGCTGCGGATGAGCGCAAAGTTTAGGCCAAGGGGAATGCCCGCATCGTCACCCGGCGATTCAGCCGATCAGGGCGCGCACCCCGTCGGCAATCTCGGCCCCTTTGTATTCTTCGACGAAATGGCCGACCTCGGGATAGCGATGGGTGTTGGCCCGCATCTGCGGCAGCGCCGCGTGCCATTGGGCCACCACGGCGTCCTTGCCGCAGGCATCCCAGCCGCCAAAATAGCCGGCGGCGCCGATGTGCGGCCAGACCGTTCCGATGCGTTTTTGCAGGTGCCGGTAGAACGGGCCGGTGTCCTGCTCGCCCAAGCCGGGCACCGTGTAGCGATAGCCGTGACCCCAGTGGCGCGTGTGGCGCACGTTGCGCTGCGCACTCAGGGCGTTGATGCGGCTGCCGAACTGCGCGCACCACACCGACTCCGGCGTGTCCATGTCGCGCGTCAGGGCGCCGCTGTAATAGCGGGCGATGGTGTTCATCACCCCGGCGTTGAATTTCCAGAACGACTGGGGCGACGCGTGCGAGACCACGTAAGCGGCCACGGCGCCCCACAAATGGGCAGGGATCAGGTCAGCGGTGCGGCACCACGGCAGAAGGCGAAACGGAAAGTTGGCGTAGGTGTAGCCCTCACTAGGCATGGGGAATACCGTGGTGTTCATCACCACCAGATTGGTGAGGCGCTGCGGTTCATCGATCAACGCGCCGATGCCGATCGGCCCGCCCCAGTCGTGGACCAGCATCGTGATGTTCTTGAGGTCGAGGTGCTGCACCAGTTGCCGCAGGTGATCGGCGTGATGCATGTCGACCATCTCGAAGCTGGCCTGATCCGACAGACCGAAGCCGATGTGGTCCATGGCGACGATGCGGCAGCGGGCGCCGGTGGTGATCAGGCGATCGCGCACATGCCGGTAGGTGTAACTGCACTCGGGAAAGCCGTGCACCAGCAGCACCGTGGCCTGAGGCCTGCCGTCGCCGACCGTGAAGTCGTAATAGAACATCGTCTTGCCGGCATTGGGGCCGTCTTCCAGCGTGTAGTGCCGCTCGCTGCCGACAGGGCAATAGTCGGCCGGCACGCGGGTCATCGGGCTGTTGGTCGGCATCGACAGGTTCGGCATGTACGGCGCTCCGGGCGATCGGGGGCATCAGGATACCGCCTGTCGGATGGTGCCAAGTCGGGCATGCTGGAGCGGTGCCCACACCCAAGGAGCCCCGACGAGATGAAATACATCTTCCAGGTCCGCGTGATTCCGCCCTACACCGTCGACGAGTACGCCGCCGGCTGGATCGAGGCCAGCCGCATCATTCAGCAGACCCCCGGCGCGCTGGGCACCGAACTGCACCGCAGGATCGGCAGCGACGACACCCTGCTGGCCATTGCCCACTGGCGCTCCAAGGCCGACCGCGACGCCAAGGATGACGACCGCGATGCCACGGTGCGCGCCATTCTGGCCAAGCATGCCAAGACCTGTGAGATCACCCTGATCGGCGAGTTCGAAGCGCCAGAGTGGGTGGTGCAGCCGGCGGCCGAGACCGAGCAGGCCGACACCGGCACGCTGCCCTGAGCCCCGCCCGCGGGCTGACGGGCCGGTGCGACGAAGGGGGCGGGCCGTTCCCCGCTACGAGGACGCGGGCGGGGCGGCGAGCAGCTTGTCCTGGGTCCGCAGGTCGAAATCGCTGGCGTCGTGGCGTTCCAGCAGTTGGCCGGAGGGCTCGCCCCAGGCCCGATTGACCATGAGGCCGCGCTTCACTGCGGGCCGGTCGGCGATCTGCCGGGCCCAGCGCAACACCTGCGTATAGGTCTGCACCTGCAGAAATTCGCCGGCGTCGTAAAGCTTGCCCAGCACCAGCGCGCCGTACCACGCCCACACCGCCATGTCGGCGATCGAGTAGTCCCTGCCCGCCAGCCAATCGTGCTCGGCCAGGTGACGGTCGAGCACGTCGAGCTGGCGCTTGACCTCCATCGTGAAGCGGTTGATGGGGTATTCCATCTTGCTCGGCGCGTAGGCGTAGAAGTGGCCGAATCCGCCGCCCAGATAGGGCGCCGCGCCCATTTGCCAGAACAGCCAGTTCAGCGCCTCGGTGCGGCCGGCCGGGTCCTTGGGCAAGAAGGCGCCGAATTTCTCGGCAAGATAAAGCAGGATGGCGCCCGATTCGAACACCCGCGTCGGTGACGGCGACGTGCCGTGATCGACCATCACCGGAATCTTCGAATTGGGATTGATCTGCACATAGCCGCTGGAAAACTGCTCACCTTCGTTGATCTTGATCAACCAGGCGTCGTACTCCGCGCCCTCGCGGCCCAGCGCCAGCAGTTCTTCGAGCATCACCGTCACCTTCACCCCATTGGGGGTGGCCAGTGAATACAGCTGCAGCGGATGCTTGCCCACCGGCAGGGCCTTGTCATGCGTGGGGCCGGCGACGGGGCGGTTGATGTTGGCAAACTGTCCGCCGTTGCCCTGTTCCCAGGTCCAGATCTTGGGGGGCACGTAGGCGTTGGGGTCGGTCATGGTGGGGGCTCCGGTTGGCAAGCAATGGGGATGCGGTTGGGCTACGACCCCTCGGTCAGCGCAAGGGTTCGCTGGGGCGCGACAATACGACAATGAACACCCGTGCCTTATCTCAACACACGGCCCTGATCGTCGGCTGCGGCGATGTGGGGCTGCGCATTGCCCGGCAGTTGCAGAACGCGGGCGCCACCGTGACCGGCATCGTCCGTCGCGACGCGGCGGCCATCCAGCTGCTGGAGGCGGGCGTGACGCCCCATCGGCTCGATCTGGACGCCGAGACCGCCGGCGCGCTGCCAGCCGCTTCCACCGTGTTCTGGTGCGCGCCCCCGCCGCGTGCGGGCGCGATCGACACGCGCGTGCGCCGGTATCTGCCACAGCTGGCCGGGCGCCGTGTCGTCTACGGCTCCACAACCGGGGTCTATGGCGATTGCGGCGGCCGCTGGATTTACGAGGACGAGCCGCCCGCGCCCCTGCACGACCGTGGCCAGCGGCGGCTGGATGCCGAAACCGCGCTGCGTGCGGCGGGCCTGGATGCTGTGGTGCTGCGCATTCCCGGCATCTACGGGCCCGGCCGCTGGCCGCTGGCCCGGCTGCGCGCCGGCACGCCAGTGATCGATCCCGCCGAGGCGCCGCCGTCCAATCGCATCCACGCCGAAGACCTGGCGGCGGTGGCGCTGCGCGCCGCCGAGCGGGGCGTTGCCGGGCAGGTCTACCACGTGGGGGATGGTCATCCCACGACCATGACCGACTACTTCTTCCGGATTGCGGATCATTTTGGAATCCCCCGGCCGCCGGCCATCTCGTACGCCGAGGCGCGAAAGGTGTTCACGCCCGCACAGTGGTCGTTCATCGAGGGTGCCAAGCGACTGCAGGTGACCCGCATGCACGATGTGCTGGGGTTCACACCCCGCTACACCGACCTGTCGCAAGCCTTGGCCGAAGCGCCGTAAACTCCGCTCACCTTCAGACCATGAGGCCGTTGCCATGCTGTCAGAATTCAAGAAGTTTGCGCTGCGCGGCAACGTCATCGACCTTGCGGTGGCGGTGGTGATCGGCGCCGCCTTCGGCAAAATCGTGTCGTCGCTGGTGGCCGACGTGGTCATGCCGGTGGTCGGCATGCTGGTCGGTGGCGTTGATTTTGCCGACCTGGTGATCGTGCTCAAGGCCGCTACCGCCGATGCCCCCGCCGTCACCATCGGCTACGGCAAGCTGATTCAGACGATCATCGACTTCATCATCATCGCCTTCGCCGTCTTCATGTTCATCAAGCTGTACAACCGTCTCAAGGCCAAGGAAGAGGCCGCCCCGGCGCCACCGCCGGCCCCGCCCGCGCCCAGCGCTGAAGAAAAGCTGCTCACCGAAATCCGCGACCTGCTGAAAAAGCCCTGACATGACCCACAACAATCCCGTTTCGCTGACCCAATTCCTGATCGAGGAGCAACGCGCGCACGGCACGCTCAATGCCGAGTTGCGACTGCTGCTCGAGGTGGTGGCCCGCGCCTGCAAGCGCATCTCCATCGCCGTCAGCAAAGGCGCACTGGGCGGCGTACTCGGCGATGCCGGCACCGGCAACATTCAGGGCGAGGCGCAGAAAAAGCTTGATGTGCTGTCAAACGAAATTCTGTTGCAGGCCAATGCCTGGGGCGGACATCTGGCCGGCATGGCGTCTGAAGAAATGGACCACCCCAGCTGCATTCCCGGCGAGTATCCGCAAGGCGGCTATCTGTTGTTGTTCGACCCGCTGGACGGCTCGTCCAACATCGACGTGAACATTTCGGTCGGGACCATCTTTTCGGTTTTGCGGGCGCCCGAGGGCGTTGATCCCTCTACCGATGAGGCCTTCCTGCAACCGGGCACCGATCAGGTGGCCGCCGGGTACACCGTCTATGGCCCGTCCACCCTGCTGGTGCTGACGCTGGGGCAAGGCGTTCACGTGTTTACCCTGGACCGTGAACAGGGCAGCTTCGTGCTCACCCAGCGCGACGTGAAGATTCCCGTGCAAACGCGCGAGTTCTCCATCAACACCTCCAACGCACGTCACTGGGAAGCGCCGGTCAAGCGCTACATCGATGAATGCCTGGCCGGCAAGGACGGCCCGCGCGGCGCCGATTTCAACATGCGATGGGTGGCCTCAATGGTCGCCGACGTGCACCGCATCATCACCCGCGGCGGCGTGTTCATGTATCCGATCGACGCGAAGACCCAGAAGCAGGGCGGCAAGCTGCGTCTGATGTACGAGGCCAATCCGATGAGCCTGATCGTCGAGCAGGCCGGCGGTGCCGCCAGCACCGGCCGCAGCCGCATTCTCGACCTTGTGCCCGAGAAACTGCATCAGCGCGTGCCGGTGATCATGGGTTCGCGTGAAGAGGTCGAGCGCCTGGTCGGCTATCACCTCGACTGAGGCCGCACCGCTCGCGGGGCCAGCGTGACCGCTGGTCGGCGCGCACGCCGTTTTGGGGCATTCACACCAGAGCCCCCCCTTTGGGCCTGCCTTAGGCTGCGCGGAATCGTCGCGAACGCAGCTGAGGAGCCCAACATGAAAGTGACCCCAGAAACGGTGGAATCGGTGCTGCTGGACCTCTTCAGCCACTTTCGTATACGGGCGGGCGGCCGGCTTGATCCGGCAGACCTTGAGGCGCAGTGGCCGGAGACCCACCTGCGCGCGACCGATCTCGACCTTGGCGTGCGCGCGCTGGTGCGCCGCGGCGCGCTGCGCTGGGTCGCTGCCGAGGATGACGACGAGGGGCCGAAGCTGGAGCTGACGCCCAGTGGCGACCGCCGGCGCCAGCAGCAAATGGCCGTCAACCGGGCGGCCGTGCGCCTCTGGTGGGAAGGCCTGCTGCAGATCCTGCCCGGCGGCCGTTCCACAGCCGAGTTGCCGATGCGGCGCCTCTCCGACCCGCGGCCCGACGTCGCCTGATCTGGGCTGATCGGGTCCGAACAGGCCTTAGTCTTCCTGCTCGTAGCGCAGGGGCTGGGCCTTGCCGCCAAACACCCGGTACAAAAACACCGTGTAGCAGAGGATGGTGGGCACCACGATGATCGCGCCACCGAAAATCACCGCCAGCGATTCGGGCGCGCTGGCCGCTTCCCAGATGGTCACGTGGTCGAGCACCAGATACGGAAACAGGCTGTAGGCCAGCCCCATGAAGGCCAGCACGAACAGTACGACGGCACCGGCGAACGGGGCCCAGACCCAGCGGTCGATGCCGCGCAGGTGACTGCCGTCCATGTCCTGCCCCAGCCGGGTGAGAAACAGGAACAGCAAGGCCACCACGGCCACGCTCATCAACGGAATCGGCATCAGCGCGAAGAAGGTTTCAACCGAAAACCATTTTTTGAAGATGATGGTGCTCATGAACGGCGTCGCCACCGACACCGCCGCGATGCCGAAGGCGCTGACCACCAGGGCGCGGCGCGCCCAGCGCACGGCGGCGCGCTGCAGGCGGTGCTCGGTTTTCAGGATCAGCCAGCCGGCGCCCAGCAGGCAGTAACCGCCCACCACGCCGAGACCGATGCCGGCGGAGAACACCCAGCTGAGCAGGTCATCACCAAAGCCGCTGACCAGTTGGCCCAGCATCAGCCCCTGCGAGAACGCCGCCAGCGCGCTGCCGCAAAAGAATGCCTTGTCCCACCGGTGCTTGTGGCGCACCCGCGCCTTGACCCTGAAGTCGAAAGCCACCCCCCGCAGGATAAGCCCGGCCAGCATCAAGGTGACCGGCAGATACAGGTTGGTGAGGATGATGCCGTGCGCCAGCGGAAAGGCGACCAGCAGAATGCCAACGCCCAGCACCAGCCAGGTTTCGTTGGCATCCCAAAACGGGCCGATGGCCGAGATCATGGTGTCGCGCTCGGCCTCTGACGTGGCGCCCGGCAAGAGCATGCCCACGCCCAGGTCGTAGCCGTCCAGCACCACGTAGAGCAGCATGGCCAAGCCCATCATGATCACGAACGCCAACGGCAGCCAGAAGGCGCCGCCAACCAGGTCGGTGGGAATCATTCGGCTTGCTCCTTGAGGGTGTGGGCCAGCGGGCTGGCCTGCGGCCCGTTGGCATCCTGCTTGTTGGCCATGTGAAACAGCACCAGCACGTAGGCCACGGTCAGGGCCGCGTACAGGGCCAGATAAACCGCCAGCGAGGTCCAGATCAGCCCGGCACCGACGTTGGCCGCGACCGCATCGGCGGTGCGCAGCACACCATGAACCAGCCACGGCTGTCGGCCCATTTCGGTGGTGTACCAGCCGGCGACAATGGCCACCCAGCCGCACAGGCTCATGGCCACCAGGCCCCGCAGCAACAGCGGCGGCAGGGCGCCACGCCGCCACAGCAGGGCCGCCGACAGCCAACTGGTCGCGAGCATCAACATGCCCATGCCGACCATGATGCGAAAGCTCCAGAACACCGGTGCAACCCGCGGGTGCTCGCCCTCGAACGCGTTCAGCCCTTTCACTTCACCATGCAGGTCGTGGGTCAGAATCAGTGACGCCATGTTCGGCACGGCCAGTTCGAAACGGTTGCTGCGGGTGGTCTCGTCGGGCAGCGCGAACAGCAGCAGGGGCGCCCCTTCGGTGGTTTCCCACAGACCCTCCATGGCCGCAATCTTGGCCGGCTGATGCTTAAGGGTGTTGAGCCCGTGCAGGTCCCCCACCAGAATCTGCACCGGAATCAGCACCGCCGCCAGCGTCACGCCCACCTTCAGCCCCAGCCGTGCGTCATCGGCCGTGGACCCGCGCAGCAGGCGAAACGCCGACAGCCCGGCCACCAGAAACGAGATGGTCAGGCCCGAGGCGAGCAGCATGTGCACCAGCCGGTAGGACATGGACGGGTTGAAGACGATCGCCCACCAGTCCACGGCGTGCGCCACGCCCTCACGCATCTCGAAGCCGGCGGGCGTGTGCATCCAAGAATTGAGCGCGATGATCCAGAACGCCGACAACGACGTGCCGACGCACACCAGCAGGGTCGCCAGCGTATGGATGCGGTTGGACACCCGCCCCTGACCGTAGAGCATGATGCCGAGGAAGGTGGCCTCCATGAAGAACGCCGTCAGCACCTCGTAGGCCAGCAGCGGCCCGGCAATGTTGCCCACCTTTTCCATGAAGCCCGGCCAGTTGGTGCCGAACTGGAAGCTCATGACGATGCCGCTGACCACACCCATGGCGAACGACAGGGCAAACACCTTCACCCAGAAGCCGTAGAGCCGTTTCCAGCGGGCATCGCCGGTGGCGTTGTGGCGCAGCTTGAAGAACAGCAGCAGCCAGCCCAGCGCAATGGTGATGCTCGGAAACAGAATGTGAAACGTGATGTTGGCCGCGAACTGGATGCGGGCGAGCAGCAGGGCTTCAATGTCCATCGTGACGCTCCAGAATCTGCGTGCCACCCAGCGCCGGTTCGAGGCGCGGCTTGGCGGTCGGGGTCGTGCTGAAACGACCGGTGTGCTCCAGCAGTTTGACCACGCCACTGCCCAGCGTCAGCAGGCGGTCGAGGGTGCTGCGTTCCAGCCGCTGCACGTCGGCAAACCAGCCCGTCAGGCGTTCGATCAGGTCGTGCATGTCGCGCATGCGCCGCCGCAGATACACGTCGTCTTCGGCCGCCGGTTCCATCAGCGCCTCGCGCAGCATGCTCAGGGTCGGGGCGATTTCGCGCGCCAGCCGTTGTTCGGCCAGCCGCTTGAAGATGTCCCAGGCATCGCCGTGGGCGGTGAAGAACTCACGCCGGTCGCCGGGCACATGATTGCGCTTGAGCAATTGCCAGCTGTCCAACTCCTTCAGGCCCATGCTGACGTTGGAGCGTGACACCTGCAAGGCGGCGGCGATTTCCTCCGCGCAGCGGGGCGACGGGCTGGCCACCAGATAGGCATACATCTGACCCACCGTACGGTTGATGCCCCAGCGCGAGCCCATCTCGCCAAAGTGCAACACGAAGCGCTGTGTGAGTTCGGTCATGTCTGTTGTTTCAGAAAATACTGAAACACGCTAACCCGAATGACGGTCCGCAGCAAGCACCCCTTTGAAACGCGCGGGCGCCCACGGCCCCACTACGATGGTCGATGAACCCTGCGCCACCTCCGGGGTCGGCCCAGCGCGTGCAGGCGCCCGGCGCAGCATGCGGGCTAGACTCAGGCCATGAAGGCCACGCCTGCCGCCGCCGTCCAGCCCGCGCTCACGGCGCGCGCCCTGCTCACCGGCGCAGCGCTCGGGGCGCTGCTCACACCCTGCAACATCTACAGCGGCCTGAAGATTGGCTGGTCATTCAACATGTCGATTGCCAGCGCGCTGCTGGGCATCGCCTTCTGGCGGCTGATGCAGAATCTGGCCGGCGCGCGCCACTGGGGTCTGCCGGAAAACCTCATCAACCAGACCACCGCCTCATCGTCGGCCTCGATTATTTCTGGTGGGCTGGTGGCGCCCATTCCCGCCCTGACCCTGCTGGGCGGGCCGGCACCGCAAGGCGTGCAGCTGATGCTCTGGGTGTTTTCGGTGAGCGTGCTCGGCGTGGCGATTGCCGCGCTGCTGCACGCGCGCTTCATTGCCGGCGGACACCTGCCCTTCCCGGAGGGCACGGCCGCGGCCGAAGCGCTGTCGAGCATCCACGGCGACGGCCGCGAAGCGCACAGCCGTCTGCGCTGGCTGGGGCTGGCGGCCGCGGTTTCGGCGACGGTGAAACTGGTGTCGGATGCCGTGGGCACGCCCTTGCGCGCCAGTCTGCCGGGGAGTCTGTCACTGGGCGGCGGCGCCCTGCCCAGCGTGGGCTTCAAGCAGCTCGGCATCGGGCTGGACGGCTCACTGCTGATGATCGGCTTCGGCGCCATCATCGGCCCGCGTGCGGGCCTGTCGCTGTTGCTCGGCGCGCTGGTCGCCTGGCTGGGGCTGGCGCCGTGGTTGCTGGCCAATGGGCTGGTCACCCCCGGCCCGGCCGATGGCCTGTGGTTCAACGAACTGGTGGGCTGGCTGATCTGGCCCGGCGTGACGCTGATGACCACCGGCGCGCTGGCAAGCCTGTGGCTGGGGCGTCGCCGCACCGCAGCCGGTGACAACACGGCGCCGCGTGCCGGGCTGCCCCTGCCGTGGCGCTGGTTCGTGCCCGGCAGCGTCGCGGCCGTCTGCCTCACCGTGAGTCTGCAGGTGGCGCTGTTCGACATTGCAGTGATCGTCGCGCTGGCCGCCGTGGTCATGGCGGCGGGACTGGCGATCGTTGCCGCCCGCGTGGTCGGAGAAACCGGCATTCCGCCCATCGGGGCGCTGGGCAAGATCGCCCAGCTGGGCGTGGGCACCATGGCACCCGGCACGGCCACGGCCAACCTGATGGGCGCCAACGTCACCGGGGGCGCGGCGGGCCAGACCGGCGACCTGCTCAATGACCTGAAGGCAGGTGCGCTGCTGGGCGCCCGTCCCGCCCCGCTGTTTGCCGCCCAGGTGCTGGGGGTGCTGGTGGGCTCGATCGTCGGCAGTCTCAGCTACAGCCTGCTGATTCCCGACCCGATGACCATGCTGCTGACGCCCGAGTGGCCGGCCCCCGCGGTCGCCACCTGGAAGGCCGTGGCCGAGGTGATGGCCGCAGGGGTGGGCGCCCTGCCGCCACTGAGCCTGCCGGCCGCGCTGATCGGCGGACTGGCCGGGCTGGCACTGGCCTTCTGGCAACTCAGGGCGCCGCCCCACCGGGCGCGCTGGGCACCCAGCCCGGCGGCGCTGGGGCTGGCGTTCGTGATTCCGGCGTGGATCGCCTTCGGGCTCTGCCTGGGCGCGCTGCTGGCCGCCGGCGTGCAGCGCCTGGCGCCGCACTGGGCGCTGCGCAACCTGATTGCCGTGGCCGCCGGCCTGGTGGCCGGCGAGTCACTGGCGGGCGTGGCCAGCGCCTTCCAGACCCTGCTCGCGGGCTGAGCCCGCTCGCTCAATCCGCCATTTCAGCAGGCACTCAGCGGCGGGCACCGAAACTTCGCGCCACCCTGGGCGGCAATGGCCTCGCCAGAGGGCCGATAAAAACAACGACGGTGAACGACGTGTCCGTGAACAAAGTGTTGCTCAGTGCGCTGCCCGCGCTTGCCCTGCTGCTGCCCACGATGGCCGCCGCCGACCGCATCTACACCGACGCGCAGTTGCATTACGTCAATTTCGTGCAGGAAACCGACGGCATGAAAGCGCTGTTCAGAGCCATGGACGAGGCCAACATCCACGACGTGGCGATCATGGGCCTGGGGGTGATCAAAAAGTGGGAGGAGTCCGCGCCCAAGGAGCCTCGCTATTACATGGGCGACGAGGCGCCGGTCTACTACTACAGCGCCACCGACGCGATGCTGGCGCAGGACATTCTGGCCCTGCCCGCCGAGCAGCAGGCGCGCCTGCACCCGTTCATCAGCGGCTTCAATCCCACCGACATGAACGCGGTCAACCACATCGAGATGATGATGGAGATGCATCCCGGGCTGTGGAAAGGCATCGGCGAAATTCTCACCCGCCACGATGACCTGACGGCGCTGACCAAAGGCGAAACGCCGCGCGCCAATCACCCGGCGCTGATGCGCGTTTACGAGTTCGCCGCCAAGCATGATCTGCCGGTCATCCTGCACAGCAACATCACCTCGAAACGCGAAGCCAAACCCATCTACCGCGAAGAGCTTGAAGAGGCGCTGAGCCGCAATCCCGACACCAAGATCATCTGGGCGCACGCCGGCACCAGCGCCGAGATTCACCGTTATCAGGGCCGGGTCGAAGGTCTGTTCAAGATCGTCAGCGACCTGCTGGCGACCTACGACAATCTGTACATCGACCTGTCATGGACGATGCTCGACCCCTATCTGATCCACGACGGCCAGGCCGATTCCGACTGGCTGGGACTGGTCAAGGCCTATCCCGACCGCTTCATGGCCGGCACCGATCTGGTGGGGCGCTTCGACAACCTGGGCAAGAACATCCACGAATTCGAGCCGTTCCTCGACGCGCTGCCCAACGACGTGGCCGACCGCGTGGCGCGCACCAACCTGCTGGACCTGTTGCCCAAAAGTGACGACTGAGCCGGCCGGTCAGGCCAGGGCGTCGATCAACACCGTGCCCAGCGAGAACAGACCGATCACCGTCACGAGTATGCCCGCCAACCGCGCCATCGCCAGCGCTTCGTGACCGTTGATGCGCCGACCGCTGCGTGCCGCAACCGCCGCATAGGCCAGCTTGACGCCGCCCACCGCGACGGCGGCGGCGGCCATGACGATGGCGGTGTCGGGCACCGTGAGCGCACCCAGATTGACAAAGGCCGGCAGAAAGCCCAGATAAAAAAGCACCGCCTTCTGGTCGCCCAGGGTCAGCGCCAGGCCGCTGAAGAAGCTGCCGAACACCGAGGCCGGTGCGACCTCGGCACCGGTTGACACCATGCCGTGACTGCGCCGCCACAGCGCCTGGCCCAACCACACCAGGTAAAGCGCCCCGGCGATCTTGATGGCGACGAAGAACGGGCCCAGCCACTCGATCAGCATCGCCAGCCCGGCAATCGCCAACACGATGAAGAACAGATCGCCCAGCACCACGCCGGCGCTGACCCACGCGCCGTGCATGAACCCCTGGGTCGCGGCGCGCGTGGTGACGATCAGCACACTGGTGCTGGGCACCGTCGCCAACACGGCCATGGCGGTGAACAGGGCCGCGATGCCGCCGAAAGAAAGGGTGATGTCCATTTTCGCGGAGGGCCGGCTCAGGCCGCGCCGGGCGTGCGCCGGCCGTCGATCCGGCGGGGCGCGATTGCCTCAGGCCTCAGGCCGAGAGCCCCCCGAATACCGTCGCGCGCCATCGCCCCATGCGCCGGCTTGAATCGCCCCTTCAGCACACACCCCTCCCTTCTTGTTCGGCTGCCGTTCAGGTTCATTAGGCGACATGCGTCGCGCGGACGCAAGCGCCCGGACGTGGTGTCGCTCTTTGAGCTGACGGAGGCTGCCGGCGGGCGATGGACCCCATCGCCGGCTACCGGCCTACGCTCGCTGAGTAAATCAGTAGAGCGTCACCGTGTCGGCGGCGGCGACGGTTGCGGTGCGCGAACCGGCAAGATGCTCCAACCGTTCACGGTCCACTGCCGCCAACAGCAGTGCCGCTCGCCCCCCTCTTGGCTGCCATCACGTCCCCCAAGCTTCAGGGCTTGGGTCCGAAGGGTCGCATCAAATGCGACGTTGGTAGATGTAGTCATGAATCGAACGACTCAAGCAGCACCAGATGCTCCTGGCCCGCAAGGGGCACGGCACTGAGGGGGACGCGCTGATCAAAACTCACCAACCGCCCGCCGCGTTGCGCCGCCAGGGCCAGAAGAGACAAGTCGGTTAGCGGTCGCGGACTGTGAATGTGTGCGTGTCGAAAGTGCGTGGCATCCAGCAGGCTGATGTCATCGGGCCAGAAGGCATGTGCAGCGCCGTTCACGGCCTGCCGCAGCATGGTCAGCAACGTGTCCATCGACTGGTGTTGCGGATAACTTGGCTGACTCATGATGCGCAGACAGCCATTCTGGGTCAGCGGGCAGCTGGCCCAACCGTGTTCAACATGAGCTTCAAGCCATCGGGTCGCGCGGTCGTGGTGAACGTGGTCACGATCGTGCAGGGCGATGAGCAGGTTGACATCCAACAGAGCCCGCATCAGATGCCCTCTTCGTCACGCAGCCGGTCAATCAGCGTGTTGGTGACGATGGCCCCTCGTGCAGGCAAAGGATGTATGCCAAAAGCCGACAGCCTGCCGCCGTTTGACAGCGATGCGTCAGTCCCGGTGTTCACGGCGGATTGGGGGAACCCGCGGCGCGCCAGTTCACTGATGACCTGACCGACCGATTTTTTTCACGCCGGGCCAGTTCCTTGGCTGCGAGCAGCACGTCGTCCGAAATATCAAGGGTAGAGCGCATGGCAGACTCCGGGGGCAAATGCGGTGTGCTCTCGCATCACGCATCAACGCACGCTGCAGGCGGATCGTGGGTGCTCGTAGACACGCCAAAAGGCCCGACTGACCCATGCTCGATGCTGGGGCGCATGCGCGCCGCGAGGTCTTCGAGGCGAAGCACATCGAGCCCCAGATCGCCGAACTTACGCCGCAGCGGTGCCGCACGCCTTTGCGCACTCGACTCCTGCGCTCGGAACCGTACAAGACAGCCGCCTCCGCCAGAACACCGGCCAGAGGCTCGAATCAATACGCGGCCCACCACGTCGCTCAAGGCTGCCAAGTCGCGCCGCGTCATCTGTATCGCCCTTGCCTCTGGCTAACACTTCCCCTTGCCGGGTGTGTAGAGGACTTCCACCTCCAAGCAGGTGCGCCCTGCCGGGCGCACCATAAAAAAGCCCCGCCAGGGCGGGGCTTTGGTTCAACGGGTCAGGCTCGAATCAGAAGTGGTAACCGGCGCCAAGGCGCAGGTCATTGATGTCTTGATCGAACCCGCGGTCACTCAGTTGGGTCATGCGGTAGTCGCCGAAAATGCTGATCTGCGGCGTGGCCTGATACCGGAGCCCCACGAGAAATTCGGGGCCGTCAAGATCATCCAGTTGCACGAAGCCAATGCTGCCGTGGGCGGTGAACTGCGGCGCGAGCCCAAATTCGAGGCCCCCATGAACGCCGAAGCCATCGTCATCGGTTCCGCCATCACTGTCCACGTTGATGTACTCGAGCCTGCCCACCATATTGACGTTCTGACGCAGCGGCGCCGTCAGCCCGGCTCCGAACCGCAATTGATCAAGGTCGCCAACAAAGTCGTAATCAACCGTCTGATACTCCGCGGTCAGAAACCACTGATCCGCGATGAGGAAGCGCCCCTTGGTGCCGAAGCCGTCCCCTTCAAGATCGCCGCCCCTGGTCTCGATTTCGGAATCGATTACGACGTAACCGTCGATATGCCCCACTGAAGCCTGCTGCGCGCCTGCATGGAATGCGGCCGCAGACAGCACCAGCGCACAGAGTCCCGACTGATAGTGTTTCATGAAAATCTCCTGAGTTTTGTTATCGATCGCCGCCCACTTGCGGACCCCAAAACAGTAGCGCAGCGAAGATGAACGGCTGTCGAAGATACCGCGAATGACGACGGCCGCGCACCAAAATAGGGCGCCATCACGGCACGGACGGACGCGGACCGCCGAGCGCCTTGTGAACCGCGCCCTTGCGCCCTCGACCCCCCGCGCTGGCGGCCCCGCGTCTGCGACCATACGCCTCCCGCCCCCTAAACTCCGCCCCCATGAACTTCAACGATTTCACGCCCGGCCAAACCCTGACGCTGGGGCCGGTGTCGCTCAGCGAAGCCGAGATCATCGACTTCGCGCGCTTGTGGGACCCGCAGCCGTTCCACACCGACCCGCAGTGGGCGGCCAACAGCCGCTGGAAGGGGCTGATCGCCAGTGGCTGGCAGACCTGCGCGCTGACCATGCGCACCGTCTGCGAGGGGCCACTGCGGGACTCAGGCTCCATCGGCTCGCCGGGCCTCGAATACCTGAAGTGGAACGCCCCGGTGCGCCCCGGTGACGCGCTGACCATCACCCTCGACGTGCGCGACACCGGGCTGTCGTCCAGCGGCAAGGTCGGCAAGCTGCGCTGGCAGTGGCGGGTGCACAACCAGCACGGGGCGCTGGTGCTCGACACCATCGCCACCGTTCTGTTCGACCTGGCGACCGAATGACCCGCGTGCGCGCGCGGCTCGGGCGTCCGCTGCCGGGCGCCGCTGCAGCACCATGAAGATTGCCCTGGCCCCGATGGAGGGCGTGGTCGATGCCCGCATGCGGCAGATGATCACCGCCGTGGGCGGCATCGACTGGTGCGTGACCGAGTTCGTGCGCGTCACCGACCGGCTGATGCCGCCCAAGGTTTTTCTGGCCCTCGCGCCAGAGCTGAAACGCGGCTGCCAGACCGCCAGCGGCACGCCGGTCAGGGTGCAGCTGCTGGGCGGTGATCCGCAGTGCATGGCCGAAAACGCCGCCCGGGCCGCCGAGCTGGGCGCGCCGGTGATCGACCTCAACTTCGGCTGCCCGGCAAAAATCGTCAACCGCAACCGCGGTGGCGCCATTCTGCTGGACGACCCCGAGCTGCTGCACCGCATCGTTGGCGCCGTGCGTCGCGCGGTGCCGGCCCACGTTCCGGTCACCGCGAAGATGCGACTCGGCTACGCGAGCACCGACCGGGCGCTCGACTGCGCGCGGGCACTGGCCAGCGGCGGTGCGGCCGAGATGGTGGTCCACGCCCGCACCCGCGCCGACGGCTACAACCCGCCGGCCCACTGGTCATGGATTGCGCGCATCGCCGAGGTGGTGCCGGTGCCGGTCTATGCCAACGGCGAGGTCTGGTCGGTTGCCGACTGGCGCCGTTGCCGGGCCGAAAGCGGCGTCGCCGACCTGATGCTGGGTCGCGGACTGATCGCCCGCCCCGATCTGGCCCGGCAGATTCGCGCCGCCGCCGAAGGCCGGGCACTGACCCCGCTGGCATGGCCCGAACTGACCGCGATGATCAGCCGCTACTGGCAGGCCATTCGCACTGAGGTGCCCGAACGCCACGCCCCCGGGCGGCTCAAACAGTGGGTGTTCGCGCTGTCACGCCATTACCCCGAAGCACAGGCGTTCTTTCTCGAGATTCGCCGCGGCCGGGAGTGCGCATCGCTGGACGCCGCCGTGGCGTCACAACTGGCCGCGACTCATTCCTCCGCAGCGCGCGGCTCGAGGGTCGCCGCCTGATCCTCAACCCGCGGCGGCCGGATCAGCACCACGGCGCCGGCGTCGCGGGTCAAGACCAGCACCGGGCCATCGCCCGGCCGCTCGATGCCATCGGTGCCGGTCACGATCCACAGGTTGTGGCGCAAGAAGGCCCGGTACGGGCGGGCCGCCTCGGCAACGTCGCGCCCCAGATGTTCAGACCAGACCTTGCGCGCAATCGCCATGGCCGTGCGCTCACCGGCAATCGAACCGCGCGGCTGCTCCAGCGCCACCCTGGCCTCGCGGTCAACCTCGGTCATGAAGCTGTCCACCCAGTTTCGCCAGTCGCGCTCCGGGAACACGCGATGCTGACCGGCAGCGGCAAAACTTGCCAGCACCAGTACAGCGCCAACCCACTTGCCCAGCTTGGAATGAACACTCATCAATCGGAGGGTACCGTCTCGACGATTGCGGCGAGCGTCAATGATGGAGCGGGTGAAGGGAATCGAACCCTCGTCAGTTGCTTGGGAAGCAACAGCTCTACCATTGAGCTACACCCGCCTGCCAGAAAAATCCCTTTGCGATTCGCACCTTGCGCGTGAGGAATGATTGCAGCCCCTGGCGCTCGTCTGGTGCGCGGCCCCAGAACGCGACACGCTACCCGTAGGACCCATGCCTGCGCTCGCGGGCCGAATGTTACACCCTCCACACCCCCCGTTACAGCAGGGCATTGGCGTTTTTCGACGTGCGCGATTCGTTATGACTTTGGCGGCCCTTGCAGGTCGGCGTGTTCCGGTGGATCGGCGCGCGGCACGAGCCGCAACGTTCCCCTTTTGTCCAGCCGTGCGGCGAGCTTGACCATCAGGGGAACATCCTCGGGATCTGTGCTCCACACCAGCGTCTCGAACTGCCGAAGCAGGTCGTCGATGCCGCCTTCAATCACCTCGGGGATGAATCCCGGGGTCTTTTCAGGGCTTGGATTGAAGGTCATGTCGGGCCTGCCGTGCGCCGCACACGTCACGAAGAGGAGGCACATGCTGCCTCATCCGCCGGACATGTGGATCACAACATCCGGGCCCGATCGCACACGCACCTGCGCGACCTCACAGCGCGCGCCCGGGAAGCGACTGCTCTACCATTGAATCCGTTCGCTCAGCGCCCCAATCACGGCGCCATCGCGCCCCATTCAGCCCTGCACCCGCCGCAAGCCTCCACACATGACCGTCAACGGCCAGCCCCATCCCGGAACACCGCCCACCGTGGCGGCCCTGATCGACGAGCTTGCGCTGGTCGGCCGGCGCATTGCCGTGTCGGTCAATGGCGCCGTGGTCCCGCGCTCAACCTGGCCGGCGCAGGCCCTCGCGCCGGGGGATCAGGTTGAAATCGTGCACGCGGTGGGCGGTGGTTGATCAACCCCGGCTGAAAGACGCTCAGCAGCGGCCCTTCTTGGCCTGACCCGGCGGGCAGAACGAACCGTTGTAATTGCCCCGACCGCGCGCGTCATAGCGATGGTCGTAACGGCTGTCGTAATGGCGATGGTCCCGACGGCGATGGTCGTCATCGACATAGCGGTAGCGATCATCCCGATCGTCGCTGCGATTGCCGATCACCGCCCCGGTGGCACCGCCAATGCCGGCGCCGATGATGGCGCCGTTGGTGCCGCCCACCTCGTTGCCGATGACCGCGCCCACCGCACCACCCAGGCCGCCGCCGATGGCGGCTTCGGTGTCACCGGCCATTACCTGACCCGCGGCCATGCTGGCGGCCAGCGTCGTTGCCAAGATGAGTTTTTTCATTGCCATGACTCCTGATTGAGAGGCGTCCACGGTGCCGTGCGGCGCGTGACCCATGGCTGAACCCCGTACCCGGGCGCCGCGACCTTTGTCACAGTTTGCCGGGTGGCAGCTCCGCCTCAGCAGACGCGCCCTGCGGCCACGCCGGAGGCCCATGCCCATTGGAAGTTGTAGCCCCCCAGATGGCCGGTGACATCAACCACCTCGCCAATGAAATACAGATTGGGCAGGTGCCGTGAGGCCATGGTCTGCGATGACAGTTCGGTGGTGTCGACCCCGCCCAGCGTGACCTCGGCCGTGCGATACCCCTCGGTGCCGCTGACAATCACCGGGTAGCGGTTGAGCATGTTGCCCACGCCGCGCAACTGCGGCTCCGACAGGCTTTGCAGCGTGCCGGCCCAGCCCTGCCGGTCGCACAGGCTTTGTGCCAGCCGTTTCGGCAGGGCCTCGGCCAGCCAGCTGCCCAGCCGCGCGCCCGGCGCTTCGGCCTTGGCCGCCCGCAGGCGCGCGCCGGCATCGTCGCCGGGCAGCAGGTCCAGCCACAGCCGCTCACCGGCATTCCAGTACGACGAAATCTGCAGAATCGCCGGGCCGCTGAGGCCCCGATGGGTGAACAGCACCGCCGAGCTGAAACGCTGGCCGTCCACTTCTGCCGCGGCGGGCAAGGCAATGCCGGCCAGCCCGTCGATCTCGTCCAGCGGCCGGCCGCTCAAGGTCAGCGGCACCAGACCCGCACGGGTGGGCAACACCCGGTGCCCGAACTGCTCGGCCAGCGCGTAGCCTATGCCGGTGGCGCCCATCTTGGGAATCGACAGCCCGCCGCTGGCGACCACCAGCGACTGCGGTCGAATCGCCTCGATGCCCACCCGCAGCTCGAAACCCAGCGCGTCGTGACGCACCTCGTCCACCCGCGTGTCGGTGCGAATGGTCACGCCCGCCGCGTGGCAGTCGTCCAGCAGCATCTGCACGATCTGCCTGGATGACCCATCGCAGAACAGTTGGCCCTCACCCTTCTCGTGATAGGCGATGCCATGCTGCTCCACCCGCGCAATGAAGTCCCAGGGCGTGAAGCGCGCCAGGGCCGACTTGGCGAAATGCGGATTGGCCGACAGATAATGCGCCGGACGCACGTCGTAATTGGTGAAATTGCAACGGCCGCCCCCCGACATGAGAATTTTCTTGCCCACGCGGTTTGCATGCTCGATCACCAGCACGCGGCGCCCGCGACGTCCGGCTTCGATAGCGCACATCAGGCCCGCCGCGCCGCCGCCAATGATCACGACATCGGGGTTCAACGTGGCCTCGCGCGGTCGATGGCGCCAGCGTGCAAGTGTTTCGGGGTGCCCATGGTGATGGCCGGCAAGGGTGCGGCGCGGAGTGTAAGCCAGCCTGCGCGGTGCCTTTGGTCCTCGGGCACCGACCATTCATCGTGCCGAAGCCTACGCTGCGCTGCGTTCGGCGCATGATCGTCGCCAACTTCCGGAGTCCCACGCCATGTCTGCCCGCCGAAGCGCACCGACCCTTTCATCGCCGCTACGCCAGCGCGGTGCAACGGCGCTTGAGTTCGGCCTGGTGTTTCCGGCTCTGTTCGTGCTGTTTTACGGCACCTTGACCTTTGCGCTGATCTTCACCGCCCGCATGGGCTTGCAGCACGCCGCCGAAGAGGGCGCCCGCAGTGCCGTGACGTTTCGCATCGAAGGCAGCGCGCCGGGCATTACCCAACTCACGCTGCGTCGCGATGCGGCGCGCGCCACGGCGCTTCAGCAGGCCAGCTGGATCAGCCGCTGGGCACCGCTGCAGGTCGAAACCCGAATCTGCGCGGCGAACAGCGACTGCTCGGTTGAGACCACCACCTGTGGCCGCGAGCTCGCCGACGCCTGCAAGATCTTCGTGAGCGTGACCTACCCTTATGCCACGCGGCCCATTCTGCCCAGCGCGTTCGGCTTGCCCGTTCCAACCACGCTCAGCGGCGAAGCCAGCCTGCTGCTTGACGGCAGGTTGATCGGCTCATGACGCGTCCGCCCCGACAGGCTCAATCAGGTGCCGCGGCGGTGGAGTTCGCCTTGTGCCTGCCCATCTTCATGGTGCTGGCGTGGGGCCTGTTGAGTTTTGGTGCCCTGTTCTACACCCAGTTGGCAGTGTCGCGCGCCGCGCATGACGGCGCCAACGCCATTGCCCTGCTCCCCGAAGGGCAGTCGGCTGTGGGTTCGCTGCCCCAGGTCCGCAGTCTGGTGCAGGCATCGCTGGCATCAACGCCCATCGTGCCCGGCGTCAGCGGCTTCGAGGGCCGTCGCCAATGGCTGATCGCCCGCCAGGATCTGGTCATCACCGTCAACGACACCAGCACTGAATGCGGCAGCCCCTGCGTGACCTTGCGAATCGAGTACCCCTACGGCAACGATGTGCGGCTGCTGCCCAACATCGGCGTGCCGGGCCTGGGCATGTTGTCGTTCATTCCTGACCGATTGGTCGCCAAAGCCGTGGTGGCGCGATGAATCACATGATCAACCGACCGCCAGGCCGCCCCGGGCCGGGCCGTCAACGCGGCGCCGTGCTGCTGTTTGCGGCCCTGGGCATCAGCGCCCTCATCGTCATGGCCTCGCTCATCGACCTGGGCCTGCTGTACCAATATCGACGCGAGTATCAAAAGACCGCCGATCTGGCGGCCCTTGCGGGCGCGGCAAAGCTCACCGAGCTGGGCTGCGCTGCCGCCGCCGAGGCCGCCCGCCAGAATGTTGAACAAAACCTTGTCGATTTTCGGCATGACGCCCCGGTCATTCAGACGGGCCAGTGGCGGCGGAATGAATCGCCCGGTTTCGTGGAGGGCTGCGACGCCAGCACCAACGCGATTCGGGTCATCGTTTCCGGGCGCCCGCCGGCCCTGCTGGCGCCCGTGGTCGCCAGCGAGAACCAGCGCCGGCTCAGCGCCCAGAGTGTCGCCAGCAACAGTGATCCGGTGGCGAGTTTCTCGGTGGGAAGCCGGCTTGCGGCCGTGGGCGGGGCCTCGGTGGTCGGCGGCGTGCTCAAGGCCGTGGGGCTTGATCTGGCGGGTGTCGATCTATTGGGTTACGACGGACTTGCCGGGGTGACGATTACGCCCTCCGGCCTGTTGCAAGCGCTGGGCATTCCGGTGTCGGCCAACCTCTCGGTCGTTGATTTCAATGCAGTCCTGGCGGCTGAGGAAGTGAGTCTCGGGGCGCTGCTCGATGCCGCCGTAACGGTGGCGGGCCAAAGTGAACTGGTCGGCCTTAACACCCAGCTACTGGAAGCGCTCAGGGTGCCGCTGTCGGTGCCCACCCTCAACGATATCGTGGTGCAGCTGGGGTCGGATGCTGCAGGGGGCGGGGTGTTCGCGGCCGTCACCTCATCGGCCGATGCCGCCTTGAATGTCGAGCTGGACGCCCTGGGGCTGGTGAGCACGGCGATTCAATTGGCGACCGCGGGTCGTGGCATCGAGGTGGCGCTGGCCACGCCCACGCTGGGCCCTCTGCTCGGCGCTGACCTGGACGTGAGAGTCGGCATCATCGAGCCGCCGTCCATCGCCATCGGCGGCGTGGGCGCCACCGCCTACTCGGCGCAGACGCGCGTGTTTGCCCATGTGCAGCTCGACACGGGCGACATCCCACTGGCCGGCAACCTGCTTGGCTTGTTGGGCACCAGCATCACGGTCGATCTGCCCATCATCATCGACCTTGCCGCGGCCAAGGGCACGGTTGCAGACCTCTGCACGCCCAGCCTCAAATCATTGAGCGAGCCGCCGCAGTGCCCGGCCGGAGAAGACTGCGCCGAGATCGATGTCGAGGCGCAGATCGCCAAGATCTGCGTCGGCAAACTTGATGACGCCGCCCTGTTCTCCACCTCCGAAAGCTGCGACGTAGGGCTCACCGGTCAGAAACTGCTGGGGCTCACCGTGCTTGGCACCAACCTCGCATCGCTGAACACCAGCCTGGCGTTGTCCGCAGTTGAGACCGAGGGCACGGTAGTGTTGGCGGCCGAGCAGATGGACACGGTGAACGGCGCTCTTGATCTGGGCACCACCATCAAGAACCTCACCGATGCCCTGCTGGCCGGCTTGCTCGGCACGTCATTGAACGACAACCCACCCCTCACCGCCGCGCAGCGCACTGACATTGCCGAAGGTCTCTGGACGCAAGCAGGTGGCGATCTATGCGTGGCTGGCTATGGTGCGCAAGGCAAGCAATGCCGGCGTAACAGCATCGAAATTGCGCTGGACGAAATCGAGGACACGTCGGAAGGCTTGGGCGGCTTTCTGGCCGACGCCTTGCTGAACCCTGTCGTCGGCTTGCTGGGCTCGGTGCTGACCTTGAATCTGGTCGGGATTCTGCAAAGTGTGGGGGGCCTGCTGGGCGGCGTGCTCGGCCTGGTCGGGGGCCTTCTTGAAGGGATTCTTGAGGGCCTCCTGACAGACGGTTGCTCGAGCGGAACCCTCCCCGGCACAAACAGCGGATGTATCGACATCATCAAGGATGCTTTGAAAGCGCCGTCTGCAGGAGCCCCCCCGGGAGCCCTGTTCGTGCTGCTCGGCAGCCTGCTGAACCTGCTGCAGCCAATTCTGGATGCCGTGGGCACCAACCTGCTGCTGCCCTTGCTGCAGAACGTCCTCGGTCTGCAGTTAGGCCAGACCGACATCAGCATGTTGGGCTTGGAGTGCCGTGCAGGCTCGGTGCTGGTGGAGTAGAACCGTCGGCGCCGGGACGGGCGGGCCTGCACGCGCGCCATGCCGCCACGCCCTGACCGGCGCCCATTCCCCCACCGCGATTCAGCGGTGATCCACGCCGATTGCGTACCATCGACCCATGATGATTGGACTGATTGTCGGCGGCCTGATTGGGCTGTTACTGCGGGGCGGGATCCTCGGGCTCGTGCTGGGCGCGGTGCTGGGCTATTTTTTGGCCCGGCCCATCATGGCCGCGCTGGGCAAGACGCAGGTTGGGCAGGTGCGGCGGGCCTTTATCGACAGCACCTTTGCGGTGATGGGCGCGGTGTGCAAGGCCGACGGCGTGGTGTCGCAAGACGAGATTCGCGTGGTCGAGCAGCTGTTCGCCCGGCTGCGCCTGGGCGAAGACGGTCGCGAGGACGCCCGCAAGGCCTTCAATCGCGGCAAGGCCGCCGGGTTTGACCTCGATGCCGAGGTGGCGCGCTTCGCGGGCCTGTGCCGGGGACAGACGCCGCTGCTCAACATGTTTCTGCAAATGCAGCTGGCGGCGGTGGCCGCCGATGGTGAGGTCCACGCCGAAGAGCACGCCCTGCTGCTGCGGATTGCGCGGGGGCTGGGCCTGTCAGAAGCCGACGTGCAGCGCCTGGAGGCAGCGCTGCGTGGTGGCGGCCGCGGCCCGTCGCGCGATGATCTGGCCGCCGCCTACGCGACGCTTGGCGTGCAGGCCGACGCCAGCGACAGCGAGGTGCGGCAGGCCTACCGACGGCTGATGAGCGAGAACCACCCCGACAAGCTCGCCGCCAAGGGCCTGCCCGAAAGCATGCGGCCGGTTGCCGAAGAAAAGACCCGCAACATCACCGCCGCCTACGACCGCATCAAGACCGCGCGCGCCTGAACGCGGCGTGGCAGGGGTCGCCGATCGGGCCGCGCGGTTCCGGGTCCGGCCAGCCGGGCGGCGAACCCCGGCAGTCATGCGCCGCCCGGCCGCGCCGTTTGCAACCCTTGGGCGCCTGCATCGGTCCAAGAGGCCACTGCGTAAACACCGCACAGTTCGAACCACAGGAGGACGGGGGTGCAGAGACTGACGTTCTCGGGGTGTCATCGTTCATCACGGCGGCCAGCCGCCGTGATGCTGCTGGGCGTGCTGCTGGGCGGCGTTCCGCTGCTCGCGGCCGCGCAGGCCACCGATCCGCCCGCCGCGCGGGCCGCCGACACGCCCATGCTCACCGTGCCCGAGGTGGCCGCGATGCCGCCGCTGGAATGGCCGGACTGCCTGGTGCGCCCCGATGTGCATCCGCAGATTCAGGCCATCGAGGCGGCATTGACGCGCAACGACCTTGCCGACGCGCAGCGGCGGGTCGCGGCCCACACCCTGGAGCTGCGCGACGCCACCCCCCAGGCCCGGCTCGATGCGCAACTCGCGGCCGCGGTGGTGATGGCCCGTGCGGGCAACCCGCAGGCACGCCAGCGCTTTGCCGCCGTGGCCGAGGATGCGGCGGCCCTGAACGGCCTGCACGCGCCGCATCTGCTGCCGGCCAGGGCCGGCGAAGGCTTCATGGCGCTGCGTCAGGGCGACGCGCTCGCGGCCGAGGACGCGTTGCGCAGCGCCCTGCACCTGCACCGCATGCGCTACGGGCTGCACGACCCCGGGCAGGCGGTCTATCTGCAGGCGCTTGCGACGCTGGCCGATGGCGCCGCGGCCGAAGAACAGGTCACCGTGCTGATGCGCCGGCAACTGGCCTTGCAGCGGCGGCAGCTGCTTGCCGACGAGGCCGCCACGGGGGTAATTGAAGCCCTGCCGGCGTTGATCGAAACGCTGCGCAACAGCACGGTCTTCGCCGCCATGGCTGAACCCATCGGCGAACTGCGGGAGGCCGTGCACACCAAGCTGGGCAACGACCACCCGGCGGGCGTGCCGCTGCTGATCGCCGACGCCCATGCCAGCGCCCTGCACGCGATCGCCAGCGAAGGGCTGTGGGACCCCCGCCATCTGCGCGAGGCCTATCGGCTGATGACCTCGCTCGACATCGACATGCCGGTGGTTGATCGCGCCCAGTATCTGGTCGACGTGGGCAACGTCTGGTGGCTGGCGGGCCACCGCGCCACGGCGCTGGCGGTGTTCAAGGTGGCGACCGACCTCAAGGTGCCCTCGGCGACCGAGCGCCTCGGCCGGCCTGAGGCGCTGGCCTGGCCCAGCGGCACACCGCGGGCCCTGACGGATGCCGCGGCTGAGGGCTGGCTGCGGCTCGGCATTCGCATCAACCCGCGGGGTGATGTGATGCGCGTCACCGACGCGGCCATGTCGCCCCGGCAAGACCCGGTGGGCGTTGCCCGCGCCCGCGCCTGGCAATCGGCGGTGCGCCGCGCCATCTGGCGCCCTGCCGTGGTCGACGGCCGCCCCGCGACGCGCAAGGATATGGTCATTTTCGACCGCTTTGTGCCCACCCCATGACCCGACGCCTGCCCCTGCACGACGACGCCCGAACCGCCACGGCCCGCCAGCGGCAGGGCGCGCTCAGCGCGGCGGTGCTGTTGCTGATCAGTGCCTGCGCCGCCGTGCCGCCCAGCCCCGACCAACCACCCCAACCCACACCGCCGCCGCCGGCCCAACAGCCCGCCCCGCCCGCACCACCGGCCAGCGCCCCCGGCGCGGCGGCCGCCCCCACCGACAAGGCCGAATCACCGGCGCCACAGCCCACGGCCCCACCACCGCCGCCGTCCGGCGCGGTTGGCAACCCGGTTGACGGCGCCGCAGGCGCCCGGCCGGCGCCGGCCTTGCCGTCGCCCGCGGCAGGGCAAACCGCGCAGGAGCAGATGGACGCCATCGATCAGGCATTCGGCGAGTCACTGGGCGTTTTCGACGAGCGCCTGGCGCGGGAGCAGACCGACCAGCAACAGCAGCGCGAAGCGGCGGCGGCCGAGCAGGCCGCGCGGGATGCGGCGGGCGGCGCGGCCGGTGACGACGAGGGCGGCGACGGCAGTTCCGGCGCCCCGCCCCCGCCGTCGGGCGGCGTCTATGACGACGCGTCTGAACCCGGCGAGGGCGACGGGCGCCAGGGTCCGTCCAGCCCCGGCAATCGCGCCGGGCCCACCCCGCCCGACGTGGGCGATGGCCGTGATGACGACATCGTGGCCCGGCAGTTGCGTGAAGCCGCCCAGCGCGAGACCGATCCTGAACTGCGCGCGCGGCTGTGGGACGAATACCGGGCGTACAAACGGAGCCAGTGATGGATCGAGCACACCTACCCGCGCGCACCTCCGCGCCCCTGATCTGGGCCCTGCTGCTGGCCGCCGTGGCCAGCGGCTGCGTGTCGCAGCAGGTCAAGAAAGTGGGCAGCACCCAGGCGCAATACGCACAGGCCGAGGTGCCGCCCGAGGCCCTGCTGCAGGTGGCGATCGTGACCTTCGACCCCGGCATTCCCGACACCATCAAGGCGCAGGAAAAGAACAACGTGATTCCCGCCGTGCGTGAAGCCGAGGCCAAGTACCTGCCGCACGTGCTGCGCGACACCCTGCAGAACACCGGCTACTGGGGCGCGGTGCGCGTGGTGCCGGCCCCGGTGAACACCGCCGAGGTCACGGTGCGGGGCACAATCCTTGAATCGGACGGCGAGCTGCTGAAGCTGGCGATTACCGCCGAAGACGCCACCGGCCGGGTCTGGCTGGACAAGACCTACGAAGAAACCGCCGCCGAATATGCCTACACCGAGAAGCTGCCGGCCGGCAGCGATCCGTTTCAGGACATCTACAACCGCATCGCCAACGACCTGCTCGCCGAGCGCCGCAAGATGAACCCGCCTGACCTGGTCGCCCTGCGGCGTGTGGCCGAAATGCGCTTTGCCGCGCAGATGGCGCCCGACCGCTTTGCCCAGTACCTCGACACCGACCGTCGCGGCAGGGTCAGCGTGAACCGCCTGCCGCCGGCCAATGATCCGGTGCTGGCGCGGGTCGAGCAGATTCGCACCCGCGAAGAATTGCTGGTCGACACGCTGGATGCCCACTACGCCAACTACCGGCAGAACATCGGCAAGTCGTACCAGGAGTGGCGCGAGGCAACCTATCGCGAAGCCTTGGCGCTGCGCGAGCTGAAAGCGGCCGAGTGGCAGCGCAAGATTCTGGGCGCGGCGGCCATTCTGGGCGGCATCGCCGCCGTGGCCACTTCCGACAATCAGGCGCAATCGACCATCGGCCAGGCGGCGGTGATCGGCGGCATCTTCGGCATACAGTCCGGCATTGCCAAAGGGCAGGAACGCAAGCTGCACGAGGAGTCACTGCGCGAACTCAACGCCTCGCTGGCCTCCGAAGTCGAGCCGCAGACCGTTCAGCTCGATGGCAAAACCATCATGCTCACCGGCTCGGCCGAAGAGCAGTACCGCCAGTGGCAGGCCCTGCTGGCGCAGATGGTCGCCGCCGAACGTGGCACGTTGTAGGGGTGGTGGCCGCATTGCCGCCTGAGCACGACGAGCCGGGGTTCACGCCGATACGGCCGGTGGACGTGCAGCCCCTGGGCGCGCCCCGCCCCGACTCGCCATCGCCGTCGTCATCATCGCCTTCACCCGGCCCGCACCCCGCCGCGCAGGAGGCGCCGGGGGTTGCGGCCCGCACGGTGCTCATCGCCGCAATCGTGCTCGTCGTTCTGGGACTGGCGCTGATGGCGGGCCTGCAGTGGCTGAATCGTCCGCCGGCACCGTCCGCCGCCCAGCCGGCAGCAACGGCCTCGGCGCCCGCCGAAGCCGACGACCCCGCCGACCCCGCCGACGGCGCCCCACCGGCGGTCACCGCCACTCCGGCCCCCTGGGACAACCCCGAAGCCCTGCAGGCCCGCGCCCGGGCGCAGGCTCTGGCCGACACCCTTGCCGAGCGCATCACCGCTCTTGAGGCCCAGGCGGTCACCCAATGGGCGGCCGCGCCCTTCGCCGCCGCGCAAGCGCAGCAGGCCGCCGCCGAGGCGCAGATGCGCGCGCGCCAGTTCAGCGCTGCCGCCGAGCAGTACGCCGCCGCCGATGCCGCGTTCGCCGCCCTACAGACGCGCGTGCCCGAGGTGCTGCGCGAGGCGCTCAATGCCGCCGACGCCGCGCTGCAGACAGGCGATGCCGAGGCCGCCGGCCGGGCGGTGGCACTGGCCACGGCCATTGATGGCGACAGCGCCGCCGTGCAGGCCGTGGCCGCACGCCTGACCACCCTGCCCGAGGTCATGGCGCGCCTGCGCGCCGCCGAAGCGGCCGAGCAGGCGGGCGATCTGCCCGGGGCCGAACAGGGGTTTCGCGACGCGGTGGCCTTGGACGGCGAGATGCAACGCGCCCGCGAGGGCCTGGCCCGCGTCGGCGGCGTGCAGGCCAAGGCGCGCTTTCAGCAGGTCATGGGCGAAGCGCTGACCGCACTGGACGCGGCGCGTTTCGAGGCCGCCGAAGCAGCGCTGAGCCGTGCGGCGGCGCTACGACCCGGCGACGCCGCCGTGCGCGCGGCCCAGTCCCGGCTGGCCGACGCCCGCCGCGCACAGCGCATCGACGGCCTGATGCAGCAGGCCAGCGCCGCCGTGGCCGATGAGCGCTGGGACGCGGCCGCGCAGCACTACCAGGCGGTGCTGGCCGAGGACGCGCATCGCGCCGAGGCCCAGGCCGGCTTGCGAATGGCGCAGCCCCGCGCCGCGCTGGCGGCGCAGATGCACACCTTGATCAGTCAGCCACAGCGGCTCTATGCGCCGGCCGTGCAGGCCGAAGCCGAGCAGCTGCTGGCCAGCGCGCAGGCCAGCGCCCCGGCGGGGCCGCGACTGCGCGGCCAGATCAGCGCATTGCAGGCGCAGCTTGCGGCGGCGCGCACGCCGGTGGCGGTGCGCCTGACCTCAGACGGCGCCACCGAGGTCACCGTGTACCGGGTCGGCGATCAGGGACGCTTCACCGACCGGCAGTTGCAGTTGCTGCCGGGGCGGTACATTGCCGTGGGAGCGCGTCGCGGCTACCGCGACGTGCGGGTCGAGTTTGAAGTGACGCCCGGTCAGCCGGTGACCGTGGCAATTCGAGCAGAGGATGCCTTGTGAGTTCGCCGGACACCGTGATTCAGCCGCAGGCCTATCAGCCGCCCTCACCGGGTGGCCGCCCGCCGCGCCGCCCGGTGTCGCGGCGGGCGTGGATCTACGCGGCCGTGGGCGCGGGCCTGCTGCTGTTCGGGCTGGCGATGGGCTTCTTGTTCACCGCGCGCGCCGTCACGGTATCGGTGACGCCCGCGCCCGAACACCTTGAGGTGTCGGGCGGTCTGGTGCTGCGCTGGGGTGAGCACTACCTGATGCCCGCCGGCGAATACCGCGTGCAGGCCCAAAAGGCGCGTTATCACGATCTGGACGCAGGCTTCACCGTGGGGCCCGAACCCAGCCAGACGCACGCATTCGAGATGGCGCTGCTGCCGGGGCGCCTGGTGGTGCACAGCACCCCCGAGGCCGCCGAGGTGGCCATCGACGGCACTGCGAAGGCGACCCTGCCGGTGGCCTTCATCGCGCTTGAGCAGGGCACTTATGAACTGCGCGTGTCGGCCGCGCGGCACGAGGACCACACCCAGACCATCGAGATCACCGGCGGCGGCGACGAGCTGCGTGTCAATGTGGCGCTGACGCCCGCGTGGGCGCCGGTCAGCCTCAGTTCGACCCCGCCCGGCGCGACCATCGAGGTCGATGGCAATGCCGAAGCCAAGACCCCGGCAACGGTGGACATGGGCGCCGGCGAGCGGCAGGTGACCCTGAGCGCGCCCGGCTTCAAGCCCTGGACGCGCACGCTGACGGTGGTCGCCGACGTGCCCCAGACCGTGCCGCCCGTCACGCTGGAACCCGCCGACGGCCAGGTGGCCGTCACCAGCGAACCCAGCGGGGCCGCGGTGCGCGTGGGCGGCACCTTTCGCGGCAATACGCCGCTGACCTTGAGCCTGACCGCCAACCAGGCCCATACGGTGAAGGTCAGTCTTGAGGGGCACAGCGCCGCCGAGCAGCGCGTCACCCTGGCGCCCGAGGATCGCGAGTCGCTGCGGTTCGAGCTGACGCCGGTTCTCGGCGCGGTGCGCTTCGAGATCACGCCTGCCGATGCCGAGGTGCTGATCGACGGCAAGCCGGTGCAGGTCAGCGGCCGCACCCTGCGCCTGCCGGCCCGCAGCCATCAGCTGCAGGTGCGCAAGGCTGGCCACGTCAGCCAGGGCAGCACCTTCACGCCGCAGCCCGACAGCGAACAGCGCGTGACCGTGAAACTGCTGACCGAGGCCGAGGCACGGCTGGCGAGCATGCCGCCCACCGTCTCGGCCGCCAATGGCCACACGCTCAAGCGCATCCCGCCGGGTTCGTTCACGCTGGGCACGCCGCGCAATGACCAGGGCCGCCAGGCCAACGAGGGCCAACGGCCCATCACGCTGACCCGCCATTTCTATCTGTCGACCACCGAGGTCAGCAACGCCCAGTTCCGCGCATTTCTGGGCAGCCACGTGTCCGGCGTGACCGGCCGGCAGACGCTCGACAACGAACAGCAGCCGGTGGTGCGCGTCAGCTGGCTGCAGGCGGTGCGCTACTGCAACTGGCTCAGTGCCCAGCAGGGGCTCACGCCGGCGTACACCCACGAAGGCGAGTTGGTCACCCCGGTGGGCACCGGCTATCGACTGCCCAGCGAAGCCGAGTGGGCATGGGCCGCGCGCCATGCCTTGCAGCCCACGCCGCTGCGTTACCCCTGGGGCGCCGCCATGCCGCCGCCGCCCGGCAGCGGCAACTTTGCCGACGAGCGCGCCAAGGCGCTGGTCAACGACTGGATGGCCGGCTACGACGACGGGTATGCCGCCAGTGCGCCGGTGGGGCGCTACGCCGTCAGTCGCGTCGGCCTGTTCGACATGGGCGGCAATGTCAGCGAGTGGATGCACGACCGCTACGACGGCGCGCTGGTGATCAGCCCGCAGCCGCAGGTAGACCCGTTCGGCGCCGCGCAGGGCGGTGACCGGGTGGTGCGCGGGTCGAGCTACCGGCACGGCCGCATCACCGAGTTGCGGCTGGCCTGGCGCGACTTCGCGCGGGCCGAACGCGACGATCTGGGCTTCAGGGTGGCGCGTTATGCCGAGTAAACCCGTGACCGCCGGCGTGCTGATCGCCGCGCTGCTGCTGGTGGCCGCGTCGCGGGCCGGGGCGCAGGCCGCGGCCGCCCCACCGCCGGTCTCACCGACCGCAACACCGGCACCCAGCGCGCCGCCGGATGCGCCGCCGCCGGACCGGAAGTACCGTCCCAGCGAAGAAGTCTCGGCCGATGCCGAGGTCGATTTCCCCGCTGATCTGTGAGTGGTTCAACAGGAGTCTTGTGATGTCACCCAGCCTGCCCCGGCAGTTTCCGGTCGAGTTCGTCTACCAACTGTTCGCGCTGCTGGTGGCCATCGTGTTGGTGCACGCCGTGTACGTGGGCCTGATTCGGCCGCAGGCCGCCGCGGCCCTGGCGCTGCAGGCGCAGACCCTGGCGGCCGATCCATCGGCGATCACCGAGCGCTCGACCTGGGTGGTGCTCAAGGATGCCGAGCAGGAGATCTGCTTCATTCTCATGTTCTGGGGCATGGCCATCATCGGCTACAAGGCGCGGCAGGTCATCGATGAGCGCCGCGCCTTCGCCACCGAGCTGCTGCAGGTGCCGGAAGGCCAGAGCCTGTTGCCCGAAGACGCGCGCCAGTACGCACGCGCCATCGAAGCGCTGCCGGTCGCGGCGCGCGAACGCCTGCTGCCCGAGGCCCTGTTGACGGCGCTGCAACGCTTTCGATCGACCCGCAGCATTCAGGATGTGGCGGTGGCGGTCGATCAGGTGTGCGAGTCACGCACCGACCGGCTCGACTCCGAACTGTCGATGATTCGCTACATCGCCTGGGCGATTCCGTCGATCGGCTTCATCGGCACCGTGCGCGGCATCGGCGATGCGCTGGGCATGGCGCACCAGGCGGTCGAGGGCGACATCACCGGCGTCACCGCCGCCCTGGGCGTGGCGTTCAACTCGACCCTGATCGCGCTGATTCTCAGCATCATCCTCATGTTCTTTCTGCACCAGCTGCAATTGATGCAGGAGCGCCTGGTCATCGAGACCCGCCGCTACTGCGACCGGCGCCTCATTCAGCATCTGCAGGCCCCCTGATGCGCGTGCTCGAAGTCAACGATGCCGGGCTGCGGCTCAGCGACGGCGCGCAGGTGCTCGCCACCGAGCCGGGTTTCGCCAGTGTCAGCGGCGATCAGATCATCGTCGGTGAACGCGCCCGGCAACTGGCGCGGCGGTCGCCGCAACTGAGCCATTCGCGGTTCTGGTACCAGCTGGACCAGACGCCGCTGGAGCGCCCGCTCAGCCGCGTGCGCCACACCGCCGACCTGGCCTACTGGCACTTGCGGCAACTGCGCGAGGCTGCCGAAGGCCAGCCGCTGATGCTGGCGGTGCCCTCCAGTTTCGAGGCCGACCAACTGGGCCTGTTGCTGGGGCTGTGCCGCGCCGCCGAGCTGGGCGCGGTGGGGCTGGTGGACGCGGCGGTGGCCGCGGTGGCGGCGGGGGCGGCGGGGACGCCCGCTTCGGCGCCCGGCGTGGTGCTGCACGTTGACGTGCAACTGCACCGCGTGTGGCTGACACGGCTGGCGGTGGATGCGGCCGTGGTGCGCGGCGCCGGGCACGATCTGGCCAAGCCCGGTCTGGTGTCGGTCTGGGACGCGGCCGCCACGGTCATCGCCGAGGCCTTCGTGCGGCAGACGCGGGTCGATCCCCTGCACAGCGCCGCCAGCGAACAGGCTCTGTACGACGCGCTGCCCGACTGGCTGGCGCAGCTTTCGCGCAGCCCGGTCGCGTCACTGGCGCTGACGGTGGGCGGGCGCAGCCATCGCATCAGCCTGGCCCGAGACGCGGTGGTGGTGGCGCTCAACCCGCTGCTCACGCGCATCACCCAGGCGCTGCGCGCAGACGTGGCCGCCGCGCCGGACGCACAGGTGATGCTCAGCGACCGCGCCGCCGCCATTCCCGGCCTGCTCGAAGCGCTGACCACGGCGCTGGGCACCGCGCCGCAGGTGCTGACGCCACTGGCGGCGGCGCAGGGCGCACTGCGGCACCGCGCGCTCATCCAGACCGGGGCCGAGGCCCTGCCGTGGGTCACGCGCCTGCCGGCCCCGGCCAGGGCCGCGCCCGAGGCGCCCGAGACGACGGCGCCGCCACCGCCGGTCGCGCCGCCCGCAGCACCGGTGCAGGCGGCCCTGCCCCCACCGACCCATCTGCTGCTGGGCGATGAGGCCACGTCGCTGGTCTCAGATCGCGTGGCCGAAGCGTGGGGCCTGCGGGTCATGGCGCGTGAAGACGGCGCGGTGGGGTTGCGGGCAGACTCGGCCGTGCAGCTCAACGGCGCGCCGCTGGTGGCCGACACGGCCCTGAAGGCCGGCGACTGGCTGCAGGTGCAGGATCGGGTGCTGCGCGTCATCCGGGTCCGCGATTCGTGAAGCGCCGCAAGCGCGTCATCAGCGAGCAGGGGCTGTCGTTTCTCGACGCCATCTCCTGCGGCTTTGGCGCGGTGATTCTGCTGTTCATCATTGTCGATCACGCGGTGTTGCAGGTGAACCAGCCGGGCAGCGAAAGCCAGATGACCCGAGTCGAGGCGCTCGAAGACGCGGTGCTCGACGAAAAGCAGGCCCTGCTGATGCAGCAGGCCGCGCTCGACGACGTGCGGGAGGCGACGCGACTGGCGCAGGCCGAGGCCGAACGGCTGCGCCAACAGATCAGGCAGCAGCGTGAGCGCCAGCCGAATCTCGAAGGCGAGCAGGCGGCCAGCCGCACCCGCCTGCAACAGATGCAGGCCGAGTTGCTGGCGCTCGAAAGCGAGGTCGCGGCCATGCGCGCCCAGGCCAACGACCCGGCGGGCGATGCCATTCGTGAGGTGCAGGGCGACGGGCGCCAGCAATACCTCAGCGGCCTGTCGGTGCAGGGCCAGCGCATCCTGATTCTGGTGGACGCCTCGGCGAGCATGCTGAGCGAGACCATTGTCGATGCCATTCGCCGGCGCAACCAGTCCGAGGCCAGCCGGCTGCAGGCGCCCAAATGGCGGCGCGCGCTGGCAGCGGCCGACTGGATGAGCGCACAGATTCCGGCCGGCAGCCAGTTTCAGATTCTCAGCTTCAACACCGAGGTGCGCGCCCCCCACGGCACCGCCAACCGCTGGCTCTCGGCCCGTGGCGGCACCGACATCAGCGCCGCCATTCGCGGCCTGCGGCAGACCGTGCCGGCCGACGGCACCCGTCTTTACGCGGCATTCGACGCTGCCCGGGCACTGCAGCCGGCGCCGGACGCGATTTACCTGATCACCGATGGGCTGCCGACCCAGGGTGCCCAGGCGCGGCGCGGCGCGGTGTCGGGGGCCCAGCGGCTGCGCAACTTCAATGAAGCCGTGGCCCGGCTGCCGGGCGGTGCCCCGGTGCACACCCTGCTGCTGCCGATGGAGGGCGATCCCCGCGCCGCCGGGGCCTACTGGAACCTGGGCCGCGCCACGGGCGGGTCGATGCTGACGCCATCGCGGGACTGGCCGTGAAACGACGCAACCGCAATGTCGAGCAGTCCAGCCTGTCGTTTCTGGACGCCATTTCCTGTGGCTTTGGCGCCATCATCATTCTGGTGGTGATCACCAAATCGGCACCGCCCTCGGTGGAAGAACCCACGCCGGTGGTCAACGCCGCGCAGGCGCAGCAATTGTCGTTGCTGGCGCAGCAGACGGCCGGTGAACGCGAGGCGGTGGAGGCCGAGCTGGCGGCAGCCGAGGCGACCCGCGCCGCAGCCGCCCAGGCACTGGCCAGCCTGCGCGTGAGTGCCGACTCGGCGCGCGACAAGGTGGTCGAAACCCGGCAGGACACGGTGGTCACCACCACCCTCGAGCGCCAGCTTGCCCAGGCGCGCCAGACCCTGACCGAAGAGATGCGCCGTTTGCAGGGCAGCGCCAAGGCGCGACCCGACGGGCCGGTGGCGGGCATTCCGGTCGACAGCCAGTACGTCATCTTCGTGATCGACACCTCGGGCAGCATGCAGCAGATGGCGTGGCGCTCGGTACAGCAGAAAATGAACGAGGCGCTGGATGCGTATCCTCAGATCAAGGGGTTTCAGGTGATGAGCGACATGGGCGAATACATGTTCAGTTCTTACCGGGGCGACTGGATTCCCGACACCCCGGCGCGGCGGCGTACGGTGCTGCAGCGCCTGACCAACTGGGCGCCGTTTTCCAATTCCAGCCCGGTGGAGGGCATCACCGCCGCCATTCGCACTTATGCGCGGGCCGACCGCAAGATCAGCATCTATGTGTTTGGCGACGATTTCACCGGACGTTCGATCAACGACGTGGTGTTGACGGTGCGGCGCATCAATCCCAGGGACCGGTCCGGCCGGCCCTCGGTGCGCATCCACGGCATCGGGTTTCCGGTATTGATGAACAATCGAGGCGCCGCCGACGGCGCCCTGCGCTTCGCCAACCTGATGCGGGTGCTGGCCGAAGAAAGCGGCGGCGCCTTCATCGGACTGGAGAACACGCGTTGAACGGCATGGGGCGGCAATTGAACAGGCAGCGGGCCGGCGCCGGAGCGACGGTTGTGGCGCTTGCCTCACTGTTGCTCACCGCCTGCGCCGGCCAGTACCAGGCGGTGCCGCCATCGGCCTTTCCGCCGCCGCTGATGGAGACGCTGCCGATGGCCGTGGCACTGGACATCGCCCCGGCGTTCAGCACCTACACCCACACCGAAACCATGACCGGCACGCGCGGTGCGACCTGGACGCTGCCCATCGGCCCGGCGTCGGTGGACTGGGTGCAGAACCTGGCGCGGGCCCGTTTCAGCTCGATTGAGGGCGGGCGCAGCGCCGCCCTGAGAATTGCGCCGACGATCGAGCGCGTTGAATTTTCGCTGCCGTCGCAGACCGGATCAGACTTCTACGAAGCGTGGATCAAGTACCGCGTGCAGATCACCAACGCCGCCGGCCAGACGGTGGCCGATCTGCCGCTGGCGGCCTACGGCAAGTCGCGCGACGGCATGATGGTCGGCGCCGAAACCGGCATGGGCGACGCGCTGAATCAGGCGATGCGTGATGCCACTGCGGCGCTGGCGCTGGCCTTGCAGGACGACCGCAAGGTGTCGGATTGGGCGCGCAGCAGCGGCGCGGTGGCGGGGGGCGTCTGATCATGCACATGGCCACCGGCATGCGGGCCGTCGTGCTGACCGTCGTGCTTGCGGGCGTGGCCGGTCTCGGCGGCTGTGTCAGCGCCAAGGTCGAACAGTTTCGCAGCGCGCCGCGCGGCGCGGCACCACTGGTCACCGGCGACACGGTGGTGATTCTCAACCGGCGCCAGCACGGCGACCGCCAGGCCGAAGACAGCTTCAATCGCTGTCTCGAAAACAAGCTCGCCTCGCAGCAGTTGCCGGTGACCCCGCAGGCCGACCTGGTCGATGCCCTGTTCCCCTGGCTGGAGCCGCGCACCGCCCCCCTGTCGGCCCGCGCCCTGCCGAAGCTGCTGGACCAGCCCGGCGTCGCCGACCGCATCCGGGCGGCGCGGGTGCGCTACATGATCTGGATCGACGGCGAGAGCGAAACCGTGGACAGCAGCGGCTCGCTGTCGTGCGCGGCGGCGCCCGGTTTTGCCGGCTGCATCGGCTTCGGCATGTGGGACAAGGCATCTGACTACGAAGCCGAGGTGTGGGACCTGCAATCCCGCCAGTTGGTCGGCAAGGTGAGCGCCCGCGCCACCGGCACCACGTACATTCCGGCGCTGATCATCCCGATTCCGCTGGTCGCCCGCACCGAGGCCGCCGCCTGCAATGGCGTGGCCGAACAGCTTGCCGACCTCATCCGCCCCGGCTGAGTCCGCCCGCTGCGGCGGCGGCGGCGGCCTGCGACTTCGGCAATGATGGGCCCCCAATCAATCCCCAGGAGATGCGACATGAGCATGTTCACGCACGTGGTAATTGGCACCAACGACCTGCCCAAGGCGCAGACGTTCTATGACGCGGTGCTGGCCACGCTGGGCGCCAAGCGGCTGATGAACATTGAAGACCGCGCGTCGCTGTGGGGCGGTGATGCGCCGCAGTTCATGGTCACCAAGCCGGCCAACGGCCAGCCGGCCACGGCCGCCAACGGCGGCACGGTGGGCCTGGCGGCCAGCAGCCGCGACGCCGTGCACGCCTTTCACAAGCAGGCGCTGGAACTCGGCGGCACCTGCGAAGGCGCACCCGGCCCGCGCGCATTCGGGCCGACCGCCTACGCTGCCTACGTGCGCGACCTGGATGGCAACAAGCTCTGCGCTTTCTGCTTCGCACCGGGCTGAAGCCTTACAGCGTGACCGACCACGGCCGGGTGATTCCCGGCCGTTTTTTTGTCCGGGCCACCGTCGGTCGGCCCGATGCCGCCGACCTGGGCAAGCCGGTCGACGGCGTGCGGCGCGCTTGCGTGTGCACCCCCGCACGCGAACCCGCAGCCGCGAACCGACATGCCCCCGTCACACCTGAGCCTCCTTGGGGCCGAATCCATTGCTGAGCCCGCAGCGGAGCTGGCCGACGGCTTTTATCGCCGGCTGGTCGAGAGCGTCACCGACTATGCGATCTACCGGCTCGGTCTCGATGGCCGGATCAGCAGCTGGAACGCCGGGGCCGAGCGCTTCAAGCACTACACCGAAACCGAGGTGCTCGGCCGCCACTTTTCCCTGTTCTATACCCGGGCTGAAGCCGAGGCAGGCAAACCGCAACGGGCGCTGACCCTGGCCCTGCAGACCGGCCGCTTCGAGGACTACGGCTGGCGGGTGCGCAAGGGGGGTGAGTCGTTCTGGGCGCACGTGATCATCGATCTGATCCGCGACGATGCCGGGGTCCCGCTGGGCTTTGCCAAGATCACCCGCGACATCAGCGACCGTCGCGCCATCGAGATGCGCCTCAACGATCTGCAGCGCAGTCATCAGGAGCTGGAGCAATTCATTCACGTGGCCTCGCACGACCTGCGCGAACCGCTGCGCAAGGTGCTGGCCTTCAGCGACCTCATCGCACTGGACGACGGCGCGGCCCTGTCGCCCGCGTCACATGCTTATCTGGCCAGCATCTGTGCCGCGACACGACGCATGCAGGCCTTGCTCGACAGCCTGCTGAGCCTGACCAAAGTGACCTCGGAGGGCCAACTGTTCAGTCGCTGCGACCTCAACGACGTGGCTGCCGAGGTGCTGTCCGATCTGGCGGTGGCCATTCGCGAGACCGGCGCGCGCATTGACGTCGCACCATTGGCGGTGATCGACGCCGACCCCGCGCAGATGCGTCAGCTTCTGCAGAACCTGATCGAAAACGCCATGAAGTACCGGCGCGATGACCTGACCCCTCACATCACCGTCCGTTGCTTCGGGGCCGTCTCGGCGCCCCACCTGACCCTACAAATAGCCGACAACGGCATTGGCTTCGACCCCCAGTACGGCGAGCGGATTTTTGGCATTTTCCAGCGCCTGCACACACGGGATCAGTACTCGGGTGCCGGCGTGGGTCTGGCCATCTGCCGCAAGATCTGCCGGCGTCATGGGGGCGACATCACGGCCACCTCGAACGCCGGACAGGGCGCGAGCTTCCTGATCACCCTGCCGCGTGCCCACACGCCGCAAGGGGCCGGCGCATGAATGCCGCCGTGGCCCCCGCCTTGCTGATTGCCGAAGATGATCCGGACGACCTGATGTTGCTGATGCGGGCCATCTCGGCTGTCGCGCCCCGGCTGACCTGCGCCTCGGTGCGTGACGGCGTGGCGCTGGGCGCCTTTCTGGCCGAGGCGTCGGTGCCCCCCAAGGTCGTGCTGCTGGACCTGAACATGCCCCGCATGGATGGCCGGGAGTTTCTTGCGCAGCAGCGTTGCCGCCCCCCGGCGGCCGTTGTGCCCGCCTTTATCGTGCTCACCACATCGGCCGAACCTGCCGACCGCGCCCGCGTGCTGGCCGAAGGGGCCAGCGGCTATTTCATCAAGCCGTCGTCAGTATCGGCACTGACCGAGATGATGCGGAGCGTCGTGCAGCGATGGATTCCCGAGGCGTTGATGACATGAGCACCACCCGCCTGCTGCTGGTCGAGGACGACCCCGAAGATGTCGCGATCTTCCGTCGTCATCTGCCCGAAAGCAGCCAGTTGACCGTGGTGACGACCCTGGCCGCCGGCCTCGCGGCCGTGGCGGGGGGCGGGTTCAACGTGGCCTTTGTCGATTACCGTCTCGGTGCCGACAGTGGCCTTGAGCTGGTGCGTGCCACGCGCGCGACAGGCAACCCTCTGGCGATCGTGGTCACCACCGGGCAGGACATCGACCTGCTGGGCGAGAACGCTCTTCTGGCCGGCGCCACCGACTTTCTGCCCAAGGCCGACATCTGCACCTCGGCGATCGCCCGCGTGACCCGCTGGGCGATGATCCGGCAATTTGCCGAACTCAAGCGTGGTCTGGTGATTTCCGAGGCCGAGCTGCGTGAGATCGCCCAGCTCGCCCGCCCCGACCGGGCAGGTGCAGCAGTCTCGCCGGCAACCGCGCGTGGCACCTGGCTGCGGCAGGTGGCGTACGTCAGCCGGGCCGTCACCCCCTTAAACGCCCAGTCATTGACACGGTTGTGCGCACGCGCCGCCGAGGGGAACCGCCGCCTTTCCGTGACCGGCGTTCTGGTCAGCGCCGGGCAGTCATTTCTGCAGATTCTGGAAGGGGCCCCCGAGGCTCTGGACGTGCTGCTGAAACAGATACAGATCGATCCGCGGCACGATCAACTGACCATCGTTGCCGATCAGCTGGCACGGACGCGGCACTTCGCCCGCTGGGGGATGGGATGCCACGCCCGCGAGGGGTCGGTGCGCTGGACCCCGTCGCGTTGGCAGGTGCTCACCGAGCGGCTGCTCAAGTCGGTCCATGAGGACGACCCGCTGGCGGCACTGCCGGCTCACTACCTTGAACAGGTCAGCCTGCTTTCCCAGGGGCAGGACGCGCCGGAGCGCATGCGCCAGACAAGATAGACCGCGACCGGGTCGTGGCTCGGCTGGCTACTTCAGCCCGACGCAGTTGGCGTAGTACGTCACCGTTCCGGGCCAGTCCGTGAACACACCCAGCACACCGACTTCGCGCCCCAGAACATCGAGCACTTCCATCATGTCGCCGTCGTTATTGATCACGCCCGCGTGGGGGTCATCCTGGTTGGCGCCGTTGGTGCTCTGAAAGTAGAACCCGCCGCCGTTGGCAAGCGGGCCGTCACGCTCGAAGCTCCAGGTGATGAAGTCCAGGCCCACGGCCTTGGCGGCCCGGGCATACACCGAAGGTTCGATCACGCCGGCATCGTTCACGCGCACCAGCATCCACAGCGGCGGCGCCAGAATCTTCACGCCGTCGTCCACCAGCTGCTGCATGGAAGGATTCCAGGTCGAAGGATCGGCGTGGTTGAAATCCGGATCGTCGTAGCGTCCATCGAGAAACGTCGCCTGCGTTCCGAACGCCGGTTCGTTACCGATCCAGTAGAGGATGTCGTTGTAATCGAAGCTCTGCGGAAAAACGTTTCTTGCCGGCACGCCGGCGAGCTTGTACTCGTCGATCATCTTCTGCGCGTAGTCCTGCTGGGTGAAGCCGTTGAACGGCATCGGCACGCTCGGCGATTTCAGCTCGGGCGTCATCTTCACGCCCTGACGCTTGAACAGTTCGATGCTTTCGGCGTGCGTCAGCAGTGTGCCGCGGGACGCATACAGATCGGTGCGCCAGTCGGCCGTGCCCTTCATGTACTGCTCCACCGTGGTGGCGCGCGAATCAGCCGCATCCATCTTGCCCTGCAGCCGACGGAACTCGGCGAGGGTGAAATCGCTGGTACAGCACCGGGCCGACGCAGGCGTTCCGGCAACCGGGTCCGCCGGAACGAAGGGCTGCGAGCACTTGGCCGCAAGTTCAGGTATCGCCAATACATCGGTGGTCGTGTGCAGGTCGCACTGTGAGTGCCGGCAGACCAGTTCCTGATCGCGGGTAAAGGTCACGTCGCATTCCTGAATGCCGGCGCCCATTCGATACGCCGCCTCGTAGGATTCCTTGGTGTGTTCAGGGAACTGCAAGGGCGCACCGCGATGGCTGACCGTGAACTCGGTGCGCCGGAACGGACCTTCCGCGCAAGCCATCAACTCGTCCTTGAGCGCGCCCTCGTCCATGTCCCGGACCAGAAAATAGGGGCGCGGGCCAACCTGCACAGCGTTCTTGGCAAGCCCCGGCGGATTGACCTGCTGCCGATGTTCCGGTGGCGCCTGCTGCGCGTTTCCGTTCCCTGCAACCACATGGGCACTGGCGAACACGCCTGCCAGCGTGAACAGCGCGGACGAAAGCGATACATATTTCATGGACGTTCTCCCGAACAGGGTGGACCCGTAACCATCACGCTAGAGGTCGAACATGTAACGACGGTGAAACTTCGCCTAAAGATCGGTGATGGTTGGGTGTCGATGCTGCAACCTTTCAGCGAGCGGGCAGACGTTCATGCGGACCGTGCGCTGGAGCGCCTGGGCTTCAGTGGCCAAGGCACCATTGGCTTTTCGGCACAGGGCTTCCGTGCCACCGCCGCGACCATCTTCAATGAGCCCGACATCCGAACCGACGTGATCAACCGGCAGCTTTCGCACCAGGAGCGCAATTGTGTGCGCGCTGCCTACAATCAGGCTGAGTATCTGGAGGATCGGCGAGCCATGATGCAGCAATGGGCCGGCATGTTCGACGCGCTTGCTCAGGGCCGCCGAGCGACCCCTATCCGGAAAACGGCCGCCTGAACCGCGGCTACTCCATCACGAGGTCGTCGAGAAATTCAGAGGCGCTGCCGGCGCTGGTCACCAACAACTGGTCCCGCGCGCGGGTGCAAGCCACGTAAAGCAGGTGCCGCTCGGTGTTGTAGACCTCTTCGAGGTCCGACTCCTCGGCGGCCTGTTCCACGCGCGATTGCAGCGGAATCACCTCGTCGTCGCAGGCCATGACCACCACGGCGCGAAACTCCAGGCCTTTGGCAAGGTGCATGGTGCACAGCGACGCCTGCCCGCTGGCGGTTTCAACCCCGTCGTCGAGAATCTTGTATTTCAGGCCCGCCGCTTCGGCCGCAGCACGCGCTCGCGGCTGCTCGGCATCGGAGCGCACGAACAGCCCGATTTCGTGAGCCGCATACCCTTCCGCAAGTCGTGCTTTCAGCCACGCGCCGACCGCCGCGATTTCATCGGCCTCAGAGTCGAACGACTGCACGGTGGGCGCCGGGCCGTTGAATACCGACACAGTGCCGCGGCGGCTGTCCACGTTACCGTCAACGTCTGAAACCTCAGCGCCCAGGAGCCGGTCTGCCTGGGCGCGGATCTGGTGCGAGGTGCGGTAGTTCACATGCAGCGTGCGTGACCGGCCACGAATATCCACACCCAACGATTTCCATGAAAACGGCTGCTGGAAGATGCGCTGGCCAAGGTCGCCGGCAAAGAACAGCCCGTTTGGCCGGTCACCGCCCATCGCCGCGAGGAATCGAAGCTGCGCCACGCCGATGTCCTGCGCCTCATCGACCACGACAAAGTCATAAGGCGTTTTGCCTGTCGCGGCGAAGTGATCGGCCAGCGCAGTGAACATGCCTGCGGGAGTGGTGAGGGCGTCTTTGGCAAGCCGCTGATGAACCGTCTCGAAGATATTCCAGAGCAGGGTTCGCTGTGCCTCGGACAGACGCGTTTTGCGGCCCAGGCGCTTCACGTCGCGATACGCCTCCCATGAGCCGAGTTGCCACGCGTCGACAATCTCGGCCCATTCCGCCATCAGGAAGTGCGCCCCGAACTTGCCGGGCGCGAGGGTGGCACTGGCATCGGCCAGCCATGTGTGAAGGTCGGCTGCATCCACCGCCTTCGCTGTTCCAATGTGCTGCCGATAAAGGCGCGCGGCCACCGCATTCATGGCATGCACATCGATCCGTTCGCCTAGACGCGGCTGGTTGCCGGAAAGTCGGCGCAGCTTGGTGCGCAGCGCGTTGGCCAGGGTTTCCGAAAAAGTCGTGAGCAGCACCCGGCCTTCGGAACTGCTGCGCGCCAGGTGCACGGCACGATGCAGGGCGACGATGGTCTTGCCGGTTCCTGCCGAACCCGAGACACGCGCCGGGCCGTTGTAGTCGCGTTCCACCCACTGCTGTTGCTGCGGGTGCAGGAAGATCGTCCACTTCTCCCACGGAAACGCCAGCGCCTGCTCCAGCGCCTCCACGTCGTGCATCACCCGGAAGCGGCGCTGGGCATCGGGGTGGTTGAACGGGTCCACGGTGTCATCGGCGGGGCGAGACACGACGGGCGTGCCGCCAACAGCAAGCTCCAACAGCGCCTCTGCAGCTTCTGCGGGCAAATGAGCGGCCAGCGTCAGCAACCCGTCCTCGTCGACCTGCCGAACATCATCCAGCCATTCGGGCGGCACGCCATAGCCGAGCAATTCCTGCTCGTCCCTGTGCGCAAACAAAGGGGGCTTGGCGATGGTTGGCGTGGGCGCCGAGCTCGGTGCTTCCACCGTGCGGTGGACGACCAACTCCTGCACCCGCTCGCGAATCTCGACAAGCTGCGCGGCGCCGGTGGTTGGGTGGGTTTCCAGCTTGCGGCGCTCGGCCCAGTGATAGGCATCATCGTGGTGGCCGACGTAGCAGAGCAGCAGGCTGGACTCGCTGCGGTGGACGATGATGCGAATGTCGCGGTTGACGCGCACCGACGAGAAATTCTTGTCCTTCGCCCGGTCCAGCTTGTGATAGCTCAGCCCTGGATTGGAGGGGTTCACCTGCAAGTCGAACGAAGTGGTCTTGGCGGCCTTCTGCTCATCGCCGGTAAGGCGCGCCAGGCTATCGGTGAAGGTGTCTGCGATGCGAAAGTGCATAAGTGCCGTTGATCGGCAACCTGTCCGGCTACAGCAAGGTAAAAATTTTTACCTTAGCGTCAAGGTTTACGTAACCGAACGATTTCAGGGGAAGGAACGCTTCACAAGGCGATGCCGGTATGGCCGACTTGCTGAAGCTGGGACATAATCAAAACGCTATGCAACAGTCCCACATCATGCCTCTAACCGGCCTTGGCTTGTACACCCTGGCTGAGGCAGCGCGCCTGTCAGGCGTGCCGTCGGCCGACTTGCGCCGGTGGCTTTACGGCTATCAGGTCGGCAAAGGGGATGCCAGGCGGCTGATGCCACCGCTCTGGCGCCCCGAGCCTAGCGATGCGGGTCTAGACGGTCTCAGCTTCCACGATCTTCTCGAAGTTCGTTTCGTCAGACACTTTCGACACCTGGGAATCAGCCTTCAAACGATCCGGATTGCTGCCCAGCATGCGCGTGAGCTTCTCGAAAGCCCTTATCCATTCACCTGCAGGCGTTTCCAGACAGATGGGCGCTCGATATTTGCTGAGGCCATTGACGCTTCCGGTGACCCTGAGCTTCTCGACCTGAAGCGACGACAGTACGTCATGCAAAACGTCATCCAACCATCGCTGGTGGCTGGCCTGGAATTCGACGACGGGCGAGTAAGGCGGTGGTATCCGATGGAGCGCAGCAAGGCGGTATTTCTTGATCCTACTATTGCCTTCGGCAAGCCAGTTGTCGCCGATGCCAGTGTTCGTACCGACATACTGTTCGACGCTTGGCTCGCGGAAAACAAGAACATCCGTCGCGTCGCTTCGCTGTACGAGGTGTCGACCAAGGCCGTCGAAGCCGCTGTCCGTTTCGAGACGCGCCTCGCGGCGTGAACGTACTGCTCGACAACAACCTGCCCCCGGCGCTAGCTCGCGCCCTCAATGAGCTGACGGCTAGTGAGTGGGATGGTGCCCACAAAGCTTTTCATCTTCGCGACAAGTTTCCTGCAACAACCACCGATGTTGAGTGGATCTCGCGGCTCGACCTAGAAGGCGACTGGACGGTTGTGACGCACGACAAACTCAAAAAGGGTCTTGAACGTGAAGCGCTGCGTCGTGCTGGGCTCAAGGTTTTCATGCTCGATTCAAGCTGGAAGGATCACCAGTTCTGGGATAAGGCCGTACAACTGTGCCGCTGGTGGCCAAGCATCATCGAACAGGCCTCACGTATCCGTGGCGGCGCAGCCTTCCGTGTGCGATGGAAGTTCAGCGGAAACGGGAAGTTTGAACAGGTTGTGATCTAGCTGGGTGCCTACTCCGGCCTCTTGATTCAAATGGGCGGACATCTGTGTATTCACACGACTCTCACTGTATCGAGGCAGCGCAGACTGGAGAATGTCTCATGACGTTAATACGCCCAGGCAGGTCATTGGTGACTACGTTACTTTCCGAACGCTAGCCGCTTGAGTAGGCCGGCCCTCGGGAAATCCGGCGGCGTTGGTTTGAACAGTCCGGAGTCTTTCTGTAACCCGTACCCCTTGCGCTGATGTGCGCGGAGTGCGCCAAGGTTCAACTTCATTGTCAGGAACGTTAGGTTGTCCCCGCCCTTTATGCGAAGCGGATTCATGAGATCTGACTTCGAGGGGCTGACTACGCGAGAATCCCCGAACGTAGAATCGTTCACTTGGACGATGTAGCAGTGCAGATCTCGGGCGGCCGACTCTATGATATTTGAGAAGTAGCTGGTATCGCGGTTGAACTCAGTTGCTACGATGAAGTCGACGTGCCCTTTGAACACCGCGCGGTCCTCGATCGATGCGAGTTCATAGCAGTTATATATCGCAAAACTCGCACCTCGCCACCGGAAAAGGTGATACCTGCTGTTCTTCGGGTTTGGCACGATTAGGTGCTCATTCTTAAGAATGTACTCTTCACTGGGCGAATAGAAGCGCTTGAGACGTCGCACGGGAAGGCAGGCCCAATGTCCACTGGCGGTCTGATACGGCAGGAGCGCAAGCACTTGGTTGAGGGCCCGGCCTTTGAGATCAATGCTGTGCTCTAGGCCGCACACGACACCAATTCGGTGATGCCGCGCCCATGCCGCCAGCATGCTCTCCCAAGCATGAGGGACACTGACTTCGGGAAATACAACCAGATCAACGCGCTGCTCCCCGCCACCAGTGTATTTGGACACCTCGTTTAGCAAAGTCGTAAAGGGCTTCAGCCTTGCGCGGCCGAGTCTAGGCTTTCCTAAGTAACTTGCCTCGATGTCATTCTCGTCCACTGGCACGTTGGCCAAGGCGATCTGAATGGAGTCGTGCAGGTCGTTGTTTCCAGGTCCGACTGTGACTTCGTCGTAGGGAAGCTTGGCCATCAGTCAGTCTCGTCCTGCTCGATTTGCTCTGCGCCGCCTTGCAGCTCTATCCAATCTACGCCGGTCGGCGCGTGACGATTGGCCGTCTCGAACACGACGACTGCGTATTCATAAGGTGACTTCTTTCCGACTGTGACGTTGCCACTGTAAGCAAGCAACATGCACTCATCGAGGTTCAAGAACCGCGGCGTGTACATGAGTTTGCGATTGTCTCGCTTCGTCTTCTTGGTCAAAAGCCTCTCACTGAGAGGTCCGGTGTAGCTAGTGAAATTTAGCAGCGGTGCCCGCACGTAGTGATGGCGAAGAAGGTTCGCACGTCGAAACTGCTCAGACGGGGTGTCCTCGATGAAATCCGACAACCCCATGTCCTCTTCGCACACGGCGTCGGACATCGATAGCGAAAGGTTGAGGTGCTGCTGCAGGCCATGCACAAGTCGTTCGGTAACGGTGTCGTCCTCGGCACGTACTCGGGCGATCTCGGCCCCAAGCTGTTTCACGAACGCCTTCAAGGTGGTCTTGTCGCGAGCGATACCCAGCAAAGTTGTCACGCGCTCCCACAGGTCGAAGAATTCAATGGCGCTGCGCCCTTTAAAGAAGTTCTGCAAGCCCTTGCTTACCTTGCGATCCGGCGGATCGTCGGTCAGCAGATGCAGAATGGTCTGCCGCGCAAGGTGCTTGGCGAGCTCGTGGCGGTTCTCCGCCACGCCCCTCACGCTCCGGAACTTGTTCACCGAGCCTTCATACAGCAGGTCGTAAGCAACGTTCTCCATCGAGTTGTCGGCCTCATCCACTGGCAGTAACCGGAAGTCGCTGCCGTTCTGCTCCAGCTTTTTCTTGAATTTTTCCAAGCCAGCAATTGAATGGTGCGCATCAAAGTACTGCAGGATGCACTTCGACTGCTGTAAGCGCAGACTGGGACGAGCCCGCAAGTAGTAGGCTCCGCCCACTGGCCGCTGTAAAATTCGCGTTCGAACCAGCAAGTCATGCATGAACGCAGTAATCGGGCCTTCAGCCTCCTTCATTGGATCACGGCCAGTCGGCACCACGAGCAGGATGTCGTCGACATAGCGGCCGTAATAGGCCGGTCTGACCCGCTTCAAAACATTGGCGTCAAAGTCGCGCAAGTACCAATTCGCAAGAACCACGGATGAGCACAAGCCAATCGGCAACCCGAGCACCGTTTCCTTGATGTCGGGATGGGTTTTAGATAGAAGCGGTGAGATGCGGCTACGGTATGACCTGCAAATTGCCTCAATGCATGCGAGCAACGACCCCCCGCCTCGTCCGACCTTGTCTGCGGTCGCAGCTTCCAGCGCCGCCCCCGCCTCGGCAAAGTCAATGTCTACGCGGTAGAAGTACTCTTGTAGGTCGAGGCCAAGGATGGCGACATTGCGGCCCTCTTCAACCAGCAGTTGCTTCGCCTTCCGGATGCCTGAATCACGCCATCGGGAGTACTGCTCGTGATATTTGATAAAGAGCTGCAGCGAATCGTCGCCGTCCTCGCGAAGTTTTGGCGATAGCCTCGAGCCGCAGCACTCCGGAAGAAGCTGCTCGTCTAGGTGGCGCCCTTCCCGCATGAGCCATAGAACGGCAATCAGATGTAGCTCGATGGGCCCGTCGAAGAAGTAGTTGACTGTATCGACTTTGATCTGTTCAGCCGACGTGACGTTGGTGATGAACTTTCCGTCGCCTTTGGGACTCGCGGCGTCATCGCTGCTTAAGGTGCCCAGCTTTTTTGGAACGATGCGAAAGTCGATGGAATTCAGCCAAGTCGTGAATCGACCATCTTTCGACGGTGTGTCTGAGTCGGCAACCTCGGCTACCACCTTTAGCTTGTCCGAAAACTTTGTCGAGCACTCGAACTTGGCCAACCGTTCGCGAAGCGTTAGATCGGTCTTGTCGTAATAGACATAGCTCTTCAGCTTCCTGTAGGCGGTCTCGATCTCGGTGCCGGCTATTTCCATGTCAGGTCACCCTAAACACCTTCATCACCTCATCCCCCAGGTGATTGATCACCTTCACCGCGATGCGGCCGGATTTGGGTTTGGGGAAGGGGCGGGAGGTGTCGCTGTTGAGGGTGGCCCAGGCGTCGGGGTCGATCTCGGCCTTGAGGGTGGTCTTGAGGCTCTTGTAGGGGTCGTTGGCGCCGAGGAAGTAGGCGTGGCGCACGAAGAAGCTCTCTTCGTTGTAATCGGTGTCGATGAACCAGCAGGCGATGCCGTCGGCGCCGTCGCTGCGTACTTCGCCGCTGCTGGGGTCGAACACGTCCACGCCGTTGACCTTGACCTGTAGCTCGCCGTCGGCAGCGTCGAGGATGTCGATGTCCGGCTCGCCGAAGATCACGAACAGGTTGCCCTTGCCGGTGTTCTTGAGGTCTTCGGCCATGTGCAGGTCGGCGTTCATGCGCGCCTTGAGGATGGGGATGCGGCCGAGCTTGGCGAACTCGCTGGCGTGGGCGTCGTAGTTGAAGGCGCAGGCAATCAGCACGTCGAAGCCAGCATCACCAGCCTCGCGGGCGGCCTCCACCAGATCGGGCCGTGCGACGGTGCCGAACTCTGGGCCGATGAAGATGGCGGCGCGCTTTTCGCCGCCCGTGCCCAGAGGGCGCGGGTTATCAGCCGTTCCGCCCTCCAGGTAACGCCCTTCGGCGCAGACCAGATCGCCCGGCCAGGGCGTGAGCGCGGTGAAGTCGATCTTGTCGGCCTTGTCCTTTTGCTGCACGCCCGCGACCTTGAGGGCTTCGAGAATGATGGTCACGAAGTCCCGCGGCGCGTTGCCGTAGTCGGCGCCTGGTTCCTGCACTTGATCCAGCGGGTCGATCAGCTCGTCGTTCTCGTCCACGCCCAGTACGCGGTGCGGCGAGAGGCTTTCCACGGTGAACGGCCCGGCAACCCGGACGCGCTTCTTGTCCTCATAGGGCTTGTCGTAGAGGTATTCGGAGTCCGCCTTGGCGGCGATGGAGGCGTCGATCTCCTTCTGGCGGGCGATGCGCTGTTCCCACCATTGCGCGTGCAGCTTGCGGGCGGCCTCTGGCCACTTCGCATCTACCTCGCGGGAGATCTCCCACTCCTGCCACTGCTTACCGAGATCAGTGTTCAGTTGTTCGCGCAGCGGCTCCAGCGTCTTCTGGTAGTGCTCCCAAATGACATCGATCTCGGCGTTATTGGCAATCGACTTGAGCGTGATGTGCGGCACACGCTCGTAGACGAAACCCTGCCGCACGTTGCCGCGCGTGGGTTTGGTGGAGGGCGCGGTGCGGGTGATTTCGGCTTCTTTCTTCTGGCCTTCCGGGCTGTCGGCCAGCAGGTAATACGGATAGCGCGCGCCCATGATGCGGGCGCGGGCCAGGGCCAGCGCGACGCGGGAGGTGTCCAGCGTGATCCAGCGGCGGCCCCATTGCTCGGCGACGTAGGCGGTGGTGCCGGAGCCGCAGGTCGGGTCGAGAACGAGGTCGCCGGGGTCGGTGGCCAACAACACGCATCGCTGAATCACCTTGGCTGGCGTTTCGACGACGTAGCGCTTCTTGTCCCCGCTGAATCCTGCGACAGCGGTATCGTTCCATTTATTGGTGAACTCAATTACGGGATAGTCGTCAACGAACCTGATGTAGTTTGGGGTATTTCCATTGATCTGTATTCGACCTGCCTGCGCAAGCCGCTGAATACCAGGAACCGGGCTTGTTTTCCAATGATGATTCGGCCCGCAATCAAACTCTCGCCCGCGATGGGTAAACTTCTGGCTTTCCACTGCGCCAGAGTCTTGTGATCGCATGTTTTGCGCGGAGTAGACCTTCCAACCAGTCGGCACCTGGACTGCACCAGCGTTCTCTTCGTCAGTCAGTTTTCTAACACTGCCGTCAACTACAGACATGGCGCTCGAATAACTAGCCAACTCACTTAGATCTTTACTGCGGTAGAGCTGCCGATATTTAAGCGTCGACCGACTCTTCGCATACCAAAGAACAAAGTCTCCGGACCGGGGCAGGATGTCAGACGCTTGTCCGGTCGTTGTTTGGAAGTGGATCGCGCTGACGAAATTCTCATCTCCAAACACCTCATCCATCACCGCCCTTACCCGGTGCACATTCTCATCCCCGATCTGCACGAAGATCGAGCCCGAGTCCGTCAACAAATCCCGCGCCACCGTGAGCCGGTCGCGCAGGTAGGTGAGGTAGCTGTGGATGCCATCGCGCCACGTATCCCGAAAGGCCTTGACCTGCTCTGGTTCTCGCGTGATGTGGTCGGCGTTGCCATCCTTCACATCGCGGCTGGTCGTTGACCACTGGAAGTTGCTGTTGAATTTGATGCCGTAGGGCGGATCGAAATAGATGCACTGCACCTTGCCGCGCAGGCCCTCCCGCTCGGCGAGGCTGGCCATGACCGCAAGGCTGTCGCCCAGAATCATGCGGTTGGACCAGTGGGCGTCGTGTTGGTAGAAGTCGGTCTTGTCGGCGCTTTCGGGGATGCCGTTGAAGTCGGCGAAAAGGTCGCCTACTGCTCCGCTTTGCTGCTGCTCGCCCTGCTGGGACTGGCGGCGCAGATCGTCGATGAGGACCTTGGGGTGAATCTTTTCCTGGATGTAGAGCGGCGGTGCGTGGACGATCAGGCTTGCCCCGGCCTCCGAGCCGGGGTCCGACCAGTCCTGCTGGTCCTTGCCGCGCCAGACCAGTTGCGGGTCCAGATCCTTATTGCGCCGCTCATACGCCACCCGCAGCGGGCTTTTGGTCTGCTCGTCGATGACCGACTGGTATTCGGCGGTGGGGATGTTTTTGCGCGTGGCGTCGTCGTGCTTGAGGGCTTCAACGCTGAGTGGGGTCTTGGGTTTGCGGGCCATATTCGGTGCCGGGCAGGTCAGTTGGTTTTACTAGCGGCCATCGTTAGTTAAGGGAAAGTGATTTCCGTTAACTAAGGCCACTGCATAGTGGGGCTCAGCCATCGAGCGCATCCGGCTTCTTGAGGGCCCTTTTTGCGTCGGAGGCCAGACGGCGCTCGACCTTCTTCGCGTCCTCGGCGGGCGGCAGCGATTCGGGGCGGATGCCGCGGTCAAGGAGGGTATTGCGAACGGCCTCGTTGTTGGTGATGTGTTCGCTGGAGATCGCGCCCTCGGTCTGCAGTCCGTGCTCGCGGGCATTGAAGATGGTGATCTCGGTGGCGAAGTCCTTGGCCTTGAGGATGATGGTGGGCGCGAAGTCGGCCAACGGGCGGTTATCGGGCACCTTCCACTGTGCCTTCATGGCTTGGGTGTTCTTGCCGAACAATGCTTGGTCGCCCTTGCTGCGGATCAGGGCAAAATTCTGGTTGCCGCCGGTCTGTTCAAAAATGACATCGGAGAGTTCTTTTTCCGTGACGGTGAGCTTGTGGCGGGCCTGCACCCGCTCCACCTCAAGCAAGCGTTGCTCAATTAGCTCCGCTCGGCGGGTTTGCAGGGCAAAGTAGCTCTGGGCGAATGCGATTTCGGCCTTGCGCGGGTCGCCGTTCTGCGCGATGAGGTAGCAGGCGTAGCGGGTCAGCATGAGGTCGTCCACCTCACGCTGGCTGCCGGAGCCAAGGTCGACCATTTTGGTGACGTCAACAAAATGGTCTGCAACGGGGTGCCCTGAAACCTCACACGCTGTTTTTGCCTTTGTAATCACAGTGCTAGAGAAGTTTCGCCACTCGGCGTAGCCCAGCAGGTGCTGGAGGTCACGAGCCAGCCAGTATTCGATTCCGTTCTCGGTCTTCTGGGCGTGGCCCTCAAACGTTGACGTAAGCGTTTGAATCAACTCTGTTTTCATCGGTTCACCTTTTGCGTGACGAACGACATGTATAGAAAAGGGCGGTTTTCTATGCACGTCGAGTGAACGTGTATGCCAAATGCGCAGTTCATGAGGTGACGGCGCCGATCATGCTGTTGAACTCGGCCTCGACCTTCTGAGCGAAGTCATCCTGCATTTGCCACACATCGCAGAACTCGACGAAAGCCCAGCGGCCGTGGCTCTTGAGATGGTTCACGCCGGGCACCCAGTAGGTGTCCATGGTGGCCTTCTTCTCTTTGGCGTCTTCCCCTCGGTAGCCCTTGATCTCGACGATGAGATTGAGCGGGTCGGGTTGGCCGTCATCCACCAGCACGATGAAGTCGGGCCGGTATTTGCGCGTCTCGGAGCCGTAGCGATACGGCACTTCCAGGCCAAGGTTGTGATTTTTCACGTAGGCGCGGACCTTGGGATGAGTCTCGGCCACGCGGCAGAATTCGGCCTCCCAGTCGCTGTCCAGAATCACCCAGTTGAGATGGCAGCGGTGGGGCGCGGTTTCCCAGCGGTCGGTTTTGGAGGTGGCGAAGTTGACGTGCTGGGTGCTGCCGACGGGGTTGTAGGGGTCGAGCACGGCCTTGATGGGGCGGCGCCCCATTTCGGCACGGGTGATGGCGGCGGTGATGCGCTCGCAGGCGATGTCGGCCAGTGCCTGGTACATGAGCAGGCCGGGGTAGGTGCCGCCTTTGCACACGAGGCAGGTATCCAGCCACTGCTTGGTGATGCGTTTGAGTTGACCGAACAGGTGCAGCATCGGCGCTTCGTCGGGGTCGCGCCACTTGGTGTAAAGCAAGCGCTGCGTGAGGTGGTACAGCAGCTTGGAGGGGCGAACCTGATCGAGGTGCTGGAGGTTGAGGTCCACAGCCTCGCCGATGATGCCGGCGTTGCGGGTGATGGACGGGCCCACGCCTTCTGGCGTGAGGACGTAGATGGACTCGTCGTTGAACTCGGCGGTGAGGCGCTCTTCAGGCAGCTCTACCCGATAACCCGCCACGCGCGGGAAGCGCACTTCGAGCGCATCGCGTTCCGGGCGGATGGCCTTGACCTGGATGGTGTCACGCGGCGGCTGCGGCGGGGCAACCACCGGCTTGGCGGTGAAGTTGAAGGGAATGCCCAGCACGTCGGCGTACTCGACGTTGAACAGCCCCTCTTCGTTGAGTTCGTAGGACTGGCGCCGCAGCGCGCGACCAATCACCTGCTCGCACAGAAGCTGGGTGCCGAAGGCGCGCACGCCGAGCACATGCGTGACGGTGTTGGCGTCCCAGCCCTCGGTGAGCATGGAGACCGAAACCACGCACCGGACCTGCTCGCCCAGTCGCCCCTGTTTGCCGACGGTGTTCATCACTTCGCGCAGGATGTCGGAGTCGGAAAGGTTGTCGGCGGCGTTGCGGTCCCCGGTGCGCTCGATGATCTCGTGACGAAAACGCTCGATCTCGTCGGTAGCCAGCTCGCGGAATTTGGCGTCGAGCGCCTCGCCGGATTCGAGCTGCTCGCTGTCGATCAGTAGCGTATTGGGCCGAGGCAGAGGGTTGCTGTGCTCGTCGAAGTTGGAGAACAGCTTGAGAGCACCGGTATGCGGCGGCGGGGTGGAGCCGTCTTGATTGGGCTCGCGGTGAAAGCCTGAAATGTAGTCGTAGACCAGCTTGGAGGTGGCGGTGTTGTTGCACACCACGATGAAGCACGGCGGCACCTTGATGCCGGACTGCTGCCACAGGTCAAAAGTCTTTTCGTAGTGACCGTACAGGGCCTGCAAGGCTGTCTGCAGCTCCACCGGAATGCTGAGCGGGTCCAGTGCCTTGGCCTTGCCGCGGCCCTTCTTGGGCATCTTCTTGCCGATGTGCTCCCAGAGGTTGCGGAACATCGGCATTTCATTGCCGGGGATGTTCTCGGCGACGGGCACGCGCGGCAGCTTGACGATGCCGCACTCGATGGCGTCCATCAGTGAGAAGTCGCTCACCGTCCAGGGAAACAGCGTGCCTTCGATGTAACCCGAGCCACGCAGAAAGAACGGGGTGGCCGACAGGTCGATGACGCGGCCGAGCCCCAGCTTGCGTTTGACGGCTTCCAGGCCGGAGATCCACAGGCGCGCGGCTTCGTTGTTGCGCTCGGCTTCCTTCTTCTCATCTCCTTTGAGGTCGTCGTCGTCGCTGTCCTGGTCCAGCGCGGCGGGCTTTTCGCGATAGCAGTGATGGGCTTCGTCATTGATGGCGAGGATGCTTTTCATGCCCATGAGCTCGGGCATGACCCGTTGCAACATCTGCCCCTCGCTCTCCAGCGTGTCGAGGGGGTCACCACCCCGGCCCTGCAACAGCAGGCGCCCGCCCTTGGACAGCTCCATCCGCTCGCGCCGCTTGAAGGCGTGGTAATTCGTGATGACGATCCTGGCCTTGCCGAGGTCATCCATCATGTCGGCCGGCACCAGCTCGCGCGTCAGGTAGTAACTCTCTGGGTCGCTGGGCAGCAGTACGCGCAAGCGGTCCTTGATGGTGAGCCCGGGGGCGACAATGAGAAATCCGCGCGTGAAGCGCCTGCTGCTGGGGCGGCGTACCGCATTGACCGTCTGCCACGCAATGAGCATGGCCATGACGGTGGTCTTGCCGGCGCCCGTTGCGAGCTTGAGCGCGAGGCGAGACAGCTCCGGGTTTGCGTTGGCATTGGCATCACCGAGGTGCTCGATGAACCGCTCGCCGTTCTTGCCGAGCTGCGACGCCACTTCAGTGAGCCAGATGGCGGTCTCGGCGGCCTCGACCTGGCAGAAGAACGGCCGCACGCCGCTGAACGGGTGATGCCGCCAGTGCTGGAGCAGGCGCGCGGTTTCGGGCGTGACGCGCCAGTCCGCGGGGTTGGGAATCTTCCGCCAGCGATCCACCTCCTGGCGGATGGCATTGATGATGGAAGCGGTCTTTTCGTACTCCTGCGCCTGACTCGACAGCCCGTCGTCGTTATCGAGCAGCAGTGAGGACTGATCCCCCCGGCCGCCGCGCTTCTTGGGCTTGGGGATGGGGGTGATGAACTCGGCGCGGCGGCGGGCATCGGCGACCTGCTGCGTGGGCTGTCCGTCGGTGTCCAGCGCCCAATGCCTGGCGGGGTACTGATACGGCGAGTTCAGGATCGGTCGTTCGAAGAACAGATCGCTCAAGGTGCAGCACTCCTTTTTCTTTTGGCTCCGAATGCTTCCAGGGCTGAACGCCGCGCCGTGCTCCCTTGCCGAACCTGGCTTTCGGTAACCCTTTGATTTTGGCCGTCAGCAACACGACCGTTGGAGTCTATTGCATCTCGTTGACCTTATTGGAAGCCGATTGCGACGGGCCAAGGGGCGAACGGTCAAAGCCGGGCCGACCTGCTGACGGCCAGGCAAGCGGTGGATTTCCGGCGGGCGATGTCGGGTGGCAAGGTGAGCGAATCGCGCTCGGACTCGACTGCGACGAGCCGCACTCTCAAGCACTCGATCGGCGCTTGCCGCCGGCGGGCCTCGAAGAACGTGGCAAGCCAAAATTGTTGGCCGCGATCAGCGACAATTCCATTCCGACGGCTGTCATCGCCCGAATCGAGTGACGAGCATCAACTCGAAATGCGGGTATCAACGTAGGTATCAAAATCATGCTTTTGAATGTGCTTTGAATGTGTCATGAATAAAATCAATGGCTTGAGATTGATATGCTGCTGATGATCGACAACTACGACTCCTTCACCTACAACCTCGTCCAGTATTTCGGCGAGTTGGGGGCCGAGGTGGTGGTGCATCGCAATGACCAGATCAGCGTCGATGCGGTGGCGGCGCTCAATCCCCGGCACATCGTGCTGTCGCCCGGCCCTTGCACGCCGGACGAGGCGGGCATCTGTCTGGAATTGATCGAACGCCTGCAGGGGCGGTTTCCGATACTCGGCGTCTGTCTCGGTCATCAGGCCATCGGGCAGGCGTTTGGCGGCAAGGTGATTCGTGCGCGGCAGGTGATGCATGGCAAGACCAGCGCGGTGGTGCACAACGATCACGGTGTGTTTCGCGGCCTGCCCAGCCCGTACACGGCCACGCGGTATCACTCGCTGATTGTCGATCGGGAAGGGCTGCCCGAGTGTTTCGAGACCACCGCGTGGACGGTGAACGACCGCGGCGAGGTGGACGAGATCATGGGCATTCGCCACACGACGCTGCCCATCGAGGGCGTGCAGTTTCACCCCGAATCCATTCTTACCGAGCACGGCCACGCGCTGCTCAAGAACTTTATGGACGCTTACTGATGGCCATCACTCCGCAGGCGGCGCTGCAGCGCGTCATCGAGCATCGGGAGATTTTTCCTGACGAAATGACCGCGCTGATGCGCGCCATCATGCAGGGCGAGGTGTCGCCGGTCATGATGGCCGCGCTGATGATCGGCCTGCGCGTCAAAAAGGAAACGGTGGGCGAAATCGCCGCCGCAGCGCAGGTCATGCGTGAGTTTTCGCGCAAGGTGCGGGTGCCGGCCAGTGATGCGCCGCTGCTCGACATTGTCGGCACCGGGGGCGACGGGTCGCACAGCTTCAACATTTCCACCTGCTCGATGTTCGTGGTCGCCGCCTGCGGCGCGCGCGTGGCCAAGCACGGCAATCGCGGGGTGTCATCGAAGTCGGGCAGCGCCGATGTGCTCGAAGCCCTGGGCGTGGCCATCGACCTGCCGCCCGAGGCGGTCAGCGAGGTGCTGGCCGAAACCGGCATTGGCTTCATGTTTGCGCCCAATCACCATCCCGCCATGAAGGCGGTCGCCCCGGTACGTCGCGAGATGGGCGTAAAAACCCTGTTCAACATTCTCGGTCCGCTGACCAACCCGGCCGGCGCGCCGAACATTCTCATGGGCGTGTTCCACGAAGATCTGGTCGGCATACAGGTGCGCGTGTTGCAACGCTTGGGCGCCGAGCGCGCGCTGGTGGTGTTTGGCCGCGACGGGCTCGATGAATTGACCCTGGGCGGCGTGACCCGCGTGGGCGAGCTGCGCGATGGCGCCGTCACCGAATACGACGTGCACCCGGAGGACTTTGACCTGCCGATGGCCGGCACGCGGCAATTGGCGGTGGCCGACGCGACGGAATCCTGCGCCCGCATCCGTGACGTGCTGGCCAATCGACCCGGCCCGCACCGCGACATCGTGCGGCTCAATGCCGGCGCCTCGCTCTACGCGGCCGGATTGGCCCGCGACATCGCGGGCGGCATCGCGCTGGCAACCGAGGCGCTGGTCTCCGGCGCCGCAAAGGCCAAGTGCGATGCGCTGATCATTGCCACGCGCGCCCGCGCCAAAGGCTGAGGCACGGCCATGACCGACATTCTGGAACGCATCATCGAGGTCAAGAAGGACGAGATCGCCACGCTCAAGCGCCGCACCAGCGCGCGTGACCTGATCGAAATGGGCCGGGCGGCCAGCGCGACACGCGGCTTCATCTTGGCGCTGGACCGGGTGGCCGACAGGGGCGCGGCGGTGATCGCCGAAGTGAAAAAGGCCAGTCCCAGCAAGGGCGTGATCCGCGCCGACTTCGAGCCCGCCACCCTCGCCCAACAATATGCCGAGGGCGGCGCGGCCTGTCTGTCGGTGCTGACCGACGAGCGCTTCTTTCAGGGGCACAACGACGGTCTGGTGGCGGCGCGCGGCGCCTGCGCCTTGCCGGTGATTCGCAAGGATTTTCTGGTCGACACCTTGCAGGTGCTCGAAGCCCGCGCCATCGGCGCCGACTGCGTGCTGTTGATCGCCGCCTGTCTGTCGGCGGCGCAGTTGAACGAGCTGCACGCCTGCGCGCGGGAGTCGGCCATGGACGTGCTGGTGGAAGTGCACAACGCCGATGAACTGGCGCGGGTGCATCAGGCCCGTCTGAAAGACGGTTGGGTGCTGGGCGTCAACAACCGCAATCTGCGCACCTTTGAAACACGGCTTGAAACCACGCTGGAACTGCTGGCCGACGTGCCGGACGGCATCGCGGTGGTCACCGAGTCGGGCATTGCCGAGCAGGCCGACGTGCGCCGGATGATGGACGCCAACGTGCGTCGTTTCCTGATCGGTGAATCGCTGATGCGGCAGCCCGATCCCGGCCGGGCGCTGGCCGCGCTGATCACGCCCGCCTGATCACGCCCCAGAGAGGCCTCCGCCTCAGGCGGCGGTCGCGGTCGCGGTCTGCGCGGTGGTATTGGCGGCGGCGTGATCCGAGAGAATCAGCATGCGGCCTTCAGCACGCAGCACGCCATCGGCTTCGAGTTGCTTCACCACCCGGCCGGCCATTTCGCGCGAGCACCCCACATGTCGTGCCAGCTCCTGGCGGCTGATGCACACCGACACTTCACCCTGCGGGGTCAGCGTCGCGTCGGGGCTGCTGCCCAGATTTTCAAGGGTGCGGGCCACGCGCGAGCTGACCTTGAGCAGCGCCAGATCGGCGATGCGCTGGCCGCAATCAAAAACCTTGGAGGCCAGATGGCGAGAGATTTCGAACAGGGTCTCGGGGTGCTCGGCACAGAAGCTGCGGAACTGCTCGGCGCCCATCTCGGCGATGAGCGTCACGCGCCGCGTGCGGATCACGGTGTTGGGCAGGTGGTGGTCAGGAAACAGGCAGGCTTCGCCACAGAACTCACCGGGGTTGAGATAGCCCAGCACCACTTCGCGACCGTCCGGCGCCTCCAGCGCCACGCTCAGCGAGCCTTCGAGCACCAGCATCACCTCGGTGGGGCACTGGCCTGACCGTAACAAGGTGCGTTTGGCCGGCACGCTGCGCTTGCGCGCCTGCTGGAGGAAAGCCTGCATTGCGGGGGAGTCGAAGAGTGTCACGCCGGAGAGTCCTATCAAACAGCCCGGGGGGGCTCATGGACAGCGAGGGTGAATGGCGCATCCTGAATCAACGCTGGCCAGAACCAGCACAAACCCCGCCGATCTTCGAGAATGACCGCTGTTATCAGGCCATTGAGCAAGGAAAACGATGGACGCAAGGGTCAAGTGGGTCGAGAACGCCGCCTTTCTGGTGGAATCGGGCAGTGGGCACGCCATGGTGGTCGATGGCCCCGAACATATCGGCGGGCGCAACATCGGCGCGCGGCCGATGGAGTTGATGCTTATGTCGGTGGGCGCCTGTTCGTCGGTGGACGTGGTCTACATCCTGAAAAAAGCGCGCCAGCCGGTGGCCGGCTGCGAGGTTGCGGTCAAGGGCACGCGCGCCGAGACCGAACCGGCGGTGTTCACCGACATCCATCTGCACTTCATCGTCAGCGGTGCAGGGCTCAGCGAGGCGCAGGTGAAACGCGCGGTGGCGCTGTCGGCCGAAAAATATTGCTCGGCATCGATCATGCTGGCCCGCGCCGGGGTGAACATGACCCACACCCATGAGGTGAGGGAGGTCTGAGCGGCGCCGTCATCAAGTTGTCGTAAAAACCTATAATTCTGCGCGCTGTCGTCGCGACCGGCCCTGCCGGGCGCACTCCATTTGACCTGCCGGACGCCTGCATTGCCCAAGAAGCCGACCCCCAAGCCCACCACCAATTCGCGTTTGAAACTGCTGGGCTTCAACAACCTCACCAAGTCGTTGAGCTTCAACATCTACGACATCTGCTACGCGCGCAGCCGTCAGGAGCAAGAGGAATACATCGAGTACATCGATGAGCAGTACAACGCCGAGCGCCTGACCAGCATCCTCACCGAGGTTGCCGACATCATCGGCGCGCACGTGCTCAACGTGGCCCACCAGGACTACGACCCGCAGGGCGCCTCGGTGACCATGCTGATCTCCGAAGGCCACCTCGACGGCCTGCCGACGCCGGGCAAGAAGAAAGAAAAGGAATCGGTGGTCGCGCACCTGGACAAGAGCCACATCACCGTCCACACCTATCCTGAAATTCACCCCGACGCCGGCATCTCGACCTTCCGCGCCGACATCGACGTGTCGACCTGCGGCAAGATCTCGCCGCTGAAGGCCCTGAATTTCCTGATCAAGAGCTTCGAGTCCGACATCGTGGTCATGGACTACCGGGTGCGTGGCTTCACCCGCAACGTGCGCGGCATGAAGCATTTCATCGATCACAACATCGATTCGATCCAGAACTTCATCTCGGCCGACATCAAGCGGCGCTATCAGATGGTCGATGTGAACGTGTATCAGGAGTACATCTATCACACGAAGATGTGCCTCAAGGAACTGGACCTCGAAACCTATCTGTTCGGCGAAGGCGCCGCCGACCTGACCGCCCGCGAGGCGAAGAAAATCCGCTCGCGCGTCGACCACGAGATTCAGGAAATTTTCTACGGCCGCAACATCCAGCGCTGAGCGGCGCTGAGCGGCTGCACAGCACCCGGCCGCGCTTTGCGCTAAAAGTGCCGGCATGACCGGCGCCGGCACCGACGACACCCCTTGCCCTTCGCGGCTTGCAGATCGCCTGCTTGCCGCGCTGGTGTGTGTGCGTGAAGAGGCGGCAGGCCACCCCGCCGATGTGCCGGCCGCCGATGCGGCCGCGCGCCAGGCCGGGGGTGACTTTGCCCGCCGCATTCGCGCCCGCGCCGCAGCCCTGCCCGACGCGCCGGCGCTGCGCAAGGCCATTCAACAGGTGCTGGGCCGCGGCCTGGGATTGCTGCTGCTGGTGGTGGCGCTGGCCGGCTTTTCCGGTGCCTTCGCCGCCGCGGCCGCGCTCGATGCCGGACCGCCCGCCAGCCTGCCGCTGGTACTGCTGCTGCTGGTGGGCAGCAACCTGCTGATGCTGCTGGTGTGGCTGCTGGGCGTGCCCCTGTCGCGACGCGTCACGCCGGGCCTGGGCCGATGCGCCATGGCGCTGTGGCAGCGTTTCGCCGGCGGCCGTGCGGGCATTGATGCGGGCGATGATCCGCGTCGAACGGTCTTGGGCATTCTGGTGGGGGGCGCCAGCGGCCGCTGGCTGGCGGCCAGCCTGGGGCACGCGGCCTGGCTGAGCTTTGCCCTTGGCGCATGGCTGAGCCTGCTGATCTTGCTGAGCGTGCGCGCCTACGCACTGTCGTGGGACACGACGCTGCTGGCCCCGGCCACGGTGGCCGCGTGGGTGCACGGCCTGTCGTTCGGCCCCGCCGCGCTGGGGGCGCCGGTCGATCACCTGTTCGCCGGCACCGCGGGACAGGCCGTGGCCGGCCAGGCCGGCGCCCAGTGGCTGCTGGCCGCCGCGCTGGCCTACGGCGTGCTGCCGCGCCTGCTTGCGCTGCTGTGCTGCGGCGGCCTCTGGTGGCGGGCGCAGGCGCGTTTCGGGCGCGACCTGCAGCGCAGCGGTTACGCACGCTTGCGCCGCCGGCTGATGCCCGACCGCGTCTTGCTGGGCGTGCCCGACGCGGCATTGGCCCCGCCTCCCGCCGCGCCGCCCTCGCCGCCTGAGGCGGCAACCGCGCACGCCGTCCCATGGCCCAGCGGGCCGGTGCTTGGCCTGTGGCTGGACGACGCCGGCGATCGCACGCCACCCGCCTTGCCGAACGTGCACTGGCATGGGCTGGGCGCAACCGACACCGCCGCCGCGCGCACCGCAGCGCGGGCCGCCGTCGCCGCCCACCCGCAGCGGCCGGTGCTGGTGCTGGCGCGCGCCACCATGTCGCCGGACCGCGGCGCCGAGCGCTTCATGGCCCAACTGCGCAGCCTGACCGCCGCCCCCGTGCAACTGGTGCTGATCGACATGGACCGGCTGGTCGCGCGCGGCCCCGCGCCCTGCCGCCAGCGGCTCGCCGACTGGCAGACCCTCGCGCTGCGCGCCGGGCTCGAACACCGCCCGCTGCAGTGGCCGGAGGGGCTCGCGTGACCGCCGAGGCCAAGGTGCAGATTGCCGTGGTGGGCCACACCAACACCGGCAAGACCTCGCTGCTGCGCACCTTGACGCGCGAGAGCGGCTTCGGCGTCGTGTCGGCACGTTCGGCCAGCACCCGGGATGTCTCCGGGGTGGCGCTGATCTGCGACGGCACCCCGGCGCTGGCGCTGTTCGACACACCGGGCCTTGAAGACGCCAGCGGCCTTGCCGAAGCCCTGGACGCCAAGCCCGAGGCCGCTGATCCGGTTGCCGGCATCGAGCAGTTTCTGGCCGGCGACCATGGCCAGGGCCGCTGGGAGCAGGAGGCCAAGGTGCTGCGTCAGTTGCGGCGCAGCGATGCCGCGTTGTACGTGATCGACGCCCGCGAACCGGTGCAGACCAAACACCGCGACGAACTGCGGCTGCTCGGTGCCTGCGGGCGGCCGCTGGTGCCGGTGCTGAATTTCGTCGCCAGCGACGAGGCCGACCCCGAACGCTGGCGCAGCCAACTGGCGCGCATGGGCCTGCATGTGCAGGCCAGCTTCGACACCGTGGTGTACGACGCCGCCGCCGAACGGGCGCTGTTCGACAAGCTTGGCGTGGTGCTGGACGCGCATCGCGGCCTGCTGCAGCGCCTCATGCAGTCCCGCGAGGCCGAGCGCGAGGACGTCACCCTCGCCGCCTGCCGCGCCGTGGCGACGATGCTGGCCGAAGTGGCCGGGCAACGCCATCAGGCCCCGCTGCATGTGCCCCAGGCCGACATCACCGAGGCGCTGCGGCGCAGCATCGCCGCCGCCGAACAGCGCTGCGTCGATGCCGTGCTGGCCCTGTTCCAGTTTGACCTGCAGGCCTACCAGGCGCCCGAACTGCCGCTGACCGAAGGCCGCTGGACCCTGGACCCGCTGGACCCCGAGGCGCTGCGCAGCTTCGGCATTCGCGCCGGCTCTGCGGCGGCCACGGGCGGCGCGGCGGGGTTTGCGGTCGACGCCGCCGTGGGCGGCATGAGCCTGGGTGCGGCCACCGTGCTGGGTGCGGGTCTGGGCGCCGCCTGGAGCGGCGCCCAGACCTTCGGCCGCCCCTGGCTGGACCGTCTGCGCGGCCACCAGCAACAGGTTGCCGACCCCGCCATCCTCGCCTTGCTGGCCACCCGGCAAGTGGCGCTGCTGCGCGCCCTGTTGCGCCGCGGCCACGCCGCCGACACACCCGTGCAGATGACCCCCACCGCCCAGGGGTGGCCCAGCGCGCCCCTGCGCGACGCCGTGCTGCGCGCGCGCCACCGCAGCGCCGGCGGCCTGGCCGCAACTGGCGCTGAACACGACACCGCAGTGAGCGCCGTTGCGCGCCAGGTGTGCGTTGCCGTCGGCGCCACCTGAAGCGCGAATTCCGGCTGTCGCCGAATTGACCTTGCGCCTTAATGCGAGTTATTCTCACTTGCGTTATCGATCTGTGATCCCCGGCCACCGGCCCAGAACCTCGCGATGCGCCGTTGCCTCAATCCGTCGTCACGCGCCCGCCCCGACCGTGTCGGATACGACTTACTAAAACCTACGCTAGTAAAGCCTCATGCTGCGGCATAGGCGCAGGTGGGTGTTCGGAAGAAGCCAGCGACGATGTGCGGCAACTTCTGGAGGCGGCGCAATGCGCGTGAGACGGCAGCCT